>NPID01000688.1_pt1 | contig 492401 bp, 449 predicted proteins | sample 8637491 | NCBI WGS metagenome assembly NPID01 (sample SAMN07420843, study PRJNA396082) | bioreactor metagenome | isolation source: sample BA6 brine-fed electro-methanogenic bioreactor BA | place: Japan: Kochi | collected 2016-06-14 | reverse complement strand
ATCCGATTTGTGCAACAAAGCCAAAAAGCAGTGAAGACCGTTTTGGCAAGTATGCTGCCAGCAAGCACACCGTACAGAGTGATGCATCACGCTTCTCGCGCCCATTATGGTTTGCAAATCGCCGATTACTTCAACTGGGCGATTTTTCGAAAATGGGAGCATAGTGATGCCAGTTCGCACACGACAATTGCCCCTCAAATACGAAGTGAATTCGACATTTTCAGGAGCGGAACACGTTACTATTATTGATGAAATGACCCCCCCGACTACCTGCTGGAGAACCCCTTGGGTTCTTATCATCGGGGAGGGACCTTTGGGGGTAAAGATAGTTATAGATCTGCAAATAATCAAGCTCCAACTGGCCCCCCTCCCCCCACCCTCCCCCGCATAACCCAAATCACCCTCTTGCACACCGCCGAGGACCATATCGTGACCGGCCACGGCCTGCGATGCCCTGCGGCATCACGTGGGGCGCCCCGACTGGCTCGCGCGCGCCCGCGCCACCCGCGCGCTGCCCCTGCCTTCTCCTTTGTCCAAATACTCCGGGGTGAATGGCCTGCCCCGGCAGGCAAGAGGGGCAGCGCCCTGACACCTTAACGAAACCGCCCCGCCACATTTCGCACCGACGCGATACCGACGTAATACCGACGTAATACCGACGTTGGTTTTTCGGCGTTAACCCTTGCAGCGCGGGCATCCCTCGGGCGTCCCATGAGCCTCTGTTCATCTCCCCCCTTTTGCGCCAGATTGCCCGTATGACCTACGATCTCCTCGCCGCCTTCGCGCTCTTCGCCTTCGTCTCCTCGATCACGCCGGGGCCGAACAATCTCATGCTGATGGCCTCCGGCGCCAATTTCGGCCTCTGGCGCAGCATCCCCCACATGCTCGGGATCGGGGTCGGCTTTGTCGTCATGGTGTTTCTCGTCGGCATCGGCCTGATGCAGGTCTTCGATACCTTCCCCGTCGCCCACACCCTCCTGAAAGTCCTGAGCACCGGCTATCTCCTTTATCTTGCTTGGAAAATTGCCCATGCAAGCGCCCCGTCCGAGGGCGGCGAAAAGGGCCGCCCCCTGACCTTCCTGCAGGCCGCGCTGTTCCAATGGGTCAACCCCAAGGCCTGGTCCATGGCGCTGACCGCGATTACGCTCTACGCGCCGGATCGCTCTCTCATGGCCGTGCTTCTCGTCGCCGCCATCTTCGGCGCGGTGAACCTGCCCTGCGTCAGCACCTGGACCCTGCTCGGCCAACAGATGCGCCACGTCTTGCGTACACCCACACATCTGACCGTCTTCAACTGGTCCATGGCCGCGCTCCTTGTGGCATCGCTCTATCCGGTGCTTTTCACCGGGTAGCGAAGCCACTCCTATTGTTGCAATTACCGTGCCCCGGCGTCATATAACGACGTGACGACGTGGACCGGAGATCCCCATGACCAACTACCTCGACTTCGAAAAACCTCTCGCTGAAATCGAAGGCAAAGCCGAAGAACTCCGTGCCCTTGCGCGGCAAAACGAGGAAATGGATATCGCCGACGAGGCCGCCGCGCTTGACCGCAAAGCCTCCGAGATGCTGAACGAACTCTATGGCAACCTGACGCCATGGCGCAAATGCCAGGTGGCCCGCCACCCCCAGCGCCCGCATTGCAAGGACTATATCGAGGCGCTCTTTACCGAGTATACCCCGCTCGCCGGGGATCGGAACTTTGCCGATGACCATGCGGTCATGGGCGGCCTCGCGCGTTTCGAGGGGCGCGCAGTCATGGTGATCGGCCACGAGAAGGGCGACGACACCAAGAGCCGCATCGAACGCAATTTCGGCATGGCCCGCCCCGAAGGCTATCGCAAGGCAATCCGCCTGATGGACATGGCGGATAAGTTCGGCCTGCCCGTCGTGACCATCGTCGACACCCCCGGCGCCTATCCCGGCAAAGGGGCCGAGGAACGCGGCCAGTCCGAAGCCATCGCGCGCTCGACCGAGAAATGCCTCCAGATCGGCGTGCCGCTCGTGTCGGTGGTGATCGGCGAAGGCGGCTCCGGCGGTGCCGTGGCCTTCGCAAGCGCCAACCGCGTGGCGATGCTGGAACACTCCGTGTATTCGGTGATTACCCCCGAAGGCTGCGCGTCGATCCTCTGGAAGGATTCCGAAAAGATGCGCGAAGCCGCCGAGGCCATGCGCCTGACCGCGCAAGACCTGCACAAGCTGGGCGTTATCGACAGCATCGTGGACGAACCCCGCGGCGGCGCACATCGTGACAAGGACGCCGCGATCAAATCCGTCGGCAAGGCGATCAGCGCCATGTTGAAGGAACTGGATGGTAAGAGCCCGAAAAAGCTCATCGCCATGCGTCGCGAGAAATTCCTCAATCTGGGCAGCAAGGGCCTTGCCGCCTGATCCCGCCCCTTTTCCAACCTGAAGGACAGCGATAGGCTCGCCCCATGCTGTCCTTGTTTCGCTATCGCGCGTTTGCACATCTCTTTTCGGCACAGGTTCTGGCCCTGACCGGAACGGGCCTTTTGACCGTGGCGCTTGGGCTTCTGGCCTATGATCTCGCGGGAAATGACGCGGGTGCGGTGCTTGGCATGGCCTACACGATCAAGATGATCGCCTATGTCGGCCTGTCCCCTTTCATGGCCGCATTGATCGCCCACCTGCCGCGCAAGGCCGTGCTCGTGGCCACGGACATGCTGCGGGCGGGCGTTGCGCTCTGCCTGCCTTTTGTCGATGCGATCTGGCAAATCTATGTGCTGATCTTCACGCTTCAGGCCGCGTCGGCAACATTCACACCTGCCTTTCAGGCCGTGATCCCCGATATTCTCCCGGATGAGACCACCTATACCCGCGCACTATCCCTGTCGCGGCTGGCCTATGATCTCGAGAATCTGCTCTCACCCGCGCTTGCGGGCTTTCTGCTGGTTTTCGTCGATTTTCACTGGCTTTTTGCCGGAACAACGCTCGGCTTTCTCCTCTCGGCCCTCCTCGTCTCCGGCGCTGTGATTCCACCGCTCTCCGGGCCAGCGCAACGCCCCTTTCGCGACCGTGTCACGCGCGGCGCATGGATCTACCTGAAAACGCCGCGCTTGCGTGGCCTGTTAGCCTTCAACTTTGCCGCCGCGGCCTCGGGTGCCTTCGTGCTTGTCAATTCCGTGGTTCTGGTGCGCGGGGTCTATGACCTGCCCGAAGCCTATCTTGCCCATGCGATGGCCGCGTTTGGCGGCGGCTCCATGCTCGCAGCGCTGGCCGTGCCGCGCCTTCTCGATCACATCGCGGACCGCAGCCTCATGCGCAACGCGGCGCTGGCCCTTGGCCTCTTCACAGTCGCCTTTGCCGTCTGGCTCGGCGAATCAACCCCACCCGCCTGGGGCGTTTTCCTTGCTGCTTGGGCCCTGATCGGTCTTCTCTATTCGGCCATCCTCACACCTTCCGGTCGCCTCCTGCGCCGCTCGGCCCATGCCGAAGAACGCCCCGCCGTCTTCACCGCGCAATTCGCTCTGAGCCATGCCTGCTGGCTTGTGACCTATCCCCTCGCGGGCTGGGTCGCCAAGCTGATCTCGCTGCCGGTGGCTCTTGGCCTCCTGGGCGCCCTGGCCTGTCTCGCAGCCCTTGTCGGGCGCTGGCTCTGGCCTGCCGCCGAAACCAACATCCTTACCCATGACCACCCGGATTTACCTCCCGACCATCCGCACAGGCGTGCGCATGATGGCGCTGATGGCCATCGCCATGTTTTCGTGATTGACGACGATCATCCGAACTGGCCAACCGGCAACCACAGAACGCTTTAGCGCGCCAAGAGCTTCAACCCCTGCGTCACGTCCGACCGCACCGCGAGCCGCAGTCCCGGCTCGTCCCCCGCCCTCAGCGCGGCAATGATGAGCCTGTGGTAATGGGGCGGCTCCGTCTTGCGCAGCTTGCCGTAGAGCGACCGCATCGTCGGGCCGAGCTGAAGCCAGACCGTCTCGGCCATGGCCAGCATCGCCGGTGCCTGCGCCCGCAGGTAAAGCGTCCTGTGAAACTCGAGATTGCGACGAATGTAATTCACGGCATCCCGGTTCTCGACCGCCTTGGCGACATTTCCATTGATCGCCTGCAACCGTTCGATCAGCGCCATATGCGCCCGCGGCAAGGCCCGGCTCGCAAGCTCGACCTCAAGCAACGCCCGCAGCGCCGCCAACTCTTCGATCCGCTCACTCGTGAGTTCTGGCGTCGAGACACGCCCCGAACTCGACAGGAACAGCGCGCCCTCCGCCACGAGCCGCCGCACCGCCTCGCGGGCCGGGGTCATGGAGACCTCGTATTCGCGCCCTATGCCGCGCAAGGTCAGCGCCTCACCGGGGCCAATCTCGCCATGCATGATCCGCGTGCGCAGCCGACGATAGACCCTGTCATGGGCCGAGCTTGAGAGATCCTGGGGGCGAGTTTGTGTCAGCATGGCTTAAATGTGATCACAAACAGGGGTTTGGTCAATCTGCAAAACGATAGCGATGCAATTCTTCGCCATGATCGCGCAACCAACGGCGCGGCGCATCATAGGGTCCGTGAATTTCCTCGACGAGACGCCAGAATCGCACCCCGTGATTCATCTCCTGCAAATGCGCGACCTCGTGTCCGGCGACATATTCGAGGACGGAAGCCGGCGCCATGACAAGCCGCCAACTATACATCAGCGCCCCCCTGGACGAGCATGACCCCCAACGCGACCGCGTATCGCGCAGGGTCAGACGCGCATAGCGCCGCCCAAGCCGCGCAGCATAGCGATCCGACGCCGCCAGCAACCGCGCCCGTGCTTGCTCTTTGAGGAAGCCCTGCACACGTGCGCCCACGCGCTCGGCCTCTCCCGGCACCGCGATGCTCCCGCCGCACACGCGCACCTGTCGCCCTTGGCCCGCCACGACCTGCAAGCGCCGCCCCTCAAGCAGAACCTCGCTGCCAAGGCCAACCCGGACCTGGTCCGGGCGCGTGGCCAGTTGCCTGCGCACCCAGTCCGCCTTTTCCAGAACGAACTCTATCCCCTCACGCTCTCGCACGGCTGTCGGCAATGTCAGCGTCACCCGGCCATCCAGCCGCGACACCCGAAGCGAAATGCGACGCGCCCGCGCCGAGCGGCGCACCACCACCGGGATATCCGGCAGTCCGGGTAGGAAATGTGGCGTCATATACGCTCCCTGAAGATTCGCGCGCTTATACCCTTTGACACGCCGCTCAGGTTATGGCAGGTGGCCCGAACCGTCGACAAGACTCATGAGATACTGAAGGGGATATCCCATGCCCAAGGAAGAATGGGGCGTTAAGCGCGTATGCCCGACCACTGGTAAACGCTTTTACGACCTGAACAAAGACCCGATCGTATCGCCCTACACCGGCGAGAAGGTTGAAATCGAAGCAGGCAAAAGCCGGATGATCGAGGCCGACTCTGAAGACGCCGCGACCCTCAAAGCCAAGGCGGCAACCTCCGGGGATGCCGAAGTGCTCGAGGATGATGACTCGGTTGATCTCGATCTCGGTGATGACGTGCTCGACGACGACGATGACGACGATAACGTCTCGCTCGACGAAATCGCCGACGTGGCCTCGGAAGACGACGAGACCTAAAGCGTTTTGCCTTTGCCCGAGACACCGGGTAAAGGCAAAACGGGCGCGGCACTCCGATCTGTCGTGCGTTATGCCGGGTGCCATGATCCGGTTTTTCGGGAATGGCCTTAAATCTTTCGGAGCGGTTTTTTTCACTTGATCCCGCTCCGACATACGCCTAAAGAAGCGCGCACAGGCTGAAAGGCCTGACAGTTTGGGGCCTTAGCTCAGTTGGGAGAGCGCTTGCATGGCATGCAAGAGGTCAGGGGTTCGACTCCCCTAGGCTCCACCAAATACCCCTTTAAAAACGCCCGAATAGCCGCTCATGGCGCAACTGCGACCTGTCGTCCGGGACGCCATTCCGATGTTGCCGCGGTACAATCCCTCCGTTAGCCCTACGCGGGCAGACAGGACCGTTACCAAGGGCAAGCGCGCGACCATGACCGAGATCACTCCCCCATCCCCGACCCGTTCAAGCGACTGGCTGTTTACCGCCTTTCGCCTTGTCGCGTTTTTCGAGGGCCTGACGACTCTCGCCCTGTTCCTCGTCGCCATGCCGCTCAAGTACATGTTCGACGATCCAAGCTGGGTGCCCATGACCGGGTTGATCCATGGCTATGCCTTCATTGCCTACATCGCCATGATGGGAATCGCCCTCAAGGGGCGCGGCTGGGGCCAGGGCGCGTGGCTGCGCACAACCCTTGCCGCGTTCTTCCCCTTTGGCACCTTCCTGAACGATCCCCATCTCAAGCGCCAAAAGGCGATACACGGCTGACCCGGTAACGGGTTGCTCAGACCTTGAGTTCAAGCGCGTGCTTCATCTCTTCCATCGACAGGCTCGAGGACACGTCATAGATCGCGACGCGTGACACGAGCGCCTTGTAAAACGAGTCGAACGCCTCGGTGGACTCGACCTGCACCTTGAGAAGGTAATCGGTGGTGCCCGCAAGGCGGTGCGCCTCTGTAATCTCTGGCATTTCCTCGATCGCTGCACGAAAAGCATCAAGCCATGCCCCGTCATGCGCCGAGGTGCGGATGCTGACGAAAAACGTCTCGCGAAGCCCGATCTTACGCGGATCGAGGATCGCTGCCTGGCGCAGGATCGTGCCGTTCTGGATCATCCGCTGAAGACGGTTCCAAACCGTCGTCTTGGACAACCCCACCTTGGTTGCGATTCGCTCAAGCGAGCGATTGGTATCCTTTTGCACCTCGCGCAGGATTTTTCGGTCGTCTTCGTCAATGTCTGGCGTTCTTTGGCTCATGGCTTCCCCTGAACAACAATGCCGCCCCAAGACGGCATGTGGAATATTATCCCTTTTTGGACAATCATGAATTGCAATTCAGGGACGTTTGTTCGCATTTATCCTCGAAATGAGCGTTTTTACCACCCTTTTCTTGCGGAGCCCGCCATGACACACGCCACGCCCCAGACCGCCGCCACCGGCCAGACCGTGCTTGTTGCCGGGGCCGGGGATGCAGCACAAGACGCCGCCATGAACGACATCGCAGCCCGCGCCAAACTCGGTCAATCCAGCCCCGGTCACGTGCACTTTGTCGGCGCCGGTCCGGGCGATCCCGATCTCCTGACCCTGCGTGCCCATACCCTCCTGCGCGAGGCCGAGGTCGTCATCCATGACCGGCTCGTGCCCGCCCCGATCATCGCGCGGGCCAACCCGGCAGCCGAGGTCATCGAGACCGGCAAGACCGCTTTCGGCCCCTCGTGGAAACAAGAGGATATCAACGCTCTCCTCATCGCACGCGGCACCGGCGCGCGCGTGGTCCGCCTCAAATCCGGCGATAGCGGCATCTTTGGCCGTCTCGACGAGGAAATGGACGCGCTCGACGCCGCAGGCATTGCCTTTACCGTCACCCCCGGCATCACGGCCTCCGCCGCCGCCGCCGCGACCCTCAAGGCGAGCCTGACCAAGCGCGGCCGCAACACCGGCCTGCGCATCATCACCGGCCACGACACGGCGGGCTATGCCGATCACGACTGGCGCACACTGGCCGAACCCGGTGCCATTGCCGCGATCTACATGGGCAAATCCGCCGCAGCCTATCTGCGTGGCCGCCTTCTCATGCACGGCGCCGAAGACACCACGCCCGTGACAATCGTCGAAAATGCCTCGCGCCCGGATCAACGCATCCTGCCGGCGACGCTCCTGTCCCTGCCCGAGGCGCTTGCCTCCGTCACCGGCCCCGCTGTCCTCATGCTCGGCCTCGCGCCCCGCGAGGCCGCCGCAATCGCCCTGAAGGAGGCACTCTGATGTCCCGCCCTTTTTCGCCAAAGGTCGCCACGACCAATCACCTGATCGAAGGCGACGTGATCTATTTCACCGATCCGGGCTGGAGCCGCGAGCACGCCGACGCGGCCGTCGCCACGACCGAGGAGGAGGCCGACGCCCTCCTCACCCGCGCCTCGCAGGAACCGCATCTGACCGTTGGCGTGTATCTCGCCGACGCGGCGCTGGTCGATGGCCGCCCGGCCCCGACCCATTTCCGCGAAGTGTTCCGCACCCGCGGGCCGTCCAACTATTTCCACGGAAAGCAGGCAGGCTGATGTATATCTATACCGATTTCGACCGCGACTTCCTGCGTGCCCGCGTGGCCGAGTTCCGTTCTCAGGTAGAGCGCCGCATCGACGGCTCCCTGACCGAGGACGAGTTCAAGCCGCTGCGCCTGATGAACGGTCTCTACCTGCAACTGCACGCCTACATGCTGCGCATCGCGATCCCCTATGGAACCTTGCGCAGCGCCCAGATGCGCAAGCTCGCGGAAATCGCGGATCGCTGGGACAAGGGCTATGGCCATTTCACCACCCGCCAGAACATCCAGTTCAACTGGCCCAAGCTCTCGGACGTGCCGGACATGCTCGACGCGCTGGCCGATGTGGACATGCACGCGATCCAGACCTCCGGCAACTGCATTCGCAACGTAACCGCCGACCATTTCGCGGGCGCGACGCCGGACGAGATCGAAGACCCGCGCATCACCGCCGAGTTGATCCGCCAATGGTCGACCGACCACCCGGAATTCGCCTATCTCCCGCGCAAGTTCAAACTCGCCGTGACGGGGACCGAGGACGACCGCGCCGTGATCCGCTTTCACGACATCGGCATCCGTGTGCGCGCACAGAATGGGGAAATCGGCTACCAGGTCGTGATCGGCGGCGGCCTTGGCCGCACGCCCATGATCGGCAAGGTGGTGCGCGAATTCCTACCGCGCGCCGATCTCTTCGCCTATCTCGAGGCCATCCTGAAGGTCTACAACCTCTCGGGCCGGCGCGATAACAAATACAAAGCGCGGATCAAGATCCTTGTCCACGAAACCGGTCTTGATGAGTTGAAATCCCGGATCGAGGCCGAGTTCGCGACCCAGAAGCGCCTTCTCCCCGATCTCAACCCCGAGGTCGTCGCCCGCGTCCGCGAGAGCTTTATCGAGCCTGCGTTCAAAGAGACTGAATTCGACCCCAACACGCCGGAATCGCCCGCTTTGCACGCCTTCCTCGACACTAACACGCGTGCCCATAAACGCGCCGATCATGCGAGCGTCACTGTCTCGATCAAGCCCATCGGCGGCACGCCCGGCGACGCGACCTCGGACCAGATGCGCGCGCTGGCGGATATTGCCGAAACCTATGGCTATGACGAGCTGCGCATCAGCCACGAGCAGAACGTGATCCTGCCGCATGTGCATCGCGCCGACCTGCCCGCCGTCTATGCCGCGCTGCGCGCCGCGGGGCTGGCAACGGCCAATGTCGGGCTGATCTCGGACATCATCGCCTGCCCGGGCATGGATTACTGCGCGCTCGCAACCGCGCGCTCGATTCCCATCGCCCAGCAGATCGGCGAGGCCTTTTCCGACCTCGACGCCCAGCACGATATCGGCCCGCTCAAGATCAAGATTTCCGGTTGCATCAACGCCTGTGGCCACCATCACGTAGGCCATATCGGGATTCTCGGCCTCGATCGGGCCGGGGTGGAGAACTACCAGATCACGCTTGGCGGTGACGGCACCCAAGATGCGGCCCTCGGGACGCGTACCGGCCCCGGCTTTGCCTATGACGAGATCGTTCCCGCCGTGGAACGCCTGATCGAAGCCTATCTCGACCAGCGCCTCTCGCCCGAGGAAACCTTCCTCGCCGCTTATCGCCGCCTCGGCCTCGCGCCGTTCAAGGCCGCCCTTTACGGAGACGCCAATGCCAAGGCCGCATGACGCCCTGCCCACCGCGCGGCTCAACACGCGCTTTGGTGATGCCTCTGCCGAAACCATCCTCGCCGTGGCCCTGGATCGCTTCGATGGCGAGATTGCCATGGTGTCGTCCTTCGGCGCCGAGTCCGCCGTGCTCCTGCACATGCTGGCGACGCTCGATCCTTGCGTGCCCGTGCTGATGCTCGATACGCTGATGCTCTTTCCCGAAACCATCGCCTACCAACAGGATCTCTCGGCCCATCTCGGCCTCACCGATGTGCGCCGGATCACGCCCAAGGCGGATGCCGTGGCCCGAACCGATCCCAAGGGCGACCTGAACGCCCGCGATAGCACCGCCTGCTGCGATCTGCGCAAGGTCGCACCGCTGCATGAGGCCCTCGCGCCCTTTACCGCGTCGATTTCTGGCCGCAAACGGTTCCAGACCGGCCAACGCGCCGCCATGCGCGCCTTCGAGGTCGAAAAAGACGGGCTTATCAAGGTCAATCCACTCGCCGCATGGACCCCGGCGGATATCTCCGTTTATCTCGATCGCCATGCCCTGCCACGCCATCCCCTCGTGGCCAAGGGGTTTCCCTCCATTGGCTGTGCTCCCTGCACAACGCCCGTGGCGCCTGGCGAGGACAGCCGCGCAGGCCGCTGGCGGCAGGAAGACCGCGAGGAATGCGGCATTCACATTACCCCGGACGGACGTATCGAAAGGAAAGCCGGATGACCGCGACGACCCAGATCATCACCCGCGAGGGCTTTGTCGAGGACCGCTTTGCCACGACAGACATCCCGACGCTCGAAGACTACACGGGCGGCGATGCGGTGCTCTTGCCCGTCGATGCCGCCCCCGCGGCGCTCATCCCGCATCTCGATGCGCTGGCCCTCGTGGTCATCCCCTTCGCAAGCTCGGCAGACGGGCGTGGCTTTTCCCTCGCCGCCGCCCTGCGCACGCTTGGCTACGAGGGTCATATCCGCGCCCGTGGCCATATCCTCGTGGATCAGTTCCGCGCCGCGCTGCGCTCGGGCTTCGACGACGTGGAAATCTCCTTGGCACAGGCCGCCCGCAACCCCGAATCGCAATGGCTGGCCGTGCCGCTGACCAGGGGCTACCAATCCCGCCTTTTCGCAGCCTAGAGCCGGCCCGCAAAGGCCGCCACGACCTGCTCATAGACACCGCGCTTGAAGGGCACGATATGGTCGATCAACTGATCGACTGGAAGCCACCGCCATTCCGAGAACTCAGGATGCTCGACCTCGATATTGATATCCGCGTCAGAGCCGTGAAACCGGAACAGAAACCATTTCTGCTCCTGCCCCTTGTAGCGCCCCTTCCAGATACGCGGCACGATCTCCTGCGGCAGGTCATACGAGATCCACCCATCTGTCTCTCCCTCAAGCGTCACAAGCGCCGCCGAGACCCCGGTTTCTTCTTCCAACTCGCGCAGTGCCGCCTCTTTCGGGTTCTCGCCCTTGTCGATCCCGCCCTGCGGCATCTGCCAAGCCGGCACCTCGCTATCGAGACGCTGGCCGACAAAGGCATGACCGTCCGCATTGACAAGCATTACCCCCACATTGCGGCGATAGGGCAGTCTGGCAATCTGGTCCGGGGTCATGGCATCTCTCCATTTTGAGGTTGCCCAACTCCTACCCAAGCCGCGCCCGTCAGGCAATTCGCCTTTGCGCCGCGCTCTCTTTCTCTTGCCCCTGCCGCAAAAGAAAAGGGCGGGGAACCCCCCCCCCGCCCTCGTGCTGTGATCCTGCCGGAACTTACTGCTCTGGACCCAGCTTCGAAAGACCCTTGAGAATATCAATCGCATAGGCGAGCTGATAATCCTCTTCGCGCAGCTTGGCGGCCTTTTCGGCCTTGGCGCGGTCGGCTTCGATCTGGCGCACTTCGTCCTCGGAGAGGCTGTCATTGTCGAGGCGGCCCCGCAGGTCCGACTCGGAACGGAAGCGGCGGTTGGCGGCCGCCTCGTCCTCTTCCTCGGTCGCGGCCTTGCGGCGGGGCTGTTCCACGACGATATCGGGCGACACGCCCAACGCCTGGATCGAGCGGCCCGAGGGCGTGTAGTAGCGCGCGGTGGTCAGACGCATCGCGCCATCGCCCCGAAGCGGCATGACCGTCTGCACCGACCCTTTGCCAAAGGATTTCGTGCCCACCACGATGGCGCGGCGATGGTCCTGAAGCGCACCGGCGACGATCTCCGACGCCGAAGCCGAGCCACCATTGATGAGAACCACGATCGGCTTGCCCTCGGACAGATCACCCGGAGTCGCGTTGAACCGGTCGCCATCGGCCGGATTGCGGCCACGGGTCGACACGATCTCGCCCTTCTCGAGGAAGGCATCCGACACCTTGATCGCCTGTGTCAGAAGACCACCGGGGTTGTTGCGCAAATCAAGCACAATGCCGTTGACATTATCCATCCCGCCAAGCGCCTCGACCTGTTCGGCCAGACCGGCCTCAAGGTTGGGCGTGGTCTGGTCGTTGAACGTCGTGATCCGAAGCACGACAGACTCGCCCTCGGTGCGCGACCGCACCGCCGTGAGCTTGATCGTGTCGCGAATGATCGAAACGTCGAACGGCTCCGCCTCGCCTTCGCGCACCACGGTGATGATTATCTCGGACCCCACCGGCCCGCGCATAAGCTCAACCGCTTCATCGAGGTTCATGCCAAGCACGCTCTCGCCATCCACATGGGTGATGAAATCGCCTGCTTCGATACCCGCGGCATCGGCCGGGGTGCCGTCGATGGGCGAGACGACCTTGACGAAGCCTTCTTCCTGCGTGACTTCGATGCCAAGCCCGCCGAACTCGCCACGTGTCTGCACGCGCATATTTGCGGCATCTTCCGGCGAAAGATAGGACGAATGCGGATCAAGCGAGGTCAGCATCCCGTTGATGGCCGCCTCCACCAATTCGCCTTCATCGACTTCCTCGACATATTGCGAACGGATACGCTCGAAAATATCCCCGAACAGGTCAAGCTGCTCATAGACATTGCTGGTTTTCGCACTTTCCTGTGCAAGCAGCGGCCCCGCCACCTGCATTGCGAATAGCGCGCCTGTGAGGGTGCCACCCAGCGCGGCGATGACGAATTTCTTCATTTACAGTTCATCCTTGTCTGTCCGGAACCACGTTTCCGGGTCCACGGTGGTCTTGCCTTGTCTGACCTCTATATAGAGCGTTTCCGTGCGTTCTTGACCAGAGCCATCACCGACCTGTGACAGGATTGTCCCGATTTCCGGGTCATTTCCACCCATGAGACCAACCGGTGTGCCCTCCGGGATCACCTGCCCGGCATTGCCATAGACCGCCTCCATGCCCGCAAGCACGAACAACAGCCCCGGCTCGGCCTCTAGGATCACCACGTTGCCATAGTCGAGAAGCGGGCCGCGATAACGGATCGTAGCCGCGGTCGGAGACACCACGAGCGCACTTGGCCGAGTCGCAAGGACAAGCCCCGGACGGCGCACACCCGCCGCGTCCGCCTCGCCCGCCCGACGCAGAACCTGCGCCTCGACCGGCAGGCGCAACTCGCCCTTGCGCGCCTCAAGGTCGGGCAGCATCACCGCGCTTTCGCCCGTCTCCTGGATATCGACGAGACCGCTGGCAAAACCGTTGAGCGTTTCCGTCGAGGCGATGAGAAGTGCAATCTTGACCGGATCGTCGGCAAAGCGCTGCGGCAGGTCCGTGCGATCCGCAATCGCCTGCGAAAGCTCGGTCCGCGCCGTCTGGATACCGCTGAGCCCCTCTTGCAACGCTTCTGCCGCACCTTGCTGCAACTCGCGCAGGATCTCGATTTCCTCAAGGTCGGCCCGAAGCTTTGCCGCCTCCGTCTCAAGGGCTGGCGTCACATCGGCAAGGATCATCCCCGCCCGCGCGGTCCCCATGGGGCCATCCGGATGCAAGAGCATAACCGGCGCACCGCCCGGTCCCATGCCCCGCCCGACAGATTGCAAGACCCCGAGAAGCCGCGCCGTCTCACCTTCGCTGCGCTTGAGATCCTGGCGCAGGCGCGCCTCGCGCGCCGCCGCCCGGCGCAATCCCTCGCGCATCGCCTGAAGCCCGGCTTCGAACCCCTGCACCGTCTCGGTCAGCGCCGCGACCCGGTCCCGCGCCTCCCCTGCCTCTTGCAGGGAAAGCGCCGCCGCCTCGATCCTCTGTGCCGCCGCCCGCGCCGCCTCTGCCGGACTCGCCCCCCCCTCTGCCGCGGCAGAACCGGCAACGCCCAAGGCGATCAAAGCTGCGGCGGCGAGATGTTTCATCGGATAATCAGGCTTTCCCCGGTCATTTCCCGCGGCTTCTCAAGCCCCATGAGGTCAAGCAGCGATGGTGCCAGGTCGGCCAGCCGCCCGTTGCGCAGCGTGGCGCCCTTCGGCCCGCCCACGAGGATAACCGGCACCGGGTTCGTCGTATGTGCTGTATGCGGCCCGCCCGTAACCGGATCGACCATGGTCTCGCAATTGCCGTGATCGGCGGTGACGATCATCGCGCCGCCTGCGGCCTCAAGTGCCGCGCGCACTTTTCCAAGCCCCTGGTCCACCGCCTCGCAGGCCGCCATCGCCGCCTTGAGGTCACCCGTATGGCCAACCATGTCCGGGTTGGCATAGTTGGTCACGATGAGGTCATACCCCTCTTCGATCGCCGCCACGAAATGCTCGGTAACTTCTTCCGCCGACATCTCCGGCTGCAAATCATAGGTCGCAACCTTGGGCGAGGCCGCCATGTAGCGATCTTCGCCCGCTTCCGGCTCTTCCTTGCCGCCGTTGAGGAAAAACGTGACGTGCGGATATTTCTCGGTTTCCGCGAGGTGGAACTGGCGCAGCCCCTTCTTGGCCACCCATTCGCCAAGCGTGTTGACGATCTCCTGTTTCGGATAGGCAGTGCTCATGTAGGTGCAGTGTTCCTCCGAATAATCCACCATGCCCAACAACGTGGCCCATTCCGGGCGCGTGCCCGTGTCGAACCCGTCGAAATCCGGCTGCCCGATCGCGGCAAGGATTTCCCGCGCCCGGTCGGCGCGGAAATTGAGACAGAACAGCCCGTCCCCATCCTTGGCCCCCGCGTAATCGCCAAGCACCGTCGGCGTGATGAACTCGTCGCTTTCCGACCGGTTATAGGCATTGTTCACCGCCGTCACCGCATTGACGGCATGCGCCCCCTCGCCCTTGATCCAGGCGTTATACGCCTCCGCGACGCGCTCCCAGCGATTGTCCCGGTCCATCGCGAAATAGCGCCCCGACAGGGTCACGATCTTTGCGCCTTCCGGCATCCGCTCTGCCATGGTCTCAAGATAGGTATAGGCCGATTTCGGGGCGACATCGCGGCCATCCGTGATCGCGTGCAGGACAACCGGCACGCCCGCATCCGTCACTGCCTTCATCGCCGCCAGGATATGCTCGATATGGCCATGCACGCCACCATCAGAAATCATCCCCATGAAATGGGCCGTGCCGCCGCTTGCCTTGAGCGTCGCGCAGAAGTCCTTGATCGCGGCATTGTCGAAAAATGTCCCCTCCTCGATCGCGAGGTCGATCTGCCCAAGGTCCATCGCCACGACGCGCCCCGCGCCGATATTGGTATGGCCGACTTCCGAATTGCCCATCTGCCCGCGCGGCAGCCCCACGTCCGGGCCATGCGTGATCAGCGTCGCATTGGGGCATGTGGCCATCATGTCGTCAAAGGTCGGCGTATTGGCCAATACGGGCGCATTCGCCGCCGTGCTCTCGCTCAGGCCCCAGCCGTCGAGAATACAAAGCACGACAGGTTTCGGTGTGGTCATATCGGACTGCTCCATATCGCTTTGCGCGCCTTCTACCCCTTGGCGCCCTCCGCGTGAACCGCTTTCTCCCGAACTGCCGCCATTTGCCCCTTTCCCGCCGACCCCCTCTCCCCGTTTTCCATCTGGCATGCCCCCGCCACCCATGGCACAACAAGGGCCACCGCAAGACACCAAGGGAGCGCGACATGGAAACCGGATTCGGCAAGGGCTGTCACCTGCACCTGATCGACGGCTCGGCCTTCATCTTCCGCGCCTACCATGCCCTGCCGCCGCTGACCCGCAAATCCGACGGGCTGCCCATCGGCGCGGTCGCGGGCTTCTGCAACATGCTCTACCGTTATGTCGAGGCGAATACCGGCCCCGATGCCCCGACCCATGCCGCCGTGATCTTCGACCACTCCGGCAAGAGCTTCCGCAACGAGATCTATGACCTCTACAAGGCCAACCGCCCCCCCGCACCCGAAGATCTCGTGCCACAGTTCCCGTTGACCCGCGAGGCAACCAAGGCCTTCAACATCGCCTGCAAGGAAGTCGAGGGCTACGAGGCCGATGACATCATCGCGACGCTCGCCTGCCAGGCCCGCGAGGCCGGGGGGCGCGTGACGATCATCTCTTCCGATAAGGACTTGATGCAGCTTGTCGGCGGCGGCGTCGAAATGCTCGACGCGATGAAGAACAAACGCATCGACAGCGAAGGCGTCGAAGAGAAATTCGGCGTCGGCCCCGACCGCGTCGTCGATGTGCAGGCGCTGGCGGGTGACAGCGTCGATAACGTCCCCGGCGCGCCCGGCATCGGCGTCAAGACAGCCGCGCTTCTCATCAACGAATTCGGCTCTCTCGAAGATCTTCTCAACCGCGCCGACGAGATCAAGCAACCCAAACGGCGCCAAACCCTGATAGAGAAACGCGACCAGATCGAGATGTCGAAAAAACTGGTGCAGCTCGATTGCGACATGGCCCTCGACTTCACCATAGAAGATCTCGAAGTGCGCGACCCGGACCCCGAGACCCTGCTCGGCTTTCTCTCGGAAATGGAGTTCCGCACCCTATCCAAGCGCGTCGCCGACAATCTCGGCGTCGAGGCCCCCGCCATTCCCGAAGCCCCCGCCGCCGCAGGCCCCGCGCAGGGTGGCGCCGCCGATACGCCAGATGTCAAACCCTTCGATGTAGACGCCTATGAATGGGTCCGCGACCGCGCCGCGCTCGACGACTGGATCGCCAAGGCTCATGCCAAGGGATACATGGCCGTCGACACGGAAACCACCGGTCTTGACGAAATGGTCGCCGATCTCGTCGGGATCTGCCTCTGCATCGAGCCGGGCAAAGCCTGCTATATTCCCGTCGCCCACAAGAAAGAGGCCAGTGACAATGACCTCTTTGCCAGCGACGAACTGGCCGAAGGGCAACTGCCCCTGAACGAGGTGCTCGACGCGCTCAAACCCGTGCTGGAAAGCCCCGCGATCCTCAAGATATTCCAGAACGCCAAGTATGACGCCAAGATCCTCTCGCGCTACGGCATCTCGGTCGCACCCATCGACGATACCATGCTCCTGAGCTACGCGCTGCATGCGGGACTGCACGGTCATGGTATGGATACACTCGCCGAACGCTATCTCGGCCATACCCCGATCCCGATCAAATCCTTGCTCGGCTCCGGCAAATCCGCGATCACCTTCGACAAGGTGCCGCTTGAAGAGGCGGTGAAATACGCCGCCGAGGATGCCGACATCACGCTCCGCCTCTGGCAGCTTTTCAAACCGCAACTGCACCAGAAACAGGTCACGACCGTCTACGAGACCCTCGAACGCCCCCTTTCGCCCGTCCTGGCCCAGATGGAACGCCACGGCGTGAAGGTCGACCGCGACACGCTTTCGCGCATGTCCAACGCCTTCGCCCAGAAGATGGCCGGGCTCGAGGCCGAGATTCACGAGTTGGCGGGAGAGAGCTTCAATGTCGGCTCGCCTGCGCAGGTCGGTGAGATCCTGTTCGAGAAGATGGCGCTTCCGGGCGGCAAGAAGGGCAAGACAGGCAAGTATTCGACGCCCGCCGACGTGCTCGAAGACCTCGCGACGGAACATGACCTGCCCGCCCGCATCCTCGACTGGCGGCAGCTCTCGAAATTGAAATCGACCTACACGGACGCGCTTCAGGATCACATCAACCCCGAGACGGGCCGCGTTCATACCTCCTACGTCCAGACCGGCGCCAACACGGGCCGCCTCGCCTCGACCGATCCCAACCTGCAAAACATCCCCGTGCGCAGCGAAGAAGGCCGCCGCATCCGTGAGGCTTTCGTCGCCGAGGAAGGCAAGACCCTGATCTCGCTCGACTATAGCCAGATCGAGCTACGTATCCTCGCCCATATCGCCGATATCGACGCCCTGAAACAGGCCTTCCACGACGGCCTCGACATCCACGCCATGACCGCCTCCGAGATGTTTGACGTGCCGCTTGACGAAATGACCCCCGAAGTGCGCCGCCGCGCCAAGGCGATCAACTTCGGCGTGATCTATGGCATCTCCGGCTTTGGCCTCGCGCGCAACCTGCGCATCCCGCGTGGCGAAGCACAGGATTTCATCAACCGCTATTTCGAGCGCTTCCCCGGCATCCGTGCCTACATGGACGACACCAAGGCCTTTGCGAAAGAGCACGAATACGTCCAGACGCTCTTTGGCCGCAAGATCCACATGCCCGAGATCAACGCCAAGGGGCCGCGGTCGGGCTTTGCCAACCGCGCCGCGATCAACGCCCCGATCCAGGGCACTGCCGCCGACATCATCCGCCGCGCCATGATCCGCATGCCCGAGGCCATCGCCGACCTGCCCGCCAAGATGCTCCTGCAGGTGCATGACGAACTGATCTTCGAGGTCGAGAACAGCGCCGTGGAGGACACCATCGCGGTGGCCCGCAAGGTCATGCAGGGCGCCACCGAACCGGTGGTGAAACTCAACGTCCCGCTTATCGTCGATGCCGGGCAAGGCGCGAACTGGGCCGAAGCGCACTAACCCGACCGCGCGCCAGCCGCCCCCTCAGGACGCCTCCGGCGGGAGTATTTTTCCAGAGAAGAAGCCAGGGGATGCGCTCTTCTTCTCTGAGGCAAATACTCCGGGGGGGCGGGGCTTTTGCCCGCAAAAGACCCGGCGGGGGCAGCGCCCCCCTTGCCCTTCCCCGCCACTCGGCGCACCCTGACCGTGAAGGATGTCCGATGCCCCACGATCACCACCACCATCCCCACCACCCCGGCCTCCCGGAAACGGGCGATAGGCGCGTGCTCTGGGCCGTGGTGGTCAATATCGTGCTGACACTGGTGCAGATCGTCGCCGGGGTGGTATCCGGCTCGCTCGCCATGATCGCCGATGCAATTCACAATCTCTCCGACGCGCTCTCGCTCGTGATTGCTTTCGCCGCCCGGCGTATCGCACGGCGTCCGGCAGATGCCGACATGACCTTCGGCTATGGACGCGCCGAGGTCGTGGCCGCGCTCGTGAATTACACGACGCTGATCGTCATCGCACTCTACCTCGCCGCCGAAGGGGTGCAGCGTCTGTTCAACCCGATCGAAGTCGAAGGCTGGATCGTGGTCGTGGTGGCCAGCATCGCCTTTGTCGTCGACGCTGTGACGGCGCTCCTCATCATGCGCCTCTCACGCGACAGCGTGAACATGCGCGCCGCCTTCCTCCACAACATGGCCGACGCGCTCGGTTCCATCGCAGTCATCGTCGCGGGCGTGTTGATCCTGCTCTATGACTGGCGCCTGATCGACCCGATCCTGACCCTGTTCATCGCCGCCTATATCCTGTGGCATTCGGCCATCGGCCTGCGCCCGGTGATCCGCATCCTCATGCTGGCAAGCCCCGACGAACCGCCCCTCGAAGAGGTGCTGTCCGCGCTTGAGGGTATGCCCGGCGTTGCCTCAGTCCATCACGTGCATCTATGGCAAATGCAGGAACACGAGGTCTCGCTCGATGCCCATGTCGTGCTCGACGGCACCAAGACTCCCGGCGACCTGCGCGCAGCCTTGCGCAAGATGCTCGCTGACCGCTTTGGCATCAACCATGGCATGATCGAGATCGAAACTGCCGAGGAAAGCTGCGCCGAAGCCGCGCGGATCGGCCACTAAAGCGTCACGCCTTTAACCTGGGGCATCAGATAAAGGCGCGGCGCGTGCAACGCTCATATCTTGCACTTCGGCCCGCCAAAAGCCGTGTCTCAGGGTTTTGGCGGACCGCTTTAGGCGCGCTGCATCCAGCCCAATTCCGCCTCGGTGCCTGCATCGCCCGGAAGGTATTCCGCGCTGACATATCCGTCATAACCGCCTGCACCCAATGCCGCGAAAAGGGCGGTGAAATCAATCTGCCCGCCAAGCCCTGGCGCGACACGTCCCGGCACATCCGCAATCTGCACATGCCCTGCCCGTCCGCCCTGCCCCTGCCACACCGCCAGCGCATCACCCGTCAGCATCTGTGCATGAAAGGCGTCATATTGCAGCGTCAGGTTGGGCGCACCCACCGCGTCGATCACCTCCGCCGCGAGATCATAATCGTTCAGGAAATATCCCGGCATGCTGACCGGGTTGAGGGGCTCGATGGCAAGCCGCTGCCCCGGAGCAAGGGCAGTCGCCCAGCGCAGGTTCTCGACCAGGGTGCCCCACGCCTCCGGCCCTTGGGCAATGCCCGACATCACGTGAATGATCCCCGCCTCAAGCACCTCTGCATATCGCAGCGCCCGCTTGAAATCAGATTGAAACCTCCGCTGCGCGCCCGGTACGGCGGCAAATCCCCGCGCGCCCTTATCCCAATCTGTCGGCGGTGTATTGATGAGCACCACCGGCACGTCTGCCGCCCTTTGCGCCGCCCGAAGCCTTGGCCGCGCGACATCATACGGGAACAGGATCTCGACCGCGTCGAACCCCGCCGCCTTCGCGGCGGCGAAGCGCTCGAGGAGCGGGCGTTCCGTGAACAACATGCTGATATTGGCGGCAAATCGGGGCATGGGGGCATACTTGCCCCGACCTCGGGTCATGACAAGGTCGGAAAACGACACCCTGTCGAAAATGAACAAGAAATCCGCCTCGAATCACGCGAGGCACGGGGGGTCGGTCTCATGACCGGACGACATTTCTAAAGCAGTTTCGACCTTGCAGGAGAGGTGTGGCGATGTCTTCGACAAGCCCCAACTCCGTGCGGCCCATCGCGGCCGGCGGCAACCGCCGGATTCTGTCTGGCAATGCCCTTGGTGTGGCGTCCATGTTTGCCTGGGCCTGTGGCTTTCCGGCGGCGGAAGTGCTGCTCGACACATGGCCGACACTCTCCCTGATCACCGCACGCTTCGCGCTGGCGGTGCTGATGCTGATGCTTTTGTGGCTCGTGGTGGACGGCCCCCGCGCCGTGGCCTCCGCGCGTTGGGGCCGCGGCACACTGGTCGGCGGGCTGACCTTCGGCCTCGGCACCTACCTCCTGTTGCTGGCGCAATCCCTGACCGATGCCGTCACCGTCGCCATCATCGCCACCGGCACCCCCATCGCCGCAACGCTGATCGAAATGTGGAGCGGCGGACGGCGGCTCAACACCGGTTTCGTCCTTGGCATGGTCGCCTCTGTCGCGGGCGGCATCATCGCCACCGGCGGCACAAGCGTGGACACGCTTGGAGGCGGTGTGCTCGCCGCGCTCGGCTCCTGCTTTCTCTTCGCACTTGGAAGCCATTTTACCGTGCGTGATTTCTCCGACCTTTCGCCCGTGGGACGCACCACGATTACCCTCGCGGGCGGACTCGTCTTCAACGCCACGATCTTCCTCATCGCCTACACGCTCGGCGCCGACCTACTGCCCCGCGCGCCGGTGAACGCCGAACAGATCACCATGCTCACAATCTACGCCCTTGCCGCCGGAGCGCTGAGCCAGGTGATGTGGATCGTCTCGGTGGGCCGTCTTGGCATCGCAGTGGCCTCGTTCCATATCAACGTCGCGCCCTTCTACGTCATGCTCCTGATGCTCGCGCTTGGCGATGGCTGGAACTGGACCAAAGCCTGTGGTGCCTTGATTGTCATTCTCGGAGTGGTGATCGCCCAGCGCAGCGAAGCCAAGACCGCAACGACCTAGAGCGCATCTGCCGCGATAAGTGGAAAGAACATGCCGCCCGACCACACGCCAAAATGGCGCTTCCCGTCGATCTCGGCCTCTTCGCCCATCTCGACCATGCGATAGAAACTTTTCCGGTCGATCCGCGCCTCGAGCCCGTCCCGCACCATCACGTAGGGGGCCGGCTCATCCGCCTCGTTCTCGACACGGATCGCATGCTCTGTCCCGGCCTCGACCACATCGCCAACATTGGTCACGAAGCGGAGAACCTGCGCTTCTCCCCTGCCCTCGGCCTCGACATCAACGGCGACAAAGGCCGCATCCTCAACCGTGATCCGCCATTTTTCGACCGGCGTGACAAGGAATACCTCGTCGCCCTCCCGCTTGAGGATCGTCGAGAACACCCGCACCAAGGCCTCGCGCCGTATCTCGCCGCCTTCGTGATACCACCGCCCGTCGCTGGCAATCCGTATGTCGATATCCCCGGAAAGCGGTGGGTTCCAAAGGTGCACGGGCGGAAGCTTTTTGCCCTTTCCCGCGTCACTTGCGGCCTCCGCGATCCCCTCGATCGAGGATGTCACGGGAATTTGTCCGCTCATTGCTTTTGCCATTTCCGTTCCCCGCGATATGGTTTCTTTTAGAATATAAACCTAGCGGAGGACTTGTCATGGCCCAAGACGCCGATCTTGTCACGGAAATCGAGGCGCTCACCGGGCAACTGTCCGAGGCCAAGTCCGCGATCACCAGGCGATTCATCGGTCAGGAGCGCGTGGTCGACCTGACCCTTGCCTCGCTGCTCTGTGGCGGTCATGCTCTCCTGATCGGCCTGCCCGGCCTTGGCAAGACGCGCCTTGTCGATACGCTGTCGACGGTGATGGGCCTCAATGGCAACCGGGTGCAATTCACGCCCGATCTCATGCCTGCCGACATTCTCGGCTCCGAGGTTCTTGAAAAAGGCAAGGGCGGAAGCCGCGGATTCCGCTTCGTGCCCGGCCCGATCTTCTGCCAACTCCTGATGGCCGACGAGATCAACCGCGCCAGCCCCCGCACCCAATCCGCCCTCTTGCAAGCGATGCAGGAAAAGCGCGTCACCGTCGCGGGCGAGGATCGCCCTCTCGACGCGCCCTTCCATGTGCTCGCGACCCAAAACCCCATCGAACAGGAAGGCACCTACCCCCTCCCCGAGGCCCAGCTTGACCGTTTCCTCGTCCAGATCAACGTGCCCTATCCCGATCGCGATACCGAACGCGACATCCTTCTGGCGACCACCGGCGTCGAGGAAGACGAGGCCCATGCCGTCTTTACCCCCGCCAAACTCATTGCCGCCCAGACGCTTCTGCGCCGGATGCCCGTCGGCGAAAGCGTGGTCGAGATGATCCTCGACCTCGTGCGCGCCTTCCGACCCGAAGATCCCTCGGCCTCCGAAGCCGTGCGAGAGACCGTCGCCTGGGGGCCGGGGCCGCGCGCCGCACAGGCGCTCATGCTCACCGTGCGCGCACAGGCGCTCTTGCATGGTCGCTTGGTGCCTTCCGCCGAGGACGTGACCGCGATGGCCGTCCCGGTCCTGTCGCATCGCATGGCCCTGACCTTCGCCGCGCGCGCCCGTGGCGAGACCGTGGCCGACCTGATTTCCGAAACCCTCGCCGGGATGGACGGGATCGGAGCCGCCGCGTGACCGACACCACCCGCCTTCGCACACGTGCTGAAACCGAGGCTGCACGCCTGCCACCGCTTCTGGCCGACGCCGAACACCTGGCCGGCACCGTGCTCCTTGGCGAACACGGGCGCCGCCGCGCGGGCCTGGGCGATGATTTCTGGCAATACCGCCCGGTGCAGCCCGGCGATAGCCTGCGCATGATCGACTGGCGCCGCTCGGCGCGGTCGGATACGCAATTCGTCCGCCAACGCGAATGGCAGGTGGCGCAATCGGTGATGCTTTGGGTGGATCGCTCCGCCTCGATGGATTTCACGAGTCTCAAGACCGGGACAACCAAGGGCGACCGCGCCCGCACCCTTGCGCTGGCCGTGGCCATCCTCCTGATCCGCGCCGGGGAACGCGTCGGCCTGACCGGCACCACCCTGCCACCGCGCCGGGGCGAGGGGCAAGTCCTCCGCCTGACCGAGATGCTCCTCGGCCCGAGCGGCGAGGATTTCGGCACGCCGGAGGCCCGCGCCATGATCCCCCATGCCCGCGCGGTGTTCATCTCTGATTTCCTCGGCGATTTCGACGCTGTCGAAGCCGCGCTCTTCAAAGCCGCCGACCGGGGTATTCGCGGCGTCCTGATGCAGGTGCTCGATCCCGCCGAAGAGAGCTTTCCCTTCCACGGTCGCGCCATCTTCGAGAGCATGGGCGCAAGCCTGAGCCACGAAACGCGCAAGGCCTCTGACCTGCGCGACCGCTACATGGAACGCCTCTCCGAACGCCGCGCCCGCCTGCGCGCGCTTGCTGCAACGACAGGCTGGCAATTCGCGCCCCACGACACCGCGCAATCGGCACAAGTCGCTCTCCTTTGGCTCTACCGCGCACTGGAGCGCCGTTCATGATGGGCGCGCTTTCCATAGGATTCACGACCCCCTGGCTGCTCTATGCCTTGCTGGCGCTGCCCGTGCTGTGGATTCTGCTGCGCGCCATTCCCCCCGTGCCCGTGCTGCGCCGTTTTCCCGGCGTGGCGTTGCTGATTGGCCTCGAGGACGAGGATACCGTCACCGACCGCACCCCGTGGTGGCTCCTGCTGCTGCGCGCCCTCGCCATCGCCGCGCTGATCCTTGGCCTTGCCGGTCCCGTGCTCAACCCGAACCCGACCGACACCACCCGCGAGGATCGTCTCTTGATCCTGCTTGATGGTGGCTGGGGGGCCGCTGGCAACTGGCGCGCACAGATGGCCATGCTCGACGACCGCCTCGACGAGGCTCACCGCGCGGGTCGCGAGGTCGCCCTCGTGCAACTCACCTCGCCAGATCCTCTCCGGTTCCAGCCTGCCGCCACGTGGCAAACCCAACTCGCAGGCATCGCGCCAACCCCCTGGCAGCCCGCTCCCGAATTCCTCTCGTCTCTCGCCGCCACGCTACCCGAGGCCGGTTTCGACACGCTCTGGATGTCCGATGGCCTCGCCAATCCGGCACGCCGCGCCCTCCTCGCCGCGCTTGACGCCAAAGGCCGTGTCGAAATCGTAGAAGGCAACCGCGCCGCGCTGGCCCTCGCCCCGACCGAAGTCTCGGACGGCATCCTGACGCTCAAGGCCCGCCGCCCGAGCGCAGCACTGGCCCGCGAGATCACCGTCGAAGCCCATGGGCTCGACCCATCCGGCGCCGCCCGCGTCCTTGCCACCGCGCCGCTCACATTCGCGTCCGGCGAAACGCGCGCCACGACCGATCTCTCCCTGCCCGCCGAACTGCGCGCACGCATTTCCCGCTTTGAAATTGCGGGCCAACGCTCCGCCGCCGCCGTTTCGCTTTCCGACGATTCCCTGCGCCGCCGCGAGGTGGCCCTGATCGCCGGACGCGACTCCCGCGAAGGGCTCGAACTGCTCGCGCCGCTGCATTACCTGCGCCAGGCCCTCGCTCCCAACGCCGATATCCTCGAAGGCGCGCTCTCCGATGTGCTTCCGGCAAATCCCGACGTTATCGTTCTGGCCGACGTGGCGACGCTCTCGGAAGGCGAAACCACCGATCTCTCCGACTGGATCGCGGAGGGCGGCATCCTCCTGCGCTTTGCCGGCCCCCGCCTCGCCGCTGCCAGCGCCGGGGGCACCTCTGAAAACCCGCTTCTCCCCGTCCGCCTGCGCGCCGGGGGCCGGAGTGTCGGCGGCGCGATGAGCTGGGGCGAACCCAAGGCCCTCGCCCCCTTCCCCCCCGAGAGCCCCTTCCACGGCCTGCCCGTCCCGGATGAGGTGCGCATCGAAGCCCAGGTCATGGCCCAGCCCGACCCCAATCTCGCCGCCCGCGTCATTGCCGAACTGTCCGACGGCACCCCCCTCGTGACCCGCAAACGCCTTGGCGAAGGACAGGTCGTTCTCTTCCACGTGACCGCCAATGCCGAATGGTCCGGCCTGCCGCTCTCCGGCCTCTTCGTACAAATGCTCGACCGCCTCGCCATCCTGAGCACCACAACGCTTTCCGATCAGGACCGCCTCGCCGGAACAACCTGGCAACCGGTCCGCGTCCTCGACGGGTTTGGCCGTTTGCAAGACAACGCCACCCTCGCCGGCGTTTCCGGCGAAGACCTTGCCAACGCCGCTCTCGGCCCCGCCCTGCGCCCTGGTCTCTATCGCTCCGGCGCGCGGCTCGTTGCGCGCAACGTGATCTCAACCGAGACCGACCTGCGCCCCGCCGACTGGCCCGCGGGCACCGTCATCTCGGGTTACGAGGCCGCACCGGAACGCCCGCTCGCAGGGGCGCTTCTGGCCGCCACGCTCGCGCTTCTTCTCCTCGACATCTTCGCCTCGCTCGCCGTGTCGGGCCGTTTGCGCGGCGCGCGTGTCGCGGCCACCATCCTTGCCGCCCTTGCCCTGCCCCTCTCGGAGGCCCGCGCCAACGACGCCCGCGCCATCGCGGATACCCGCGAAGTCGTCCTCGCCCACGTGCTGACCGGCGTGCCCCGCATCGACGACACCGCCCATGCAGGCCTGCTCGGCCTCTCCGAAACGCTTTTCTTTCGCACCTCGGTTGAGCCGACAGAACCCGCCGCCATCAACCTTGAAACCGACGAGATCGCGCTCTACCCACTGCTCTACTGGCCCATCACCCCCGAACAGCCGATCCCCTCCGACGAGGCCTATGCCAAGCTCAACGCCTACCTGCGCGCGGGCGGCATGATCCTCTTTGACACCCGCGACGCCGATGTCGCCCGCTTCGGCGCGGCAAGCCCCAACGGCCGCAAGCTGCAACGCCTCGCCGCACCGCTCGACATCCCGCCCCTTGAACCCGTGCCCTCCGACCACGTCCTGACCCGAACCTTCTACCTGCTTCAGGACTTTCCCGGCCGCTACACAAGCCGCGACGTCTGGGTCGAGGCCGCCCCACCCGATGCCGAGAAGATCGAAGGCATGCCCTTCCGAAATCTCAACGATGGCGTGACGCCCGTTGTCATCGGCGGCAATGACTGGGCCGCTGCCTGGGCCATGGATCGGCGCGGCAACGCCCTCTACCCCGTGGGCCGTGGGCGCACTGGCGAACGCCAGCGTGAACTGGCCTACCGCTTTGGCGTCAACCTCGTGATGCATGTGCTGACCGGCAATTACAAATCCGATCAGGTCCACGTCCCCGCCCTTCTCGACAGGCTCGGCCAATGACAGGACAGGTGCTCTTCGATCCCCTCCTGCCGCTCTGGTCGCTCGGGCTGCTCGCGGCGCTGTCTCTTCTGTGCGTCGGCTGGGCCTTCTGGCGCGGCCTCTCGGGTTGGGCCTTGCGCGGTCTCGCGGCGCTCGTGATACTCGCCGCGCTTTTCGGCCCCGTCCTGCAACGCGAGAACCGCGCACCGCTAAGTGACATCGTCCTCATGCTCGAGGACCAAAGCGCCAGCCAGCGCCTTGGTGACCGGGCCGAGGTCACGCGGAACGCCGCCGACGCCCTCGCCGCCCGTCTCGCGGCCCGCCCCAATACAGAGCTGCGCCGCATCACGGTCCCCGACGGCGCCGACAACGCCGGCACCGAGATGATGACCGCCCTCTCCGAGGCCCTCGCCGAAGAACCCCACGCCCGCATCGCCGGTGTCTTCGCCCTGAGCGACGGCCATGTCCACGACATGTCCCGCGCCCCCGACCTGCCTGCCCCCATGCACCTTCTCCATACCGGGCGCACCAATGACTGGGACCGCCACCTGACCGTGACCGGCGCCCCCGCCTTCGCCATCCTCGACGAGGAAATCCGCCTCACCCTGCGCATCGAGGATAGCGGCGCCGTGCCCGCCTCCGAGACCGGCACCGCGCCGCTCGATATTTCGATCGACGGCGCCCCGCCGCAACGGTTCGACCTGCGCGTCGGCACCACGGCGGAACTGCCCCTGACCCTGACCCATGGCGGGCGCAACGTGATCCAGATCACCGTGCCCCCCGCCCCCGGCGAACTGACCGACCGCAACAATAGCGCCGTGATCCAAATCAACGGCGTGCGCGACCGCCTGCGCGTGCTGCTGGTCTCGGGCGAGCCCCACCCCGGTGGCCGCACATGGCGCAACCTGCTGAAATCCGACGCCTCCGTGGACCTTGTGCATTTCACCATCCTGCGACCACCCGAGAAACAGGACGGGGTGCCGGTCTCGGAACTGTCGCTCATCGCGTTCCCGACCCGCGAATTGTTCATGGACAAGATCGAGGATTTCGACCTCATCATCTTCGACCGCTACCAACGCCGCGGCATCCTGCCTTCCCTCTACCTCGAGAACGTCGCCGACTATGTCCGCAGGGGCGGGGCGGTGCTGGTCTCTGCCGGGCCAGACTTTGCCAGCGCGGATTCGATCTTCCGCTCACCACTGGCAGATATCCTCCCGGCAAGCCCGACCGCGCGCGTGATCGACGCCCCCTTCAAACCCAAACTCTCCGATCTCGGCACGCGCCACCCGGTGACAAGCGATCTGCCGCAAGAAGGCGGCTGGGGCCGCTGGCTGCGCCAGGTCGAGGTGACTCCGGGCGAGGGCGATGTGCTCATGACCGGCCATGACGACCTCCCGCTCCTGGTCCTGGAACGGGTCGATGAAGGCCGTGTCGCGCTGCTCGCCTCGGATCATGCCTGGCTCTGGGCGCGCGGCTTCGAGGGCGGCGGACCCCAACTCGACCTGCTGCGCCGCCTCGCCCACTGGATGATGGCCGAACCCGACCTCGAGGAAGAGGCGCTCTGGGCCGAAGCCACCGGGCGCAACATGCGCATCATCCGCCGCTCCCTCTCCGATAGCGTGGGCAATGTCACGATCACGACCCCCTCCGGCACACAGGAAACCCTGCCCATGCAGGAAACCCGCCCCGGCCAGTTCGAAGCCCGCTACACCGGCCCCGAAATCGGCCTCTACCGCCTCGCCAATGGTGACCACGACGCGGTGATCGGCCTCGGCCCCGCCGCCCCCCGCGAATTCGAACGCACCATCGCCACTGACGACATCCTCGCTCCGCTGCTCGACGCCCGCCAAGGTGGCAGCTTCGCGCTCGAAGACGGCCTGCCGATCCTGCGCGCCGTGCGCGAGGGCCGCCCCGCCGCTGGACGCGGCTGGATGGGCCTGACCCCGCGGGGCGCCTATGAAACGCTCGACATCGCCCGCACCCCCCTCCTGCCCGCGTGGCTGACCCTGCTTCTGACCACAACCCTGATCCTCTTCGGCTGGCTGCGCGAAGGCCGCCGCTAGCGCCCCGTCCCGCTCTTCTCCTTTGTCCAAATACCTCCGGGGTGAATTGGCAGGTTTCATGCGCATGTCCGAGTAGCTCAAAACCGGTTCCCACTTTTGAGCGACATCCGCCCCGCGGCCAAGAGGGGCAGCGCCCCTCATCCGCGCCTGAAAGGCGCTCCTCCTGTGCGCCGCCCCGGCGGCGCACCGCTTGATACCCCCAACCGCTTGTCATTCCCCGTCCGGGCTGGTTTACCATTCGGACAAAAGCAAGGGAACGGACATGACACATCTCTGGGTGCGGGCCGAACAACGGCCAAACGAGGATCGCGTCGGGCTGACACCGGAGGGCGCGCGCGCGCTTCTGGACAAGGGAATGCGCGTCACGGTCGAGGAAAGCACCGTGCGCGCGATCCCGATTGACGGCTACCGCGCAGCAGGCTGCGACATCGCCCCGGAAAACAGCTGGCCCACCGCGCCACAGGACGCCATCATCTTCGGCCTCAAGGAACTGCCCGAGGACGGCACGCCCCTGCCCCACCGCCACATCATGTTCGGCCATGCCTACAAGGGCCAACATTCCGGCGCCGCCCTCCTGCGCCGCTTCAAGGCCGGGGGCGGCACGCTCTATGACCTCGAATACCTCGTCGACAAGGATGGTCGCCGCGTCGCCGCCTTCGGCTACTGGGCGGGCTATGCCGGGGCCGCCGTGACCCTCAAGGCATGGATCGACCAACAGGCGGGCAGGCTCTGTGGCCCGGTCTCGAGCTATCCCAACAAGGATGCAATGCTCGACGATATCGGCGCCGGGCTGGACACGCTCGATCGCGACATGCCCGGCGCGATCGTGATCGGCGCCCTTGGCCGGGTCGGCACCGGCGCTTCGGACATGCTCGAGACCATGGGCATCTCGGTCACCAAGTGGGACATGGCCGAAACAGCCTCCGGTGGCCCCTTCCCGGAAATCCTCGATCACGAGATCTTCATGAACTGCATCTTCGCACGCCCCGGCACGCCGGTCTTCGTCCCCGAAAGCGCCAAGACCGCGCCCCGCGCCCTGACCGCCATCGGCGATGTCGCCTGCGATCCCGACAGCGATTACAACCCCGTTCCGGTCTACTCGGAAGCGACCACATGGGACGCCCCGGCCCTGCGCGTGCAGGACGACCCACCGCTCGACGTGATGGCCATCGACAACCTGCCCTCGCTCCTGCCGCTGGAATCCTCCGAGGATTACGCAGCGCAGCTCTTGCCGACGCTTCTCACGCTCGATGACCTCTCGGGCGGCGTCTGGACCCGTGCCGAGGCGGATTTCCACACTCATTCCAAAGACCTCTGAAAGGAGTCCAATCATGACGATTCACTGGTGCGGCACCGGCCTTTCCGCCATCCCCGGCCTGCGACGCCTGCTTGAGGCGGGCCATGACATCACCGTCTGGAACCGGACGACCGACAAGGCCCGCGAGGCCGTGGGCGACCTGACCGACAAGATCAAGCCCTTCGACATCGCCACCCTCGGGGCCGAGCTAACCAAGGGCGACGTGGTGGTCTCGATGCTGCCCGGCGACTGGCACGTGCCACTGGCCGAACTGTGCATCGCCAAGCAGGCCGATTTTGTCTCCTCCTCCTACATCGCGCCCGAGATGAAGGCGCTCGACGCCAAGGCCCGCGCCGCCGGGATCGCCTGCGTGAACGAGGTTGGCCTCGACCCCGGCATCGACCACCTCATGGCCCATGCGCTGATCGCCGACTACCGCGCCTCGGAGGCTTATGACGCGGGCAACACGCTCTCCTTCATCTCCTATTGCGGCGGCATCCCGAAAGAGCCGAACCCCTTCCGCTACAAGTTCAGCTGGTCGCCCCTCGGCGTGTTGAAGGCGCTGCGCTCGCCCTCGCGCTCGATCCGCGATTTCGCGCCGCTCGACGTGGCCCGCCCGTGGGACGCGATCTCGACCTACGAAGCACCCCTGCCGACCCCCGAGAGCTTCGAGGTCTACCCCAACCGCGACTCGATCCCCTTCATGGAGGATTACAAGTTCGATCCCGACTGGCCGGTCAAGGAATTCGTCCGCGGCACCCTGCGCCTCAACGGCTGGACCAAGGCCTGGGACCACGTGTTCAAGGAGATCGAAACGCTTTCCGGCCCCGAGGGCGAGGCCCGGCTCAAGGAAATGTCGGACCAGTTCTGGGAGGAAAACGCCTATGACGAGGGCGAGGCCGACCGCGTCGTTCTCTGCGTTGGCCTCAAGGCCGAGAAAGACGGCGCCGCGGTCTGGCACAAGACCTATGTCATGGACGCCTGGGGCGACGCGCGCGGCACCGCCATGTCCCGCCTCGTCTCGATCCCGGTCTCGCTTGCAGTCGAGGCTGTGCTGAACCGCGACATCCCCGCCGGCGTCTCTGCCGCGCCGAGCGATCCCAAGCTGTTCACCCGCTGGCTTGGCGAAATCGACACACTGGCCCAGCATCTCGATATCGTGGATCACATGGCCTGATCCGCCATAACAAGGGAAGGGGCGCAAATACGCCCCTTCCTCTTGCCAGAAATATCCCGAAGTGCGCTCAGCCGCCGCGCACGAGATCGTCTTCCGCATCCGAAAGCGAAATGCCAAGCGCGTCCATACCGTTTTCGAGATGGTCCGACATATGCGGCGACCCAAGCAGGTAATCCGCCGTCGGCGCCGTTGCCTCGGCCTTGGCCGTGGCAATCGCCTCTCCCAACTCTTCAGGGGCAAAACTGTCGCGCCCGATCCACATCACGGCGACAAGGCTCGCCTGTTCGTCTTCATTCAAACGGTCGATAAAGGCCCGAAGCTCGCCTTCCGCGCGGTCGAGTTCGCGGCTCATCAATACCACCTGTGCAACTTTCCACGGTGTAATTTCGAGCATGTCGGAGCCTCCTGCCTGTGTGGTTGATCGCATGTTGCCCATACATCATGCACCCGGTCCTTGATCTTGCGCAAATCAATTCCGCGCAGCAAACCATTATGACCGTGTGTCTATCCCTTGGGCTCAACAAACGGAATCGCTTCTTCGCTCTCGGGGGCAAGCTCCTCGAAATCGAAATTGTCGAGACGCCGCGCCCGACGGCCCGCCTTGTCGGCGCTGATCTTGATATCGGAAAGATCCTTGGCCGCCTGGCCGAAATGCCGGTCGAGGTTCTCGACCCGCGTGCCCAACCGCTCCACATCCGCGTAAAGAAGCCCAAGCTCGCGGCGGATCGCCCCGGCCTGCTCCTGCATCCTTGCGTCCTTGAGGATCGCCCGCATGGTGTTGAGCGTCGCCATGCAGGTCGTCGGAGACACGATCCAGACCCGCGCCGCGAACCCCTCGCGCACAAGCTCGGGGAAATTCGCGTGCAATTCCGCGTAAACCGCTTCCGACGGCAGGAACATCAACGCCCCATCCGCCGTTTCCCCCTCGATGATGTATTTCTCCGAGATCGCCTTGATATGTGCCTTGACCGATGTGCGCAGCATCCGCGCCGCCTCGGTCAACTGCGGTTGTGTCTCGGCCCGGCGCAGCGCCTCGTAGGCCTCGAGCGGGAATTTCGAGTCGATAACAATCGGCCCCGGCGGGTTCGGCAGATGGATCAGGCAATCCGCCCGCTTCCCGTTCGTAAGCGTATGTTGAAGCGTATAGGAATCTTTGGGCAACGCCTTGCCCACGATATCGTTGAGCTGAATCTCTCCGAACGCCCCGCGTGTCTGCTTGTTCGACAGGATATCCTGTAGCGAAAGAACATCCCCCGAAAGCTTGGTGATGTTCTCCTGCGCCTTGTCGATGGTCTTGAGCCGCTCCTGCAGCTCGCCAAGGCTATGCGCCGTGCGTCGCGAGGAGCCTTGCAGGTTCTCTGTCATCTGGTGATTGACCTGCTGAAGCCGCTTTTCCATGTGCTGCAAAAGGTTCGCCTGCGCCGCCGCCTGCGCCTCGGCGACATGGGTAAGACCGCCGGACAATTGCTGTTGCCCCGCCGACAGGCTCTCGACCCGTTGCCCGAGCGCCCCGATCTGATGCGCCAAGGGTTCGGCCACACGCGCCGACCGCCCCGCCGCCCGGATCGAGAGGACCAACAACAGGATCACAAGCGCCACCGCGCCCAGACCGATCAACTCTACCGGTCCCAATATATACTCACCCACCTGGATCATGTCCGCCCGAACAGCCTCTCGATATCGCTCAGTTTCAATTCGACATAGGTCGGCCGCCCGTGGTTGCACTGGCCCGAATGCGGCGTTGCTTCCATCTCGCGCAGCAGGGCGTTCATCTCGTCCGCCCGCATCCGCCGCCCCGACCGGATCGACCCATGACAGGCCACCCGGCTCAGGATCGCCTCGATCTTGGCCCGCACCAATAGGCTCTCGCCCTGGTCGTCCAGTTCATCCAAAATATCGAGCACCATCGCCCGCGCATTGACCTCGCCAAGGATCGCGGGCGTCTCGCGCACCGCGATGGCCCCGCCGCCAAACGGCTCGATGGTGAGGCCGAGCTTGGTCAACTCCTCCGCCACGCCCAATATCCGCGCGCAATCGCCTTCGGAAAGTTCGACAATCTCCGGGATCAACAAGGCCTGCGCCGCGACACCGTTCTCGGCCATCTGGCGTTTCAGCTTCTCATACACAAGCCGTTCATGCGCCGCATGCTGATCAACAAGCACCATGCCGGTTTCCGTCTGTGCCACGATGTAATTCTCATGCACCTGCGCCCGCGCCGCCCCAAGCGGTAGCGCCTCAAGGGGCGTCTCCTCTGCGCTTGGCGCGGCATCCTCGACGACCGGCTCCACCCGCGCACTATAGGCTTGCGAAAATTCGGCAAACCCCGGCGTCGGCGCCGCATATCCCGCCGTCCGGGTGCCCTGAGACGGGCGATCCATCTGGTAGACCCGCGCCGCGCCCTCGCCCACGGGCTCTGGCCGAAACGCACCAAGCGTCGCGCCCGCAACGGTGGTCGAGGCCCTGTGCCCCGCCTCCGCCAACGCATGGCGCAACGCCGACACGATCAATCCCCGCGCCATCCCCGGATCGCGGAACCGCACCTCCGATTTCGCCGGATGCACGTTCACATCGACAAGATGCGGATCACAATCAATGAACAACGCCGCCGCCGGATGCCGATCCCGGCTCAGGAAATCGAAATACGCCCCGCGAAGCGCGCCCACGAGAAGCTTGTCCTTAACGGGTCGCCCGTTGACGAAAAGGTACTGCGCCACCGCCGATCCCCGCGAATAGGTCGGCAGCGCGGCATAGCCAATGAGATGCAGCCCCTCGCGCTCGGCGTCGATCCGAAGCGCGTTCTCGGCAAAGTCCTTGCCGATGATCCGCGCCAACCGCCCATGCAGCGCATCGAACAAATCGCCGCTTTCCGGCTCTGCGCGAAAGGTCACCCGCCCCTCGCCGCCGCCCGTCACATCGCGCACGCGAAAGCCCACGAAAGGCTCTGCCATCGCCAACCGCTTGACCACATCCGTGATCGCCTGCGCCTCAGCCCGGTCCGTGCGCATGAACTTGAGCCGCGCCGGCGTCGCATAGAACAGATCCCGCAGCTCCACCCGCGTGCCTTTCGAGAGCGCCGCTGGTTTCACCGCGCCCATGCGCCCGCCATCGACCGTGATCTCGGCGGCCTCTTCGCCCATCGCCCGCGTGGTGATCTTCAACCGCCCCACCGCGCCAAGCGACGGCAAGGCCTCGCCACGAAAACCGAAAGTGTGAATGTCGAGAAGGTCGCTCCCGTCGATCTTCGAAGTAGCATGCCGCGCAAGCGCAAGCGGCAAATCCCCCGGCGCAATGCCACAGCCGTCATCCGTGACCCGGATCAGGGTCTTGCCGCCATCGCCGTAGGCCACCTCGATCCGCCGCGCCCCTGCGTCAAGCGCGTTTTCCACCAATTCCTTGACCGCAGAGGCCGGTCGCTCCACGACCTCACCCGCCGCGATCCGATTGATCGCGGCCTCGTCAAGCTGCCGAATCACAGGGCGGTTTTCGCTTATCTTGGGGTCAGGTCGAGGCATAACCCAAAACCTAGCACGCGCGCTCCCGATTCTGCCACAGCCATCGCCGCCGATTTTCCCATGATTTTGCCTTCCCTCTGGACAGGGTAAACAAGAGGCGTAGAATTTGATCAAATTCGCAACACCCAAGAATCAAAGCCGATACTCAGGACACGCCATGAAAGACGAAAACTTCCTCAAGGAAAACAATGCCCGCCACCTCTGGCACCCGATGGGCGCCCCCGGCGACTTGCAGGCCAACACGCCGAAAATCATCACCGGCGCCTCCGGTGTCTCGATCACCGACATCGACGGCCATAGCGCGGTCGACGCCGTGGGCGGGCTCTGGTGCGTCAACCTCGGCTATTCCAACGACGTGGTGAAAGAGGCCATCGCCAGGCAACTCTACGAGTTGCCCTATTATTCCGCCTTCGCCGGAACCTCGAACCCGCCCGCCATCGAAGCCTCCTACGCCGTGCGTGAATTCTTCGCCGAGGACGGCATGGGCCGCGTCTTCTTTACCTCCGGCGGTAGCGACAGCGTCGAGACCGCCCTGCGCCTTGCGCGGCAGTATCACCGCCTGCGCGGCGAACCGACCCGCACCAAGTATATCTCGCTCAAGAAGGGCTATCACGGAACGCATTTCGGAGGTGCCTCGGTCAATGGCAACAACCGCTTCCGCATCAATTACGAACCGCTCCTGCCCGGCTGTTTCCACCTGCCCTCTCCCTACCCCTACCGCAACCCCTTCCACGAGACCGACCCGGCGCAACTGGCCCAGAACATCGCCGCCGCCTTCGAGGACGAAATCGCCTTCCAGGGCGCGAACACCATCGCCGCCTTCATCATGGAACCGATCCAGGGCGCGGGCGGCGTCATCGTGCCCGATGCCTCCTTCATGGGCCTGATGCGCGAGATATGTGACCGCCACGGCATCCTGTTGATCTCCGACGAGGTCATCACAGGCTTCGGTCGCACCGGCGACTGGTCCGGCGCGCGCCACTGGGGTGTCAAACCCGACATGATGACCACCGCCAAGGGCATCACCTCGGGCTATTTCCCCGTCGGCGCCTGCCTGCTGAGCGAATCCGTGGCCGATGTCTTTGAAAAGGACAACAGCGGCGAAGCAGGCATCTACCACGGCTATACATATTCGGCCCATCCCGTCGGCGCCGCCGCGGTGGTGGCAACACTGGCCGAAACCCAACGCCTCGACCTCAAGACCAACGCCGCCGCCCGCGGCACCCAGCTCTACGAGGGTGTCCTGAAACTCGCCGGGAAACACGACATCATCGGCGATGTGCGCGGCGGCCATGGCCTCATGACCGGGATCGAGATCGTCTCGGACAAAGCGGCGAAAACCCCGATGGATGGCGCGACCATGGCCCGCATCCACCAAACCGCCTACGAGGCGGGCGCCATGGTGCGGCTGGGCATGCACAACATCCTGATGTCGCCGCCCCTGACCATCTCCGAGGCCGAGATCGACACGATCCTCACGGCCCTGGACGCGGGCTTTTCCGCCGCATGATCCAAAGGCGCGCTGCCTTCGGCAGCGCCCATGACAAGCTCCCGTGCCCCAAGGGGCCCGGGAGCGATTTGCCTCCGGCGGGAGTATTTCTCCAGAGAAGAACCCCCTGCCCAGTCTTCTTCGCCCAGTCTTCTTCTTTGTCGAAATACTCCGGGGGCGAGGGGGCAGCGCCCCCTCCTCCGCGCCGCAAGGCGCTTATCCTGTGCGCGCCCTTGGGCGCGCGCCGTTCAAGACCCCCAGCCGCCACCGCCCGGCGTGGCCATGCCAAAGACGCTGCCTGCGGGCAGGTCGATCTCGGCATTGCCCGGCAACTCCTTGCGGCTGCCATCCGGCAGTTCGGCCCAGTTCTCGCCCACGGCCCCGGCCCCGCCGCCATCACCGCCAAAGGGCGGCACGTGACGGTGCGAGCTTAGCGTGGTCACCGTCACCGGCACGAGGAACCGCATGGTGCGCAGCGCGCCATTGCCCCCGTCCCAGCGCCCCTTTCCGCCGGACTCGGGTCGAATCCGGAAGGTTTCGAGCCGCACAGGGAAACGTTTCTCGAGGATCTCGGGGTCGGTCATCCGCGTGTTGGTCATATGGCTCTGCACCGCATCGCAGCCCTTGAAGCCCGGTCCCGCCCCGGTTCCCCCGGCAATCGTCTCGTAGTTCTGGAAATCGGCATTGCCCCAGATGAAATTGTTCATCGTCGCCTGGCTGCAGGCCATGACCCCCAGCGCCCCGTAAAGTGCATTACAGGTCGCCTGGCTGACCTCGGTATTGCCGGCAATGACCGCCGCCGGGTAGCCGGGGTTGAGCATCGACCCCTCCGGCACCACGATCCGCAGCGGCTTGAGGCACCCCTCGTTGAGCGGGATATCCGCCCCCACCATGGTGCGGAAGACATAGAGCACCACCGCGCGACAGATCGACAGGGGCGCGTTGTAATTGCCCTCCTGCTGCGCGCTCGTGCCGGTGAAGTCGATCACCGCCTCGCGCGCCGCACGATCCACGGCGATCCGCACCTCGATCCGGGCGCCATTGTCCATCTCGTAGGAAAACACCCCATCCCGGAGCCGGTCCACGACCTGCCGCACACATTCCTCGGCATTGTCCTGCACATGGCCCATATAGGCCTGCACCACGTCGAGTCCGTATTGCCCCACGACCTTCAGCAGTTCGCGCCGCCCGGTCTCGTTCGCCGCAACCTGCGCCTTGAGGTCGGCCATGTTCTGATCGGGGTTGCGCGCCGGGTAGCGCCCGCTGGCAAGCACCTCCCGCGCCCGCGTTTCCTGAAAGGTGCCCGCCTCGACAAGGCGCATATTGTCGATGAGAACGCCCTCTTCCTCGATATGCCTGGAATCCGGCGGCCCCGATCCCGGTGTGCGCCCGCCGATATCGGCGTGATGCCCGCGCGACCCGAGCCAGAAGACCACCTTGCCACCATGGAACACCGGCGTGACCACCGTCACATCCGGCAAGTGCGTGCCGCCATTATAGGGCGAATTGAGCATGAAGGCATCGCCCTCCCGCACGTCCGGGTTTTCCCGCATCACCGTGCGGATCGATTCCGCCATGGACCCGAGATGCACCGGCACATGCGGCGCATTGGCGACAAGGTCGCCCTTGGTGTCGAAGATCGCACAGGAGAAATCGAGCCGTTCCTTGATGTTCACGGACCAGCTCGTATTGGCCAGTGTCGCGCCCATCTGGTCGGCGACCGACATGAACAGGTTGTTGAACACTTCGAGCAACACCGGGTCCGCCTCGGTTCCCGCCGCCCGCACACGCGCCATGTCCTCGACACGCTCAAGCACGAGATTGCCGAACGCGTCCACTTCGGCGCGCCATCCCGGTTCGATCATATTGGTGCCGGTCGCCTCGGTGATGACCGCCGGGCCAGACACCACCGCCCCCGTGTCGAGCTTGGCGCGATCATAGAGCGGCACCTCGCGCCATGCGTCCTCGACATGCACCGGGATGCGGGCGATCTCGGCGCCGTTGCCCTCATGGTCGGCAAGACCAGGGGCTTCCCCGGTCTCGCCAATCGCCTCGACCGAGAGCATTTCGAACATGACCCCGCGTTCCGGCGAGACAAACCCAAAACGCTGTTTATGCGCGGATTCGAAGGCCGCTCGCATCTCGGCTGCACCACCAAAAGGCACTTCCAGCGCCTGGTGCGATCCCTCATACCGCAGATGGGCGCGGGCTTCGATCCGTGCCTCGGCCACACCCTGTCCCAGAACCTCGCCTCGTGCCGCTTCGGTGATCCCGTCAAGGGCGGCCCGCGCCGCGCGCTCATCCTCGATGGAGGCATCAAGCTGCACCTCGCGCATCGCCCGGATCTCGGCCAGCCCCATGCCATAGGCCGACAATACACCTGCGTAGGGATGTACGAAGACCCGCGTCATCCCAAGGGCATCAGCCACGAGACAGGCGTGCTGCCCGCCCGCCCCGCCGAAACACTGGAGCGTATATTGCGTGACATCATGGCCCCGCTGGACGCTGATCTTCTTGATCGCGTTGGCCATGTTGTCGACCGCAATGCGCAGAAACCCTTCGGCGACCGCCTCGGGGCTTTGCTCTGGCTGGCCTGTCGCGGCGGCAATCTCTGCCGCCAGCGCCGCGAACCTCTCGCGCACCACCTCCGCATCCAGCGGCTGATCCCCCTCGGGGCCAAACACATGCGGGAAATGATCCGGGTTCAATTTCCCCAGCATGACATTGCAATCCGTGACCGTCAGCGGGCCGCCGCGCCGATAGCAGGCTGGCCCCGGATCGGCACCCGCGCTTTCCGGCCCGACCTGAAACCGCCCGTCGCGGAAACTACAGATCGACCCGCCCCCGGCGGCAACCGTATGAATATCCATCATCGGCGCACGCATCCGCACGCCCGCCACCTCGGTCTCGAAACTGCGCTCGTAATCCCCGGCATAGTGGCTCACATCCGTCGAGGTGCCGCCCATGTCAAAGCCGATCAACCGGTCGAACCCCGCCGCCTCGCCCGTCTTGACCATGCCGACAATCCCGCCTGCTGGTCCCGACAGGATCGCATCGCGCCCATGAAACAGGCGTGCATCCGTCAACCCGCCATTGGACTGCATGAACAACAGCCGTTCACAGGCCCGCCCCATATCAAGCGCCCCTGCGACCTGATCGACATAACGGCGCAAGATGGGCGAGAGATAGGCATCGACCACCGTGGTATCCCCCCGCCCCACGAGCTTGGCCAGGCGCGACACCTCGGAACTGATCGAAATCTGGGTAAAGCCGATCTCGCGCGCGATCTCTGCCGCACGCGCCTCGTGCACCGGGTTGAGGTATCCATGCAGCCCGGCAATCGCCACGGCGCGAATACCCGCATCATACCCCGCCTGCATCTCGGTCCGAAGCGTATCGTCATCGAGCGGGCACAGCACCGCGCCCTCCGCATCGAGCCGCTCGTCCATCTCGACGACCCGTTCATAGAGAAGGTCCGGGCGCTTGATCTCAAGATCGAACAGTCTTGGACGCGCCTGGTAGCCGATCTCGAGAAGATCGCGAAACCCCTTGGTGATGACCAAAAGAACCCGCTCACCCTTGCGCTCCAGAAGCGCGTTGGTCGCCACGGTCGTGCCCATCTTCACCGCCCGGATGCTGCCCTCGGGCAGATCACCCTCGGCGCCCATCATTTCGCGAATGCCCTGCACGGCGGCATCCTTGTAGCGCTCCGGATTCTCCGACAAGAGCTTGTGCGTGGCAACGCTGCCATCGGGCCTGCGGGCGACCACATCCGTAAACGTCCCGCCCCGGTCGATCCAGAATTCCCATGCTCCGCTCATCGCGCCCTCCTGTTCGTCACGTCATGACCTGACCTCCGGCATGGAATATTGTCAACGCCCCCTGCGACAGCGCGCCCCCGTAAGACGAGCACAGAAAACCTTCCATAAATGCGCGATATTGAATATATGCTTCACAAATTCAGCAAGCACCCCCATGAAGGTCACCATTCAGGCCGCTGAACCGGTCAGACTCGCAAGGACAGGAAGGACACACCATGGACGCTAGGAAGATCACGGACCAGGTTTCGGTCGCGCCGCAGATTTCCGCCGAAGATGTCCGCGAGATCGCCGCCCAGGGGTTTCGCGCCATCATCTGCAACCGTCCCGATGGCGAAGGCGCCGACCAACCGGCCTTTGACGAGATCGAACGCGTCGCCCGCGAAGAGGGGTTGACCTGCCGATACCTGCCCGTGGTCTCGGGCAAGGTGACGGATGCCGACACCAAGGATTTCGGCACCGCCCTGATGGAACTTCCCGGCCCGGTCCTCGCCTATTGCCGCACCGGGACGCGCTGCGCGACGCTCTGGTCGCTCTCCAAGGCGGGCGACACCCCGACCGCCGACATCCTCGCGGCCACCAAGGGCGCAGGCTACGACATGGCCGGTGTCGTCCGCCGCATCGTCAATGGCGGCAAAACCCCGACCGATACGGGCGACGCCTCTTATGACGTGGTGATCGTCGGCGGTGGCGCGGCGGGCATCGCCGTGGCCTCCTCCCTCAAATCCCGCCGGCCCGGCCTCGACATCGCCCTGATCGACCCGGCAGGCACCCACTATTACCAACCCGGCTGGACCATGGTCGGCGGCGGCGTGTTCGATGCCGAAACCACCGCCAAGACCATGGGGTCGCTGATCCCCAAGGGCGTGCACTGGCTCAAATCCGCCGTGGCCGCCTTCGAACCCAAGGACAATGCTGTCGTGCTCGATGGCTGCCGCGTGGTGAAATACCAACGCCTCGTGGTCTGCCCCGGCCTCAAACTCGACTGGCAGGCTGTCGATGGCCTCGTCGAAACCCTTGGCAAGAACGGCGTGACCTCGAACTACCGCTACGACCTCGCCCCCTATACCTGGGAGCTGGTGCGCAGCTTCAAGGGCGGCCGTGCCCTTTTCACCCAGCCGCCCATGCCGATCAAATGCGCCGGTGCCCCGCAAAAGGCGCTCTACCTGTCGGCCAACAACTGGGAGCGCATGGGCCGCCTCGGCGCGGTCGATATCCAGTTCATGAATGCCGGCGGCGTCCTCTTCGGCGTCAAGGATTACGTGCCCGCGCTCGAGACATATATCGACCGCTATGGTGCGACGGTGAACTACTTCCATAACCTGGTCGCCATCGACGGCGCAGCCAAGACCGCAACCTTCACGGTCGCCCGCCCCGATGCCCAACCGGAAACCGTGACAACCGAATTCGACATGATCCACGTCACGCCGCCGCAATGCGCACCGGATTTCATCCGCGTCTCGCCGCTTGCCGATGCCGCCGGTTGGGTCGATGTCGATCAATCCACCCTGCGCCATGCCGAGTATGACAATATCTGGTCGCTCGGGGACGTGATGAACGCCCCCAATGCCAAGACCGCCGCCGCCGCCCGCGTGCAGGCCCCGGTCGTCGCCGAGAACCTCATCGACGACATGGACGGCAAATCGCCCACCGCGATCTACAATGGCTACGGCTCCTGCCCGCTGACCGTCGAACGTGGCAAGATCCTGCTGGCGGAATTCGGCTATGGCGGCGCGCTGCTGCCGACCTTGCCGAAATGGATGATCGACGGCACCAAGCCGAGCCGCGCGGCATGGATTCTCAAGGAACAGATCCTGCCGCCGGTCTATTGGAAGGCAATGTTGCGCGGCAAGGAATGGATGGCCAGGCCCGAGAAGATCTCGGCCCGCTGACCGCCCGCACCAAACGGGTTCGAACCCGCTTCCCACGCGATTTCGAAATCGCGTGTCCCTTCACTTTTCATTAACCGCGCACGCTCTGTTCACCATCGCGCGCCCCGTTCACACCCGCGATTTTCGCAGGCCACACCGACGCAATACCGACGTAATACCGACGCGATACCGACCCCTGTTTTTGCCATTAACCACCGCGCGTTGCCCCGTTTTGCCCCCGATTCGGCACACAATCCCGCGAGCCCCCGGCCCGGCGCCGTAATAATCCCTTCACTTATTCACCATTTCGAATATATCAGGGGTATCACGCGAAAGGATTCCGAGATGCCCCTGCCCCGCCCAACCCGTGCCGTGCTCGAGCGCAACCTGCCGATCCTGCAATGGGGCAAGTCCTATGACCGCGATACGCTGACCTCCGATCTCGTCGCCGCCGTGATCGTGACGATCATGCTCATCCCGCAATCGCTGGCCTATGCCCTCCTTGCGGGCCTGCCCCCCGAGATGGGTCTCTACGCCTCGATCCTGCCGCTTGTCGCCTATGCCATCTTCGGCACCTCCCGCGCGCTGGCCGTCGGCCCGGTCGCCGTGGTCTCGCTGATGACCGCCGCCGCCGTCGGCAACCTCGCCCTTCAGGGCACCGCCGAATACGCTGCCGCCGCCATTACGCTGGCCTTTATCTCGGGCCTCATGCTGACCCTCATGGGGGTCTTTCGCCTTGGTTTCATTGCGAATTTTCTCTCCCACCCGGTGATCGCCGGGTTCATTACCGCCTCGGGTGTCCTGATCGCCACCTCCCAGCTCAAACACCTCCTCGGTGTCGATGCCCATGGCCATAACCTGCCCACGCTGCTTGGCTCGATCGTCGCCCACCTGCCCGAAACCAACCTCATCACGCTGGTGATCGGCATCCTCGCCACAGGCTTCCTGTTCTGGGTTCGCAAGGGGTTGAAGCCGCTCCTCCTCAACGCCGGACTGAAGCCCCGCCTCGCCGATATCCTCGCCAAGGCCGGCCCCGTCGGCGCCGTCGCCGTGACTACCCTCGTGACGTGGCTCTTTGGCCTGCAAGACCACGGCGTGCGCATCGTCGGCGAGGTGCCCACGGGCCTCCCGCCGCTCACCATGCCAAGCTTTTCCGGCGAAATCTGGTCCTCGCTCTTTGTCTCGGCGCTGCTGATCTCGATCATCGGCTTTGTCGAATCCGTCTCCGTCGCCCAGACGCTGGCCGCCAAGAAGCGCCAACGCATCATCCCCGACCAGGAACTCGTCGGCCTCGGCACCGCCAATATTGCCTCTGCAATTTCAGGGGGTTACCCCGTGACTGGCGGCTTTGCCCGGTCGGTGGTGAACTTCGACGCAGGCGCCGAAACCCCCGCCGCCGGGGCCTTTACCGCCATCGGCATCGCCCTAGCCGCGCTGCTCCTGACGCCGCTCCTTTTCTTCCTCCCCAAGGCCACGCTCGCCGCGACCATCATCGTCGCCGTCCTGAGCCTCGTCGATTTCTCGATCCTCAAGCGCACCTGGCAATATTCCCGCGTCGACTTCTCCGCCGTCGCTGCCACCATCCTCCTGACCCTTGGATTCGGCGTCGAGGTCGGGGTCTCCGCAGGTGTGCTGATCTCCATCGGCCTCTTCCTCTACAAGACCTCCCGCCCCCACGTGGCCGAGGTCGGCCTCGTCCCGGGCACCCAGCATTTCCGCAACATCCTGCGCCATGACGTGCAAACCGACCCATCCCTTGTGACCCTGCGCATCGACGAAAGCCTCTATTTTGCCAATGCCCGCTACCTCGAAGATTACCTCTATGACCGCGTCGTCGGGGATAACGAGATTCGCAACGTCGTGCTGATGTGCTCTGCCGTGAACGAAATCGACATGAGCGCGCTCGAAAGCCTCGAAGAGGCCAACCACCGCTTGCGCGATATCGGCATCACGTTGCACCTCTCCGAGGTCAAAGGCCCCGTCATGGACCGGCTCCAGCGCAGTGATTTCATCAACGACCTGACAGGCCGTGTATTCCTGTCGCAATATGATGCAATGATCGCGCTAACATCTTCGGAAAATGCCGCCTGAACGGGGATTTACCTACCCTCACCGGGGGGCGGGGAATCTTGCCAAACCCGGCATGGCATGACACCCTGACGCCGATCCGAACAGGGGATACCATGCCGTCAGACACCACCCATCAGCGCCTCGAAACCTGCGAAATGCGCAACGCGGGCATGCCGCTCGATCTCGACTGGGTGCGCCGCACGCAGGCCAATACCTCGGCAATCGAACGCCGTGTGTCGGCCCTTCCGGGCCGCCGTTCGGTCAAGAAGGATCACCAGGCCGCCTGGCTCTGCAAGGCCATAAGCTGCATCGACCTGACAACGCTTTCCGGCGACGACACACCGGGCCGCGTCGCCCGTCTCTGCGCCAAGGCCCGCCAGCCCGCCCGCCCCGACCTCCTCGCCGCGCTCGGCATGGAAGGTCTGACCGTTGGCGCGGTCTGCGTCTATCACGAGATGGTCGCCCCCGCCGTAACCGCCCTGCGTGGTTCCGGCATCCCCGTCGCCGCCGTCTCAACGGGTTTTCCAGCCGGGCTTTCTCCCTTCAACCTCCGCCTTGCCGAGATCGGGGCCAGCGTCGAGGCCGGGGCCGAGGAAATCGACATCGTGATCTCCCGCCGCCATGTCCTGACCGGAGACTGGCAGGCGCTCTATGACGAGATGTGCGCCTTTCGCAAGGCCTGCGGCGCGGCCCATGTAAAGGCCATCCTCGCCACCGGAGAGCTTGGCTCCCTGCGCAATGTCGCGCGCGCATCGCTGGTCTGCATGATGGCCGGGGCCGATTTCATCAAGACCTCGACCGGCAAGGAAAGCGTCAACGCAACCTTGCCCGTCTCGCTCGTCATGATCCGCGCCATCCGCGACTATTTCGAGCACACCGGGCACCGTGTCGGCTACAAGCCTGCGGGCGGGATTTCCAAGGCCAAGGACGCGCTGACCTACCTATCGCTGATCAAGGAAGAGCTGGGCCACCGCTGGCTTCAGCCGGACCTGTTCCGCTTCGGGGCCTCGTCGCTTCTCGGCGATATCGAACGCCAACTCGAACACCACGTCACCGGCCACTACTCGGCCAGCTATCGCCACCCCATGGGATGATATGAAACTTCTAGCCTCAACCTTCAGTCTAGCGCTTCTGTTCTGCTCGCCAGCACAAGCAAACGAGGTTCTTCTAAGTGCCTCTGCGCTTAGAGATGCCTGCACCAAAGCCGATGAGCATTGGATTTCATTTTGTCATGGATACGCTCAAAGTGCTGTTGATTACGCTACCCTAGCAGGGCTCGCTTGTGTTCCACCCGGAACCACGCGGGCTCAAATCGTAGGCCAGCTCGATTCAGCCACATTCGATCTGATAGACACAAACCAGCTTCCTCCGAACACCTCTGCGTTTGAGCTAGCTATCGGTTTTCTTGGAGCCAGATATCCATGCGCAACGGGAGGCGCCAAAGAATGACCGTCAAAGACATTTTCCAATCCATGGACTACGGCCCCGCACCCGAGAGCGCAGGCGACGCACTGGCTTGGGTCGTCGATCAGGGCGCGCGGTTCGGCCATTTCATCAATGGCGGCTGGACCGACCCCAAGGATGACTTCGCCTCCCTCAACCCGGCCAATGGCGAGACGCTGGCCCGGCTTTCGCAGGCCACGGCGGAGGACGTGGACGCCGCCGTTTCCGCCGCCCGCAAGGCACAAGCGCAATGGGCCAAGCTCGGCGGTCACGGGCGCGCGCGCCATCTCTATGCAATCGCACGCCTGTTACAGAAACACGCCCGGCTCTTTGCCGTGTTGGAAACCCTCGACAACGGCAAACCGATCCGCGAAAGCCGCGATATCGACGTGCCCCTCGCCCAGCGTCATTTCTACTATCACGCGGGCATGGCCGAACTCATGGAGAACGAGCTACCGGGCCGAGAGGCGCTCGGCGTCTGTGGCCAGATCATCCCGTGGAACTTCCCGCTGCTGATGCTTGCATGGAAAATCGCCCCGGCCCTCGCGATGGGCAATACGGTGGTCCTCAAACCCGCCGAACAGACCTCTCTGACTGCCCTCCTCTTCGCGGATATCTGCCAACAGGCCGGCCTGCCCAAGGGCGTCGTCAACATCGTGACCGGCGATGGCACGGTTGGAGAAATGATCGTCGCGCACGAGGGTATCGACAAGATCGCCTTCACCGGCTCAACCGAGGTTGGCCGCAAGATCCGCACCGCGACCGCCGGGTCCGGCAAGGCGCTGACGCTGGAACTGGGCGGCAAATCGCCCTTCATCGTCTTTGAGGATGCCGATCTCGACTCGGCCATCGAGGGGCTTGTCGATGCGATCTGGTTCAACCAGGGCGAGGTCTGCTGCGCCGGTTCCCGCCTCCTTGTGCAAGAGGGCATCGCGCACCGGTTCCACCGCAAGCTCAAGGCCCGCATGGACCGCCTGCGCCTTGGCAACCCGCTCGACAAATGCATCGACGTGGGCGCGGTCATCGACGCGACACAACTGTCGAAAGTGACCACGCTTGTCGCGGCCTGCACCGAGGGCGAGACCTATCGCGCCGAGGTCGAGATGCCTGTCGAGGGGCATTTCTACCCGCCAACCCTCATCACCGGCCTGTCTCCCTCCTCGCCCCTCATGCAGGAGGAAATCTTCGGCCCCGTCCTCGTCTCCGCCACCTTCCGAACACCTGTCGAGGCGGTCGCGTTGGCCAATAACACGCGCTATGGCCTTGCCGCGTCGGTCTGGAGCGAGAATATCAACCTCGCACTCGGCATCGCGCCGCAACTGGCCGCAGGCGTCGTCTGGATCAACGGCAGCAACATGTTCGACGCCACCGCCGGGTTCGGTGGCGTGCGCGAGAGCGGCTATGGCCGAGAAGGCGGCTGGGAAGGCCTCTCGGCCTACACACGCCCCAAGGGCAAAACCAAACCGCTCGCCCCTGTCTCGGGCTTCAAGGGCAAGGGCGTGCCGGATAACGCGCTTGATCGCACCGCCAAGCTCTATATCGGCGGCAAGCAGGCACGGCCCGACGGCGGCTATTGTCGCGCCGTCCATGGACGCAATGGCAACCTTCTGGGCCAAGCGCCCCTTGCCAATCGCAAAGACCTGCGCAACGCGGTCGAGGCGGCGCGCGGGGCGAAGGGCTGGGCCGCCATGTCCGGCCACCAACGCGCACAGGTGCTCTATTACATTGCCGAGAATCTTTCCGCCCGAGAGGGCGAATTCGCCACGCGGATCAATGCCATGACAGGCGGACGCTCAGGCGCGAAAGAGGTCGAGACTTCGATCCGCCGCCTCTTTACCGCCGCCGCATGGGCCGACAAATATGACGGGCAGGTGCATGGTGTGCCGATACGGGGCGTTGCCCTTGCCGTAAAAGAGCCAGTTGGCGTAATCGCCGCGCTCTGCCCGGATGATGCGCCGCTGCTTGGCCTCGTCTCGGTCATGGCACCCGCCATCGCCATGGGCAATCGTGTGATCCTCGCCGCGTCCGAGCCCTTCCCCCTCGCTGCGACGGATTTCTACCAGGTGCTTGAGACATCGGACGTGCCGGGCGGTGTCGTCAATATCCTCACCGGGGCGCATAAAGAGCTTGCCGTGCCGATGGCCGGGCATCTTGATATAGACGCGGTCTGGTCCTTCTCTTCGACCGACCTATCGGCCACAATCGAGCGCGAAAGCGCGGGCAACCTCAAACGCACATGGGTCAACAATGCCATGGCGCGGGACTGGTCCGCGGATCACACGCGTGCCCTTCTGGAGGCCGCGACCGAGGTCAAGAATATCTGGATACCCTACGGCGAATAAGCGGGGTCAAAGCCCCTCGGGCTTGCCCACCACGACGAATTGCAGCCCGTCCGGGTCAAGCAATTCCCGTGCCACGCGGTTCACATCCTCACGCGTCACGGCGTTGACCTTGTCATTCCGCGTCGCGATATAGTCGATGGGCAAATCGTCCATCTGCATCCCGACCATGATCCGCGCAATTGCACCGTTGCCATCGAACCGAAGGGGATAGGCCCCGGTCAAGAGCGCCTTGGCCTTGTCGAGTTCATCCTGCCTGACGCCCTCTTCCGCCAGGCGTTCCCATTCGGCACGGATCACCGAGATCGCCTCTGCAATACGGTCATTGGCCGAGGCCACGCTGCCAAGATAAAGAGCTGCATGATCCTTGGGCACAAGGTAGGAATAGACACCATAGGTCAGGCCGCGTTTCTCTCGCACCTCTTCCATCAGGCGGCTTTCGAACCCACCACCGCCAAGGATCACGTTCATCACATAGGCGGCAAAGAAATCTTCGTCATCACGCTCAAGCCCTCTCTGGCCGAAATGGGCAACCGATTGCGGGGTGTCGAATTCCACGACCTCGACACCTCCGGCAAGGCCCAGTTCCGCAGGCTTCGGCATCGGCGCACCGGTTTCCGGGAGTTCCCCCAGAAGACGGTCGAGCAGGAGGCCCAGTTCATCTTCCGTGATGTCCCCAACCGCAGAGACATAGAGACGATCCCGCGCAAGCACAGCCTTGTGCGCGGCAATAAGATCATCGCGCGTCAGGGCGGAAACGCTTTCCAGATTACCCTCATACTGAGAGCCATAGGGATGCTCGCCAAAGGCCATTTCCTTGAAGGCACGGCCCGCAATGGCGTTAGGGTCTTTCAGGTCGCTGCGCAATCCAGAGAGCACTTGTTCGCGCACGCGCTCGATGGCACGCTCCGGAAAGGTCGGTTCGACCAAAGACAGGCGCAGCAGGTCAACAGCCTTATCCCGGTTCTCGGTCAGGAAGCGCGCCGAAACGGACACGGCGTCGTCTCCCGCACTATAGCTGAAGCTCGCGGCAAGTGTCTCGACCGCGCGCGCGAACCCGCGCGCATCCAGATCGCCTGCGCCTTCCTCGAGAAGCCCCATCATCAGGTTTGTCGCACCGCGTTTGCCCGGCGCATCAAGCGACGCGCCGCCTTTGAAGCGCAACTCTAGTGCAACGAAAGGAATCGAGGGTTCCTCGACAAGCCACGCCGTGATCCCGCCGGGCGAGGTCACTTCCTTGATATCGACACCCGCCCGAAGCGGCAACGCCACGATCAATAGAACACATGTCAGGACAATCCGCATCATTGGCTCACCTCCTCTGCGTTCACCGGCGCGCGCAGCCATCCCGTGACCGAATTCTTGCGTTCAAAAACCAACTCGGCGGCGGCGAGGATGTCCTCTTCTGTCACCCCCTGAAGGACGTCCGGCCAAGTCTGCACGTCTTCAATGCTCAACCCGGATGCCAGCGCGCGGCCATAGCGGTTGGCAAGACTCTCCACATCGTCACGGGCATAAATCTGCGAGGCGCGAATTTGCATCTTGATCCGCTCGAGCTGGTCGGCATCCACGCCTGCTTGCCTGAAATCTGCAAGAGCTTTGTCCATCGCCGCTTCCGCCGCTTCAAGGCTCACGCCTTCGCGAGGCACGACCACGAATTCGAACGTCGTATCATCCAGCGACGTGCCGCTATACCAAGCTCCGGTATAGACAGCGATCTGTTCCTCAAACTGCAACTTCTCCGCCAGGAATGACGTCGTTCCGCCACCAAGAATTTCTGCAAGAATGGTCAGCGCCGCGGCGGTCTCCTGGTTGCCGGGGTCACGTTCGGGTGCCAGATAGGAGCGACGCACATAGGGCTGGGCCACCCGCGGGTCTTCGAACACCATGCGCCGCGCGGCGGTCTGCGGCGGCTCTGTCGGTCGGGCGCGCTGGCCGAGATCGGGGTTCGGCGGCAACGCGCCATAATAGGTCTTGGCAAGCTCATGGACCCTGTCCGGATCAACATCGCCCGCCACGATAAGGATCGCGTTATTCGGAGCGTAGAACCTGTTGTAATAGTCCAGCGCGTCGTCGAGCGAGAGGCGCTCCATCTCATGCCGCCAGCCAATGATCGGCACGCCATAGCGATGATTGAGATACTGCGCGGCATCAAGCTGTTCACGCATGAGGGCGGCGGGGCTGTTCTCTACCCTCTGGTTGCGCTCTTCGATGATGACTTCGCGCTCGGTAAGAATGTCTTGTTCATCAAGCTGAAGATTGACCATCCGGTCGCTTTCCATCTGCATCATGAGTTCGAGCCGATCCGCCGCGACACGCTGAAAATAGGCTGTATAATCATAGCTCGTGAATGCGTTGTCCCGTCCACCATTGGCGGCGACGGTGGCTGAAAACTCTCCAGGCTCCAGCGTTTCGGTGCCCTTGAAGAGAAGATGTTCCAGGAAATGCGCCACGCCGGACACCCCCGGCGTCTCATCCGCTGCCCCGGCCCTATACCAGACCATGTGCATGACGACCGGCGCGCGGTGGTCCTCGATCACGACAACCTGCATCCCGTTCTCAAGGTGGAAATCGGTGACCATATCCTCCGCCCGAAGGGGCAAGGCCGCCATGGCGAAAATCGCCAGGCCCGCGAGAAAACGCATCATTCGATGTCTCCCTTGTGAGTTTTATCTTTGGCAAGATAGTTACGCCCCCCTCCCGAAGCTTCAAGAGGGGCTCACGATCTTGTCACGTGTGCGCAGGGTTTAGGGACGCGGCGGGGCGGCAGGGGTCGTCGCACCACCACGACGCCAGCGATACTGCTCTTGATATTGGTCGAGATGGTAGCGGTCATAGACGTCGTTGTAGCGGTCTTGCTTGACGATCTTGATATTCGCGAACCGCCCGCGGCGTTTGCGGAATTCCTCGTCCTCCGCAGCGAGCGTGCCGCGAATATCCTCGGTCCGACCATTGCGGCCCGTATAGGAAACGAGCGCCGAATCCGAACGTGCGATCGTATCGCTGTGAACCGCGTTGCGCCGTCCGCCAAGCGCAGCAACCGCATCGCCCTTCGGATCAAGGTCGGTCAGGTTCTTCCCGCCCGGCGTCGGTTCGGGCAGCGCCGTGTAGCTCGCCGGCTCACTCAGCGGTTTGGAGGGGAGAATACGGAACTCGTCCGGGCCGTCACCGTTCGAACTCAAGATACGGACACCGTCGTCGCTGCTACACGCGGCGAGCGCCATAATACATCCGATCATCACTCCACGCATGATGCGCATCGTCTTACTCCTGCTTCCTCGACCTGCTTTTAGCCCATCCGGAGCGCGAGGTCACGAGGGCTTTTTCGTCCCGCCAAGGATGACGAGGCCGAAAGCCCCCATAAAAATCCACACATCCGCCAGATTGAACGCGAAAGGGTTATTGATCCCGCAACAGGACATGTTGAGAAAATCCGCGACCGCGCCATAAAGAATCCGGTCCACCACATTGGCCAACGCCCCCCCGACAAGCAATCCTGCCGAGATGAGGCCGCCGCGGTCGGGCGGGTCCCGACGCACCCAGCCAAGCACGAAGGCCACGACTCCAAGGGCAATCGCGATCAGCACCCAGCGCGCACTCTCCGATCCGCTCGCGAACAGGCCGAAATTGATGCCGTCATTCCACCCCATGACAAAACGCAAGTAAGGCGGCGCGACCTCGATCAGGAGGATTTCGCGCAGGTTCAGATAATGAACGACGAGATATTTGCTCGCCTGATCCGTGATGAAGGCCCAGAACCCGGCCCAAAACACAAGGCGCATCCCCGCCCTCCTTTTCTGTGGCCTCGCCAACTCCTTGTTCTTGCAAGAAATCAGCATTTGGTCCCGTCCTTAGTGGCGGAAGTGGCGCATGCCCGTGAAGACCATCGCGAGCCCTGCCTCGTTCGCGGCTTTGATGACCTCATCGTCGCGCATCGAACCGCCGGGCTGGATCACGCATTTTCCGCCCGCTGCCGCCGCTTCGAGAAGGCCATCCGGGAACGGGAAGAACGCGTCCGATGCAACGGCGCAGCCCTTGGCCGGGCTTTCATCCATGCCAAGCTCGGCCGCCATGCGCTCGGCCTTGGCAGCAGCGACATTGGCACTGTCGAGACGGCTCATTTGCCCCGCGCCGACGCCCACGGTCGCCCCGTCCTTGACATAGACAATGGCGTTGGACTTCACGTGTTTTGCGACTTTCCACGCAAAGAGAAGATCGGCCATTTCCTGCTCAGTCGGGGCTTTTTCCGTCACCACCTTGAGATCGTCCATGCCGACATGGCCCACGTCCTTGTCCTGCACGAGAAGGCCGCCCGCGACCTGCTTGTAGGCCGTGATCGGCTTGCGCGGATCGGGAAGACCATCGGTCAGAAGAAGGCGCAGGTTCTTCTTGGCCGAGAAAATCTCCTTGGCCTCGTCCGACGCGCCCGGCGCGATGACCACCTCGGTGAATATCTCGGTGATCTTCTTCGCAGTCTCCGCGTCGAGCGGCTGGTTCAGTGCGACAATCCCGCCAAACGCCGAGGTGCGGTCGCAATCGAACGCCTTCTGATAGGCTTCGGCCAGGGTCGCCCCGACGGCAACGCCGCAAGGGTTCGCATGCTTGATAATGGCGCAGGCCGGGCCATTTTCCGGCGCGAATTCCGCCACCAGTTCGAACGCGGCATCGGTGTCGTTGATGTTGTTATAGCTGAGTTCCTTGCCCTGAAGCTGCACCGCCGTGGCAACCCCGGGCCGATTCGAGCCATCGGTGTAGAACGCCGCTTTCTGATGGCTGTTCTCGCCATAACGCAGGGTCTGTTTCAACTCGCCCGCAAACGCGCGGCGCTTCGGAGCTTCCAACTCAAGCTGTTCCGCCATCCAGGTCGACACTGCCGCGTCATAGGCCGCCGTGCGCGCATAGGCTTTCTGGGCCAGCTTGCGACGGAATTTCGGACAGGTCGCACCATCGTGCTGATCCATGTCACCAAGGAGTTTCTCGTAATCCTCCACGTCCACCACCACGTTGACGAAGGCCGCATTCTTGGCCGCCGCACGGATCATCGCCGGACCACCAATGTCGATATTCTCGATGCAGGTCTCGTAATCCGCGCCCTTGGCGACGGTTTCCTCGAAGGGGTAGAGGTTCACGACAAGAAGGTCGATCGCACCGATGCCGTGCTTGGTCATTGCGGCCACGTGGTCATCATTATCCCGCAACGCGAGAAGGCCACCATGCACATTCGGGTGCAGCGTCTTGACCCGCCCGTCCATCATCTCCGGAAAACCGGTAACGTCGGACACGTCCTTCACCGCGAGGCCCGCATCACGCATCGCCTTGGCGCTGCCGCCGGTCGAGAGCAGTTCGACGCCACGTTCGGAAAGCGCTGTGGCAAGCTCGATCAGGCCGGTCTTGTCGGAAACGGAAATAAGGGCACGGCGGACGGGGTGCAGGTCGGTCATATCTTTTCGGGGTCCCTATGGGGTCAGGTTGTCAAATCCAGCTCATCACGGTTCAGATCGCGAATGGCCACTGCAGAATCCTGCGCCTTGGCCAACGACCACCGGATGCGGGTCGCATACTCCATTGCGACGCCGGATAGAACGATTTGTTTTGTCGCGCGGGGCTTGAGGCGGGTTTTTTCGAGATAAACACTGGGTTCAAGGGTCAGATTCGCCACTCCGTCGTGCCGAAAGACCCAGATTTCCCCGCTCTTGAGCGCGATCGAGACCGCCGCGCCGCCCATGTCGATGGTGGAATCCGTCTCCGGGTGAAGGTGAAACCGGATCTGGTAGGGAATGCCCTGGAGGCTGTGGGCATCGAGCGCGTTGTCAAAGGTGCGCTTGGCATCATCCTCAAGCGCGACAAGCAGATCTTCGCCCACCATGCCACGTCCCTCGAAGGCAAGCTCGAGCGTACGCGCATGGGTCAGGCCATGCGTGCCCACGAATCCATTATGTCCGCCCTGGAAACGGATACCGTCCGGGGCCTGGCTCAACTGGATCGGAACCTCGGTCGGCGCATCGACAAGCTGTTCCTCGCGCCAGCCACCGCGCCCGCCATGCCCGAGCCGCGCGCTCGAGAACCCGTCGAGCGACAGCGCCGAATGCGACGGGGTCGCCCGTCCGGCCCGCCGCCATTCGGCCCCGAAACTCGCACCGGAGCCGCAATTCACGACCACAGGCCGCCGCCCGCTCGTGAGTTCGAACGCAAGCGTCGACGCATGGGCATTGACCGACGCCGGGCCTTTCGGCGGCACGCTCGCATCAATGATGATGCTTGTGCGCCCCGAGGACAGGCGGGCAAAGCCCATGGCAAGCCCATCTGTCTGGCGGGTGCGAATCTTGCTCTCGGCCAAGGCGTGATCAAGCCGCCCCTCGAGGCCACGCCCCCCGCCATGGAACCTCGCCAACCCGCCATCGGTATGGCGCAGGGTGCGCAATGTCGGCGCAATCCGCTCAATGGCGCCAATATGGGCCGGACCGGGGCTATGGCCCGCATCGGTCAAGGCCGCCGCCGCCCATGTCAGGAGCGTGAAGACCTCCAGTAACTCTTCGGGATTGCGTGTCGGAATGCCGCCTTCGTCGTTCACCTGCTCGGCGCATTCGCGCTCCAGCCCGCGACAGGCGGGCGCGACATGGCCTTCCATCCCCTCAAGGGCAAGCCCTGCATAGATCAATCCGGTGAGCGCCTCGAAACGCGGCAAGCCTGCTTGGGCCTTCTGCCAACGACGGGCAAGAAAGATCGTCTGCTGTCCGAGGGAGCGATAGAACGCCTCCGAGGCGTCCCTCTCCTGACCGCGCAAGAGCAACAGGGCGTGGTTGATCCAGCGGATGAGTCGCCGCCCCGTCAGGTCAGGTGTCCAGCCCGGACCGACACCGTTGCCATAGCGGTCTATCCACAGCCAGACCCAACCCTGTGCCGCTTTTCGGGCCGGCGCGTCTCCCACCGCCGCCAGATCGTCAAGCCAAGCGCACCCATGCACGTCCTGCCAGAATACGGGATCGTGAATCTCGACATCCCAGATTGGCGTGCCGGGGGTCGTCGCAAGGTGGCCGGCAAACTGGTAGTTGCCCGCGGAAAGCTGCCGACCCTTGGCAAAGCTGCCGATCGTGCGTGGCTCCGGCAAGGAGGTAAACCCAGTCGCCGGGCGCGCGCGCGCGCTGATTCTGGCATGCACACGGTGCATGAAACGCGTCCACCGCGCCGAAAACCCGTCGGGATTGCTCATCCTTGTCTGCCTCTGCCCGCCTGTTGGCGTTTTGCGCGAATATACCGCCAAGGGGGCGGGAAGTCACCGATTGAATCCGCGCAGGCAGGGTTTGGCGCAGTTATCCCTTGCGCAGGCAGGCGACGTAAAACCCGTCCATACCGCCCTTGTCGGCCCAATAGTCCGGTCGAAGGCGCAGCCCCCCCTCCTCCGTAATCCATTCCGGATCAATCCCCGGCAAATCAAGCGCGGCACGATCGACCCTGATATCGTCACGGCGCTCCAGAACCTCGTCCACCTGGCATTCGCCCTCGTCCGGCAACAGGGAGCAGGTGCAGAAAACAAGCCGTCCGCCCGGTTTCACAAGGTTCAGCGCATGGTCGAGCATCTGTGCCTGCAGCGCGATAAGTTCACCAATCTCGCTGCCGTCCTTGGCAAAAGGCAGGTCCGGGTGGCGCCGGATCGTCCCGGTCGCCGAACAAGGCGCATCAAGGAGCACCGCATCCCATTGCCCGTCCTGCTCCATCACATCGCCTACGATGATCTCGGCCTTGAGCCGCGTACGCTTGAGATTTTCCCGCAGGCGCTTCATACGCGCGTCCGAATCGTCCACCGCCGTGACCTCTGCGCCCCGCGCCGCGATCTGCATGGTCTTGCCGCCCGGCGCGGCACAAAGATCAAGCACGCGCTCGCCCTCTTTCGGTGCAAGCACCTGAACCGGAATCGCTGCCGCCGCGTCCTGCACCCACCAACTGCCGCGCTTGTATCCCGGCAAGGTTGTCACCTGCCCGGCCTCCATGAGCCGAACCGTCCCCGTCGGCAAAAGCTCTCCACCAAGCGAGCGCTGCAAGGCGCCCCGATCCCCCTTCGCGGTCAGGTCCAGCGGCGCCCCTTCGAAATGCGCCGCCTCCATCGCGGCGACACTCTCGGGCGAGTAGGCTTCGACCAACGGCCCACGAAGCCATTTCGGCAGGCGCGGCACGCGCAGCGTTGGCCAAACCTCCTGTCCGTTTTCCGCAACTTTGCGCAGCACCGCGTTGACCAACCCCTTCATCGTCGCGGTCCGCTTGTTGCGCCCCACGATCTCCACGGCGGCATTCACAACCCCATGCGCCGCGCCCCCGGCGCACAGTTCGACCGTCGCAAGGCGAAGCGTGTTGCGCACCGTCAAAGGCGGATATTTCGCGAGATGTTTCTGCAGGATACGGTCGGCCCGCTCAATGCCTCGCAATGTTTCAAGGGCAAGACGCTGTGCCCGCGCACGATCTTCCGGCGCAAGCTTGTCCAATGCCCCCGCTCCGATAAGTTCGGACATCAACCGGCCTTCTCCGATTACCTTGTCGAGAAGGTAAACCGCGCTGCGGCGGGCCTGAACACCGGTCTGGGACATGAGAACGCTCCTTTGGTCGCTTGTCCATGGGGGACGGGCGCGTATATCAAGGGGGCAGAGCGAAAGGAACCCCGATGACCGAGTCTCCCGAATCTCCCCAGGAGAAGACCTCCCACGACACGCGCGACCTGCCCCCGGCAGCCTTGCGCGCCTTGGCCGAAGCCGAGGAACGGCGCAAGAAAGCCAAGGCTGAAACCCTGCCGACCGAACTTGGCGGGCGCGACGGGCCGGAACCCGTGCGGTATGGGGATTGGGAGAAGAAGGGAATCGCGATCGACTTCTGAACCTCAGAGGCCGAGCACGTCCATCATATCGTATTCACCGGGCTTCTTGTCCTGCCCCCAAAGCGCCGCCTTGAGCGCACCGCGGGCAAAGATCGCGCGGTCGGTGGCCGCGTGGCGCAGGGTGATACGCTCGCCCGCAGCGGCGAAAAGCACGTCATGCTCGCCCACGATGTCGCCGCCGCGAATGGCGCTAAAGCCGATATCACCGCGTTTGCGCGCCCCGGTGATGCCATCCCGGCCCCGGTCCGAGACCTCCGCCAGATCGACGCCACGCCCCTCGGCCGCCGCTTCGCCCAGCATGAGAGCCGTGCCCGAAGGCGCATCGACCTTGTGATGGTGGTGCGCCTCGATCACCTCGATATCGAAATCTTCATCAAGCGCCGCCGCGACTTTTTTCGTCAATTGAACCAATAGGTTGACCCCAAGCGACATGTTCCCCGCCCGCACGATCACCGCATGGCGCGCACAGGGGCCGAGCTGGGCGATATCCTCGTCCGTCATGCCCGTGGTGCCGATAACATGCACGGCGCGGGCCTGCGCGGCGAGCTTGGCAAACGCGATGGTCGCCGCCGGGGCGGTAAAGTCGATCACGGCCTGGGCCTTGGCGAAGGCTTCGAGCGGTTCGTCGGTCACGGTCACGCCTATCGCAGTGCCGCCCATCGCCTCGCCCACATCCTTGCCGACCCACTCATGCCCGGCACGCTCAACCGCGCCCACGAGACGCGCCTTGTCGCTCTCCATGACCGTGCGGATGAGCATCTGGCCCATGCGGCCCGAGGCCCCGGTGATGACGATTCCCGGAAGGTCTGACATGGCGATTTTCCCCTATCTGTATCACGTCGGTATTGCGTCGGTATTGCGTCGGTGCGAAATGTGGCACGCTATCGACCCGTTTAGCGAATGCTTCGACGCTTGGCAAAGCCTTGCGAAACCCATAAGTGGGGCACATGGCAAAGAACAAGTTCCACGATGGCCCCGGACCCTCGCAGCGCCAGCTGCGCGTTGGCGAATTGATCCGCCGCACCCTTGCAGAGGTGCTGGCGCAAGGCGATGTGCATGATCCCGACCTCAACCGCATGTCGATTACCGTTGGCGAGGTGCGCACCTCCCCCGACCTCAAGATCGCGACGGCCTATGTGCTTCCGCTTGGCGGCAAGGGGCAGGACGAGGTTCTCAAGCTGCTTGCCCGAAACAAGGGCGAGCTGCGCCGCGCCATCGGCAAGAAGACCGGCCTCAAGTATACGCCGGACCTGCGCTTCCAACTCGATCAGACCTTCGACCAGATGGACGACACCCGCCGCATGCTAAGCGACGCCCGCGTGCGCCACGACGTTGAGCACGACGAAGAAGAATAGGCCGTATCAGTCAACCGGCGGCACGCCCCTTGCTTCAAGCATACGCACATCAACCTCTTCACGCGTCGCCCCGTAACGCATCTCGTCATAATAGACGACATGTGTCGGCAATTGGACGCCCCAATCGAATTTGAACGGCGTCGGAGACGGGCTTTTGGATTTGCCGCCCTCGTGTTTTTGACCATAGGCCTTTGCGTTGGCCGGCGTCCGTCCATGCGCCGCCAGATAGCGGCTCACAAAGCTATTGTAGACTCCATACTTCAGGCCCAGCTTTGGCGTTTTAGTTCGAAACTCGGTCGGCATGAACGGCGTCTTGCGATTGCAGATCAACCGCCCGTCCTTGTAGAGCAGGAAATAGCTTTTTTGGCCGGAATGGCCGTAGTGGGCATATATCGTGACATCAACCCAGCGCCCCTTCCAGGACGACAAGGAGCCGAGTTTGCATGTCTTGTTGTCAGCGAAATTGAGATAGGGACGATCATTGAATGTCAGTGACCACATCGGCATGCTCCACCCTTCGGCCTTGACCTGACCCAGCATTGTATTGCCTCGGCCCAAACTGACGAAACCTTTGGGGATCAGCATCGAATAGCCATACCAGACGCCCGTGCCCGGTTTGGACATCGAATTCTTTCGCTTTTCTTTCATCTCAACCCGGCCGCGGTCATTTTGACAGTCGTCCCAACCGCTTGACCGACCGCAATCTCCGTGGCGAATTTCAAAACGTTGCGCGATATTCCCTCGCCGCGTCGGTTGCTTCACTTTGGTGAAGCGATACTTTCCTTTATGCGACAGCCCTTCGATGCTCACCTGTTTCAAGATCGAATTTTTGAGCGGCTTTTCCTCGGCCAAAGCCACAGTGGCAAGACCCACAGTCAGTGACAGAGCCACATACACGAACAAATGTTTCATCAATATCACTCCTATAACTGTAGAAGAGGGTAAGAACCCAACAAAGCGTCTGACAAGGTCAAATTGACAAGGGAAATTGCTTGGGCTAGGCCCGCGACCTCACATCTAGGGACACGGACATCATGGGACGCAAACGCAAGGGGCGTGATATTTCCGGCTGGCTGGTCGTCGACAAACCGGCGGGCCTGACCTCGACCGCCGTGGTCAACAAGGTGCGCTGGGCGCTCGATGCGAAAAAGGCGGGTCATGCCGGCACGCTCGACCCGGAGGCGACCGGCGTTCTTGCCGTGGCACTTGGCGAGGCGACCAAGACCGTCCCCTACATCACCGACGATCTCAAATGCTACGAGTTTACCGTGCGACTTGGCCAGGCGACCAATACGGACGATGCCGAGGGCGAGGTGATCGCGACAAGCGACACGCGCCCCACGGACGACGAGATCAAGGCCGCCCTTGGCCAGTTCGTCGGCGATATCCAACAAGTGCCGCCCAAGTTCAGCGCCGTGAAGATCGACGGCCAGCGCGCCTACAAGCTCGCCCGCGATGGCGAGGATGTGGAGATCGCCGCCCGTCCGCTCTGGGTCGAATCGCTGGTGATGATCGACCGCGAGGATGCCGATCACGTCACGCTCGAGATGACCTGCGGCAAGGGCGGCTACGTGCGCTCGATCGCGCGCGACCTTGGCGAGGCGCTGGGGTGTTACGGCCATGTGCGCGAATTGCGCCGGGTCTGGTCCGGGCCGTTCGAGGCCTCGGACGGGATCAGCATCGAGGAGATCGACGCCAAGGCCAAGACGCCCGACCTTGACGCCTATATTCGTCCTCTCGAAGCCGCGCTGACCGATCTGCCCGAGGTCAAATGCACGCCCGAGGGCGCGGTGCGCCTGCGCAACGGCAACCCCGGCATGGTGATCGCGCATGACGTGGACTATGGCGAGGAATGCTGGGCCTCGTTCGAGGGCACGCCGGTCGCCATCGGTATCTTCAAGGCGGGCGAATTGCACCCGAGCCGCGTTTTCGTGCTGTGATCTCCCGACGGTTTCAGAAGGGCGATGCCGCCTCCGAGGCACGCTATTCCGACTGCGAGACCTATCGCTATGACCTGACCCGCGTCTGGGATTCGGAGGGCGAGCGGGTCGCCTTCATCATGCTGAACCCCTCCAAGGCGACCGAGGCGCAGAATGATCCGACAATCGAACGCTGTGAACGCCGGGCGCGGGCGCTTGGGTTCGGCGGCTTTCGCGCGGTGAATATCTTTGCCCTGCGTGAAACCGACCCGAAGAAACTGCGCGCCCATCCCGCGCCGCAAGGGCCGGAAAATGATCGCGCCGTGGCCGAGGCCTGTGAGTGGGCGGATGTGATCGTGGCCGGCTGGGGCGCGCATGGCGACCACCTCGGGCAGGGCGAGGCGATGCGCAGGGTGCTGCGCGCGACGGGGCGCCCGGTTCACTGTCTCGGCCTGACGAAAGCCGGACATCCCCGACACCCGCTCTACATCGCCTACGCGACGCGGCCCGAGCCATGGCACCTTGCCGAATAGGTGCCCGTTAACCTTGCGTTAACCATTGTTTTCAAATGTGATTTACGCGGCACGCGAAATCTGGCCAAATCGCGTGGGGCAGTGTGGAGATATGTGATGTTTATGCTTGCGGGCCTTTTGGGGATCATGGCGGCCGGGACGGCGGCCCTCATGACGTTTGATTTTGACGGCGGCGGGGACGAGGCGGGAGAGACCTCTTCAGAACAAAACGAGACCGCCGAGATCGATACCGGGGAAGAGGGAGACCTCCTCGATCGTGTCGATATAGATTCCGATCCCGCCCCAGCCCTTTCCCGAGAAGACGACCCCGAATACGGCGATGCGCTGGCCGGGGACCAGATCATCGCGGGCGGTGATCCGGACGAGGCGATCACGGGCGGTGATGGCGATGATCAGATCAACGGGTATGAGGGCGACGATTCTCTTTCCGGCGCGGCGGGAGACGATCATCTTTATGGCGGTGAGGGGGACGATACCCTTGCTGGCGGCACGGGCGACGATCTCTTGCACGGCGGCTCCGGGACCGATGATCTTGCGGGCGGCGACGGGGCGGATACGCTTTTTGGTCATTCCGGCGATGATACGCTCGCCGGGGGCGACGGGGATGACTCGCTGATTGGCGGGTTCGGCGCCGATCTGCTTGAGGGCGGCGCAGGCGATGACGCCCTGCATGGCCGCGAAGGCGACGATACGTTGATTGGCGGCGAGGGCGCAGACGTGCTCTTTGGCGGCGGCGGGAACGATCTTGTCATTGGCGCCGATGATGACGGGGCCATGGATTTCCTCAACGGCGGCGAGGGGGATGACACGATCCATGCCGGGGCGGGCGATTATGCCGATGGCGGCGAGGGGATGGACAGTTTCCTGCTCTCGCAATGGGCGGAAGGCAGCCCCGAAGCCACGATCATGGATTTCAACAGCGCCGAGGACAGCCTTGTCCTGCTCTACGAGGACAGCGGCGGTTTGGACCCGCAGGTTGAAATCCGCACCGAAGAAGAAACGCCGGACACCGGTGCGGTTTATGTCAACGGTGTCAAGGTCGCGACGGTGCACGGTGGCGGCGATCTTGCCCCGACGGATATCACGCTCCTGCCACAGGGCAGCCCCGGCGCGGCAGAATTCTTGCGGCTCTAACCCCGCGCAACCCCGCACACGGACGCATTTATCCTTTTCTTTCGCAGCGATTCCGCCTATACGCCCGCATCTGCCCCGAATCCGGGGCGGACCTCTCCACGGACCTTGCTGGACGACATCCCGGCTCGTGCCCTTAACCCTTAATCCTAAAGGAGACCCCGATGTCGATTACTGCTGAAGAAAAAGCCCGCGTGATGAAGGAATTTGCGACCAAGGAGGGCGACACCGGTTCCCCCGAGGTTCAGGTTGCCATTCTGTCCTCGCGCATCGCGACCCTGACCGAGCACTTCAAGACCCACAAGAAGGACAACCACGGTCGCCGTGGCCTCCTCAAGATGGTGGCCCAGCGCCGCAAGCTGCTCGACTATCTCAAGGGCAAGGAAGAAGCCCGCTACCAGGACCTCATCAAGCGTCTTGGCCTGCGCCGCTAATCGCTGGCTACAAGATTTTCAAACGCCCGCCCCCTTCGGCGGGCGTTTTTCTTTGCGCCACCTGTCCGATCATTCGCGCGCCCGGTCTTCCTGTCGAATGAGATCCGCCACGCGCTGGCCAATCTCGGTCGACGCCTTGACCGACGGGTGGATCATGTCGATCCCGTGATAACTCCGATCACCATGGGGCACGAGATCCTGAAGCGACAGGAAATAGACCCCATCGGCATAGTCCGCGAGCCGCGCGATACGCCCCTCGAGCACATCGCCTTCGGACCGGCATTCATCGACGCCGGAGCCGATGCCGGGGCTGCGCAGGTAGCCGACATAGACGACGCGCGCACCCGTCTGGCGAATCCTGGCGAGCATCCCCGGAATGGCCCCCTTGCGCCCGTCGCGGGAAATCAGCTTGTCGAGCTTGCGTTCGCATTTGCGACAGCCGCAGCCGAGCCAGAGGTCATTGCCGCCCCCGGTCAGCACGACCCAATCCCAACTCCCCTCGTCGAACTGATGCGCGATCTTCATCCCCATCGCACCGGAAATCGGCAGGTTGTAGAGCACATGCGCGCCCCGCACCGCGTTGTTGCGCACGGGTTCCCCAAGCTCTCGCGCCACGGAATGGGCGATGGATTGCCCCGTCAGCCCATGCCACGCCATGAGGCTATCCCCCATGGCAAGGATGCGGGGGCTTTCATTGCGGGACACGGTATTGTCCTTGGAGGGCGCCCTTGCCGTCTCGGCACAGCCAAGGAGCAGGAAGGTCAGGAGTGTCAGGGCGAAATATCTAAAAGTCATGGGAGCGTATATATCCTGTCGCGTTGCCCGATCCACATATCATCCGAAGAAGTCCGAATAAAATCCATCTGTTTCGCGCGAACACAGTGTTGACGAAACCCGACCGATCCTCGCCGCACACCACTTGGGCAAAAGGAAAAACCTGTTTCCAAATGGGCCTTTTTCCTATATGGCCGCGCTATCTGAAACGTGGTGCCCGGACCCCGGCACCGTGAAGGAAATGATAGAAGGGGTCGGCGGCAATGGGGCCGCCATGCAAATCGGGAGACCCGGGAGCGCCCGGGAGTGCTCCCAATTAGGATACGCTAGATGTTTGACGTAACGAAGAAGACCATGCAGTGGGGCGAAGAAACGCTCACACTGGAAACGGGCAAGGTTGCCCGTCAGGCCGATGGCTCTGTCATCGCCACCCTTGGCGAGACCTCGGTCATGGCCAACGTGACTTTTGCAAAGTCGCCGAAACCGGGTCAGGATTTCTTTCCCCTGACCGTCCACTACCAGGAAAAATACTATGCTGCCGGCAAGGTGCCCGGCGGCTTCTTCAAGCGTGAGGCCCGCCCCACGGAGAAGGAAACCCTGACTGCGCGCCTGATCGACCGTCCGATCCGCCCGCTGTTCGTGCCCGGCTTCAAGCACGAAGTGCTCGTGATGTGCACCGTGCTGAGCCACGACCTTGTCAACGATCCCGATATCGTTGCCATGATCGCCGCCTCGGCCGCGCTGACCATTTCCGGCGCACCTTTCATGGGCCCGATCGCCGGTGCCCGCGTCGGGTATGAGGATGGCGAATACGTCCTGAACCCGACCGTCGATGACATGCAGGACCTGCGCAACAATCCCGACCAGCGTCTCGACCTTGTCGTGGCCGGCACCAAGGACGCCGTCATGATGGTTGAATCGGAAGCCTACGAGCTTACCGAGGCAGAGATGCTTGGCGCCGTGAACTTTGCACATGAGCAGATCCAGCCGGTCATCGACCTCATCATCTCGCTTGCCGAAGACGCCGCGAAAGAGCCGTTCGACTTCCAGCCGCCGGATTACGCCGACCTCTACGAGGCCGTCAAAGCCGCCGGTGAAGACCAGATGCGCGCCGCCTTCGCGATCTCGGACAAGCAGGAACGCACCGCAGCCGTTTCTGCGGCCCGCGAGGCGATCATCGCCGCGCTGACCGAGGAACAGGCCGAAGATGCCAACCTCGGCTCGGCCCTGAAAAAGCTCGAAGCGTCGATCCTGCGGGGCGACGTTGTCAAAACCGGCACGCGCATTGATGGCCGCAAAACCGACGAGGTCCGCGACATCGTCTGTGAAACCGGCCTGCTGCCGCGGACCCATGGTTCGGCGCTGTTCACCCGTGGCGAGACCCAGGGTCTCGTGGTGACCACGCTTGGCACCGGCGACGATGAGCAGATCATCGACGCGCTGCACGGCAATTTCCGTTCGAACTTCCTCCTGCACTACAACTTCCCGCCCTATTCGGTCGGTGAAGCGGGTCGCGTGGGCCCTCCGGGCCGTCGCGAGATCGGTCACGGCAAACTCGCATGGCGCGCGCTTCAGGCCGTCCTGCCCGCCGCAACCGACTTCCCCTACACGGTGCGCGTGGTGTCGGAAATCACCGAATCCAACGGCTCTTCGTCGATGGCCTCCGTCTGTGGCGGGTCGCTCTCGATGATGGATGCGGGCGTTCCGCTCAAATCCGCCGTGGCCGGTGTTGCCATGGGTCTCATCCTTGAAGATGACGGCTCTTACGCGATCCTGACCGACATTCTTGGCGACGAGGATCACCTCGGCGACATGGACTTCAAGGTTGCAGGGACCGAGAACGGCATCACCTCGCTTCAGATGGACATCAAGGTCGCAGGCATCACGCCCGAGATCATGGAGAAGGCCCTCGCCCAGGCGAAAGACGGCCGGATGCATATCCTTGGCGAAATGAACAAGGCGCTTTCGGGCGCGGCGGACTTCTCGGTTCACGCGCCGCGCATCGAGACGATGCAGATCCCGACCGACAAGATCCGCGAAGTGATCGGCTCGGGCGGTAAGGTCATCCGCGAAATCGTCGAAATATCCGGCGCCAAGGTCGACATCAACGATGAGGGCACCATCAAGATCGCCTCGCCGAACGGTGAAGCCATCCAGAAAGCCTATGACATGATCCACGCGATCGTGGCCGAGCCGGAAGTTGGCGAGATCTATACCGGCACCGTCGTCAAGATCGTCGATTTCGGCGCCTTCGTGAACTTCTTCGGCAAGCGTGACGGCCTCGTGCATGTCTCCCAGATCGAGAACCGCCGCCTGAACCATCCGTCGGATGTTCTCAAGGAAGGCCAGGAAGTCAAAGTCAAGCTGCTTGGCTTTGATGACCGCGGCAAGGTGCGGTTGTCGATGAAAGTTGTCGATCAGGACACCGGCGAAGAAATCACCGAAGAAAAACGCGAGAAGAAAGAGGACTGATCCTCTTCTTCCAAGCGACAGGAAAGCCCCGGCCCGCGCGGTCGGGGCTTTTTCTTTGGGCAATGCAGGCGTAAGAGGCACTCATGCACAGCCTCATCATCCATATGTCCGGAAGCACCGCGCGGCGCGAGAACGTGGATCGGCTTCTGAGCGACCTGCCGGGCGCCGAGATCCTCGAGGCGGTGGATGGGCGTCTGCCGGAGGTGCAGGCCTCGGTCGATGTGCAGCCCGGCACGCTGTTCACGCCGCGCTACCCGTTCCCGATTGCCGGGGGCGAGATCGGCTGTTTCCTGAGCCATCGCAAGGCGTGGCAGAGGATCGTGGACGAGGGCTGGGAGGCGGCGCTTGTCGTCGAGGACGATCTCGAGATTGATCCCGCAAGGCGCGCGGCGCTGCTGCGGCTTCTGGCGCGTCACGCAAACCCGGAACGTTTTATCCGCATTCCGCCCAAGGACCGCGAGCCGGTCACCGATGTGACGGATCGCGAAGACGCATTACGCCTCTTTACCCCGCGCCGGATCGGGCTTCAGACGACGGCACAACTTGTCGGGCGCGCGGCCGCCAAACGCCTGCTGGCCTGCACCGAACGCCTCGACCGTCCCGTCGATAGCGTCCTGCAACTGCACTGGGCCACGGGACAGAAAATCGAGACGATCCTGCCCAATGGCTGTTCCGAGAAACTCTTTGCCAGTGCCGGATCAACCGTGCAGAGCAAATCCCGGAACCTCCGCCAGAAGCTACGCGCCGAATTCCTGCGCGCGCGCTATCGCCGGGCCATTGCCAAGCGCCCGCAGACATCCTGACAAAAGAAAAAGGCGAGGGCACGCGCCCCCGCCTCTCCGAAACGTTCAAGAAACCCAGGCTTAGGCGGGGTTCTTGGTAAAGCGCAGATACGGCAGCTTCGCGTCGATCTCGCCGTATTTTTCCTTGGCTTCCTCGTCGTTGAGGCCAAGCGCCACGATCACGTCCTGCCCCGTGGTCCAGTTCGCCGGGGTGGCCAGCGGCTGCTGCCAGGTGCGCTGAAGCCCGTCAAGCGCGCGCAGCACTTCGGCAAAGTTACGGCCTACCGACATCGGGTAGGTCATGATGAGCTGGACCTTCTTGTCCGGCGAGATGATGAAGACCGAACGGACCGACGCGGAGTCGGCTGCGGTGCGGCCATCGGGAAGGTAAGCTTCGGCCGGAAGCATGTCGAACGCCTTGGAGATTTCGAGCGATTCATCGGCGATGATCGGGAAACCCGCCTTGGCATCGGCAAAGCCCTCGATGTCGGCTTTCCATTTGACGTGCTCTTCGGCGCTATCGACCGAGAGGCCGATGACCTTGGCGCCGCGCTTTTCCCATTCATCGGCAAGCTGGGCAACAGCGCCGAATTCGGTCGTGCAGACCGGGGTAAAGTCTTTCGGATGCGAGAAGAGGATCGCCCAGCTATCACCGATCCAGTCATGGAAGGTGATGGTGCCCTGGTCGGTTTCAGCGGTGAAGTTCGGGACGATATCGTTGATGCGCAGACCCATGTGCAGATCTCCTGAAGTTGTTAAATTCCTGATGGCGATTGGATGTCTAGATACGTTCCTATTTCGAGATGTATAGCCACCCTGCCCTGTTTCCCGCTTATCGGGACAGAATGTCGCGAGCAAGACGCACCAACATAAATTTGATCAAAAATTTCGCGACGTGGCGTGACCAAGGCTTGCGAGGGGTTTGGGGCGCTGTCAAACTGCGCCCAAATGGATGGAGAGACCCGATGATCGAGAAACGACAGTTCTATATCAATGGTGCCTGGGTAGACCCGGCAAGCCCGCGCGACATGAACGTGATTGACCCCGCCACCGAGGACGCCTGCGCGGTGATTTCGCTCGGTGACCGGGCCGATACCGACGCCGCCGTCGCCGCCGCGAAATCCGCCTTCCCGGCATGGGCGGCGCTTGAGATGAGCGAGCGTATCGCCCTGCTCAAGGCGCTTGCCAATGTCTACAAGGAGCGCCGCGAAGAGATGGCCGAGGCGATGCGCATGGAAATGGGCGCGCCGCATGATCTTGCGCTCAATAGCCAATGGGGCGCTGGCGCGTGGCACATGGCGGGCTTCCTCGATGCGCTATCGGAATTCGAAACCGAAACCGCCTATAAAGAGGTCGACCGCATCCGCCGTGAACCGATCGGCGTCTGCGCCCTGATCACGCCGTGGAACTGGCCGATGAACCAGGTCGTGCTCAAGGTCTTCCCGGCGCTTGCCGTGGGCTGCACCGTGATTCTCAAACCGTCCGAGATCGCGCCGCTTTCGTCGCTTCTCTTTGCCGAGATGGTGCATGATGCGGGCATTCCCGCCGGTGTCTTCAACCTTGTCAACGGCGATGGGGCTGGCGTCGGATCGCAACTGTCCTCGCACCCGGATGTGGACATGGTCTCTTTCACCGGCTCAACCCGCGCCGGGATCGCGATTTCCAAGGCCGCGGCGGATACGCTCAAGCGCGTCAGCCTTGAACTTGGCGGCAAGGGGGCGAACATCGTCTTTGCCGATGCGGACGAAAAGGCCGTCAAGCGCGGCGTGATTCATTGCATGAACAACACTGGCCAATCCTGCAACGCGCCGACCCGGATGCTGGTCGAGCGGGATCGCTATGCGCAGGCCGTGGAAGAGGCCAAGGCAACCGCCGAAGCAACGCAGGTCGGCCCGACAACGGAGAGCGGTCGCCATATCGGCCCCGTGGTATCCGAGGCGCAGTTCAACAAGATCCAGGGCCTGATCGAGACCGGCATCAAGGAGGGCGCGACGCTTCTTGCGGGCGGGCTTGGCCGTCCCGAAGGCGTCAACAAGGGCTATTACGTGCGCCCGACCGTCTTTGCCGACGTGACCCCGGACATGACGATCTACCGCGAAGAGATTTTCGGCCCGGTCCTTGCCATGTCGCCTTTCGACACCGAGGAAGAGGCCATCGCGATGGCCAATGACACGGTCTATGGCCTGACCAATTATATCCAAAGCGGCGACGACGCAAAACGCCTGCGCGTGGCCCGCGCCGTGCGTTCCGGCATGGTCGAGACAAACGGTGTCTCACGCCAGAACGGATCGCCCTTCGGCGGTTACAAGCAGTCCGGGAACGGGCGCGAAGGTGGCCTCTGGGGCATCGAGGAATTCTGCGAGGTCAAGGCGATCTCGGGATGCCCGTGGGAATGATCCAACACGTATGAAACGCAAAACGCCGGGGCATGCCCCGGCGTTTTTCTTTGCTCAGACGCCAAGCCCCTGGCGATGCCATTCCTCCCAGATGAACGGGTAGCACCAGACGCAGTCATGGGTCTTGGCAAGCTCTTCGCGGATCGCATCGCGCCGCGCCCTGTCGCCTTCGCTGAACTTGTGAAACTGCACGGTGAGACGGTCGAAACGGTCGATCAGCCCGGCCTCGATCAGCGCGGGCAAAAGATCGTATTCCCCGCCCTCGATATTGATCTTCGCCGCCGCCACCCGGTCCAGCCCAAGCTCCTCCATCACCGCCTTGACCTGTCGCACGCGGCCCTTGGTGGTCGGTCCATCCGTGACGAAGGCGGACGAGGCGTTTTCATCGTCCGACAGGGTCAGCTCGCAATCGCTGCTGCCGATGGCGAAATCATGCGTCACCACGTCCTCGCGCCCGGCAAAGCGGTCCTCGATCATCCTGGCAAAGCGGGGGTGCGGCTCGAACACGTGCACCTTGACCGCGTAGCGCATGGCCATCGCCTCGGCCCAGTCGCCGTGATAGCCGCCGATATCGAGCACGACATCCCCCGGCAAGAGTCCTGTATAACTGTCTGGCGTGCCCCGCCCATGAGCCGCCCGGAACGCCTTGAAATCGGTCCGGAACGCGCGGTAGGCCGGATCGGTCAGTATCCGCCAGGTTTTGCTCAGTTCGCTGCGAATACTCATGGATGCTCCTGATTTCCGCCTCGCTGTCCAAGACGGGTTTTGCTAAAGCGGATCGTGCTAAACCTTGACTCACGGGCTTTTCGCGATGCGCGCCGACAAGGCCGGGTTTTACGCCATAGGAAGGCAGGCTGACAATGATCTTCGCACGCGCTTTCGGGGGCCTCGGCAACCAGATGTTCCAATATGCGGCGGGCAAGGCGCTCGCGACGCGGCTCGGGACGGATCTTGCGATGGATTTTCGCGTGATCGACCATCGCGGCACACGGCGCCTGACCGAGGTCTTCAACCTCGACCTCGCGGCGCCCGAGGCGCTGCCGCCGGCACAACATGAAAGCGCCCTGCGCTACGGGCTTTGGCGGGCCTTCGGACGGTCTCCCCGCTTCCAGCGAGAAGCCGGGCTTGGCTACAACCCCGGCTTCGCGGCTTGGGGCGATGACACCTACCTGCACGGCTACTGGCAGTCCGAGCGCTATTTCGCCCCGATCGCCGACCATATCCACGTCGCCTTTCGCCCGGTGCCCGCCCCATCGCCGGAAAACGCCGCCATTGCCGACAAGATCGCAGCGAGCACGGCGGTCTCGCTGCATGTGCGGCGCGGCGACTACCTCGCGCTCGGGGCGCATGGGGTCTGTTCCGAGGCCTATTACAACGCCGCCCTGGCCCATATCACCGCGCAACTGGACGACGCGCCAACCGTCTTCGTCTTTTCCGACGATCCCGATTGGGCCAAGGCCAACCTGCCGCTGCCTTGCGAGAAGATCGTGGTCGATCTCAACGGCCCGGCGACGGATTACGAAGACCTGCGCCTGATGAGCCTGTGCGACCACAATATCATCGCCAACAGCTCCTTCAGTTGGTGGGGCGCATGGCTGAACGCCAATCCGGCCAAGATCGTCACCGCGCCTTCACCTTGGTTCGCCGTCGAGTCGATGCAGAACCCCGATATCCTGCCAGCCGGCTGGAAAACGATCCGCACAGAGGGGTAACTCCCTAGAACGGCGCCTTGGCCCGGAACCGCATGCCCCTGCCGCCGTCAGGATGGCGCAGGCGCAACTCCTCGGAATGCAGCATGAGCCGGTCCACCCGGTCGCGCGCCGCACCGTCGGCATAGAGCGGATCGCCAAGGATCACATGGCCCAGCGCCAGCATATGAACGCGAAGCTGATGGCTGCGCCCGGTCTTCGGCATGAGCCGCACCCGTGTTTCATCCTCGCCGTATTTCACCACGCGCCAATCGGTTATCGCCTGCTTGCCGTTCTCATGGTCGACCATCTGCCGCGGGCGACGCTCCCAATCGACGATCAACGGAAGATCGACCGTGCCCTCCCTTGGCTCAAGCCGCCCATCGACACGGGCGACATAGGTCTTCTTTGTCATCCGTTTCTCGAACTGAAGCCCGAGGTGGCGCTGCGCATGGGGGGTCAGGCCAAAGACCATGACGCCGGATGTATCCCGGTCAAGCCGATGCACGAGAAGCGCCGTGGGAAAGGCCACCTGCACACGCGCCAAAAGGCAATCGGCCAGGTGTGCGCCCTTGCCCGGCACCGACAGAAGGCCCGAGGGCTTGTTGACCACGAGCAGCTCGTGATCCTCGTGGATCACGTCGAGCGGGCCGTGCGGCGGGGTATAGTCGGAGGAAAGCGTCATGGCGCCCGCTTTAGAGCCTGAACGCCCCAGCGGCAACCCGACGTCAGCCTTGCCAGTTCGCCACTCTCGGGCAGACTGTTTCACAAGGAGGAGAGACCATGCACCCGACCATCGAAAGAATGAAAGAGATCGTCGCCTCGGGCGATGACAACAAGATCATCGAGATTCTCGCCCCCGATTGCCGGTTCCTGCCGCCGACCTATTACAAGACATGGCAAGGTGCCGAGCCGACCGCCGCGATCCTTGGCCATGTGGGCCAGATTTTCGAGGATTTCTCCTATCGCCGCGTCATGGGCGCGGGTAAGGATTGGGCGCTCGAATTTCAATGTCGGATTGGTGAGCTTGATGCCGTGGGCGTCGATCTCATCACGCTGAACGAGGACGGGCTGATCGAGGTCTTCGAGGTCGTCATGCGGCCCTATAAATCCATCGGTGCCCTGCGTGAGGCGATGATGGCGCGTATCTCGACCGATCCGCGTTTCCTTGCCTATCGTGACGCGCTGCGCTGATCCGCACACGCCCGGCAGAGTTGCATAAGCCCCACCCCAAGCCTAGGTTACGGGTATTCGTTCCCCTCGTGATTTACAGGATTTCCACCGATGATCGTCTTCTCCGCTTCCTTGCCACGCGCCGTTCTCATCGGTGCCACGCTCCTGCCCGGCGCTGCCCTTGCAGAGCTTGCCCCCACCGACGTCTGGCAGCATTTCAAATCCCTCTCAACGCTCTATGGCGGCGCGCTTCAGGGTGAGACATCGGAACAGGGCGATACCCTGACCGTCCGCGACATGCAGTTCACCGCCGCCCTGCCGTTCAACGTGGGCACACTCAACGTCCATCTTGGCGATATGCAGTTCCGCGAGGCCTCGGGCGGCACCGTCGCGATGATCTATCCCGACACCATGGCGCTACAGGTTGCCTATACATCGCAAGATGGCGAAACCTTCACCGGCGGCATGACCATCGCCCAACAGGATCTCGTGAGCACGGCCTCGGGTCGACCCGGCGAGATTGCCTTCGACTATGCCGCGACCCGCATCGACATGGAGCTTGATTTGCCGGACCTGCCCGAAGGCGTCGAAAACTACTCGGGAAGCGGCTTCATGACGGATGTGGCAGGCCGTGCCGTGCATCGCCTGTCAAACGGTCTCGATGCCGACTCCCGTATCGCGATCGGGGAACATGCCTTTACCACCGACCAGTCGATGAATCTCGAGGATGAAACCGGGCGCGTTCAGGTCACGAACAGCTCGGGCGGCGACAGCATGACTGCCGAGGGCGAGACCAGGATTCCCGAAGGCGGTATCGACCTCGTGAACCTCGCCGGGGCGCTGCGCTCGGGCCTGTCCGTGAAGGGCGCGGCCAATATCTCCGGCTACAGGACAGATATGGTTTCGACCAATGATGGGGCCGTGATTGCCCGCCAACGGGTCACGGCGGCCTCTTATGCCACCACCGTGGCCCTTGATGCCTCGGGCGCCCTGCTCGAAGGCCCCTCCGAAGACCTCCGCATCGAGGTCGAGATGCCCACGATGGGCGGCATGGTGTTCGGCGCGGATATCGCATCGGGCTATGGCAAGCTGCGCGCGCCGCTCCTGATGGACGACGGCTTTGCACCGGCGGATATCAAGATCGACCTGACAGGTGTGTCGCCCGATGAGGCGCTTTGGGGCATGTTCGACCCGACGGGCATCCTGCCGCGCGAAGCCGCCGATCTGAGCCTTGATCTGACCGGTGATATCCGTCACCGGGTCGAATGGCTCGACTTCGCCAATGTGGAGGATGCGATCGACTCGCTCGCCGGTCTGCCCGTCGAACCGGAAAGCGCGCGCCTCAACAACGTGCGCCTGTCCGTGGCCGGGGCCGAAGTGACCGGCGAAGGGGCGTTCACCTTCGACCTCACCGACTTGCAGAGCTTTGATGGCATGCCGCGCCCGGAAGGCAAGCTGACCCTTCGTGCGACCGGCCTCAACACGCTCGCCCAGAAGCTGATTCAGCTTGGCATGCCCGAGGACCAGATCAATGGTGGCCTCATGATGCTCGGCATGTTCAGCGCGCCCGACCCCGAGGGCGGCGACGATGCCCGCATCACGGTTCTCGAAGTGACGCCGGATGGACAGGTTCTCAACAACGGTATGCGGATTCGCTGACCCATGCGCCTTGAGGCCGACCGCCTCCTGAGGCTTCCGCTTGCGCCACTTCTCGTGGCGCAGGCGCTTTGGGTCGGGCTACGGGCCGAACGCCTTGCCGAACCGCCCGGCCCACGAGCCGGACAATCCGGGCAGGGCGCGGCGCTGCGGCTCTTGATCCTCGGAGACAGTTCCGCCGCCGGTGTCGGGGCTGCAACACAGGACAAGGCGCTCTCGGGCTGCCTCGCGCGCGCCCTCGCGCCTCATGTCGCGCTCGATTGGCACCTCGAAGGCGAAACCAGCGCCACGACCAGGGCCTCCCTGGCCAAGCTGCCCCTGTTGCCGGAACGGCCCTTCGACCTTGCCCTGTTGATCCATGGCGTCAACGACACCACCCGCCTGACCGCGCCCGCGACCTTCCGCGCCCGGCAGGTGGCGCTCATGGAGGCCTTGCGCGCGCGCCACGGCACCGCGCGTTTCGTCCTTTCCGGCGTGCCCCCGATGCAGCATTTCCCGCTCCTGCCCCAGCCCTTGCGCTGGGTGCTTGGCCAACAGGCTGCGCGGCTTGACCATGAACTTGCCCGCCTGGCAGCCGAGCGCGAGGGCGTCTCACACCTGTCCCTCTCGCTCCCCTTCGAGCCGCATCTCGTGGCGCGCGACGGGTTTCACCCTTCCGAAGCCGCCTATACGCTCTGGGCCGGGATGTTGGCCGCCGAGATCGTCAAAGACGGCTCCGCCGCATCTGGCGCAGCATCGACCACGAATAGATGACAAGCGCCGCCCAGATCAGCGGGAAGGCCAGCGCCCGGCCCCGGTCGATCTCTTCGCCAAAGACGAACACCGCGATCAGGAAGATCATCGTCGGCGCGATATATTGCAGGATACCCACCGTCGACAGGCGCACCTGCTTGGCCCCGTTGGCATAGAACAAGAGCGGCACCGCCGTCACGATGCCCGCCGCCATGAGCATCAGCGTGTCATAGGTGCTGGCACCAAAGGCGCTCTGCCCCGTCGCCCCGAGCCAACCGAGGTAGGCCAGCGCCACGGGCATCAGGATCAGCACCTCCAGCAAAAACCCCTGGTTCGGCCCGATGGGCAGGGACTTCTTGAACAACGCGTAAAACCCCCATGTCAGCATCAGGCCGAAGGCGACGATCGGCACCTCGCCTGCCTCGAAGATCAGGACAAGCACCCCCAGCGCAGCAAGGCAGATGGCAATCATCTGCGCGCGCGACGGGCGTTCGCCAAGAAGCACGGCCCCAAGGAGGATACTGAAAAGCGGGTTGATGTAATACCCGAGCGCGGCGTCGATGGCATGACCGGAGGCAATCGCCCAAACGTAAATCGCCCAGTTCATCGAGATCAGCGCCGCCGTGAGACAGGCCATGGCGAGCATCCGGGGCGTCTGAAGCGCCTCGCGCAGGTCGCGCGTCCGCCCCAGGGCGACGAGAAGCGCCCCCGCCACGGGAACCGACCAGATCACCCGATGCGCCACGATCTCGATCGAGGGCACATGCGCCACGCCCTTCATGTAAAGCGGCAGAAACCCCCAGAGGACATAGGCCGTAATGGCAAAGGCCAACCCCTGCGGGGTATCTGCATGCGTCGAAGGCGTCGGCTTGGTCATGGGCTGTCCTCAAATAGTCCGAACCTTATGCCAGCCTTTTCCCTCGGCGCGATATGGTTTTCTGTGAGCCGCCGCATCACGCGCCGTGATCGCGACTGGCTCAGATCTTCACCCGCTCCGCTTTCGGATCATACAGGGGCCGCAGCGAGGCGCGCGCCTTCACCCGCGTGCCCATCACGTCGATCTCGTAGCTTGAGGCGAGAACCTCTGCCGCGCTTTCGCCTGCGCAGGGCACATAACCCATGCCCACCGCCGCACCGAGCGTATGGCCGTAATTGCCCGAGGACAGATGTCCCACGATCTCGCCATCGCGCAGGATCGGTTCATTGTGATAAAGAAGCGGTTCGCTGTCTTCGAGCAGGAATTGCACCATCCGCGCCCTCGGCCCGCTTTCCTTGCGCGCAAGCACCGCCGCTTTGCCGATGAAGTCGGCCTTGTCGGTCTTGACCGCAAAGCCAAGCCCGGCATCCACCACGTGATCCTCGCAGGTGATGTCATGGCCGAAATGGCGAAAGCCCTTCTCGATCCGGCAACTATCCATCATATGCATGCCGCAGAGCTTGAGGCCCATCTCCTGCCCCGCCGCCCAAAGGGTTTCAAACGCATGGCCTGCCATGTCCGACGAGACATAGATCTCCCAGCCCAACTCGCCCACGTATGAGACGCGATGCGCACGCGCCATCCCCATGCCAAGCTCGATCTCCTGCGCGGTGCCGAACGGATTGATCGCGTTGGAAAAGTCGTTGGGCGAGACCTTTTCCATCAAGGCCCGCGCATTCGGCCCCATCACGGCCAAGACCCCTTCGCCCGCCGTCACATCGGTAATCACGACGTTGAAATCGCCCTTGTGGCGCGCCATCCATGTCTGATCCGCAAGCCGCGTCGCCGCCGGAGTCACGACAAGATAGGCCGTCTCCGAAAGCCGGGTCACGGTCACATCCGCCTCGATCCCGCCGCGCGGGTTGAGGAATTGCGTATAGACGATCTTGCCATTCGCGACCGAATAGTCGCCACCGCCGATATGGTTGAGGAACGCCTCGGCATCCGGCCCCTCGACCCGGATCTTGCCGAAGGACGACATGTCATACATGCCGACAGTCTCGCGCACCGCGCGGTGTTCGCGCGCGGCATTCCCGAACCAGTTCTGCCGCTTCCAGCTATAGCGATACTCCCGCTCTTGACCGTCTTCGGCAAACCAGTTGGCGCGCTCCCACCCCGCCAATTCGCCAAACACCGCGCCACGCTCGGCAAGGTGATGGTGGAACGGCGTCCGCCGCACGCCCCGCGCCGTGGCCTTCTGGCGATAGGGAAAGTGATCGGCGTAAAGCAGGCCGAGCGTCTCCTTGGAGCGTTCATAGAGATAGGTCTTGTTACCCTGAAACGGCTGCATCCGGGAGATATCGACATCGCCAAGGTCGAACGGTTTCTCCCCATCCTCCATCCACTGCGCAAGCGCCATGCCCGCCCCGCCCGCCGATTGGATACCGATGGAATTGAACCCGGCCGCGACCCAGACATTGTCCATCTCCGGCGCAAGGCCGAGGTGATAGGCATCGTCCGGCGTAAAGCTCTCCGGGCCATTGAAGAACGTGTGAATCCCCGCCTCGGCGAGCATTGGCATCCGCTTGACCGCCGCCGCTAGGATCGGCTCGAAATGGTCGAAATCCTCCGGCAACTGGTCAAATTCGAACTCCTTGGGGATACCCTCCATCGCCCAGGGTTTGGCGGTCGGCTCAAAGGCGCCGAGCATGATCTTGCCCGCGTCTTCCTTGTAATAGGCGCATTCGTCCGGCACCCGCAGAACCGGCATCTGCGTAAGGCCCTTGATCGGTTCCGAGACGATATAGAAATGCTCACAGGCATGGAGCGGGACATTGACCCCCGCCATCCGGCCAACCTCGTGCCCCCACATACCGGCGCAATTCACGACATGCTCGCAGGCGATATGCCCCTGTTCCTTGCCATCGTCCGAGGCCCAGTCGACCCCCGTGACCTTGCGGCCCTCTTTCGCAACGCCCGTGACGCAGATGCGTTCCTTCACGACCGCGCCGCGTTGCCGCGCGCCCTTGGCCAGGGCAAGCGCGATATTGGCCGGATCGCCCTGCCCGTCCTTGGGAAGGTAAACACCGCCCGTCACACCGTCGATATTGAGGTGCTCATAGCGCGCCTTGACCTCGTCGGGGCTGATCTCCTCGACCTCGACCCCGAAGGCCCGCGCCATCGCCGCCGAGCGGTAAAGCTCTTCCTTGCGCTCCTCGGTGAGCGCGACCGAGATCGACCCGACCCTTTTGAACCCCGTCGCCACCCCGGTTTCCTCTTCCAGCGCGCCATAGAGTTCCTGGCTATACTTGGCGAGCCGAGTCATGTTCGCGGTCGCGCGAAGCTGGGCAATAAGGCCCGCCGCGTGCCATGTCGTGCCGCTGGTGAGTTGCTTGCGCTCAAGCAGGACAACATCCCGCCAACCGAGTTTCGTCAGGTGATAGGCCACGGAACAGCCCACCACGCCGCCGCCAATGATGACCACGCGGGCCTTTTCGGGAAGTGCCATTCTGTCGTCTCCTGCCAAGAGGCTGCACGTCTCAGGCGCGCAGCCTTTCGTTTTCCCCGTCCCAAAGCGGGCGATCTTCCTGCACCACGGCCCGGTAGCGCGTGCCGTAAATCTCGACCTCAAGCTCGGTGCCCGGCGCGGCCAGATCGGCCCGCACCATGCCAAGCGCGATCGAGGCATCAACGCGGTAGCCCCATGCGCCGCTCGTCGTCTCGCCCACGATCTCGTCGCCATGCCAGATGCAGGACATATAGGGCGCATCCGCATCTCCCGCCTCGACGATGAGGGTCACGAACCGCTTTGACACACCGGCCTGTATCTCGGCGAGAAGTGCCGCCTTGCCGGGGAAGTCCTGCGGCTTGTCGAGCTTCACGAACCGCTCCAGCCCACCTTCGAGAAGGCTGTAATCGGTCGAAAGATCGCCTTTCCACGCGCGATAGCCTTTCTCGATCCGCAGGCTATTGAGCGCATACATGCCAAAGGGTTTCGCCCCGGCGGCAAGGATCGCGTCATAGATCACCGGCATATCGCCATTGAGCGCATGAACCTCCCAGCCAAGCTCGCCCGCGAAGGACACCCGCGCCAGGTGCGCCGCCTTGCCCGCCACGCTGGCCGCCTGGTGGCTGAGCCAGCCGAGCGACAGGTCCGCATCTGCAAGACCGCCGAGAATCTCCCGCGCTTTCGGCCCGGTCACGATCAACGTGTCATAGTCGCGCGTCTTGTCCTCGACGGTGACCCCGTCGGGCATCGCGGCGAGAAGGATATCGCGGTCATGCCATTGCGCGCTGGCCGCCGTGATCATCACGAAGTCATCCTCGCCATGACGCATACAGGACATCTCGGTCAGGATGCGCCCCTTGTCATTGGCGATATAGACAAGGTTCATCCGCCCCACCTTGGGCAAGCCGCCGGTCACGAGTCCGCGCAAAGCCTCTGCCGCGCCCGCGCCCCGGACGACGAAGCGCGAAAACCCCGGCAGGTCGAGCACACCGCAATGATCGCGCACCGCTTCGCACTCTTCCTTCACGCGCACGGCCCAGGGCCCGTTGCGGTCCCATGTATGGGTCGCCTCTTCCGAGGTGTCATCGCCCTCCATGGCGAACCAGTTGGCGCGCTCCCAGCCATTATAGGCGCCCATCTGACCGCCCAGCGCCTTGACCCGCTCATGCACCGGCGAGAGCTTCTTGTCGCGCCCGGCGGGCCATTCGTGATGCGGGAAATGCATGGCGTATTCGTTGCCATAGACCTCCATGCCCTTGGCGACGCAATAGTCGTGATCGGTATAATCCGTATAGCGACGCGGATCGCAGGACCACATGTCCCATTCGGTCTGTCCATCCACGATCCATTCCGCGAGCACCTTGCCCGCGCCGCCGCCCTGCGCGATGCCAAAGGTAAAGACACAGGCCTCGAAGGCGTTCTTCACCCCCGGCATCGGCCCCAGAAGCGGCAACCCGTCGGGAGCGTATGGAATGGGGCCGTTGATGATCCGGCTGATCCCCGCCGTTGCGGCGAGCGGCACGCGCTCCATGGAATCGGCGACGATATCCTCGATCCGCTCAAGGTCATCCGACCAGAGCTGGAACGAGAAATCATCGGGCATCTGATCTTCGGGCGTGTCCCAATGCGCCCGGCCATTCGGCTCGTAGGGGCCTATATTGAACCCGTTTTTCTCCTGCCGGAAGTAATAGGACACGTCCACGTCGCGCAGCAGGGGGAGTTTCTTGCCCGTCTCCTTCGAATAGGCCTCGATCTCGGGGATTTCTTCGGTGAGGACATATTGGTGACTCATCACCATCATGGGCACGGTGCGCCCGCCATAGGGCTTGAACCATTCACCCACGCGCTGCGCATAATACCCGGCGGCATTGACCACGTAGTCACAGGCGATATCGCCCTGATCCGTGTGCACGATCCAGCCCTCGCCATCCTGCGTCACGCCGGTTGCCGGACAGAACCGGATGATCCGCGCCCCCATGTCCCGCGCGCCCTTGGCCAACGCCTGCGTGACCTGCGCCGGGTCGATATCTCCATCCGACGGGTCCCAAAGCACGCCCTCTAGGTCATGGGTCTCAAGGAACGGATAGCGCTCCTTCGCCTCTTCCGGCGAAAGCATCTCCATCTCGATCCCCTGGTAGCGGCCCATGGAACAGGTACGCTCGAACTCCTGCACCCGCTCCTTGCTATGGGCAAGCCGGAGCGATCCGGTCTGGTGATAGTTCATCGGGTAATCCACCTCTTCGCCGAGACGCGCATAAAGTTCGGTGGAATAGCGCTGCATGTTCATGATCGACCACGAGGTCGAGAAGGTCGGCACATTGCCCGCCGCGTGCCATGTGCTGCCCGCGGTCAACTCGTTCTTCTCAAGCAGGACGCAATCGCTCCAGCCCTTCTTGGCAAGGTGATAGAGCGCCGATGTGCCCACGACCCCGCCCCCGATGATGACCACGCGGGCCTTGTTTGGAAAATCCGCCATGATGTCCGCCCTCACGCTTTCTGCGGCACGCCGTCCGCGATTTCGTAATAGTCGCCCTTGTCGGCGACAAAGATATGCTTTTCGAGCTTGAGGCCTGTCGGCCCGTCCACTGCCCCAAGGGCAAAGCTGATCGTGCCCTCGTCATGCGCTTTCCAGAACAGGAAGCAACCGCAGGTCGGGCAGAACCCCCGCTTCGCAATTGCGCTCGAGCCGTACCAACGCACAGCGCCCTCAATGACGAGCGCCTCAACCGGCACATAGGCCGATGACCAAACCCCACCGGATTGTTTGCGGCACTGTCCGCAATGGCACATGGATGGCCCCTTCGGGACGGCTTCGGTGCGAAACCGCACGGCTCCACAGTTGCAACTTCCTTCGATCAAAGTGGCCTCCTTAGTAGACCGGCGGTGCGATCACCCAGATCGCGACGGCGGGTTCGTCATAGGGGTTGGTCCAGTGATATTCCTCGTCGCGCACCCGGAAACTGTCGCCGGGACCGAGGGAAAAGGTCTTGTCGCCGATCCGAAGCTCGATCCGCCCCGACACCATGTAGCCAAGCTCCTGCGTGGCGCGGCGCGTGGGCGTCTGCATCTGCGAGCGCGGCGCAAAGGTCGAATGCAGCACCTCGAAATCATCCGTCAGGTCAGGCGACAGAAGTTCCTCGACCAATCCCTCCTCGCCCGCGCCCATGCGGCGGCGCGACCCGGCGCGCACGACATGGCCTTGTTCTTCGACCGGCGCGCGTGATTGACCGAAAAGCATCGACATCGGCACGTCCAGCAGGCCCGCCATCTCGCGCAGGTCGGAAATCGTCGGCGCGGACTTGTCGCGCTCCACCTGGCTGAGCCAACCCACCGACCGCCCAAGACGGTCTGCCATCTCGGCAAGCGTCAGCCCCCGCGCCTTGCGCAGGGCGCGCAGATCGGCACCCAGCGTTTCGGAGGAGGTCGGCATATCGTGTTTCATGGCGTGGCTGTTTCGTGAAATTTTCTCATCAAATTTCACGCTGCCGCAGAATTATGAAATCTCCAAGCGAAATTTCACGAGTTCCGGCTTAAATCGCCTGTTTGAACACTTTGGCAAGGATCGCGGCCAGGCGCTCGCCATCTTCCTCCGTGAAGGCATCGGGCTGATCGCTGTCGAGGTCGAACACCGCGATCAACTCCCCCGCACCGTTCCAGACCGGCAGGACAAGCTCGGATCGCGTCGAGGAGGCGCAGGCGATATGACCGGGGAAGGCCTCGACATCCGGCACAAGCTGCACCGAACCCGTGCGCGCCGCCGCGCCGCAGACCCCGCGCGCAAACGGGATCACGAGACAGCCATGCCCGCCCTGGTATGGCCCGATCTTGAGCAATTCCGGCGCCACCACGCGGTAAAACCCGGTCCAGTCGAACCGATCATCGCTATGATGCACCTCGCAGGCCACTGTCGCCATGAGCGCCACGGCATCCGTTTCGCCCTCGGTCACCGCCGTGATCCGCCGTTCCAACTCGTCGTAATCGACCATCCGTTACCCCACCTGTTCCCGCAACCAGCGCGCGGTTTCCCGAAGCGCCTCATCGCCCTGCGGGATCACCTTCGTCAAGGACATGAAGGCATGGATCTGTCCCGGAAATTCCACGAGATCCGCCTGCACACCCGCCCCTCGCAAAGCCGCCGCATAGCTATGCGCATCGTCCCAAAGCGGATCATGCCCTGCCGCCACGATAAGGGCCGGGGGCTGCTCTGCGAATGTCTCCGAAACAATCGGTGAGGCGCGGGGATCATTTCGGTCCTGCGCCGCCGGCAGATACATCCCGAGATACCATTCGATCCGCGCGGCGGGCAAAAGCGGTTGATCCTTCAGATCGCGCATCGAGGCCGTCGCGAGCTTGGCATCGACGCCGGGATAAAGCAGAACCTGCGCCGCCGGGCGCGGCAGCCCCGCCTTGCACAGGTCATGCATCAGGCAGGCGGTCAGGTTGCCGCCCGCGCTATCCCCGCCCACGACAAGCCGCGCCGGGTCGGCCCGGACCTCCGCCGTGCCATCGACAAGCGCCATATAGCAAGCCAGCACATCATCGGGCGCCGCCGGGAACGGATCTTCCGGGGCAAGGCGGTAGTCATAGGAAATGACCCGGATTCCCGCCATCTCGGCAAGCCTTCCACAGAGACCATCATGTGTCTCTATTCCGCCCTGAATCCATCCCCCGCCATGCAGGTAAAGGAGCGTCGGCGCGGCCTCTCCAATCCCTTCGGGAAGGTAAACCCGCGCCCGCCTGTCGCCCGCCGCACCAGGAAGATGGATATCACGTTTCTGCACGGTGGCCGGGCATGGTTTTTCAAACTTCGCCGCCATCACGGCGAGTTGTTGGCGACTCTCTTCAAGGCTCGGCTCTCCCTGCCCGGCGCGCAACAGCGCCACAAGGTCCGAGGCGGCCTTGGCCTTGGGATCAATCCTGCGCCCCGCGACAACCTCGCGCCGCCCACCATAAAGCGCCGCGACAATCGGCTCTGGCAGGGTCAGGCGCAGAAAGCCCCAGAGAATGGCAAGTTTCGACATGGGTGCGGCCCTCCCTTTCACAATCGGCGTCAGGGTGGGCCGTTTTCACACGCCGCGCAAGGGGCGTCAGACCCGCTCGATCGCGATGGCCGTGCCTTCCCCGCCACCGATACAGATCGCCGCAACACCGCGCTTCAGCCCGCGCTTTTCAAGCGCGTTGAGAAGCGTCACCATGATCCGTGCACCCGACGCGCCGATCGGATGGCCAAGCGCACAGGCCCCGCCATTGACGTTCATGATATCGCGGGCAATCCCCATCTCCTTCATGAAGGCCATCGGCACGACCGCGAAGGCCTCGTTGACCTCCCACAGATCGACATCCCCCACTGACCATCCCAGACGGTCAAGAAGGTGACGTGCAGCCGGAACCGGGGCCGTCGGGAATTGCGAGGGCGCGTGGGCATGGCTTGCGTGCCCAAGGATACGGGCCCGGATATTGAGACCCTGCGCCTCGGCGGCCTCTTGCGACGCCAGGACAAGCGCCGCCGCGCCGTCAGAGATCGACGAGGAATTTGCCGCCGTCACCGTGCCATCCTTGCGGAAGGCGGGCTTGAGCGTCGGGATTTTCTCGGGCCGTGCCTTGGCGGGCTGCTCATCACGGGTAATGATCTCTTCGCCGGTGCGCGTATGAAGCGTCACCGAGCAGATTTCGCCCTCGAACGCCCCCGACCGTTCCGCCGCGAGCGCATTATCGAGCGAGGCAATCGCGTATTGATCCTGATCTTCACGGGTGAACTGGAACGCCTCGGCGCAATCCTCGGCAAAGGTGCCCATGAGGCGGCCCTTGTCATAGGCATCTTCAAGGCCATCAAGGAACATGTGGTCCTTGACCTCCTGGTGGCCGATCCGCGCCCCGCCGCGCATCTTGGGCAGGATATAGGGCGCGTTGGTCATGCTCTCCATGCCGCCCGCGATCATCGTATCGGCATGGCCAAGCGCGATCTGGTCAAAGGCCATCATCGCCGCCTTCATGCCCGAGCCGCACATCTTGTTGAGCGTGGTCGCGGGCACCTCTTCGCCAAGACCACCCGCGAAACCGGCCTGACGCGCCGGGGCCTGCCCCTGACCGGCCGGAAGCACACACCCCATGAGAACCTCGTCGACCGTTTTGGCGCCCGCATCGGCCAGTGCCGCCTTGATCGCCGTGCCGCCGAGCCTGGCCGCCTCGACGCCGTCGAACACGCCCTGAAACCCGCCCATCGGCGTGCGGGCCGCGCCCGCGATCACTACATTCTTCATTCTCGATCTCCTCCCGAGAGTGGTGTCCTTTGTCCGGCTCTATGGCCGACAAATCTTGCACGGATATTTCAGCGCGCATCTTCTGCCCCAAGCCGGGGCAAGTCCACCCCGTGCTATTACGGGTCGGCGGAAACCCTTTGCTAAGCATTTGGCCCTAGCCTCATCGCAAACCAAAGGAGGAACCCATCCATGAACCTCTCTCGCCAGGAGGCGGCCAATACCTGCGTTGTTTCGGTCAATGAAACGCGCATCGACGCCGCCGTCGCGATTCAGTTCAAGGATCGTATGCGCGACATGACCGACGATGCCCTCTCGCGGATCGTCCTTGATCTCGGGCAGGTCGAGTTCATCGATTCGAGCGGGCTTGGCGCCATTGTCGCCGCCATGAAACAGCTCGGCCCGGATCATCGCCTCGATCTTGCCGCGCTCAACCCCAATGTCGACAAGGTCTTTCGCCTCACGCGGATGGATAGCGTGTTCCACATCTTCGAGAGCCTGGAGGACGCGCTTGCACAGTAGTCTGGCCCGCCGCGACCCCTCTCTCCTCAGCCCGGATCGCCCTGTCATGGCCGAAACCCAGTTTTCCCTTCGCTTCCCAAGCACCCCAAAGGCCGTGCGCCAGGCGCTTGCCGATATCTGCGGGCGTGCCGAGGCGAGCGGAAGCGGCGCGGACACGGTGGGCCAGATCGAGATCGTCCTCGCCGAAGTGCTCAACAACGTGGTCGAACATGCCCTGCGCCACGAGGAAGAGAGCGACATTTTCCTGACGGCCAGACGGAATGCCCGCGGTTGGCATTTCGCGATCCGCGACAAGGGCGTCGCCATTCCGGGGGGCAGCGTGCCGCGTCCCGCCCTGCCGTCGACGAACCGGCCGCTTCAGGAATTGCCCGAGGGGGGCTTTGGCTGGGCCATCGTCAACATGCTGGCCCGCGATCTTACCTATCATCGCCGGGCCGGATGCAACCACCTCTCCTTTACCATTGCCGAGAGCTGAAGACCGGATTGGCAAAGCGCGCGTCTCGCCCTAGGGTCGGACAAAAGTGCGAGGGGAGACAGACATGAGAGACTTTCATTTTCCGGGACGTAGCGCGGTCTATGCCGAGAACGGCATCTGCGCGACATCGCATCCGCTGGCGGCGGCGACCGCCATCGACATATTGAAACGCGGCGGAAACGCCCTTGATGCCGCCATCGCGGGCGCTGTCCTGCTTGGCATTTGCGAACCGCAAATGACGGGAATCGGTGGCGATTGCTTTGTCCTGATCTCGCCTGCGGGCAGCGACGAGATCGAGGCCTATAACGGCTCGGGCCGCGCGCCTGCTGCCGCGTCTGCCGCCGATCTGCGCGCCCGTGGCCTCTCGACCGTGCCGACATACGGCCCCGAAGCCGTGACCATTCCCGGCGCCATCGACGCCTTCTGCCGCCTGTCGGAGAGCCACGGCAAGCTCGGCCTCGACACGGTGCTGGCCCCCGCGATTCACTACGCCGATGCCGGCGTGCCCGTCGCGCCGCGCGTTGCCTTCGACTGGGGGACGAGCGCCGAGATCCTGCAAGGCGCCGCGCGCAAGCATTACCTCGTCAACGGCGACGTGCCCAAGGTCGGCCAGATGTTCCGCGCCCCCGGTCAGGCCGAGGTGTTGCGCCGCATCGCCAAACACGGGCGCGCCGCTTTTTACGAGGGAGAGGTCGCCGAGGACATGGTCGCGGCCCTCAACGCCCTTGGCGGCGTCCACACGACCGAGGATTTCGCCGCTACGCAGGGCATGCCCACAACGCCCATCGACGGCCCCTACAAGGGGGTCGACCTTGTCGAGCATCCGCCCAACGGGCAGGGTGCGACCGCGCTTCTCATGCTCAATATCCTCGACCAGTTCGGGATCGCCGCGATGGACCCGTTCGGCGCCGAGCGCGCCCATATCGAGGCCGAAGCCGCAAAGCTCGCCTATGATGCGCGCAACCGTTTCCTTGCCGATGCCGACCACGTGACGCGGCTCGACCACATGCTGTCGCCCGACACCGCCGCACGGCTGGCCGCGCTGATTGATCCCGACCGCGCGATGGAAGCCGCCGCGCCCGTTTCCGAGGCCGTGCACAAGGACACGATCTATATCACCGTGGTGGATAAAGACCGCATGGCCGTGTCCCTGATCTACTCGATCTTCCATGGCTTCGGGTCCGGCATCGCGTCCGGGAAATTCGGCATTCTCCTGCAGAATCGCGGCGCAGGCTTTACCCTGGAGGACGGCCACGCCAACGAGATGCAGGGCGGCAAGCGCCCCATGCATACGATCATTCCCGCCATGCTGCGCAAGGAGGGGCGCGTGACCATGCCCTTTGGAGTCATGGGCGGCGCGTATCAGCCCAATGGCCACGCACGATTCGTCTCGAACCTTGTCGATTTCGGGATGGACCCACAGGCCGCCATCGACGCCCCGCGCGCTTTCTCGGACGCCGGCGAGATGAAGCTCGAGAAAGGCTATGGCGACGATGTGGCCCAGGCCCTGGCCGACAAAGGGCACAAGGTCACCCGCCCCGATGGCCCGATCGGCGGCGCACAAGCCATCCAGATTCATCCCGACGGCATCCTCGAAGGCGCCTCCGACGCCCGCAAGGATGGCTGTGCGCTAGGATATTGACGATATGCCCATTACGCCCGTCAAAACCCTGATCGCCAAGGCCCGCGACGAGATCGAGACCCTGCCACAGGAGACCGTGCAATCCATGGTCGAGGCGGGCGGGGCGCTGCTCGTCGATATCCGCGACATCCGCGAGCTTGACCGGGAGGGCCGCATCCCCGGCGCCACCCACGCGCCGCGCGGGATGCTCGAATTCTGGATCGACCCCGAGAGCCCCTATTTCAAGCCGGTCTTCGCCACCGACAAGAAACTCGTCCTGTTCTGTGCGACCGCGTGGCGATCTGCGCTGGCCACGCGCGATCTTCAGAATATGGGGGTCGAGAATATCGCCGAAATGGAAGGCGGGTTCAGCCAGTGGAAAGCCCGCGGCGCACCCGTTGAATGATCCCGAAACGCCCTGACTTGTTGATTTCGCATGTCTCCGAAGCGCAAAACCGGTTGCCAGTTTTGCGCGACATGCCCTAGTTCAGCTGAAAGTGCAGAGGGTATTGCCCGTCCTCGAAGGGTCCGAACATATCGGGGATGTCCGGGTGGTCCACCGGCTCGCCCGAGTAGTCGGCGATAAGGTTCTGCTCTGACACATAGGCCACGTAATAGGACTGATCGTTCTCTGCCAGAAGGTGATAGAACGGCTGTTCCTTGTCCGGGCGGCTGTCCTCGGGGATCGCCGCATACCATTCATCCGTGTTCGAGAATTCCGGGTCCACATCAAACACCACGCCGCGAAACGGGTGTTTGCGATGACGGACCACTTGGCCGAGATGGTATTTTGCGCGTGTCGTGTTCATAACTTGCAGCCCCTACCGACCAAAGTTAAGCCTTTCAAGGGGTGTTTGTCCAACCATCGGGCATAAATTTCGGGGAAACAGTTTGTGAACCTTGCTTTGACAGTTCTGGAAATCGCAGCGCCTGTCTTCCTGCTCGCGGGGATCGGTTTCGCATGGGTTCGTGCCGGGGCCGAATACCGAATCGCATTTGCCACGACGCTCGCCAGACCTTGAACGCAGGAGCGGGGCGACGCCGAGCTTCCCCTCGCACGGGTGCTTTTGGGTCCGGACCGAAGATTGTGATTTGCGCCAAAGGGGCCGTTTGGGCTAGAGTGGCGAAAATAAAAAAACACATAGCGAGAGGCAGATGAGCAGATACTTTCGCACCCTGACCCTGTTGGTGCTGCTAGCGGCGTGCGGCGGTGGATACGATTCCCCGCCCCGCAATCTTGATGACGCATGTTCGATCCTGAAACAGCGTCCCAGTTATTACAAAGCCTTCCGCCGCACAGAGCGCCGGTGGGGTGTGCCGATCAACGTGCAGATGGCCGTGATCTATCAGGAAAGCAAGTTCGTCAGCGACGCGCGCACGCCCTATCGCTATGTGCTTGGCGTGCTTCCGATGGGCCGCCAGAGCAGCGCCTTCGGCTATGCACAGGCGCTTGATGCCACATGGGATCAATACCGCCGCGAAACCGGGAAACGCCGGGCCAAGCGCAACGATATCGGCGACGCCTCGGATTTCATGGGCTGGTACATGAACCAGACCCGCGAACGCAATGGCGTCTCCTTGTTCAATGCCCGCCACCAATACCTCGCGTATCACGAGGGGCACACCGGCTATGCACGCGGGAATTACCGGAACAAATCCTGGTTGATGCGGGTCTCGCAAGAGGTCGCGGACCGGTCGCGGATGTATCGCGCCCAATTGGCGAATTGTCGTCTGCGGTAAACCGTCACGCTCCGGGGGGATCGGCGCGTCTTGAAACGCTTCAGCGCTTGTTTTCGCGCCCAAGATTGACCTCGATATTGAACAGGCTGCTCCCGAGGGGGCGGCCTGTTTCCATTTCCCCAAGGATCACCGTGGTGCGCCCGCCATTGCCATCGTTGATGACCCACTGACGCAGTTCGACCGGCGCGCCGGTAAACATCATGTCGATGCTGCCATATTCGGGATGCTCGGGGTCTTGCGCCCGCACCCGCGTGATCGTGCCATCGTAATCATGCGCCGTGACCATATCGGCCCGCCCAAGATCAACCGTCTCTTCAAGGATAACGGAAAGCGGTGTGCGCTGAAGCGGGTAGGTTTCCGGCGGCTGGTTCGAACGGCCATCGAAAATTGCCACCGTATTGCCGCTGGCAAGCACCATGGCCTTCTCGGGCGGATCGTATTCGAACCGGATACGCCCCGGCCGCTTGAGATAGAGCCGCCCGGTCGAGATCGCCCCGTCATCGCTGATCTGGGTAAAGGCCGCGACCACGGTCTTGAGGTCGTTGAGATAGGCCGAGACATCCGCCAAGGGCAGCATATCCGCCCGCGCCGGAAGCGCGGAGGCAATCGAAAGGGCAAGGGCCAACAAGGGTCTTTTCATACGCATATCCGGAAAATAGGCGCGGACCGCCCGGAATGCACCCCCGGCGGCGCTCACATTGTTGCGCATAGCGACATATTGCGCGGCTTATTGCTGCTCCGGCACGAGGATCTCGCGCTTGCCGACATGGTTGGCCGGGCTGACAAGCCCCTCCTCCTCCATCTGCTCCACAAGCCGCGCGGCCTTGTTATAGCCGATGGAGAGCTTGCGCTGGATATAAGAGGTCGAACACTTGCGATCCTTGATGACGATGGCAACCGCCGTGTCATAAAGCGCATCCTCGGAATCCGTGTTGCCGCCAAGGCCAAGCACGGCGTCGATCGTATCGGCCTTTTCGTCATCCGGCCCTTCGAGCACACTGCCGATATAATCGGGCGGCCCAAAGCTCTTGAGGTGATTCACCACCTCCTCGACCTCTTCGTCGCTCACGAACGGCCCGTGACAGCGTGTGATCTTCGCACCGCCCGCCATGTAGAGCATGTCGCCCATGCCAAGAAGCTGTTCCGCCCCCATCTCGCCAAGGATGGTGCGGCTATCGACTTTCGAGGTCACCTGGAAGGAAATCCGGGTCGGGAAGTTGGCCTTGATCGTCCCGGTAATGACATCGACCGAGGGGCGCTGTGTCGCCATGATGATGTGGATGCCGGAGGCGCGCGCCATCTGGGCAAGGCGTTGGATGCAGGCTTCGATCTCCTTGCCCGCAACCATCATGAGGTCGGCCATCTCGTCCACGACGACGACGATATAGGGCATCTTCTCGGGCGCGAATTCCTCGGTCTCGAAGATCGGCTCGCCCGTCTCGTCATCAAACCCGGTCTGCACCGTGCGACTGAACATCTCGCCCTTGCCGAGCGCATCCGCCACGCGGCTGTTATAGCCGTCGATATTGCGCACGCCCATTTTCGACATCTTGCGATAACGCTCTTCCATCTCGCCCACGACCCATTTCAACGCCACGACCGCCTTCTTGGGGTCGGTGACAACCGGCGAAAGAAGATGCGGAATCCCGTCATAGACCGACAGTTCAAGCATCTTGGGATCAATCATGATGAGGCGGCATTCTTCCGGCGTCAGGCGATAGAGCAGCGACAGGATCATGGTGTTGATCGCCACCGATTTCCCGGACCCCGTGGTCCCCGCGATGAGAAGGTGAGGCATCTTGGCAAGGTTGGCGACAATCGGATCACCGCCGATATCCTTGCCCAGCGCGAGCGGCAGTTTCATGTTCGTATCGCCGAAATCGCGCGTCGACAGGATTTCGCGAAGCACAACCTTCTCGCGGTTCTCATTCGGTAGTTCGATCCCGATCACGCTGCGCCCCGGCACGGTCGAGACACGCGCCGACAGGGCGCTCATGGAGCGCGCGATATCATCGGCTAGCCCGATCACCCGGCTCGCCTTGAGGCCCGGCGCGGGTTCCAGTTCGTACATCGTCACGACGGGGCCGGGGCGGACCGAAACGATCTCGCCCTTGACACCGTAATCGTCAAGCACCGTCTCGAGCATCCGGGCATTCTCTTCAAGCGCCTCGTCGCTGAGATGGTGTCGCTGAATTTCCATCGGGTTCGCCAAGAGGCCAAGCGGTGGCAGCTCATACTCGACCGCCGTCTCGTCAAAGGCCAGCGAGGGTTGCGCCTCGGCCTGTGCCCGGCTCGATGGCTGAACGGTTTTCTGGCTGCGCGGCTGCACGACCTTCTTGGGCTCCGCCGTCGGGATCGCCGGTGCGGGCGCGGCGGGTGCCGTATGAAGCGGCAGCGGTTGGTCGAAATCCTCGACAAGAACCTCGTCCGCGAAGGGCGTATCCTCCTCGACTTCGGTCATCAGCGCGTCTTCGCCACCAAAGCCCGACGCTGTGAGCGGCGGTTCCGGCGGCAATCCGCCCTGCATATAGGGATCAACGATCAACGGGTCCGGCTTGCGCCCGCGCCCCTTGGTCAGGGGTTTGTCCTCCGGGAAATCCGGCGGCGAGACGGGCTGTCTCTGCGCCTTGCGACTCCGGATCGCCTCGGCAATCCGCGCCTGTATCCGGTCGGGCTTCGGCGCATGGGCATCGGCCGGGCATTCCATCTCGACAAGCTCTGGCTCGGGCATCGGCTCGGGCCGCTTGATGAGCGCAGGCATCTTGGCCAGAAGCCCGGTCTTCGGCTCTTCGGCCTTCCGGGTCGCGGCGATACGCGGCTCCGGCATCGCCTGCACCGCGTCGGCCCACCCCTGCGAGGCGGCGGTCGCCACACGTGCATCCGCTTCGGCCTTGCGCTCCATCCGGCGTGCCTGGGCCTTTTGCGCGGCCTGAGCCGTGGCGCCCATGCCCTTGCCCAGAAGGCTCATCAAGGATGCATAGCTCAGGATCACCCCCACAACCATGAACCGCCCCACGTGACGCAGTTCCACACGGGTAAAACCAAGCACGAAAAGCGACAGCGCCAGGAAGGCAATCCCCACAAGCGCCGACAGGATCTTGATTCCCGTCACCGCGCCAATCGGCAGGATATTCAGGATCGCGCCAAGGAAGGTATCCCCGAACAACCCGCCAAGCCCGAAACTATGGGTCCAGCTCGCGCCAGGCACGAGGGTCGAGGCATACATCGACCCCAACGCGAGCATGATCGGCGCAAAGATCACACGGCTCACGGCCCGTTCCTCGCCAAGATGCAGGGCAAACCGAATGCCCCATGCCCCAAGCACGAGCGCAATGCCCCAGCTGCCCCAGCCGATGATGGTAAACAACGGCGCCGCGATCGACGCCCCCATCCGGCCCATCCAGTTCTCGACCGGCGCATCCGTCGCCGACATCCAGCTCGGGTCATCGGGCGTATAGGAAACGATCATCGCCGCCGCCATCGCCGCCAGGACAAGTAGCGCGATGCCGATCAATTCCTTGCCGCGTTTTTCGATCGCGGCCTGCGTGGTGCTGTCAAGGAGCGGGTCGCGCCCGCGTGCCTGATATGCCATGCTCGTTCCCTCGTCTCTTTTATCCGTAGAGGCAGTCGCGCACCATGACGAGCGCGTCCTGCACCTGCGATTTTGGGGCCACCAGGGCGACCCGGATATATCCTTTGCCGGGGTTGCCGGCCTCTGTATCGCGGCTCAGATAGGCGCCCGGCAGAACCCGCACCCCCGTCTCTGTCCAGAGTTTCAGCGCCGCCTCTTCCCCGTCCGCGACCGGGAGCCAGAGGAAGAACCCCGCTTCCGGGCTTTGATATCCCGGCACACCTGCGAAAATCTCGTCGGCAAGCGCGAATTTCTCGGCATAGAGCCTGCGGTTCTCGACCACATGCGCCTCGTCGGCCCAGACCTTTTCCGCCGCTTTCTGCAACGGCAAGGGCAGCGGCGCGCCCGCATAGGCCCGCAACTGGCGGATGCGGCGAATGGATTCCGGCCCACCGGCCACAAAACCCGAGCGCAGCCCCGGCAGGTTCGACCGCTTGGAAAGCGAATGGAAGATCACGACCCGCTCCGGGTCCGCCCCCATCTCCTTTGCCACCTCGAGCGCGCCCACAGGGGCCTCGCCACGATAGATCTCGGAATAACACTCATCCGCGAAAATGCGGAAATCATGCTTTTCCGCCAGCGCGATCACATCGCGCCAATAGGCCCGATCCGCCACCGCACCCTGCGGGTTCGCGGGCGAACAGATATAAGCCACCGTCACCCGGTCCAGAAGCTCCGGCGCCAGCGCCGTGTAGTCGGGCAGGAACCCCGTCGCGGCCTCTGCATTGACGAACACCGGCTCTGCCCCGACCGAAATCGCCGCCACGGCATAGACCTGGTAGAACGGGTTCGGGATCAACACCACCGGCTGCGCCCCGCCCTTCGTCTCCGGGCAAAGCGCCATCATGGCATTGTATAGCCCTTCGCGCGTGCCGTTGAGCGCCATGATCTGATCCGCGCCAACCTCAACGCCATAGCGCCGCCCGATCCAGCCCGAGATCGCCCCGAGCAATTCCGGCGTGCCATCGTTCGGGGGGTAGCGATTGAACCCCTCCGCATGTTCGGCAATCACATCCGTGACCCAGGCCGGAAACGCGTGTTTCGGCTCGCCAATGGTCATATGGACAACGTCGCCGCCGGGCTGATGGTGATCCAACAGCGCGCGCAAGCGCGGAAACGCATAGGCCGGAAGGTTCGAAAACCGCTCGGGAAACATATTCGGACTGCCTCAAGGTTCGGGATCGTCAGCGCCCCGTTTCCCCCAGACTACAAAAGGAGGCTGGCCACGTCCAGAAAAATGCCCTGAAAGCCGCGCGTTGTGGCATTTGCGCCCAAGCCGGGCGGGTCACTCCGCCCTGAGCGCCGCCTCGACCGCCGCCGCAACCCGCAACAGGCGCTCTTCGCCCATCGGTGCGCCAAGCATCATCAACCCGCAACTCGGCACGCCTGTCGGAAGCGTGATGGCGGATGACCCCATGAGATTGCCAATCCGCGTATTGCGCAGCGTCAGGAGATTCTCGGTCACGTAATATTCCTGGTCCGTCATCAACCGCTGCACATTCGGCGGCAGGTTCGGGGCGGTCGGCAGCAGGACCGCGTCGAACCCGGCCATCCCCGCATTCCATCGCGCCCGATACGCGTCGAGCTTCTGCCACGCCGACACATATGTCGGCCCGTCAAACGACGCGCCAGACCGGAAACGTTCGAGAATCTGGTCGAACATCTTCTCCGGTGCGGCCTCGATCACATCCCGCCACGTGCCGTAGGCTTCCGCGGTAAAGAGAGGGGCCGACAAGCCAAGCGACTCGGTCACTTCCGGCGCGTCCAGAGGCACAAGCTCTGCCCCAAGATCGCGCAGCCGGTTGACCGCGTTCACATAGGCGGCCATCGGGGTCTCCCGCACATTTTCAAGCGCCTCTGTCTGCAAAAGCGCGAATCGCTTGCCTTGAAGTGTCGCGCCACGCAGGTCCATCGGCTGACGCCCTTCGAGCGCCGCAAGCATCAGCGCCGCATCCTCGACCGTGCGGCAAAGCGGCCCCACCGTGTCGAATTTCGTCGCAAGCGGCACCACACCGGCACAAGATACGCGCCCCGCCGTGGTCTTGAGGCCCACAAGATCGTTCCATGCCGAAGGGACGCGCACCGATCCTCCGGTATCCGACCCGATCGCCGCCGCCGCAAGGCCGAACGCCACCGAAGCCGCCGCCCCCGAGGACGACCCGCCCGGCACTGCGCCCGGATCGTTGATACAGGGCGGCGTCGCCGTCATCGGGTTGAGGCCAAGCCCGGAAAAGGCCAACTCGGACATATGCGTCTTGCCAAGACACACGAGGCCCAGCGCCGTGGCATTGCGCAGCACCTCTGCATCGCGCCCCGGCACCCGCCCCTCAAGCAGTTTCGAGCCCGCCTCGGTTTCGACCCCCGCCGTATCGAACAGGTCTTTCCAGGAGATTGGCACCCCGTCGAGCGGTGAAAGCCGCAGCCCCGCCCGCGCCCGTTCCGCCGCCGCCTCGGCCTCGGCCAGCGCGCGGTCATGGGTCACGACGCTATAGATCCGGTCGCGCGCATCATGGCTGTCGATCGCCCCAAGAAACGCCTGCGTAAGCGCCACCGGGTCAATCGCCCCGTTGCCGATCCCGCGCCCAAGCTCTGCCGCGCTTTTCGAAAGCCAATCCAACATGCCTGTCCCCTTGCTTTATCGTGTGAAAGCGACGGTAACCGCCCGGCGCGGCATGGACAATCCCGATAACAAGCGCATATTTGGCCCATGACCTATGACAGAGATATCGTGATCGCCGGTGGCGGGCTGAACGGCCCGGCCCTTGCGCTCGGACTGGCGCAGGCGGGGTTTTCCGTAACGGTGGTGGACCCGCGCCCGCCCTCTGCGCGCGCCGAGGATAATTTCGACGGGCGCGGCTATGCGCTGGCGCTGGCCTCGACGCGGCTCTTGAATGCAATTGGAGTCTGGCCCCGCGTCAAGGCGGATGCGCAGGTGATGAACGAGATCAAGGTGACCGACGGGCGCGCGGGCGAAGGCCCATCGCCCTTCTTCCTGCATTTCGAACGCGGCGCGCTCGAAGAAGGCCCGATGGGCTATATGCTCGAGGACCGGTTTCTCTACCGCGCCTTCCTCGCCGCCATGGACGAGGAGGACCGGATCACGCTCCTGACCGAAGACTCGGTCGTGGATCAGGCCGTGGACGCCGCCGGTGTCACCGCGACGCTCGCCTCTGGCACAACACTCCGCGCCCGGCTTCTCGTCGGCTGCGACGGACGGCAATCCGGCGTGCAGCGCCGCGCAGGGATTACACGAAGCGGCTGGGGTTATGGGCAGACCGCGCTTGTCTGCGCCATCGCCCATGAAAAGCCGCATAACGGCATCGCGCATCAGTTCTTCATGCCCCCCGGCCCTCTTGCCATCCTGCCGCTGCCGGGCAATATCTCGTCCATCGTCTGGAGCGAGGATGCCGACACCGCCGCCGCCTTCCAATCGCTCTCGGACGAGGATTACCTCGCCGCCCTGCGCCCCCGTTTCGGCGATTTCCTGGGAGAGATTTCCCTGGCAGGCAAACGCTTTACCTACCCGCTCAACCTGACCGTGGCCGATGCCTTCGCGGCGGATCGGGTCGCGCTTGTCGGGGATGCGGCGCACGGGATGCACCCGATTGCCGGACAGGGTCTCAACGCCGGGCTGCGCGACGTCGGTGCCCTTGTGCAGGTGCTCGACGAAGCCCGACGCCGTGGCGAGGATATCGGCACACTGGCCGTTCTCGAACGCTACCAGGCATGGCGCCGCTTTGACACGCAGGCGCTCATCGCCGCCACCGACCTCACGAACAAGCTCTTCTCGAACGACAACGCGCTCTTGCGTCTCGGGCGTGACCTTGGCCTCGGCCTTGTCAACGCCATCCCGCCCCTGCGCCGCGGCATGATCCGCGAGGCGGCGGGCCTTACCGGCGAGTTGCCCGCGCTCATGCGCTGAGCCGCGCACTCCCAAGGTCCACGGTGCGCTCCACGACGCGCAACTCGACCGAGAGCCGTTCGTCCCAGTAGCGCGGATCGCAGAGCATCTCCCGCGGCAGGCGGTCGTAGCGGAACACCTTGCGCCGCACTTCGCAGAACTCGACATCATAGGCCTCGCCCTCAACCTCGCCTTCGGCAATCAGCCGCGATTTGAGCTCGGCCTCCCGCTGTTTCAGGGCTGCAATCTCTTCCCGAATATACCCCAGCGCATCCGCCGGACTCACACGTGACATGGCCGCCTCCTTCTGGTGACACCCCATGCAAACACACCAGAGGTTAAGACCCCCTGAACAGGCTTCAGCTTATTGAAAAAATCGGGGTTATTCGAGAACCCGCGCCTCATCGACAAGCATCACCGGAATGCCATCGCGGATCGGAAAGGCCAGATTCGCGCCCTTGGAAATCAATTCCTGCGCCTCTGCGTCATATTCGAGCGTCCCGCGCGTCTGCGGGCAGATCAACGCCTCGAGCATCCGGCGGTCAAACAACGGTGCTTTCTCACTCATTGCATCATATCCTCTCCCGCGCCGCCCCGAAGCGCGAATTCGATCAACGTCACAAGGGTCTCCCGCCGCGTGGCCAGCGACGGCGCCTCAAGAAGCGCCTGCTTGTCTTCAAGGTCAAAGTCAAGAAGCATGGACAGCGAATTGATGAGCAATTCATCCTCCGCCTCGCGTAGCGTCTCCCAGTCCGTCGAAAGATCCATGGTGTCGAAATACCGCTCAAGCACGGACATGAACGCCGCCCGGTCGAACCGGTCGTCCTGCTCGGGCGCCGCCCCAAGATCCTGCGCGAACCCATCCCAGCTCACCTCGCAGCGCCGATAGGGGGTAAACCCTTCGATCTCGCGCAAGACCCGGAACCGCGACACGCCCGAAAGCGTGATGAGATAGCGCCCGTCCTCGGTCTCCGAAAACTGCGTCACGCGACCGACACAGCCGATACTATGCAATCCCGGCCCGTCGCGGCCCGGAACCTCGTTGGGCTGGACCATACCGATCAACCGCTCCGGCGTCTTGAGCGCATCGTCCAGCATCGCGAGGTATCGCGGCTCGAAGATATGAAGCGGAAGCCGCGAGCGTGGCAAAAGCAACGCCCCCGGCAGCGGGAAAATCGGGATCGTGCCGGGAAGATCGGTATACTTGAACATGACAGAGAGCTTAGCGCGCTTTGTCCCTCAGGCAAATATCATCGAGCTGAGCTTGCGCCGCCCGTTGAGCACCACCGGATCATTCGCTTTCAGCGCCTCGAAAATGGTAAAGAGCTGCGCCTTGGCCGCCCCGTCGTTCCATTCCCGGTCGCGCCGGAAAAGCTCGAGAAGTTCGTTGACCGCCGCCTCGGCGTCGCCTGCGGCATGAAGCGCCCCGGCAAGATCATAGCGGGCCTGGTGGTTATCCGGGTCCGCCTCGACCGCCGCGCGCAATTCCGCCACCGGCCCGGCATGTTCCGCCTGCCGGGCAAGCTCAAGCTGCGCCTTCGCGGCCTCGACATCCGGGGTTGTGGCCATCGCCGCGGGGCATTGCGCCAGGACCGCCTCGGCCTGATCGAGCGCGCCCATCGCGATATTGGCCCGCACCAGCCCGCCAAAGGCCGCCGCGTTTTCCTGATCCTGCTCAAGGATCGCGGCAAAGGTCTCGCCCGCGCCCAGCGCATCGCCCTCGGCCAGCATCGCTTCGGCCGCCTCGACCGCTTCGCCAAGGCCGCCATCGGCCTCGCCACCGCCCGCTTCGATCACCCGCTTGACGAAGGCGTCAATCTCGCTCGGCGGCAACGCGCCCTGGAATCCGTCAACCGGCTGGCCCTTGTAAAAGGCATAGACCGTCGGGATGGATTGAACCCGCATCTGGCCCGCGATCATCTGGTTCTCGTCCACATTGACCTTGGCCATCCTGACCGCGCCCTTTGCCGCCGTCACCGCCGCCTCGAGCGCCGGGCCAAGCTGCTTGCAGGGGCCGCACCACGGCGCCCAGAAATCGACGATGACCGGAACCTCCTGCGAGGCCTCGACCACGTCGGCCATGAAAGTGGCCTCGGAAACATCCTTGATAAGATCGCCGGCCGGTGCCGCGTTGCCTTGTCCAAGTTCGAGCATGGGTCTTTCCCCTCATCTACCGCGTTGGCCCCTATATGGCCCCTATGATCCAAGGTGCCAACCCGTCACATCCGCGAAACCCGCACCGACGCAATACCGACGTGATACCGACGCGATACAGACCCCCGTTCTCTACAAATCGAACGTCGCGAAAACCGGCGCATGATCGGAAGGTTTCTCCCATCCCCGCGCGTCGCGCAGCACCCGGCTGTTATGCCCGGCGTTGGAAATATCCGGCGTCGCCCAGACATGATCAAGCCGCCGCCCCTTGTCCGCGGCATCCCAGTCACGGGCGCGATACGACCACCAGCTATAAAGCTGCCCCTCGGGAATATCCTGCCGCGTGATATCGACCCATTTGCCCGCATCCTGCGTCTCGGCAAGGTGCTCGACCTCGATGGGCGTATGGCTCACCACCTTCAAGAGCTGCTTGTGGCTCCACACGTCATCCTCGCGCGGGGCGATATTCAAGTCCCCGACAAGAATGGATTTTTCCGGCCTCTCGCCATGGAACCAATCGCGCATTTCCGTGAGGTAATCGAGCTTCTGACCGAATTTCTCGTTGATTGCGCGGTCGGGCTTGTCGCCGCCCGCCGGGACATAGAAATTCTGGATCGTGACCCCGTTTTCCAACCGCCCCGCCACATGCCGCGCATGGCCAAGCGTGGCGAAATCCTTGTCGCCCGCATCCTCCATCGGGATCTTCGAAAGGATCGCAACGCCGTTATATCCCTTCTGTCCCCGCGCCACCATGTAATGGTATCCAAGCGCCTTGAATCCCTCCACGGGAATCTTCTCGACCGGGCTCTTGCACTCCTGCAAGCAAAGCACGTCAGGCGCCTCTTCTTCCAAGAGTTTCAAGACGATAGGCTCGCGCAGCCGCACCGAGTTGATGTTCCATGTGGCAAGGGTAAAGGCCATGATCCGCTCCGTTCCGTGTCCGATGTCGCGTCACCTTATCCGCTCGCCCCGAAGCCTGCCACGATGAAAACCGCCCCTGTCTTCTTCTCTGGAAAAATACTCGAATCCGCCCGCGCCGCCACGGCACGCTCGACATTTCGGCGCAGCGCTTCAACATGGCGCAAAGGAGGACACCCCCATGATCTTTTACGACTGCTCCACAGCCCCAAGCCCCCGCCGTGCCCGCATGTTCATCGCCGAGAAGGGCCTCACCATCGAGACCCGTGAGATCTCGCTCGCCAAGGGCGAACAGCTCTCCGCCGAGTTTCTCACCGTGAACCCCGGCGCCACGGTGCCCACGTTGCTGACCGATACCGGCCTGACCCTGACCGAGAATATCGCCATCGCCGCCTATCTCGAAGCCCTCCACCCCGAGCCGCCCCTGATGGGCCGAACCCCCGAGGAGAAAGCCGAGATCCTGATGTGGAATGCCCGGATCGAGCAACAGCTCGGCATGGCCGTGGCCGAAGCCCTGCGCAACGCCAATCCGCATATGAAGGGCCGCGCCCTACCCGGGCCGGACGATTTCGAGCAAATTCCCGCCCTGGCCGAACGCGGATTGCAACGCGCGACCCTGTTCTTTGATCGGCTCGACGCCCATCTCGCGACCCGCGATCATATCGCGGCGAACGGTTTTTCGCTTGCCGATATCACGGGATATGTATTTGCTGATTTTGCCCGCGTCGTGAAACTCCGCGTCGATGACAGCCGCCCCAACCTCAAGCGCTGGTATGACACCATTGCCGCCCGCCCAAGCGCGTCACTTTGAAAAAAAGGCCCGGAGAGTATCCGGGCCAAGTCCAACAGGGAGGTGCATGTCATAACCCAGACATGCAGGGGATACCAAATAATGGGTATGTTCTAAAGATTCATTGAATCCGTGACTTTGACTCAGATCAACGAATTTTTCTTTCCGGACAAAATTCCGTCACGTCCTATGGCATAGTTGCATCATGCAACAAGCCGATAGCCGCCGGACTCCGTAATCAGAAGCCGTGCATTGGAAGGATCGGGCTCGATCTTCTGGCGCAGGCGGTAGATATGGGTTTCGAGCGTGTGAGTCGTCACCCCCGCGTTATAGCCCCAAACCTCGTGCAAGAGCACATCGCGCGGCACCACGCCCTCGCTCGACCGGTAGAGGAACTTGAGGATATTGGCCTCTTTCTCGGTCAACCGGATCTTGCGATCATCTTCCGTGACAAGCATCTTCATCGCCGGCTTGAACGTATACGGCCCAAGCTGAAACACCGCGTCCTCCGACTGTTCGTGCTGGCGCAGCTGCGCGCGGATACGCGCAAGCAGAACCGGGAACTTGAACGGCTTGGACACATAGTCATTCGCCCCCGCGTCGAGGCCAAGGATGGTGTCGGCATCGCTGTCATGACCGGTCAGCATGAGGATCGGACATTTGACCCCCTGTTTGCGCATCAGCTTGCAAAGCTCGCGCCCGTCCGTATCCGGCAGGCCCACGTCGAGGATCATGAGGTCATATAGCCCTTCCTTGGCCTTCACCATGGCCTCAGCGCCGTTCCCGGCCTCGAAGACATCGAAGTCCTCGGTCATGATAAGCTGCTCGGCCAGTGCCTCGCGCAGGTCTTCGTCATCATCGACAAGCAGGATTTTCCTGATCTGGGCCATGTTGACCTCCCTTTCCCTTGTTGTGTGATGACATGTGGCGTGCCCTCGCGTGAACGACAAGAATTGCTGCAATTCTCTCACGGCCTCGTGTAATTCCCCCGCCATATGTTTCATATTGCTGCAATCGGGGATACACCTTCCCCCCGATACAGTAACACTATAACAATCTGCGCCATGAGCTTTGCACCCGACATCATAGAACGCCTTGCCCGCGCCCGTGCCGATCTGCGCATGGGGGTGCCGATCCTGCTGACCGGCGGCGGGACGGCGGTGCTTGTGCTTGCGGCAGAGACCTTGCGCCGCGAACGGCTGGCCGATCTGCGCGCCCTTGGCGGACAGCCCGTGCTTGCCATCACCGCGCGCCGCGCCACGACGCTCAAGGCCCATGCCTATGACGGCGATCTCGCCCGCATCCGCCTGCCCGAGGAGGCCTCCCTTGGCTGGATTCGCGATATTGCCGATCCGGCGGACGATCTCGCCTCGCCGCTCAAAGGCCCGCTCCTGTCAAACCGTGACGGCGACGCCACCCTGCACCGCGCCGCCCTGCGCCTCGTGAAATCGGCGCAACTCCTGCCCGCCGCCGTGGTGACAGGTCTCGACGATCCCGCCGGGTTTGCCCTCGCCCATGGCCTGACCGTGATTCCCGCCGATATCGCCGCGCCCCATCTCGACGCGGCCAGCCCCCTGCACCCGGTCGTGCATGCCCGCCTGCCCATGGAAGCGGCCGAGGCCGGACGCCTGCATATCTTCCGCCCCGAGGATGGCGGCGAAGAGCATTACGCGATCGAGATCGGCCGCCCCCCGCGTGACGAACCCGTCCTTGCCCGCCTGCATTCCGCCTGCTTTACCGGCGATGTCCTCGGCAGCCTGAAATGCGACTGCGGCCCGCAACTGCGCGGCGCGCTGGCCCAGATGGGGCGCGAAGGGGCGGGCGTCCTCCTCTACCTCAACCAGGAAGGGCGCGGCATCGGCCTTGCCAACAAGATGCGCGCCTATAGCCTTCAGGATCAGGGCTTCGATACCGTCGAAGCCAATCACCGCCTCGGGTTCGAGGATGACGAGCGCGATTTCCGCATCGGCGCAGCGATCCTCAAGGATATGGGCTTTGCCTCGGTGCGCCTCCTGACCAACAACCCCCGCAAGGTCGCGATGATGGAAGACCACGGAATCGCCGTGGCCGAGCGCGTGCCGCTCAAGGTCGGCGAAAACGCCCATAACCGGGCCTACCTCGCGACCAAGGCCTCGAAATCCGGGCATCTCCTGTGACGCGCGCCGACCTTGTCCTGACGCCGCGCGGCATCCGCTTCATGGGCCGGACGTTCCCCTGTTCCATCGGCAAGGGCGGCCTGACCTCGGACAAGCGCGAAGGCGACGGCGCGACGCCGCGCGGCACGCACCGGATCACCGGCCTTCTCTACCGTGCCGACCGCCTGCCCGCGCCCGCGCCCTGGGCGATGGCCATCGGCAAGGACGATCTGTGGTCCGACGCGCCCGACGATCCCGCCTACAATACCCTCGTGCGCGCACCTTACGGCCCGAGCCACGAAAACCTGCGCCGCGCCGATCCGCTTTATGACGTGATTCTCCTGACCGATTGGAACTGGCCCGATGCGACGCCCGGCAAGGGCTCGGCCATTTTCCTGCATCAATACCGCCGCAAGGGGTATCCGACCGAAGGCTGTATCGCCTTTCGCCGCGATCATCTGCTCTGGATCGCCGCCCATGCCGCGCCGGGCACGCGGGTCATCGTGCCCTAGCCGTAATCGCGCGCGCCGAAAATGGCCGAACCGACCCGCACATGGGTCGCCCCAAGGGCCACCGCGCGTTCGAAATCGCCGCTCATGCCCATGGAAAGCCCCTCAAGCCCGTTGCGCGCCGCGATCTTGCCGAGAAGCGCGAAATGCAGGCTCGGCTCTTCCTCCACCGGCGGGATGCACATCAACCCACTGACCGGCAGGTCAAGCGCCCGGCACTCCGCGATGAAATCATCCGCCTCGCCGGGCAGAACCCCCGCCTTCTGCGGCTCTTCGCCGGTATTCACCTGGATGAACAGCTCGGGACAGTGCCCCATCTCCTGCGCCAGCCGCGCCAGCGTCTTGGCGAGCTTGGGCCGATCCACCGAATGAATCGCCTCGAATAGCTCCATCGCCTGCCGCGCCTTGTTGGTCTGAAGCGGGCCAAGAAGATGCACCTCGACGCCCTCGTAACGCGCGCGGAACTCGGGCCATTTACCCGCCGCCTCCTGCACCTTGTTTTCCCCGAAAAGCCGGTGCCCCTCATCCAGAACGGCCTCGACCCGTTCGTTCGGTTGCACCTTGCTCACCGCGATGAGCTTGGTCGCGCCAACCGGGCGACCGGCGGCCTCTTCGGCCTTGTGAATACGGGCTTTGATCTCGGCAAGGGACATGCGCGGGTTCCTCTTTTCGACGTGCCCCGTCTTAAAACATCATCCCCGCACAAAAGAAAAGGGCAGGTCCGAAGACCTGCCCTCTCTTAGGCTGTATTCTTCTTCTAAGATTAGAAGGAGAAGAGCAGACCGAGGTCGGCGCGGACAGTGTTGCCAGCTGCGCCTGCGAGCGATGCAACACCACCGCGGAGCGAGGTGCCGCCGCCCATGTTGTGCACGAAGCCCAGACCCATGTTCATGTCTTCGCCGCCCGGCACGTCGAATGCGGCGCGGGTGTCAACGTTGATGTAACCTTGGATCGAGGTTGCTGCCGACATGTTGTAGTTGCCCGAAACACCGTATTTGGTGTCGTTGGTGCCGTTGTCAGCAACTTGCAGGGTCAGGTCGAATGCACCGAAGGTGCCAGCCGCGGTCAGCGCCCAGTCAGCGTCGGTTGCAACGTCGGAGTCCTGAAGACCCAGAGCGAAGGTGTAGTCACCCATCGCGTAGGATGCAACGAGGCCGGTGCGCGAGAAACCGCTGTTCGATGCGGCCAGGTACTGGTCGTTGAAGGTGTGGGTCAGGTGAACGCCGAAGGCGCCTGCCGTGTACACAACGTCAAAGCCGAAGCGGCCCGATGCGCCGGAGGTGTAGTTGTCCGAGCCGAAGTTGTCGACGCGGTTGCCATAGCCGAGGCCGGTGAGGCCAACGGAGCCAGCATACATGCCGGGCATGTTTTCAAAGGCACCCATGACGTGACCAACCGAAACGGTCAGACCACCGGTCGAAACCCAGAAACGCGGGGTGTTGAAGCCAGCTGCGCCGACACCCAGAGCAACGGTCGAACCGGTGCCGTTGGTGATCGTGCTGATCGTGGTGATTTTGTAGGTGTCTTCGTTGGCGTCAGCCTGGTAGCGGATCTGTGCGCCGAACGACAGACCGTTGTCCGACTCGGCGGATGCGGTCACGATCAGGCGGAAACGGCTCGTCAGGCGAACTTCTTCAGTTGCGCGTGCGTCGTTGTAGTCCACACCAAAGCGGGCGTAGCCGCCGAACGAAACGTCTGCTGCTGCGACGCCAGCGGTGGCGACGAGAGCGGTCGTTGCGAAGAGAATCTTTTTCATGATTTTTCCCTCGGTTTTCCAATTCATGCGCCCAAGCCGGGGAATCCGGAATGGGTTGCAAGGGTGTTTCACTCTTTTCCGGCCTCTCATGCAAGGAAACCTGCACCCCGAAATGCAAAGTCGCCAGAAATGGTGCAGACATGCCACAGTCTGCCATCCTGCCCCTTCTCCCGTCCGAAACCCGCGGGATGACTCTCTCCTTGCCCCGCGCGCGCCTCTTGGCTAGGACGGTATCAAAGCTTTGGACGGGGCACGGACGCCATGACACGCAATCGCGCATTCAAATACATGACACTTTCCGCACTGGTTCTGCTGGTCGCGGCCTGCGGGGGCCGCAAGCAAGACCCCTACGCGCAAGAGCAGGCGGCGGCGGCCGATTACCTCAACCGCGATGATGTCGGCAATCCGACGGATGCCTCCTCGGATGGCTCGACCATCTGGGACATCTTCAAGGACGACAATTCCGACGTCACCGTGCGGGTGAACAAATATATCTGGAACGCCTCGCTCGAAGTGCTCGATTTCCTTCCCGTTCAATCGGTTGACCCGTTCTCGGGCGTGATCGTGACGGGCTATGGCACGCCTCCGGGCGGTGGCCGCTCCTACCGCGCGACCGTCTATATCCGCGACCCCGCGCTTGACGCCCGCTCGCTGCATGTCGCCATGCAGACGCGCGGCGGCAGCCCCGTGGCCGCAGGCACCGTGCGCGCGGTCGAAGACGCCATCCTGACCCGCGCCCGCGAACTGCGCATCGCCGACGGTCGCCTCTGATCCCGGTCGCGGTTTTCCGCCCTACATCGTGATCCGCCCCGGCTCCATCGACGCGAGCCGGTCGATCCATTGCATCTGCTGCGGCAGGCACACCGACTGCAGATCGTATTTCTCCTGCGCGAATTTCCGCGCAGCCTGCCCAAGCCCCGCCGCCATCTCGCGGTCCTCAAGCACCGCGCACAGCTCCTCGACAAGCCGATCCGGCGCGAAGAACGGGAAAAGCCGCCCCGTGACCCCGTGATGGATGGCCTCATGCAACGGCGCAGTATCGCTCGCCACGATCGGCACGCCCGCGCTCATCGCCTCGATCAACGACCAACTGAGGACAAACGGATAAGTGAGATAGACATGCGCGCTTGAAACCTGAAGCAGGGCCAGGAACCGCTCATAGGGCACACGACCAAGGAAATGCACCCGCTCCCAGTCCGGCGTCGCGATCCGCCCGCGCACCTCGTCGATGAATATCTGCTTCCATGTCTGGCCCTTGGGCGGCTTCGCGCCATAGCTGACCTCATCGCCCCCAACGAGCAAAACCCGCGCCTTGGGACGCTCCTTGAGGAGACGCGGCAGCGCCCGCATGAAGATATGATAACCGCGATAAGGCTCGAGATTGCGGTTGACGAAGGTGACAACCTCGTCCTGCGCCGTGACGCTGACACCATCCCCAAGATCAAGACCCGCCTGCGGATTGGGCCGCACATGCCCGGTATCAATCCCGTCATGAATAACCGTGATCCGGTCGCGAAACACCTTTGGAAAGCTATTGGCCTGGAACTCCGTCGGGCTGACCCCCATGTCGCCCACTTCGAGATGCATCATGTTGTTGAGATTCTTGAGCCGAAGCCGCATCGCCTCAAGCTCGGGCATCTTCTGCGGAAACTCCGGATCAAACCCCATGTCGCCCTCGCGGGTCGTATAATAGAGTTCATAATAAAGCCCGATCCGCGCCCCCGGCCAAAGGTCGCGCAGGAACATCGATTCGCCCCAACCGGGATGCGCCACGATCAGGTCCGGCTCGAACCCCTCCTGCTTCAACTCCCGCGCCGCAAGGTAACAGGACTCGCCCCGCAAAAGCTTGGATTCGAAATCGACGAGCCAGGGATGCAGGTTCTGCCCCGGTTTGCGCCGTATCTTGTAGGGCAAGAGCTGAACCCCCTGCCAGTCTCCCGGCTTTTCAACCCGCAGCGTCAGCGCCACGCACCGATGCCCCGCCCGCGCCAAGGCAGGTGCCAAATGCTTGTATTGGCCGGGAAAATTCTGATGGATGAAAAGAATATTCATACCTGCGCCCCTTTGAAACCTGCCATCCTTCCTTTCTACCGCCCCATACCGCGCCCGGCCAGAGCCGCGTTGCCGCCCATGGCTTCTTCTTGGCGAAAATACCTCGGAGCGCGAGGCAGCGCCTCGCCCCGCCGCGCCGGTCCGCAAGGACAGGCGCGGCAAAACCTGCGCGCGCCTTGGCGCGCTCCTTTGAAAAACAGCCGCAAAGCCACGCTTGCGGGAAAAATCGCGCGATTTTCGCACCACTTGGCCCTAGACCCCGGCCCTGCCTGCGCCTATCACGCTGTGCAACGCTGAAACGCCTGATGATTGACGAAAGGTGCACCCATGTCGCGCTATGTCGCCGCCGAGATCGAAGCCAAATGGCAGGATGCCTGGGCCGGGGCCGAGAGCTTCAAGGCCGTCCGGGACGAATCCAAACCGAAATACTACGTCCTCGAGATGTTCCCCTACCCCTCGGGCAAGCTGCACATGGGCCATGTGCGCAACTACACCATGGGCGACGTGATCGCGCGCTACAAGATTTCGACCGGCCATAACGTGCTGCACCCGATGGGCTTTGACGCCTTCGGCATGCCCGCCGAAAACGCCGCCATGGCCTCCGGTGGCCATCCCAAGGACTGGACCTATTCCAATATCGACACCATGGTCGACCAGATGAAGCCCTTGGGCCTCTCGCTCGACTGGTCGCGCATGTTCGCCACCTGCGATCCCGAATATTACGGCCAGCAACAGGCGCTCTTCCTCGATTTTCTCGACGCCGGGCTCGTCTACCGCAAGAACGCCGTGGTCAACTGGGACCCGGTGGACATGACCGTGCTCGCCAATGAACAGGTCGAAAACGGCCGCGGCTGGCGCTCGGGCGCGCTGGTGGAACGGCGCGAGCTGACGCAATGGTTCTTCAAGATCTCCGACATGTCCGAGGAACTGCTCTCGGCGCTGGACGGGCTTGAAAACTGGCCCGCCAAGGTCCGCCTGATGCAGGAAAACTGGATCGGCAAGTCGCGCGGTCTGCAATTCTCCTTCGAACGCACCGACGGGGCCGAGCCGATCACGGTCTACACAACCCGCCCCGACACGCTCATGGGCGCGTCTTTCGTCGGCATCTCGCCCGATCATCCCATCGCCAAGGCGCTTGAGGCCGATAACCCCGAGATCGCCGCCTTCGTCGCCGAATGCCGCAAGGGTGGCACCACCGAAGAAGCCATCGAGACCGGCGAGAAGCTCGGCTACGACACCGGTATCCGCGTCAAACACCCGCTCAACCCCGATTGGGAACTGCCGGTCTGGATCGCGAATTTCATCCTGATGGACTACGGCACCGGCGCGATCTTCGCCTGCCCCGCCCATGACCAGCGCGACCTCGATTTCTGCCGCAAATATGACCTGCCGGTGATCGACACCTTCCTGTCGCTCGACGATCCCAAACCCGTCGAGAAAGAGGCTTTCGTGCCGCCGAAAACCGAAAAGGTGAAATGGATCAACCATTTCGCCGGTCTCGACGTGGCCACTGGCGAAGAGGCCATCGCCGCCACCATCGACAAGGCCGAGGCCGAAGGCTGGGGGACCGGCGTGACCAAGTATCGCCTGCGCGATTGGGGTCTGTCGCGTCAACGCTACTGGGGCTGTCCGATTCCCGTCGTGCATTGCGAAAAATGCGGCGTGGTGCCGGAAAAGAAAGAGAACCTCCCCATTGAGCTGCCCTATGACGAGGGCGGCAAGCCGATCGACTTCTCCGTGCCCGGCAACCCCCTCGACCGGCACCCGACATGGCGCGACTGTGCCTGCCCGTCCTGCGGCGCGCCCGCGCAGCGTGAAACCGACACGATGGATACCTTCGTGGATAGCTCGTGGTATTTCGCCCGCTTCACCGCCCCGCGCGCCACGACACCGACAGACATGGCCGAGGCCCAATATTGGATGAACGTCGACCAATATATCGGCGGCATCGAACACGCGATCCTGCACCTGCTCTATTCGCGCTTCTTCGCCCGCGCCATGCACATCACGGGCCACCTGCCCGCGAAATCCAAGGAGCCCTTCGACGCGCTCTTCACCCAAGGCATGGTGACCCACGCGATTTACAAGAACGCCGAGCGCACCGACGAAAACGGCCGCGCGATCTATCACTACCCCTCCGAGGTCGAAGACCGCGACGGCGGTGTCTTCGTCAAGGAGACCGGCGAAAAGGTCGAGGTCATCCCCTCCGCCAAGATGTCCAAATCCAAGAACAACGTGGTGGACCCGCTCAACATCATCTCGTCCTACGGCGCCGACACCGCACGTTGGTTCGTGCTCTCCGATTCGCCGCCCGAGCGTGACGTGGAATGGACAGCCTCCGGCGCCGAGGCGGCGGCCAAGCACCTCGCCCGCGTCTACCGTATCGCCTCCGAGATCGCCGCCTCCGACGCCGCGCCCAATGCCGCCGACGAAGACCTCCAGCGCGACATGCACAAGGCGATCCGCGACGTGACCCTCGGTGTCGAGAGCTTCGGCTTCAACGCCGCCATCGCCCGGCTCTACGCCTTCACCAACACGCTCGCCAAATCCAAGGCCAGCGCCAAGGCCAAACGCGAAGCCGCCAAGACCCTGGCCCAACTGATGTCGCCCATGACCCCGCACCTCTCCGAGGAAATCTGGTCCATGCTTGGCGGCGAGGGCATGATCGTGGACGCCGCATGGCCCCAAGCCGACGAATCGATGCTGGTCGAGGAAAACGTCACCCTCCCGATCCAGATCAACGGCAAACGCCGCGGTGAAATCAGCGTTCCCAAGGATATGGCGAAGGAAGAGGTTGAAAAACTTGTCCTCGCACACGAAGCTGTTGTCCGAGCGCTGGATGGGGCCCAGCCCAGGAAACTCATCGTCGTCCCCGGTCGGATCGTGAATGTCGTCATATAACCGCCGCACCGTTCTTTTGTCTTTCGCCGCCGCCTCCGGGCTTATGCTCGCGGGCTGCGGGTTCGAGCCCGTCTATGGCAACGGGGGCACGGCCGCGCGCTTCCTCGATCAGGTCACGGTCGACGCCCCGACCGACAACCGAAACTATCTCCTCACGCGCGAACTCGAGGATCGCCTCGGGCGCAACCTCAACGGTGCCTATGGCCTCTCGGTCTCTCTCAAGACCAGCCAGCAAAGCGCCGGGCGCACCATCACCGGCGCCACCTCGCGCTATGACGTGATCGGCGAAGCAACCTTCGCGCTGCGCGACATGGCCACGGGCGAAGTCCTGACCTCTGGCAAGACCAGGAACTATGTCGGCTATTCCGCGACCGGCTCGACCGTCGCAACCGTCGCCTCGCAAGAAGACGCGACCGAACGCCTGATGGTGATTCTCGCCGACCAGATCGTCGCCAACCTCCTCGCCTACGCGGCCCAAACCGCACAATGAAACTCTCGGCGCGCGACGCAGGCCGGTATTTCGCGAAACCCGATGCCGACCGCACCGGAATCCTGATCTACGGCCCCGACACGATGCGCGTCGCGCTCAAGCGGCAGGAACTCATCGCCGCGCTGATCGGACCGGCGGGCGAGGAGGAAATGCGCCTCTCGCGTATCCCCGCAGGCGATCTTCGCAAAGACCCGGCCCGCCTTGGCGACGCCATCAAGGAAGCGAGCTTTTTCCCCGGCCCACGCGTTGCCTTTGTCGAGGATGCCAACGACACCGCCGCACCCGCGATCCTCGCCGCGCTTGAGGACTGGGCGCCGGGCGATGCCCAGATCGTCGTCACCGCCGGACAGCTCAAGGCCACGTCGAAAATCCGCAAGGCGTTCGAGGGCCATCCCAACGCCTTTGCCGTGGGTCTCTACAACGATCCGCCGACCCGCGAAGAGATCGAAGCCGACCTGGCTCGCTCGGGCCTGCGCGAGGTCAGCCCCGACGCCATGACCGACCTCTCCAATCTCGCCCGCGAACTGGAACCCGGCGATTTCCGCCAGACCCTTGAAAAGCTCGCGCTCTTCAAACTTGGCGATCCGGCACCGGTATCAAGCGAGGATGTGGTCGCCTGCGCGCCGGTCTCGACCGAGGCGGTGCTGGATGACGTGCTCAACATCACCGCCGAGGGCCGCGCGCCCGATCTAGGCCCGGTGCTGCGCAAGCTCCAGGCGCAAGGCGTCAACCCCGTGACGCTCTGCATCGGCGCGACGCGCCATTTCCGCGCGCTCTATACCGCCGCCTCCGATCCCGGCGGCGCCTCGGCGGGCATCGCACGGATGCGCCCTCCGATCTTCGGCCCCCGCCGCGACCGAATGTTGCGGCAGGCACAGGGCTGGGGGCCGATGAAGCTTGAACAGGCACTTACCATCCTGACGGATACCGACCTGCAACTGCGCTCTGCCGGGCAAAGCGCCCCGGCCATGGCACTTGTCGAACGCACCCTGCTGCGCCTGTCGATGTTGGCGCGCCGTTGAGGGGGATGCTCCCGCCCCTTTGCAACGCAGCAAGCTGCGTCTCAAGAAGCGTTGGGCATGGCTGGGGGGCCAGCCCCCCAGACCCCCCGAGGTATTTTCCCCAAGAAGAAGACAAGGGCGCGACCCCACGTTCCGACTTGTCGCGGCGGTCTTGGACAGTAACGTGACAATCGACGAATTCAGGGAGGACAGGACATGTATGAGATCATCGGAAGCCCCACCAGCCGCGCCTTTCGCGTCATGTGGATGCTTGAAGAGCTGGGCGAACCCTACAGCGTTCAAAAAGAGCAGCCGCGCTCGGAGGCCGTCAGGGCGCTCAACCCCTCGGGCAAGATTCCGGTCTTGAAGGATGGGGATGCGGTCATCACCGACTCCACCGCGATCATCACCTATCTCGCCGACAAGCATGGTGCGCTGACCTTTCCCGCTGGTACGATCGAACGCGCCAGGCAGGACGCGCTCACCCATTGCATCCTCGACGAGATCGACGCCGTGCTCTGGACCGCGGCCCGGCACACATTCATCCTGCCCGAGGAACACCGCGTGCCCGAGATCAAGGACTCGCTCAAATGGGAATACGCCCGCAATATCGACCGGCTGATGGAACAGATGGAGGGGCCATATCTCATGGGCGAAACCTTCACGCTGGCCGACATCATCCTCGCCCATTGCGGCTCTTGGGCGCGCAACGCCGGGTTCCCGTCGGATGACGAACGCTTTGCCGCCTATGTCAAAACCTGTCGTAGCCGACCGGCGTTCCAGACACTCACCGCGAAGTAAGCGCCACATTTCGCACCGACGCGTTACCGACGCGATACCGACGTAANNACGTAATACCGACGTTGGTTTTGCCGGCAAACCGGGCGGCCTGCCGCCCGGCCCAACGCCCCGTCGCAAGGCAGGCCGTCAGGAGGTAGCCCCCCGTCGGCGCCTCCCAGTCGAGCATCTCTCCCGCCGCGAAAACCCCCGGCATATCGCGCAACATGAGCCCTGCGTCGAGCGCCTCCAAACGGATGCCACCCGCCGTGGAAATCGCCTCGTCCATCGGGCGCGGGCCTTGATGGACAAGTGGTAACGCCTTGAGAGCAGGGGAAATATCGTCTGGCAAAGGCCGGGCAAACTCCATCAGAAGCGCCTGTTTCACCGGGTCCAGCTTTAGCGCCTTACGCAGGTGATTGCCTAGGCTCGCCTTGCCACGCGGGCGGGCAAGGCGGCTGCGGATCTCTTCTTCCGAGAGGTCGGGAAGAAGATCGAGCACAAGCGGCGCGCCCTCACGCATCTCACGCGACACGGCATAGATGCCACCCCCTTCAACACCATGTTTTGAAACGATAAACTCCCCACGCACCGAGGCATCACCCGCCGTCAACCGCACATTCTTGACCGGTGCGCCAAAGTGCTTTTCCATATGCGCCGACCAAGCGACGACAAAGCCCATATTGGCCGGTTGAAACGGCGCCATGGGGATATCGAGACACCCGGCCCAGGCCCCATCCGAGCCAAGCCGCGCCCAGCTCGCCCCACCACAGGCAAGCACCGTGACCGCCGGGTTCAGGCGCTGCCGCCCCTCCGGCGTGTCGAACAGGAACCCATCCTCACCCCCGACCCAGCGCCACCGCGTGCGCAGCTCAACGCCCTGCGCCGCAAGCCGCCCGAGCCATACCCGCAACAAGGGAGAGGCCTTCATCGCCTTGGGAAAAACCCGCCCGCTCGAGCCCGTGAACATCTCCTGTCCAAGCCCCTCGGCCCAGGCCACAACCTCGGTCGGCCCAAACGCCTCAAGCATCGGTCTCAGCACCGGGCCAGCCTCTCTGTAGGCCTCGATAAACGATTGAAACGGCTCATCTTTCGTCAGGTTCAATCCCGACTTCCCGGCCATGAGAAACTTGCGCGCCACGCTCGGCTTGGCCTCGGTCACGACAACGGAAAGCCCCGCAGCCGACATGGCCTCCGCCGCCATCAGCCCCGTCGGACCACCGCCTATGACAAGCGCGTCGCTCATGCCTCGGGCGGACGCTTGTCATGCAATTCCACGACGCGATGCGGATAGGGAATCTCGATTCCGTTCTCCTTGAGCGCGTTCCAGATCGCGAAAAGAACCCTTGGCGTGAACTTGTTCTTGCCGTCGTCGATGCCGTTGACCCAGAACTCCACCGCGAACTCCACCCCGCTATCGCCAAAGGCGCGCAGCTCGCAATCGGGGTTCATCTCGCCATCAGCACCGCCGGACAGCACGAAATCGAGCTTGCCCACGGCCTCTTCGATGATCCCCGGCACGGTGTTGATATCCGTGTCATAGCTGACGGAAAACGGGGCCTCGTAGCGATTGGCAGACCCGCTGTCAGAATAGTTCACGACCCGCGTGGTGATGAAATCCTCGTTCGGCACCACGATCCATTTGCCATCGTAAGTCTCGAGGATCGCCGCCCGCGCGGTCATCTTGACGATGGTGCCCGCCTCGCCCCCGTCAAGCTCGACATAATCGCCCACGGTGGCTTGCCCCTCAAGGAGCAAGATGATCCCTGAAATGAAATTCGACGCGATCTTTTGCAGGCCGAACCCGAGGCCAACACCAATCGCACCGGTCAACACCGCCAGCGAGGTCAACGAGATGCCCATGATGTTCATCAACAGGAGGAAAGCAACGCCGAAAATCACGATCTCCGCGGTCTTCGCCATCAATTCCCGCATCGCCGGGCGCATTTCGTTCTGGCTCTTGATGAAGGCCGAGGATTGATCGTTCGACCAACGCCCAAGCCAGAAAATCGCGCCACCCACGATCACAAACCGGATCAGGAACAACAGCGAGAAGGACAGGTTGCCAAGCGGCACAACCGTCGCATCGAGCCACGCCATCACGTCATCGAGAAGCCCGACGGCGTAAAGCGCCGCAACCGGCAAGAGAAAGTAGCGCCCCAGCACCCGCAAGAGCGGGTCCTTGATGATCTCGCGCACGAGGATGCGCGCCGCCAGGAGCATGAACACCCGTTTGCCAAAGGCGATCACCGCACCGGACCCGAAAAGCGAGCGCGTGACGCTCTCGCCGATCCCCGTCAGCACATAGGCCAGAAGCGGCAGGAGAAGCGGCACGAACATGAGGGCGAAGCGCCGCGCCTTGGCGATGGCGTGATCCTGTTCCTGCGGTGGCGTCAGGTATCGCTCGATCAGGGGGCGGAACCGCTTGCTCAGGTAGAGCGCCACAACATAGGCCGCGACGAGCAGGGCAAACTGCGTCCATGCCGCAGGGCTCAGAAGCCACCCCTTGGCAACGGCCCAGCCCTGAAGCGCATAGCCCTGCACCATTTCGAGAAGTTGTGATTGATCCACTGGAAAACCCTCTTGAGACAACTGATACGCGCGCCATCCTTTTGCATGACGCCTATATCGACTCAAGGAAAACCCTTTGCCAGACCCTGTTTGCCCCCTCTGTAGCCGCCCGATCCCGCCCGAGGCACGCCAGAGCCATCATCATCTGATCCCCCGCCTCAAGGGCGGCAAGGGCGGGCCAACCGTGCTCCTGCACCAGATCTGCCACAATGAAATCCACGCCACCCTGAGCGAGGCCGAACTCGCCCGCAGCTATCACACTATAGAAGCCCTGCGCACCCATCCCCGCCTGGCAAAATTCATCCGCTGGATCGCCAAACGTCCCCCCGCGTTTCACTCCAAGACGCCGGGACCAAGGCGCAAGCGTTAGGCCGGGTTCAGGCACACATCCCCTTGATCCCTTTTGCGATCTCCGGCTTGGCCACGAGCGTATCCGTCGCGATCTCGCGGGCGGCGTCCAGCAGGGTATCGGCGTCGACGATCCGGTCCACGAGGCCGAAGGAAAGCGCCTCGTCGACCATGATCTTCTGGCCACCCATGAGGATGAGCTTGGCCCGGCTTGGCCCCACAAGCGCCGCCATGCGCGCCGGATCGGACGGTTGCGGCAGGTAGCCGAGCTTCATCACCGGGTAGAAGAACTTGGACCCCGGCACCGCAAGGCGCAGGTCACAGGCCAGCGCCATGCCCATCGCCCCGCCCGCCAGTGTGCCGTTGAGGGCCGCGATCGTCAGGCCCGGCAGTTTCGCGATATTGCCTGAAAGCCGCTCCCAAACCGGCGAGGTCGCAAGCCCTGCGCGCGCCTCGTCGAGGTCGGCCCCGGCGGAAAACACCTTGCCCTTGCCAGTCAGGATCAAAACCTTCGCCTCGACCGCTGCCTCGGCAATATCGGCCAACTCGTTCAGCATCGCCTCGGTGAGCGAATTGGCCTTGTCCGGGCGATTGATCGTCGCGATCCAAAGCCCGTTTTCTTCTTTCTGAAGCTCGATCATATCAGCCCCACCGCCTTTCTGATGGTCTCATCCCGTAGTGAAATCTCGTCCCCGAGCCAGTCATCGCCGCCCGGCCCACACATCCACAGGAGGCATTTCGCCGGCCAGTCCGGCGGGATGTGGTCGGACCAGTCAAGCTTGCTGATCGGGTTGACGCCGCTCGCCTTGATCTCGCGCTGCATTTCCGTCGCGACCGTGCCCGGCGACAGGCCGATGGCGCGGATACCCTTGTCGCGCGCCTCCTTGTCGATACAGCGCGTGAGCATGTTCACCGCCGCCTTGGACGCGCAATAATGGCTCCATGCCTCGACCGGGCCATGCGCCGCGCCCGAGGAAATCGTCAGGATCGACCCGCCACCATTGGCTTCCATGACCGGCATCGCCGCGCGCATCCCGTGATAGACGCCCTTGAGGTTGATATCTATGACCTTGCCCCAGCCCTCCGGGTCCGAGGCGTCGAGATGCGAAATCGGCTCGATCACGCCCGCGTTGTTGATAAGCACATCCAGCCCGCCGAAGGTCTCGACCGCCGTGTCGACCGCCGCCTTGACCGAGTCATAACTGGCCACGTCGCACGGCACGGCGATAGCCTTCTCGCCAATCTCGCCCGCGATGCGCTCGATCTCTTTCGCGCCGCGCGCCGCAAGCACGACATTTGCCCCGGCCTCGGCAAAGACATGCGCCGCCGCCTCACCGATCCCCCGGCTGGCGCCGGTAATGAGCACTGTTTTTCCCTGCATCGTCATTTGGTTCGCTCCCTCGTGCGCTGTTTCTCTTTTGGTAAACCGCCCCGCCGCGCAGGTCCAGACGCCCCTTGCGGTGATGCCCGCCCTTGCGCGATGCCCTGTCCCGGTCTACCTCATGGCAAACCGTTTCCGAGGGGCTCATGAGCACAGATTTACAATCGCTGACCGAGGCGCTGCTCTCTGCGGCGCGCGCCGCCGGCGCAGAGAGCGCCGATGCCATCGCGTCGCGCGGCACATCCGTGTCCATCGACGTGCGCGACGGCACCCTTGAACAGGCAGAACGCTCCGAGGGGATCGACATCGGCCTGCGCGTCCTGATCGGTCAGCGTCAGGCCAATGTCTCGGCCTCCGACACCTCACCGGCGACGCTGACCATGCTGGCCGAACGCGCCGTGGCGATGGCCAGGGAAGCGCCGGAAGACCCCTATATCGGCCTGGCCGCCCCCTCCGAGATCACCCACGACACTGACGCCTCCGCGCTCGAACTGGCCGACCAGACGCCCGAGCCGGACCCTGCCGCCCTGCAACGGGACGCCGAGACCGCCGAGGCCGCCGCCTTTGCCGTCTCCGGTGTCACACAGGTCCAATCCGCCAGTGCGGGCTATAGCGCCAGCGAGGTTTTCCTCGCCGCATCCAACGGATTCGCCGGGGGCTATCGCCGCACAAGCCGGAGCCTCTCCTGCGTCGCCATTGCCGGGACCGGCGACGGGATGGAACGGGACTATGACGGCGAAGGGCGCATCTTTCAGGCCGACCTGCGCAGCGCCGGCGAGATCGGTCGCCTGGCAGGCGAACGCAGCGTGGCCCGTCTTGGCGCGGTGCAGCCACCGACCGGCGCCTACCCGGTCCTGTTCGATGAACGCATTTCCTCGACACTGATCGGCCATCTTCTCGGCGCGGTGAACGGTGCCTCTGTTGCGCGTGGCCAATCCTTCCTGCGCGACCGTCTGGGCGAGGCCGTCCTGCCCGCCGGGATTGATCTTGTCGAAGACCCGCACCGCCCGCGCGTTTCTGGATCTCGCCTGTTCGATGCCGAGGGCCTCGCCACCCGCAAGCGCAAGATCGTCGATGATGGCATCCTGACCGGATGGACCCTCGATCTCGCCACCGCGCGCAAACTCGGCCTGGAACCAACCGCCAACGCCGCGCGCGGCATCTCCTCGCCGCCCTCGCCATCGACATGGAACGTCGCCCTGACACAATCCGACAAGTCCCGCGATGATCTCCTGCGCGACATGGGCACGGGCCTGCTCGTGACCTCGCTGATCGGTTCGACGATCAACCCCAACACCGGGGATTATTCGCGTGGCGCCTCGGGTTTCTGGGTCGAGAATGGCGAGATCGCCTACCCGGTCAACGAATGCACCATCGCGGGCAACCTGCACCAGATGCTGGGCGCCCTCATTCCCGCCAATGACGCGCGCAGCTACCTGTCGCGCGTCGTGCCGTCGCTTCTTGTCGAAGGGATGACCCTTGCCGGCAAATGATGACCTCATCCTCCTGACCGAGGCCGCGCAGGAGGCCGGGCGCATTGCCCTGCGCTATACCGGACCCGAGGCGCGCGTCTGGGACAAACCCGGCGGCGCCGGTCCCGTGACAGAGGCCGATCTCGCCGTGAACACGATGCTCGAACGCGATCTCCGCGCCGCGCGCCCCGCCTATGGCTGGCTCAGCGAAGAAACCGAAGACAGCGCGGAACGCCTCGGACGGGATCGCGTCTTTATCATCGACCCGCTCGACGGCACGAGGAGTTTCATGGAAGGTGCGCGCACATGGGCGCATGCGCTGGCGATCGTCGAGCGGGGCGAAGTGCAGGCCGCCGTGATTTACCTTCCGATGATGGACAAGCTCTATAGCGCAGCCAAGGGGGAAGGGGCCTTCCTGAATGGTCGCCCCATCACCCCGTCCACCCGCGATACCCTCTCCGGCGCGACCCTTCTCGCCGCACGCCCTGCCATGGCGGCAGAGCATTGGCGCGCCGTGCCGAACGTCAAGCGCAGCCACCGCCCCTCGCTCGCCTATCGCACGGCGCTTGTCGCGGAAGGGCGTTATGACGCGATGTTGACCTTGCGTCCGACCTGGGAATGGGACATCGCCGCGGGGGATCTGCTCCTGCGCGAGGCCGGGGCCGCGACCTCCGACCGCTATGGCACGAAGCTCCGCTTCAACAATCCCGATCCGCGTCAAATGGGCATGGTCGCCGCGCCCTCGACACTGCACCAAGGGTTGACAGCCGCACTCATCCCGAAAGGTGCGGTGCCGCGCTTCTGAGCTTTAATCCCGACGATACCGCTCGACGAATTTACGCAGGATGCGCTCGGGCGCATGGACATCCGCAGCCCGACACATGGCGACAAGCCGCTCCGCATCCTCGGGTGGGAAATAGCCGCGATGCTTGTAAATCCCGATGCGCACCTCGAATCCGTCGCTATCGGCCTCCGGGTGAAACTGAGTCGCATAGACGTTCTCGCCATGGCGGATCATCTGGTAGGGGCAGGTCGGCGATTCCACGAGATGCACGCATCCCTCTGGCAGAACCTGCACCGCCTCCTTGTGACCGACGAAAGCCTCGAATCGATCCGGCATGCCCTCGAGAAGCGGATCGTCCCGGCCCGCGTCCGTCAGGCGGCAATCCGAGGTGCCGACATCTTCGGAGTATTTCTCTTTCGATACGGCCTTTGCCAAATGATGGCCGAGGATTCCGATGCCATAGCAACACCCCATGAACGGAAAATCCCGCGCCGTGACCTCGGGCATCAACCCCATCACCGCATCTTCGATCTGCTTCTCGACCGGCGATTTCTTCTCGACAGGGTCGCTCACGCAGCCGGGACCGCCCCCCACGATCACGCCGCTATAATCATCAAGGTCGAGCCCCTCTGGCAAAGGCTCTTGGTCAAGACGGATACGCACGACCTCGGCAGGCACCAATCCGCTCTTGCGCAGGATCGCCGCAAATTCATCGTCCGATGCTTCGGTTTCAGGGCGCAATTGCAGAACAAGAAAGGGCTTCATGGCAAATCCGGCGTGACAGGCTCGGCTTGGGACGTGCCGCATCCCCGTCTGCAGGTCAAGTATGCCGGCCTGCCGAAAATTGACGCAAGCGCCGACCTTGCGACCCTGTCGGCAAAGCCCTAGGGTCGCGACGCACGACACCGAGGACCAAAAATGCGCGCGTCACACATGTCCCGAACGCTCTGCCATCCGCCCTTGTGCCGCTGGCCGTGAAAGGCTGACACGATATGCCACGCTCCCTCGGCCTCTCCGCCTACCTGACCTTTGCTCGCCGCTTGCCCTCGACGCCCGCGACACCGCCCGCGCCGCGGCCAGACGGCGAACTGCTCTGGCTCCATTGTCCCGGCGCCGAAGCTGCGCGCACCGTGACCCGTCTCGGCCAACGCCTCGCCGCCCAGCGTCCGGGCCTTGCCCTTCTGCTGACCACATCGCCCGGCACACCCCGCCCCATGGGTCTCCCCGAGAGCGTGATCTGGCAGGCCTGCCCCTCTGAAAATCCCGAGGACATACGCCGCTTTCTCGACCATTGGCGCCCGGATGCCGGACTCTGGCTCGGCCCCTACCTGCGGCCCGGCCTGATCCACGCGGGCCATCGGCGCGCCCTGCCTCTGATCTTTGTCGATACAGGCGAACTCCTTCTGGAGCACCGCCTCTGGCGTCTTGGCCCCGATCCGATCCGCCCGACACTGGGCCTGTTCAAGACCATACTCGCCCCGAACACCGAGGCCCTGACGCGGCTGCGCAAACTGCTCCCCGACCCGGACAGCCTGCTCGAAAGCGGCCCGCTGCTGGAGGAATGCCCGGCCCTGCCCTGCAACGAAACCGATCTCGAGGACATCGCCCAGGCGCTTGGCGGACGTCCCACATGGCTCGCCGCACGCCTGCACCCGTCCGAACTGTCGCCCATCCTGGCCGCCCATCGTGCCATTCTGCGCCTGTCGCACCGCCTCGTGCTCGTCGTGGTGCCCGCCAATCCCAAGGATGCCGAGGCCTTTTACGAGACCTGCCGCGAAAGCGGCTGGCGCGTGTCAAACTGGGACGATGGCGACTTCCCCGATGACAAGACCCGCGTGATCCTCTCCGGCGACCCCCGCGAGCTCGGCCTTTGGTATCGCGTTGCGCCGGTGACCTTCCTCGGCACATCCCTCATTCCGAAACAAGGCGGGCAGAACCCGCTCGAACCGGCAGCCCTTGGTTCGGCCGTGCTCTATGGGCCGAGCATCCGCAACCACCTCGAGGCCTATTCCCGCTTGGCCGATGCCGGCGCGGCCCGTATCGTGCGCGATGTAGACAGCCTCGTGAGCGCGCTTGGCCAAGTCCTCGCGCCAGACGTCACCGCGCGCATGGCGCATGCAGGCTGGGAAGTCGTATCGGAGGGCGCAGAAGTGTCGGACCAGATCATCGCCCTCTTGCAAGACACGCTCGATACCTCGGAGACCACCGCATGAGAGCGCCGCGTTTCTGGCATACCGCCCCCACCGGCCTCGACTGGCGCGCACAATGCCTGAGGCCACTCGGCTGGCTCTATGCCCGCCAAACCGCCAGGCGGCTTGCCTCCGGGGCCGCATCGGCCCATCACGCGGGCATCCCCGTGATCTGTATCGGCAATCTCAACGCGGGGGGCACGGGAAAAACCCCGACGACCATCGCCCTCCTGCAACGGCTTCAGGCACGCGGCCTGATCCCGCATGTCGTCTCGCGCGGCTATGGCGGGTCACTGGAAGGGCCGGTTCAGGTCGACGAACGCAAGCACCGCGCCGAAGAGACAGGCGATGAGCCGCTCCTCCTCGCCGCCTTCGCGCCCACATGGGTCGCCAGGGATCGCGCCGCCGGTGCGCGCGCCGCCGAAGCTGCCGGGGCAGACCTGATCCTGATGGATGACGGGTTTCAGAACCCAAACCTCGCCAAGGACGCCTCGGTGATCGTGGTCGATGCGCAAAAGGGCTTTGGCAACGGCCTTTGCATCCCGGCAGGCCCGCTGCGCGAACCCGTGCAAACCGGCCTCGCCCGCGCTGATCTCGTGCTGTCCATCGGCCCGCCAGAGGCGCAATCGCGATTCGCAGATCGCTGGGGCGGGTCTCTTGCGGGATTGCCCCACGTGACCGGTGCGCTCGAACCGTTGCAAATGGGCATGGACTGGGGCGAAACGCCCTATCTCGCCTTCGCGGGCATCGGCCATCCCGAGAAATTCTTTGCAACGCTGCGCGCCCTCGGCGCCCATCTCGTGCATGGCGAAGCCCTCGAGGATCACCAGCCCCTGACCCCGGCCCTCATGGCGCGGCTGGAGCATGAATCCCGCCGCCACGGCGCCCAGCTCGTCACAACGGAAAAGGACGCCGTGCGTTTGCCGGCGTCCTTTCGTGCCAAGGTTCTGACCTTGCCCGTGCGGCTTGAAATCGCGGATTGGGCCGCCGTGGACGCGCTTCTTGATCGCGTCCTCGCCGCCCGCGCTTAACCGTCGAGTTTGGCGTCGAGGATTTTCTTCAGGTCGGCATAGCTCATGTTGGACACTTTCTCACCATTGATGACCATGGTCGGGGTGCCCTCGATATCATGCGCGTTCACATGGCCCTCGGACCATTCGACCAGCGCGTGCGCCTTGTCCTCATCGCGCATGCAGGCATCGAGCTTGTCCTGATCGACCCCGGCAATACGACCGATCTTCTTCAACTCATCGACAATCGCCACCGGATCGCCCGAACGGGTCCAGTCGCGCTGACCTTTCATGAGAAGCTCGGTGATACCAAAGAATTTCTCTTCCCCTCCGCAGCGCGCGATCATCGAGGCCCAGAGGCCCAACTGGTCGAAATACACATCGCGGAAGACAACCTTGACCTTGCCGGTCTCGACATACTCCGTCTTGAGGGGCTTCAGGATTTGTTCGTGGAAAGTCGCGCAATGCGGGCAAGTGAACGAAGCGTATTCAATAAGCTCGATCGGCGCATCCGCTTGGCCAAGCACCATCTCGATGATGCCCTGCCCCTCGGTTGCCGCCCCCGCCGCGCCACCGGACGCGCCAGTCTCGGCGGTCTCGGCGGTCTCGGCGGCGGCCTGCTCGGCCGGCGCGGAGATGGCCGTTTCCTGCGCCCCGCCTTGCGTGAGCCAATAAGCCGCCCCGGCCACAACGGCCAGCGCGACGAGAAGAATGGGAACGATACGGTTCATCAGGAAACCTTTCCTAGCGTTTTGTCTTGTTCAACACGTTTCCGGCCAGACGTTCAAGCGCCTCCCGGAGACCATCATCCGAAATCGGCGCAGCCACCTCATGCGCCGCGGCGCGAATATCTTCGGGCAATTCGGCTTCGGCCTGTTTCGGCTTTGGCGTAAAGACGACCTGCCCCTCGGCAAAGCCCGTCGCCGCCGTTTGCGTGATCCGAAGCCGCTCGATGGCATTATATCCATAGATGCCGTTGACCTTGGCCCGGATGCGATCTTTCTGCATCTCGAGCATCGGCGCCTGCGCTCCCGTCGTCAGAACGGTCAGCGTCGCCCCGAGCCCCTGTCGGCCATACTTGACGTCCACCGGCTTGCAGATCGCCGCGATGTCCTCGCCCACGATCTCCTGCCAATGCGTCAGAACCCGCGTCACGGCGAATCCCCGACTCTCGCCCGCCTTGCGGATACGCTCCCGCAAGAGCGTCGATGTGCGGGCGAAGCCTTTGGTGGTCGCGTGGCGCATGTGATCCCTTGCATGTTCGCGTTCGGGGCTATTTTAGTGACCACACCGCGCTGTGCCAGCGAAACCAACGGTCAGGAGAATAAATCTTGCGTGATGAGCCCCGATCCGAGGCCCTGCTCGAATGGTATGACCGCCATGCACGCGTGCTGCCATGGCGCGTCGGACCGGCGGACCACCGCGCAGGTATACGTCCAGATCCCTATCGCGTCTGGCTCTCCGAGATCATGCTGCAACAAACGACCGTGGCGGCCGTGAAAGACTATTTCGCCCGGTTTACAACGCGTTGGCCCACGGTCGAGGCGCTTGCCGAAGCCGAAGACGGGGCGGTCATGGGCGAATGGGCCGGGCTTGGCTATTACGCCCGCGCGCGCAACCTCCTGAAATGCGCCCGCGTCGTCGCGGAAGACTTCGAAGGGCGCTTTCCGGATACCGTGGAAGCGTTGCAGAAACTTCCCGGAATCGGCCCCTATACCGCCGGAGCCATCGCCGCCATCGCCTTTGACCGCCCCGCCGTGGTGGTCGATGGCAATGTCGAGCGGGTCATGGCGCGGCTCTTCGACATCCATACGCCGCTTCCCGCCGCCAAACCCGAACTGACCGAACGCGCCGCGTCCCTGACACCGCAGACGCGCCCCGGCGATCATGCGCAGGCGGTGATGGACCTCGGCGCCACGATCTGCACGCCGCGCAATCCGGCCTGCGGCATTTGCCCCTGGCGCGATGCCTGCCTTGGCCGGATCAACGGCATGGCGGCGGAGCTTCCGAAAAAGACCCCGCGCAAACCCAAACCCATCCGGCAAGGAACGGTCTATATCGCCCGCCGCATCGACGGCGCGTTCCTGCTTGAACGTCGCCCCGACAAGGGGCTTCTTGGCGGGATGCTCGGCTGGCCCGGCTCTGACTGGACCGAGGGCGACGTGCCGGACCACAGCCCCCCGATCCGCGCCGAATGGAAAACCCTCCCCGCAGAAGCACGCCACACCTTCACGCATTTTCACCTGCGCCTGAGGGTCAGGACCGCGCTCGTGCCCCTCGACCGCACCCCGCGCTTGGGCGAGTTTCTTGACAAGGATGCGTTTCGCCCCTCCGACCTGCCGACCGTCATGCGCAAGGCGTTCGACCTGATGAATGGCGCATAATATCGCATTGCGTCGGGTGGCGCAGAGGCTCAGAATACCTGCGCGCGCATGACACCGGAGAAGACCATGATCCCGTCCGCCCAAGTCGCCAAATTCCAAAGCGCCCTGCCGTTCTGGCTCTCGTTGCTGTTGATCCCGCTGATCTGGATCGTGGCGGGGCTCGGGACGTGGTGGGTTCTTCTGGTCCCCCTCACGACATGGTATCTCTTTGCACTGCTGGACGCGGTCACCGGCCTCAACCTCGACAATGCCGATCTCGACACATCCGACGACGATCTGTTCTGGTATCGTGCCATCACGATGATCTGGCCTGCGCTGCAATTCCTGACGCTCTTCGGCCTGATCTGGTACGTGACCCATACCGACCACCTCTCGACCGGCGCGACCATCGGCCTGTTCTTCGGCGTCGGCATCGTCACCGGCACCATCGGCATCAACTACTCCCACGAGTTGATGCACCAGAAGAACAACCGCGAGCGCTGGCTCGGCGATATCCTTCTTTCCATGGTGCTCTACTCGCATTTCCGGACCGAGCACCTGCACGGACACCACGTCTATGTCGGCACCCCCCGCGACCCCGTCACCGCGCGCTACAACGAAGGGTTTCACCGCTACTTTCCGCGCGTCCTCTGGCAGGTGCCGCTCTCGGCCTTCCGGCTTGAGAAGGCCAGGCTCGCCCGCAAGGGCCTGCCGTGGACCGATCTGTCCAACCCGTTCTTCCGCTACTGGGCGCTTCAGGCCGCGATGCTGCTTCTCGCGCTGATCCTCGGCGGCTGGCTCGGGCTCTTCCTGTTCCTATGGCAGGCCTTTGTCGCCATCTGGCAGCTCGAACTGGTGAATTACGTCGAACATTACGGCCTGACCCGCAAACACCTTGGCGAGGGCAAATACGAACACGTCAAACCGCACCATAGCTGGAACGCGGCGCACCGGGCGACGAACTGGCTCCTCATCAACCTCCAGCGCCACTCGGACCACCATTACAAACCCGACCGCCGCTTTCCTCTCCTTCAGAACTACACCGAGGAAGACGCCCCGCAACTGCCCTATGGCTATCCGCTGATGGGCATCGCCGCGATGATCCCGCCGCTCTGGAAAAAGGTCATGAATCCCCGCGTCCGCAAATGGCGCGCGATGTATTACCCCGAGATCACCGACTGGCACCCCTACAACAAGGCCAAGACCCCGATGCCTCGGTGAGGACGGCGCCCCCATCAGACCAGCATAGGCAGCAGCATCGCATGCAAACCATGCCTGGCATCTTGTCCGGGGCCGGAAAGACCGCTTAAGTGCCCTAAAGACATTTTGGAGATACAAGCCTTTGGAAGACATTGATTTTCACATCTACGCAAATCGCCATGGGTTCTACGCCATCCCGGATCAGTTCAAGGATCTGCACATTCCCAAGCGTTTGGAACAAGGGAATGTCTACGAACCCCGGACGATTGAATTCATCTGCAATCACGCAGGCACTGGTGACGTGGTTACGGGAGGAGCGTTCATTGGGGATTTCCTGCCGGCGATTTCGCGATCGCTTGCCGAGGGCGCGATGCTGCATTCCTTTGAGCCGCACCCGATCAGCCATGCCGCAGCCTCGAAGACGCTCGAGGTGAACGGCATTCAGAACGCGGTGCTGCACAACAAGGCCGTTGGCGCCGACGAAGGTAACGCCGCGCTAAGCCTTATCAACCAAAAACACGGCGGCACGATCGCCGGAGGCACAGCGCGGATCGACCTCGAGCGCAATGGCAATGACGAGAATTTTGTCGATGTGGATATGACCACCATCGACAAGCTGATCCCGCAGGATCGCATGGTGTCTGTCATGCATCTTGATGTCGAAGGTTTCGAGCGCTCGGCCCTGCGCGGGGCGGTGGAAACCGTGACGCGCTGCAAGCCGATCCTGATACTCGAATGGCGCACGATTACGCCCGAATGGCTCAACGCGACCTTCCCTGGTTGCAACTATGTCGCGACCAGCTTCTTCGAGAAGAACCAGTTCTATATTCACCTGCCGACCACATGAAAGAACCCCGCGTCCGCAATGGGCGCGCCCCGAGATCACAGACTGACACGCCAAGCCACCGACGCCGCGGTGACATCGCCCAACAAAAAGACCCCGCCACGAGGGCGGGGTTTACGAGGTAAGTGCCGTGCGTAAGTCAGGCCGCAGGCACTGGCGGTATTGGTGATTGTTTAGTTCGGACGTTCGGCCATTTCGGCGCGGATTTGTTGGCGGAAGATGTCGATCGGGACTTGTTTGCCGTCCTTCTTGATCCCCCAATAGGTCCAGCCGTTGCAGCTCGGCGCGCCTTCGAGATGGGCGCCAACCTGGTGGATCGACCCCTTCACATCATCGCCGATAAGCGTGCCATCGGCGCGCACCTTGGCCTTGTGACGGCCATTCATCGAGTAAAGCTGTTCACCGGGGCGCAGCATCCCGCGCTCCACGAGTTGCCCAAACGGCACGCGCGGTTCTGCGCGTTTGCTTGCCGACACCTGAAGCGCCTCGCGGTCGAACTTGCGCACCTTCTTGAGGCGTTTCTCCGCGACCTTGCGATAGGCTTCCTCGCGCTCGATCCCGATAAATTCGCGGCCAAGCATCTTCGCCACGGCGCCGGTCGTGCCGGTGCCAAAGAACGGGTCGAGCACCACATCGCCGGGATTGGTCGACCCGACCAGCACGCGATGCAGAAGGCTCTCGGGCTTTTGCGTCGGATGCGCCTTGTCGCCGTTGTCGTCCTTCAGGCGCTCATGCCCGTTGCAGATCGGCAGAACCCAGTCCGAGCGCATCTGGATACCCTCGTTGAGCGATTTCAGCGCCTCGTAGTTGAACGTGTATTTCGCGCCTTCCTCTTTGGAGGCCCAGATCATCGTTTCATGCGCGTTGGTGAACCGCTTGCCGCGGAAATTCGGCATCGGGTTCGCCTTGCGCCACACCACGTCGTTGAGAATCCAGAAGCCCTGGTTCTGCAACTCCGCGCCGAGGCGGAAGATATTGTGATAGGAGCCGATGACCCAGATCGCGCCGTTCGGCTTGAGCAGGCGACGCGCCGCCGCGAGCCATTCGCGGGTGAACTTGTCATAGGCGGCAAAGCTGGCGAACTGGTCCCATTCGTCATCGACCGCGTCGACCTTCGAATTGTCCGGGCGATGCAGATCGCCGCGAAGCTGAAGGTTATAGGGCGGATCGGCAAAGATCAGGTCGATCGAATTTGCCGGCAGACTGTTCATCACCTCGATGCAGTCACCGTCCAGAATCGTGTTTAGGGGGAGCGCTTGCGCGCCCTTCTCTTTGGTCTTCGTCATCATGTCTGCCTCATTACCCGGCGCAATTTGTTGCGCTCTTTGGTTGGGACAAAGATGATTCAAACCTGATTCGCCGTCAATTTCTTTTTTGAATCAAGGGGTTACATTTTACTCTTGATACAAGATATTGTGCACCGGCTTGAAGGAACGTCTATGGTGTGGGGTCACACCAATATTTTGCAGCGCCTCTTTGTGGCTTTTTGAGGGATATCCGGCGTTGGTCTCCCACCCGTAGCCGGGAAACTGTTGCGCCAAATCCCACATGATCCTGTCACGACAGATTTTCGCCACGATTGAAGCCGCCGCAATCGACAGAGACCGGGCGTCTCCCTTGACCACGGCTTCGCTTGATCCCGTCAATCCGCGCGGGATCATGTTGCCGTCGATCAAGAGGTGATCCACCGGCGCCCGAAGCCCGGCAACCGCCCGCTCCATCGCAAGGTGGCTCGCGCGCAGAATGTTCAGCTCGTCAATCTCCTCGACACTGGCATGGGCAATCGACACCTCTGCCATCTCGTGGATCACGACATAGAGCGCCTCGCGCCGTTTGGCCGTAAGCGCCTTAGAGTCGTTGAGGCCAGCCGGGATGCACTCCGGATCAAGCACCACCGCCGCCGCCGTGACCGGCCCGGCCAACGGTCCGCGCCCGACCTCGTCCACGCCCGCCACCCGCGCGAGACCGCGCGCCATGGCTGCTTCTTCAAGGGTAAAATCCGGTGTCGTCATGCCCCCAGAAACCCGATCCGCCATTGGGGTGCAACATGAAAAAGGCCCGGAGGACTGGGAGAGCCTCCGGGCCGGTGGGACATCTTGTTGTCGGGACAGGACCAGATGCCCGCCTGCTCGACCGAAAACCTGCGCTCTTAGTAGTGCACGATTCGGTAACCATTGTTGCGCAGGCATTGCGGCTGATACCCGTAGCGCATGAGGCCCTGACGGGTCTTGGCTTGAATGCGGCACCTGTTCGGAAGGTGGTTGATACGGCCATAGTTCTTCACCAGGCAGTTCTGCCCCATCATCGGCACACGGCCCGACCGTGTGTTGAAGACAAAGCGGCACTTGGCCGGCAGCGTCTTGCGCGCGTGATGCGGGTTTCGATAGACCTTGCGTTTATGATGTGGATAGCGGTCCGGCTTATAGTGATCGTGGCGACGATGCACATAGCCCTTGTTATTGTCTTCCAGCGCCTTGCCTATGATGAACAGCGCCGCAAGCCCCGCGGCGATCTTTGCCGCATCCCCGCTATCGGCGGCGCGGGCCGGAGCGGCGGCAAAGCCGGTCATGGCGACCGACGCCGCAAGAACGGCTGCGAGGGTCTTCTTGGTGATATTGCGGAACATGGGATCATCCTTTCCTTGCGATTAACATGTCTCCGACACGTCGCGCCGGAAGTTGATGATCCACCCTCGCCGGGATCGCGAAAGACAGGCAATAACACCCCCGTGTTATCCGATAACAGCCGGACAAATCCCTGTTGTTATTGAAAAACATCCACCCCTCGGTCACATTGTCCACATGAAACAGAAACTTGCCATACTCTCTCTTGTCGCCGCTTTGGGCCTCGCACCTGCCGCCGCATCGGCGGCCTGTTACGTGGAATACAAGGCCAAGCGCGACACGCCCTACGCCTTGATCTATGATGTGGCGCAAGTAGGCGGCCCCTGCACCCGCAAAGACGCCAAGGCCCGGCTGGCCCGGCAACTCAAGGCGCAAGGGCTGATCCTGCTCAAGGTGATTTCCGTCACCGAACGCTGACACCACGCACAGGGAGAAGGGTCTTGCCCGACGATACAATTCTTGCCTCTGAATCCCGCCGTTCCGGCAATCGCATCGTGATCGGCGGGCTGATTGCCATCGTCGGCATCCTGCTCGTGGCTGCGGTGCTTCTCTTTGCGAACCTCCCCGACGCCAATGCATTCAACGCGCGGGTCGAGCAAATCTTTATCGAGAACGACAACCTGACCTCGGCCGCCGAGATCAAGCTTCTCGAGATCCTCGCCCGCTCCGGCACCGCCTTCTCCGAAGTCTTGATCTCCTACCGCATGGTGATCTTCGTGCTGTTGGTCTTTGCCACCGCCATGCTCATCGCGGCGCTGGTGTTTCTCGTCATGCTCGTGGTGATGAACCGCCGCCTCGCCGCAATCGAACGCTCGGGCATCCAGGTCAATTCCCTCCTCATCAGCCGCGAGGAGAAAGCCGTCTATCTCAACAACATGGATTTCAAACTCACCGACGCAGCCATGGAAACCCTCTCGGTCCTCGCCGAGGCGCGGCTTGACGATGATGTCCTGACCGGGGCCGAGATCGAGGCGATGATCTCGGGCAAGCCCGCCGCAGATTGCGACGAGGCCTCGGGGGCCACGCGCATCAAGCGCCTGCGCGACAGCCTTGGCAACCAGCTCGTGAGCGAACTCCTCGTCAAGAACATCGCCCGCAAGGGCTATATGCTCTCGATCGAAAAAGACGTGATCCGCATGCTTTGATCCGTCGTCGCTCCCATCCGGCATTTGACAATCCCCACCGTTCCGGCAAAGCCTTGGGCCTCGTGCACTATGCACGTCCCTGACCATCCAAAGGTGCCCCCGTGGAATTGACCCCCGACCTGATCCGCTCGACCTACGACGCCATCAAGCCCGCCACGACGCGCACGCCCGTCGTTCATGCCGCACGGCTCTCGCTGCACCTGGGGATCGACCTTTATCTCAAACTCGAGAACCTCCAGCACACCAACGCCTTCAAGGCCCGTGGCGCGCTGGCCAAGCTCTTGACCCTGACCGAGGCCGAACGCGCCGCCGGGGTGATCGCCTGTTCCGCCGGCAACCACGCGCAGGGCGTCGCCTATCACGCGACGCGCCTCGGCATCCCCTCGACCATCGTCATGCCCGAGGGCACCCCCTTCAACAAGGTCAAGCGCACCGAGGAATTCGGCGCCGATGTCGTCCTGCACGGGCGCGGCTTTGACGAAAGCGTGCAGTTCACCCTCGACATGGCCCGCGACAAGGGCATGACCTTCATCCATCCCTTCGACGATCCCGTCGTCGCCGCTGGCCAAGGCTCCGTTGCGCTCGAAATGCTCGAACAACAACCCGACCTCGACACCATCGTCGTGCCGATCGGCGGCGGCGGTCTCATCGCGGGCATGGCCATGGCCGCAAAATCCGTCAAACCCGAGATCGAGATCATCGGCGCACAGGCCGAGAATTTTGACGCCGTGCGCGCGCGCTTCTATCAGGTTCCGACGGAATTCGGCGCCATGACCCTGGCCGAGGGCATTGCCGTCAAAGCCCCCGCCGAGGCCAATCTCGAGATCATCTCGCGCTATGTCGACCGCGTTGACAGCGCGTCGGAGGCCGAGATCGAAGACGCCATCTTCGACATCCTCTCGGATGAGAAACTCGTCGTCGAAGGGGCGGCCGGGGCGGGTCTCGCCATCATCAAGAAGCACCGCGATCTCTTCAAGGGCAAGAAGGTCGGCCTCGTGATCTGCGGCGGGAATATCGATTCCCGCCTGCTCTCGACGCTGATCCTGCGCGGCCTGATGCGCGATGGCCGCATTGCCCGCCTCACCTTCGAGATCGACGACACACCGGGCCAGCTCTCCAACATCTCCCGTATCATCGGCGATGCCGGGGCCAACGTCATCGAGGTCATCCACCAGCGCATGATGCAGAGCGTCTCGCTCAAACGCGCCGAGCTTGACGTGGTGATCGAGGCCCGCGACAAGACCCATGTCGAAACGATCCTCGACAACCTGCGGAACGCGGGCTTTGCCGTGCGCCTTGATGCCGACCCGGTCTAGCGCGGACATGCCCGTTTGCCGAACACCCCCCGGCGACGTCAACCAAGGTCGATCACATTCAAGTGATCTGATACAAGCGCAGGCCCGCTGACGCTATGCAGTCACAATATCCTTGTTAGACTTCAACCCATTGAAACCATCCATAAGGATTACGTCCCATGCGCTACGCATTTATCGCAGCTCTCATCGCCGCCCCCGCCCTTGCGTGGGCCGAAACGCCCGAAGAAAAAGTCGTTGACGCCCGTCAGGGCTACTTCTCGCTCCTCGGAGCCAACATGGGCGTCTTCGCAGGCATGGCAAAAGGCCAGGTTGACTATAACGCCGAGGCCGCACAGAACGCCGCCGACAACATCGTCCTCTTGTCGAGCTATAACGCCGGTCACCTTTTCATGCCCGGCACCTCGTCGCTCGACCTCGACAACACCCGCGCCCTGCCCGAAATCTGGGATGACATGACCGGCGTGCAGGCCAAGTTCTCCGATCTCAACAAGGCCGCGCTCGCCATGCAAGAGGTCGCAGGCAACGGCAAGGCCGAGATGGCCGGTGCGCTCGGTGCGCTTGGCGGCACCTGCAAATCCTGCCACGATGACTACCGCGCAGACTAAGGCCTTCCCATGACCGAGCAGACCGCCGAAAATGTCACCCGCGAAAAGATCTGGGACATCGGCACCCGCCTGTTCCATTGGGCTTTGGTGATCTGCGTCGCTGCAGCCTGGGGCCTGGGCAAATTCGGCCCCGATATCATGACGCTGCACTTCTATTTCGGCTACGCGGTGATCGCCCTGCTGATCTTCCGCGTGGTCTGGGGGCTGGTCGGACCGGCCCCCGTGCGCTTTGCGTCCTTTCTCTATGGTCCGGGCACAACCCTGCGCTACCTGCGCACGCTCGGCTCGCGCAAACCCTCCTACTGGCCCGGCCACAACCCTTTGGGTGCACTGTCGGTCTTCGTCATCCTTGCCGCCCTGATCGTGCAGGCCGGAACCGGCCTCTTTGCCGATCCCGACGACTTCATCAATGTTGGCCCCCTCGCGGGCTATCTAAGCTCCGAAGGCAACCGCACCGCGACCTTCATCCACAACCGGGCCGCTCTCCTGATCCTCGTGCTCGTCATCCTGCACATCGTCGCCATCGCCTATTACAAGCGCGTCAAGGGCGAAAACCTCGTCACCCCGATGATCACCGGCTGGAAACTCGTGCGCCGCACGCGCGATTGATGCCCTGAAAAAATGGCGACCCCGGCAGGATTCGAACCTGCAACCTGCCCCTTAGGAGGGAACCGTTCATAGCGCTATTCCTTCTTTGATTTCTGCTGCTTGGGTGTTTGTACAGGGTCTTCCTGTACATGGTTTGTACGAAAACGGGCCCTGACATCGGCCTCATCCGTCTCTGCGTGGGCATAGATGCGCATGGGCAAATTCGGGTCTGACCAGCGGCCAGCCTTGGCTGCTGTGACCGGATCGACGCCTTGCCGGACGACCAATTCGGTGAAGAACCCGTGCCGTCCTGCTGGGTGAGCAGAAAGGTACGGGATGCCCGCGCGCTTGCAGATAGTCTTCCAGCGTGTGTTGTAGCCAGTTGAACTGCCATAGCCGAAAACGCGCGCCTTCATCAGCTTGCCGGTCTTGCGGTTCTTTGGCCGTTTGGGTGGTAGTGCGAGAAGCTCGTCCATCATCTGCGGTGAGACAGTGATCCAACTTTCCGGATGCCCCTTCTGCGCTTTCACTCGGACTTTGTTCTCATGCGGCCGTAGGTCATCCGGCTCCAGTGATACGGCCTGATCAATCCGTGCAGCTGTCTCGAACATGAAACGGACCAGCGCGGCATTGTACGCATCGGCGACACGGCAAAATGCCTCGATCCATTCCTTGTCAGCTGGCGTGCGCTCTACGCGGCTAAGCTTCCCGCGCCGCTTGTCCTGCGCGATCCGCTCGAACTTGTCATAGGGCTTCACGCGGATCAGAGGCGTGCCCTCGAGCTCATGCGCGTTGTTGATCACCGCACTCGCGGGCGTCACGATTTCACGCCACCAAGTATCGGTCGATGCTTTAGGTTTCAGCTTTGGTCCAAGGCTCTTCAATAGCGCACCAGAAATCGCGCCTAGCGACAGATCGCCGATTGCTTCGACAATCGGGATCAACTGTTTCGCCGCTTTGGGGGACGCGTTGTAGAGCATGATTGCATCAGAGAACGTCTTGCTCGGTTCGTCGCCCACGACATAGCGACGGATCTGCCGTTCAGTCTCATGGTTTATCCAGTCCCGTGCGCCCTCTTCTGTAGATGCCTTAGTGCTTCGCCGGTATGGGCCGGCGATTGGCCTGCCGTTGTATTCAATCCACCCCTTGGCCCAGTAGACACGGCCCCTCTTGTAAATTTGGAGCGGCATGACTGGCCTCCTTCAAAAATCGTATCAATTTGCGCGGGCGTGATGAGCATAGTCCGCCCAAGGCGAAAAAAGGCGCCGGTCTCATTGGCGCGTTCACGCAAAGTGCGTTCTGAAATATCGATCCCCATCCCGGCCATAACTTCGACCCACTGCGCGGGTGTTTTCCCAAGCCCCAGGATCTGAGAGCTATCTGAATAGTTGGTCTCTGCCATTTCAGTCGTCCTTGTCCGCTTAAGTTGAATCAGCGACACGCATGGAATCGCTTGTTCTGCACCTTCTGACGTGGTCAGATGTGATTAACTGTAAATGTTCGTCATTTTTTGCAAAGTTCGCGAATTTCGGCGAAGTAGTCAATTGGAAAATGCAGATGCCGCAGAAACATGCTGATCTTTTTGCTGCAATGGGTGCTCGTCTTACCATTGCTCGCAATGAAATCGGCTTCTCACAAGCGGCTATGGCGGAAGCCATCGGTGTTTCACCGCGCGCGTATCACAGCTACGAAAAGGGCCAACGCGGCATGCCTGTAGAAGCCCTGGTCGCGATGGGGGAACGGTTCGAGGTGGACGTGCCCTGGCTGCTACTCGGCACCAAATCCATTCGGGCGGGGCATGATTTCGATGCTCTCAAACACATCGAAAGCTCGCTGGATAAGCACCTCACCGATGAGGGCATAAAGATCAAAAGCGAGAAGCGCGGGGCCATCGTCGCCCGTTGGTATCAATCGCATGTCGAAGGCCGTGAAGTGACGGATGACGACGTGCACACTTGGATCGAGTTGGTAAGGGAGTAATCTGGTGAACAAGGCAAGCAAACGCTGGAACATGTTGCGACACTCAGTCTTGGAGCGCACCCGTCGTGAGGTGATTGAACCCCTTGACCCGCTTTACCCAATCCTCCTGGGAACCAGTGTGTTCTACCTTATCGGCTTGGGGCGACTATCATTGGCACAACAGACCGCCGAATACTCGGTTTTGGCCGCCATCATGATTTTTGCCATCGCTGCGGCTGGCTTTGCACTTCCATTTTTGACAGGTGCGGTATTGACCCTTCGCGCAGCCGATCGAAAACTGGAACGCCTTCAACGCGGGTGATCCGATGGCCTTCGGTATCTTCATCCATCGCAGCGACTCGATCTACGACGACATTCCCTCGGAGCGGTATCAATTTCCCAAGCAATACCTTTCACGCGCCCAACAGTGCGAAGGGGATTGGATCGTCTACCTGGAGCCAAGCAAAGTCAAAGAGACCAAAGGGTACTTTGCTGTCGCTAAGGTTCAGGAAATCATTCCGGATCCAAGGAAGCCGGACATGTTCTTGGCGGTGATAGAGCCAGGAACGTATCTCGATTTCGGCGATCCAGTTTCATTCCGAGACCAGGACTCAATTATCGAACAAGGGTTACTGAACGACCAAGGAAGGATATCCGGGCGCGCGCAAGCCGCAGTTAGAACCCTTTCCGCTGAAGACTTTGCTCGAATTGTCGAACGTGGCCTTGGACGGGATGAGGACATCCTGCCACGCGTGGGTGACTCGATGCAGCTGCCAGGATTTCAAGATGCGTACACACCTTTCCAACACATGCCCGCGCGCGAACGCGTCAACCAGCTGACCAATCGCGCGGTTCGCGACCGAAACTTCAGGAAGAACGTCCTGCGCGCTTACGGAGAACGCTGCGCCATCACTGGTTTACGTCTAATCAATGGCGGTGGTCGCGCTGAGGTGGAAGCCGCTCATATCAGACCAGTAGAGCATGACGGCCCCGACATCGTTAGCAACGGGCTCGCCCTGTCCGGTACTGCGCATTGGATGTTTGATCGCGGCCTCGTTGGGTTGGCAGACGACCTGACTATTCTGGTCTCCCGCCAGAGCAACGATATCGAAGCCGTGACATCGATGATCAACTCGTCCGGCAAGATCTTGGTACCGGACCGCCTCGCCAACCGGCCAAGGACTGAGTTTGTAACCTGGCACAGAGAGAATTGTTTTAAGCAGTAATGGCCTATCTATTTTTAGACGACAGCAAGCACCATAGATCCGGATTTTCACTCGCAGCATTCGCCATTTGCGATGTGGATCCCACAGAAGAAATTAGCGCCCTTTTTCGTAAGCATGGCTTCGATCCGAGTACGTTCGAGTTCAAGTCTTCAGCGACAATGAAAGATGACAATAATCTTCAAGCGCTGCGTGACAGCTTGAAGCACTTTATCGCACGCAACTGCAAAATGGCCCTATGCGTTGTAGATAGTGCAGACGACACCAGGAAATTAGGCCCAGCTTCGTTGACGCTTTTGCGTGGCGCACTGAAGCATCCCTGGCTCGAGGGCCAGCAGCACGAGGTCTTCTTTGATGAAGGCCTCTTCAAACATAAAAGCGCGGCTGAGGCTTTAGTTGCGAGCGATCCGGAGCTCCAAGGCTGCAACTTCCACTTTGAACAGGATTCCAAGGCGGTAATGGGTATCCAACTTGCGGACATCATGGCCCATACGTGCAGCATTATGCTGTTGGATGCACTCGGTGATATTACCAAAAAGGTGATCGTTAACGCCCCTGGCGATAGCGTATATGATGGTCTCGAGGTCGAAATCGGCTTCGAGATGTGGGCTAGGATCCGCTACGCATTTCTCAGCCAAAACAAGCCGAATCCAAAAGACGATTTCGACCTGGCGAACGTCGACGTTTATCCTTGGGGGCTATTCATAGATGAAAGCGTTAACGAGCGAGTTGGCCTTGCAGCGATGGACCGCTTTGGGGAAAACTATTTAGGTTGCATTCATTGACGATCAGCAGGTGACGGTAACGATTAACAAGTTCACTCACATTGCGAATTGCCAGATTATGGGAAGCTCAAAGTCGCCAATTCTATACCGCAATATTTTTTCGGCCTTACACATAGCTAAATACTCGGAGCAGTTTTGAAAAAGACAAGAAAAAAAGTCGAAAAAGTCAGAGTCTCAAGGGCTGGGCACACCTTTCACGAAAGGTGGGCTGCACGGCGTGCGCTTCAACTTGTGTTCCCCAAAGATGATCTTTTTGCAGTCGTTGTTGAGGGCCTATCCCCAAATGAGAATCTGAAGTGGGGGCAAGAGGCCGAGGACATTGCCGATCTCACTCTTTTTTATGGGTCTGGCGACACTTTTGAGACCTGCAGCTCCCAGCAAATTTTGCAGTTCAAATACAAAGAGGCTGAAGAGCCAGTCACCTCTTCCTATCTAAAAAAGACGATCAAGAAGTTTTCTGCGTCGCTTCGCGAGATCAGAAAAAGTGTTTCGAGCGCAGACATCGCGAACAAGCTATCATTCGGGTTCGTAACAAATGCCAAATTCTCTAGCGACCTATGGGATGCTATCGAATGTTTGAAGTCAGGTGGCGTAGCGAAGACCCAGAGCGGTAAGTCACAACTTAGATATCTCGAGGCATGGTGTAAGGAGGAGAAGATCGAAGCAGGGGAAATCTTCCCGCTAATCGAGTTTCGCGCTGCAACAAGTGATCTTCCTGCTCAGAACCGATCCCTCCGACGAACGGTTAGCGATTGGTCTGCCGGATCCACCGGACAGGCCGCAAAAAGGTTGTACGCTCTGGTTGAGCTTGTGCGAGAGAAGGCCCAAATCGAAGGGCAGGGAAACAACTCGATCACACGTGAAGATGTCCTCGATGCCTTGGAGTGTGACGAGGATCAGCTATTTCCTGCGGATACCCGCTTCGTTGATGTTGGTGAAGTTGTCGAGCGCTCTGCCCTTCACGTTGTCAAAGACGAGATCGAAGCGAGCAGTGTACCCTTATTTCTCTACGCTGATGGAGGCGTCGGAAAGACGGTTTTCATCCAAAGCCTCGCTTCACATCTGAGGGAGTCGTTTGAGGTTGTAATTTTCGATTGCTTCGGTGGTGGGGCATATCGCTCCGAGGCTCAGGCGCGTCATATGCCGAAAGTGGGTTTGCTACAGATCATTAACGAACTAGCAACACGCGGGCTCTGTGATCCGCTTCTTCCTTCCGACAGCGATCAATATGGATTGATTGATGTCGCTCGCAAGCGTCTCAGACAGGCGAGCGAAACTGTCCAGAACCAGTCCGCATTGCAGGGTGTACTGATTGTGTTGGACGCTGCAGACAATGCGCAGTTGGAAGCCAATGCGCGCAATGAAGATGCGTTCCCAAGGCTTTTACTCGCATCGCTAAGTGCAGCCCCCATTGACGGTGTGAAGCTGTTGCTCACTGCGCGCCCCCACAGAATGGATAGTGTGATCGGAAAGAGCCGGTCAACGCGTCTTGAGCTAAAGCCGTTTACAGAAGAGGAAACGCGGGAGTTCCTTGCGACACGGCGCGATGAAATATCAGATGTCGAATTCTCAACAGTGATGGCGCGTTCTCAAGGTAACGCAAGAGTCCTCGATTACTTAGTTGAGAGCTGGGATTCGAACGTGTCCGGCAACGCTCCGAAAACCAAGATTTCAGTCGAAGAACTTATCGCTGAGAAATGCCAGGAAATATTCGATGACCTATACACAGCAGGTTGGAGCGAGATTGAAGTTCGTGAATTCTTTGCCGCCTTGTCGCTCCTTCCGCCACCGATTCCACTGACTGAATTAGCCAGGGCATTGGGTTGGTCGGCCTCACAGGTCAACAGCGCTGCATCCGATCTTGCGCCGATGCTTGAACTGGTCAGGCATGGGGCGATCTTTCGTGACGAACCCACTGAAACCTACATCAAAGACCATTATGCCAGCGAGATTTCTGCGCAGCAATCCATTGCGCAGCGACTCCAAGTGCATCAGAAGGACTCAGTCTACGCCGCTGAAGCGCTCCCACATTTCCTCGTAGTCATCGGCGATAGCAACAGAGCTTTTCAACTCGCAAGTTCGGATGAGTTTCCGACAGAAATCGAATCCGAGTATGAGCGTCGCCGATTGAAGCTTAATAGGCTCTATGCAGCATTTTCGCTGGCGACGCGTGAACAAGACCTAGACCGCGCTTTGTGTCTATCGATGCACCTCTCGCAAGTGGCGTCAGCCAATGCGAAGGGCGATCAATTCATACGGCAGTCTCCTGCACTGGCAACAGTTCTCGGAGGATCGGATACTTCTCGCCGCTTGTTCAATGATCGATCCGGTTGGCGTGGGGCACGTGACACGAGGCTAATCGTCGCTCATTGCTTTTCTAATGAACTTGATGAAGCGCGCATTCATCAAAATAGGGCGATTGGTTGGATTAATTGGTATATTCACAGAGATGATGAGAGCAAAGGTTTTGATCACTCGGGACCGGAGGCCGGTGATCTCGCTGCAGTAATGTTTTTGAGCGTGTTGAAGGACGAGTTCTTTTCGTTCAATCGGAATATACAGCTATGGCATTTCAAGTTTGCCCTCTCGGTCGTAGAAGAGCTCATTGCCCTTTGCACACAACACGAAGCGTCGAATGACAGTAAGGCCCTGCAGAACCTAGTGAAGTTTGCAGCATCGAAAAGGTGCCTGTCTCTTACCTTGCAAATCGGTCTCCTCGCCAACGAACATGGTCTGACAAGAAGCCAGCTCAGGGCAGTTTCGCGGGCAGCTAGTTCGCTTTCACTTCGATACAAAAAGAAGGTTCCAAAGCGTTCCTCCGATTACGAGATGGAACTGCAAGGTGCTATTACTAGTGCCGCGATGGGCTCACTCATCGTAAACTCCAAGCAGTCGGCAACGCGACTACTGCGGCTATACCGCCATCGCAGGCCATCGAGCTACGACTATGGAAAGCGGCATGGCATCAACAGGGTGTGGATCCCTGTTCAATCGGCCTGCATCACAGCATGGTCAGCGGGCGAAGAGCTATCGCTACAACACCTTTTGCCGCAAGATGTCAAAACAAGCCGAAAAACAAAATCTATTGTCAGCGAAGCTGATCTCAGCACATTCCTTGATAGTCTCATCGTAACGAGAAGTCAGAATGCGGGAAGAAAGCGGAAGAACTCAGAGAAACGTAAACAATTCTCAACGCACGAGCGAGATGACATTGTGAAGGGCACGGCTTGTGTCCTCAATTTAGTTACGCCAATTCAAGCAGCTATTCTATCCAAAACAGTACTTTCAAATGATGTGCTAGCGGCATTCCTAGCCATATGGAAATCCGCCTTGAGGCCCGATGTTCATTGGCGAGCTGAGAGCGGAAGAGACAACGTGGCGCGACATGTTGGAATTGGTCTGGCCAAACTTTTGCTTCGTCACTCCGAAACCGTCGAGAAGGGTGAGGCGAAAGAACTCATAGAAATCGTTGAAGCTAACCGGTTTTCGCTGGGTGATAAACTTGGCGTGTTAGCACTCATTGCTAAGCGCTCAAATCTTTCCGATGTCGCAGGAGAATATGCAGCAAAGATTTCCACCGAAATTGTGAAAGATGACTACATTGAGCAACGCGGCGATTCCTATCGGAGCTTGGCTGCGTCGCTAATCCCAATGAGTATTGGTGAGGCAAAAGCTTACTACGCTCAAGGACTGGTGCAACTAGATCAGATGGGCGGCAACGATTTTGACCTGATCTACTCGGTTTTACACTTCGCGGCAGAGCAGCCTGGAGGGTTTGTAAAACCGGCACTTTCACACAGGCTTATGAATCTATGTCAAACGATATTCCAACATGAGCCGTCGAAATTTGGATGGTATCTATTTGGACGCGCCGCTGCTTCCTCAATCGGCTTTCCGGCTGCGTACAAACTGATACGCTGGAGCGATCAGGATGTTGTGGAATATTCATACGGGATGCCTCAGCTCGCCTGTTGTCTTGCCAAAGCAGGCAATCTCGATGCGCGCCGCGCGGCAGTGCTTCTTACTATCTGCGAGGATCATGGTTGGCACGAGTGGCAGGTTGGTAAGGGTCTGCACGATGTGCTCTCCGTCGCTGATCTGCAGGACAGAGCGGCGATTTTCACTCTTGTATCCGAGAAGCTTGATCAAGAACACAGTTTCGGCGGATGGGAAGGGTTGTGGGAGAGCTTGCTGGATTGTTTGGATGAATATGAAGAGATCAACGAAGATGGCTTGCGACGCCACCTCCAAGAGCAACGCGAAGCAGCGCGGCACCGGCGTGAAACCGAAAACTCTAAGAATAACTACACTGGCGCAAGCGCTGAGTACAGCGCCCAGCGAGCGAGTAAGACGACCGATGAGCAGGATTTCACCAACGCCTTGATGTCCATTGTTGCCAACTGCGATCCAACATCAGCATCGTCACTGGACACAGCAATTCAGGACGCTAAGGCCAGTGATGGACTGCCTTTCGAAAACACCAATCGTCTGTTTGAAGAGCTACGAAAGATTTGCCCGTATGACAAACGGGTCAATTTCCTTGAGGCGCTTTGCGAGGCTGCCGAGCTCGAATTTGACCGCGCGCTCGATTTCATAATCGAATGCATTGAAGATTGGGGGGCTAGCTCGGCGCATGTAAAGACCAGCGGCACTGACTTGATCAAAAAACTCTTTGCGTTCAAAGGCTCCGAGCTGTTCGAGCTCCGATACTCGGGCATTCCCAGACAAATCAATCGCTTGTCCAAGCTGTCCGGCGATCAAAAGTTTGTACTCCAGACAGTCCTAGAGACGATAGCTAAGGAGCGCCTTGAACTCGAGGGGGATGAATGGCTCCAACTGGCGACGAGCCTAACTAGTCACGCCAATCCCTCCACCGCTTTGACGGCATTCGAAGACTTTCTAGCCGGGCCTTCCGCGAAAGTTGGTGATGAGATCGGTGAAGGAGCATATCGTGCTGATTTCGCAGGTAAGAGCGACGAAGGCGATGTTTTTGCGGATATCATTTGGCATTTGCTCGGGGATAGTGATGCCTTTGTCAGGTGGCATGCAGCTCGAAGCCTGAAGGGCATGCTTGACGTTGGCTTAATCCAAGACGTAGGGCGTTTGCTCGATCGGTTTGATACGGAGAAAAACTCGTCGCTGGCTTCCGACGAGCATCATTTTGCCTTTCTGAACGCCCAGCAATGGCTATTGATGGGATTGTCGCGCGCCGCTCTGCACCACGGAGAAGCACTCAAACCTCTGAAAGTAAGGATTGCAGCGCTAGCAAAACGGCCCGATCTGCACGTTCTCAACAAACTTCATATCGCCCGATGTTTGAAGAATATCGAAGGCAACGAATCCATGAACCCCGAACTTGAGGAATTGTGGTCGGGAATTTTATCGCCCCCGCTTGGTATCGTTGAACGTGACGGATGGCCGGAGAATAAGGATCGGCAGTTTGATTTCGACTTCGATTACGAATTTGACAAGTACAAAGTTTCGGATCTTAGCACTCTATTTTTCCTTTCGAAAAACGAGGGCAACGATTTTATTGCAGAAGAAGTGATGAAACGCTGGCCATGTGCAAAGAATATGTCAGACTTTCCTGGTACATATCGCTACGAACGTGAAGAAAGGTTTGAGACCTATCGCGAACACGTTCAAAGACATGCTTGGCTACACGCGGCGACCACACTGGTGAAGAACATGCCCGTGGTGCGATCACCATACGACTGGAAGGATCGGAACCCTTGGCGCGAGTTTCTGAGTGAGGAAGATGTTTCCTTCGAGGACGGCTCATGGTTGTCAGATCACAAAGATCGAGTCCCGGCACAAGCGAGAGAACATCTCCTTGGAGAGCGCAAGGAAAACCAGGAAGCGCTTATCAGCAACGATGTGCTGTTTCGAAAGGTCGGGCTCACTGGCGGGGCGGAGAACCGTTTCCTGCCACTGTTTGCACGTTGGAAATCGCTAGACGGCGTTCACGTTAGCCTTGTCTCCGCTCTGTTGCCAGAACGCGGAGCGGTTAAGCAATGCACGGCGTTCGCGAAGACGCCTGATCATGATCTTTGGTTGCCTAGTTTTGGCTCGGACGGGCGTATTGATCGATACAGGACGAAGGGGCTGTTTGACCCTCTGATTTGGGAGCCCGAGAAGTATCCCAATGGCATTGATGAACGCGACAAGTGGGCCACACGTGGTGCGATAGCCCGTCCAAAGCTCGGGCTGGCTCTAAATAAGCTTCTCGGATTGAGAGCCGACGAAAATGAACGCTACTGGCAAGACAATACTGGGAAACAAGTCTTGAAAAGCGAAGTTTGGGGCGGGTGGAGGCCGGACCCCGATGGGCGTGGAGGCAGATATCAGGACGACGGCTCCATCCTTTGGGCGAAGCGTGATTGGCTCGATGAGGTTCTAGAATCCCACAAGAAAGGCCTGATCTACAAGCTTAGTTTCTCTAGGTACAAATCAAGTAGGAGTTACGATGATTCCTTAGGCGTTCGGGAGATTTACGTAGGACTAAAGCGAGGCGGCGAACAAATGCGTTTTTGGTATGCGAAAAAAGCATCGGAAAGAGTTTACTAGCGTTGCACCGTTCTTTCGCGCATCGGCAGCGGCGTCGAAGCTGAAACACGTATAGGGCCAGTTGAATCGCTGCCCTTTCTAGGGTCAGGATGCATTGATTTCGGTCTCGCTGCATGGTTCACGGCTCCGAAAAGGAGTGGTGACATGAGTGATCTTTTCTGGCTGACCGATGAGCAGATGGGCAAACTTGCGCCTTTCTTCCCGAAGTCGCACGGCAAGCCAAGGGTCGATGACAGACGGGTGTTGAGTGGGATTATCTTCATCAATCGCAATGGCTTGCGCTGGCGGGATGCACCGCGAGAATATGGCCCTCATAAAACGCTCTACAGCCGCTGGAAGCGTTGGAGCGAAAAGGGCATCTTCGCGCGGATGATGGCCGGCCTGGCGGCGGAACACGGTGAGAAGACGACCGTGATGATCGACGCGACATACCTGAAGGCCCACCGAACAGCGACCAGCATGGCCGCCAAAAAGGGGGGCGTGGCCGCCTGATCGGACGGACCAAAGGCGGCATGAACACCAAGCTGCACGCCATCTGCGACAGTAAGGGGCGACCAATCGACCTGTTCGTTACCCCCGGACAGGTGAGCGATTACATCGGCGCAAGGGCCTTGCTGCGCGGCCTGCCAAAGGTCAAATGGCTGCTCGGGGATCGCGGCTATGATGCTGACTGGTTCAGAGAAGCGTTACAGGACAAGGGGATACGCGCCTGCATCCCAGGCCGGAAGAAACGCAAGACGCCGGTCAAATACGACAAGCGCAGATACAAGCGTCGCAACCGGATCGAGATCATGTTCGGTAGGCTTAAGGATTGGAGGCGTGTCGCGACCCGTTATGACCGCTGCCCCAAGGTGTTTCTCTCTGCCATCGCGCTCGCGGCTCTCGTCATCTATTGGTTATGAATCCTGACCCTAAGAATTTAGTGAATCTGGGTTCAAACATCAAAAAGTTGCGCTATCTTTTTTTGAGCTCTTGCATGTGCTTATTTCAAAGCGAATGCCCCGCGCTGCGGCGACTATCCCGCCCGTCTAGCTCTCGTTCAGCCGCTTCTCGGCGTCTTTCGCTAGCTTCCAGCTGGTCTCTAACCCCGCCTGAAGCGTCTCGTAATTCTGCTCCTCGCGCAGCAAGTCGACCAATGTGGTGACGGACGTGAGATGTGATTTCATCAATAGCGCCACGCAGTGCGCCAAGCCATTCACCTTGCTTTCGATCCTGCTGGTCGAGCGTTTCTCCAAGGCGTGCAATTCCTTGGCTGAACTCTCGCAGGCCGTCACCAACCGCTCGACGGATGCGAGCAATTCGCGCTCCAATGCTGTCAGGGTATGTGTCATCTAGGGTTCCTTGATCTCGATACAGATGACCGGCGTCCCGGCCATCGTGCAGGTCTTCAACTCGGTCCGGTTCGGGTTTAGCGTCACCCATGTCTGCCCGGACTGTTCGATCCGTGTCAGGCCAAGCCTCGTCATCTCTGACCGCGAAATCAAACCCGTCCAAAACCAGCTCGCCATCAGCACCGTCGCGATCCAGGCTGAGACCATCACCACGATCACCCAGGGTGAGATCGTCAACCAGCGCCTGATCGTCTCGCTCCGCCTCTCCAACTCGCTCTTGCTGTCGCTGAGAAAGAACCTGATATCGGTCTCGATTGTATGTAGCGCGCTGGTCGCAATGCTGCTGAAATCGCTCCTGAAGCTCTCCAGCTGAGATGCCATCAAGGCGGCGTGATCGCTGCGTACTGTCTCCAGGTCCGCGTTCAATTTCTCGGCGAGGCGGTTCGGCTTGCCAGTCGTCATGGAAAATCTCTCCTTTCAAACGCCAGCGCTCGCCGGTGTCGGGGTCTTTCGCGGTGATGTAATTCTTGCTGGCACGGGGGATATCAAAGCCTGCATCGGCCAAAGCATCGATCATGCTGGCGCGGTCGGTGATGGTGCCGACGCTGATCTGATCGAGGATCCAATCGTGCAGCTCTTCGCGACCTTGCGCGCGCGTCGGCGCTTCAATCGTCGTCCTCACTTCGCGGGCGCGATCTGGCTCCAAAGGGTCTGCCCAACCGTGCGTTTTGTTCAACAGGTCGCGCAGGCTGGAAAAGGCGCTCTCATGGCCTGGCGGTGCGATGTTCAACGCCTTGCCGGTGCTGAGCTCAAGGCGTGGCGTGCAGAAGTGCAGCTCGACGTTGCCCTCATGCGTATGCCGCACCCAAAGGCAGTCGTATTGATCCCTGTCCAGCCCAGCAAAGGCCAGAGCCTCAAATAGCTCAATGGCCTCTTGCTGGGCGGCGGGACTGGGATCGTCGCTCTCGGCAAAGCTGATCACACCTGCCGTGTAGCTCCATTTGTTGGGGCTCGCATCGATCAGGTCGCGGGTCTGATCGGGATTGCCGTGCAGCACCTCGGGCAGCGGGTCGCGGATCTTGGTTTGCCGCTGGCCGTTGTCATCACGGATCAGATTGCGGTTCTCGTCATAGGCCAGAACTTCGCGCGCGGTCAGGTAGTCGATGGGGGCTGCACCGCCTCCCGTACCGGTGGAGAAGAACGAGATGATCATTCGCCACGGCCCGTGTGTACCGCCACGATCTGCGCCAATTGTCGCTCGATGGCCACAAGCTGCGTCGCGACCTTGAGCGCATCGATCTGGCTCGCGCGGCCGGATTTGACCGCGCGGTTGATCCAGCGGGAAAGCTGGTTGAGGTTGCCGCCGACACGGGCAATCGCAAAGGTCAGCTTCGGGTCAACACGTGGGACGGGCTTGCGCCGACGTGCCTCGACCAGCCCCAAGGCCTCGCGCATCAGCGTGGCATTGGGCAGGCCAGCGGCATGCGCCTTGGCCACAAGCGCTGCTTTTTCCGACGGGGTGCATCGAAAGATCACGCTCTCGGAAAGGCCCTCTTTGACGCCGCTTGCGCGCGTCTGGTTGGGGTTTGAAGGGGAGGCTTGCCGCCCCTCACAAGTCCCGCCGATGTAATCGGTGGGTAACCTTGCTCTCTGCTCTTTGTGGGGATCAGTTGCGTTCATGATCGTAGCCCCGCCGCCTCTATTTCAGCAGGGCTGACCAGGTTTGCGGCCAGCAACGCGGTCACTTGGCCGGGTGTGATGTGGCGGCACAGTGGATGTTTGTCTATGACCCAGTCGGCCAAACCTTTCAGCAGTTCGGCCTCTTTGGCTTTGCCTGCTTCTCGCGCCTCCTCAACATCCTGAAGGTATTTCAACCAACGGCCAGAGGTGAACCAGTTGTCGGAGAAGCACACCTTGGACCGGGTGAAGCCTTCGCTCTCGGTCGCATAGGCCCGCACGGCGTCCTCGATGTCTTTGGCGTCCACTCCGTCGGCCAGCGCTTGGCGGATTTGCGAGATACAAACCGCTTTGCCACGAACACGATCCTCCGGATAAGTCGCCAAGATCCTCTCTGAAATCTCATCCTCCACCGCCGCCTTCGCGTGCGAAGGATTTGGTTTTTGATATGGTTTATATCTGTTCTTATAGGATTTGCCCTCTGGGGCAGATGGCTTGCCCTCAGGGGCAAATGCATCATTTTCCCTCTCAGACGGATCGATTTGCCCATTTGGGCAAATGGAGTTGCCCAGAGCATACCAGCAGGTCCGATCATAGCGATCATCGCTGAAATTGCCTTTTACGATCAGCCCTGCGCTGACCAGCTTTTCGAGCGCTGTTCGGATCTGCTTCTCGGTCAGATAGGGGAACAACTCGCCAAAGGCCGAGATGGAATTGTAGGTCCAATACCGTCCGTCGCGCAGGTTGCGGCGGTTGGCTTGGTTCTTCTCGATCCAGAAGGTGATGTTCTGGAAAATCACCGCCGCGTTCAGGCCAACACGTCCCGCGATTTCGGGATCAAAGCTATGGCGGCTCATGATTGGCCCCCGAAATACGCACAAACGTGCGAATTTTGTACAGGTTTTGTACGAGAAATCGGCCGTTTCAGTCGATTACGGCCCGAAAGCTGACGTGACTTTTTGCACGCTTCCGCACAAAGCCCTGAAAATAAACCATATTTTTCAGGTGTTTTTGGCGACCCCGGCAGGATTCGAACCTGCAACCTGCCCCTTAGGAGGGGGCTGCTCTATCCAGTTGAGCCACGGGGCCGCTTGCGTCTGTCTTCTACCCCGACTGAAACGCGCTGTCATCCGCGAAGTCGCCCCGATCACGGCGCTTGAACATCGCCGGCTGTTCGCGGTAACATTTTTCCAACAAACACAGGATGTTCCCCGTGACGAATGACTCCAAACGCTCTCTGACCCTGCGCGATGTTTCCGAGGCGTCAGGGGTATCCGAAATGACCGTGAGCCGGGTGCTGCGCAACCGGGGCGATGTCTCCAACGCAACGCGCGAACGGGTGCTGCGCGCGGCCAAGGATCTCGGCTATGTTCCCAACAAGATCGCGGGCGCCCTGGCAAGCCAGCGGGTCAATCTTGTCGGCGTCATCATCCCGTCCCTGTCCAACATGGTCTTCCCCGAAGTGCTTGGCGGCATCAGCCAGGTGCTTGAGGAAACAGACCTGCAACCTGTCGTAGGCGTTTCGGATTACCTGCCCGAGAAAGAGGAAAAGGTTCTCTACGAGATGCTGTCCTGGCGCCCCTCCGGTGTCATCCTTGCCGGGCTTGAACATACCGAGGCCGCGCGCGCCATGCTCAACGCCTCTGGCATTCCCGTGGTCGAGATCATGGATGTCGACGGCAAGGCGGTCGACTCCATGGTCGGCATCTCGCATCGTCGCGCGGGGCGCGAAATGGCCGAGGCGATCCTCAAGGCGGGCTATCGCAATATCGGCTTTCTCGGCACGAAAATGCCCCTCGATCACCGCGCGCGCAAACGGTTCGAAGGCTTTACCGCAGCGCTCGCCAAGAAAGGGGTCGAGATCGCGGAAAAGGAATTCTATTCCGGTGGCTCCGCCCTCGCCAAGGGCCGCGAGATGACAGAAGCCATGCTGGCCCGCAATCCGGAGCTCGATTTCCTTTATTTTTCCAACGACATGATTGGCGCAGGGGGCCTGCTCTACCTGCTTGAAAAAGGCTATGACATCCCCGGCCAGATCGGCCTTGCCGGGTTCAACGGGGTCGAACTGCTTCAAGGTCTCCCGCGTCAACTCGCCACGATGGACGCCTGCCGCCGCGAGATCGGCATCAAGGCGGCGGAGATCATCGCCGCGCGCGTGCAGGGCGAAGATGCCGACATGATCACCGAACTGACCCCGAAAATCTCGTTCGGAGATACACTCAAACGCCGCTAAGGCCCACTATGTCTTGCCCTTGAGCCGCTTTTGTGCCGCCCGCTTGGCGTTGCGGAAATGCGGTGCGCCCCGCCGCGCAAGGACCGCCTCGCAATAGCGAATAAGAAGCTTCGGGCGATCTTCCTGCTCAAGCGTTTGCATGAGTTCTTTCTGATACCTCTGGTTCTCGCGTCGCGCGCGCATCCAGTGATAGAATTTTCCCGGCGTCAAAGACCCATCCACGCAGGCCTCAACGATCGGCTTCAAAAGCCCAAGCTTGATCCACAGGGATGCAATCCGGTGCCCCATGAACCGGCAGCGGTATTTCGTGATGTTCTCACCCTGGAAAAGCGCCGCGTGCATCGAATCCATCTTGTTGCGCGGATCATAGAAAAGATGCACATCCGCCGCCGCCGCGACCATCTCCGGCCCATAGCCATACCGCGTTCTGAAATCCCGTCGCCACGCCTTGCGATAGCGCTCTTCCCACGGCGCGATCTCACGGTCGAGCGTCGCCTGCGGCGAGATCAGGATCACCGTCGCCCCCGGCGCTGCCGCCGAAAAGACACTTGCCGCGTAGGCACCCATCGAGGCGCCGTAGAACACGATCTTGTCGAACCGGTCAAAGATCCCCTCGTCGCGCAGCCGGTCAAAGAAATCCCAGACAGCCTCGTCACGATACCAGGTCCAGTCATGCGCCATCATCCCGAGCATCGACCAGCCACGGGATTCCACGAACCCATAGCCCCAGGGCATCCGGTCCGACGCCCGGTCATAGACGTGGTCGAGGTTTTCAAACGTGACGATAAGCGTCTTGCCGCGTTCCACGAAAAGCGCCGAATGCTGCGCGCCGAGCTCCTCGAAAAAACCCTCCCGTGCACCGATCTCGCGCAGGTTCTCGCGCCAATCGGCCTGCGTGATCTCTGCCTCGGCTGTCATTGCCTGCGCCATCACGCCGCCCCCCCGAGGGTTTTGCACACGGCCTCGTACATCTCAAGATCCGGCCCAAACGCCTTTTCGATATTCGCCCGGTCCTGCGCCGTCATGCCCTCGATCAACTCCTGGCTATGGGATTTATGGCCGAGCGTCTGGCGCGTGTCCTGCATCTTGGGCGCGTCGACATCGAAAATCCGCTTGACCGCATGGCCCAGCGCGCCGCGCAAATCGGCCATATCGCCAATGAAATCATAGTCGATGAAATCATAACTGATTTCCTTGCGCTGTGGCCGCCAATGGCGATCCACGTCTTGCGCCCCCTCGTCCTGCGCGAGAATATCAAGGAATTCCGACAGGCTCATATCGCCGTTCACGGGCCGCCCGAGATAGCGCATCAGCTTGGTTTTTTGCTTGTCGCCCTTGACGATCTTGTCGGCAAAGCTCGACACGGTGCGCGCCACCGGGTCACGCACGATGGTGAACCGGAACACCTCGGGATCATCCAGCGCCCGCATCACGCGCCGCACGTTAAGCCCCCTCGGCCCGGTCAGAAGGAGCGTCTTGGGTGGCGTATGCACGCTGTCCATGTCGATGCTCTCGGTGCCTTCGCCCTGAAGGTCGAGAAGATGCGCCATCAGCGTCGCCAGCACAGTGGTGCAGGCTGCCTTGTGATTCTTCATGTAAAGGAACGGCGTGCCCAGGGCCGGGATGTTCACGGTCTGAAGGAAATGGCGCTTGTGGATATAGTTGGCAAGGATTGCCTCACGGTCTGCCATCACCTCACCCCGCCTTGAAGATACCCGGCGCCGCCTCGACAAGCTGGCGGCGGCACTCCTTGATAAAGCCCGGCTCCACAAGATGCTCGCGGGAAAGTTTCTCGACCGATGCCTCCCCCTTGAGGGATTCAATGGCCAGCTTCGCCTTGAACTCGGGGTCTTCGACCGGTGCCTTGGGCTTATTGATCTTGGCCGGGATGAGCGCCGCATCAACGTCAATCCCGTGCTTCTTGATAAGCCCATCCATGAACGATCCGCGCCGCGGGCGGTTGTTCTCCTTTTCCTCGAGCCGAGGCTTCATCCGCCGGGCCCAGAAATGCACGCCCCTGGTCTGTTCGGTGAGCCGTTCCTCGATGTCGAACTTGCTCATGATCATGTGATTTCTCTGCTTGAACGAGATCGGATAGAACGCCTCGACCGGCTCGGCATATTTGATCTCGCCGCTTTGTTGCAGGAAATAGGTGACCGCCGCAGGCCCGGTAAAGCCCCAGTTCTGCTCGGTCATGTGTACCGGACGCCCCGCGTCCTTCTCGGCCTGCAATTCCTTTTGCTGCCACGGCTTGAGCCACGGCCCGATGGCATATTCATCCTCGAAGAATTCAAGCATCATGCCAAGCGCCTTCGACGTCTTCGGCAAGCCAAGAACCGCGTTGCAGACAAGCCCCTCCTTCTCCCATCCAAACACGGTCTTGCGGGTAAAGTTGAACGGGCGATAGCAATACATATCCGCATCGACCCAGATCTTGTCGGTCTTCTTGAGAAGGTTGAGCCGCCACAGGTCCGCATGGATCGCCGGGCTTCCGGTGCGGGCATGGCGATACATCGGATCGGACGGGAAAATCTCTTCCGCGTCGCCCGCGTGAACCCCTTCCGGGATATTCGGGATCGGCGCATAGCTATAGAGCGTGGTGTGATGCCCCGCATCGGCAAAGGATTTAAGGCATAGCTGCTCAAGCCATGTCAGTTCGCCACCGATCCAAAGGCTCGCAATCTCGGGAAGTTTTGCCATCGTTAAACTGCTCTTTGTTCGTAAATTTTCGGCAGTCTATCACAACTGCCGCTATTGTCTTTGGGTTTTACCCAATACCGTCCCGGCTACTAATGCGCTGTTTCCTGTTTCTCGACGGTAAAGAAAAACCCCTTGGGATGATCGCGTCGCACGATCGCGTCCGGGATCACATCCGGCCCGGCAAGGAACACGTTGGCCCCGAACACATGGTGTATCCGTGAAAGCGTCTGCATCCGTTCGCTTGTCAGATCACCATAGAAATTCGCGTAGTTTTCCGTCGCCTTGAGTTCGTCGATCTTGGCCCGGTGCTTGTCGACGCAAAAGGCATGCGCCTCGGCGATCTCCGGGTCGGCCAGAAGGCGATCCATCTCTTTGCGCAAGGCGGGGATCATGCGCTGGATCGACCGGTCCTCGGTCGCGTTGTTGTTCATGCGGAACCAATAGGCGAGACCCTGGTCGCGATCCACATGGTTGACCCGCCCCCGGTCGCGCTTGACAAGAAAGCTCTCCGCCGAGCGCACCGCGTAGTGATTGAGCTGCACCATGTCATAGCCAATCGTCTCCGTCGTCGACCGCCACGCATTGCGATACATATCCCGCGGAAGCGGTCGCCCCGACCCGTTGACCCAGTTGATCTCGTCCCAAAGCTGCGGATTAAGCCCCTTGGGCCGGTGCACGCCAAGTTTCTTGAACAACCCGATATTGCGAAACAGGGTCTTGAACCCCCACGCCTGATGCGGCTTGCGCGTGATCTCGTGGGCACAGCGCGTATATTGCGCGATAAGCGGTTCATCGACGTATTCGTGAATGTCCGAATTCCCGAAAAGCCGCCAGGTGCAGGAGATCATGTTGGCACCGCCCGTCGCCTCGAACAGGTCTTCAAGTGTGCCATTGCCCACCTTGATATTGATGAACTCGTCCACGTCCATCGAGATGACCCAATCGGCGGATTTTATGATTTCTTCCTTCTCCCCCGCCTGAAGCGCCGCGTGCTGCGGCTTGAGGCCGGTGCCCTTGAACGGGTTGTCGCGGTGTTGAAGGATGCCCTTCTGCTGTAAAAGGTCGAGAAAAGCATCCGTCCCGTCCGTGCAGTCATTGGTATAAACAATGAAATCCTGCACCCCGATGGCCCGATGATAAGCCACCCATTCAAGGATGAACGGCCCCTCGTTCTTCATGCAGGTGATGATACAAGTCCGGTTGCTTGTCTCGTCGACCTTCGGCTTCTTGATCTCCGGCATCCGCACCGGCTTGTGCCCGAACCGCTCCTCGGCAAGCGCAAGCAGCCTCTCATCCTCGACAAGCGAGGTCTTGGGCACGATCTTCGAGACCGACTCCGCCGGATGGCGCAATGCCATGAACCGGGAAAAGGGCCGCCACTCATCCGGCTCTGGGTTGGCCCCCACGATCCGCACAAGCCGCCACACCGCAGCTTCACCCGCCTTCTCGGGGGCAACGCACCAGCGCCGGCGCAGCTTCTTCGCGTCGAACTGCACACAGATATGATCGCCGAACCCCGCATCGTCGCCCTTGCGCACGCGCCACGGATAGCAATTGCGCCCGCCAAGGGTGATCGCCCCGCTTGTCGAGGCGCGCGCAGTCTCGAAAACAGTCTCTGTTTCACCCGGAGTCGGCACGATCAGGTCGCACAGATCGACAAGCGCGACGCCGCTCGCGCGATCAAGAAACCGGTGCCGTGCCCATTCGAAAAGCTGCAATTCCCGCTGTGGCGAGGTCCATGGCGACGGCGGCGGCACCTCCATCCGGTCCTTGCCCGGTGCGCCCGGCGCGTTGAACGGATGCGCCTCTTCCGGCAGGGTCGGATCGCCAAGCGGCACATCCATGACCACATGCACCACGCGGCGCAGTCCCTTGATCTTCTTCAGACCCTTCTTCAACCCCTTGAGATATTCCTTGCCCTGCCCCGGCTGGCTCCGATCAAGGATAAGCGCCGCCTGCATCCCCTGTTTCTCGGCATGGAATGCCAGCCAATCGAGCGTCACCTGCGCGCTTTCTCCGTTGCGCGTTGCAAAACAGGTATCAAGCCCCTCGAAAAGCCCCTGCTCCATCGCGCCAAGCCGGACCTCCGCCGCCGCGCCATCCACGGCCAGAACCGGATCACCCTCGGCCTTGGCCGAAACGATCATCCCGTCCCCGACGCTGCGAATACCCGTGATCTCGGTGTCATCCCCGGCAGTGATCTGCTCGGCCTTGGTGCCGACGGCGAAAAACGCGCGTATTTCGCCATTCGCGATCCGCACCGCGTCGATCAAAACGCCGCTACCAATACCCTGATGCGCGATCTCGCGCGTAATGAGTTCCGGCCCTGCCATCGCCCCAAACCTGCTGCGCCGCAACGGACGCCCTCGAAATTCTAGTTCTTGTTGGCCTCTTGATACCATCGAACAAGCCGTAGCTGCAATTCCCGCGGCAGCGTCGCGGACGATCCAGCCGTTAAAATATCGACCAAGAGCGCCTGGTAGGCCGGATCGCGCACCAATTCTGCAAACCGGCCACGATGCCACGTCACCGCCGCCTCATGCGCCGCCCGCAGCCCCGGAATGGCCCCAAGCGCGGCCAGCGCGGCCTCCGTCGCGGGCCGCATCGCCGCAATGGACCGATCCTCGATCCTGTTGAAATTCCGCTCGACCCAATAGGCAAGGTCCACCGGCTTGTGGCGCCTGTTCGGCAAGCCCCGCGCCCGTTTGACGAGGAACCCCGCCGCCGAGCGGATCGAGTAATGGTTCATCTCCACAAGGCTCTGACCCGCATCGAACCCGAACAGCGAGAGCCGCGACGGATTCGCCGCGAGCGCCTCGGGCAACCGCACCCCGCTGCCATCGACGAAAACGGGCAATCCCGCCCGCTCCGGCGCCTTCTGTTGCGGGCGATGCACGCCAAGCTGGTTGAACGGCCCCTTGGTTCGGAACAGCGTCTTGAAGAACCCCGCCGCCGCCGGATAACGCACCCCCGGCTCGATGGCGCGGGTGAATTGTTCCGTGACCGGCGCGTCCTCGAAATCCACAACGTCATTATTGCCGAAAAGCCGCCACGGAATCACGACCCCGTCCACCTCCGGCGCCAATCCCCCGATCAGCCCGGCCAACGTATGATCCCCACCCCGAACATTGAGGAATTCATCCACATCCGACACCAGAACCCAATCCGCCTCTTTGCGAAGCGGATGCTTCCACGCTGCCCGAAGGGCTTGCCACTGAACCGATTTCTTGCCCTGCCGCTCCTGCGGCACATGGGTGACGATCCCCGTCTTGTCGAGCAGGTCAAGCATCTCTGCCGTGCCATCCTCGCAATCATTCGAGAAGACAAGGAAATCCGTCACCCCCGCGGCCTTGTGATGGGCGATCCATTCGAGGAGATACGGCCCCTCGTTGCGCATGGATGTCACGGATAGAACTCTCAAACTCTCGCCTCGCATTGGCATTGCCTTGCGCCTTGTTACCATGCCGATCCCGCCTGATGCAGCGCCAATCGACGCCCCGTTACCATGTGAGTCTCCAAGGGCACACTTGCCGAATCCACCCGCCTCCCCTACGTTCATTCCATCTCTGGCACAGATCGACTCGAGGGCCACGCAACCGTTTCACCGGAACGGGCTGTGCGTGCCGATGCCGCATGTCCGTTCCCCGATTGGGAGAGTGCCATGCCGATCCATGCCTACTGGGCTGCCCTCAAGGCTCCCGATTTCGAGAACCTGCCCGAAGATACCGTCGCCATCCTGCCCTTCGGCGCAACAGAACAGCACGGGCCGCACCTGCCGCTCTCGGTCGACACGACCCTGACCGACACCATGCTCACGGCCAGCCTGCCGCATTGGACCGCGGCGACCACCGCGCTCATCCTGCCCACCCTTGCCATCACCAAGAGCAACGAACATGCCGAGCACGCCGGTAGCCTCGCCCTTTCGGCCCGCACGCTCCTCTCCGTTATCGAGGAGATCGGCGCCTCCGTCGCCCGCACCGGGATTCGCCGCCTCGTGATGCTCAACGGCCACGGCGGCAATACTGCCGTCCTCGAAATCGCCTGCCGCGACCTGCGCATCGCGCATCGCCTCATCACGGCGCATGCCTCCTGGTTCTCCTTCGCCGAAACCGGGCCGCATATTGCCTCCGAGGCCGCCGCCCATGACCTCCATGCCGGGGATATCGAAACCTCCGCCATGCTCTCCGCCGCGCCCGACCTTGTCGACATGGCACAAGCCGACGATTTCCCGCCCAAAACCCACGATTGGCAGGCCAACAACCGCTGGACCGGCCTGACCGGCCATGCCGCCCGCCCCGGTTGGGTCATCGACGACCTCTCGCCGTCCGGTGCCTGCGGCGATGCCTCCATGGCCAGTGCCGACAAGGGCGCGGCCATGATCGAAAGCGCGGCAAAGAACTTCGCCGCCTTCCTCGAAGAATTCTCCCGCTTCGATCCCGCGCATTGACCATGACCCGCCAGACCCTCCAAGACCTGCGCCTGCCCAAGGCCCTGATCGGCGACCTTGCCCGCTTCGACGGGGCCGAAGACGCAACCTTCCTGCGCGGCGACGTGATCGTCGAGGGCGGGCGCGTCACCGGCATGATCCCCTCCACCCCAACAGGCACGGGCGGCGGTATCCTGCTGCCGAAATTCACCGAACCGCATTGCCATCTCGACAAATGCCACACCATCCCGCGCATGGGCCATACAGGCGGCGATCTTCCCGCCGCCATCGCGGCCCAGCGCGCCGACAAGGTCCACTGGAGCGATGCCGACCTGCGCGCCCGCGCCGCGCGCGGCCTGTCCGAATATGCCGCCGCCGGCACCCGCCTCGTGCGCAGCCATGTCGATTGGGGTGATGATGCGCCCGCCCCGCGTGCGTGGTCTCTGTTACGGGAGATCGCGCAAGAGACCCATGGCCCGACCCTCCAGCTCTCCGCCCTGACAAGCATTCCGCAAATGGTCGATCCCGCCTTTGCCCAAACCGTCGCCCGCGCCATCCCCGAGGGCCACGCACTCGGCTGTTTCGTCTACGGCCATGACGGGATCGACACCGGGTTGCGCCATGTTTTCGACTGCGCCGCGCGCCACGGGCTGGCGCTCGACTTCCACGTCGATGAAGGGCTGGCCCCCGCCCTGAACGGCCTCGAAGCGATTGCCGACATGGCGCTCGAGACCGGCTTTGACGGCCCGATCCTCTGCGGCCACGCCTGTAGCCTTGCAACCCGCGCGCCCGGCGACGTGGCCCGCATCGCGGATAAACTCGCCCGCGCGGGCGTTTTCGTCTGCCTCCTGCCGACCACGAATCTCTACCTTCAGGGCCGCCGTGACGGCACGCCCACGGCGCGCGGGGTGACACTGGCCCGCGAACTTGCCTCCGCCGGGGTGCGCCTCGTGACGGGGGCCGACAACGTGCGCGATGCCTTCTGCCCGATTGGCCGCCACGATCCCCTGCAAAGCCTTGGGTTGGCCATCCTGACGGCCCATCTCGACCCGCCGCTCGACCGCTGGCTCCGCACCATCACGACAGATGCCGCCCGCGCCCTCGGGGCCGATCCCGGCCTCATCTGCGGCGGCGCCCTCGACACGCTTCAGATCGCCGATAGCCACGACCTGACCGGCCTCATCTCCGGTGCGCCGTTATCGCCGATTTCCCTTTGTTAGAGACTATATTAGACACTCATGGAGATCCCGACATGACCCAATCCATCTCCGGTAAGACGACCCTCGACTGGGCCGCCTTCGCCGCCGAACTCTCCCCCATCGAGACCATCACGGACCCCGTTCTCGTAAAGAAGCGCAGCCGTGATTTCTTCTGGTATTCCCCGATCCTCAACGCCCGGCTTCGGCGCAGCTTTGGCGATCTCGTCGCACGCCCCGCCAATACCGATGAACTGGCGCATTGCCTGCGCGTCGCCTATGCCCATGATGCCCCGGTGACGCTGCGTGGCGGGGGCACCGGCAACTACGGACAGGCCGTGCCGCTCGAGGGCGGGTTGATCATTGAGACCACCGCCATGAACCGCATCCTCGAGATTGGCGCAGGCCATGTCCGGGTCGAGGCCGGGGCGATCATCGAAGACATCAACACCGCGCTTCATGCCAAGGGATGGGAGCTTGCCATCTTCCCCTCCACGCAGGACATCGCCACGATCGGCGGCTTTATCGGTGGCGGCTCTTCGGGGATCGGCTCCCTCGCCCATGGGATGCTGCGCGATCCGGGCAACGTGATCTCGCTCAAGGCCATGTCCGTGACCGACACCCCCGAGGAGCGCCTCTTCAAGGGCGACGCCATCAACCAGATTCACCACGCCTGGGGCATGAATGGCGTCATCACCGAGGTGACCCTGCGCACCGTGCCGCACCGCAACTGGATCGGCTGCATGGCCACGTTTGAGACCTACCGCGGCGCCTATGCCGCCGGATACGCCCTCGCCAGGGCCGATCATATCGCGCCGAAACTCGCCTCGACGGTCGATGCCCGCATCTGCGCCTATTTCCCGCGCCTCGCCGGACATCTGCGCCCGGAAAAACACCTGCTGACCGCGCTTGTGCCCGAGGAAAACCTGGATGCCTACCGCGCCCTGATGCAGGCGCAGGGCGGTCATGTGGACCTTGCCATGTCCGACGACGAGCGCAAGGTCGCGGGCCTGCCGCATGTGTTCGAATTCGCCTACAACCACACCACGCTACAGGTGCTCAAGGCCGACCGTTCCGCAACCTATCTCCAGGTCGGCTGCCCGACGCCGCCCGACCCCGACGCCATCGCCGCCCTGCGCCCGAAACTGGGCGACGACGTCTGGCAACACCACGAATTCGCCCTGCTCGGCGGCCAGATCGTGACCTTCGACCTCCCCATCGTCTGGTATTCGACCGAAGACCGACTGCACGAGATCGAAGCCACCTACGCGGCGAACGGCTTCCCGGTCTACGACGCCCATACCTGCATGGTGGAAAAGGGCGGGCTGAAGAACGCCGACTACCGCCACCTCGCATGGAAGAAACGGATGGACCCGAAAGGCCTCCTCAATTCCGCGAAATCCAAAGCCTGGGAGAGCGTCAAGCATCTCTCGCCCGAGGCCATCGAAACCTTCACAGCCCCAAAGGACGTGCAACATGACCATTGAAACCACCCCCCTGACCCCGCAATTCGGCGTCGAGATCCACGACCTGCAACTCGCCGATGTGACCGCGGATCATCTCTTCCCGGAACTGCGCGCGCTCTTTGAAGAGCATTCCGCCCTCCTCCTGCGCGGTCAGGGCCTGAGCAACGAGCAACACATCGCCCTCGCCCAACTCTTCGGCACCATCGAGGATCGCAAGGCCGACGAACGCAAGAAAGGCGAGGCTTTCGAAGTGCCCGAAGTCTCCAACGTCATGGCCGACGGCTCGGTCTCGGACGAGATGGACCTGCATACCCTGAACCTCAAAACCAACATGCTCTGGCATTCCGACAGCACCTTCCTGCCAGAGCCGGCCCTGACCAATATCCTCATCGCGCGCATCGTGCCCTCCTGCGGCGGCGCGACCGAACTCGCCAGCACCCGCGCCGCATGGGCCGAGATGCCCGAGGCCCTCAAGGCGAGGATTCGCGGGCGCGGCATTTCCCACCACTATTCCATCTCCCGCGCCAGGATATCCGAAGACCTTGCCAAGCTGCCCATGTTCCACAAATGGCCCTCGCAACATTGGAAGGCCGTGCTCTCCAACCCGGTGAACAAGAAAGAATCGCTTTATATCGCCTCGCACGCCTATGCCGTGGACGGCTATGACGAGGCCGAAGGCGTCGCGCTCCTCGACGAACTGATGCAGTTCTGCACGCAGGATCGTTATGTCTATCGCCACGACTGGCAGGAAGGCGACGTGCTGATCTGGGATCAACGTGCAGTGCTGCACCGGGGCACCCCATGGCCCTACGAAGAGCCCCGCAAGCTGACGAGCCTCTGCGTGACCCTCTCCGACGAGGACGGGCTGAAAGACATGCGCATCAGGCCCTAAACCGACCTCCGAATCAGACACCGGCGCGCCAGATATATCGCCCGTGTCGAATCTTTCCCTCCTCATGTCGCAAACGAACAAGTTGTCACGACACCCTGTAGACCTACAATCTTCTACGCCCGGCCCCTTTGCCCGGCGCCTTCCAATGCCCGAATCCCGGGATTGTCAAAGGAAACAGTTGGTTTCCGGTTGCATCGGAAGGCTCGGACGTGGAAGCTTGGGCTACTGCATCGGGTATACCCCCCCGCCACAGGGGTAAAAAAACGACACGCCCGATACCGGGTTTTGCCATTATCGCATGGCGGGAGGACACTGGAATTGATCAGGGAAACCACGGCCCCGACCCCCTGCCACGCGTCCGCGTTCGCGAGTGAGCCGTTTTGTCCCCGTCATGCCCTGCCGTGCCGTGACCCACGCTGCAATCAATAACCAATCAAAACAGAGAGGAAGAAGATGACTTTTTTCAAACGCAATGGAGAGCCGATGCCCAAGGCAATCGTCGAACAGGCCTCAAAGGTCGGTGACGATCCGGTAAACCGCCGTGAATTCCTGGCACTTGCCAGCGCATTCGGCGCCACCGCGGCAACCGCTTATTCGATGATCGGCATGGCCGCACCGGCCAAGGCCGCCGGCACACCCAAGCAAGGCGGCACCGTCCGTATCCAGATGGAAGTGCGTGCCCTCAAGGATCCGCGCACCTTCGACTGGTCGCAAATCGCGAACTTCGCGCGCGGCTGGCTTGAATACCTCGTCTCCTACGAGAATGACGGCACCTTCCGGCCACAGCTCCTCGAAAGCTGGGACATCTCGGAAGACGCCAAGACCTATACGCTCAACGTCCGCAAGGGCGTGAAGTGGAACAATGGCGATGACTTCACTGCCGAAGACGTGGCACGCAACATCGAAGGCTGGTGCGACAAGAGCGTCGAAGGCAACTCGATGGCCGGGCGTTTTGCAACCATCATCGACGAGGAAACCGGCAAGGCCATCGAAGGCTCGATCGTCGTTCTCGACAGCCACACCGTGCAGCTCAACCTGCCGAAATCGGACATCTCGCTCATTCCGGGCATGTCCGATTACCCGGCGGCCATCGTGCATGCCTCGCATAACGCCGCCGACATGCTGACCAACCCGATCGGCACCGGCCCCTACCTGCCGGAATCGCTCGAAGTCGGCGTGAAGTCGGTCCTCGTGCGCAACGAGAACCACACTTGGTGGAACGAAGGCAACGGCGCCTGGATGGATCGGATCGAATATGTCGATTACGGCACCGACCCCGCCGCATGGGTTGCCGCCGCTGAATCCGAGGAAATCGACGCGACCTATTCGGTCGATGGCGAATTCATCGACATCATTTCCTCGCTCGGCTATAACGAGAACGAGGTTGTGACCATGGCAACCATCGTGATCCGCCCCAACCAGCTTGCAGAGGTGGACGGCAAGAAACCCTACGCCGACAAGCGCGTGCGCCAGGCGATCAACATGGCCGTGGACAACAACATCCTGCTGGAGCTTGGCTATGACGGACGTGGCGTTCCCGCTGCGAACCACCATGTCGGCCCGGCACATCCCGATTACGTCGATATCGGCATGCCCAAGCACGATCCGGCCGCCGCGCTGGAACTGCTCAAGGAAGCGGGCATGGAAGATTTCGAGATGGAGATCCACTCGATCGACGACGCATGGCGCAAGAACACCACCGACGCCGTCGCGGCCCAGCTGCGTGACGCCGGTTTCAACGTCAAGCGCACGATCCTGCCCGGTTCGACCTTCTGGAACGACTGGACCAAGTATCCCTTCTCGTCGACCAACTGGAACCACCGCCCGCTTGGCGTGCAGATTTGGGCCCTGGCCTACCGCTCCGGCGAGGCCTGGAACGAGTTCGGCTATGCCAACCCCGAGTTCGACGCCGTGCTCGAAAAAGCGCTGGCAACCGCCGATCTCGACAAGCGTCGCGCCTTGATGGAGCAGGGTGAGCGGATTCTTCAAGAAGACGCCGTTACCATCCAGCCCTACTGGCGCTCGCTCTACAACCACTCCAAACCGGGTCTTGAGGGCGTGGCGCACCACATCTCCTTCGAGATTCGCCCGGAACAGATGTACTGGACCTGATCCGGTCAAAACGTGCAAAGGGCCGCTCTCGGGCGGCCCTTTTTCTTGGTGGATGCCCTGTTTCACGGAGACCCGACATGGAGATGATGCTCCTTGCCCAAACCGTTTCCCTCGCCCTGCCCGCGGCGTGGCTGACGCTTGGCGTGCGCGATAACATCCTGCACCCGTCCGTCAACGAAACCTACACTGCGCAGGTCTTCACCATGGAACGCATGGCCGCCGACTATCCCGCGGAATATGCCCGCGTCGCCCATCGCAGCATCACGCGCCGCGCCCCCCAGCGGGCCGCCTTCTATCTCGTTGTTTTCGCGGAACTGGTGACAACCCTGACGCTCTGGGCCGGTGTCGGTCTGCTCGCCGCCGCGCTCTTCGGCCTCGTGGCGCTCGACATGGCCCATCCCGTCGCGATGCTCGGCGCACTCATGTTCACGACGATCTGGGCCATGTTTACCGTGGTCGGCAACCACTTCTCATACTGGTTCTGCCATGAGGATGCCCAGAACACCCACTTTCAACTGACGCTCTGGGGCATGGCAAACCTCATTTTCCTCAGTCTCTGAGGCACCCGGCAAACGCATCGGCCATCCTGCCAAGGACAGCCCCGTAAAGCCCCGGCCCGACCTCCTCCGCAACCCCGATCGGGTCAAGCTCGGCCACCTTGGCATCGCCCGCGATGGTGCGGATGATCTTGGCGTTGAACTGCGGCTCCGAAAAGACACAGACCACCCCGCGCTCTTCCATGATGTGCGCGATCTCCTTGAGGCGCGACGCGCTCGGCGCCTCGGCATCGCCCTTGAGAAGCGCACCGGCCCCCGTCAGGCCAAACCGGTTCTCGAAATAGTGATAGGCATCATGGAACACGACAAAGGCGCGCTCCCTGACCGGCCCAAGCTCCGCGTTCACATCCGCGATCAATGTCGCCAGCTCACCGCGCGCCGCTTCGGCATTGGCGCGATAGGTCGCGGCGTTCTCCGGGTCGACCTCGGCCAGCGTCTCGGCAATCGCGGCCAGCATCGCCCGCCCGTTTTCCGGGTCGAGCCAGACATGCGGGTCCATCCCTCCGGCATGATCATGCCCGTGATCGTCATCGCCATGCTCGGCATGGTCGTCATGATCGTCATGTCCGTGTTCTTCGTGGTCGTCATGATCATCGTGCCCATGATCCTCATGGGCCTCATGCTCCTGTTCATGCGCATGCTCTTCGAAAATCGCCTTTTCGCGGAACTCCAAAAGCGTCATTTCCTCCGCCTCGACAAGCGCGACCTTGATCGCCTCCGGCGCGAGCGTGTCGAAGGTCTCATCTAGCCCCGGCGTAAGCATCGGCCCGATCCAGAACACCACATCCGCCGCCTGCAAGGCCTGCGCTTCGCTCGGGCGCATGGTATAGCCATGCGGCGAGACCCCCTGCGGCACAAGGAGAGACGGCGCGCCAACCCCTTGCATCACCTGCGCCACCAAGGACTGCACCGGCGCGACATCCGCCACAACGCGCGGAGTCTCGGCCATCACCGCGCCTGCCGTCATTCCCATCGCGGCCACGCCGCCCAAAACCCAAGCCTTCACGTCTCGCTCCTTCACAGATAAACAGCTATTTGAACTCGACTTAAAAGATATGTTATAATATATCAATATCAAATCGCGAAGGAGGCCCCCATGCACGACATAGGCTTTGCCCAACATGATCATGCCGCCTGCGTGGCGACGGCCCTGTCCGCTGCCGAGACAACCTGCGCCGCACAAAAGCTGCAACTGACACCGACGCGCCGCCGCGTCCTTGAAATCCTGCTCGAGGAACACCGCGCCATGGGCGCCTATGACATCCTGTCGATCCTTTCCTCCGAAGGCATCGGCTCACAGCCGCCCGTGGTCTATCGCGCGCTGGATTTCCTCGTGACCAACGGCTTCGCCCACAAGATCGAGAAACTGAACGCCTATCTCGCCTGCACCCATCCGGGCGAGGATCATTCCCCCGTCTTCATGATCTGCCGCGCCTGCGGCACGGTGGCCGAGGCAACCCTGCCCATGGCCGACCTGCGCCGCGCGGCGGAAACCACGGGCTTCCTGATCGAAACAACGGTGATCGAAATCGAGGGCCTTTGCCCCGCCTGCCGCGAGGCCGCCTGACCCATGCGCCTCGTAACCATGTCCGGCATCGACGTCCGCCTCGGCGGCCATACCGCCCTCTCGCATGTCGATTTCCATATCGACAAGGGTGAGATCGTGACCGTGGTCGGCCCCAACGGATCGGGCAAGACCACGCTGCTCAAGACAATCATCGGTGCGGTGAAACCCCGGCGCGGCACGCTCGAACGCGCGCCCGGTCTGCGCATCGGCTATGTCCCCCAACGCCTCGCCATCGACAGCACCCTGCCGCTGACCGTGCGCCGTTTCCTCTGCCTGCCCCGCCGCCACCCGGAGCCGCGCCTCCGGGCCGCGCTGGAAAACGCCGGGGCCGATGGCCTGATGGAGCGCCAGATGACCGCCCTTTCCGGCGGCCAGTTCCAACGCGTCCTCCTCGCCCGCGCCATTCTCGAAAAGCCCGACCTCCTGATCCTCGACGAACCCACAACCGGCCTCGACCAGCCCGGCTCCGCCGCCCTCTACCGCCAGATCGAACAGGTCCGCCAGGACCTCGGCAGCGCCGTTCTCATGGTCAGTCACGAACTCCATGTCGTCATGAGCGCCTCGGACCGTGTGATCTGCCTCAACGGCCATGTCTGCTGTCATGGCACGCCCGAGATCGTCGCCGACGCGCCGGAATACCGCGCCCTCTTCGGCACGGGCACCCAGGGCGCGCTGGCGCTCTACCGCCACGATCACGACCATCACCATCACGGCCACCCGGCCCATAGCCACGAACACGGGGATTGCGACCATGCTTGACGATTTCATGATCCGCGCCTCGCTCGCAGGGATCGGCGTCGCCATCGCCGCCGCGCCCCTTGGCTGTTTCGTGGTCTGGCGCCGCATGGCCTATTTCGGCGACGCCACCGCCCATGCCGCGATTCTCGGCGTCGCCCTGTCGCTCGCGCTCTCGACCTCGATCTTTGCCGGGGCCATGGCCGTGGCGCTGGCCATGGCGCTGACCGTGACAACGCTTTCGGGGCGCGGCTTTGCCATGGATACGCTGCTCGGCGTGCTGGCCCATTCGGCGCTCGCCTTCGGCCTCGTCTCCGTGTCCTTCCTGCAAGGCATCCGCCTCGACCTCGACGCCTACCTCTTCGGCGACATCCTCGCAGTGAACAAATCCGACCTCGCCGTGATCTGGTCCGGGGCGGTGCTGGTGATGGGGCTGACCGCCTGGCGATGGGCGCCGCTTCTGACCGCGACACTGAACCCCGACCTCGCCCATGCCTCCGGCATTGATCCCAAGCGCGAACAACTCGTCCTGACCCTCGGCCTGGCCATCGTCGTGGCCGTCGCGATCAAGGTCGTCGGCGCGCTCCTGATCGTGGCCTTGCTCATCATCCCCGCCGCCGCCGCGCGCGCCCTCGCCCGCACCCCGGAACAGATGGCCCTTGCCGCGGCCCTGATCGGCGGAGTTGCCGCCCTCGGCGGGCTGCGCCTGTCCTTCCTGTTCGATACACCCTCGGGGCCGACCATCGTCTGCACGGCCTCTGTGCTTTTTGCCCTGACGACGCTTTCGGCCCGCCTCATCCGGCGTTAACCGGGACGGTGCGTTAACACCTTCCCACCGACGCGATACCGACGTAATACCGACGTAATACCGACGTCGGTATCGCCGTTAAGAACGTCTTCTCTGTGGCAAATACTCCGGGGTGAATCAGCCGCCCTACCCCACCATCGCCGCATGCACGAGCGCCTTCATCTCGGCCCGCGCCGGATAGCTGCTGGATGGCGACAACTGGGTGAAAAACACCACGCTCAACCCGGTTTCACGATCCACCCAGAAGAAGGTCGAGGCCATACCGCCCCAGCTGAAATCGCCCACCGATCCCGGCACCCGCGCCCGTGCCGGATCAAGCACAACCGCCCCGCCAAGACCAAAGCCCATGCCTTCCATGGGCTGCTCGGCAAAGCTCTGCGGCCCCATCTCCGCGATCTCTCCGCGTAGGTGGTTTTGCATCATGAAATCAACGGTTTGCGGCGAAAGAAGCCGCACCTCGCCCAGCGCCCCGCCCCGCCGCAACATCTCGGCAAAGCGCATGTAATCGTCGATCGTCCCGACAAGCCCGCCCCCGCCCGAGAACATGTTCGCCTCAAGGAAGGGCGACCCTGCCTTGTGATCGACACGGCGCAACGGGTTTTCCCCCGACTTTGCCGCATTGAGCGCCATCGCATCCCCCGCCAGCGGCGTATAGAGCGAGGCGAACCGATCCACCGCATGGCCCGGTACGGAAAACGCGGTCTCCGTCATGCCAAGCGGCCCCAGGATCTCGGTCTCGAAAAACGCCTCGAGCGTCTGCCCCGACACGACCTCGACCACCCGGCCCAGCACATCAATCGCCACCGAATACTCCCACCGCGCCCCCGGTTGAAACGCCAACGGCAAAGCCGCCACCCGGTCGACCATATCGGCCAGTGCGCCCTGGTTGGCGCGAAAGATCAAATCCTTCTCCTCCATCGCCGCCGCAAGCACACCGGGGTTGAACGGATAGCTCAGCCCCGCGCTATGGGTAAGAAGCTGGTGCAGCGTCGGCGTCGCCGCGGCTTCGGTCTCGTCAATCGACGTGGCTCCGGGAATGAGAGCCTGCATACCCTTGAAAGATGGGATAAATTCGCTCACCGGCGCATCGAGTGTAAACAGCCCGCGCTCGCAGAGCATCATCAGCGCCACCGTCGTCACCGGCTTGGTCATCGAGTAGATGCGCGCCACCGTATCGCGCGCGAAGGGCGCGCCGCTTTCAATATCGCGATGGCCCGTGGCGTGAAAGAATACCTCTTCCCCATGACGCGCCACAAGCATGCTGCTCCCCGGAAATTTCCGCGCCGTGATATAAGAGTCCATCCAGGCCCCGATCCGGTCGAGCCGTTCGGGATCGAAACCAAGCCGTTCGGCATCCCCCCTGTCCATGCGCATCTTCCCTGTATTCCAGGGGCCACCTCGGAAAGAGTGGCCCGCCTCCTCCGGCTCCACCTTGCCGCCGCAACAAGGGGTGGGGCAAGAACGCAAAAATACGTAGGTCGCCCTAGACGAGCTGTTCGCGGAAGGTTTCGATGAGCTTGGCCTTGAGAATTTTTCCCGTCGGCGCCGTCGGAAGATCCTCGGCGACCACGATCCGCTGGGGCCGCTTATAGGGCGTCAGGCGCTCGCCAAGGTAGGTCTTGAGCGCCGCCTCCGTAAGACCGCTCTCCGGCACCGCCTTGACAAAGGCCAGAACCTCTTCGTTTCCCTCGACCGCACGGCCCACGACACCGGCGATGATGACATCCGGATGCTCTGTTAACACTGCCTCAATCTCTACCGGATACACGTTGAAGCCTGAGCGGATGATCAATTCCTTTGTCCGGCCCGCAATATGAAGCCGCCCCTGATCGTCGAACCGGCCAAGGTCACCTGTCCGCAACAGGCCCTCTTCGGTCAGGACTGCGGCGGTTTGCTCCGGGTCGCGGAAGTAGCCCTTCATGACTTGCGGCCCGCCAACAAGGATTTCGCCGATCCCCTCCTGCGGCGTCGCGCCCGGCGCCCCGAGGTCGACATGGATCGTCGCGCCCAGCATCGCTTCGCCCACGCTCGTATCCGGATCGCCCATCGCGTTGCGCGTCGCGCAAATCCCCGCCGCGCTCTCGGTCAGGCCATAGCCATTCTGAAGCGGCTGTCCATAGAACGCTTCCGCCTCGCGCTTCCAAACCGGATCAAGCGGCGCACCGCCGGATGAGACATAGCGCAGCAAACCCCTGTCATACCGTGGCATGTCATGGGCGCGGGCATAGTGGAAAAGGTGCGCATGCATCTGCGGCACCGCCGGAAGGAGGGTCACGTCCTCCTGCAACGCCGTGTAGAGACGCGCCACGTCGAACACCGGCTCAAGCCGCGCCGAGCCTTGCGCAAGGCTGATCGCATGGATCGTGACGAGGCCGAAAATATGCGACATCGGCAGGGCGAGATAGGTCATGTCCCCGTCCCGCATCCCCCGCACATCCGCCGAAGCCCGCCCCGCCGCGATCATGTTGGCATGGGTGAGCATCGCCGCCTTCGGATGCCCCGTGGTCCCCGACGTATAGAGCAAGAGCGCAACCTGCTCCTCGCCGCTCTCGAACACTGGCTCGGCGACGCTGCCCTCTCGCGTCCAAAGCGCAACTTCGCCATACCGCCCGGCGCAGACCTGCGCGCCGAACTCCGCGGCATGGGCCTTGGCCGCCTGCGACGCCCCGGTCGCGAACATCACCGCGCTCGGGTCGGAATGCGCCACGAGTCGCTCAAGCTCGGGCCGGGACATCCGTGCATTGACCATGACCGCCGCCGCATCAAGGTAACTGGCGGCGAAATAGAACGCCGCGACCTCGATCGCATTCTCAAGAACCACGACGACACGCTCCCCCGGCCCCACCCCAAGCCGCACAAGATCATCCCGCGCATCCTCAACCGCACCCTGGAACCCGCCCCAAGTGATCCGCCGATCATCCCGGTCGATAAAGGCCAGCCCCTCTGGCTTGTCCCGCGCCGCCCGCGCGACCAACTCATGCACCCGCTGCATCCCGTCTCCTCCCCATGGCACGCAACATATGTTATCGCGCAGCACGAAGCCTAGTATGCCACCACACCGCCCGAGAATGGAAAAGACAGGAATGACGAAGCGTCACAGCTTCACCACACCCCGTACCCTCGCATGGCCACACCATGCCCTTACGGCCTTGCTGCATCTAACATTTTGATATGGAAGATTTTCAGTGGTGAGCCGTGTAGGATTCGAACCTACGACCCACTGATTAAAAGTCAGTTGCTCTACCAACTGAGCTAACGGCCCACTCTGTGGCGCGCTTACTATGACGCCTGTTGCAGGCGGTCAAGCCGAATCTGTGAGAAAAATGCAGAAGGCTGGAAACCTTTTACCAAGGGGCGTATATGCCGCTCATGACTACGCGTGGGAAAACCGGGCAATTGCCCTTTGAAAAGATGCACGGGCTCGGCAATGACTTTGTCGTGCTGGATGCCCGCATGCGCGATCCGGGGCTGACGGAAACGCTCATCCGCGCCATTGCCGACCGCCACCGCGGCGTCGGTTTCGATCAGCTTGCGGTGATCTCGAAAGGCGCGCATGACGCGCACCTGACCTTCTACAACAGCGACGGATCGACCTCTGCCGCCTGCGGCAATGCAACCCGCTGTATCGCACGGAAAATCATGGATGAAACCGGCCTGACAAGCCTGCGCCTCACGACGGATCGCGGCACGCTTCTGGCCCGTGATGCAGGCGACGGCCTGACCTCGGTGAACATGGGACAGCCCCAGCTCGACTGGCAGGAGATTCCCCTCGCCGAACCGCTCGATACGCTCGAGCTTCCCATAGACGGCGCGCCGACGGCGACAGGCATGGGCAACCCGCATTGCACCTTCTTCGTCGACGATGCCGAATCCGTGGACCTTGCGACGTTCGGGGCCGCCCATGAGCACCATCCGCTCTATCCCGAACGCACAAATGTGCAGGTCGCAAGCGTCATTGGCCCCGACCGCCTGCGCATGCGCGTCTGGGAACGCGGTGTCGGCATCACGCTGGCCTCCGGCTCCTCATCCTGCGCAACCGCCGTCGCCGCCGCCCGCCGCGGCCTTACCGGACGCAACGTCCGTATTGATCTCGATGGCGGCACGCTTCAGGTCCGCTGGGCCGAGGATGGCGTCTGGATGACCGGTCCGACGGCCCATGTTTTCTCCGGTTTCTTCACCAAAGCGTTTATCGAGGACGCACGATGAGCACCCCGCCCAAGTTCACGACCCTTGGCTGTCGCCTGAACGCCTATGAAACCGAAGCGATGAAAGCGCTCTCGGCAGAGGCGGGCCTGGGCGATGCCGTGGTCGTCAACACCTGCGCAGTGACCGCCGAAGCCGTGCGCAAGGCGCGTCAGGAAATCCGCAAGCTGCGCCGGGAAAACCCCGGCGCCCGCATCATCGTCACGGGCTGCGCCGCCCAGACCGAACCCGAGACTTTCGCCGCCATGGACGAGGTCGACACGGTCATCGGCAACACCGAGAAGATGCAGCCCGAGACATGGAAAACCATGGCCGCCGATTTCGTCGGCGAGACCGAGAAGGTGATGGTCGACGACATCATGTCTGTGACGGAAACCGCCGGGCATCTGATTGACGGCTTCGGCACCCGCTCCCGCGCCTACGTGCAGGTGCAGAACGGCTGCGATCACCGCTGCACCTTCTGCATCATCCCCTATGGCCGCGGCAATTCCCGCTCGGTGCCCGCGGGCGTCGTCGTGGATCAGATCAAGCGCCTCGTGGACAAGGGCTTCAACGAGATCGTGCTGACCGGGGTGGACCTGACAAGTTGGGGCGCAGACCTGCCCATGACACCGCGCCTCGGCGATCTCGTCATGCGCATCCTGCGCCTTGTGCCGGACCTGCCGCGCCTGCGCATTTCCTCCATCGACTCGATCGAGGCTGACGATGCCCTGATGCAGGCAATCGCGACCGAGCCGCGCCTCATGCCGCATCTGCACCTGTCGCTGCAGCATGGCGACGACCTGATTCTCAAGCGCATGGCCCGGCGCCATCTGCGCGACGACGCCATCGCCTTTTGCGAAGAGGCCCGGCGCCTGCGTCCCGACATGACCTTTGGCGCCGACATCATCGCCGGCTTCCCGACCGAGACAGAGGCCCATTTCGAGAACTCGCTCCGCCTCGTGACAGAGTGCGACCTGACCTGGCTGCACGTCTTCCCCTACTCGAAACGCGACGGCACCCCCGCCGCCAAGATCCCGTCACAGGTCAACGGCACGATCATCAAGGATCGCGCCGCCCGCCTGCGCGCCGCCGGTGAGGCACAGGTCGCCAGGCACCTCTCCGCACAGGTCGGCAAGACGCACCATATCCTGATGGAAAACGCCCATATGGGCCGCACCGAACAGTTCACCGAAGTCCATTTCGATACGCCCCAAACCGAAGGCGAGATCGTCACCGCGAAAATCACGGGAGCCAGCGCAACCCGCCTCGTCGCATGAGCCGCCCGGTTCTCTACAGCTTTCGCCGCTGTCCTTACGCGATGCGTGCCCGCCTCGCGATTGCCAGCGCAGGTATCACCGTCGAACTGCGCGAAGTGGTCCTGCGCGACAAACCCGCCGCTTTCCTCGCAACCTCGCCCTCCGCGACGGTGCCCTGCCTCGAGACTGGCGAGACGATCCTCGACGAAAGCCTCGACATCATGCTCTGGGCGCTGGAGCAGGACGATCCCGAGGGCCTGCTCGACATGCCCGACGAAGGCTACGCCCTGATCGCCGCCACGGATGGCCCGTTCAAGACCACGCTCGACCGCTACAAGTATCATACCCGCCACGCGGACGCGGACCGCAACACAGAACGCGCCAAGGCCTCGGCCCACCTCGATACGCTGAACACCCATCTCGCGGGGCAAGACTGGCTCTTCGGCCCGTCTTCGCGCCTTGCCGATCTCGCGATCCTACCCTTCATCCGGCAATTCGCGATGACGGACAAAGCTTGGTTCGACGCCCGGGACTGGCCCAACCTGCAACGCTGGCTGGCAACCTTCCTGGGGTCGCCCCGCTTCACCTCCATCATGACGAAATACCCACAATGGCACGAAGGCGATGCCGCCACCTTCTTCTCTGGGGAAATACTCCCGCCGGAGGCAAGCCGCTCCCGGGCCCAACCGGGCACGGGAGCTTGAAAAAGCGCGCCGCTCTGCGGCGCACCGCCTGCTTACGTTGCCGGGGCCATGACCGATGACCGGGCTTTCACGATCCCCATTGCCGCCCGCGCCGCCTCGCGCCCCTTCTCGACGAAATGCGCACGATAGATGGCGTTGTGATGGCCCGTTTCCTGGTAGTGATGCGGCGTGAGCGAGACCGACAGAACCGGTATGCCGCTGTCCATCCCGGCCCGCATCAACCCGTCAACCACGGCCTGCGCCACGAAATCATGTCGGTAAATCCCGCCATCGACGACAAAGGCCGCACAGGCCACCGCGCCATAGCGCCCCGTCCTCGCAAGATCGCGCGCAAGGAGCGGCATCTCGAACGCCCCCGGCACGTCGAACACATCGACCTCCGTCTCTGGAATAACCTCGCAGAATCCCGCAAGCGCGCGGTCCACGATATCGGCGTGCCACGCCGCCTTGATGAATGCATACCGGGTGTGTGTCATCACAGTGATCTCCTTTCGCAACAGACACGTCACCCAAGGCGATCACGAACGACAGACCGGCCCCAAGGGGCAGCCTGAGCGCACGTTCTCTTCCATCCGGACTATCACCGTCGGCTCCGGCCTTTCACCGGATCTGCTTGACCCCCTGCAACCGGCAGGGGCGCTCGCGGGCTCACGGGTCATGGCCCGCATACCGCCGGTGGGGAATTTCACCCCGCCCTGAGAACAACGGTAACTTGCCAAGTCCCGGGCCGCGATGCAACATCCCGCCAAACGCCATCAGGACAGATAATGCACCCCAACCCCATGTTTCATATCGCAACGCGCGAAGAGAACCTCGCCTTCGCCCGCGAACGCGGCTTTGGCATGCTGGCCCTGTCCTCGGACGGTGCACCGCACCTGTCGCATGTGCCCTTCCTGCTCTCGCAAGACGGGCGCGTGGCCGACCTGCACCTCGCCCGCCCGAGCGCCACCGCCCGCGCCACGAAAGCGCCCCGCCCCGCAACCCTCGCCGTGACCGGTCCGGATAGCTATATCTCGCCGGATTGGTATGACATGGCCGACCAGGTGCCGACTTGGAACTATGTCGCCGTGCACCTTTCCGGCAATCTCGTGCCCTTGCCTGATGCGGCCTTGCGCGATCAACTCGACCGGCTGAGCGCCGCCTTCGAAGAGCGGCTCCTGCCCAAACCCGTCTGGCAGAGCGCCAAGATGGATACCGGGGCGCTCTCCCGCCTCCTGCGCATGATCCGCCCCTTCCGGCTCGAAATCGAGGACGTGCAGGGCACCTGGAAATTCTCGCAGAACAAACCAGATGCCGCCCGCCTCCGCGCCGCATCGCATGTGGCAGGGGCCGGCATCGGCTCTGACCTCGCGCTTCTCTCCGGCCTGATGCAGGCCCCCAATGAAAAGGGTCCCGAATGAAACTCCTCTTTGCTTCTGCATCTCCCTATGTGCGCAAGGTGCGGGTTCTCCTGCACGAAACCGGCCAGGCCGACGATGTCGAGCTGCTTTCGGTCAAGACCACGCCGATCACGACGGCTGCCGAGGCGCGCGCCGCCAATCCGCTCGGCAAGATTCCCGCCCTGATCCGAGACGAGGGCCGCCCGATCTTCGACAGCCGGGCGATTTGCCGCTATCTCGATGCCCGCGGCAATGGCGGGCTCTACCCCGAGGATCGGCTCTGGGATGTGCTGACGCTCGAGGCGATGGCGGATGGGATCATGGATGCCGCCATCCTCATAACCTACGAAGGCCGCCTGCGCGCGCCCGAACGACAAGATCACGGATGGCTCGATGCCCAGTGGGGCAAGGTCTCCCATGCGCTGGACGCGCTCGAGTCGGACTGGGTGGCTGATCTGAACGGCCCCCGCGACATGGGGCAATTCGCGCTCGGCTGCGCGCTCGGTTATCTCGATTTCCGCCATGACGCCCGTCATTGGCGCACGGGACGCCCGGCCCTCGCCCAATGGTTCGAAACCCTCGCCACCCGCGACAGCATGCGCGCGACCGTGCCAAGCGACTGACCACGCCTCCCCCCGAAGCGATTCGCGCAAGGGCCCGAAACCCCCTTCGGTAGCGCAAACATCTGCTACGTATGGCTTTTCGTGAATGCGTTTCAAGCGCGACAGAGGGACGCTAAGGCGAAACTTGGGCGAAACATCGCTGGACGGTTTGGCGTCGCTTCGCTAAATAGCGGCCTGTAGAGGCTGCCCAAGGTGCGGCTTCGACGGTTTTGGCTCGTTTACTTGGCCAAGAAAGAATGGAGAGAACCTCGTGTCCCACGCAGAAGATCACGAAGGCACCCGCAGAGATTTCCTCTACTACGCCACCGCTGGCGCAGGTGCAGTGACCGCCGGAGCCGCCGTCTGGCCTCTGGTCAACCAAATGAACCCTTCGGCAGACGTTCAGGCCCTTGCCTCGATCATGGTCGATGTTTCCGGTGTCGAACCGGGAACCCAGCTGACCGTGAAATGGCTCGGCAAGCCGGTCTTTATCCGCCGCCGGACCCAGGAAGAGATCGACGCCGCCCGCGCCGTGTCTGCTGAGGATCTGACCATCGACAAGATGTCCCAGAACCGCAACAACATGGAACTGGACGCATCCGACGAGAACCGCACGCTCGACGAAGCGGGCGAATGGCTCGTGATGATCGGTGTCTGCACCCACCTTGGCTGTGTCCCGATCGGCGATGGTGCTGGCGAATTCGGTGGCTGGTTCTGTCCCTGTCACGGGTCGCATTACGACACCTCCGGCCGTATCCGCAAAGGCCCGGCTCCCGAGAACCTCTGGGTTCCCGTGGCCGCTTTCGTCGATGACTCGACGATCAAACTCGGTTAAGGAGCGCGCATAATGTCTGGTATTCCTCACGACCATTACGAGCCGAAGACCGGCGCAGAGAAATGGCTCCATAGCCGCCTGCCCATCGTCGGCCTGATCTATGACACCATCATGATCCCCACCCCCAAGAACCTGAACTGGTGGTGGATCTGGGGTATCGTTCTCGCGTTCTGCCTCGTCTTGCAGATCGTGACCGGTATCGTTCTCGCAATGCACTACACGCCGCATGTCGATTTCGCGTTCGCCTCTGTCGAACACATCATGCGCAACGTGAACGGCGGGCATATGCTCCGCTATATCCACATGAACGGCGCATCGCTGTTCTTCTTCGCCGTCTACATCCATATCTTCCGCGGCCTGTTCTACGGCTCCTACAAGGCGCCCCGCGAAATCACGTGGATCGTCGGCATGCTGATCTTCCTGATGATGATGGGCACCGGCTTCATGGGCTACGTTCTGCCCTGGGGTCAGATGTCCTTCTGGGGTGCGACCGTGATCACCGGCCTGTTCGGTGCGATCCCGTTCATCGGCGAAGCGCTGCAAACCTGGCTCCTCGGTGGGCCGGCAGTGGACAACTATACCCTGAACCGCTTCTTCTCGCTGCACTACCTGCTGCCCTTCGTGATCGCCGCTCTCGTGGTCGTTCACATCTGGGCTTTCCACACCACGGGCAACAACAACCCGACCGGTGTCGAGGTGCGTCGCGGCTCCAAAGAAGAAGCTGCCAAGGACACCCTGCCGTTCTGGCCCTACTTCGTGATCAAGGATCTCGTCGGTCTCGCCATCGTGCTGGTGATCTTCTTCGCGGTTGTCGGCTTCATGCCGAACTACTTCGGTCACCCGGACAACTACATCGAAGCCAACCCGCTCGTAACGCCGGCACACATCGTTCCGGAATGGTACTTCCTGCCCTTCTACGCGATCCTGCGTGCCTTTACGGCAGATGTCTGGGTCGTGATGGCGGCAAGCTGGATCACCGGCGGCATCGTTGACGCCAAGTTCTTCGGCGTGCTGGCCATGTTCGGCGCGATCGCGGTCATGGCCATCGTGCCCTGGCTCGACACGAGCCGCGTGCGTTCGGGCCGTTTCCGTCCGATGTTCAAGTGGTGGTTCTACCTCCTCATCCTCGACTTCTTCGTCCTGATGTGGGCCGGCGCAATGCCTGCCGAAGGCATCTACGCGATGATCTCGCTGATCGGATCGGCCTACTGGTTCGCCTACTTCCTCGTCATCCTGCCGATCCTCGGCGTGATCGAGAAGCCGACCACCCCGCCGACCTCGATCGAGGAAGACTTCAACGCCCATTACGGCAAACCTGCTGAATAAGAAGGAAACAGGATCATGCTTAAGAAACTTAGCATCGCCGCAATCGCTGCCCTGTCCCTTTCGGCAGGGGGCGCCCTCGCGGCCGGCGGAGCAGGCCACGTGGAAGATGTGGACTTCTCCTTCGAAGGCCCGTTCGGCAAGTTCGACCAGAACCAGCTTCAGCGCGGCCTTCAGGTATATACCGAGGTCTGTGCGGCTTGCCACGGCATGCGTTACGTCCCGATCCGCGCCCTCGCGGACGAAGGCGGCCCACACCTGCCCGCAGATCAGGTCCGCGCCTATGCCGAGCAGAACTTCGAGGTGTTCGATGCCGACCTGGACGACTATCGCCCGGCCAAGCCGACCGACCACTTCCCGCAAGGTGGCGACCCCAACGCGCCCGACCTGTCGCTGATGGCCAAGGCCCGTGCGGGTTTCCACGGCCCCTACGGCACCGGCATGAACCAGCTGTTCAAAGGTATGGGCGGCCCGGAATACATCGTCTCGATCCTGACCGGGTATACCGGCAAGGAAAAGGAAGAGGCCGGCACGCTCTACTACGAGAACACCGCCTTCCCCGGTGGCTGGATCGCCATGGCCCCGCCGCTCTACGGCGAGGACGTGGAATATGCCGACGGTCACTCCAACTCCCTGCACCACGAAGCCGAAGATCTGGCGGCCTTCCTGATGTGGGCGGCAGAACCCAAGATGATGGCCCGCAAACAGGCTGGCTTCATCGGTGTTCTGATGCTGACCCTGCTCGCGTCGCTCCTGTTCCTCACGAACAAGAAACTCTGGGCGCCGGTCAAAGGCAAAGAGTTCCACGGCTAAGCCGCGGACCGACACAACTCTCTCCAGAAGGCCTCGCCACCCCGGCGGGGCCTTTTTCTTTGACTGGCACACATGGCCGAATGATTTGCGCCACCCCTCTGCGCCTTGCTATGCCTTGCCCCAAGCATAGGAGGCTTTCATGACCCAAGCCCTTGTCGTCATCGACGTTCAGAGCGATTTTTGCCCCGGCGGTGCGCTCGCCGTGCCCGGCGGTAGCGAAATCGTGGACGGAATCAATGCGTTGATGCCCGCGTTCGACCATGTGATCCTGACACAGGATTGGCACCCGGCGGGGCATTCCTCCTTTGCCTCCTCTCATGCAGGCAAGGCACCGTTCGACATGATCGACATGCCCTATGGCCCCCAGGTGCTCTGGCCCGACCATTGCGTGCAGGGATCGCAGGGTGCCGCCTTTCACCCCGATCTCAACACCGATGCCGCCGCGATCATCCAGCGTAAAGGCATGAACCCCGCCATCGACAGCTATTCCGCCTTCTTCGAGAATGATCGCGCAACCCCGACCGGCCTTGACGGTGCCTTGAAGAACCTTGGCATCTGCGACCTGACCTTCGTGGGCCTCGCCACCGATTTCTGCGTCGCCTACTCGGCACTGGATGCTGCACGGCTCGGCTTCAAGGCGACCCTGCGCCAGGATCTCTGCCGTGCAATCGACTTGAACGGCTCGCTCGACACCGCTCTGGCCGATATGCGCGTGGCTGGCGTGGTGCTGACATAACCGGATCGCCCGCATTGCCATTTTGTTAACGGACCCGGCGCTATCCTGCTTCTGCCCCAAGAAGACCAGATTGCAGAGATCCGTGAATGACATGTGCCTTCGGCCTCCCTCCGGCCACCGACCGCCCGTCGCAGGACCGCCTCGAAGGCGTTCATGTCCTCCTGGCCGAGGATAACCATACAAACCGCCTCCTCATCCGGGCTTTCCTTGCCGATCTGCCCCTCCGGCTGAGCTTTGCCCATGATGGGGTCGAGGCCGTCGCCAAAGCCTGCGAACTCGTGCCGGACATCGTGCTGATGGATATGTCCATGCCCGGCCTGAGCGGCATTGAGGCCACCGCCAAAATTCGCCGCCTGGATCAGGCGCAACCAACCATCATCGCGCTCACGGCCTACTCCGATAGCCGCCACAAACAGGCCTGCCTTGATGCCGGGATGGATGCCTTCCTCTCGAAACCCGTGCAACGCGATGACCTCCTGCGCGCACTCGGTCTGCGCGCCCCCGGCCCCTCCACCGCCTGAAAACAGATTGGACCCCTTGCCCTTTCTTCGCTATCACCTTGGAAACTCTGGCAAGGAAAGCCCTCTCCATGGTCGATATCGCGACACGTGTCTGGAACCAGCAATGGAAGATTGATCCGATCGTCCGGTCGCTGATCGACAACGACTTTTACAAACTCCTGATGTGCCAATCGGTCTTCCGCAACCAGCCCGACGCGCATGTCACCTTCTCGCTCATCAACCGGACCGACTCTGTCCGGCTGGCCGACCTTGTCGACGAGGGCGAGTTGCGTGAACAGCTCGACCATATCCGCTCGCTCTCCCTGACACGCGGCGAAAGCACCTTCCTGCGCGGCAATACCTTCTACGGCAAACGCCAAATGTTCCGCCCCGATTTCATGGAATGGTTCGAAAACCTCCGCCTGCCCGACTATCACCTCGAGAAACGCAACGGCCAATATGAGCTGACCTTCGAAGGCAAATGGCACGAGGTCATGCTCTGGGAAATCCCCGCGCTGGCGGTTCTGATGGAGCTGCGCGGGCGCGCGGTTCTCAATGACATGCGCAAGTTCGAGCTTCAGGTGCTCTATGCCCGCGCCATGACCAAGCTCTGGGAAAAGATATCGCACATGCGCGATGTGCCCGGCCTCAAGATCGCCGATTTCGGCACCCGCCGCCGCCATTCCTACCTCTGGCAGGATTGGTGCGTGCAGGCCATGGGCGAGGGGCTTGGCGACAAGTTCATCGGCACCTCGAATTGCCATATCGCCATGAAACGCGACCTCGAAGCCATCGGCACCAATGCGCATGAACTGCCCATGGTCTATTCCGCCCTCGCCAAGACCGACGAAGAGCTCGCCCAAGCGCCCTACCAGGTCCTCGCCGACTGGCACGAGGAACATGACGGCAATCTCCGCATCATCCTGCCCGACACCTACGGCACCGAGGGCTTCCTCAAACGTGCGCCGGACTGGCTCGCAGGCTGGACAGGCATCCGCATCGATTCCGGCGATCCCGCAGCCGGCGCCGAAGTCGCGATCCGTTGGTGGAAAGAGCGTGGCGAAGACCCCACCAAGAAGCTCATCATCTTCTCTGACGGTCTCGACGAGGCCAAGATCGTCGAGCTGGCCCAACAATTCAAAGGCCGCGCCAAGGTCTCTTTCGGCTGGGGCACGCTCCTGACCAACGATTTCCGCGGGCTGACCCCCGACGACGCCCTCGCGCCCTTCTCGCTCGTGTGCAAGGCGGTCTCGGCCGATGGCAACCCCACGGTGAAACTCTCCGACAACCCCAACAAGGCCATGGGTCCGGCGGATGAAATCGAGCGATATAAACGGGTCTTCGGGGTCGGGGATCAGGAAAAGCTCGACGTTATCGTCTAACGTCTGCCTCACCCCCTCACAGTTGCGCCATACGCGTCAAGACGTGTCCTTGACCTGACCCCGAAGTGCCTTGACCTCACCGCGCTCTTTCTTGGCCTTGAGGCGGCGCTGTTTCGATCCATAGGTGGGCTTGGTCTTGATCCGCCGCTTCGGTTTGACGAGCGCCTTGCGGATCAACTCGGCCAGGCGTTCGCGCGCGATCTCGCGGTTGCGGGCCTGGCTGCGGGTTTCATCGCATTGGATGATGACCGCACCCTCCTTGGTCCAGCGCCGCCCCGCAAGCCGCTTGAGCCGCGCCTTGACCTGCCCGTCAAGAGAAGGGGAGCGCTCTGCCTCGAACCGAAGCTCAACCGCCGTTGCCACCTTGTTGACGTTCTGACCGCCCGGCCCGCTGGCGCGGACGAACTGCTCGGTCAATTCCCAGTCCTGCAAGCTGACCTTTTCGTCAATCACGAGCATCGCCCAGCCCTTCTTCCCTGTTCAACTACGCCCGCCGGAGGCGTCCCGAACCGCCCCTTGTGTCGGCCTGACACATTTCGCACCGACGTGATACCGACGTAATACCGACGTGATACATATACCCGATTTTCCAACGAAAAGGGCCGCTCTTCGCGATGAGCGGCCCTTCGAGATGGTAGGAGGTGCGTCGGTTAGGTCAGCACCAATTCGGAGTCTATATCAGCCAAGGGCTGCCTCAGAGATACTCCCTCCGAACTGTTCCAACACTGCTCTCCATAGCTTCTCTAGACAATGGGCACCTCCTTTCAGATTGTTTCGCGTATCCTCAGCCTGCCATAGGATGTGGATATGTCAAACAAAATCATGTGGTGCGCGGCACCAAAAACCCCACGATGATGCGGAATGGCACAAGAGCAAGCAAAGCCAGGGAAAGCTTGACGAGCCAGTCGGCAAATCCAAGGCTGACCCAAAGCGGCACAACCGGCCCCGCTCCCAGAAGCGGCAACATCTCACCGGCCCAGCTCACATCATTGCCCGGCTCGATCATGGTCAGGGCGCCGGAGAAAGCGATGGTAAAGAAAATCGCGGTATCCACGGACGAGCCAACCAGCGTCGACGCCAACGGCGCCCGCCACCAAGCCCCCTCGCGCAGCCGGTTGAACACCGCCACGTCAAGAAGTTGCGCCGTCAGGAACGCAAGCCCCGAACCCAGCGCAATGCGCAACGTCACGGCAGGATAGGTATAGCCATCGCCCTCAAGCATGATTTGCGTGCCGATCGCGGAACAGATGACGCCGACCACAAAGCCGACCACAACAACGCGGCGCGCCGCGGCAACGCCGTAAACACGGTTCATCACATCCGTGACAAGGAACGCGAGCGGATAGGTAAAGGCACCCCAGGTCAGCCATTGGCCAAACAGGAACTGCACAAGGATATTCGAGGCCACGACAATGGCGGCCATGGCAAGAATGCCGGGAAGGTGGATGGTTTTCATAACTCTGAATCCGTTTTTACAAGGTAGCGGCGACTTGGCCCCGCACCAACGCGGGACGGGCGGGGTCTATAGGGGCCAATCCTTGAAATCAAGAGGTTTCGTCGATCACGTATTCCACGACCTCGGTGCGTTGGAGCGCAAAGAAATTGTCATCCGACACCATGGTCAAGCGAAGCGCGCCCTCCGCATCACGCCAGACGGACAGCGCTTCGAGATTGTCATGAACCCCCGTAGTCGCATGGAAAAGCACTTCTCCGCGGACGAGACGGTCATCCTCGATATCGAACCGACGGACACGGCTGCTGAAGCCAACGACGTTGAAACTCCGCTCAAGCAGGTAGAACCGTCCATCCGGCCCGAAATCCGCCCCGACAGGGCGAAACCCGCCCTCGCGCGAGATATCGTCGAGGATATGCCATTTGCCCTCTGCAAGCCGCCATACAGGGAACCCCTGCGCGTCCCCCACCTGGCCTTCTGACACAACGACAAGGCGCCCAAGCGGGTCAATGGCAATCGCCTCCAGCCCCTCGTTCCGCGAGAGCGCCTCTGTCCCCGGCAAGGCAGGCAGGCTCTGCGCCGGTGCGCCCGGCGCGTCAAAGGCCTCGACCTTTTGCTGCCCCTCGAAACACACGAAAATCGGTCCGCCCGCCGCATCGCGGGCCAATCCCTCACTATTGCGTTCATAAGGGCGTGGCACCTTGCCATCCCGGTTCTTCACGGTCTCCATACGTAAATAGTCAACCCCGACGATCTGCCGCTGCGCATCCCGCACGAAACGTCCTTCGACAAACCGGCCCCGGTCGGTCACCATGAGAAACGCTGCCCCATCCGGCGTTACTTCCATACCGGAAAAGCCGCCGAACCAATCCTCCGGTCGGTCCCACACATAGACCGAGACTAGGCGGGCTTGGTCCCCCCCCTCAGCCCAGCCGCTGGCCGCGGCACATAGGCAGACTGCGCCTATTGCGATCGCAGGACGGAAACACATTGCCGGGGCAGATCGGCCATCTGAAGCTGACGGCGTGGTTTCGGTTTGGGGGCATTAGGGTCGGGCGGCGGCGGGTTGAGAATATCCTGCACCCATTTTTCCGCATCCTTGCAGCCATCGCCGGGCGGTGGCGCTTTCTGATCGACGCAGCCTCGCGCGCCCCTCGGACAGTTCAGTCGCACATGGAAATGATAGTGATGCCCCCACCACGGGCGGATCTTGCGAAGCCAACTCTTGTCACCCGTTTCGTCATTGCACATCTGCACCTTGGCCCCCGGAAAGACAAAGATACGCGACACGCGCGGATCTTGCGCGGCGGCTTTGAGGATCTCGTGATGCTGACGGGTCCAGTTGTCGTTGACATAGGCGCCATTGGCGCGCCGCAACGAAATGGATGAGATGCTCTCGCGTTCCGCCGCGCTCAGGTCGAGGCGTTTGGGCGGCAACATCCAGACATCGACATCAAGACCGCTCTGGTGGCTCCGATGCCCCGAAAGCATCGGCCCACCACGCGGCTGGCTCATGTCGCCGACATAAAGCCCTTCCCAGCCCGGCTGCGCCGCAGCGCTGGCGGAAAGATCACGAATGAAAGAAACGGTTTCGGGATAGCCCCAGTTACGATTTCGCGACAGGCGCATCGCCTGCCAGGTCGGCCCGGTTTCAGGAAGCTCCACCCCCCCGGCAAGGCACCCTTTGGAATACGACCCGTGCGGCACAGGCTCTTGCCGCGACCCATGCTCATGGGCCCCGAACAACTGCCGCGCCTCGACCCCACGCATGGCTGCGGGAATTTCCGCTTGGGTCGAAACCGTCGCAAGCTCCGCCGTTTGCGTCTGGCATGCCGCCAGCCCGCCAAAAGCGATCAGGATGAGGAGGCGTCGGACCATTTGGTGTGATCTCCTTCCGGTTTCACCCAGACTAACAGGATCATTCCGAGAAGAAAGAGGCCGGCAATCGGCGTGATGCCAAGGCGCTGACTTCCGCTGATGTCCGACACGATGGCGATCAGCGCCGGCGCAAGGAAGGTCGTCGCCTTGCCCGAAAGCGCATAAAGGCCAAACGCCTCTGTCATCCGCTCCGGGTTCGACTGCCGCACGACCATGGTCCGGCTCGCCGACTGAAGCGCACCGCCTGCTGCCCCGATCATGCCACCGGCAAGGAAGAACAGGATATCCGGCAGGTTCGATCCTTCGGCGAGAGGAATCCCAAAGACTGCCTCCCTCGACAGGCCGACGATGAACACCGCCGTGCACAGAAGCGCCGTGATGCAGGTCACGATCACGGGTTTCGGTCCAAAGGCCGTATCTGCCTTGCCCCCGATCCAGGCAAACAGGGCACCGGTCAGAGCAGCGACGATCCCGAAAATGCCGACCTGTTGAACGCCCCAATCCAAGACACCAAAGGCATAAATCCCACCGAATGTATACATCCCGTTGAGCGCATCGCGGTAGAACATGGACGAGGTGAGATAGGCCAACAGGCTCCTGTGGACCGGCAAACCCCGAAGCGTCCGGCCAAGGTCGCCCAGCGCCACGCCAACCTTGTAAGGCTTGTGGTTCGGATCAGGCGCCTCCTTCACCCAAAGGAAGAAGGGGATCATGAAGACCGCATACCAGATCGCCGTCAGAGGCCCGACAGCCCGCGTATCCGCATAGGTCTCGGGATCAAGCCCGAAAATCGGTGCAAGACCAGCCATCGTCTTGCCGGTGTCGCCCGCCTGGAACAGCAAGAGCATGATCGCAAGCGCAATCACACCGCCGATATACCCGAAGGCCCAGCCCGTCCCCGAGATTTTCCCGATTTCTTCCTTGTTCCCAAGCGACGGCAGCATGGCATTGGTAAAGATCGTCGCGAACTCCATCCCGATCAGGCCAACCCCGAAAAAGACGAGGGTAAGCGTAATATCGAAATGCTCCGGTGCGGTGAACCAAAGCGCGTAGGCGCCAACGACATACATGACCGAGAAGGTCCAGACCCATGGCATGCGCTTACCGGTGCTGTCCGCGACCGCGCCAAGTATGGGAGCAAGGATCGCGATGAAGAAGCCAGACACGGTAAGACCGTAGCCCCAATAGGCTTGCGCCTGCGCCTTGGCCGCCTTGAGGTCCATGCCGCTATCGACCAACAACTCACTGACCACCTTGGCGAAATACGGCCCGAAAATGAACGTCAGGACGAGCGTGTTATACGGTTGGCTCGCCCAGTCAAAGAACCACCAGCCCCAGATTCGTCTCTTCTTGGAAATCTCGGCCATACCGCCCTCCCCCTCGTTTTGTGCCATCTTAGACAGGGAGTATGACATTCAGGCAAGCTAATCTTGCATTGGCGGCCAAGGGCGCGTCGCCTCTGCGGCGATCCAGTTGGCGATCCATTCCGGTGGTTCCGGACTATGGGCCTCCTGCCCAAGGGCTTCGAGGATACGATCCGGAGTCACGATGCCATTCTGATCCGTCACGGCAGCCCGGTAGAGCGCATGGTTCGCACATTCCCCATCCCGTTTCCACATCGACTGCTCGATATAGACGAACTTGTCGTCCCAACAGACCGCGCGGCTTCGGATTTCGAACCGCTCGAAGGTGCGAATACGGCGGCGATACCGCACCGACACCCCGGCCATCGTAAGCGCCCAGCGTTTCTTGCGCAGAACCGCAATCAGGCCGATCCTATGCGCCAGCGGAATGCGCCCCAGATCAAGAAGCGTCAACGTCCGCCCGTTGTTCAACTCCATCCAGATGTCGATGTCCTGCGGCCAACAGATATGCTGCGACACGTGTGTCCCGGTAAGCGGGAGAGGGGTAGCGTTGCGGGCGACGATCAACTCCTTGATCATCCGTATAAAGGGGTACATGGGCGGCTCCTTTCGCGCCGCCTTCTGTGCCCACCGGCCCCCCGCGTCAATCATGACCTTGCAGGAGGCTTGCCCTTTGCCGCGCACACGCTTACCTGTTGGGCAGGAAAAACAGGAGAGACCTGCTCATGATGGCAATCTACGGACCGCTGCGGCTTATTCTGGATGTAGCTTTCTTCATCATGCTCATTCATATCATCATGAGCTGGCTCATCAGCTTCCAGGTGCTCAACCTTGGCCAGCAATTCGTCGCCCAGATATGGTATGGCCTCAATCGCCTCCTCGAACCGATCTACACGCCGATCCGCAATATCCTGCCCGATACCCGACCGCTTGATCTTGCGCCGCTGGTGGCCTTCATCATCATCATCTCGCTGCGCGACTATATCCTGCCCGCGGTCTTGCTATGACCGTCTGAGATCGCCCCGCGGGTTGTGAGGCCCGCGGCAATGTGAAAAACTGCCGGACAAGAGCAGTTGACCAACCAGAGCAGGACCTCCATGGCCGCCGCCACTTTGCTGCGTGACGTATTCGGATTCGAATCTTTCCGTCCCGGCCAGGAAGAGATCGTAGATGCCGTGGTGCGCGGCGAGAACGTTCTCGCCATCATGCCGACAGGTGGCGGAAAATCCCTTTGTTTTCAGCTTCCTGCCCTTGTCCGCGACGGTGTCACCGTCGTCATCTCGCCTCTGATCGCCCTCATGCGCGACCAGGTTCGCGCCCTGCGCGAGGCCGGTGTCGAGGCTGGCGCCCTGACCTCCGGCAATACCGAGGAAGAGACCGCCGCCGTCTGGGAGGCTCTGGACTCCGGACGCCTCAAACTCCTCTACATCGCACCGGAACGGCTTGCCTCCGGGGCCGCCATGGGCATGTTGCGGCGCATCGGTGTCTCTCTCATCGCCGTGGACGAGGCCCATTGCGTAAGCCAATGGGGCCATGATTTCCGCCCCGACTACCTGCGCATCGGCGAATTGCGCCGCGCCCTCGATGTGCCCATCGCCGCCTTTACCGCCACTGCCGACGCCGAAACCCGCGACGAGATCGTCACCCGCCTGTTTGATGGCCATGCGCCCGAAACCTTCCTGCGCGGTTTTGATCGGCCCAATATCCACCTCGCCTTCGAGGCCAAGAACAGCCCCCGCCGCCAGATCCTCGATTTCGCCAATGCCCGCAAAGGGCAATCGGGCATCGTCTATTGCGGCACCCGCGCCAAGACCGAGAGCCTCGCCGCCGCCCTGCGCGAGGCGGGCCATCTTTCGCTGCATTACCACGGTGGTATGGACCCCGACGCCCGCCGCGAGACCGAAGCCCGGTTTCAGCGCGAAGACGGGTTGATCGTCGTGGCAACGGTCGCGTTCGGCATGGGCGTCGACAAACCCGATATCCGCTGGGTTGCCCATGCGGACCTGCCGAAATCCATCGAAGCCTATTACCAGGAAATCGGGCGCGCCGGACGCGATGGCGCGCCGGCCGAAACCCTGACCCTCTATGGGCCGGATGACATCCGCCTGCGCCGATCCCAGATCGACGAGGGCCTTGCGCCGCCCGAACGCCGCGCCGCTGACCATGCCCGGCTCAATGCGCTTCTGGGTCTTGCCGAGGCCCTTCATTGCCGTCGCGAAAAGCTCCTTGGATATTTCGGCGAAACCGAAATATCCTGCGGCAATTGCGATCTCTGCGATGCGCCCGCCGATATCTTCGACGGCACGACCGCGGTGCGCAAGGCGCTCTCTGCGGCACTGCGCACCGGCGAATGGTTCGGCTCAGGTCACCTGATCGACGTGCTTCTTGGTGCCGAGACCGACAAGGTGCGCGAGCGCGGCCATGACGGCCTGCCCACCTTTGGCGTAGGGAAGGAATACGACAAACGCCAATGGCAGGCGATCTTCCGGCAGATGATGGGCCATGACCTCCTGCGCCCTGACCCGGAACGCCACGGCGGATTGCGCATGACCGACGCCGCGCTGCCGATCCTCAAAGGTGAGGCCTCGATCGACCTGCGCCAGGATACCATACGCTCGGGGCCGTCCCGCCCCGCAGCCAAGGCACTGGTCAACGAGGAAGACGCGCCCCTGCTTTCCGCACTCAAAGCCAAGCGGCGCGCGCTGGCCGAGGCCGCCAAGGTGCCCGCCTACATCATCTTCAATGATCGCACCCTGATCGAGATGGCCGAGAAACGCCCCCAAACCCTCGACGACATGGCCGGGATCGGCGGCATCGGCGCCAAGAAACTCGCCTCCTATGGCACGGCCTTCCTCGAAGTTATCGTTGGTGAGGCCGCTTCCCTGCATCCTTCGCGCCGCAAGCTCGCCGGGCGCGAAGCGGGCACGCTCTATGACCGCCTTCTCGAGGTTCAAGCCGACCTCGCCCGCGGCCCCGATGGGATCGACAAACCGATGTCCTGCTCGGCCTCGCTCCTCGCCAAGGTGGCCAACACCCGTCCGCAAGACGCCGACAGCATGGCGCGTCTTTTGGGCGACAAACGGGCGCAACGATTTGGGGCGGCCTTTCTGGACGCCGTGCGCGAAGCGGGCTAAATCTCGACCCGAACCAAAAGGAGCCTTTGGGAATGCTAGTCGTTGTGTCGCCCGCCAAGAAGCTGGACTGGAACCCGGTCGAAACCCGCACCACCGCGCCGGACTTTCAGGACGACGCCGTGACCCTCGCAGAAACCGCGCGTGGCTTGTCGGTCGATGACCTGCAAAAGCTCATGTCGCTCAGCCCCAACCTCGCGATGCTGAACTACGATCGGTTCAAGGCGTTCGAGGCCTCGCCCGAGGCCGACGCCACCCGTCCCGCCGTCCGTGCCTTTGCCGGCGATACCTATACCGGACTTGAGGCCGCATCGCTTGACGAGGACGAGATGGCCTGGGCACAGGATCACCTGCGCATTCTCTCCGGCCTCTACGGGGTGTTGCGCCCCCTTGATGCGATCCAGCCCTACCGCCTCGAAATGGGCAGTCGCCTCAGGAACCCGCGCGGCAAGAATCTTTATGACTATTGGGGCGACCAGATTTCCAACGCGCTCAATGCCCAAGCCGCCGAGACCGGCAGTGACGTGCTCGTCAACTGCGCGAGCCAAGAATATTTCGGCGCGGTCGATCCCAAGGCGCTCAAGCTACGGGTCATCACGCCGGTCTTCATGGAGGACAAGGGCGGCGTGCCCAAGATCGTGAGCTTCTACGCCAAGAAAGCGCGCGGCTCCATGGCCCGCTTCATCATCCAGCGCCGCCTGACCGATCCCGAAGGCATCAAGGACTTTGACCTCGGGGGCTATGCCTATCAGCCCGACATGTCCGAAGGTGACCGCTGGGTTTTTCTGCGTAATACGCCCGAGTCCTGATCGCCCTTACCCTGTCGGGCGGGCTTCATCGGGAAACGGATCTCTGGTTCCGGGCGGACAGTTGAGCGCAATCGCATTGAATATCTCGTCCTTGCGCAAGGGTTTGGTCAGGTAGTGATCCAACCCGGCCGCAAGGATACCCTCTTCGTCGCCCTCCACTGCATGCGCCGTCAGGGCGATGATTGGCACGCGCGTGTTCCCTTCCATCGCCCGGATACGCTGTGTCGCTTCCTTGCCATCCATCTTCGGCATGGAAATATCCATGAAAATGAGGTCTGGTCGCTCTTTCTCGAACGCCTCTACGGCCTCTATCCCGTTCTCGGCGAAACGCAGGTCGATTTCGAGAGATTTGAGCAGCTTGCTCAAGACAAGTCGGTTCGTCTTGTTGTCTTCCGCGGCCAAAATACGCATCGGTCGCCCGCCACCGGCGCGCGGCGGCTTTCCTGAAACCCGCCCTGCGGGTTCGGGCGCCTCTCGCTCGACAAGTTCCCTGATCTGACGAAACAGCGCGCGCCGGACCGTCGGTGTCTTGAGAATGGCCACCTGCGGGTCCTCATGCCCCTTGCCAAGCATCGCAGCAGGATCATCGCTCAGCAGGATGACAGGGCCGGACCAGTCGCGCGCGCGCAGTGCCTCAACCAACCCGGAGCCACCCATGCTCGACATCATCTCCTCGGCAAGCACAAGGTCTGCGCCCATGACAAGATCGGGGGCCTTGCGGGCATCGCTGCACAAGGTCACCCGTGCCCCCATCTGCTCCATCTGTTTCTGCAGAAGCGTGCGGTTGATCGCCTTGTCGTCCACGATCAGCACCTTCCTGACACCCCGCGGTAGGGATGGAGGCTGAACGCTGAGGTCCTCATCGACAGGCAATGTTACCCGGAAACCGAAACTCGTGCCTTCCCCCGCGATCGAGTCGACCCATATCTCGCCGCCCATAAGCGCAATCAGCCGCTGGGTGATCGAAAGCCCTAGCCCCGTGCCCTCGAATTGTCGGTTGCGCTCATCCTCGACCTGATTGAACTCTCCGAAAACGTGGTCGATCTTGTCTGCCGGAATGCCGATCCCGGTGTCCTCGACCGTGATGTGCAAGTCACAGAACCCCTTCGCGGTATCCGTTGTTCCCACCACCCGCACGAGAACATGACCCGAGGCGGTAAACTTGACCGCGTTGCCAATAAGGTTTGTCATCACCTGCCGCAACCGCCCCGGATCACCGACAAGCATGGTCGGCAAAAAGAGATCATAATCCACGACGAACGATAGCCCCTTTTCCCGCGCAGTGGGCTGAAGCAGGGTCATGACCTCGTGAATGCACCGTTCGAGGTCAAAGCCCTCGGGGCGCAGAACAAGTTTTTCCGCCTCGATCTTGGAGTAGTCGAGCACGTCATTGATAATGACAAGAAGCGCCTCGGCCGAGCTCTTGATGGTCTGGACAAACAGGTCTTGCTCATCGCTAAGCGGGCTATCCTTCAAGAGATCCGCCATGCCCACGATCCCGTTCATCGGCGTGCGGATTTCATGGCTCATATTGGCGAGGAAAGATGATTTGGCCCGACTCGCTGCCTCGGCACGGGCCTGTTCCGCCTTGAGTTTTGCCTCGTACTCGACCGTCTCCGTGATGTTGAGCGCGAGGCTCACCATATCACCGCCATGGCCCCGTTGGTCGATAAGCTTGATATATTCCCCGTTCCAGAGCCGAAGCGTCACCGGCGGGGGTGCTGCCTGATGCCAGCGCTCCAGCATCCTTTGCCGCCACACTTCCGGGCGTTCCTCGCCGATATTGAAGATCCCCTCATCAGTGATGACCTCGAGAATACGGGTATAGGTCACGCCCGGCTGCACCTCGGCAATCCCGTCAAACACCTTGAGATAGGCATGGTTGGCACCGATCATCCGGTCCCGCGCATCGAAAAAGGCAAACCCGTCCTGTATCGTTTCAATCGACAACCAGAGCCGCCGCTCCGCGATCTCGATCTTCTCGTTGGCCGCCAGGAGATCGGTTTTGAAACGCTGGTTTTCATCGCGGACAGTCTCCACCTCCGCCCGCGTCTCGACAATCTCGTTAGAAAGAGCCTCGGCATGCAGGCCGAGCTTGCGATTGGCCGCGCAAAGCTCCGCCTGCTTGAGGTCGAGCAACCGCTCCGCCGCAAGTCGCGCGCGCCTTTCTTCGGCCAGTTTATGCGTCAGCGTCATCGTGCCACCAATCGTCCCCTCTCTGATGCGCCATGATTGGCCATCTCGGGTAAACACCGGCTTAAACACCGACGGCGGGAATCGTTGCCATGGTGGCGCAGCCCATGTCACGATAGCCACAGTGTTTCCAGGAGAGTAAAATGCGTCTTGTTATTGCCGCCTGCCTTGGCCTTTTCATGGTTCAAAACGCCATCGCCCAACAGGCCGCGATTCCCGAGAGACGCGCCATCGTGAGCCGCGACATAGATTTCTACGGTGGAGACCTGACCAATATCTTCGATACGACCTTCGAGGCCTGCTCAAACGCCTGCCTTGCCAACCCGGCGTGCAACGCATTTACCTTCAACTCCCGCGCAGGATCTTGCTTTCCCAAGCAAAACATCTCGGACCGTCAGCCTTATGAAGGCGCGATTTCTGCAGAGATTCTCGAAACACCGACCAAAACCATCGCTCTCGGCCAAACCCGCGCGCCCGATCTGGCATTCCTATCCGCCCATGATTGGCGCGAAATCCGCGCGCAGGCAGAGCAGATCGGACGCATCCACGCGGGTGGTCCCTGGACGCTGGAGGCCCTGCTCGAAACGGCACAGAAGCGACGCGCAGAAGGCGATACGCTCAACGCCATGCGCTGGATGGGCGCAGCAGTCGCCAAGGCCGACAAGAGCGATCTTTGGCTCGAATACGCCCGGCTGAGCCGCGATGTCGCGCCTTCACAAGAGAACAAGAGCCGCTATCAGCGCCGCGCCCTCTTTGCCAGCATCAACGCCTACTTGCGCGCCCCGAATGATCCGGCGCGCGTCTCGTCTCTCATCGTCATGGCCGAGATGTTCGAAGCAACCGGCCAGGGCCGCCAGGGCCTGAATTCCCTGCGCCTGGCCGAAACGATCCAACCGCGCGACGACGTGCTCTCTGCGCTCGACAAGGCCATCGCCAAGTATGGCTTTCGCATCAGCGAGCACAGCGTCGAAAACGATCTTGCCGAACCGCGCATCTGTGCCGAGTTCAACGAACCCCTCGCAAAATCGGGCGTCGACTACGCGACCTATCTGCGCCTGCCCGATCAACGCCTTGCCGTCGAGGCCGAAACACGCCGTATCTGTATAACCGGTGTCACGCATGGCGAACGCTACCGCCTGACATTCCGCAAGGGTCTCCCCGCGGCAAGCGGAGAGACCTTGGCCCGTGATACCGAGCTGACGCTCTACGTGCGTGACCGCGCGCCGTCCGTGCGGTTTCCCGGACGCGCCTATGTCCTGCCACGCAAGGCCGATGCGGGCCTTCCCATCGAGACCGTCAACCTTGATACGGTCACTCTCCGGCTCCAGCGCGTCAGCGACCGCAACATCCTGCGCACGCTTCAGAACGACTATTTCGGCCAACCGCTTCGCCATTGGCAAATGGACACTTTCACCAACGACATTGCCGAAGATGTCTGGACCGGCGAAGGCATGGTCGAGAATACGCTCAATATCGACATGACGACCCGCTTGCCGATGGGCGAAATCATCGCGGACCTTCCGACCGGCCTCTACGCCCTGACCGCCGATATTCCAGGGGCGGATCGCTATGACGACACCGCCTCAACGCAATGGTTCATCCTATCCGACATCGGCGCGACGACCCTTTCGGGAACCGATGGGCTACACGTGATGCTGCGCGCGCTGTCCGATGCATCTGCCCTGTCCGAGACCAAGCTGACCCTGCTGTCGCGAAGCAACCGTGTCCTTGGCACTGTGCGGGCTGACGCCAATGGCTATGCACTGTTCGAACCGGGCCTGATCCGCGGCAATGGCAGCCAGGCCCCCGCTATGGTCCTGATGGAGAATGGCGATGACTTTTCCTTCCTGTCCCTGACCGACCCGGCCTTCGACCTCTCCGACCGAGGCGTCGAAGGCAACCCGCCCGCCCCGCCGATTGACGTATTTCTTGCAACTGACCGGGGCGCATACCGTGCGGGAGAGACGATCCACGCGACCGCGCTTGCCCGTGATGGCGCCGCCAAGGCGCTCGACGGCCTCCCCCTGACCGCGACTCTGACTCGTCCCGACGGTGTCGAATACGCCAGCCGCCTGTCCGCGGCACAAGCCGCAGGCGGGCATGTGTTTTCCTTCCCCTTGGGCGATACTGTCCCGCGCGGCACCTGGAGGCTCGCGGTGCTGAGCGACCCCGATGCGCCGCCGCTCGCCGTGGAAAAACTTCTCGTCGAGGATTTCCTGCCCGAGCGGATCGACTTCGATCTCGCCCTGCCCGACATGCCACTGTCCCCGGCCAAGCCCGCAACGGCAACGCTTACGGCACGCTATCTCTTCGGTGCGCCCGGGGCCGGTCTGCGCGTCGAAGGCCAGACGACCCTGCGCAACAGGCAAGCGGTCGAAGGATACAAGGGCTATCGCTTTGGGCGCCACGACGAACGCCTTAACGCCCGCACCGAGTATTTTTCGGCCAAGGACACGGACGCCCGAGGCCAGACGCGCATCGACCTGCCGATTCCGGAGGCAGAGCAAACCGGATATCCCCTCGAACTTCAGATCACGACTCGGGTGTTCGAAGGGTCCGGCCGCCCTGTTGAGCGGCGCGAAACAGCCCCCATCGCTATTGAGGCGCCGCTGATCGGGATCAAACCGCTCTTCGACGAAGGAGTCGTGCGCGAAAGCAGCGACGCCACCTTCCAGATCGCCGCCATACGCCCCTCTGGTGACACGGCCCAGATGCCGGTCAAATGGACCCTCAACCGCGTGCGCACCACTTATCAATGGTATCATCGTTTCGGCAATTGGGACTGGGAACCGATCACCCGGCGCAGCCCTGTGGCAGGTGGGGAGATCACCCTCGGCAGCGATCCGATCGAGCTTTCCGCGGCGGTGGACTGGGGCCAATATGAGCTCGTGGTCGAAACCACTTCGGGCAACCATGTCGCAAGTTCCACCGGCTTCTACGCCGGATGGTATGTTCCCGCCGACACAAGCAAAACGCCGGACATGCTCGAGCTATCTCTCGACAAACCGGCCTATGAACCCGGTGAGACCGCCATGCTCCGCATTGTGCCGCGCTTTGCCGGCACCGCCTTGGTCTCGGTCATGTCCAACCGGCTCATCGCCATGCAGGCGGTCGAGGTCAAAGAAGGCGAAAACCTCATTCCCGTGCCCGTCACCGCCGATTGGGGCACGGGCGCCTATGTAACCGCATCCGTTCTACGCCCGGCCAATACCGAAGCGGGCCAGGCCCCCGCCCGCGCTCTTGGCCTTGCCCACGCCGCCATTGATCCCGGTGAGAAGGCGCTCTCGGTAACCCTTGATGCGCCCGAGATCACCGCCCCCCGCGGGCCCCTTGATGTCGCGATCAACGTGGAGGGAGTCAGGGATGGCGAAACCGCTTATGTGACGCTCGCGGCCGTGGATATGGGTATTCTCAACATGACCGGCTTTTCCGCGCCCGATCCCTCCGCGCATTATTTCGGCCAGCGGCGCCTTGGCATGGAAATCCGCGACATCTATGGCCGCCTCATAGATGGCCTCTCCGGCGAGATGGGGGCGCTGCGCTCTGGCGGGGATGCGGCGGGCAGCACCTCGTTCCAGTCACCGCCCCCAACCGAAGAGCTTGTCGCCTATTTCGAAGGTCCGGTGCGCGTCGATGCCGATGGGTCCGCAACGGTCTCCTTCGACGTGCCGGAATTCAACGGCACCGTTCGCCTCATGGCCATCGCATGGACCCCCTCCGCCGTGGGACAAGCAGATACCGAGGTCGTCATCCGCGATCCCGTTGTCATCACGGCAAGCCTGCCGCGCTTCTTGGCGCCGGGCGATACAAGCCGCCTGCTCCTTGAGCTGACCCATGTCGAAGGCCCGTCCGGGCGCATGGGCCTTGATATCTCGGGTATGGGAATGACCCTTACCCAAGCCGTGCCCTCGGGCCTCTCGCTTGCCGAGGGCGAGACAGCGCAACTCTCGATCCCCGTAACCTCCTCGGAGGTCGGCGATCATACGCTCCGTATTGCCCTGACAACGCCCGATGGCAGGCAACTCGTCAAAACCCTGACGCTTCCCGTGCGCGCCAACGATCCGGAGATCAGCACAACCCAACGCCTGACCCTCGCCGCAGGGGATAGCTTTACGCTCGACGCAAATCTCTTTGCCAACCTGCGCCCCGGCACTGGGTCTGCCGTGGTCTCCGCCGGACCCATCGCCCGGTTCGACGTCCCCGGCCTATTACGCGCGCTGGAGCGCAACGCCTATGGCTGCACCGAGCAGATCACCTCCAAGGCCATGCCGCTCCTCTACTTCAACGCGGTCAGCAGCGCGCTTGACATGGGCGATGGCGCACGGGTGCAAAACCGCATCGACGACGCAATCTCCGTCATCCTCACCCGCCAATCCAGCAATGGCGCCTTTGGCCTTTGGCGCGCGGGATCAGGGGATTTCTGGCTTGATGCCTATGTCTCCGACTTCCTGAGCCGGGCCCGTGCCAAAAGCCATGACGTGCCCGACCGCGCCTTCCGCACCGCGCTCGACAACCTGCGCAACCGGGTGAACTATGCGCCCGACTTCGACAAGGGCGGCGAGGATATCGCCTATGCGCTCATGGTCCTGGCGCGGGAAGGGGCGGCGCAAATGGGCGATCTTCGCTACTACGCGGACGTCAAGGCCGAAGCCTTCGCCACACCACTCGCCACCGCCCAGATCGGCGCCGCCCTCGCCTTCTACGGTGACCAGACCCGCGCGGACCGCATGTTCGACATCGCCTCACGGATGGTGGAGGGCCGGGTGCAGGACGCCTCGAAACCGCTCTGGCGCGCCGACTATGGCACGCACCTGCGCGATACCGCTGGCCTCTTGACCCTTGCCGTCGAAGCGGGCAGCGAACGGATCGATCGCGACCGCCTGTCCGCCCGAATCGGCAATGCCGACCGTGCGCTTTCGACACAGGAATCCGTCTGGTCCCTCATGGCCGCGCATGCGCTCATCGAAGAAACCAGCGCAGGTTCCCTGACCGTCAATGGCGCGCGCCACGATGGCCCCCTGATCCGCAGCTATGAGAGCGACATGACGCGCGACCCGCTCATGATCCGAAATACGGCAGAACGCGACACCTACCTCACCGTGACATCGCTGGGCGTGCCCGACTTTCCCCTGCAGGCGGACGGCTATGGCTACAAGATCGAGCGCAGCTACTTTACCCCCGATGGCAAAGAGGTCTCGCTCGACGGCGCGCGCTCCGGGGATCGGCTCGTCGCAGTGCTGACCGTGACACCGTTCGAGAAAGGCGGCGCCCGGCTCATGGTCAACGATCCGCTGCCCGCCGGGTTCGAAATCGACAATCCGAACCTGCTCGCGAGCGGTGACATCCGCGAGTTGGACTGGCTCAAACCTGCCGAGACCCAGAACGCCGAGTTCCGCTCGGATCGCTTTCTTGCCGCCGTGGATTGGCGCTCGGACAAGAGCTTCCGACTCGCCTACATGCTGCGCGCCGTGTCGCCTGGCACGTTCCACCATCCGGCAGCCTCGGTCGAGGACATGTATCGCCCGCAATACCGCGCCAATACTGCCAGCGGCGCGGTGACCGTCACCGAATGATCCGCCGCCTCGCCCCTTTCGCGCTGGTCGCCATGCTGTTCTTCGGGGCTGCGGGGCGGGATGCCTTTGACGATTGGGTCGGGGCCACGGATATGCCGCCCCTCCTTGCCGAAACTTCCGCCGAGGTGCGCGACCGCAACGGCACCCTCCTGCGTGCCTACACGGTCGAGGACGGGCTTTGGCGGCTCGGCGCAACGCCTGCCCACGTAGACCGGCGCTACATCGACATGCTGATCGCCTATGAAGACAAACGCTTTTACAACCACGCGGGCGTTGACCCTCTGGCGCTCATACGCGCGACAGGCCAGGCCCTCCTCAATGGCAAGGTGATTTCCGGCGGCTCGACTCTGACGATGCAGGTTGCCCGCCTGCTCGAAGATGGCCCCACCGGGCGCTGGCAGGGCAAGCTGCGCCAGATGCGCCTTGCCCTCGCTCTGGAACGGCGCCTCTCCAAGGGTGAACTCCTGACGCTCTACCTGACCCATGCACCCTTTGGCGGCAATATCGAAGGCCTCCGCGCCGCGACCTTGGCATGGCTCGGCAAGGAACCGACCCGCCTGACCCCGGCCGAAGCAGCCCTCCTCATCGCCCTGCCGCAAAGCCCCGAAACCCGCCGCCCGGATCGACACCCTCATGCCGCACAGGCCGCGCGCAATCGGGTCTTGGCCCGCCTTTCAGGCGCAGCCCTGCCCCCGGAGACCGCCCAAGCCGCGCGACGCGATCCCGTTCCGGCGCAACGCCGCCCCTTCCCGGCGCTCGCGCCACATATGGCCGACCGCGCCCTCTCCTCTGCGCCGGATGCGTTGCGCCATGACCTGACCCTTGATGCCCCGCTGCAAGCATCTCTCGAAACTCTTGCCGCCCAGACCATGCAGGGCAAGGGCGAACACCTGTCCATCGCCCTCATGATCGCCGATCACCAAAGCGGCGAAATCCTCGCCTCGGTAGGCTCTGCAGGCTATGACGATACGCGCCGCGAGGGCTTTGTCGACATGACCCGCGCGCTGCGCTCTCCCGGCTCGACGCTCAAGCCGCTGGTCTATGCCATGGGCTTTGATCAGGGCCTGATTCACCCCGAAACGCTGATCAACGATGCGCCTGTGCGCTTTGGTGCCTATGCCCCGCAGAACTTTGACGGGGCCTTCCGGGGCGAGCTGCGCGTGGCCGATGCCCTGCGCCTGTCGCTGAATATCCCCGTGGTTCTCATCACCGATGAGATCGGTCCGGCTCGTCTCATATCGGCCCTGCGCAAAACCGGTGCCGCCCCGAAACTGCCATCCGGCCAACCCGGCCTGGCCGTCGCGCTCGGCGGGGTCGGCGTCACCATGGAAGACCTGATCCGCCTCTACGCCACGCTCGGCAATGGCGGCAAGACCTCCCCCCTGCATTGGTCGAAAACGGCCTTGTTAGAGCCTGATACGCGCGTCATAAGCCGCTCTGCCGCGTGGCAAATCAGCCATATCCTCACTTCCCTCGCCCCGCCCCCCGGCGCGCCGCAAAGCGGCCTCGCCTATAAAACCGGAACAAGCTATGGCCACCGCGACGCATGGGCGGTGGGTTATGACGGACGGCATGTGGCGGCGGTCTGGATCGGGCGACCGGATGGCACCCCGGTGCCCGGTGCCTTTGGCGGAGACATCGCTGCGCCGGTCTTGTTCGAGGCCTTCCAGCGCCTCAAACCGGCTCTTGATCCGCTTGGTGCCCCACCGCCGGAAACCCTGCTTCTCGGGTCTGCCGATCTACCTGATCCCCTGCGCCGTTTTCGGGGCCGAAACGCCATCTTTGAACGTAGCCCCGACGCCCCACGACTGACCTTTCCGCCCAATGGGGCAAGGCTTGCGGGGCTTGATGGAGGCCTCCCGGTCAAGATGCGTGCCGGGGTATTGCCCTATACGGTGCTGACCAATGGCAGGCCCCTCGCAAGCGACGTAAGACGGCGCGAGATCACGCTGCCTTTCGCGGAAAAAGGCGCGTCCACGGTGACAATCATCGACGCCAAAGGGCGCGCGGATCGGGTTCAAATCTGGGTGGAATAGAGACGAAAACCAACGTCGGTATTACGTCGGTATCGCGTCGGTGCGAAATGTGGCGCGAGGCTCCGCCCCGCGCCAGACAAGTCTTGATCAGAGGCGCTCGATCGCGAGGGCAATGCCCTGCCCACCACCGATGCACATGGTGATGAGCGCGCGCTTGCCGCCGATCCGTTCCAGCTCGTAGAGCGCCTTCACCGTGATGATGCAACCCGTCGCGCCAACCGGGTGGCCAAGCGCAATCGCGCCGCCATTCGGGTTGACCTTGGCTGCGTCGAGGCCAAGCCCCTTGTTCACGGCAATCGCCTGCGCGGCGAAGGCCTCGTTGGATTCGATCACGTCGAAATCGGAGATCGCGAGACCAGTCTTGGCGAGCAGGTTTTCCACCGCAGGCACCGGGCCGATGCCCATGACCTCGGGACGCACCCCGGCATGGGCATAGCCCAGAACCCGCGCCTTGGGCTTGAGGCCCGCCTTCTCGGCGGCCTCGGCCCGCGCCATGACAATCGCCGCGCCGCCGTCATTGATCCCCGAGGCATTGCCCGCCGTCACGCGACCGTCCTTCTTGAACACCGGGCGCAGTTTGCCAAGGCTCTCCGGTGTCGAAGCTGTCGGGTGCTCATCCGTGTCAAAGGCGACCATGTCACGCTTGACCTTGACCTCGACTGGCACGATCTGATCCTTGAAATATCCGGCCTCGATGGCCGCCGCCGCGCGGGTCTGGCTCTCAAGTGCAAAGGCATCCATGTCCTCGCGGCTCACGTCATGTTCATCCGCCACGTTCTCGGCGGTGATGCCCATGTGGCCGGTGCCGAACGGACAGTTCAGCGCCCCGAGCATCATATCGAGGGTCTGCACGTCGCCCATCTTCTGGCCCCAACGCTGGGCCGGGACGATATAGGGCGCGCGGCTCATGCTTTCGGCACCCCCGGCAAGCGCGAAATCCGCATCGCCCAGCATCAGTGACTGCGCCGCCGAGACGATGGCCTGAGCGCCGGACCCGCAAAGGCGGTTCACGTTCATCGCCGGGGTGGTGTCGGGGATGCCCGCATTCATCGCCGCAACGCGGCTGAGATACATGTCGCGCGGCTCGGTGTTGATGACATGGCCAAAGACCACGTGACCGATCTGGCCACCTTCGACACCCGAACGCTCCATCGCTGCCTTGGCCGCCGTCGCGCCAAGGTCAATCGGTGCCGTGCCCGCAAGAGACCCGCCAAACGTGCCGATCGCCGTGCGAGCGCCATCGAGAATCACAATATCCGTCATGGAAACCTCCTTGTCCTGAGTTGCCGTTACCCTACCCCTGCCGCCCGGCACGGCAAACCCGCAGAAACACGGAAACACCGCGCAAAATTGCGTTGGACGTAACGGAATTCCCGGCGGTCAGGGCCGCAACGGCCGCCGCCCTTTCTCTTCGAGAACGCAAACTTCGCGCCCTTCAAAGACCGCCGCCGTGATCGGCCGTCCATAGCCCGCCCCGGAATCGAGGTTCACACGATTGCCCTCATGCACCGGTGCTTTTTGCGGCGTGTGCCCATGCACGACAAGCCACGGATGCGGATCGGTATGGTCGAGGAAATCATGCCTGATCCAGCACAGGTCATCCTCGCTCTGATCCGCAAGCGCCACACCGGGACGGATACCTGCATGCACGAAAAGAAGCGCACCCGCCTGATGAAAACCCGGCAACCCGGCCATGAAATCCACATGCACCCGCGGGATCGCCTCCCGCGCCTCGGCGTGGACCTGAAAATAGCGCGACGTCTCGTCCGTCGCGATCCCGTAGGAGGCCAGCGTGCTGCGCCCGCCGATCCGCTCGCTGAACCAGTCCATACCAAGAAGCAGATAGGGATCGGGGCGTGGCAGCTCTTCCATGAAACAGGAATACATCCGGTCATGGTTGCCGCGCAGGACGGTCCAGTTGCGCCCCTCGGCCACGCCTTTCTGCAACAGGTCGATCACGCCTGCGCTGTCCGGTCCGCGATCCACGAGATCGCCGAGAAAGACGATCTCGGCATCGCGCCCCGCCTCCCGCTCGATCCGCGCAAGCGCGTCTTCGAGCATGGTTTTCTGTCCGTGAATATCGCCGATGGCGTAGATGGGCGCGCTCATGCCTATGGTCCTTGTCCTATCCCTACATGCCTAAACGCAAAACGCCGCCCCGGACAGGGGCGGCGCAAAATTTCACACGCGCGTGACGTTTATTCGACGTCGAACTGAAGCGCCTTCACCTGGCCGAACATGCCGGTCTGGCAGAGCTTGTCGAGCGTCTCGGTCGGCACCGGCGCATCGACATAGAGAAGCGCGATGGCCTCCCCGCCGACATCGGCGCGGCCAAGGGTAAAGTTGGCGATGTTGACGCCGTTCTCGCCAAGGGTCTGGCCAAGGGTGCCGATGATGCCCGGCACGTCTTCATTGGTCGTATAGACCATGTTGGCGCCAATCTCGGCGTCGATGTTGATACCCTTGATCTGGATGAAGCGCGGCTTGCCATCCGAGAACACGGTGCCCGCGATGGAGCGCTCGCGCTTGTCGGTAACGACAGTGACCTTGATATAGCCGTCAAACGCGCCCGACTTGTCCTGGTTGGTGGTCGAGATCTTGATCCCGCGTTCCTTGGCGACAACCGGGGCGGAAACCATGTTCACATCCGGGTTGGCCTTTTTCATGATCCCCGCCACGACCGAGCAGTTGAGCGCCTCGAGGTTCATCTCGGAGACCACACCGTCATAAAGGATGTTGATCGCCTTGATCGGCTCGTCGGTCATCTGGCCCGAGAAGGCGCCAAGGTGATCGGCAAGCTTGATCCACGGGCCCATGATCTTGGCTTCTTCCGCGGTCACGCTCGGCATGTTGAGCGCGTTTTCCACGGCACCGGTCAGGAGGTAGTTGGCCATCTGGTCCGCGACCTGAAGCGCCACGTTCTCCTGCGCCTCGGTGGTTGCCGCACCAAGGTGCGGGGTGCAGACCACGTTGGGCAGGTTGAAGAGCGGGTTTTCCCTGGCAGGCTCTTCCGAAAACACGTCAAAGGCCGCACCCGCGACATGGCCGGATTTCAACAGTTCGGCCAAGTCCTCTTCATCCACGAGGCCGCCGCGCGCGCAGTTGATGATCCGCACGCCCTTCTTGGTCTTTTCAAGGTTTTCCTTGGACAGGATATTGCGGGTCTGGTCGGTCAGCGGCACATGCAGCGTAATGAAATCGGACCGGCTCAGAAGCTCGTCCAGCTCGACCTTCTCGACGCCCATCTTGTCGGCCTTCTCCTGGCCGAGGAAGGGGTCATAGGCGATGACCTTCATCTTGAGGCCGCGGGCGCGGTCACAGACGATCCCGCCAATATTGCCCGCACCGATGACGCCAAGCGTCTTGTTGGTCAGCTCGACCCCCATGAATTTCGACTTCTCCCATTTGCCCGCATGGGTCGAGGCGCTGGCCTCGGGGATCTGGCGCGCCACGGCGAACATCATCGCGATGGCGTGTTCGGCGGTGGTAATCATGTTGCCGAAGGGGGTGTTCATGACGATCACGCCCTTTTTCGACGCCGCCTCCTTGTCGACATTGTCGGTGCCGATCCCGGCGCGGCCCACGACCTTGAGGTTGGTGGCGGCTTCGAGGATGGTCGGCGTGACCTTGGTCGCCGAGCGGATCGCGAGGCCATCATACTGGCCGATCACCTCGGCAAGCTTGTCCTTGTCCTTGCCAAGGTCGGGCATGAAATCGACGTCGATGCCACGATCGCGGAAGATCTGAACTGCGGTTTCGCTGAGTTTGTCGGATACGAGAACTTTGGGAGCCATGTGCTTGGTCCTTTGATTGGGTCGGGGTGCCGGGCAAATGCCCGGCCTACGATGTGTGATTGCGTGGTGTAGGCCGGGCCTTGGCCCGGCACTTACTCACTCTTGCGCTTCGATCTCGGCCTCGAAGGCCCATTCGAGCCAGGGCAGCATCGCCACGACGTCGGACGTCTCGACCGTGCCGCCACACCAGATCCGAAGACCCGGAGGCGCATCGCGATAAGCCCCGATATCAAGCGCGATGTTCTCTGCCTCAAGACGTTTGGCCACGGCCTTGGCAAAACCGGCGCCGTCCTTGATGCGCGCATCGGTAAACTTGAGGCATACAGAGGTGTTCGACATGGTCGCCGGATCATGGGCAAGGAAATCGACCCAGTCATGCATCTCGACGAAATCCGCCACGGCCTTGGTATTGGCATTGGCCCGCGCAATCAGCCCCTCAAGGCCACCCACGGAACGCGCCCAATCGAGTGCGAAGAGGTAATCCTCGACCGCGAGCATCGAGGGCGTGTTGATCGTCGCACCGGTAAAGATACCGTCGATGAGCTTGCCGCCCTTGGTCAGGCGGAAGATCTTGGGCAAGGGCCATGCGGGCGTGTAGCTTTCGAGGCGCTCAACCGCACGCGGGCTCAGGATAAGCATCCCATGCGCCGCTTCACCGCCAAGCACTTTCTGCCAGGAGAAGGTCGTCACATCGAGCTTGTCCCAGGGCAGGTCCATCGCGAAGGCCGCCGAGGTGGCGTCGCAGATCGTCAGGCCTTCGCGGTCGGCCGGAATCCAATCGCCGTTCGGCACCCGCACGCCCGAAGTCGTGCCGTTCCATGTAAAGACCACGTCATTGGCAAAATCGACCGAGGCAAGATCGACGATCTCGCCATAGTCAGCGGTTTTGACAACAGCGTCGAGCTTGAGCTGCTTGTTCACATCGGTGACCCAGCCCGAGCCAAAGGATTCCCAGGCCAGCATCTCGACGCCACGCGCGCCAAGGAGGCTCCACATCGCCATCTCGACAGCGCCGGTATCCGACGCCGGCACGATGCCGATCTTGTAATCTGCGGGAATGCCGAGAACCTCGCGCGTGCCCTCGATCGCGGCCTTGAGCTTGTCCTTGCCAACAGCGGCACGGTGCGACCGACCCAAGGCGGCATCGGCGAGTTTATCGAGCGTGAATGTGGGGGGTTTGGCGCAGGGGCCAGAAGAAAAACGCGGATTTGCCGGCCGCGTTGCCGGTTTTTGCATAGCCATGTAGCTACCCTTCCAGATAAGCGCCCCTCGTTGGGGAGGGGTGTCCCGTGGATCGACATAGGGCCAATGCTGCAGCCGCACAACAGGAAAATGCGCGTAAGGCGACCGTTCAAAAACAAAAAGCGACGCGCCGTGACGCCTATCGGAAACTTCCCGTCCCATGATCCCGCATGTCTGGCCTTGTGCCCAAGCCTTTGCTAAGGGCCAAGGCGACTCATTCACGGGAGACCCCCCATGTTCATCGCCACGCTTCTCACCGCCCCCTCGAAACCCTCGCTCGACCCGGCCCTGGTCGACTCGCTGCGCAACGCATGGGGCGGCGGCGAGGCGACATGGCTCGCCCCGGACGAGGCCGCCGAGTTCCCGCTCGAAACGCGCCCCCCCAACCAATGGGATGTCTGGGCCGACCTGCAAAACATGGGTGTCGATCTCGTGATCCTGCCCGCCAATGGGCGGCAGAAGAGGATGCTGCTGGCGGATATGGATTCCACCATGATCCAACAGGAATGCATCGACGAGTTGGCTGACGAGGCCGGGGTGGGCGATTTCGTCAAGGACATCACCGCCCGCGCCATGAATGGCGAATTGGATTTCGAAGGCGCGTTGATCGAACGGGTCGGCCTCCTGAAAGGCCTTGATGAGTCCGTGATCGCCAAGGTGCTCGACACCCGCATCACCCTGATGCCCGGCGGCAAGGCTCTCCTGGCGACGATGAAGGCCAACGGCGCCTATGCCGCGCTGGTCTCCGGCGGGTTCACCGCCTTTACCGCCCACGTCGCCGAACGCTTGGGCTTTGACGAGACTCGCGCCAATACGCTCCTTGTGGACGGCGGGACACTCTCTGGCGATGTCGCCCGCCCGATCCTTGGCCGCGAAGCCAAGGTGCAGGCGCTCAAGGAGATCACCGCCCGCCTCGGCCTCTCACATGACGACGTGATGGCCGTGGGCGACGGGGCCAATGATCTCGGCATGCTCGGCCTTGCCGGAGCGGGCGTTGCGCTGCACGCCAAACCCTCCGTCGCTGCCGAATGCGATATTCGCATCAACCACGGCGATCTGACCGCGCTTCTCTACATCCAAGGTTACGCCAAACCCGATTTCGCCGCCTGATCTTCTTCTTGGGAAAAATACCTCGGGGGTTTGGGGGCTGGCCCCCAATTGAAATGGGGGGTCTGGGGGCAACGCCCCCAGCCATGCCCAACGCTTTGCGATGCGGCTTTGCCGCGTCTCAAAGGGGCGGGAGCACCCCCTCCACCGGGCGCATCCGTCCGGTCACCAAACCATCCCAGTTCTTGATCTGGCCGTTGATATATTTCTGTGCCACCGGATGCGCCGCATCCAGCACACCCAACCGCACCAAGAGCGCCGCCATGATACATTCCGCCCCGCGAGTCGCCCCATCGGCGATCTTGACCGCGAGGCCAAGCTTCCTTTCCGGGACGATGGCGATGAAATAGCCCTCGGCACCGGTCTTGACCGCCACCTCGTGATCCATCGCGCGCATCAGGTCTGTGCAGGCCCGCCCCTCCCCGGCCACAAGCTCGGGATAGGTCGCCATCGCCTCGCGCAGGCGCACGGCCGCCGCCTGCCGCCGGTCGCCCTCCGGTTTCGCGGCGGCGAAAAACGCCATGGCACGGGCCATGCCGTGCATCGTTGCGGCGAAATTCGGCGCCGAACACCCATCCACACCATAGCCGGGGCTGTTCTCCTGCGTGACCTCCTCGAAGGCCGCCTTGACCGCCTTTTGCACCGGATGATCGAGCGCGACATAATCCGGCCCGGCCTTGAGGTGCTTCGTCAGGGTGAGAAACCCCGTATGCTTACCAGAGCAATTATTATGGTAGCGACAGACCGGCTTGCCTTCCCGGATCAGGTCATCGCGCGCCGCGATGTCGCGCGGCTCTTGCGGGCCACAGCGGAAATCCTCGTCGCGAAACCCAAGATCGGCAAGCCACGCGGTGACGCGTTCTGAATGAATCGCAGCCCCGTTATGCGAGGCACAGGCCAGGGCAAGCTGCTGCGGCACAAGCCCTGCCGCATCCGCCGCGCCGCTCTCGATCAGGGGCAGCGCCTGCAGCATCTTCGACGACGAGCGGGGCAACACGACAGCCTCCGGATCGCCCCAGGCCTCCACGATCTGACCGGTGTCATCACAGACCACCGCATGACCGGAATGAACGCTCTCAAGAAACGGTCCACGCCAGATTTCCACCAAGGGAACTGCTCCTGTCATCCCGAACCCCTCTCTTTCAGGCAAAATTGTGCCGACAGGTCTTTTCCCTGCCGCCCAAATCAGGCTAATGTGAGTTGATCGAGAAGAAAATATCCCGCAGCTAATACCGAAAACAAATTCGGACCGTGGGACAAAGAGGCAAAGAACAGCTTGGAGGCTGTGAATTATGGGATCACGTATCGTAAAAGCGTGCTTGAACGCCGGTATTGCGGCGGCGTTTGCGCTCTCGGCAGGCATCGCCTCGGCGCAGCAAAGCAGCGACAACCAGGTCAACGCCGTCACCGACTGGAGCGTTTTCGTTGAAAACGACCCCAAGGAGTGCTGGGCCGTGTCGACCGCCAAGGAAAGCGTCAACACCAAGGAAGGCCGCGTTGTGGCCGTGCGCCGCTCGGATATCCTGATGATGGTTGTCTTCCGGCCGAGCGTCGAAGTCTCCGGGCAGGTCGGCTTTACCGGCGGCTATCCCTTCGCCAAGGGATCGACCGTGAACCTCGATATCGACGGCACGGATTTCGAGCTTTTCACCGAGGGTGAATGGGCCTGGCCCGCCTCGACCGCAGAGGACAACAAGATCGTCACCGCCATGAAACGCGGCGCCAAGGCCGTCCTCACGGCCCGCTCCTCGCGCGGCACCAAGACGGTCGATACCTTCTCGCTTCTCGGCTTCACCGCTTCGGTCGAAGACGCCGAGAAACGGTGCCAATAAGATAATTCCGCGACGCCCGGCCAAACGGGCGCGCATCCCAAATGCCACCGCGGGGGACATCGGCCAACAAAAGGCCGGGCGAACCGCCATCGGGAGGCAGAGCAGTGCAGAACCCGGCTGAACTGGCCGTCGAACAGGACTCGGACTCCGTCTCTTTGGCGGGGCTGCAGGCTGTGCTGAACGGCACCCTCATCGCAACGCAACGCGGCGAGATCGCCGCCGAGGATCTGCGCCCCGGTGATCGGGCCGTCTCGCGCGACCGCGGCCTCGTGCCTCTGCGCTGGTCGGGACAGATCACCGCGGATGCCCGCTCGGCACCCGCCACCGTCCCGATCCTGATTCCGCGCCACGCGCTGGGCCGCAACCTTCCGGTGCGCGATCTCTATGTCGCCCCGGATCAACATATCTGGCTCAAGGGTGCGACCTTTCCCGGCCTGTCTTCCGGCAACGAGATCCTGATCCCCGCCAGCGCGCTTGCGGGCTGGCGCGGCATCACACAGGCCTCTTACCTGCCCGGACCGACCTATACGGTGCTTCTCTTCGATCAGCCCGAAATCATCATCGCGGACGGGCTTCAGATCGAGAGCCGCCGCCCGGACAGCGCCCTTGCGGGCCTGACCTGCACGACGCGCGCCCCGATGTTCTCGCTCTTTCCTGACCTGGAACGCCTTGCCGGACGCGGCGCACCGGCGCGGCGCGCCTTGACCGAGATCGAGGCCGGCACGGCACTTTCCCGGCAAAAGCGCGCCTGAGTCCCGCGTCTGGATTAGGAATCTTTGCATTTGCCTGTTAATGGTGTATGCACCGCGCCTGATTTCCTGACTACCGAGTATCCCCATGACCACCCGCGCCCCCATCACGCAGGACGTAATGACCATTCCGCGCAAATTGCCGGAGAGCGACAAGATGAACCTTGTCGGCCTCACCCGCGACCAGATGCGCGAAGCCCTGATCGAGGCGGGCACGCCCGAGAAACAGGCCAAGATGCGCACCGGCCAGATCTGGCAATGGATCTACCAATGGGGCGTGCGCGATTTTGCCGAGATGACCAACCTCGCCAAACCCTATCGCGCCATGCTGGAAGAGACCTTCTCGATCCAGATCCCGGAGGTCGTGAGCAAACAGGTCTCGACCGATGGCACCCGCAAATACCTCGTGCGTATCGCGGGCGGGCACGAGGTCGAGGTGGTTTATATCCCCGAGGACGATCGCGGCACGCTCTGCATTTCCTCGCAGGTGGGCTGCACCCTGACCTGTTCTTTCTGTCACACGGGCACACAAAAGCTCGTGCGCAACCTGACGGCGGGCGAGATCGTCGGCCAGGTCATGATGGCGCGCGACGATCTTGGCGAATGGCCCGAACGCGGCGCCCCGAAGGATGAAACGCGGCTCCTGTCCAATATCGTTCTGATGGGCATGGGCGAGCCGCTCTACAATTTCGAGAACGTGCGCGACGCGATGAAGATCGCGATGGACCCGGAAGGCATTTCTCTGTCACGCCGCCGGATCACCCTCTCGACCTCTGGCGTCGTGCCGGAGATTGCGCGCACGGCCGAGGAGATCGGCTGTCTTCTCGCGATTTCCTTCCACGCCACGACCGATGACGTGCGCGACATGTTGGTGCCCATCAACAAGCGTTGGAATATAGAAACGCTTCTCGAGGCGTTGGCCGCCTACCCCAAGGTGTCGAATTCCGAACGTATCACCTTCGAATACGTGATGCTCGACGGGGTGAACGATACGGACGAGGACGCGCATCGCCTGATCGAACATATCAAGCGGCATGGCATCCCGGCCAAGATCAACCTGATCCCGTTCAACGAATGGCCCGGCTCGCCCTATAAGCGGTCCTCGAACAACCGTATCCGGGCCTTTGCCAATATCATCTATCAGGCGGGCTATGCCTCGCCGATCCGCAAGACGCGCGGCGATGACATCATGGCGGCCTGTGGCCAGCTCAAATCCGCGACCGAGCGCGCCCGCAAATCCCGCAAGCAGATCGAAGCGGAAGCCGGTCTCAAGTAGGGCGCCTTCGGCGCACAGGTTTTGCGCGCCCTGAAGGGCGCACGGGTGCGAGGCTCTGCCTCGCGCTCCGAGGTATTTTCACCAAGAAGAAGACGAAATGCGCCCTGACTCCCAAACGGGACTCAGGGCGACTTCTCCTTGGACGGTCATCGGCTCCTCAGCCTGTACCGCCCAGCCATCGAAGCGCAGGAAGGTTAAGGGGGCGTTGCCTGCCTCAAACTTTCCTCAATTCCGGTGAAATTCCGCCCTGATGAACAATCAGTTTCTATTTCGTGAACAATAAGATCCCGAGGAGGATTACCCGATGGCACGAGCAGATACCGGTGGCGCAATGATCGAGACGCCCATTCTTGACCTCATCACCCGCGAACGCGCCAAGGCGCTCTCACAGCGCGAGTGGAAATTCCGCCTCGCGGGCTATGGCTATGCGATCAAGGACGTCAAAGGCGCGCAGGTCGTGACCAAGCTGCCGCAGGGCATCGAGCTTGGCGTTTTACCCGCGCATATCCATTAGGGCCAGGCCCTTAACGCCCCGGAATTTCCCCGCGCCGTTGAGCCTCGCCCCAGTTGAGGATGATGTCGACCGCTTCCTCTGCCGTATCGACATAGCGGAACAGGTCGAGGTCTTCCGGGCTGATGGTGCCGGCCTCGGCGAGGGCTTCGAAATTGATGATCTTCTTCCAGAACTCGCGCCCGAAGAGCAGGATCGGCACCTGTTTCATGCGCCCGGTCTGGATCAGGGTCAGGCTTTCGAACAGTTCGTCCATCGTCCCGAACCCGCCGGGGAAGATCGCCAGCGCCTCGGCCCGCATCAGGAAATGCATCTTGCGGATGGCGAAATAGTGGAAATTGAAACAGAGGTCGGGCGTCACGTAGGGGTTTGGCGCCTGTTCATGCGGCAGCACGATATTGAGCCCGATGGACACGCCTCCGGCATCTTCGGCGCCACGGTTGCCTGCTTCCATCACGCCGGGGCCACCCCCCGTCACGATCACATGTTCCCGCTTGCCATTGCCATTGCAGCGTAGGGTCATCTGCCGTGCGAATTCCCGCGCCTCGTCATAATATTTCGACAAATCCGCGAGCGTTTCCGTGCGCGCCTCGTGTTTCCTGGACGGTTCCGGGATACGCGCGCCGCCGAAGAGCACGATGGTCGACTCGATTCCGTATTCCTGCATCAACAGGTCCGGTTTCATCAGTTCGAGTTGAAGCCGCACCGGGCGCAGCTCTTCCCGGCAGAGGAAGTCGAAATCGTCATAGGCCAGCCGATAGGACGGCGCGCGCGATTGCGGCGTATCGGGCACATGGCTGGCGCGGCTGCGGTCGATATTGGCATCCGACAGGGGATGCTTGCGGTCCTGGGACATCTGAAAACCCTCACTATCACTTTGGCCCAAGCCCTACCTCGTCTCGACCTGCAACACCAGTAACAGCCCCGTAACGTCTCTTGCGGCCCGGATAGGTCGTTTTGGCAGGGTGACGCCGCGCACGCTTGTCGCTATGAAGTCTCGAATCCTTAACAGTGGAGCGAAAAACATGTCGAATGCCCAACTGGAACACGCCATCGAAGCCGCGTGGGACGCGCGCGATACCATCACGCCCTCGACCGGCGGCGAGACGCGCGAAGCCATCGAAGAAACGCTGAACGCGCTCGACTCGGGCAAGCTGCGCGTCGCGGAAAAGCTTGAAAGCGGCGATTGGCACGTGAACCAATGGGCCAAGAAAGCGGTGCTCCTCGGCTTTCGCCTCAAGGACATGGAACAGCAGGACGGCGGCCCGCAGGGCGGTCATTGGTGGGACAAGGTCGACAGCAAGTTCAAGGGCTGGGGCGATGCCGAATGGAAAGACGCGGGGTTCCGCGCCGTGCCGAACTGTATCGTGCGCAAATCGGCCTATATTGCGCCGGGCGTCGTGCTGATGCCATCTTTCGTCAATCTTGGCGCCTATGTGGATGAGGGCACCATGGTCGACACCTGGGCAACCGTCGGCTCCTGCGCCCAGATCGGCAAGAACGTCCACCTGTCGGGCGGCGTCGGCATTGGCGGCGTTCTGGAACCGATGCAGGCCGGCCCGACCATCATCGAGGACAACTGCTTTATCGGGGCGCGCTCCGAGGTTGTCGAAGGCTGTATCGTGCGCGAGGGTTCGGTCCTTGGCATGGGCGTTTTCATCGGCCAATCGACCAAGATCGTCGACCGCGAAACCGGCGAGGTCATGTATGGCGAAGTGCCCGCGGGATCGGTCGTCGTTGCGGGCTCCATGCCCTCGAAGAACGGCGTGAACCTCTACTGCGCCGTGATCGTGAAACGCGTCGATGCCCAGACCCGCTCCAAGACCTCGATCAACGAGCTTCTGCGCGACTGAACCGCAGACCGCGAAGACAGCAAAGGCGCCGACCTCCGGGTCTGGCGCCTTTTTTGATGCGCTTGGGGTCGGGGGTCGTCAATCCCTCCGGAACCCCTCGCCAAACCATTTATCGACAAGGGCGCTATAGCTGCCATCTTCGCGCATCGCGAGCAGCGCACGGTTGATTTCTTCACGCAGCGCGCTGCCCTCGGGAAGCGCGATACCATAGTTCTCAGGCCGGTAGACCTTGTCGATGAGCCGCGCCTTCCCAGCCAAGTCTTCGATCAAGTAATAGGCAAGAATCGGGCCATCGAAGACAACCGCGTCTGTCGTCCCGCCGACAAAGGCCGCAAGCATCGCATCGGGGTTGGGATAGCCGCTGAACCCGATATCGCGCTTGGCAAGATACGCCGCACTGGTCGACCCCGACACCGTCGCCACGTTGCGGCCCTCGAGATCATTGAGGGAATCCACGTTTTCCTGAAGCGCCTCGACGGTCACGGCGGCGGTGATCGTGGCGACAAAGACCGACACGATGAACAGGCTCGAAATCACGAGTATCACCGCAAAGAAACGACCGAATCGCGACATCGGCATCCGCTCTTCAAAGCCGCCATTGACCACGAGATTGAGCGCCCACCAGAAAGACGGAAACATGGCGTCGCCGAGCGGGCGGTCGAAATAGGGTTGCCGCCCGCGCTCGAACACCCACATCAGCATACCCCCGCCAAAGAGCATGCCCAGCGCAGCAAACCCCAGCATAAGGATTTCCCCGCTCATGACGCTGCGCAGTGTTTTGAAAATGCTGCCTTCTTTCGGCAGGAGAATCTGTAGCCCGCTCTCGAAAATCGGCTGGGTGAAATCCATCTCGACCTCGCGATCCGCAGTGATCGAGATGTTGGCAATCGCCCCATCAACCTCTTCGCGACGCACGAGGTCGAGCATCTCGCCGAACTGATCCCGAGGCACGAAGGTGACCTGCCGGTCAAGCCGACCGGCAATCGCCCGCATCAGGTCGATACTGAACCCGCGAGGTTCGCCGCCCTCAAGCCCCGAGAAGGGCGGGCGGTCCACGGTTGCAAAAACAAGCGGGGCCGACGTGGCCTCTTGTGCCTCGACAATCGCGGGCAAGACACTCGCCCCCGCCATCAGAGACAAACACACAAACGCCCAGACGCGGGCGCGATTCAAGAATTTGCGCAAAGCCCCATGCCCTTTTGATGCAAAGCGGCCCTTACCTTGCCCCGCACACGAGAGACGGTCAACGGCAGAAAGGTTTCGGGACAGGGGGATTTGGAAACCCTCTCCCGGAGGGCGCTACCCGTCCTTGAAAAGGGCCTTTGCCTCGAAAGCCCGCAGGGAAACCCGTGCGGCCGGGCCATAGCCATAGCCCATCATGGCATCGGTGTTCGGCATAAGGCGCAGGATTTCATCGCGCGTGTCGGGGTCAAAGCTCTCAACCGTTTCATGTCCCGGATGATAGCTCTCGCTATCAAGCCCGTTGCCGCGCACGATCTCGTGCCGGTCGAACAGCAAATGCACGTAAATGACCGGCTGGCCATCCTCGCGCGGGCGTATCGTGCTGTCATTGACAAGATCCTTGGCCTTCACGAGCACTTCAGGCTCTCCGAAAAGCAGGGTCGCACGTGCCGAGGTCACCAGCACGCGATGGTTCGGCGAGACCTCGACCGCGTCATGCGCGCCCAGCGCCCCCGCCTCGAAGCGGATTGGCGCATCGTTGCCCTTGGCAAGACGCGTGGTCTGTCCGATCCAGCGTAGCGGCTGAAACCCGTTGTCGCGCGTCAGAACCATGTCGCCGGGTTGGAGCGTTTCGATGGCAACCTCACCCCGGTTGGTGATCATGCGGGTGCCCGCCACGAAACAGGGCGCCGTGGTCAGCGTGACGAACCCTACATCGGTATTCCCGTCCGTATCCTCGATCGTGTAGGAAAAGACGTTTTCGTCAAAATCCCCATCGGACTGCGCCGTGATGGTGCCATCGGCGTTGAGCGTGATCATCTCGCCGGTCGGCAGGGTGATCGTCTGGCCGGCGGTTACGGGCTGGCCGTTGATATGGGTGATGGTAAGGGCCGCACCGGTGCTGCTCTCGTCGTTGGCGAGAATGTCGAAATCATATTCGCCGGTCTTGCCGATGGTCAGGTCATCATCCCCCGCCACAAGCGCGCATTGAATGGAATCCCCAGCAATCAGAAGATTGGAATCGTAGATACCGTCGCCGCCATCCGCGATGGCGATCTTGATACTGTTCTCTTCTCCGGGAGTGACCGGCGCCTTGAGGGTCATGGTGACGGTGAAGCCGTCCATCTCGGTATTGGCGACCTCGGCGTTCTGCGGGTTGTCGATATAGAGGTTTTCGTTCGATGTATTGTTGATGTTGTTGATCGTGATATCGCCATCACCCACGGTCAGCTCGGCCTTCTCGCCATTGACCCAAACCCCCACCGCATCGTTGAAGCCGCTGTTGACGTATTCGAGGTATTCTTCCGAGGAAAACGTCACCTGCATGGTCAGCACGCTGCCATCAGGCACGAAGGTGGCCTCGAACACGGCGGCGTCATAGGTCTTGGCGTTGGCGATCTCTTCGAGATCTTCATCTCCGGGACGATACCAATTCGTCGATTCATCGGCCTGCCGGTTCGGGTCGCCGCTCTCTCGGGTCAGATCGCTGGCCTTGCCCGTAGACAGGATCACGCCGGTATCGGACGGGGTAATCGCATCCGCGACACTATCGCCATTGGAATAGATGCCTGATGCCTGATCCGCGCCGGAATAGCTTGCCGATTTGATCTCTATCCCCGAGCCGAACATGGCCTCGGCCATTTCCATATCGGTGGCATTCGTGTCGATCGGCAGTTCAGCAGCGGTCACCATCACATCGTCCCTTCAAAACAAAAACCCTGGGGAGGGGTCTTGTGCACCTAGGCTGCGCGAGCGGTCCTGACATCGGGGAAAGGCACGGCTCATTTCCCCCGCAAAACCGTCGCACCGCATTTCACTTTCGCTATTAAACCGATTCTCTTTGCCTTTCGATTGATGAAAAGGTGGAGAATCCGGGGCATTTGATCGTTCACCTGTCCGAAAGGTCAGGAAACCGGGCGCCATGCCGCTTGACGCCCCTCCACCCTGCGGGATATGGCCGCGCCATGGAAAAGACGAAAAAGACATCTCGCCAACAGGTCTATACCCTGCTTGTGCAGGTTGGCCGCAAGGATGGCGACGGGCTTCCCGACAATGCCACCGGCGCCGCGCTCATGATCTATGCCAGCGGCATCGACGAGGCCGAGGCCGTGCGCGAAACCGTGGCGATCCTCAAGCAGGCCGATCTCGCACCGCTTGACGTGACCGGCTATGGCACGCGCGAAGAGCGCGAGGCGCAGGGCCATGAAATCGCCGGGGATGAGCTTGAACTGATGCAGCGCGCGCTGGATGAAAACTCGGTCGTCGTGGCCCAGATGACCCCATTCTACAATGGCGAGGAAACCCTCTCCGCTGATGAGGAAAGCGCGCATTAAGGCAGGGATCGAAGCGCCTCAGGCCGCGCAGAGCTGCGTTGCCAGCGTATTGGCCTCGAACGCCCCCAGCACCGGGTAGGGCCGGGCAATATGTTCCGGCAGGTGATTGCGCGGCCGCCCCGCAAGGAGACTTGCCGCCAACAGGTCGCCCCTGCGTCGAAGCCGCCCGATATCAAGACTGGCAAGGTAGGTGCCTGCCGCAAGGATCGCGTCGGCCTCCGGTAGCAGAACCTGGGTATAGGTCACGAGCGCATGGCCCCTCTCGCGCACTCCGGCCGCGCCGCCGGTGAGATGCCCAGCCGGAACAAGGACATGCTCGCGTCCGAAAAGATACTCGACCCGCGATCCCCCGACGAGCACCCGCTGGCCCGGCTTGACGACAATGTCTCGCTCCAACCCGAAATAGGGGTAGCGAAGGCGCACCGGCTCGAACAAACCGCGCGCGGGCACCGTGCGCCGCACAATGTCCAACACGGGCACAACCTTGCCGCCCAGTGTCTCGACAAGGTCGCCGCGCCGCAAATCCCCAAGCGCCCGCGTGCCGTAAGGTGTTTCAACCGGAAGCGAGGCCATCAACCCCGGCATCGGTCCAATCGGTTCGATCCGGTCGGAAACGGCGAAAAAGCACACGTCCTCATCCACGATCGCGGCGGCCGGGTTGCGGATCATGTCGCGCACATCCGCCAAGGTCAGCGCCACCGGCGTATCGACCACGGTCTGAAAACAATGCGCCACGTCCGGGCGCTCCACCGCAAGCCGCGCCCAACCATGTGCCATGTCCCAGCTATAGGTGATACGCAGGACATCCGTGCGCCGCGCCTCTGCGTCATGGGTCAGCGCCGTATGGCACATCTCGCTCCGCCGCGTATGCACGAGGGAAATTCCCCCGCCCGGCACAGCACGCAGCATCAGGCTCATCGCCGCATCGAATCCCCGCTTCACCCCGAGAAGAAGCTGCGGCCCGTCATAAGGTGACAACCGCGTTTCAAGAAGCAGGCTCCCCCGCGCCATTGGTCGCTCAAGATCTGTTGACGCTTCCCGTCCCGGCACACTCTGGCCGTGGGTCAACCCCTGCGGCGCGAACAAGGCGTCGTTGCGGTCTCGTATGGCGATCCAGGTCATCGCAGGCTCCTCAAGCCACCCGCTTTCCCGCTTTCGTCAGAACCGCCGCCTCGTAGGTCTTGAGCATACGCCGTGCAGACGGACCATAGCCTTCGCCCGTAAATCGGTCGAGTTCCGGAAACAGTGTGCAAATCTCATCGACGATTTCCTCTTCGAAAATGTTGCCGATTTGCGGCCCCGGCAGGAAACTCTCTGTCTCAAGGCCTTGCGAAAACACGATTTGGTGGCGGTCAAACAGGATATGGAAATAGGTGACATCGCCCCCCGACACCCGCGTCACTTTGCGGTCATCTAGCAAATCCTTGGCCTTCACGAGAACCTCGGAACATTCAAAAAGAAGCTCGGCACGGCTATCGCGCAAGAGCACACGGTGCTGCGGCGATACGAGAAGCGCGCCATGATCGCCAAAGCTATTCGCCTCGATACGGATCGGCGCCAACGCGCCTTCCGCCGGAACGGTGCGCGACCCGATCCAACGCACTTCCTGCGCGCCGTTTTCATAGGTCTCGACGAGATCGCCAATGTCGATATCCTCGACCGGCACATCGCCCTCCGGCGTGCGGATCAGTGTGCCTTTGACAAAACAGGGCACCGCCGTGGAATTGACCGTGACAAACCCGACATCGCTCGTGCCGCTCTCATCTTCGATCGTGTAGGTGAAATTGACCTCTTCCTCGTCACCGTCCGTCACGATATCAATCGTGCCGTCAGCATTGAGCGTGATCTGCTGACCAGTCGAAAGCGTAATCGTATCGCCCGCCGATACGGCCTGACCGTTGATATGGGTGATGGTGAGCGTGCTGCCGGCCTCGTCATTGGCAAGCACATCGACCGTCTTGGTCGCGTTGAGCCCCATCGTCGTCTCGTCCGCCACGGCGACAACCGAGGCCTGAACCGAGTCGCCCGCGATGAGAACGTTGGAGTCATAGCTGCTGTCGCCAACATCCACGATCCCGATGAGAATATCATTCTCGACACCCGGATTGACATCCATCTTGAGGGTCATGGTGACGGTGAACCCGTCCATCTCGGTATTGTAGGCGTCGCCCGTGTTGTCGAGATAGAGGTTCTGGTTGTTGGTCGTGTTGATCGTGGAGATGCTTGCACTCCCCGAGCCGACCTCGACCTCGACCTCCTCGCCGTTGACCATAACGATCACGGCATCATTATAGATCGAGTTGATATACTCGGGATATTCATCCGACGAAAAGACGAACTGCATCGTCAGCGTGTCGCCCGTCGGGACGAATTTGACATCCAGATACGCCGCATCATAGGTGTTGGCACCAACAATGGCGTTGAAGGTGGAGTTGTTGTCTTCGCCGCTGGTGTTGGTCGACCTGCCGGTAGATTGGTTGGTGTTTGTCGCGTTCCACCAAGGGGCGGTGTTGGTGAAATCGGCGGCGTTCCCGGTTGACAGGATCACCCCTGTATCGCCCGGTGTAGCATAAGGGGAAATCGCGTCCCCATTCGAATAGATCGCCGACGATCCATTCGCGCCGCTGTAGGTCGCACTGACGACCGTAACACCATCGCCAAATATCTCTTGTGCCATCTCCGTGGCGGACGCACCTGTATCGTACGTCAGGTCCTGCGCAATAGGCATATCGCCTGCCCTCAATTATACGAGGCAGCGCCATTGGCCCGCCCGCCTTTTCGGCGTCACGGGGGCGTCATATGGGTCTTGATGCCCGCTCGATTACCCTGCCTCGGGTTTATTATTATCGCGATAATGGCAGATTTGTGCGGCCTTGTTAAGGCTTTAGAATGCCTTGCGGCAAACTGGTGTGTTTCGCGGCCAGCTCTGTTGCATTGAAGCACAGAAGCGCGCGCGGTATCTCTTGGCCAAACCGCGCCAAAGGAGCCCGCCATGCCCAAGACCGACCCAGCCGACCTGACCGCCGCCCTGATCCGCTGCCCCTCGGTCACGCCCGAGGAAGGCGGCGCGCTCGTCCTGCTTGAGGCGCTCCTGTCGGACGCCGGGTTCGACTGCACCCGCGTCGACCGTGGCGGAGTGTCGAACCTCTTTGCCCGATGGGGCGACAAGGGTCATGCCCGGACCTTCGGTTTCAACGGCCATACCGACGTGGTGCCGATCGGGGACAAGGCCGCCTGGACCGCGAACCCCTTTGGCGCAGAAATCCGCGACGGAATCATGTATGGCCGCGGCGCGACCGACATGAAATCCGGCGTTGCCGCCTTCGCCGCCGCCGCCGTGGATTTCGTCCGCGACACGCCTCCCGAAGGCGCCATCATCCTGACCATCACCGGGGACGAGGAGGGCGACGCCGTGGACGGGACAACCGCCCTCCTCGATTACATGGACAAGACCGGCGAGAAAATGTCGGTCTGCCTTGTCGGCGAACCCACCTGCCCCAACGAGATGGGCGAGATGATGAAGATCGGGCGCCGCGGCTCGCTCACCGCGTGGTTTACCTTTGCCGGCAAGCAGGGCCATTCCGCCTACCCCCACCGCGCGAAAAACCCGCTCCCGGCCATGGCCCGGCTGATGGATCGCATAGCCTCGCATAGGCTCGACGAAGGCTCGGAGCATTTCGACGCCTCGACTCTCGCCATCGTCACCATGGATACCGGCAACCCGGCCACCAACGTGATCCCAGCCGAATGCCGCGCCACGGTGAATATCCGCTACAACGACCTCCACACCGGCGCCTCGCTCACCGACTGGATGCAGCGTCTCGCCGATGAGGTCGCCGCCGAGTCCGGCATCGAGATCGCCATGGAGGTCAAGGTCTCCGGCGAGAGTTTCATCACGGCCCCCGGCCCGCTCTCCGATCTCGTCGCCGCCGCGGTCGAGGCCGAGACAGGCCGCACGCCCGAGCTTTCGACCTCGGGGGGCACCTCCGATGCCCGCTTTGTCCAGCACCACTGCCCCGTCGTCGAATTCGGCCTCGTCGGCAAAACCATGCACCAAGTGGACGAGAACGTGCCGGTGGATCAAATCCACCAGCTCAAGAGCATCTATAGCCGCATACTTCGAGACTATTTCGCCTGAAAATGGCCCATCGTGCGCGCCTCATCGTCATGGTCAAGGAACCGCGCCCCGGTCGTGTCAAAACGCGGCTCGGCCGTGACATCGGCATGACCCGCGCCGCATGGTGGTTTCGCCACCAAACCGCCGCCCTCCTGCGCCGGATCATTGATCCGCGTTGGGAAACGCTGCTTGCCGTCGCCCCCGATCACGCCGGCCTCGCCTCCCGCGTCTGGCCCGCGCACCTGCCGCGCCTGGCCCAAGGACCGGGCGATCTTGGCGACCGCATGGCGCGCCTCTTGCGTGCTCACCCCCCCGGCCCGGCCTGCATCATCGGCGCCGACATCCCCGGTATCTGCCGCCGCCATATCGCCGAGGCCTTCTCTGCCCTCGGACCGAACGACGCCGTTTTCGGCCCGGCCACGGATGGCGGCTATTGGCTCGTCGGCCTCAAACGCACCACACCCCCGCCGCCTGGGTTCCTGCAAGATGTCCGCTGGTCCACGGAACACGCCCTCGCCGACTCGATGGCGACACTGCCTCGCCACCGCATCGCCCTGACAACAACGCTCGATGATATCGACACCATTTCTGATCTTCTTCTCTGGAAAAATACTCCGGGGTGAATTGCCTGCCACCCGGCAGGCAAGAGGGGCAGCGCCCCTCCCCTTTTTCCCAATGACGTGCCGCGCGCCGCGTGCTAGGGCAAGTACATGCGTATACCGACCAAAGCCGAAATCCTCGAATGGATTTCCGAGAACCCGACCCTGACCTCCAAACGCGACATCGCCAAAGCCTTCGGGATCAAGGGCGCCGCTCGGATCGACCTCAAACGCCTGCTGAAGGAGCTTGAGGAAGAAGGCCACCTGTCCAAACGCAAGAAATCCTACCGCGATCCCGAAAGCCTACCTCCCGTCTCGGTCCTCCAGATCAGCGGCCCGGATTCCGATGGCGATCTCTACGCCCGCCCGCTTGAATGGCAGGGCGATAGCGAAGAACCCCTGATCCTCGTCATCCCCCGCGCCTCCGACCCCGCCCTGGGACAGGGCGACCGTATCCTCGCCCGGCTGACCGAGGTCGAGGGCGAAGCCTGGCGCTACGAGGGTCGCCTCATCCGCCGTATCGGCACCAATCCCAAGCGCGTGCTGGGCGTTTTCCGCCTGACCGCCGAGGGCGGGCGTATCGTCCCCATCGACAAGGGCGACGGCAAGGAATGGCAGGTGCTCAGCGAGGGCATCAACGGCGCCAAGGATGGCGAATTGGTCGAGGCGCAACAAACCGGCCCAAAGGGCCGCCTTGGCCTGCCGCGTGCCAAGGTCGTCGAACGCCTCGGTGATCCCTCCGCGCCCAAGGCCGTCTCTCTCATCGCCATTCATCAACACGGTATCCCCGATGCCTTCCCCGATGCTGTGATAGCCGAAGCAGATTCCGCCAAACCCGCCCCCTTGGGCGACCGCGAAGACCTGCGCGACATGCCGCTTGTGACCATCGACCCGGCGGATGCCCGTGACCATGACGATGCCTGCTGGGCCCATGCCGATGACGATCCCAAGAACGAAGGCGGGCACGTGATCTGGGTCGCCATCGCCGATGTCGCCCATTACGTGACCCCCGGCTCAGAACTCGACCGCGAGGCCCGAAAGCGCGGCAACTCCTCCTATTTCCCCGACCGCGTCGTGCCGATGTTGCCCGACCGCCTCTCGGGCGACCTCTGTTCGCTGCACGAAGGCGTGCCCCGTGCCTGTCTCGCGGTGCGGATGCAGATCGACGCCAAGGGCCACAAGATTGGCCACCGCTTCGTGCGCGGCATGATGCGCTCTGTCGCCTCGCTCAACTATGCCGAGGTGCAGGCCGCCCGCGATGGCGATCCAAACGATCGCTGCGCCCCTCTCATGGAAGAGGTCATCAACCCTCTTTACGAGGCCTACACCGCCCTGACCAAGGCCCGCGCAGCACGCCAACCGCTCGATCTCGACCTGCCCGAACGCAAGGTCGAACTGACCCCCGAGGGCAAGGTCGCCTCGGTCATGTTCCGCGACCGGTTCGATGCGCATAAATTGATCGAGGAATTCATGATCCTCGCCAATGTCGCGGCTGCCGAAACGCTCGTCGCCAAGAAATCGCCGCTCCTGTTCCGGGTCCACGAAGAGCCCAACCCGGACAAGCTCGACTCCCTCCGCGATACCGCGCAGGCTGCCGGGTTTACCCTCGCCAAGGGGCAAGTGCTCAAGACGCAACATCTCAACGCGCTTCTGAATGCCGCTGCCGGAACCGAGGATGCCGAGTTGATCAACCTCTCGACCCTGCGTTCCATGACCCAGGCCTATTACAGCCCCGCGAATTTCGGCCATTTTGGCCTCGCGCTTCAGGCGTATGCGCATTTCACCTCACCCATCCGCCGGTATGCCGACCTCATCGTGCATCGCGCGCTGATCTCGGCGCATGGCTGGGGCGATGATGGGCTGTCGCCGGAAGGGATCGAGAACCTCGAAACCACCGCCGGGCATATTTCGGATACCGAGCGCCGCTCCATGCTGGCCGAGCGGGACACCAACGACCGCTATCTCGCCGCCTACCTGTCGGAACGGGTCGGCAATGAGTTCACGGGCCGGATCAGCGGCATTGCCCGTTTCGGCGTTTTCGTGAAACTCGACGAGACCGGCGCCGACGGGTTGATCCCGATGCGCAATCTTGGACGCGAGTATTTCAAATACGATTCCGAAACCGAAACGTTGCGCGGTTCGGATACCGGCCTGACCCTCGGCCTTGGCCAGCGCGTGACCGTGCGCCTCACCGAGGCCGCGCCCGTCACCGGAGGGATCGCGCTTGAGCTGCTCTCCATCGACGACAAGAAGGTGCCCCAAGGGCCGAAACGCGGACGCGGCAAGCCTGTGCGCCGCAAAGAGAGCAAGGCGAGGAAGCACGCCGCCAAAACCAAGCGCAAGGTGAACCGTCAACGCCGCTAGACCCGGTTTCTCTCGAAGAAACCGTCCCGAAGTCCTTGAAAGGCTTCGTTAACCCGTGCGCATCGTTAAGGTTGCCATGTGCAAGAGAACGTCCACATACGCAATACATACGTGATACCGACGTAATACCGACATGGGTTTTTGCGTTAACCTTTGTCGGCAAATCCCCGCGCGGTATTTGCAGGATTGCTTCCGGGTTGGCCACAATCGCGCTAGAATGGCAAAAAACACACCGAGGCAAAAACGATGCGATCCCCTATTCTGGGCCTTCTTCTTGGTGCCACAGCCCTTGGCACCCCGGCTCTCGCCAGCGCCCCGGAGCAGTCTCTGCGCCCGGTGACACGTGCTGTCGATACACCCGATATGACCTTCGCCGCAGCCGCCCCCGCGCAGTCGCTTCGGCCCCAACTGCGCGCGGTCTCTACCACCACGACGATCCCGCAAGTGACTGAAACTGCGGGAAATGCCGGCTTTGAGCGCTGGATCAGTTCCTTCCGGCCGCGCGCCTTGGCGTCGGGTATCCATGCCTCTGTCTTTGACGGTGCCTTTCGCGGTGTGCGCTACAACACAAGCGTGATCCAGAAGGACCGCAACCAGTCCGAATTTACCAAGACGATCTGGGATTACCTCGCCTCAGCCGCCTCCGACACGAGGATTCGCAATGGCAAGGATGCGCTGCGCAAACACCGCCACACGCTCGACGCCATCGAGCGCCGCTACGGGGTCGACAAAGAGGTGGTCACTGCCATCTGGGGCCTCGAAAGCGCCTATGGCACGTACCGTGGCAACATCCCGACCATCGAGGCACTCGCGACCTTGGCTTATGATGGCCGACGCGGAAAATTCTTTGAGGCTCAACTGCTTGCCGCGTTGAAGATCATCCAGAACGGTGACATTCCCGCGCATCGCATGACCGGAAGTTGGGCCGGGGCGATGGGCCATGCACAATTCATCCCAACCTCCTATGAGAGCTTCGCCGTGGATTTTACCGGCGACGGAAAGCGCGACATCTGGTCCGAAGATCCGACTGATGCACTCGCCTCGACGGCCGCTTACCTGGCGAAATCCGGCTGGGAGAAAGGCAAGCCCTGGGGCGTTGAAGTGCGCCTTCCCAAGGGGTTCAACTACACGCTCGCCAATCGCAAGATCAAAAAATCGCCCGCGCAATGGGCGGCGATGGGCGTCACGGATATCAACGGTCGGGCCGTCCCAAACCGCAACGGCAAAGGCTCTATCCTGCTCCCGGCGGGCGGCAATGGCGCTGCGTTCATGATTTTTTCGAACTTCTCCGCTATCGAGCGATACAACACCGCCGATGCCTATGTGATTGGCGTCGGACATCTGAGCGACCGGATCAAAGGCGGCCCGCCGATCCAGGGCAAATGGCCACATGGCGACCGCGCCCTGACGTTCAGCGAACGCAAAGAACTCCAGCGTCTTCTGACCCGCGCCGGATTCGACACGCAAAAGATCGACGGCAAGATCGGCCCGCTTACGATCAACGCCGTGCGCGCGTTTCAGGAAGCGCGCGGCCTGACACCGGATGGATACGCCTCTCTGGTCTTGTTGCAACAACTCCGGCGCTCGGGCGGAGGGAGCGGCGGCTCTCAGATCCTCAAGCGATAGAAAAAGGGGGCGCGAACGCCCCCTTTCGATTTCCTTAACTCTTTGGCACGCTTACTGCGGTGACATACCCCGGAGCCGTTCCGAACGGCGCCGCAGCATTTCAACCGTCGTCAGCAGCAAGATCGAGATTGCCACAAGGATCGTCGCCACGGCGAGAATGGTCGGGCTGATCTGTTCTCGCAGACCTGTAAACATCTGCCATGGAAGGGTTTTTTGACCCGCAGAGCCAACGAATAGGACCACCACAACTTCGTCGAACGAGGTGATGAAGGCGAAAAGCCCGCCGGAAATCACGCCCGGCAGGATGAGCGGCATCTGAACCTTGAAGAAGGTCGTCACAGGGTCCGCCCCCATATTCGCCGCCGCCCGAGTGAGCGACCGGTCAAAGCCAACCAGCGTCGCAGTCACGGTGATGATGACGAAGGGAATCCCCAGTGCCGCATGCGCCAGAACCACACCCAGATAAGTGCCCTGAAGGCCGATCCGGCTATAGAAGAAGTACATGCCAGCCGCCGAAATGATGAGCGGCACGATCATGGGCGAAATCAGGATAGCCATGATTGCGCGGCGGAACGGGACGTGCTCAGAGCTCAGACCAATCGCCGCCAGCGTGCCAAACCCAACTGACAGTATCGTCGCCACAGGCGCAATCAGCACCGAGTTCTTCAGGCTGTTCTGCCAGTCACTGTTGGTAAAGAAGTCTCTATAGTGACGCAGCGAATACCCGTCAGGATCAAAGCGGAGCATCTCTGGTGTGAACGTAAAGAAGTTTTCCGCGTTGAAAGAAAGCGGCAGAACCACGAGAATCGGCGTGATGAGGAAAACGAAAATCGCTCCACAGATCACACGGAATGTGTAATGCCACAGCACCTGGCCGGGGGTCAGGTAAGGGGCAAGCGTTTGGCGATAACGGCTCTCTCCGACGAAGAAGATGAACCAGCCAAAGAACCAGCCCAGAAGCGCGCCGATCACGAGACCCGGAATGCTACCCAGGGCGAAACCAACGGCAGCAAAACCAATTAGCGTTGCCAGACGGGCCGGTTTTTCCTGTTTCACGATGGTTTTGAACACGAAAGCCAAAACAGCGAGAACCGCGGCGCCAATCAAAACACCGAGCAGCCCCGAGCCTTGCGCCGTGCCGATGAAAAGCCCAAAGAAGCCACCGACTGCGGCAGAGGCCGCGGCGGTGAAACCGGGAGTTTGCGGAGTAACGGGTGTTAGTGCCATATCTCTTATCCCAATTTCACGTTGTCGATGCCGACGATCTTGTCATAGGCCCAGTACAGAATGAGAACCACAGCGAGCAGGATCGTCCCAAGCGCAGCCGCAAGGCCCCAGTTGAGCGAACTCGAAATGTGGTAGGCGATCCGGTTCGAGATGAAGACACCCTTGGTGCCGCCCACGATTTCCGGCGTGATGTAGTAGCCGATGGCGAGGATGAACACGAGGATCGACCCGGCGCCGATTCCCGGCACGGACTGCGGGAAATAGACTCGCCAGAAGGCTGTCCAATTCGTCGCGCCCAGAGATTTTGCCGCGCGCAGGTAGGTGGGTGCGATCGTCTGCATCACCGAGTACATCGGCAAGATCATGAACGGCAACAGGATGTGGGTCATCGCGACGATCGTGCCGAACTGGTTGTTGATCATGACCAATCGAGCATCGTCCGCAACCAAGCCCAGCCAGACCAACACATCGTTGATCACCCCCTGTTGTTGCAACATGACTTTCCAGGCGGAGGTCCGCACGAGAAGAGATGTCCAGAAGGGCAGAAGCACGAGGATCATCAATAGGTTGGCCGTTCGAGACGGTAGGTTTGCAAGAATCCACGCCACGGGATAGCCGAGCAGAATACAGCTCGCCGTGATCATAAGCGACATGAAGAGCGTTCGTCCAAACAGCGTCATGTAGATCTGTTGGTTCTCGGGTCGCGCTTCTGGTCCGTCCACGCCCTTTTGCATATCGACCGAGTTCAGGAAATAACCGTTCGTCAGCTTCGGGCTGTAGGTCTGAAGCGTGCGCCAGACCTCGATATCGCCCCAATCCTTGTCGATATCTATGAATTTCTCTTTGAAAGGCGCATCTTCGGCGATATCCCAGCGCTTGACCTTGCGGCCCGATTTGCGGAACAGAGACGAAAGACCCGTCATTTCATAGTTCAGTCGAGATCCGAGACGGGTATGCGTCTTTTCCTCGACCGCAATCTTCATATCCTCGGCCAGCGCGGCAAAGACCGCTTCGCCCGGCAGTTCACCAGAGTCGGCATCCCAGTCTCTCAACTCCACAACCGTCTTGGGAAGGGTGTCAGAAACGATCTGGTTCTCAACCGAACGAAACAACATGTCCGCGATTGGGAGGATGAAGGTCAAAAGTACAAATAGAAGCAGAGGCGCGATCAGCATAAGCGCGCGGATTTTCTGCATCCGCAGCGCGCGCGCAAGGCTACGTTTAAGCGGTGTGCCGTCGGCCGCAAGAACCGGGCCGGTATCGGTGGTGTCGCTCATGTGGCTCCCCGTTGTGTCGCCTGTTTTCGGCGCTCATTTGGTCCTTAAGGACATTTGATGCGGGTTTGCATCGGATGCGGAAGGGCGTGCATCGCCCTTCCGCTGCGTTCAGGTCACCAGATTACTTGGCGAGCCAAGCCTGGAATTTCGCGTCGATGTCGTCGCGATAGTCAGCCCAGAACTCGTAGTTGTAGAGGAACGTGTTCGTGGCGTTTTTCGGGTCGGTCGGCATGTGCGGTGCCATGTCGATGCCGAGCTCTGCATGCTTGCCAACGAGCGGTGCCGAGGACTTACGTGCCGGGCCATACGAGATGTAGGCCGCTTGGTCCGCGAGACGCTGCGTGTCAGTCGCGAAGTAGATGTAGTCCAAAGCACGTGCTTTACGCTCGTCGCTCAGGCCGGTCGGGATGATCCAACCGTCAAGGTCGAACACCTGAGCGTCCCAGAGCATCGCAACCGGCTGGTTCTGCTCTTCGATGACCGAGAACAGACGGCCATTGTAGGTCGAACCCATGATGACTTCGCCATCCGCAAGAAGCTGCGGGGTGTCAGCACCAGCCGACCACCAGACAACGCTGTCCTTGATGGTGTCGAGCTTGGCAAGGGCGCGCTCCTGACCTTCTGCGGTCTCGAGAACGTCATAGACTTCTGCTTTCGGAACACCGTCACAAAGCAGGGCCCATTCCATGTTGTTGATCGGACGCTTCTCGAGAGCACGCTTGCCAGGATAGGCTTCGAGGTCGAACACGTCACAAACGCTGGTCGGCGGGGTGTCACCCACGAGGTCGGTGCGATAGCCGAAGGTCGTCGAGTAAACGATCTGCGGGATGAAGCACTCGGAGACAAGCAGGTCACCGAAGTCATCCGCTGCAGAGGTGCCATCAGGTGCCGGAGCAAGCATGGTGTCCGGGTCGATTTCCATCGCCAGACCTTCGTCGCACAGACGCATTGCGTCAGCAGCCACCACGTCAACAACGTCCCAGGTCACGTTGCCTGCTTCGTTCATTGCGCGCAGCTTGGCCACTGCCTCGTTCGAGCTCGAGTCATTGGTGATCGAGACACCGGTCTTTTCCATATAGGGCTCGTGATAAGCCTTCTGCTGCGAGTTGGAATAAGCACCACCCCAAGACACGATCGTCATTTCATTGACCATGTGGTCGTCCGCGAAGGCCATCGGCGCGCAGATCGCGGTCGAAAGAGCCAGTGCGGTCATTTTCGTAAACTTCATAGTTTTCTCTCCTTGTTGAACTTTTGTTATGCTCTCCCGGTTGCCCGGAAGAGGCGATGTCCCACTGAATTATGCATCCAGTGCGCGGCAATCCTCCGGCAACCAGCCGATCTCGATCTGCTCACCCGGTTTCAGGCGAACCTGGTCCGGAGCGTTTCGGGTTTTGATGATAAACTCATCATTGCCCGCAACCCGCAGACGGGTGCGGAAGATGTCCCCCATATAGATGAACTCAAGCACTTCGGCCTTGAGCGTATGCGCCCCTTCTTGGAGGCGCTCTTTATTATATTCGACACGTTCGGGGCGGATCGACACACGGGTACGTGCACCGGCCTTCACCGAGTCATGCACTGGATTACAGTCAATCAACTCGCCATCGTCGAGTTCCACCAGTGCAAGACCGTTCTTGATCTCTTTGACCGTGCCTTCGAGCGTATTGTTTTCGCCGATGAACTGGGCCACGAAACTGTTGCTCGGCGCTTCATAGAGCTCATCCGGCGGCGCAAGCTGCTGAATGCGGCCATCGTCGAAAACGGCGACACGGTCCGACATGGTAAGAGCCTCGGTTTGGTCATGCGTAACGTAAACCGTCGTGATGCCGAGGCTATGGGCCAGGTGCGTGATCTCGAACTGCATCTTTTCGCGAAGCTGCTTGTCGAGCGCGCCGAGCGGTTCGTCCATGAGAACCAGCTCCGGTTCGAACACGAGCGCGCGGGCAAGAGCAACACGCTGCTGCTGCCCCCCCGAAAGCTGTGCCGGGCGACGACCGCCAAAACTACCCATCTCGACCATGTCGAGCGCGCGATTGATCTTTGCTTCACGCTCGGACTTGCCCATTTTACGCACCTCAAGCGGGAAGCTGAGGTTCTCGGCAATCGTCATGTGCGGGAAAAGGGCGTAGTTCTGGAAAACCATGCCGATGCCGCGTTTATGCGGCGGGATATTGTTGATCGAGACGCCGTCGAGGCGGATGTCGCCATGCGTTGCCGTTTCAAAGCCGGCAAGCATCATGAGACAAGTCGTCTTACCAGAGCCGGACGGCCCGAGCATCGTGAGAAACTCGCCCTTGGGCATTTGAAGGTTGAGATCTTTTACGACGAGCGTTTCGCCATCATAGCTTTTCTGGACGCGTTCGAATTCAACGAAAGCGTCGTTCGATGCAGAATTGGCCAAAACTGGCTCCCTGTGTTGTTTGTCTGGCAGATTGGCTCTGCCCTATTGCTTGAAATGTAAGCACACCCAATCGGGTAAGTGCAACACCAGATACAAAACACGACCCTAGGGCCCCTGTCACGCCTCTCATGGCACGTTTTGCGACGGGTTTTGTATTTTTTTCGACATGTTTCGCCTGTTTCAGGGCCTCGGCACCGGAAAAATAACGGAGAGAAATCTTTTCTAACCGTCTCAACACTCAGGCACATCAACCATGGGTTGCGCGACCTTTTCGACTATGCATTCGCGGCGCCCACAAGGTGGTCGCCATAGAGGCGTGTTGGGGAAAAATTCAGCGCCCGGCATGCAAATGCCGGGCGCTTTCTTTGTCATTTGTCCCGGTTCAGGCGAGCAAACCCTCTTCCTGAAGCTGCGAATAGGTCAGGTCCAATGCCCGAGTCGCACGTTCGATCAGGGTATCAATCTCGGTTTTGGAGATGATAAGCGGCGGCGAAATCACCATGCGATCACCGACATGGCGCATGATGAGGTTATTGGCAAAGCAATGCTCACGACACTTGAAACCAACCGTGCCAACCGGTGCTTTGAAGGGCGCGCGCGTGGCCTTGTTGGGTGTGAGCGCGATTGACCCCATCATACCGACAATCTTCGCCTCTCCGACAAGGGGATGATCGACCAGTGCCTCCCACTTTTTCTTGAGATAGGGGGCCGTTTCTTCGCGCACCGTGTCAATGATCTTTTCCTCTTCGAGAATGCGCAGATTCTCGAGCGCGACGGCGGCAGCTACGGGATGCCCCGAATATGTATAGCCATGGTTGAACTCTGTCCCGCCGATCACACGCGCGACCTCGTCAGAGAGGATCGACGCAGCGATCGGGATATAGCCAGAGCTCAGCCCCTTGGCGACGGTCATGATATCCGGGCGGATGCCCAGAGTCTGCGAACCGAACCATTGGCCGGTGCGCCCAAAACCACAGATAACCTCATCGGCAATCAACAGGATCTCATACTTGTCACAAATCCGCTGAATCTCGGGCCAGTAGCTATCTGGCGCGACGATCACACCCCCGGCACCCTGCACCGGTTCCGCAATAAAGGCGGCCACGCGATCTTCGCCAAGTTCAAGAATTGCGTCTTCCAATTCACGCGCCCGCGCGAGGCCGAACTCTTCGGGGTTCATTTCGCCGCCTTCAGAATACCAATCGGGTTGATGAATATGATGGATATCCGGGATCGGAAGGCCGCCTTGAGCGTGCATTGCACTCATACCGCCAAGGCTGGCCGCCGCAACGGTCGAACCGTGATAGGCGTTCTTTCGGCTGATGACGACTTTCTTCTCGGGCTTGCCCTTCTCGGCCCAATAGGTCCGCACAAGACGAAGATTGGTGTCATTTGCCTCAGACCCGGAGCCTCCATAGAAAACATGATTGAGATCGCCCGGCGCGAGTTCGGCCAGTTTCGCAGAAAGCGCGATGACGGGAATATGCGTGGTCTGGAAGAAAGTATTGTAATAGGGGAGCTCGCGCATTTGGCGCGCCGCGACTTCAGCGAGTTCCTCGCGACCATACCCGATATTGACGCACCATAGGCCCGCCATCGCGTCCAGGATTTCTTCGCCTTCAGAATCTACAAGCGTCACGCCCTTGGCGCGCGTGATGACGCGGGCGCCTTTCTCGGCAAGCTCTCCCTGAGCGGAAAACGGATGAACGTGATGCGCCGCATCAAGAGCCTGAAGCTCTGATGTCGGCATGTGATTGGTAATCATATTCATGAGCGTGCCTCTTTATGTAGGAAGGAGCCGGTGCGTGGCATCAGTAAAGCTACTCGCAGAATATGATCAAATTTTTACGTGTCAATCACCTCGCCTGATATGGCGTTGGCTTTGAGAACCGCCCGAACCTGCTCCATCCCCTGCACGACATCCTCCCGAATGGCGATCGCGGCCGCTTCGTCATCGTTCGCACGCAACGCGGCAAGCGTTTCCTTGTGCTTGTCCGGGAGGTTTTGTGTTCCCATTCGACCGCAAACCACCCGGAGAGATGGGCCGAAACGCAGCCACAGGCTTTCGACGATCGACGTCAGGATCGGCGCCCCGGCAATGCGGTAGAGCGTTGAATGGAATTCGAAATTCAAATGCAGATACGCCCCGACATCACCTTGGGCAATCGCGACATCAAGTGCTGTGTCGATCTCCTCGAGAGCATCTATTTCAGCGGGCGTTACTTTTTTCGCCGCTCTCCGTGCAAGTTCCGGTTCAAGAGCTTTGCGGGCAAAGATCAATTCTTCGATACAGGCCGTGTCAGGAGTCGGCACGGTGACACGTCGATTCCCTTGGAACTCCAACGCTCCTTCAGAGGTTAAACGCCGAATCGCCTCGCGAACCGGCGTCATTCCGGCCCCGAGGATCTCGACAAGCCCCTGAATTGTCACCGGTTGCCCCGGTGCCAGCTCTCCAAAAAGAATACGCGTGCGCAAATCTTCATAAACCTGCTGGTGAACGGGAATACGTTGTGGAATTTCATCAGGATAGGCATCCAACTGCCTTGGTGTGCCAGCGCCTGTCATTTGTGCAATTCTCCCGTCTCACGCCACCGTTCCATACAAAATTCCGGGGCCATGGAATAATCCGATGTTGCCATATGCCCCAAACTTGATCAAAAATTTTCTTGTGATTTTAGGTCAGACATCTGTCTGGCAATCCAACGGGAGACAAAAATGAAACACACCCTTCTGACATTGACCGCCACCGTAGCCCTTGGCGCGATGGCAGCCAACGCCGAGGAAGTGCGCGTCTACAACTGGTCCGATTATATCGACGAAGAGCTTCTGACGAAGTTCGAAGAAGAGACCGGCATCGACCTGATCTATGACGTGTTCGATTCCAACGAGGTTCTCGAAACCAAGATGCTCGCCGGCGGGTCCGGCTATGACGTCGTGGTTCCGACCGGCTCGTTCCTCGCGCGCCAAATCTCGGCAGGCGCTTTCCAGAAGCTCGACTTCTCGAAGCTGCCCAACGAAAAGAACATGTGGGACAAGATCAAGGCCCGCACCGCGAACTATGACCCGGGCAATGAATACTCCATCAACTACATGTGGGGCACGACCGGCCTTGGCGTGAACATCGGCAAAGTCCAGGAAGTTCTTGGTGAAGACGCTCCGATGGACTCGCTCTCGCTTATCTTTGACCCGGCAAACATGGAAAAACTCGCCGAGTGTGGCGTCCACTTCCTGGACGCGCCGGACGAAATGATTCCGGCCGCGCTCAAATATATCGGTGAAAATCCGAATTCGATGGATGCAGATGTGATCGCCAAGGCGGAACCTGTCCTGATGGGCGTGCGCCCCTACGTTCAAAAGTTCCACAGCTCGGAGTATATCAACGCGCTGGCCAATGGGGATATCTGTGTGGCCTTTGGCTGGTCCGGCGACATCCTTCAGGCGCGTGACCGCGCGGACGAGGCCGAGAACGGCGTCGAGATCGCCTATTACGCGCCGAGCGAAGGGGCCCTGATGTGGTTTGACCAGATGGCCATTCCCGTCGATGCACCGAACCCGGATGGTGCGCACAAGTTCCTGAACTTCATCATGGACGCCGAGAACATGGCCGCCGCGTCCAACTATGTCTATTACGCGAATGGTAACCTCGCATCGCAGGAATTCCTCGAGGAGGACGTGATCGGCGACCCGTCGATCTATCCGAGCGCGGCAACCGTCGAGAACCTGTACACCAAGGACGGCTACCCGCCGAAGGTTCAGCGCAAGGCCACCCGCATGTGGACCAAGATCAAGTCCGGCACCTGATCTTTCTCAACAACACGGCCCGCGCGTTTTTGGATGCGCGGGTCTTTTTTACGGGAGTCCCACATGCCTCAGGACGTCTTCGCCCCCTGGCTTGATCCGGATACGAAACCGATCATCCAATTCAAGAACGTCACAAAACGATTTGGCGATTTCACGGCAATCGACGATCTTACCATCGACATTTATGAACGAGAGTTCTTTGCTCTTCTCGGCCCTTCGGGCTGTGGCAAGACGACGATGATGCGTATGCTTGCCGGTTTTGAGAGGCCGACAGAAGGCCAAATTCTTCTGTCTGGCCAAGACATGGCACCCGTCCCCCCGAATAAGCGCGCTGTGAACATGATGTTCCAATCCTACGCGCTGTTTCCACATCTCACTGTCTGGGACAATATCGCCTTTGGCCTGCGCCGTGATGGCATGCCCAAGGACGAGATCGCATCGCGTGTTGGCGAAATGCTCCGTCTGACCAGGCTTGAAAAGTTCGCTCGGCGCAAGCCGCATCAGATTTCCGGGGGACAGCGCCAGCGCGTCGCCCTCGCCCGCTCGCTCGCCAAGGCTCCCAAGTTGCTCTTGCTGGATGAACCGCTTGGCGCACTCGACAAAAAACTGCGTCAGGAAACGCAGTTCGAGCTTATGGACATTCAGGAAAAGACGGGAACGACCTTTGTCATCGTGACCCACGATCAGGAAGAGGCGATGACCGTTGCCAGCCGTGTGGCCGTCATGGATCATGGCAAAATCGTTCAAGTCGCCACGCCCGCCGAGATCTATGAAACCCCGAATTCAACTTACGTTGCCGACTTCATCGGCGATGTGAACCTGATCGAAGGCAAGGCCGGCGCCAAGGACGGCGACAAGCTCGCCATCACTTGGGGCGAAGGGCTGCCTGACATCATCGGCACGCCACAAACGCATTTCGACAAGGGCCAGACCGTGCATTTCGCCATCCGGCCCGAGAAGGTCACGATCACGCATGACAAGCCCACGAATCCGACCGCGTTCCGAGGCAAGGTGCTCGATATCGCCTATCTCGGGAACCTATCGACCTACCATGTAGAGCTGCCGAACGGGCAGATCATCAAGGCACAGACCGCCAACAACCGCCGCATCTCGCGCCGTGGCTTTACCTGGGAAGACAAGGTTTGGATAAGCTGGACGGACACCGCCGGTGTCCTGTTGGAGCGCTGATATGCGCCGCCTGTTCCTCATCGCGGTGCCATACCTCTGGCTTCTGGCGCTCTTCCTCGTGCCCTTCATCATCGTGCTCAAGATCGCGCTTTCGGATGCCTGGCTTGCCATTCCGCCCTACGTGCCAACCCTTGACCTTTCCGCAGGCTGGGCCGGGTTCAAGGAATTCCTGTCCGGGCTGGACTTTGAGAACTTCATCTTCCTGACCGAGGATGATCTATACTGGAAAGCATATCTGTCGAGCCTCAAGATCGCGGCGATTTCAACTCTGTTTACCTTGCTTGTTGGCTATCCGATTGCCTATGCCATGGCGAAGGCACCAGAAGAATGGCGGCCAACGCTTCTTATGCTCGTGATCCTGCCCTTCTGGACCTCGTTCCTGATCCGGGTCTATTCGTGGATGGGCATCCTGAGCCAGGAAGGTTACCTCAACCAGCTTCTGATGTCCCTCGGGCTTATCTCTGAACCGCTCATCATCCTGAACACCAACTCGGCAGTCTATATCGGCATCGTCTATACCTACCTGCCCTTCATGATCCTGCCGATCTACTCGGCCCTTGAAAAGCTTGACTCGAGCCTTCTCGAAGCCGCCGAAGATCTTGGCTGCTCGCGCTTCTCGGCCTTTTGGCTGGTGACAATTCCGCTCTCGAAACAAGGCATCATCGCGGGATGTTTCCTCGTCTTTATTCCGACAATCGGTGAATTCGTGATCCCCTCGCTTCTCGGCGGCTCGCAAACCTTGATGATCGGCAAGGTGCTCTGGGAGGAATTCTTCTCCAACCGCGACTGGCCCGTGGCCTCGGCGGTGGCGGTGATCCTCCTGCTGATCCTCGTGATCCCGATCATCCTGTTCCAGCGCAATGAACAGAAACAGAGGGAGGCAAACGAATGAAACGGTTTAGCTGGTTCAACGCAACCTCGCTCACGCTCGGGTTTGCCTTTCTCTACCTGCCGATGGTGATCCTCATCGTCTATAGCTTCAACGCTTCGAAGCTGGTGACCGTCTGGGCCGGGTTCTCGACGAAATGGTACGGCGAATTGCTTCAGAACGAAGCTTTCCTCGATGCAGCCTGGGTCACGATCAAGGTTGCCGTTCTGAGTTCTAGCATCGCAACGGTGCTTGGAACCATGGCCGCGATCGTCATGGTGCGCGGCGGGCGATTCTTCGGGCGCACCCTGTTCTCGGGGATGATTTATGCGCCGCTTGTGATGCCCGAAGTCATTACCGGCCTGTCGTTGCTCCTTCTGTTCATAGGCATTGGGCTGGATCGTGGCGTATTGACCATCGTCCTTGCGCATACAACGTTTTCGATGTGCTATGTTTCGGTTGTTGTGTCTTCACGCCTTGTGAGTTTTGACCAATCCCTGGAAGAGGCTGCGCTTGACCTTGGCTGCTCCCCTTTTCAGGCGTTCCACCTCGTCACCCTGCCGATCATCGCACCGGCCGTCATCTCCGGCTGGCTTCTTGCCTTTACCCTGTCGCTCGACGATCTCGTCATAGCGTCTTTCACTTCCGGACCTTCGGCCACCACTCTTCCAATGAAGATTTGGTCTTCGGTCCGCCTCGGTGTCAGCCCCGAGATCAACGCCCTGTCGACCATCATGATCGGCATCGTCACGATCGGTGTCATCTCGGCATCGCTTGTCTCCAAGAGCAATATGGCGCGGCAGCAACGTGAGGAACGGGCAGCCGAACGGCCCACCGCCGAATGACACGCATTTGCGATTCCTTTGCCTATGGGAACGGGCCGGTTGAGAGGTGTTTCTGGAATGAGACCGTTGATGCGCCGGCCTATCCCGCGCTGACCGGAGATGTGTCAGCGGATGTGGCGATTGTCGGCGGTGGATATACCGGTATGTCCGCGGCGCTTCATCTTGCCCAAGCAGGTCGCGGGGTCATTCTTCTGGATGAACAACAGCCCGGCTGGGGCGCTTCGGGACGCAATGGCGGGTTTTGTTGTTTGGGCGGAAGCCACATCGCCCCCTCCAGCCTTGCACGCCGCGTAGGTCAGGAGGGCGCGCGCGACTATTTTCTTGCCGAACAAGATGCGATTTCTCTCGTCCAAACCCTTTTGTCTTCGCATGGTATTGATGCGGACACACATTCCAAAGGTGAAACCGTTCTCGCCCATCGCAAACGGGATCTCTCGTCGCTCGAAAAGACGGCTCGCGAGGTATCCGCGCTTTATTGTGTTGAACCGGACCTCCTGTCACAGGGCGATCTCGAGGCCCAAGGCATGGCAGGCGGGTTTTACGGCGGTCTCACAATCCCCATCGGTTTCGCCCTGAACCCGAAAAAATACGCATTTGGGCTTGCCCGTGCGGCGCATATGGCTGGCGCAGACATTCATGGCCATACACCAGTGACTGATATTTCCGGCACCAAAGGCGCTTTTCGGCTCAAGACCCCGCATGGCACGGTTTCGGCAAGGCAGGTCATCATAGCGACGAACGGCTATGGCCGAGAGACCGTCCCCCTCTGGATGGCTGGTCGCTACATGCCCGCACAATCGAGCGTTATCGTCACCCGCCCGCTCAGCCCCCAAGAGCAGGAGTCGCAAGGCTGGACCTCCGGGCAGATGGCCTACGACACACGGTCTCTTCTACATTATTTCCGCCTCATGCCGGATGGACGTTTTCTTTTCGGTATGCGCGGCGGCCTCAGAACGACGCGAGCGGCGGACAATAAAGTGCAGCGCCTGATCCGGCGCGACTTTGACCGCATGTTCCCGGCTTGGGCCGGTGTCGAAACACCATACTATTGGTCCGGCTTCGTCTGTTTCGCACGAAACTTGACGCCTTTCGCAGGCCCTGTTCCCGGGTATGATGGCATGTTTGCCGGGTTTGCCTATCATGGAAATGGCGTAGCAATGGCAAGCTATTGTGGCGCACTGCTCGCGGAACAGGTTCTGGGTCATAAAAGCCTTCGGCACGCAAAGGCCATCGTCTCTGCCCCCGGTCGCTTTCCCGGTGGCCGCTTCAGGCGGTTTGCGCTCTGGCCTGCCTATCTCGCCTATGGATTACAGGATCTCTGACCGGGGCACAAAAGATCAGAGTGGTGCACGTAGCGCGGTGACATCTTCCACGGAAATGACTTGCCCCCCCGCAAGAGTCAGGGTCAAACCGTCGTTTTCGATACGCGCCTCTTGCACGCGACCGTATGTTTCAAGCTGGATAGGGTCCAAGGTTTCACCAGAGGCAAGTCTCTCAAGAGAGAACGTGTAAAGCCCGTTGGATGCCGACGTACCGGCAAGAGTTTCGCCTGCCCAAGTGACCTCGGTTGCATCCCCGTTAAGAGAAGAACGGTATATCTCACGACCACTTGAATCCTTCACAACCAGATCATTTCGATCTGCGGTTGGGTCAGGCTGCACCTTCGTCGTGATCGGCTCACCGTTGAAATGGGCCGCACCAGCACTTCGGACATCCATGCCGACCCAGTCCGCCAGCGCCGCAAAATCGGAGCTTGCGAGCCGCCCCTCTATGGACCTCAATAGATCATTTGTCAGAACCTGCTGCTCGACGCTTGAGAACGTGGCAAGCTGGGCAGCAAAGTCCGACGCCTCGACCGGGTTCAACGGGTCTTGGTTTTGCATTTGAACCGTCAACATCTTGAGAAAGGTCTCATAGTCGGATGATTCCGCTTTCGCCGAAACCGTGCCCTGCGCTGTCAGAGTGCTACTGGATTGTGCTGTCACTGCATCCATGGTCTTTTCCTAAATTCTAATATCCAGGCCCGCGCTCAAACCAAGCCCGGTTTCCCTCTCCATTGCCGAGTCAGGTTCTGTCTCCTCAATCACCAGTGTGATCGCTTCGTTGTCGTCGCTCCGACCCTGCGGGGGGCTGCTTCCAGACTGGAATGAGAAAGAAACATCGCCGTATCCGATGGAGCGAAATTCGTTTGACAGGCTGTCAATATGACGCCGCATCAGATCGAGCGTTTCCTGGCGGTCCGCCTGAACGATCACGGTCATCTGCCCCTCATTCCCCGTCAGCTTCAATCGCACAGATCCGAGTTCTTCAGGGCTAAGCGCGATATCGATACCACCACCGGGGGATAATCGAATCGCATCCGAAACTTGCCGTATCACGGTCAGAGCCTGCGGCTGGTCCGCATTGAAACCCGGCCCTGGAATACGAGAAGAGAATACCGCCTCCCTTCCAACAGAAGCCGCGCGATCAGACAGCGACAGAATCTCCTCAAGGCCCATGCTTGACCCCTCTTCTCCGAGGGACATATGACCGTCAGGCAGTGCCTTCATGGCGGTGAGCGGTGTTCCTTGGCCCGTGATGGTCTTCACGTCCCCTGGAGCCCCCGAGGCACGCATTGTCAGAGTATCTCCGGTCGGTGCGGCGGACCTTTGCATATCCGTGCCGTCCCTTGTCGCCGCTGCGCGCACATCAGCCACAATCCCCTCTTTGTCGGAGTGAGAAAAAGCAAATCGCGCTTGCACCTTGCCTTCGGCCACAGATGTGGCCGAAGGCTCGCCGAAATAAGACGATTTCTCAAACCGAGGCGCCGCCATGCCATCTACAGGCAAACTGCGTCCTGACTGGTCCGGTGGCATATGCGCTCTATGCAGTTCGCCTGATAGAACGGGTTTTGGTGTGGCAGTTGGCTGAGACAAAGCAGGCGTGGCATCAGCTCTCGATAGCACTCGACTCGCAGACGTCTTGACCGTGGTGACTCCCACCGCACCGCCTTTTGCGGCTCCGCGCGCCTTCACCAAATCCATTGGCGCGACACCCGACAATCCAAGCTCTCTCCCCCGAAACCGGGTGCGCTCCTGTGGCCCCGCAACAAGGGCGCTCATATCTCCAAGTGCAACTTCCTTGCCGGGGCCAAACGCCTCGTCTCGAGAGCGTTGGTCGCGCGCGCGCCCTGGTTCATGAACGGCATCGGACACAGGTCCAGGTTCTTTTTGCGGATCACCCAAAAGTTCAGGCACATCAAACCATGACGCGCCTGCATCATCGGTTGGTCCGATCCCCTCTGCAAGGTCGGCCTCACCAATGCTCCAAGCATCAAGGCCTTCGTTGCCACTTTCCAGAATATCCTGCGCCTGTTTTTCAGGTGTCTTTGCCGCTTCCGCCTTGCCTTCCGCAGACCGCCAAGCCATCGCTTCAATATCTAATTCCGCAAGAATAGAGACGAAATTCGACCGTTTGATCGCCGTCTCTCCCTCCGTTTCCATGCTACGCGGCAAAGATTGGCGCAAGGATGTATCCTGTGAGATTTCGGGCAGCATGAGGACTCCGGCAAAATAGCTTCAGCCCAATAAGAACGCCAACAGGGTTACCACTTCTTTACTGCTCACAGGCAAAATCAGGAAAATCGCTTCAATTTGGAGATATCACGATGACCTCGCCAATTCAGCCGCCAACACCACAAGCTCTATCTTTCTCGCAACCGGATTCCCGACTGCGAGAGGTGGCAAGGGATCTAGAGGCGAGTTTCCTGTCCGAAATGCTGAAACATACAGGCCTAGGGCAAACACGCCACAGCTTTGGCGGCGGTGCCGGGGAAGATCAATTTTCATCCCTCCTGATTGATGCACAGGCAAAAGCGATGGTGGACGCCGGAGGAGTTGGTCTTGCGGAATCCATCTTTGAGAATCTGAAGGAGAAAGTGAATGGATAAGCAAATACAGAGTGATCTATTCGCCTCTCTCGAAACATTGCTCATCGAGGAAAAACGCGCCTTGCTTGCGGGCAGCTTTGAAAACCTTGCTGAAATTGGAGAAGAGAAGGCCCGCCTTCTCGACGCGCTCGACGCGCTTGATACGGACGACCCAGCAGCGCTTCAGGCTTTGCAGAACGCAGCCAGCCGCAATCAAGTTCTGTTGCAAAGCGCCCTTGCCGGCATTCGCGATGTTGCCGATCGCATGGCGCTTTTACGTCGCGTACGCAACTCTCTGCAAACCTACGATGCGCAAGGCCATAAATCCGAGGTCTACCGCACGGGTGCCGGTAAGTTGGAAAAACGCGCCTGACGTCTGCCTGCGACGAGCCAAGAGCATTTTCATCAAAAGCAGGATAACTGCCAGACCCGGATTAGCACTCCATTAGCGTTTTCCACCGCACATTCGAGCCGCATCCAAACGGGTGGCGCCGTCCTTCAAAGGTTCGGCACTTGTCAGAACGACTTTCAAAACCGCCGCGGCGGTGTAGTTCAACGGGCGCAAAGCGTCCATGCATACAAGGAAAATGCCATAGCGACCTTCCAGGCACCCCCGTGGTGCCCCTCGCTCGCGACGATTTTCTTTCTCTTGATGATGACCGGAGACGCATTCTTCTGCGTGCTCATCTCACCACCTATTACTCACCCAAGAACGGGTGTAGCAGGCAAGGTGTTACCGGTGACTTAACGTTTCAAATCGTTCTCATTATCGACAAAACCCGCTTCGAGCATCTCGAGAAACCTGCGCCGGTCATGTCCTGCGGGTATCGGTGGCAAGATGCGGACGGTGATCATGCCAGGATATTTCAACAGGCTCCCGGCCGGCCAGCACTGGCCCGAATGGACCTGAACCGGCACCGCGGGCACCTTGGCAAGACCATAGAGCACCCCGACACCGGATTGTATGCGTTCCGGTGCACCGCGCTGCCGCGTCCCGCCGGGAAAAATCAAGAGTTTCCGTCCACGCGCAATCGCCGCCGCGCCCGCACGAAATCCTTCGCGCATCGCATCGACCGACCCCTGCCGGTCAACGGGAATATGCCCAGCCTTGCGTGCGATGGCCCCGATAATCGGATAAGAGAACACTTCGCGCTTGGCGAACATCACCGGCTCATCAAGAAGGAGATGATAATAAAGCGTCTCCCAGGATGACTCATGCCATGACGCGATGAGGCACGGCCCTTCCGGCAGGTTTTCCGCCCCTTCAACCTGGTATCGAATACCACATACATAACGCAGCAAGACAAGCTGTATCCGAAGATACGCCGATCCAAGCCAGAGCACATATCGCTCATGCAAAAGAAGAACGGGTGCAAAAAAGAGGAAAGGCGTGAAAGCAAGGCAGGACAAAAGGTAAAACAGCGTGCTCCGCACCCGAATCCCAATCGTTGTTTGCATGTGATCAGCCATATGTCCTCTTGCCAGTCGGTCTGTCGGTTGTGAAGGCAGGAAATCGCCAGATGTGGCATGTCTCGGCAAAGGTCCACCGATACCCCCCCCACCAAACGGGGAAACTTGGCACACCCTATGTTCAATACCCCCCCTCTAAGCTAAGTCACTAATGAGACCAGTACACGTCAGGAGACAGGCACAATGCCGGTTTCGCACCGAAAGCGAGGCAAATGGCTCGCAGGCAATCTTGTCTGCGCCAGTCTTTTCTGTGCAACGGCCAGCCATGCTTTCGACGCCCAACTGACCGCACCGGGCGCCCCCAAAGACCTGATCGAGACCCTTCAATCAAGTTCGCTTCTCCTCGAAGCGGCAAGGGATAACGTGACCGATCCCCTTGATGTCGTGGCGGCCGCACAGGCAGATTATCGTCGGTTGCTCGGGTTGCTCTACGACGCCGGATATTATGGCCCCGCAATCCGCATCTCCATCAATAACCGTGAGGCCGCAACCCTGCCTCCATTCGAGCGGATCAATACGGTCTCATCCGCCCGTATCGAGGTTGGCGCGGGGCCGCGTTTTCAATTCGCCAAGGCCCGAATTGCCCCGCTGGCACCGGAAAGCGAAATCCCCGAGGGCTTTCGGTCGGATCAACCCGCGAAGGCTGGAACCATCCGCGAGGCTGCGCGCGCCGGTATTGCGGGTTGGCGTGCGATTGGCCATGCCAAGGCCCGCATCGCAGACCAGAGCCTTGTCGCGAACCATGACAGGGCGACCCTCGACGCCGACCTGCAAATCGCTCCCGGTCCCGCTGTACGCTTTGGCGCGCTTGCCTTGCAGGGCCAGACCGCCGTCACAGACCGGCGCCTGCGCAAGATCATCTCCCTGCCAAGCGGCGAACGGTTCGATCCGGAAGCGCTCGACACGATCGCGACCCGCCTCCGGCGCACGGGTGTTTTCCGCTCGGTGACCATCCGCGAGGCCGAACAGGTCAACCCGGACCAGAGCCTTGATATCGCCGTGGACGTGACCGATGCCAAGCCCCGCCGCATCGGCTTCGGGGCCGAGCTTCAATCGCGCGACGGGATTTCTCTTTCGGCCTTCTGGTTGCATCGCAACCTTCTCGGCGGCGCCGAACGGCTCCGCATCGAAGGCGAGGTCTCCGGCATCCAGGCACAGTCCGGCGGCACGGATTATCGCTTTTCCACCGAGTTCATTCGCCCCGCCACACTTGGCGCAGATACCGACCTGCGCCTCGCCCTGACGGCAGAGCGCGAAAACGATCCGCTCTATTTTCAAGAATCCCTGTCCTTCGATCTCGGCTTTACCCGGTTCTATACGAAAACACGCAAGGCCACGTTCGGCCTGCATTATCAGGCAAATCACGTGCGCGATTCCTTTGGCACGCGCGACTTTCACATCCTTGGCCTGCCGCTGGGCTACACGCTTGACCGCCGGGACAATCCGCTCGATGCCCGCGATGGTCTCTATGCCGACGCAACCGTTATGCCCTACCTTGGCGGAGGCACGGCCGAACCCGGCCTGACCCTGGGCGCCGATGCGCGTATATACCGTGCCCTTGGCGACCGGCTGACCGCCGCCGTCCGGATTCAGGCCGGTGCCGTTCTCGGCACAACGCTGGCCACGACACCGCCAGACATGCTCTTTCTGTCGGGCGGGGGTGGCACGGTTCGTGGCCAGCCCTTCCAATCGAACTTCATCACGACCGGAGGCGCCAAAAGCGGTGGCCTGTCCTTCCTCGGCCTCTCCGGAGAGCTGCGCCTGCGGGCATGGGAAAATATCTCCACCGTCGTCTTCTATGATGCGGGCTATATCGGCGAAACAAGTAGCTTTGGCGGCAACGGCACATGGCATTCCGGGGCCGGGATCGGTCTGCGCTACCATACCGGCATAGGACCAATTCGCGTCGATCTTGCTGGCCCCGTATCGGGCGCAAATTCAGACGGCATACAGCTCTATGTCGGTATCGGGCAGGCCTTCTGATGAGACACCTGCTTTTCCTGCTCTTTCTCTGCCTCCCGATCGGTGCCCTTGCGGATACCGAAGAAGACAAAGGCCGCCTCGCCCGCTTTCTCGAAGACTCGCTCTCCGGGGCCGGGCGTAGCGTGACAATCGACGGCTTCACCGGCGCGCTCAGCAGCCAGGCCAGCGTCGCAAAGCTCTCCATCGCCGACGCCAAGGGAACCTGGCTCACCCTCGACAAGGTTGCCCTCGACTGGAATCGCGCCGCCCTTCTCAAGGGCCGACTCGAGGTGAACAGTCTCACGGCCAAGACGATCACCCTGACGCGCCTGCCCGAGAACGAAAGCGCCGCACCCTCGCCCGAGGCCACGCCCTTTTCGCTCCCCGACCTGCCGGTCAGCATCGAAATAGGCGCGCTCAAGGCCGACAAGATCGCCCTCGGCAAGGATGTCCTTGGTAGCCCGCTGACAGCCAAGCTCGCCGGGGATATCTCTCTCGTGGGCGGCGCGGGTAACGCCAATCTTGCGCTGAACCGGACGGACGATATCGCCGGGGCGTTTATCCTCCGGGCCGCGTTCGACAACACCACGCGCCAACTCATGCTCGACCTCTCGGCACAAGAAGCCGGTGACGGTCTTGTGGCGACCCTTCTCAACATCCCCGACCGCCCCTCTATCGCCCTGACCGTTTCCGGCGACGCGCCCCTGTCAGAGTTCCATGCCGACCTCACATTGGCCACCGATGGCACGACACGCATCACCGGGTCGCTTGAAACGGTCACACAAGAGAAAACAGAGACTGTTTCGGCCCAGCAGAGCTTTTTTCTTGATATCAACGGCGACCTTTCGCCGCTCGTGGCAGAGAGATTTCGTCCCTTCTTCGGCGCGCGCAGCAACCTTTCCGCCCAAGCCCGCAAGGACGAAAGCGGGCGCATCCATCTCGACCAGCTTCTCCTCTCCACCGCCGCGATGCGGATCGCTGGCAAAGCCACAATCGCGCCAAGCAATCTCCCCGAGCGCTTTGCCCTCGATATCGACCTCTCGGGCCAAGGCACAGAGGCGCTTCTCCTGCCCGCCTCTCTCGACCTAAGCCTTGCCTCGGCCACCCTCACCGCCCGCTACGACGCGACCAAGGGCGACGCCTGGACCCTGACCGGCGCAATCGCGAATTTCATCCACCCGGATGTCACCGCCAAGACCATCTCCCTGACCGGTGGCGGGCGCATACGTCCGGACGTTCCGCGCCTGCTGACTGCCGAAATGCAGCTTGTTGCCAGCGGACTGCGCGCCACGGATCGCGCGCACCCCGAAGTCGCCCGCGCCTTGGGCAAGAGCGCCTCTGTCGATTTCGGCTTGGACTGGACAGAAAACACACCCATCCGCATCAACCGCCTCACCGTGACAACGCAATCCGGCACGCTGAACGCCATGGCAGAGATCGCCGGTCCCCTGAACGATCCCCGCATCAAGACCGAAGCCACGGCGCGCTTGCAGGATCTCGCCGTTCTGGCCCCCTTTGTCGGGCGCCCCCTGCGCGGCACGCTTGATGCGACGGCCCACGGCACGCTGCGCCCCCTCTCCGGCGCTCTGGACTTTGCCGTCGCAAGCGAAAGCCGCCGCCTGCGCATTGGCATCCCACAGATTGACGCCCTGACTTCTGATGGCCTGTCCAGCCTCTCCATCGCCGTCAAACGCGACGTACAAGGCCTGTCATGGAAAGCGGCCAATCTGACGACCCCGGCCTTGGTCCTGACATCGGAAGGCCGGCTGAGCACGGGCGGCGGACAAATCTCTCTAGACGCGTCGCTCGATACCCTTGGCCGTCTCGTGCCAACCATAGAAGGTCCGGCCAAGATGACCGCCCGCGCGACGAAGGACGACAGCCTCTGGTCGCTTGATGCTGAGGGAACCGGTCCGGGCGGCCTGCAGGCAAACGTCACGGGCACCATCGCCCAAGACCTTTCCTCAGCAAATCTGACGACCCAGGGCAGCGCGCCGCTTGCCCTCGTCAATGGCCTGACCAACGCCATCCGCCTGACGGGCGAAACGCGCTTCAACCTTGGCCTGCGCGGCCCTCTTGCGCTCGACGCCCTGACCGGCACCGTGGAGATATCCGGCACCCGCCTCTCCGTTGCAGACCCACAGGTTACGCTGAGCAATATTGGCGTCACCGCCCGTATCGCCAACGGTGCGGCCTCCATTTCGGGCAATGGAACCTTTGATCTCGGCGGTGGCTTTGACGTAAACGGAAACCTGTCCCTGACCGCCCCTTACGCCGCCGATCTCACGACCCGCTTCAATAGCGCGCATTTGCGCTATGAACGCCTGCTTGAAACGGTGCTGCTTGGGGATATGCGGATCAATGGCCCGCTTTTGGGAGGCGCCTTGATCAGTGGCGATCTGACGCTCGACACAACCGAAATCCGCGTTGATTCCACGACCTCCTCCTCCGCTCCCCTACCTGATATCACCCACATCAACACGCCCCGCGATGTGACCCGGACACGCGGTTACGCAGGCGCGATCCAGACCGGCAAGGCGCAATCCGGTCCGGTCTATGGTCTCGATATCGGCGTGTCCGCCCCGACCCGCATATTCGTGCGCGGACGCGGGCTCGACGCCGAATTCGGAGGAGCGCTGCGCCTGCAGGGCGACACCACGAATATCATCACGGCAGGAAACTTTGACCTTCTGCGCGGGCGCATGTCCTTTTTGACGAAACGCTTCGACCTGACCGAAGGCACCATCCGCCTGCAGGGTGACTTTGTGCCCGCGCTGCGGCTTGTTGCAACAACCCGGACAAACGCCGCCCGTTTCGATGTGACGCTCGAAGGCGCCGCCGATGCACCGCGGTTTTCCATCGCCGCCTCCCCCGACATGCCCGAGGACGAAGCCTTGGCACAACTGCTCTTTGGCAAATCTCTGGCGGACATTTCACCATTGCAAGCCGCTCGCCTGGCCGCGGCGGTCGGTACCCTGACTGGCGGATCGACGTTCAACCCCCTTGGTTCCTTGCGTGAAGGCGCCGGGATTGACGATCTCGACCTGCAGACCGATGCCGAGGGCAATACGAGCGTGACCGCCGGGAAATACATCTCCGACAATGTCTATACCGAGGTCGAGGTCGGCAATACCGGCGAAAGCGCCATCAGCCTCAACCTCGACGTCTCCCCCAACCTGACCGTCAAGGGCACCGCCGATTCCGAGGCCAATAGCGGCCTCGGCCTGTTCTTCCAGAAAGACTACTGAACAAAGAAAAAGGGCGCCCCGAAGGACGCCCTTTCAGTCTCTATCTAGGCGAAATCAGCCGATAATCGCGTTGAGCGTGGCCGAGGGGCGCATCACTGCGGCTTTCTTCTCGACCGACGGGTGATAGTAGCCGCCGATATCCGCCGCATCGCCCTGTGCCGCGGCAAGCTCGGCCAAGATGGCCTCTTCGCCTTCCGCGAGCGCCTTGGCAAGCGGCGCGAACTCTGCGGCAAGCTCTGCATCCTCGTCCTGTGCGGCAAGCGCCTCGGCCCAGTAGCGCGCGAACCAGTAGTGGCTGTCGCGGTTGTCCGGCTCACCAACCTTGCGGCTCGGGCTGCGGTTGTTGTCGAGGATGCCTTGCGTCGCGACTTCTGCCGCCTCGCCAAGAACGCCCGCCTTGGCGTTGCCCTTGCTGTCGGCAAGGAACTTGAGGCTCTCGCCCAGCGCGCAGAATTCGCCCATCGAATCCCAGCGCAGGTGGTTCTGTTCCACAAGCTGCTGCACGTGCTTCGGGGCCGAACCACCGGCGCCCGTCTCGAAGAGGCCGCCGCCATTCATGAGCTTCACGATCGAGAGCATCTTGGCCGAGGTGCCAAGTTCGAGGATCGGGAACAGGTCGGTCAGGTAGTCGCGCAGAACGTTGCCGGTGATCGCGATGCTGTCCTCGCCCTTGGTGATCGTCTCGAGCGAGGCGCGGGTCGCTTCACGCGGTGCCATGATCTTGAACTTGTCGGCCACGCCCGCCGCTTCAAGCGCCGGTTTGACGTATTTGATAAGCTCCGCATCATGCGCGCGGTTGGCATCGAGCCAGAAGATCGCTTCCGATCCCGTAAGGCGCTGACGATCCATGGCAAGCTCGATCCAGTTCTCGATCGGCGCTTTCTTGGCCGTGCAGGCGCGCCAGATATCGCCGGCCTCAACGTCGTGGCTGTGCAGCGTCTCGCCATTGGCAAGCACAACGCGGATCGTGCCGTCTGCGGGCGCTTCGAACGTGGTCGGGTGCGAGCCGTATTCCTCGGCCTTCTGCGCCATGAGGCCCACGTTCGCGACCGAACCCGCCTTGGTCACGTCAAGCGCGCCGTTTTCCTTGAAGAAATTGATCGTCTCATCATAGACCGTCGCATAGCAATTGTCCGGGATGACACAGTTTGTGTCGCCCTTGTTGCCCTGCGAATCCCAGCCCTTGCCGCCCGCACGGATCACCGCCGGCATGGAGGCGTCGATGATGACATCCGACGGCACATGAAGGTTGGTGATGCCCTTGTCGCTATCGACCATGTACATCTCCGGGCGCTCTGCGCGCACCGCCTCGATGGCCGCCACGATCTCCGGCTCGCCCTTCACGCGTTCAAGAAGATCGCCCATGCCCGAATTCGGATTCACACCAAGCGCCTCGAGCTTGTCTCCGAACTTCTCGAACACAGGCGCGAGCCATGCCTTGACTGCATGACCAAAGATGATCGGGTCCGAAACCTTCATCATGGTCGCCTTCATGTGAAGCGAGAACATGGTGCCGTCTTTCTTTGTGTCCTCGATGGCGTCCGCAAGGAATGCGCCCAGCGCCTTTGCGCTCATGAAGGTCGCATCGGCCACGGTGCCCTCGTCAAGCTGCCAGCCGTCCTTGAGAACCGTCACCGCGCCATCCTTGCCGACAAATTCGATCTTCGCAGCTCCGGCCTGATCGGCGGTGATCGTCGCTGCCTTCTCGTTGGCATAGAAATCGTTGCCCGGCATGGACGAGACCTTGGTCTTGCTGTCTTTTTCCCATTTGCCCATCGAATGCGGGTTGTTCTGGGCATAGTTCTTGACCGCCTTGGCCGCACGACGATCCGAGTTCCCCTCGCGCAGAACCGGGTTCACGGCCGAGCCCTTGATCCCGTCATACTTGGCACGCACGGCCTTTTCCTCGTCGGTCTTCGGCTCATACGGGTAGGACGGGATGTCATAGCCCTGCGCCTGAAGCTCCTCGACCGCCGCGACAAGCTGCGGCACCGATGCCGAGATATTCGGAAGCTTGATGACATTTGCATCCGGTGTCTTCACCAACGCGCCCAGCGCGGCAAGGTCATCGCTCTGGCGCTGCGCCTCGGTAAGCTTTTCCGGGAAAGTCGCCAGGATACGGCCCGCAAGGGAAATATCCTTGGTGCCAACGGTGATATCGGCAGCATCCGCAAACTTGCGGATGATCGGAAGGAACGATGCACTCGCAAGTTCCGGCGCTTCGTCAACAATCGTGTAAATGATATCTGGGTTCGAGGTATCGGCCATGGTTTCTGTACCTTTCAGCATGACTGGAAGCCAAAATGACGGCACCGAAAAGTGCGCCATTCCTATGCGATGTCACGTCTCGGGGCCCGTCCTTGGCGCCCGAAGAACGATGGGTCGTATAGCGCTGCTTTAGAACAGGTGCGAAGAGATTTCAATCACGCCAAACGGAACATAAGGGCAACATCTGCAAAAAGTATGCCATTGTATACAAAAATTCACATCTTGCGCCGCGGGCGCGGTATCGGCGGCAGGCGACGCCAGATCGTGGCGGCCATCATCCGAATATCCAGGCAGGTATTCTTGTACTTTGCATAGATCAGGTCGAGTCGCGCTTTCTTGGGAATACAGCGCCGCTCATAGACCTTCTCCGCCTCCTCGCCCGTCCTGCACGCGGCCATGAGCCGCTCTTCTGTCTTGTGGTAAACCAAGGTTGCCAGCCCGGTCACACCCGGACGGCTCTTCAACACCTCGCCATAGATTTCCGGGAACCGCTCGACATAGCGACGCAAGGGCGGCCTCGGGCCCACGAAACCGATATCGCCCCGCAGGATATTCCAAAGCTGCGGAAGCTCATCCATCCGGGTTTTGCGCAAGATCCGCCCAAACGGGGTAATCCGGGTCAACTTGTCTCCGCCAAGAACGCCAGCCTCGTCCTCGACAACGGTCAGCGTGCGAAACTTGACAAGACTGAAGGACTCGGTCGGTGATTTCATGCGCTCCTGCACGAAAAGGACCGGCCGCCCATCAACTATCCGCACGACAATCGCCAAAACGATCATCAACGGGACCAACACGACTGCCATCAAGCTGGCCAAAACGATTTCCACCAAGCGGTTCATGCCGTATCAAGCTCAGTCTTCGAAATACTGCCCCCTCCCGATAGAGGTATACGCCGTGAACCCGGCCTTCTTGGCATCTTTGTGCGAATAGATATTCCGTAAATCCGCCATGTGCGGCACCGCCATTTTCTTGGCCATGCGCTTGAGATCCAAGGCCCGGAACTCGTTCCATTCCGTCAAGATGACGACGAGATCGGCATTATGGGCGGCCTTGTAGGGGTCTTCAATCCAATGCACCCCATGCAAGAGCGCCTCGCCCTCATGCTGGCCTTGCGGATCGCAGACACGCACCTTGGCCCCCCCACCAACAAGCGCGGGCACAATAGTCAGAGACGGCGCATCGCGCATGTCATCCGTGTTCGGCTTGAACGTCACCCCCAAGACAGCCACCGTCTTGCCGTTGACGCTCCCACCGCAAAGATCAAAGAGCTTGTCGATCATGCGCCGCTTGATCTCTTCATTGACCTTGATGACCGTCTCTGTGATCTGCATGGGCACCGCGTGCTCCTGCCCGATCCGGGCAAGCGCCTTGGTGTCTTTCGGGAAACACGATCCACCATAGCCCGGCCCGGAATGCAGGAACTTGTTGCCAATCCGGTTATCAAGGCCGATCCCCTTGGCAACCTGCTTGATATCGCCTCCGACCCGTTCACAAAGCGCCGCAATCTCGTTGATAAAGGTGATTTTCGTCGCAAGAAACGCGTTGGCCGCGTATTTGATCATCTCCGCGCTTTCGAGGTCGGTCGTGACAATAGGAAATTCCCGAAGGTAGAGCGGACGGTAGATCTCGGCCATGACCTCGGCGGCACGGTCGTTCTGCACCCCGACCACAACACGGTCCGGCTTCATGAAATCCTCGATCGCCGCCCCTTCCCGAAGGAATTCCGGGTTCGATGCGACATCGAAATCAAGCTCGGCATTGGCCTTTTTCACCGTCTGCTTGACCTGCCGGTTCGTCCCGACAGGAACGGTCGATTTGGTGACAATGACAACATAGTCCTTGGCATGCTCCGCGATCTCTTTGGCGGCTGCCATCACATAGGTCAGGTCCGCATGTCCATCCCCGCGCCGCGTCGGTGTGCCCACCGCGATAAAGACAGCCTCGGCACCTTCGAGCGCCTGCTTGAGGTCGAGCGTAAAGCTGAGCCGCCCGGCATTGACGTTTTTTTCCATCAACGCATCAAGCCCTGGCTCATAGATGGGAACCTCACCTCGGTTCAGGGCATCAATCTTGGCAGGATCTTTATCGACGCACACAACCTCATGACCGAAATCTGAAAAACACACACCCGAGACAAGCCCAACATAGCCTGTCCCGATCATCGCAATCTTCATCTGAACCACTCCTGCCCAGCCTGTTATTTTCTTGTCAATGCGCCGCTGACTCGCGCCTGTCAACGCATCCGCCCGCCCAAGAACCCGAAAACCGCGTCGGACGCGCCACCAATAGTCTTATCACATCTATCCAACCACGCCTGAGGCATTTCGCCATAGCGCCACAGGCTCGCCCAAAACCACACCGCCGCAATACAGACGTAATACATACGCGATACAGACCGGCGTTATCGGCTTTTTCAGGTCCGCCCCGAGCGCTCCGCCCTGTTCTTGCAAGGTCAGTTTGACATATCCGGTATTTTATGCGCAGTCAGTCGCGAAGCGCACCACATGGGCACGAGGGTAGCTTGGAGACCGAAAAAAACGCAGGCCGCTTGGTTGCCATCGTCGTAACCCACAACCGCCTCTCGCAACTCAAAACAAGCATCGAACGCCTTCTCGAGAACCCGGAACATCATGTTTACAAGGTTTTGGTGGTCGACAACGCAAGCACTGACGGCACCGACGCCTGGCTCACACAGCACCCAGACCCCCGTCTGTGCAACTTACGTATCGACAATAACATCGGCGGCGCGGGCGGTTTCGAAACCGGACTACGCCATGCCAAGGAACATTTCGACCCGGATTGGTTCTTGATCTCCGACGATGACGGTCGGCCCTACCCAGACACGATCCGCCGCTTTCATGGCATGGATCACACCACCCACGACGCCATCGCCACCGCCGTCTTTTATCCTGACGGAGCAATCTGCGATCTCAACCGTCCTTCTCGTAACCCCTTTTGGAATATACGTAATTTTGCAAAGACATTGTTCGGCGGCGGCCGCGAGGGCTTTCATCTGAAGCCTGCCGATTTTCAGGGAGAGGCCCGGCAATATGTCGACGGCGCCTCTTTCGTTGGTTTTTTCGCCTCACGCCGCGCCGTTGATCTGGCTGGATACCCTGACGGAACTCTCTTCATCTACGGCGAAGACATCCTTTATAGTCTCATGCTGCGCATCGCCGGAGGGAAAATCCTCTTCGATCCCACCTTGCGCTATGAGCACGACCATAAAACAAGCCGCGTCGGCGAAAAACGGCTCCGCCCGCTTTGGAAAAGCTATTACTTTCACCGCAATCTGCTCTTGGTGTACCGCATTGCCGCAGGCGCGTGGTTCTGGCCGTCGCTTCTCATCATCTTACCCAGATGGATCGCCAAGGTATTGCACTACCCTGGCAACCGCCGGGAGTTCCTGACACTTCTGGGGTATGCGATCCGCGACGGCCTCTCCCGCGATCTCAGCCGCCCACATGACGAAATCGTCGCCCTAGCGCGTAAGTAATTCCTTGTGGAACCTGCGCAACAAAAGACACCCGAAGAACAGGAAGAACAGCCCGAACAATAGCACGTAGGTCATGCTGATATACTCGGGGTGATAGGTCGTAAACACGCCTGTCCGCATCAACCCGGTGATGTGCATGAGCGGGTTGAACCAAAGAATGTCCTGCGCAATCTTCGGCAGCTCTTCGTAGATGTAGAACAGCCCCGAGGCGAGGAAGATTGGACGGCTCGCGATTTGCCAAACCCGCTCGTAAATCGGGAAAAAGCCTCCAACAACGGAATTGAAAGATCCGATCCCGATCCCCACCAGGAGAGCAAGCCCCACAGATTGGAAAAGCGGGACGAAATCAAGGACTGACCGTGTTTCCGTAAAAGCCAGGATCGCCGCCAGCAAGATATAGGTCACAAGCGAACTCGTGAGGCCATTGAGTAGAAACCGGGCCAAAAAAGCGTCGATCCATGAAACCACCGGATATCTCAGCAAGGCCTTGGAATAGGGAAGCGCCTGTTGCGCCGTCGTCGCGACGGTCGAATAAACTTGAAGTGGCAGGTAGGCTGCGGCGAAAAACAGGATAAAGCTCGTGCCGAGCGAAGGCGTGCGGAGCAACAGCGAGAATGCATAGCTCAGAATGATGATTCCGCCCAACGGCTCGAGGAAAGCCCAGACATAACCGCCAGGTGAGCGCCCATACCGCGTCGCCATTTCGCGCAGTATCAGCGCCGCGATGACCCTGCTGGCCGTGAACCGCTTCTGCGACGTGTCTTTCGGTTGCAATGCAGGAGAGATCATCGAGCGTATTTTTCTCGTGCTAGTGTTTCTTTGCAAGAGTATGTAGAAAGTCTCAGACCGAGGCAAACCAGTTCACAACGGGACATCCCCTTGTCAGACCAGAATACAAACCGCGCTGGTGCCAACGCTCCGAACGATGGCAACGAGACAAAAGCCCGAAGCAAGGACCAAAGCGCTGCTTTCAAATCGGGTAGAATGCCCACCACCACGGGAAAACCGGTTGGCAAGCGCAAGGGCGCCGCAAAGAAGGGGCCGCGCCAACCTGTCAAAGTGGAAGTGCGTCCCATTGCCATCGACGCGACCATGCGGAAACGCCATTGGGGCATTGTCGCAAGCTTTGGTATCTGTGTCCTTTTCCCGCTCTTGTTGACCATGTTCTATCTTTGGGTCATCGCCAAGGATCAATACAGTTCGCATACGGGCTTTACCGTTCGTTCCGAGGAAAGCGGCGGCGCCACAGATATTCTCGGCGGACTGGCAAGTTTTGCAAGAGCATCGACGCAAACCGATACCGACATCCTCTATGAATACATTCAAAGCCAGGAAATCGTCGAAAAGATCGACGCCAAGATTGACCTGCGCGCGATGTATTCTGCGCATCGAAGCAGTGACCCCGTTTTTGCACTCAAAAGAGACGCCACGATCGAAGATCTCCACGCCTATTGGGAACGCGTCGTGCGCATCTCCTATGACGGGGCCAATGGCCTGATTGATCTTGAAATCCTTGCCTTCCGCCCGGAACAGGCGCAACGCGTGGCACAGGAAATCGTCAACGAAAGCCAGGCGATGATCAACACGCTCAACGAAACCGCCCGCGAAGACGCCATGCGCTATGCCGAGACGGATCTTGAGCAGGCCGTCCAGCGGATCAAGGACGCACGCGAAACACTCACGAGATTCCGCACCCGAACCCAGATTGTCGACCCCCAGACAGACATCGAGACACGCCTTGGTGTGCTTCAAAATCTGCAACAGCAACTGGCTGAGGCGCTCGTCGAGGCCGATATTCTTCAACAAACGACGACGCAGAATGACCCGCGCCTTGTCCAGACCCGTCAAAAAATCGACGTGATCCGCTCCCGTATCGCGCATGAACGCAAAACCTTTGCGACCGCCGAGAACGAAATCGGCTCTCTTGGCGAGGATTATCCGACGCTGATCGCGGAATATGAAAGCCTGACCGTCGATCTTGAATTTGCCGAGCAAGCCTATCGCGCGGCACTGACGGCCTTTGATGTGGCCAAGTCAAACGCCCTGCGTCAGAGCAGGTATCTTGCGACCTACGTAAACCCGACCCGCTCGCAATCCTCCGAATATCCCCGCCGTTTCGTTATTTCGGGCCTGACCGCTGTTCTTCTGGTCATGCTTTGGGGTATGGGCGCACTTGTGTTCTATAGTTTGCGCGACCGCAGGTAGTCATGGAATAGGGGCCGGGGCCGGGATGATCCGTTTCGAAAACCTGAGCAAGAGCTACTGGGTCGATGGCGTCCGCAAAGTCGTGATCGACGATCTTTCCGCGGAATTGCCAAGCGGCATGTCCTTGGCATTGCTGGGGCGAAACGGGGCAGGAAAATCGACTCTCCTGCAAATGATCGGGGGTTTGATGCCGCCCGATTCCGGCCGCGTCATAAGCGATGGCACACTCTCTTGGCCCGTTGGTTTCGGCGGCTCTTTTCACCGCGAGCTCACCGGGGCCCAGAATGTCCGCTTCATTGCCCGAATTTATGGGGTCGACACCGACAGTCTTATCGCTTTTGTCGAGGATTTCGCCGATCTCGGCCGCCATTTCCATATGCCCGTGCGCAGCTATTCCTCCGGGATGCGCTCTCGGCTCGCATTCGGGGCATCCATGGGTATTCATTTCGATACGTATCTCGTCGACGAAGTCACTGCCGTGGGCGACGCACAGTTCAAGCGCAAGAGCCGCGCCGTATTCCGCGAACGGATGAAAGACAGTAGCGCGATCATGGTCTCGCACGATATGAATCAGGTGCGCCAGTTCTGTGACGCAGGTGTGGTTCTTGAGAACGGCAAGATCGAATTCTTCAACGATCTCGAAAAAGCCATTGCCGTGCACGAAGAACACATGGCGACCTAGGTTCCGCACTCTGTGGCGAGGCCCAAGCCGATATGTGCACAGCTTTCTGAAAATTAGGCTCGTATCCAAGGAAACATCCCCGGTTTCGCCGCAATTGCGACCCTCAAAATCCGCGGCCCCATGGCACATCCTAAAGCGGGTTTTGAGGGTGTGAGTGATGACGAAACTTCAGATTGTGCAAGGCGTGGAAACGCCGGACGAATCCCTGTCGGCGGATATTCGTGACCTCCGCGTCGTCCAGACAGAGAACGGGCCAATGGTTGTTTCAACAACGGGGATCAACGGCGGCCTTGTGAGCTACCGTCTCGAATCCGGGCAAGCCGCGCAAACATACGAAACAACGGCGTTCCTGCCGGATGGGGCGCTCAATCTTACCGGCGAAATTTCCGTTCTTTCACAGGACGGCCAGGACATCCTCATCATCGGCAACAACAGCGAGGGTGCTTTCGGCTATACTCTGAATCCGGACGGCTCTTTCGGGGATATGATCGAAATTGCCGGTCTCGGGTCGAATGGCGAGGTCTCCGCCCTGCATGACAGCACCACCGGCCTTGTCTTCATGGCGGAATATGGCGGCGATGGAATTGGTGTCTACAGCCTATCGACCGAAGGGCAATTTATCGAGACCGGCTCGCTTCAGGATACTGATGACAGCCACCTGACGGATGTCGTTTGCCTTTCTGGGGGGGATACGGCGGATGGGCGTATCGTTCTTGCTGCAAGCCGTGGCGAGGGTGGGATCACAAGCTACTGCCTTGATACCGACACTGGCGGAGTCAAACTGCTCGATACCCTCGGGGTAGAGGATGGGCTCGGCCTCCTGCCCGAAATCGTCGAGCTTGAAACCTTCTCTGCATATGGGCAAACCTTTGCTGTCATGGCGTCGTCAGCACCGGAATTCGGGGCTGGCGCAATCAGCGTCATGCAGATCGGCCCGGATGGCAAACTGATCGCGACGGATCACGTTCTGGATACGCTCTCAACGCGTTTTGGTCAGGTCCAATCTCTGACCACCGTAACCGCGGGAGACCGGACCTATATCCTTGCGGGCGGCGGTGATGATGGGCTTACGCTCTTCATGCTATTGCCAAATGGGCGACTCCTGCATCTTGATAGCTTCGCTCATAGCAGCGCAGCACCCCTCGAAAACCTTTCCGCCATCGCCGCAATGCATATCGAGGACGAGGTGCAGGTGCTCGCCGCGACATCGGCAACATCCGGATTGACACAATTCTCTTTCTCCGTGGCCGATCAGGGGCTGACGTTAAACGGCGGCACGCTGGATGCCGAACTTACCGGAAGCGGACAGAATGATATTCTCACCGGCGGTAGCGGCAATGACCTCATCTTCGGTTCGGACGGTGATGACATCCTGATTGACGGTGCTGGCGAGGATACATTGATCGGAGGCGGCGGCTACGACATCTTCGTCTTGGATCAGGACGGATCATATGACGTCATAGAAAACTTCGACAAGTCCAAGGACCGGATCGACCTCTCGTCCTTCTCGATGCTCTACGATCCCAACGCCCTTGATATCCAAAGCACCCCGACCGGAGCCCTGATCCACTGGCGCGGGGAAACGACCGAGATCATCCGCAAGGGAAGCGGCAGTCTCTCACGCTCCGAAATCATTCAATCCATTCTCGTCGGCCCCGATCGCCCCCCGATGGTCGTTGATCGCGTTTGGACGGGGACCGAGGGTAACGACATCCTGAGTGGTCTTTGGGGCAACGATACGCTCGACGGACAGGGCGGGCGCGACCATCTCATGGGGGGTATCGGTGATGATCACCTCTCCGGCGGCGCAGGTGCCGATACGTTAATCGGCGGAGAGGGCAACGATACGCTCTTCGGAGGCGACGACGACGACCGCCTCATAGGAGACAATGGCGACGACAACATATTTGGAGGTCTCGGAAACGATATGCTCGACGGAGCACTCGGAGAAGACAAACTCTATGGCGGAAATGGCAATGATCGTCTCTTCGGAGGGGCAGACAACGATACGCTCTTCGGAGGCGATGGCGAGGATACACTTTTCGGGGGAGACGGAAACGACCGCCTCATAGGAGGTAATGGCGACGACGCCATATACGGGGGTAACGGAGCCGATATCCTCAACGGCGGCAGCGGAAGAGACATACTTTACGGTGGAGATGGCAATGATCGTCTTATCGGGATGGCGGACAATGACACGCTCTTCGGCGGCGATGGCGGGGATAAACTCTTTGGAGGAGGCGGAAACGACCACCTGATAGGAGGCAATGGCAACGACAACATACATGGCGGTCCCGGAGCAGATATACTCAACGGAGGCCCCGGAAGAGACAAGCTCTTTGGGGGCAATGGCAATGATCGCCTCGTTGGGGGTAATGGCGATGACAGCATCTACGGCGGAAATGGCGATGACATACTACACGGCAACATAGGTCGGGATAAGCTCTTTGCAGGATCGGGCAACGATACTGTCCATGGGGGCTATGGTCGGGATCTGGCCTTTCTGGGAGATGGTGACGACCTTTGGCTAGATACCGTTCAAAGCGGGCCGCTGGGCAGTGATACCGTTCAAGGCGGCAGCGGCAATGACACGATTCAATCCAGTGGCGGTGACGCTATCCTGACAGGTGGAAGCGGCGCGGATATGTTCGTCTTCCTGGAGGCCGTCGGCGATCGGGAAATCACCGATTTCGAACCAACCGAGGACAGCCTGCATATGGAAATGAGCGGCTTGACACTTGACGATTTCGCCCTCAGCGCAACCGCGGAGGGACTCCTGCTGAGCTGGACCGGTGGGGGCGTTACCTTGAGCGGGCGAAGCGAGGGCGAACTGGCCCTATCTGACATCCACTTTGATCTTGGATAGGGCCACCATTCATAGCATGAAAGGCGCAGAACCCTTCTCTGCATCACCCACTCCAACACCGAATGGTTGTGGGTCATGAATCACCCGGCTACAACGTACCAAATATGACACTCTGGAGTTGTAGGCCTTGAAGATATTACTAGTTGGCGCTGGCCTGTCCGGGGCAGTGATCGGGCGGCGCCTTGCAGAGGCAGGTCACGACATCGTCATTATTGATGGACGCGATCATATCGGCGGCAACTGCTATACTGAACGGGACACTGAGACCGGTGTTCTGGTTCATACTTACGGGCCACATATCTTCCATACGGACGACCAGGAGGTCTGGGATTACGTCAATCGGTTCACTCGGTTCAGGCCCTTCAAGAACAGGGTCAAAACCACGTCGCAAGGCCAGGTCTTTTCGCTCCCGATCAACCTTCACACGATCAACCAGTATTACGGAAAGACCATGCGCCCCGATGAGGCGCGGGAATTTATCGCGTCACTCGGGGATCACACGATCGAGGAGCCGCAAACCTTCGAAGAACAAGCGCTGAAATTCGTCGGGCCGGATCTCTATGAGGCCTTCTTCAAGGGCTACACCGAGAAGCAATGGGGCTGCGCACCAAGCAAATTGCCCGCTTCGATCCTCAAACGCCTGCCCGTGCGCTTCAACTACGACGACAATTACTTCTTTCACAAATTTCAAGGCATGCCGGAGAACGGCTATACGCCGATGTTCGAGGCCATCCTCGATCACGACAAGATCACGCTCAAGCTCGAAACATGGTTCACGCCCGATATGGCCAAAGCATATGACCACGTCTTCTGGTCCGGCCCGATCGACGGATATTTCGACTACGCCCTTGGGCGCCTTGGCTATCGCACCCTCGATTTCGAGAAATTTACCGCCATGAATGACTATCAGGGCTGTGCCGTGATGAACTATGGCGACCGGGACGTGCCCTATACGCGCATTACCGAACACAAGCATTTCGCGCCTTGGGAAGACCACGCTGCTACCGTCTGCTACCGTGAATATTCACGCGCCTGCGCCCCGGACGACATCCCCTATTACCCGATCCGCCTCGTCGAAGAGAAAGCCATGCTGACGGCCTATGTAAAGCGTGCCGAACAATGCCGGGACGTGACCTTCGTGGGACGCTTGGGCACCTATCGCTACCTTGATATGGACGTAACCATTCGCGAAGCGATGGACACGGCGGACACTTTCCTTGAAACTGCGCGCAAGGGCGAAACAATGCCCGCTTTCTTGCAGGATCTCCTGTAGTATTTGGGCAGGACAACGATATGTCGAAAGATAAGACTCGCCTCGTAACACCCGTTATTTTATGCGGTGGTTCAGGAACACGCCTTTGGCCGCTTTCTCGCAAGAGCTTTCCAAAGCAATTTTCCAAACTTACCGGCGAACAGAGCCTGTTTCAATCCTGCGCCGAGCGTCTGAGTGGCGACGCCTTCGCCGCTCCCCTCGTCCTGACCAATCCCGATTTTCGCTTCGTGGTCACCGAACAATTGCTCAAGATCGGAATTGATCCGGGTCCGGTTCTGATTGAACCCGAAGGGCGCAACACTGCTCCCGCCATTCTCGCCGCTGCGCTCTACCTGCAACGCCACGATCCTGAAGCGATCATGCTTGTCGCACCTTCCGACCATGTTGTGCCGGATGTTGCCGGATTCCACGAGGCCGTAAGAGAGGGGCTGCGTATCGTTGAGGAAAAAAGGCATCTCGTCACATTCGGGATCACGCCGGATCGTGCGGAAACCGGCTATGGATATCTCGAACTGTCCGAAGCACCCGACGGATCTGGCACCGCCATGCCCCTGACCCGCTTCGTGGAGAAACCAAATGCGCAAACGGCTCAGGAGATGCTCGACAAGGGCAACTACCTCTGGAATGCGGGGATTTTCCTTTTCGCGGTCTCCGATATCCTTCGCGCCTTTGAGGCGTACGCGCCCGCGCTCGTCGCACCTGTCAAGGCTGCGGTGGACGATGCCGAGACGGATCTCGGTTTCCTGCGGCTGGATGCCGAGGGATGGTCCGGGGTTGAGGATATCTCGATTGACTACGCCGTCATGGAAAAGACCGACGCGCTTTCAGTGGTGCCTTTCGATGGTGGCTGGTCCGACCTTGGCAGCTGGGAAGCCGTGATGCGCGAGACCGACCCGGATGGCCAAGGCATGGTAACTTCCGGTCCGGCAACAGCGATCGACTGTCATGATTCGCTTCTGAGATCAGAGGACGATGGTCTCGAACTCGTCGGGATCGGCCTCGAAAATACCCTCGTCGTCGCCATGCCCGATGCGGTTCTCGTGGCCGACATGTCCCGCGCCCAAGACGTCAAGAAGGCAGTTGCCGCGCTCAAGAAGAAAGGCGCCCGACAGGCCGAGAGCTTTGCCCGCGATCACCGTCCCTGGGGGCATTTTGAAACCCTCGCGCTCTCGGATCGCTTTCAGGTCAAGCGTATCGTCGTCAAGCCGGGTGCCGCGCTCTCGCTTCAGAGTCATATGCATCGCTCCGAGCACTGGATCGTCGTCGAAGGCACCGCCCGCGTCACCATCGACGACACTGTGCGTCTCGTGAGTGAGAATGAATCCGTCTATATCCCCCTCGGGGCCGTGCATCGCATGGAAAACCCCGGCAAGGTTCCGATGGTGCTCATCGAAGTGCAAACTGGAACCTATCTCGGTGAGGATGACATCATCCGCTACGAAGACCTGTATAAGCGCGGTCAGGGAGCCAAAGGGTAGCCAGGAGCACACGACCCTCGTAGCGTTGCGCGAAATGCCCTAGAACCACCGGCCAATCGCCGTAAGCACCAGCTTTTCTGCATCACTTGCAGGATCGCTTGACGTTCCCGAGGACACGAGCCGCACGGTCCAATGCTGGCTCACCCCTGCGAGGCCGCTGACCGCTTGTATATTGGCAAAATACAACGCCGCATTCGGATCGGCCGACCTATGCGCGAATGAGACCGATGGTGGCGCCGCAAAGCTGGCCGCAAAATCGAAGGACTGTGTTGCCGTGCTCGTTACATCGACGGCCACCGTCGCATGGCAAATCTGGGAACCATCCGCGAAACGCACATACGCACCATGGCCATTCTCTCCCCGCTCGAGGATGGCGCCGGTCGGAAGGCCGCCGACCTCCTCAACCGTTCCAAGGATGGCTGAGTTCCCGATCTGACGGTCCCAGTCCGCCCATGCCCCACCCTGCCGCACGCGCCGGTAAGTCTCTCCCGTGGCATTGCTGGTCCAAGCCTGATGCACGATTACCCCATCCCAGGACTGCACCTGAAGCACCCCCTCCGAGGAAGGAAGCGACGCGATGTTCGCCGTGGCCACGCCTGTCCGATAAAGGCCCGATGGCAGGGTGGCATCGTCAAGATCGACGAGCTCCATCGGCGTTTGCGCACCAAGCCCAAATGCCCCGACACCCATCAAACGCCCCTCTGTCATATCCGTTGCATCCGATTGCACGGCTGCACCCGTGACACCCCCCGTCGCACCATCAAAGACCAAAGCCTCTGTCCAGCTATTTCCATCCGGCGACACTTTGATCGAGAACGCCTCCGATCCCGACAGGCCCATCTCGGCATATCCGGTCCAGTTCGATTGAAACAGCAAAGACGCCGTATCTCCTGCACTGGCCTTGTTAAGCTTGAGTTGATGCCCTGCACCTTCATGGGTCAAAAGCGTCGCCTCGGCACGCACCGCAAATCTGTTTTGGGTGTCCGAATGCGTGTTGATGCCAAGGCCGTCAATGTCCTGCGTCTTTGCCTCCACAGGTGCCCAACCGGCCCCATCCCAAACACGAAAATCGCCATCCGTTTTGCCCCATGCGCGCCAGCCCGGTGCCGGCATCAGGAAACTCCACGCCGTAGCGCGCCAGATGGCCAAAGCGTCAGGATGCCCGGCCCACACTCCCGTAGGCGCACCACCCAAGGCATATACTGCACCCTCCTCTGCAACCGACGGCGGGGTTTCAGCGTCAAATGCCTCCACGACAAGCTGCGTCACCATATCGAGCACCTGAAGTGCTTCGTTGTGGGTAACATGTTTCTGTGCCTGCGACGGCTGCAAATAGGGCAATCCAAGGATCGGAGAAGTGTCGGACATCGGTGGGCCTCCTCTGGGGTATGGCAAAGTTCCGTGGACCATTGCCCAGCAAAACAAACACCGACCTAACGCACCGTGCGGTAGGCTGCCCAAAGGACAATATTCAGTCTCTAATCCAGCTCAAAACGGGATTTCTTTGGAAACCGTCTCTCAAGCCATCGCTTCACGAGACGCTCAACGCGTGGGTTGGGGTCAGTACCAAAACTATCGTTGAGACAAATTGTTTGAGGCCCACGCCAGTCGAGCCATTTAAGCTGTGCCGCCGTCACCAGCCAGATGTTCTCCAGCGAGGCATAACCTTTCATCGCCGGTCGTGTGTGTCGCGCCGGCGCATGAATACCGCGCGCCATCGTATCAAGCGTAAAGAGCACCTCCGGCGCGACACAGTTCCCAGAGCGAAACCGCTCTGCCCGCGTCGCCGCGATCTCATCGGCATACCGCTCCATGACCTCGCCATACTGGTCCCGCAGGAAAGGCAAAGGGCCGTGATGCAGCCTTTGCCAATCCCGCGCCCCATACCGCCCATCAAGAACCTCTGCCGTATGCGCCAGAGCAAGATTCCACGGGCTGTCTTTTACAGTATCAACATCTGCCCAGCGCGGAATCCTGCCCCTTTCAACAAAGGAATAAGGCCGCCCTTCTGCATCAAAACAGGACGTCCCTGCCATGGGCGAGGCGAGCATCATGTCATCTTCAAGATAGATAACGCGGTCTCCCAACCCGGGCAAAAGATGTATATGGCTCACAATCGAGAAAGAATTGAACGTCGGCAAATGCTCGGGCGCCATGATGTCGTCGTGATGCACGACCACAACATCATCGCGTTCCACGTCTAGCCACTCCGGAACCTGCGGACGCTTCGTCAGAAGATACACCCGCCGCAGGTAAGGCAGGTACATATCCAGCGACCGAAGCCCATACCGCAGAAGCCCAAGATTGTCTCGTGTGCGGTTCGGGTTGAGGTCACGCGGATCATCATGAAACTTGGTCAACTCATCAATATATCCCGGCCAGCTGTCATCCACCCAAGTCAGAACCACATCAACGCTGGCATCCATGCCTTGCCTCTCAAATTTCCGAAACCCCGCTGTCACCGCGTCGGAAATGATGAACCAAGTCAAGAAAATAAACCCCAAAGACCATAAGGAAGGAAGAGATCAAGATGGGTTCTGCAAGCGTATAGAGACGATAGACAACGGCATAAAGATCACCGGTCACATGCTCTTTTCCAAGGAACAGTGTCAGATAGAGTCCTGCAAGGCACACAACCCAGATGACTCCGAATACCCGCAATCGGTTCGCCAGAAGAAGCTGTTGCGGGATGCTCTTGCCCTGCCGCACGATGTGACCTGCGCTCAGCCCGCAACTGACCATCATCACGGTCTGGCTGATAAAAAAGAGAAAGCTCCCGGTCATGTGCAGCTCGTCATGATCCGGAAAGCGATAGTGTGAGAGCAATACCATCCCGATAGAGGCCCCAAGCTGAAACACCACCATGGACCACGCCATGGCACGCCAGAATGATGTTTGGCTCAACTGCGCCTGCAGCCTTGCCACAATCGCAACGCCAAAGGGAAGAAGCACCGCCGCAAAAGTGATCCAGGATGAAAAAATCTCCGAAATCTCGGGGTCGGTGATCGCGCGGCTTACGGTAACCGGGCGTTCCGCGACAAGCTCTGGAAAATTACGGCCATACACGACAAGCGCCCGGTAAATCCAGAAATTCACGATGGCGATTGCCAAGGCGTTAAGGAACATCGCGACAACAAGGATGCAACGGCCCGACATGATGCCAGCCACGGCCTGCTCATCTGCAAGTTCAGAAGACGCGTCCGAAGGCATCGCCGTTTCACCTTTCCAAGGCCCGTATTCCGCGCATTATGGGGAATACGGCAAAGCAGGTAAAGAGAAGCGCAGCCAGAGGCTTCGGCTATAGGCGCACACCTGTGGCATGATCGAAAAGCGAAACGGCACCCGTCTTGACGGACACGGGCAAGGGGCCATTGGCAATCATGGTATCCTTACCCACATGCATGGTCACCTGCTCCTCTCCAATCTTGCCATGCAAGAGACGATGGGCGCCCAACTCTTCGACAATATCAATATGAAGCACCATCTTGCCGTGTTCGTCGGGTAGAATGTCTTCGGGTCGCACCCCAAGCACAATCGGCCCCTCGGCCCCTTGATGGCGGTGAATCTCCGCGCCGGCGAACGCGACAACGCCCTCTTTGGCGACGGCTGGCAAAAGGTTCATTGGTGGCGCCCCCATGAAAGACGCAACGAATGTCGAAGCCGGACGATGATAGACCTCTTCGGGCGTGCCGATTTGCTCGATCCGCCCCGCATTCATGACGATAATCCGATCCGCCATGGTCATCGCCTCAACTTGGTCGTGGGTCACATAGATCGACGTGACGCCAAGACGGCGCTGCAACGCCTTGATCTCGATCCGCATCTGGTTTCGCAGTTTGGCATCAAGGTTCGAAAGAGGCTCATCGAACAGGAACAGCGCCGGATCACGAACAATCGCCCGCCCCATCGCCACCCTCTGACGTTGGCCCCCGGAAAGCTGCGAGGGCTTGCGGTCGAGATACTCACCAAGGTTGAGCATGTCCGCCGCCTCCGCGACCTTCCGTGCAATTTCGGTCTTTGCAACCTTTCGGTTTTGCAGGCCATAAGCGATATTCTTGCGGACGCTCATATGCGGGTAGAGCGCATAATTCTGGAACACCATCGCAATATCGCGGTCCGCCGGATCGGTGTCGTTGACAAGGCGGTCGTCGATTTTCAACTCGCCCGCCGTGATCTCTTCGAGGCCGGCCACCATCCGAAGCAAGGTCGATTTTCCGCAACCGGACGGCCCCACGAGAACAACAAACTCCCCGTGATCGATATGAAAACTCGAGGATTTCAGCGCCTCGAATCCGTTGGGGTAAACCTTGTTGAGATTGTTCAGGTGCACTTGAGCCATTGGGACTCTCCTTACTTATCGGATTCCGTCAGGCCCTTCACGAACCAGCTCTGGAAGAAGATGACGACAAAGACCGGCGGGATGATGGCGATGATCGCCAAGAGGTTCGCACGGCCATATTCGGGAATACGGTTGCCTTCCATGACCTGCGTGATCTGCTTGATCCCGCGCACCAGGGTGAACATGTCCTCCTCGGTGGTGATCATCGTCGGCCAGAGATACTGGTTCCAGCCATAGACAAACATGATGATGAACATCGCGGCAATCATGGTCTTGGAAAGCGGCACCAGGATATCAATGAAGAACTTGACCGGCCCCGCCCCGTCAATCCGCGCCGCCTCGACAAGCTCTTCAGGCACAGACCGGAAATATTGCCGGAAAAAGAACGTCGCCGTGGCCGAGGCAATCAGCGGGATGATGAGACCCTGGTAGGTGTTGAGCATCCCGAGCTGCTGCACAACTTCATAAGAAGGCAAGATGCGCACCTCGAGAGGCAAAAGCAGTGTCGTGAAGATGATCCAGAACGCCAGGGTGGCAAACCGAAGCCGGAAATAGACAATCGCATAGGCCGCCATCATACCGATCACGATCTTGCCAACGGCGAATCCAATCCCAAGGATAAACGAATTCATCAACATATTGGTCCCGCTGTTCTCTCCCGAGAATCCGGACGCCTCGAACATCGCCTTGCGGAAGTTGTCATCAAGCTGATCGCCCACGGCAAAACTCGGCCCGGTCTTGATAACCTCGACATCGGGCATGGTGGTCATCTGGAACACCATGACAAGCGGCACGATCATGAACAGTGCCCCAAGGATGAGGATCACATGGTCGAAAATCGTCGCCACCTTGATCCGACGGCGCTTGGAGGGGGTGGAAAGCGTTGCGGCTGCCATCGCCGCTGCATTGGCTTCAGACATGACAAACCTCAGGTATAATGGATACGCCGCTCAACCATGCGGAACTGGAACACGGTCAGGGCAAGGACAAGGATCATGAGGATCACCGACTGCGCCGACGACCCGCCAAGGTCATTGCCGCGAAACCCGTCAACATAAACCTTGTAAACAAGGGTCATCGGGTTGTTCCCCGGCTCGCCCTTCACAAGCGTGTCGATCACGCCAAAGGTGTCGAAAAGCGCATAGGTGATGTTGATGATGAGCAGGAAAAACCCCGTCGGCGCCAAAAGCGGGAACGTCACATCCCAAAACCGCCCCGAGGCCGACCGATTGTCGATCAGGGCCGCTTCACGCACGGATTTCGGTATGGATTGCAGGCCCGACAGGAAAAAGATGAAATTGACCGGCACCTGTTTCCAGACCGAGACAAGCACCATCGCGAGCGCCGTGTCATTGTAATTCACACCAAGGGTGAAATCGTGACCCACCTGTTCGAAAAGGCGCGTCAGCGGTCCCCAGCTCTGGTTGAACAATATAAGACCGATAAACCCCGCCACCGGCGGCGCAACCGCATAGACCCACATGAGAAGCGTGCGATAGGTCTTGGCACCCCGGATGACCTTGTCGGCCTTCACAGCGAGAAGCAGGGCCAACGCAAGCGAGAAAAACGTCACGAGCACGGTAAAGACAACAGTAAACCAAGCGATCCGCCGATATTCGCTATTGTCCATGAGGTCCGTGTAATTGTCGAACCCAACAAAGCTCGATCCAAACCCAAAGGGGTCCTGAAGGTAGAAAGACGACTGCACCGCATGGGCCGCAGGCCAGTAAAAGAACACCGCAATGATGATGAGCTGCGGCAACAAAAGCAGTATGGGCAACCATCTCGTTGCAAAACCTGCGCGTTTCATGTCGTCCCCTGTCTTGAAGGCAGGGACGGCCACGGTTTCCCGCAGCCGCCCCGGTCGTCTTGGCGTTAATGTTTACTTCTGGGTCTTGGCGAAGCGCTCGAGCAGGCCGTTGGCCTCTTTCTCGATCGTGGCAAACGCCGTCTCGACATCCGTCTCACCGGTCAGGATGCGACCATATTCGCGGTTCATCACGTCACGGATCTGGACGTAAAAGCCCATGCGATAGCCCTTGGTGTTCTCACCAGCCGGTAGCGAAAGCTGCTTGATGCCGATTTCGGCGGCAGGCATCGCATCGTAATGGCCTTCTTTCTTGGCAAGCTCATACGCGGCTTCGGTGATCGGCACATAGCCGGTTTCCTTGTGCCAGTAGAACTGCGTCTCCGGCTTGGTCAGGAATTCAAAGAACGCGGCTGTCGCCTTGTTCTCTTCGGCCGATTTACCCGCCATGGCAAAGAGCGACGCGCCGCCGATAAAGGTTTGCTTCGGCTCCTTGGTCACGGCTTCCCAGTAGGGCAGGTAAGTCGCGGAGAATTCGAACGGCAGGTCTTTCTTGGAGAGACCGCCAAAAGACCCCGAAGAGCCGAGCCAGATCGCGACCTTGCCTTCTTCAAACGGGGTCTGGTTGTCGCCCCAACCGGTGCCGAACCATTCGAAGTAGCCCTCTTCCTGCCAGCCCTGCACAGCTTTGAAGTGGCTCTTGATCGCGTCGTTGTTGACGAGGATCTTGGTGCCGTCGACGCCCTCATACCCGTTGTCATTGGTGGCAAACGGCAGATCGTGACGCGACATGAAGTTCTCGGTAAAGATCCACGGCAGGTGCGATTGCGACAGGCCGACATAGCCCGCCTCTTTCAGGGCCGGTGCCGTCACGGACTGAAATTCTTCCCAAGTCTTCGGCGGCGTCACACCAGCAGCTTCAAGCGCGTCCACGTTGTAATACATGACCGGCGAAGACGAGTTGAACGGCATACCGATCATCTTGCCTTCGGTGTCAGCATAGAAATAGCGCACGCCCGAGATGTAATCTTCGATGTCGAAATTGGCGCCATTGTCGTTCAGAAGATCCTGAACCGGAACGGTCGCGCCCTTGGCGCCGATGACGGTTGCCGCGCCTGCGTCGAACACCTGAAGGATGTGCGGCTGTTCACCGGCACGGAACGCCGCGATACCGGCGGTCAGGGTCTCTTCATAAGTGCCCTTGAAGACCGGCGTGATCTTGTAGTCGCCTTGCGAGGCGTTGAAGTCTTCGGCAATCGCATTGACGGTATCCCCAAGCGCGCCGCCCATGGCGTGCCAAAGGGTGATTTCGGTTTCGGCATAGGCTGCGCCGGAAAGCAGCGAGGCGGCTGCAGCCGCAAGAGTAACGCGTTTCATCGTGATCTCCGCTCACGTTGTCCCCTGTTGGGGAATAGAATCATGGCCATGCAATCGCATCGCACAGCCGGGTGATTGAAGGGGATCTTCGCCCCAATTCAGTGGCGCACCTGAAACCCGGATCATGTGAACAACACCGATCCTTTCAAGTGAACGCCTGATACTGCTCTAGGCTTGGTTTTTGACTGATTGGCAAAAGATTCATGACAGAAACACGAAACCCGACAGCCCGGCAAAGATCGAACCCTGCGATAGTTCTTGGTTTCACCTGACCAATAGAACCGGCTGTTCGGTTTCATATGAACGCCATCAAACGTTCAAATGAGCGCAACAAACCCGGCTCAGCCTCAGCGCAAATTCTGAGGCGTCCTGTATGAACGAAGCGGCCATCTTCCTGTCTGAGCGACAAAGCGACATTCTCGCACAAGTGCATGCAAGCGGGCATCGCACGATTGAAACCCTGTCACGTCATTTCAATGTTTCGGCCCAGACCATCCGTCGAGACGTCAACACGCTTTGTGAAATGGGCAAGCTCCGCCGTGTGCATGGCGGGGTCGAGCCGCCGCTCGGGGGTAACCTCGTCTACACGTCACGGCGCGTTCTCAATCTCAACGCCAAACTGCTCATCGCCCGACGCTTTGCAGCACTGGTCTCCAGTGGCCAGAGCCTCGCCGTCTCGATCGGTACCACGCCAGAGATCACGGTCCGCGAACTCTCCGGCCTGTCTGACATCACGCTTCTGACCAACAATCTGCACACCGCGACAAGCGTCTGTGACCGGGAGGGCTGGTCCGTTTCAGTGCCAAGCGGCCAGGTGCGGCCCGGCGATCACGACATCCTTGGCCCCGAAGCAGAAGCCTTCTTTGACCGCTACCAGGTCGATTTCGGCGTGTTCGGCGTTGCCGGAGTCGCCGAGGACGGCACGCTTCTCGATTTCACGGAAAGCGAAGTCGCCAGCCGCTTGGCCATCACACGCAACGCCCGCTGTTCCGTGCTCCTTCTCGATCAGAGCAAATTCGGTCGCCCCGCACATGTGCGCGGGGGCCATATCACGGATGTCGACACGGTCATCTGCGATGGCCCGCCACCCGATTCTCTTCTCAACGCCCTGCGCGCCAAAGGCCGTAACGTCCTTATCGCGGAGGCCACGGCATGACCAGACACACGGATAAAGGCGGACGCGATATCCGGCTCGTCGGCGTTTCCAAACGATGGGACACAACCCAGGCCCTCTCCGAGGTGGACATCACGATCCCGGCCGGGAGCTTCACCGCCCTTCTGGGGCCATCCGGTTGTGGGAAATCGACCCTATTGCGCATTGTTGCCGGGCTCGAATCCGCAAGTGGCGGCAAGGTCATGATTGGAAGCAAAGACGTCACCAACGCCCCTGCCGACCAACGCGACCTGTCGATGGTGTTCCAGTCCTACGCCCTGTTTCCCCATCTGGACGTGGCCGAGAATATCATATTCGGCCTCAAGACCCGCCGTGTCCCCCGCAAGGAACGGCAAGAGCGGCTTGCCCGCGTAACCGCCCTCCTCGACCTTGAGGACTACCTGGGCCGCAAACCGGCCCAGCTTTCCGGCGGTCAACAACAACGCGTCGCCCTTGGCCGTGCCGTGATTGCCGAACGCTCCGTCTGCCTGATGGATGAACCGCTCTCGAATCTCGACGCCAAGTTGCGGCAAACCATGCGCACCGAACTGCGTGCGCTTCAGCGTGAACTTGGCTTTACCATGCTCTACGTGACCCACGACCAGGTCGAAGCAATCACGATGGCCGATCAGGTCGTTCTCATGAACGCAGGCCGTGTCGAACAGATCGCCCCCCCGCACGACCTCTACGAACATCCCGCGACAACCTTTGCTGCGCGCTTTATCGGCACCCCTCCGATGAACCTTTTCCCGGCGGAAGAACTGCGTGAGGCCGGGGTCGCGCTTGAACGCGTCGCAGGTCAGGGGTTGACCGCCGGACTACGCCCCGAAGCGCTCCACATCGCTGGAGAAAGTCCGCTTCAGCTCGACGTCACGGGCATCGAATATCTTGGTGCCGACGCCCTCGTGCATGGACGGTTGGGCCTTGCCCCGCTGATCCTGCGTGTGCCCGGTCAGTCCCTGCCCGAACAAGGCAGCCGCATCCCGCTCGCCTTCGCGCCACGGGATCTTCACCTGTTTGACGCCACAAACGGCAGGCGCGTCGCGCTGCCCGATGTGGCGTCTGCACTCTCCCGCGCCGGCATCCCGGCCGGGCCAACCGGCGCCACGGCGCCATCCCTTCAGACCGAGGATCACTAATCATGTTTGCGAAGTTCTTCCAAGGCGCCGCCATGACCGCGGCCATGGCCCTCGCCGGGACTCTCCCGGCCAAGGCCACCGACCTGCAATTCTACTTCCCCGTCGCCGTCGGCGGCGGTGCGGCCGAAACCATCGAAAGCCTGACCAAGGAATATATGGAACTGAACCCCGGCGTGAATATCGACGCCGTCTATGCAGGCTCCTACCAGGACACCATCACCAAGGTCATCACGGCTTCCCGCGGCGGCAACGCCCCGCAGCTTTCCGTGGCGCTCTCGGTGGATATGTTCACGCTGATCGACGAAGACCTGATCCTTCCCTTCGACGACTTCATCAAGACCGAAGAAGATCAGGCCTGGCTCGACAGCTTCTATCCCGCCTTCATGGAAAACAGCCAGACCGGCGGTAAAACCTACGGCATCCCCTTCCAGCGTTCGACCCCGGTCCTTTACTGGAACAAAGAGGCCTTCGCCGCAGCAGGGCTCGACCCGAACACCCCGCCGGCCAACTGGACCGAGATGGTCGAGATGGGCAAAGCCCTGACCAAGCGTGACGCCAACGGCAACGTGACCCAGTGGGGCGTGCGCATCCCGACATCGGGCTTCCCCTACTGGCTGTTCCAAGGTCTCACGACCCAGAATGACGTGATCCTTGCCAACTCGGACGGGAACCAGACCAACTTCGACGACCCCAAGGTCATCGAGGCGCTCGAATACCTTGTTTCCCTGAGCAAAGAGCACGGCGTCATGGAACCGGGTATCGTCGAATGGGGTGCAACACCCAAAGCCTTCTTCGAAGGCCAGACCGCCATGATGTGGACAACCACCGGCAACCTCACCAACGTGCGCAAGAACGCGCCGTTTGACTTTGGCGTCGCCATGCTCCCCGCCAACAAGCGTCGTGGCGCACCGACCGGCGGCGGCAACTTCTACCTCTTCAAAGGCACGTCCGACGAACAGCTTGCCGCGTCTGTCGACTTCATCAAGTGGATCACCGCGCCGGAACAGTCGGCCAAGTGGACTATGGCAACCGGCTATGTCGCACCGCGCCCGGCCACCTGGGAAGCCGACACCATGAAGGCCTACGCCAAGGACTTCCCGCCGGTTCTCGTCGCCCGTGACCAGCTCGAATTCGCCGTAGCCGAACTTTCGACCTACCAGAACCAGCGGATCACCCGCATCTTCAACGATGCCCTTGCCGCTGCGATCACCGGTCAGAAAGACGCCGCCACCGCCCTTCAGGAAGCCCAAGCCCAGGCCGACGCCATCCTGAAACCCTATCGCGCGGGTCAGTAACCCAACCTTGGGCGGGCCTGCTCAGAGGCCCGTCCAATTCCTTCGGAGAGACCAATGACACGGCGCGACTGGATACACGGCTGGCTTCTCGTTTTGCCCGCGATGGCGTTCTTGATGCTCTTTACCCATTTGCCCGCCTTGACGACGGTCTGGAACAGCTTTTTCTCAACCCCTCGCGGACGCCGCCCTGCCCTCTTTGTCGGCCTCGAAAACTATGAACGCCTTCTCAATGATCCGATCTTCTGGAAGGTTCTGACCAACAACCTCTGGTTCGCGGTCGGCACGATCCCCACCTCCATCGCGCTTGCCATTGCCATGGCGCTCTTCGTCAATCGCCGTTTCATGGGCCGTGGCTTTGTGCGTATGGCCTATTTTACGCCAACCGTCCTGCCCCTGATTGCGGTCGCCAATATCTGGCTCTTCTTCTACACCCCCGGATTCGGCCTCATCGACCAGGTCATCGGCCTGTTCGGTTATGGCCAGACCAACCTTCTCGGTGACCCTGACACCGCCCTCGCCGCGATCATGGTCGTGACGGTCTGGAAAGAAGCGGGCTTCTTCATGATCTTCTACCTCGCTGCCCTGCAAACCATCCCGCCACAGCTCACAGAGGCCGCCCGCATCGAAGGCGCAAAGGGTTGGACCATCTTCCGCCGCATCACCTTCCCGCTCCTGATGCCGACAACGCTTTTCGTATCGGTCAATGCCGTGATCAATTCCTTCCGCCTCGTCGATCACATCTTCATCCTGACAGGCGGGGGCCCCGACAACGCTTCCTCACTGCTCCTGTTCTACATCTACGAAACCTCGTTCCGCTTCTGGGATACCGCCTATGGCGCGACGCTGACCGTGGTCATGTTGGTGCTCTTGTGCATCCTCGCCATCGGGCAGTTCTTCTTCTTCGATCGTAAGGTGCACTATAAATGACAAGCTTCGATCGTTGGCTAAGCAACACGGCCGCCCTTGTTCTCGCCCTGCTTTGGGTTCTGCCGCTGATCTATGCGATCTGGACCGCGATCCACCCGGCGGAATACGAGGCGCGCTTCGTCCTGACTGCGCCCCTGAGCTTCGAGAACTTCATCAAGGCATGGCAGGCCGCGCCCTTTGCCCGGTATTTCCTGAATACATTCATCCTCGTCACGACGATCCTTGTCGGGCAGTTCATCCTCTGCACTCTCGCCGCCTATGCCTTCGCCCGCTACCGCTTTCCGGGCCGCGACATCCTCTTCTCGCTCGTCCTGCTACAGCTTCTGGTGATGCCCGATATCTTGATTGTCGAGAATTACAAGATGATCCGCACACTCGGTCTCGTCGACACGATCACGGCCATTGCCCTGCCCTATATCGCTTCGGGCTTCGGCGTCTTCCTGATCCGCCAAAGCTTCATGACCGTGCCGCGCGAACTCGACGACGCCGCGCGTATCGAAGGCGCCGGCGCGCTCTCGATCCTCTGGCGCGTCTACGTGCCCCTCGCCAAACCGATCTACCTCGCCTACGGGCTGGTTTCGGTAAGCCACCACTGGAACAATTTCCTTTGGCCCCTGATTGTCACCAACTCCACGGAAACCCGCCCCGTCACTGTCGGCCTCAGCATTTTCTCAACCTCCGATTCCGGCATCGAATGGTCCGTCATCAACGCCGCAACCCTGATGACCTCCGCACCCCTCCTGATCGCCTTCCTCCTGTTCCAACGCCAATTTGTCCAAAGCTTCATGCGCGCCGGAATCAAGTAGGGCTTCGACTAAAGCGCCCCGCCTTTAACCTGGGGCACCAGATAAAGGCGCGGCGCGTGCAACGCTCATATCTTGCACTTCGGCCCGCCAAAAGCCGTGTCTCAGGGTTTTGGCGGGCCGCTTTAGGGGAGGTCTGGCGGCGGATTGTCCTGACCAAGCGGATTCTGGCGGCTCCAGGGCCATTCCGGGATACCAAACAGGGCGACAGGCCGGGTTTGACGCTGCCAAGATTTGATATGTCGCAATTTTCCCTATTGGTTCGACAGCGGGACTGCATAAGATATGCTCTAGACGCAGTTCGCATGTCTTCATGCGTGGCGCGCGTATCGTTCAATCAACAAGGCGGCAAGATATGCGAGAACGGCAGGGCCTCGATCCGACAGATATTCGCATTCTAAGTGCCGTGCAAAAACATGGCCAGTTGAGCAAGACGAAACTCGCCGAACTTGTAAACCTTTCCGCAACACCCTGTTGGGCGCGCCTGACCCGCCTACGCGCAGCGGGCTACATCCGCGGATATCATGCTGATATCGCGCTGGAACGTGTGATTGATGCAACGCGGGTTGTGGTGACGGTCTCTCTCACCCACCACCGCAAAACCGATTTCGACCGGTTCGAGAATTACATCCAGTCGATTGACGAAATCATAAACTGCGTCGCAACGGGCGGCGGCATTGATTATGTGATGATCGTCGTGACCCCCAATCTTTCGGCCTTTCAGGCATTGATGGATGAACTCTTGTCAGCGGATCTGGCGATTGACCGCTACATGACCTATTTCGCCACCCGACTGATCAAGGCCGAACAGCCCAACCTCGCGAAACTCGTGGCAGAAAGCAGGCGGTAAGGTTTGCGACACACCCATGTCGCGATCTGACATCTCAGACCGTTCAGTCCGCAAAACCCTGAATCCAAGCCTGAACAGTCTGTCATTGACCAGATTATAAGACCGCAGGGACAAGCCGAACGCAGTAAATCCTCCTCAGGAGACAATGCAGCCTAGGGATGGCCCCGAAGCGCGTTTTTGGGAGGACGACAAAATGATGCAGTCACAAGATTTTGGCTTCGGCACACAGATCCGCAAATCGCCCTATTTCGACGCTACCGTGCGTTGGGGGGCACAGGGTTTCTCGGTTTACAACCACATGTATATTCCGCGCGATTTCGGCGACCCGGAACAAAACTTCTGGAACCTCGTCAACGACGCAATCCTGTGTGACGTCGCCGTTGAGCGGCAAGTCGAGATCACCGGCCCCGATGCCGCGAAGTTCACCCAGATGCTCACGCCGCGCGATCTGTCGACCATGGCGGTGGGACAGTGCAAATACGTTCTGATCACCAATGCCGAAGGCGGCATCCTGAACGATCCGATCCTGCTCAAGCTGGGCGAAAACCACTTCTGGCTCTCGCTGGCCGATAGCGACATCCTGCTCTGGGCACAGGGCGTGGCCGTGCACTCGGGCCTTGATGTGACAATCACCGAACCGGATGTTTCACCCCTGCAACTGCAGGGTCCGAAATCAGGCGAGATCATGCAGGCGCTCTTTGGCGATGCGATCATGGATCTGCGCTATTACTGGTTCATCGAAACCGAGTTGGACGGTATTCCGCTGATCGTTTCGCGCACCGGCTGGTCAAGCGAGCTGGGCTATGAAATCTACCTGCGCGACTCGACCTATGGCGATGCCCTTTGGGAACGCATCATGGCCGTCGGCATGCCGATGGGCCTCAAGCCGGGCCACACCTCGACCATTCGCCGGATCGAAGGCGGCATGCTGTCCTATCATGCTGATGCCGACATCCATACCAACCCCTTCGAAATTGGCATGGATCGTTTAGTCAACCTCGACATGGAGGCCGAATTCATCGGAAAATTCGCCCTGCAACGCATCCGTGATAACGGCATTACCCGCAAACAGGTAGGCCTTATCATCGACGGAGACCCGATGGCGGGGCCGAACACGGCGTTCTGGACGATCAACCAAAACGGCGAAACCGTGGGCAAGGTCACCTCAGCGGTCTACTCGCCACGCCTGAAAAAGAACATCGCGTTGGCCATGATTGCCATCGAGGCCGCCGAGCTTGGCACCGAGCTTGAGGTCATGACCCAATCAGGGGAAACCACGGCAACCGTTGTGGAAAAGCCCTTCTTCGACCCACGCAAGCAAATCGCTGCCACTGGCGTCGCGAAATCTGCTCAAGCCACCGCATAATAGGGCCTTTACATGTCTGACCTCGCGATCGAGCTGCACTGGCAGCGCGCCGAACCTGCTTTGCAAACCGGTAAATATTCCAACGCGCATACCGTGTTGTATAATCCGAACTACGATATCCAAGTGGACGCCGCCCCCGACTGGGGCGGCGATCCCGACCACACCAACCCGGAACAGGCGCTCGCAGCGGCCCTGTCAAGCTGCCACATGATGACGTTCCTTGCGCTTTGCGCCAAGGCGGACTGGCCCGTGGCAAGCTACCATGACTATGCCGAGGCTTACTTGGGCAAGAACGCCAAGGGCCAGATGTCGGTCATCCGGATCGACCTGAACCCGGTGGTCCGTTTCGACACCGGCTTCACCGTCGAACAGGAAAAGCTTGACGAGATGCAGCACCGCGCGCACCGCTATTGCTTCATCGCCAACACGCTCGCCGAAAGCGTCGAGATCAACATCCATTAAGCCCACGAAAAGGATCTGCGCCATGACCACACCAAACGATATCCTGCTGCGCGAGTTGTCGGATGACGGCATCCTGCGGCTGACCCTGAATGATGTGGCGCGGCGCAATGCCCTGTCCGAGGCAATGCTTTCGGAACTTGGGACCGCCATTGCCGAAGCGGGTGAGAATCCGGCGGTGCGTGTGATCGTGCTCGCCGCCAATGGCCCGGCCTTCTGCGCAGGCCATGACCTCAAGGAAATGACCGCCGGGCGCGACGCCCCCGACCGAGGCCGGGCCTATTTCACCAAGGTGATGACACTGTGTTCAAGCGTCATGCAGGGCATCGTCAATTGCCCCAGGCCCGTCATTGCCGAAGTGACCGGCATTGCCACGGCCGCCGGCTGTCAGCTCGTCGCAAGCTGTGATCTGGCCATCGCGGCGGATACGGCCAAGTTCAGTACGCCGGGTGTGCATATCGGCCTGTTCTGCTCAACCCCGATGGTGGCCCTGTCGCGCAACACCGCCAACAAACACGCGATGGAGATGCTTTTGACCGGGGACATGACCCCCGCCTCCCGCGCTGCCGGGATTGGTCTCGTGAACTATGCCGTTGCAGAAGACGCCTTGCAGGAGACGACCATGGGCATGGCCCGCAAGATCGCCTCGAAATCGAGCATGACATTGGCCACCGGCAAGCGCGCCTACTATGCGCAGCGCGAGATGCCCCTGGCCGAGGCGTATGACTATGCAAGCCACGTGATGGTCGAAAACATGCTGGCTCATGACGCAGAAGAGGGCATCGGCGCCTTCATTGAAAAACGCACGCCCCAATGGCAGGATCGGTAAGCATGTCAAAGAACCCCTATAACACCGGCCTCGACCGCACCCCGGCGAACCATCAGCCCCTGACACCACTTGGTTTCCTGGAACGTGCGGCCAGCGTTTTTCCGGACCACATCGCCATTGTCCACGGCGCATTGCGGCGCAGCTATGCCGATTTCTACGCCCGCTCGCGGCAGTTGGCCTCTGTGCTCGCCCAACGCGGTTTGGGGCGGGGCGATACGGTCTCGGCGCTCTTGGCCAACACGCCCGCCATGCTGGAATGCCATTATGGCGTGCCCATGTGCGGTGCCGTCCTCCATTCGATCAACACACGGCTCGACGCCGCGATCATCGCGTTTCAGCTCGATCATGCCATGGCGAAAATCGTCATCGTCGACCGCGAATTTGCCCCGCTTCTGACCGAGGCCCTGGCGCTGGCCAAGGTCGCGCCAGAGGTCATCTTGTATGATGATCCTGAATATTCCGGCCCCGGTACCATCGACGGGGCCGAAGACTACGAAGCCGTCCTGTCCACGGGCAACCCTGATTTCGAATGGCTCATGCCCGAGGATGAATGGGACGCGATCTCGATCAACTACACATCCGGCACCACCGGCGACCCCAAGGGCGTCGTATCGCATCATCGCGGTGCCTACCTTCTCGCGCAGGGCAACGCCCTGACCACCTCCATGGCCAAGCACAGTGTCTATCTCTGGACCCTGCCGATGTTCCATTGCAACGGCTGGTGTTTCCCGTGGACCTTGTCCGCGATCATCGGCACACATGTCTGCCTTCGCCAGGTTCGTTCCGCACCGATCTGGAAGGCCCTGGCCGAGGAAGGGGTAACGCATCTCTGCGGTGCGCCGATCGTCATGTCATTGATCGAATCCGCGCCCGCCGATGAAAAGCGCGAACTGGATCGCCGAGTGCAGTTCTTCACCGCCGCCGCCCCGCCGCCCGAAAGCCTGCTGGCCAATATGGACGCCGCGGGCTTCGATGTGACCCACCTCTATGGCCTGACCGAAACCTACGGCCCCGCCGTTGTAAATGAATGGCACGCCGATTGGTCCGACCTCCCCGCCCCGGAACAGGCACGCCTCAAGGCGCGTCAGGGCGTGCGCTATTTGCCGCTCGAAAAGCTCGACGTGCTTGACCCCGAGACCATGCAACCCGTTCCGCATGACGGCCAAACCATGGGCGAGGTCATGTTCCGTGGCAATGTCGTGATGAAGGGCTATTTCCGTAACACCGAGGCAACGCAAAAGGCGCTGGCCGGGGGATGGTTCCATTCCGGCGATCTCGGGGTGGTCCATCCGGATGGCTATATCCAGCTCAAGGATCGCTCCAAGGATATCATCATCTCGGGCGGTGAAAATATCTCGTCCATCGAGGTGGAAGAGGCGCTTTACCGTCACCCCGCCGTCGCCGTCGCAGCCGTCGTTGCCATGCCGCACGAGAAATGGGGTGAAACACCCTGCGCCTTTGTCGAACTGAACGCGGGTCACGAGGTGGACGAGATCGGCCTCCGGGCATGGTGCCGCGAACATCTCGCGCCCTACAAGGTGCCCGGCAAAATCGTCTTCGAGACGATCCCCAGAACCTCAACTGGCAAGATCCAGAAATTCGTGCTGCGCGAACGCGCTGTGGAATGCGCCGGGTAAAAAGCGGTCGCTTTCGCAAGCGGCGATAGCGATCCGCTTTCCAACCCTTAGCCCGGCGATGACTCGTCGGGCTTGGGTCCGGTGTTCGTGCGTTCGCCGGTTTCAGAGAGTTGTTTCGATGCTTTGTCTTGCGAGGCCTTTTTTGCGGCTGCCTCTTTCTTCGCCAAGTCGTTGAACGACATCCTGGCTATCCTTTGCGCGCCACCAGGGTATCCGGCAGCTTGTTACCCCTAGTGGATCACCGCCTTCTTGGCAAAGGAAACATCCATGCAACGCGCTCAAGGTCAGCGACCCTCGCGCCGCCCTCCCCAAGACCGCAGGGCACGAATCTCTGCACATGTCCGGTTCGTGTTGCAGGAAAAACTGATCCGGCGTTGCGCAAACTGCTTACCGCTAGCCCGTATTCCCCTGAATCACAAAACATCGAAAAACCCTTGTATCACAAGGGTTTCAGGACGTCATTAGAGGTCTTATTAGAAGAATATGGTGCCGCTGAAGGGACTCGAACCCCCGACCCACGCATTACGAATGCGTTGCTCTACCAGCTGAGCTACAGCGGCACACGCGGGGCGCTCATAGCACCCCGGCGCGCGGTGGAAAAGTGTTATTTTTCGACAAAGCCCGGCTGCACGGATGGCGTCGCTTCGGGGGCATAGGAGTCCTCATCCGCATCAGGCCTCGGCTCTGGGCCATCACCGTCCTCCACGATCTCCGCGTCGATCGGTTCGGCGGCCTCATCCACCTCGTCATCGCCTTGATCCTCAAGCGCCCCGACGATAAGGGGCAACATCTCGACACCGGTCGCACTGCGTACTTCGGATTCCGGCGGCGCGGTCCAGGCGAGGGTATCGAACGCCTTGCAGTTTTCACAGACCGGCGCCCAATCCGCATGGATGTGATGACATTTCTCACAGACCCATTGCGGCCCACGCGGGGCGGTCAAGGCCCGCGCCAGCCAGCCTTTGACAACGGCATCCTTCGCGCCCTCTCCCCGCTCGATCGCCGCCATGATCGTAAGCGACCGTGTTGTCGGGTCCGTCTCGAAAAGATCGCCCAGCGCACGGCGCGCTTCGGGGAAATCTTCTGCCGCAATGTTGAGCTCTGCCATGAGCATCCGGCTTTCGGCATGATCCTTGTTGCCCTTGATCAGGGCATTGAACCGCTTGATCCGCGCCGCGGGCGCTTCTTGCGGCGCAATCTCTGCATAGGCGGCGGCAAGGTCGGGATGTGGCTGTGCCGCCCATGTCTTCTGCAGGAGGCGCGACGCATTGCGCGCTTTGCCCTGGCTGATGTAGCTGCGCGCCGCCATCACGGCCGCCGGGATAAGGTCGGGGGAAAGCCTGTTGGCCTCAATGGCCTTTTCGCGCGCCTCAATCGAGGCATCTTCGTCAAGGATGTCCTTGGCCTCCGACAGGGCAAGCACCGCATCGCGCCGCTTATGCACATCACGGGGTAGGCTCCCATGACGCAACTTCGCGCTCAGTGTTGCGCGCGCGCCCGCCCAATCGCCCGTATCCGCCTGAAGCCGCAGGAGCATATCCTGCGTTTCCTCATGGCGCGGCTTGAGCGCAAAGGCCGTCTTGGCAAGCTTGAGCGCAGCCTCGGTCTTGCCCTCCGAAAGGGTCTGTTTCATCAACCCGCGCACCCCGACAAACCGGGTCGAGTCATCCGCCAGAAGTTTCTTGTAGACTTCGGTCGCCTTCTTGCGGTCGCCCGACATTTCCGCCGCCTGCGCCGTGAGCAGGTTGGTCAGTTCCGGCTTGCCCAGATATCGCTCCGCCTTGCGGGCCTTTTCAATCGCGGTCGCACCCTCGCCAGAGGCCAGCGCCAAAAGCCCATCAGCCAGCGCCTGGTAGCCCTTCTTCTCGCGGTTGCGGTCGAAATAGCGGCTGATCGCGGTTTCATCGCCATTGAGAAACTTGAGCACAGCCACGAGCAACGACACAAGCTTGAACAAGACCCAGCACAGCACGACAAGCACAACAAGCGCGATCACCGCCTGAAGCGGCCCAAGCGTATACTCCACGCCCGCAACTGTAACCATCACGCCGCCATCGCTCTCCATGAGCCAGCCAGCGCCATAGGTAAGGCCCGCAATCGCGGCAACGAAAAGAAGGATTTTAACAAGCGACCAGAGCATGAAATGTCCTTTGATTAATCGGTCAGGCCCTGGGCAAGGGCTTCTGCGGCAGCCAGCGCGGCAGCTCGTGTTTCTGCGGCCTCACGCCATGACGCCAACTGCGCCTGACTCTCTGGCGCAAGGGTATCTATCTCGGCCAGCGCGGCGTTGATGTCGCCGTTCCTGAGCGCATCTTCGGCCCGCGACAGGATCGCGTCCGGGTCCGCGCCCTCTTGTGGTGTGACAGACCGCGCCCCAAGTTGCGCCTTGAGGAAAGCGCCAATCCGGCTTCCCGTGTCCTCATCGCTCCGACCTTTGCGCGCTTCGGCCAAGGCAGCACGTGCCGCATCCGGGAAGGCATCAATCAACGCCGGCAGGGTCGCAACCCCGTCCGCGGCAGGATCGGCCAGGGCCGCCGGCGCGGTCTCGCCGCTGGCGTTGGCAAGGTCGACCAGCGCCGCCTCATAAGGCGCGCCCGAGTCGAGCGCCGCCATCACGCGGGTAAGCGCCGCCTGCACAAGTGTTTCACGCGCTGTCTGTTCGCTATTTGCCTTGAGGGTTTCCGCCTCTTCCAATTGTGCCGCAACCTGCGCCCGAAGCTCCTCGACCTCGCGCTCATAGGCTTCGATGGCAGAGGCCGAAAGCCCGTCGCTCATCGGGCGCTTCTCCGCTTCGGTCAGACGCGCGCCAAGGGAAATCACATCCTGCGCAACGGCCTCGATCCGCTCCGAGAGACCATCAATCCGCGCCTCAAGCGCCTGGGCATCCGTGCTTGCTGCCACGGCGCTCTGCGCATTGGCCGCGATTTCCTCCTGGGACACGCGCATCTCGTCAATCGCGCGCTTCTGCTCCGCAAGCCGTGCATCGACGGCGGCCAACGCCTCTTCGTCCGCACCAAGAAGCATCCCCTGCGATTGCATATATGTCGCGCCGCCAAATCCGATCCCTGCGGCCACAACCCCACCAAGCACCATGGGCACGAACCCGGCTCGCCTGGCGTCTGTTTTCGGTGCGGGCCCAGGGTCTTCGGGTGTCTCGACCGGGGTGTCATCCTCGGTCGGAACCTCCCCCGCCAGACCTTCGGCATCCTCTCCGCTACCTTCCGAGGCCGCTCCATCCGTCTCGGGATCTTCAAGCGTCACGGGGCCATCCTGATCGGTCATATCCGCTTCGGACCCTCCCTCGTCAGACTTCTGAACGATGTCGGCATCCATGACCTCTTCGATCTGCACCGCCTCTTTCTCGCTTTCGGTCTTTTGCGTTGTCTCGGTCTTGTCTGACTTGACCACCCGATCTAACCCTTTCGAATCCGGTTTCGCTGTGTCTCGCCTGACCAGAGTCTAGGCGCTGTCCCCATCAGTCTCAATGCGGCACGCTGCATCTGCAAACTGTTTTATACCTGCAACCATGAATTCCGCGTCCGGTTCCGGGGTTACGATGACCTGCCTTGGCGCAAGGCGCTCGACCTCAGACGCCACCGCATCGCTGATCGCAACAATGAAGAGCGGCGCCCGGTATGGCCCCGCCTTGGCAACCTGCGCAGCACTACGCGGTGAAAAAAGGGGAAGAATAAGAGGCTTTTCCCGCCCCAATAGCGCCTCTGCCTCGGCATTGAGCGGTTGCGCCTTCTGTCGGTACACAACGATCTCCGTTGCCTCTATGCCCCGCGCAACGAGCCGCGCCGCGACATTGCCACGGGCGTGTTCTCCCCGGAAATGCACCAACGGCCCCTCCGGCGCATCGGCCAAAATCCGCCGCAAGAGCGACTCGGCATCGCCGCCCGCTGCCATAGCCCGCCACCCCTTGGCGCGTGCCGCTTCGGCGGTCGCCGCCCCGACGCACCATGCCGGAAGCTCTCGCCCCTCGGCAGAAGCAACGCCGTTCATTGACGTGAAAATCGCCCCAACCATTTTCTCAGGGATCTCCGCCTCGCATGGTTCGATCCGAAGAACCGGGGAAATCACCAGGGGCGCAACGATCCCCTCGGCCCGCAAACGTGCCGCAAACCGGTCCGAAGCGTCACGCGGACGCGTCAAAAGGATCGGAACTTGGGCATCACTCATCGGCACGGCCAGCATTGTTCAGGGCTTCTTTCGGTGTTACCTGCCTGTGCAAGGGCGTGCAACGGCATAGAACATGAACGAGAACACCGAAACGATCATCCTCGGCCTTGAAAGCAGCTGTGACGACACGGCAGCCGCGATCCTGCGCGCGCGCCCCGATGCGGCCCCGGAAATCCTTGCCTCCATCGTCCATGGCCAAACCGATCTGCACGCGGCCTTTGGGGGTGTAGTGCCGGAAATCGCCGCCCGCGCCCATGCGGAAAAGCTCGACATCTGCGTGGAAGAGGCGCTCGCCGCCGCCGGTCTGACACTGGCCGATCTCGATGCGGTCGCCGTGACCGCCGGTCCGGGCCTGATTGGCGGCGTGCTCTCAGGCGTGATGTGCGCCAAGGGGCTCGCGGCGGGCCTTGGCATTCCCCTGATCGGCGTCAACCACCTCGCAGGTCACGCCCTGACCCCCCGCCTGACCAACCAGGTCGCCTTTCCCTACCTGATGCTTCTGGTCTCGGGGGGGCATTGCCAATTCCTGATTGTCCGGGGCCCCGAGGACTTCGCACGCCTTGGCGGCACGATTGACGACGCCCCGGGCGAGGCCTTCGACAAGACCGCCCGCCTTCTCGGCCTGCCACAGCCCGGCGGCCCCTCTGTTCAGGCAGAGGCCGAGAAAGGCGATCCCAAGCGGTTCCGCTTTCCCCGCCCCCTCCTTGATCGTCCCGGCTGTGACATGTCTTTCTCCGGCCTCAAGACGGCCCTTCTACGTGCCCGCGATGCGCTCGTGGCGGAAAAAGGCGGGATGACCGAACAGGATCGTGCCGATCTCTGCGCCGGGTTTCAGGCCGCAGTGGTCGATGTTCTTGCCGAAAAAACCCGCCGCGCGTTGGGCATATATCTTGCCGAAAGCCCTGCTGAGCCGCTCCTCGCCGTGGCCGGCGGCGTGGCTGCAAATACCGCTATTCGGGCAAGGTTAGAATCTGATTGTGCCGCTCATGGCGTGCTCTTTACCGCCCCGCCGCTCGCCCTTTGCACCGACAATGCAGCGATGATTGCCTATGCGGGGCTTGAACGCTTCTCCAAAGGCGCCAAAGATGACATGACATTGGCGGCCCGCCCGCGCTGGCCGCTGGATCAAACCGCGCCCGCCCTTCTCGGGTCGGGTAAGAAAGGGGCCAAGGCATGAGCATAAGCGTGATCGGCGCAGGGGCCTTCGGGACCGCTCTGGCGATTTCCCTCGCCCGCACCGGCACGCCCGTGACCCTCTGGGCACGCGATCCCGACCATGCGCGCGAAATGCAGGCGGCCCGAGAGAACACCCGCCGCCTCCCCGGCGTGACGCTGCCCGATACGATCACCGTCACCTCCGACATGTCCCAGGCCATCGCCGCGACGATGCTGCTGTCTGTCCCGATGCAACAATTACGCGGCCTGCTCCTGTCGCATCCCATCCTGGACGGTCATACCCTCATCGCCTGTTGCAAGGGCGTCGAGCTTTCGACACAGCTTGGCCCCGTTGCCGTGATCGACGCCTGCGCGCCACACGCGCGCGCCGCAATCCTCACCGGGCCGAGTTTTGCCGCCGATATCGCCCGCGGCCTGCCAACTGCCCTGACCCTGGCGGTTCAGGATGACGCCACCGGGAAAACCCTTCAACAGGCTCTGACAACGCCCAATCTGCGCATTTATCGCACCACCGACACCATCGGCGCAGAGCTTGGCGGCGCGTTGAAAAACGTCATCGCCATCGCCTGTGGCGCAACCATCGGTGCCGAACTGGGCGAAAGCGCCCGCGCCGCGCTCATGACCCGTGGCTATGCCGAGATGCAGCGCATGGCCGAGGCTCTCGGCGCCCGCCCCGAAACGCTCGCCGGGCTTTCCGGGTTTGGCGATCTCGCCCTGACCTGCACCTCCGATCTTTCGCGCAATTACCGCTTTGGCCTGTCGCTCGGGCGCGGCGAAGCCTTTGACCCATCCGTCACCGTCGAAGGCGCGTCAACGGCGCGTGCCGTGCTTGACCGGGCCACCACGCTGGGCATCGACATGCCGATCACGGCCGCCGTAACCGCGCTTCTCGATGGCTCTCTCAAGATTCAGCAGGCTGTGGATCACCTGCTTTCCCGCCCCCCAAAGGAGGAACACGCATGAAAATCGCCCTCATCGCCAAGGACAAGCCCGGCGCGCTCGATATCCGCAAGGCCAACCGCGACGCCCATGTCGCCTATCTCAAATCGACTGACGCCGTAGAGATGGCCGGTCCTTTCCTCGATGAAAACGGCGATATGTGCGGCTCTCTAGTGATCCTGAACATGACCCTCGAAGAGGCACAGGACTGGTCCGCCAACGATCCCTACAACAAGGCCGGTCTCTTCGCCTCGGTCGAACTCATGCCATGGAACAAGGTGCTGGGCTGATGGCATACTGGCTCTTCAAATCCGAACCGAACACATGGGGCTGGCAGGATCAGCTTGCCAAGGGCGACGCGGGCGAGGAATGGGACGGTGTGCGCAACTACCAGGCCCGCAATTTCATGCGCGAGATGAAGATCGGCGACCGTGGCTTCTTCTACCATTCGCTCAAGGAGAAATCCGTGGTCGGCATCGTCGAGGTCATCGCCGAATCCCATCCGGATTCAACTACGGACGATACCCGCTGGGAATGCGTCGACATCAAAGCGATTGAATCCGTGCCAAACCCTGTCACGCTCGACATGATCAAGGCCGACCCGCGCCTTGCCGAGATGGTTCTGGTGAAAAACTCCCGCCTCTCGGTCCAGCCGGTGCGCGAAGAGGAATGGAAGATCATCTGCGAGATGGGCGGCCTTTAAACGGGTCGGAAACCAAATACGGAGGCCCTGCCCGTTTACTCCCGGCCAGAACCTCCGTCACCCCACGTGCTCCCTACACACCACACGTGATCTCTATCTGGTTCCGGCCATCCTAGCCTTCGTATTCACTCTACCCAAACCAAGCCCATCGGGCAAATCCGAAGTCTTTAGAACCCCATGCAAAAAAGAAACGCCCGCTTAACCAAGCGGACGTTCTGAAAATAAGGTCAGAAAGGTTAGCCGTAGATGGCTTCCTTGCCAAAATGCTTGCAGAGCATGTAGTAGACCACGGCGCGATACTTGTTGCGCTCGGAACGGCCATAGGTGTCGAGAACCTTGTTGATTGCCTCCATAAGCTCCGGCCCGTCCGAAAGGCCAAGCTTCTTGATGAGGTAGTTGTCCTTGACGGTTTCGATCTCGCTTTCCTGCGTCGCCGCCACGGTCGAGGCATCGTCATTATAGATCGCCGGACCGCACCCGATGGTGACCTTGGTCAGCAGATCCATGTCCGGCTGCATCCCGCATTTGTTGCGCAGATCGTCGGCATATTTTTCAATCAACTCGTCGCGTTTACCCATTTCAATTCTCCTTTTGGCGGAAATTCCCACGAGATCGTAGCAAAGCCAGCACGGCTCGGGTTCAACGTTAAACGTTCTTGCCCATCACACAAGGGAAATGGCAGCCCCCTTTTCCCCGTATTATGGCCCCAAACAAAGGCAAACGCCCGCCATTACCCATCGACCGGTCAAAACGCAAACGGGCCGGAAAACCTCCGGCCCGCCCGTGACTTCAACCTGTGCAAAGCGCTCAGAACCGCGCCTCCCCGCCGATATAGATGCTTCGGCCCGGCCCGTTCTGATCATCGCTCAGCCACGGCACATAGGTCTTGTCGAACAGGTTCGAGACCTTGGCATATACGCTGAAAGTCTCGGTCACGTCATATGTCGCGAAAAGATCCACAAGCTCATAGCTGCTATCCCGTTGAACCGCACTCCCCGAATAGAGGGTCGAATAGAGCCCCCCCGACGTATAGCTGTATTGTCCGCCAATCGTCAGCGTGCCATCGAGAAAATGACGCGCAGCGCGCAGGCTCCATGTATTGTCGGGAAGATACTGGCCCGTGCCAAGGCCCGCCAATTGCGAAGGCAGCTTGCTGTCATTCTTGGTATAGGACAGCCCAAGCTCGACCCCCCCGGTTTCATAGTCAAGCTCGACCTCAAGGCCGCTTGTCTGTGACGTGCCCGGCACGTTTACAAAGGCCGCTCCCGTGGCCCCGAACGCATTGGTAAAGCCAAACGTGGCGATCACGTAGTTTTCGACATCCATCCGGTAATAGTTGACGCGACCGGACAGGCGATCTCCCTCCCGCAAAAGATTGCTGCGCTCGATATTGAAGCCAAGCTCATAGCCGGTGGACTCCTCTGGCTGAAGCTCCGGGTTGGCGACCATGCCGGTCGTGCCTCCGCCCGGATGTGTGCCGCCAAGCATGGTTTCCTGCAAGGTCGGCGCCCGCGACGCACGCGAGATCGTCGCATAGGGCTGAATCCAATCCGTCGCCCAATAGGCCACAGTAAGTTTTGGATCGACCGAGTCATAACCAAGATCAATAGGCCCATTCGATGTCGTCCCGTCGAGAGTATAGGAACTATACCGTAGGCCAGCCGTGATCTCCCATGGACCGTTGGTAAAGATATTTTCGGAGAACAGCGCGGCGCGGCGCGCCTCCCCATTCGCCGGGTTTACCCCCGCATTAGAGCCTGAAAGCCTGTCGCGCGAATACTCCACACCATTGATGCTGACAACGTTCCACATGCCCGGCGCAAACTCGGAAATATTGGTCGCATTGAACCCCGTCGTGCGGGTTTTCATATTGCGCCCGACCGAACCACCACCAAAAGGCGACGTGCCCACATAGGCAAGGTATTCGTTTTCTATCTCGGCCAGGTAGAAATTGAGATCAAGATTGACAAGGCCGTTGCCTGCGTCGAAATCATAGCCAAACGTATAGGTGTCGCTCGACACATCCTGGGCATAGCTGTTCGCGACAAAGGTGCCGTTATACTGCATCGCCGAGAAGCTGATCTTCTGTCGATCGTCAATCCGGTAGCCAAGCTTGACAAGGCCCGACCAGTTGTCCTTGGCCGTAAAGTTGCGCGTATTGCCGTCCCCGTCCTCGAAATCATCCGAGTCATGATGGCTGAAGGCGACAAGCGCCTCGGCCGTATCATCCGCATAGGCCGCCGCCATCATCGCCGACGTGTTGGCCTTGTTGGTCCCGTAGGAAAACCGCAACAGGCCACCCATGCCCTCACCGTCAACAACATCTCGCGCCGAGATCGTTCGGAAATTCACCGACCCGGCAATACCGCTTCCACCCGCCGTGGTCGTGGCACCGCGGGTGATGTCGATCCCGGCAAGCAGGTTCTCGTCGATATAGGTATAGCCCTGCGCCGAATGTCCCGTAGACCGGAAGTTCTGCGGCACCCCGTCAACCATGGCCGAGACACGGCCCGAGCCTTCAAACCCTCGGATATTCACCGCGACGCCCGGATTGGACGGGTTATGCTGCGTGTAAACAGATGTCTGTGTGCGCAGGACATCATCCGTCGAAATCGTGCCACCCTGCGCCGTCAAATCCTCGTCATCAAGTCCGGTCGTATTGGTTCCGGCGGTGATCGGCGTGCCGTCTTCGGCATAGCCAAGGATCACGGTATCAAGAAGGATCGCTTGCTCTTGGGCTGCTACGCCATTGCCAAGCAATACCAAACCGACAGCAATAGCAGTCGAGCTGCCAAGCCTTTGTTTAAACGTCATTTCATTCCCCTTTTGACGTGCCGCCATGCACGACCGCGCAATCGGCAGCATGAGACCGGGCCTGGGCAATGCCTTGCGCCCTTCTGCAAGAGGGGCACATTGCGCCTGAGAGGTCTGCGATGTGTGGATTGCTGGAATCTGGGGTTTTCGGCGCAGCGCGCGGAAAAGGCCTGAGTTCTGGCTGATGCGGCTCTCTTATCAAGTTGACAAAATCTGTCAAGAAATCGAGATGACTGCCCGCCTCAAAGAAATGCTCTGTGTTTTAAATATCATGGAAAAGCACATGCTTTCGCCATCGCCCGAAATCGCGCCATGCATTTGGGCGAAAGCACCATACAAGAATGCCACCCGGTCATCGGACCGGATGGCATTTACTTCTATCGTTGAGAGCACGCTTAGTAGCGGTAATGCTCCGGCTTGAACGGGCCTTCCGGCGACACGCCGATATAATCCGCCTGCTCCTGGCTCAGCTGCGAGAGCTTGACGCCGATCCGGTCGAGATGCAGGCGCGCGACCTTCTCGTCGAGATGCTTGGGCAGGATATAAACCTCGTTGTCATATTTCTCGCCACGCAACCAAAGCTCGATCTGCGCCAGAACCTGGTTGGTGAACGAGGCCGACATGACGAAAGACGGATGCCCCGTCGCGTTCCCAAGGTTGAGAAGGCGGCCTTCCGAAAGAAGAATGATGCGATTGCCCGAAGGCATCTCGATCATGTCCACCTGGTCCTTGATGTTGGTCCATTTGTGGTTCTTGAGGGCCGCGACCTGGATCTCGTTGTCGAAATGGCCAATGTTGCCGACAATCGCCATATCCTTCATCGCGCGCATATGCTCGATGCGGATGATGTCCTTGTTGCCGGTGGTGGTGATGAAGATATCCGCGCTCGACACGGCATCCTCAAGCGTCACGACCTCGAAGCCGTCCATCGCCGCCTGAAGGGCGCAAATCGGGTCAATCTCGGTCACTTTCACACGGGCACCGGCACCGGCAAGGCTTGCCGCCGAGCCTTTGCCCACATCGCCATAGCCGCAAACCACAGCAACCTTACCGGCCATCATGGTATCGGTGGCACGACGGATACCGTCGACGAGGCTCTCTTTGCAGCCATACTTGTTGTCGAACTTCGACTTGGTGACACTGTCGTTGACGTTGATCGCCGGGAAGGGCAGGTGGCCCTTTTCCATCATCTGGTAGAGACGATGCACACCGGTCGTGGTTTCCTCGGTCACGCCCTTGATCATGTGGCGTTGCTTGACGAACCAACCGGGGGTCTCGGCCATGCGCTTCTTGATCTGCGCGAAAAGGGCAACCTCTTCTTCCGACTGCGGGGTTTCGATGAGATCGGTTTCACCTTCCTCGACACGCGCCCCAAGAAGGATGTAAAGCGTCGCATCGCCGCCATCGTCGAGGATCATGTTCGCGCCGCCCTCCTCGAAATGGAAGATCTTGTCGGCATAATCCCAATATTCCTCGAGCGTCTCGCCCTTCACGGCAAAAACCGGGGTGCCGCCCGCGGCAATCGCCGCCGCCGCGTGGTCCTGGGTCGAGAAGATATTGCACGACGCCCAGCGCACATCCGCCCCCAGCGCCACCAGCGTCTCGATGAGAACCGCCGTCTGGATGGTCATATGAAGCGACCCGGCGATCCGCGCACCCTTGAGCGGCTTTTCCTCGCCATACTCTTCGCGCAGCGCCATCAGGCCCGGCATTTCCGTTTCCGCGATATCAAGCTCCTTGCGGCCGAATTCCGCGAGGTTGATATCCTTGACAATGTAATCGGTCGCCATGGCGCCCTGCTCCTTTGATCCGTGAATTCGTGGATCAGATAGCACCGACCCGCCCCTTGGACAATGCCGGGGCTCTGCGACATCCTGAAGAAGCGCTTTAGGATTTGCCTGAAAGCCCCGCCCCGGCCATAGTCACCCCGCCTAGACCGGAGATCACCGTGAGCCATCCGCCCCCCGCCCTGCGCAAGGCGCTCGTCTATACCGTGGACGAGAAGGAATGTGCGATTGCCCTGTTTTCAGCCCGAAAAGCCGCCATACTCTCCAATCCTCGCGATTTCGATATTCTCATCTGTAGCCTTGAACCGCTCGACATCCCCGAAGATCTTGCCGCGCTGGGAATACGCAACGCGGTTTTCGATCTCCACGACATCATCGCTGCCGAAAACCTGCCGCTGTTCTGGTTGCCCGTGGTAACCTATCTGCGCCTGTGGCTCCCGGATGCGCTGCGCGATCGTTACGACCGTATCCTCTATCTCGACGCCGATACCTACCTTGCAACCTCCAACCTCTCACGCCTGTTCGAAGTGGACCTCGGCCCCCATACCCTCGCCGCCGTGCTCGACAAACTCCAATGGCAGAACCCGGCGCAACCCATTCTTGATTTCAAGGCACAGGGCATGAACATCACCCGTTATCTCAACGCCGGTGTCTGCCTGTTTGATGTCGCCCGCTACAACGCCCGCGATCTGCTCGGCCGGATGCGTGCCATCAACCGTGCCGGCATCCCGCTTCAACACCATGACCAATCCCTTCTCAACCTTGCAACCAAAGGCAAATGGGCCGAACTCTCGCCGCGCTGGAACTGGCAATGGACAGACCGCTTTCCAACCTTTACCCGCCTCGCGGACCCTCTCCTGCACCATTTCGGCGGCGCACCGAAACCTTGGGATGCAGCCCGGGTCGCAACGAATTTTCAAGAGGACATGGTCGAGGAATACGCCGCCTTTCTCACCAACATGCAAACGCCCCACAGGTTCGAAACCAACCACTATGGCGGGTTGCGCCCCTCTCTTCTGAAAAAGGGGGTAAGCCTCCTGGACATCGCCCGCAACTTTCCGCATTTCCGGCGCTTGATGCGACGCCATAACCATGCGTTCGACACGCGCCTTGAACCAAACACCGTTGCTCCCCCGGCGACCCTACGCTAACCAAAGCCATCACGTTTGGTAGGCCTGCAATGAATCCCGCGCCCTTCAGATCAAAGCATCAAAACGCCCTTATTTACTGCGCGGACAAGGATGTCGTGCCAAGCGCACTATTTAGCGCCTCACATGCGGCCCTGCTCAACCCCGAGCGCAATTTTGACATTCTCGTCTGTAGCCTCAGTCCGCTGACCCTGTCCTCCTACTTCCTCGACTTGGGGATCAAGCCGGTTCATCTCGACTTCGAGGACCGTCTCAAGGCGGCAGACCTTCGGCTCAACCACCTGCCGCTGACTGCCTTCCTGCGCCTCTGGCTCCCGGAAACTTTTGCCGATACCTACGAGCGTATTCTCTATGTCGATACCGACACAGACATCGTTGACCCCAATCTTTCGGATTTCACGAAACTCGATCTCGGACCACATGCCATTGGCGGTGTGCGCGACCTGCAACAATGGACGGATATGAACCGTTCCATTCACGAGTTTGCAAAACGCGGCCTCGGCGGTGGCGCCTATATGAACGGTGGTGTCATGCTCATCGACACCGAGGCCTATAATAGCCGCGCTATCCTCGAACGCTTGCTGCGCACCAATCAAACCATGGCCCCCTTCATTCACCATGACCAATCCTTGGTGAACCTGACCCTGCGCCATGAATGGGCCGAACTGCACCCGCATTGGAATTGGCAAGGGTTACGCTGGTTTCGCCGGTTTACCGAAGAGGCCACGCCACGCATCCTGCACTATGTCGGCCCTTCGAAACCCTTCAACAATGACGGTCGCCAGATGATCTATCCGCAGGCAGTGGTCAAAGGCTATGCCGATTTTCTGGCCGAGCATTTCCCCGAGAGCACCCGCCCCCAAGTGCCGTCACACTCGCGGTTCAAACGTGCCAGGATCGCGCTCAACACGGGCCTTGACGACATCCGCCTCACGCCCCGGCTAAGGCCGCTTTCGGGCCGGTTTAGAGACGATTTTGAGGTTCTGACATGAGCCGAGCCTGGCAACGTATGCTCTCGGGCCGCAGGCTCGACCTGCTTGACCCGACCCCGGTTGATATCGAGATCGAGGACATCGCTCACGGGCTTGCCTTCGTCGCCCGATGGAACGGCCAGACCCATGGCGATTTTGCCTATTCCGTGGCAGAGCATTCGCTTCTCGTCGAAACCATATTCGGCCGTATGAACCCGAATGCACCGGCCAAATGGCGGCTGACGGCCCTGCTTCACGATGCCCCGGAATACGTCATCGGCGATATGATCTCACCCGTGAAATCCGCGATCGGCCCGGAATACGATGTGCTCGACAAACGCCTCGCCGCCGCGATCCATATCCGCTTTGGCCTGCCCGCGGTTCCGCCGGTTCAACTCAAACGCCAGATCAAGAAGGCCGACACCCTGAGCGCCTGGATGGAGGCAACCGAAATTGCCGGGTTTACCGAGGCCGAAGCCAACAGGATTTTCGGCAAGCCTGACCTGAAGCTGATCAAGGGGTTGTCGATCCGGCTCCGCCCACCCATCGAGGCCCGCAACGATTATACCGCCCGCCACGAGACATTGTTGCGAGAGATCGGCTGATGGTGACAATCCGCCCCGGTGTCGAGGCCGACCTCCGCCAAGTCTCTGAGCTTCTGAACGAGATCATTGCCATCGGCGGCACCACCGCCTTGACGTCGCCCCTTGGCCGCGACGATCTCTCGTCTTGGCTATTCGCCAACACCGACCGCTCCGCGTGGCACGTCGCGATGGATGACGCGGGCGCGCTTCTCGGCTTTCAATGGATCGGCGTCTGGCCCGACCTGCCGCCCGAGGCCTGCGATATCGCCACCTTCGTCAAGAGCGGGCGAACCGGGCTTGGCATCGGCTCTCGCCTGTTCGAGGTCACAGCCAGGGCGGCCCGCGATCTGGGCTATGACTGGATCAATGCCAATATCCGCGCCGACAATGCGGGCGGGCTGGCCTATTACCAGAGCCGGGGTTTTCGCAATTGGGGGAGGCTTGAGAATGTCGCGCTGGCCGATGGGACGAGGGTCGACAAATGTCTCAAGCGGTTCGATCTCGAGGATTGAGCCGTTCAGGTCTTGGAAAGGTTGGTAACCGCGGCTTTGCCACATTCTGCACCGACGCGATACATACGTAATACCGACGTAATACCGACGTGGGTTTTCGTCACTAAATCAGGAAGATTAACGCGGTGACCGCTTGGCAAGAATACGCTGAAGCGTGCGGCGATGCATGTTGAGGCGGCGCGCAGTTTCCGAAACATTCCGGTCACATAGCTCATAAACCCGCTGGATATGCTCCCAACGCACGCGATCCGCGCTCATCGGGTTTTCCGGCGGCGGCGGAAGCTCATCTTCCGAACTCAGGAGCGCGTTCATAATATCCTGCGCATCCGCCGGCTTGGACAGGTAATCCGTCGCCCCGATCTTGACCGCAGCCACCGCCGTGGCAATCGCGCCATACCCCGTCAAAACAACAACCCGGCTGTCCTCACGCTTCTCGCGCAGAACCTCGACCACATCAAGCCCGTTGCCATCCTCAAGCCGAAGATCGACAACCGCATATGCGGGCGGACGTGCCGTTGCGATCGCCTTGCCCGCCGCAACAGACCCTGCAGTCTCGACCTCGAAACCGCGTTTTTCCATTGCCTTGGCAAGCCGGCGCAGAAACGGTTCGTCATCGTCAACCAAGAGAAGCGACTTGTCCGAACCGAGTTCTTTCATGATGTCTCCCGCCATTCGTTCTTGTTCTCCCAACGAATTTCCCAAGTATTAGCTTGCGATGCCCGGGGGGTCAAACGATGCGACAGCATTATATCTTTGAGAGAAAACAGCCAATCTGGTCTGCCATCTGCTCCGGGGTCAGGTCACGCTTGAAATATTCCACGAAACCGTGCTCCGGCAGGACCAGGTAGGAGAACGTGGAATGGTCGATCAGGAAGTATTCCGGATCGCCGTCATCCTGTTTTTTGTAATAGGTCCGATACGCTTGGCTCGCAGCTTTCACCTGCTCGGCGGACCCGGTCAAACCGATCATCCTAGGGTGCATGATATCCGTGAACTCCGCCATGGTTTCCGGCGTGTCCCGATCGGCATCGACCGAGATGAACACGGGCTGAACCATCTGCCCACGCTCCTCGAGGATCGTAATCGCCTCGGCATTGCGCGCCGTGTCGAGCGGGCACACATCCGGGCAGAACGTATAGCCGAAGTAGAGCAGGGAGGGCTCTGTGATAACGTCTTTGTCCGTCACCGTTTCGCCCGTCTCGGACACAAGCTCGAACGGACCACCAATGGCCGAGCTGCCCCCGGCAACCGCACCCGTCCGGCACTGCGCAAAAACATCCGCCCCCCCGAGGTTACGCGTCAAATACCAAATCGAACCGAGCGCTGCGATAACCATAACGAGAGCCACAATGGCGATAATGCGTAACATGGTGCTTTATCCTTGGTTGATTGGTGAACGCACGACACCTAACAATTGCACGACAAACGGCAAGTGACAAAGGCGCGCAAATGTCCGATTTTTCTGCAAATCTGATCTCCGAAGAAAGCCGCGGAAACTGGATTCGCCTTCGCACAATCATAATGGTGCGCTGGATCGCGGTCGTTGGTCAGATCTCAACACTGATCGCAGCGCATACGCTGTTTTCCCTCGATCTCGAGTATGATCTTTGTTTTCTAGTGGTCGGCGCATCGGTCGTCATCAACATTGTCGCCATGTTCGTGTTCCCGGAAAACAAGCTTCTTTCCGAGCGCGAAAACCTGTCGATGATCCTCTTCGACTTGTTGCAGCTCGGCCTGTTGTTGTTTCTGACAGGCGGCCTGAACAATCCATTTTCAATCCTCGTGCTTGGGCCGGTCACGATTTCGGCCTCTGTCCTGTCCATCCGGTCCACCGTCATCATGGCGTCAATTGCGATTGCCGTTGTGACAACGTTGCTCCCCCTGCATATTCCCTTGCGCACGCTGGACGGAACGGAACTCAACAAGCCCGACCTGTTTCTTTTCGGAACATGGGCCGCCATCGTCATTGCCGTTCTGTTCTCTTCGCTTTATTCGCGTCGCGTGGTGTCGGAAATGGCATCCATGTCCGAGGCGCTGGCCGCGACGCAAATGGCTCTCGCCCGTGAACAGAAATTGACCGACTTGGGCGGCGTCGTCGCTGCCGCTGCGCATGAGCTTGGAACCCCGCTCGCAACGATCAAACTCGCAAGCACAGAACTACTGGATGAATTGTCCGATCAGCCTGAGCTTGCAGAGGATGCGGCCTTGATCCGGGATCAAGCCAATCGCTGTCGTGAGATTCTTCATTCCATGGGCCGCGCTGGCAAAGATGACCTTCATATCCATACCGCACCGCTCTCGGCCGTTTTGGAGGAGGCTGCAGAACCCCATGTTGATCGCGGTAAACAGGTTCATTTCGAAATAGCTCCCGAGCAAGACCTGAGCGACACCCCACCCGAGATTCAACGGCGCCCGGAGATCATCCACGGCTTGCGCAACCTGATCCAGAACGCCGTTGATTTCGCACGGGAGAACGTTTGGGTGGAATCGGCATGGACCGACGACAGGATCACATTGCGCATCATGGACGACGGTCGCGGCTTTCCGGCCCATCTTATCGGACGGATCGGAGATCCCTTCGTCAGCAGCCGTCGCAGCGAACGCGACCGCAAACAGCGCCCCGGCTACGAGGGCATGGGACTCGGTCTTTTCATCGCCAAAACGCTTCTGGAGCGGAGCGGCGCAGAGTTGAGCTTTGCAAACGGGGCGGCGGTCCGGGTAATCTCTGGCACGTCTGCGCAACCCACCGGCGCGATCGTCGAAGTATCCTGGCCAAGAACAAGGATCGACGCGCCCTCCGCACCCAATAAAGGCGCGCTAGGAGAAAACCCAAAATTCGAGGCCTAGGACGCACTGCGTTAACCCGCCATTAACCATCAAGGGAAAGACTGCGGGTCCTAATGTAGCGTGTGCAAAATGCCTGATGTTCTCGGTCTCAACCCAATTGTCCCCGCCTTGTTTGGCGTGCTTCTCGCTATCCCAATTCTATGGGCGACATACCATTTTGCCGGACGGACCAAAAACGCCCCGCCCGAGCGCAAGCCAAAAACTTCCAGCGCGGCCATCCTCCTCTATCGCAACGGTTTTCTGGTCGATGCCAATCCCTCCGGGCTCGCCTTGCTCGAAAACCTGAATTCCGATCCCGAGGCCTGGACAACGCTCGCAAAAGGACTCGCGCCCTGTTTTCCTGATTTTCCGGCAACCCAAGGAAGTCAGAATACACGCGAGATCAGGACATTCTCTTCCGCTGATCCGAAAACCCGCACCGTTGTAACCCTCGAACAATGGGAAGATTTCGCGCGCGTTCAACTGGTCAAGGCTCTCCCGAATTCCTTTGGAAACGAAACCGGCGCCATGGGCGACACTGCTTTGCGCGCACCTTATCCAATCTGGATAAGCGACGCGCAATCCAATGTCACATGGGCCAATGAGGCCTACTTGGCTCTGGCCCGTCAGCCCGTTCAAGATGACGACATCATACCCTGCCTTTTCCCGCACAAGTTCGAACCGGATCAAATACAGCGTATCAAGCTTGGCAATGTGGATGGAAAGGAAGAGCTTTGGTATGACGTGAGCACCCGCCAAAGCGGCGCATCATTTGTTCACTACGCGAGCGACGCCAACGCCATTGTGCGCGCAGAGATCGCCCAGCGCAATTTCGTCCAGACCCTGACCAAAACCTTTGCGCAACTATCTATCGGCCTCGCCATTTTTGATCGTGACCGACAGCTTACGCTCTTCAATCCGGCCCTGATTGACCTGACAAACCTGCCAGCCGACTTTCTTTCATCCCGCCCAAGCCTGCTGACATTCTTTGATCGGTTGCGGGAAACGCGCATGATCCCTGAACCCAAGAACTACAGCTCTTGGCGCCAACAGATCGCCGAACTCGTGATCGCTGCCGCAGATGATCGGTATTGCGAGACATGGTCTCTCCCTTCCGGCGTCACCTACAAGGTCAATGGGCGGCCACATCCCGATGGAGCCATCGCACTTATCTTCGAAGACATCAGCGCCGAGGTTTCCCTCACCCGTCGTTTCCGCTCTCAGCTTGACCTCGTACAAGCCGTTCTCGATTCCCTCGACGAGGCTGTGGTCGTGTTCTCTCCCGTTGGCACCGCCACGTTCAGCAATGGCGCGTATAGGCGCTATTGGAAAACCAAGCCTGAAACGAACCTGTCTGATTACGCGACCCGCGACGCGCTTGATGCTTGGCGGGCGCGTTTTATGCCTTCCAATATCTGGGATCGTATCGAAGACCACCTCGCAGACATAAATCCACGCCCTGATCTGGTTGGTGTTGTGAAAACAGAAGACGGAAAGGCGAAATGTATTCGCGCGGTTTATCTCCATGGTGGCAACAAGGCCGTCGTTTTCTCCGACCTGCCCAGCCCGGCACCTGCACAGTCGGAGGGGGGAACTTCCACTTCAGACCCCTATCCCGCTTGCGAGGAGGAGGTGGCCGTGTAATCTGCGGCCATGGCAGACCTCCAATCCTCCCTCCTCCTTTCTTCACCAGAAGAGACAACCGCCTTGGCCCAGTTCATCGGAGCACAGCTTGTGCCAGGTGATGTCCTGCTGCTTGAAGGCGAAATCGGCGCAGGGAAAACCCATTTTGCACGCAGCTTGATCCTGTCCCTTCTCGCAGCCCACGAGGATATCCCCTCGCCGACATTTACCCTTGTGCAGACATATGACGGACCCGCCTGCGAAATCTGGCACGCGGATCTCTATCGCCTCACATCACCAGATGAGATCGTCGAGCTTGGGCTAACAGACGCCTTTGAAGACGCAATTTGTCTTGTCGAATGGCCAGACCGCCTTGCCGATCTTGCCCCGACTTCCGCGCTCACGCTTGCATTTGAAATGACGGCGGAAAAGGGGCATAGGGCCTTGGTCCTCCGGGCCGAGGCTGCACGCTGGGCTCCTGTCATAAAAGGGGCTTGTGATGCCTGACCGCGCAACACTGATGTCCGAATTTCTCGCAACAACCCTCTGGTCGGACGCCCGGCCCGAACCGCTTGCCGGAGATGCCTCGAACCGTCGGTATCTGCGACTCTTCCAAGGCAATAATGAATCCGCCGTGCTCATGGATGCGCCGCCCGAGAAAGGCGAGGACATTCGGCCTTTTGTCAAGATTGCAGAAGAACTGCGCCTCGCGGGCCTCTCCGCACCCCGGCTGCTTGCCCGTGACGAAACACACGGTTTTCTCCTTCTCGAAGACCTTGGAGATGATTTATTCGCCCGCGTCGTTGAGCGCACGCCAGAACAGGAAGCGCCGCTCTACGAGGTGGCAACAGACGTGCTTCTGACCTTGCACACACATCCGGTTCCGCAAAACCTGGCCATCTATTCGCCTAAAACCATGACCAAGATGGCCGCACTGGCTTACCGCTGGTATCTACGCGGCCTTGATCAACCTTTCCATGAGGCCGCCGCCAAGTTCGAAGAAGTTTTCGAGCCGCTGATTGACGCATTGGCCCCCAATGCGGACGTGCTGATCCAGCGTGATTACCACGCGGAAAACCTTCTCTGGTTGCCCGATCGGGAAGGGGTCGCGCGGGTCGGGCTTCTTGATTTTCAAGATGCCATGTGCGGACACCGCGCCTATGATCTCGTGTCTCTTCTCCAAGACGCGCGCCGCGATGTTGATCCTTCGCTCGAAGCGAAAATGATTGATCGCTACATTTCGACGTCGGGCCAGCCGCGAGACACCTTCGAAGCCGCCTACCATGCGCTTGGCGTGCAAAGAAACCTTAGGATCATGGGCGTTTTCGCGCGTCTTTCGATGCATTTCGGCAAACCCAACTATATCGATCTTATCCCCCGTGTCTGGGGCTACCTGCTTCGTGATCTCGATCATCCGGCATTGGGTCCGGTCCGGGCGCCTATTCTCGAAACGCTCCCCGAGCCATCCGAATCCCACCTTCAAACCCTCAAGGAAAAATGCGGCACGATCCCGAAACCATAATGCTCTTCGCGGCCGGGTTTGGTACGCGCATGCGCCACTTGACCGAGGACCGGCCCAAGCCGCTTGTCGAGGTGGGCGGCGCGCCGCTCATCGCTCACACGCTTTCTCTTGCCAATGAGTTCGCGCCTCGCAAGATCGTGGCAAACCTGCATTATAAACCCGATCAATTGGCCGAATACCTCCAAAGGGAAGGCGTCGAGACCATTCTCGAAAGCCCCGAGATTCTCGATACTGGCGGCGGCCTGAAAAACGCCTTGCCAACACTTGGGCAAGGGCCGGTATTTACCGCGAATACAGATGCCGTCTGGCAAGGCCCCAACCCGTTCGCCTATCTTGTGGACGCATGGCAACCAGAAATCATGGATGCGCTTTTGCTTTGTATCCCGCGCGATAGATCACTTGGCCATGCAGGTGCCGGCGATTTCCTTGCCGACGAAGAAGGGCGCCTTCGAAGAGGGCCGGGCGCAGTTTATGGCGGTATCCAGATCATAAAAACCGATGGCCTCGACGATATCCCGCAAACCGCTTTCTCGCTCAACCTTCTATGGTCCCGCATACTGGAGAATGGTCGCCTGTTCGGGCTAAGCTATCCGGGCAAATGGTGCGATGTGGGATCGCCCGAAGGCATCCCTCTCGCCGAAACCCTCCTGGAGAAAACAGATGTTTGAGGCCAGCGACCGCCCGCATGTTTTTGCCGTTCCACCCGGCGCCGATTTTCCAAGGGTGCTCGTCGATGGCCTGAAGAGGAAAATGGCCGGGCGCCCACCAGAGGAGATGGCCAAGGTCGAACTCATCGTGAACAGCGCCCGAATGGAGCGCCGCATTAAAGACGTTTTCGATGAAGGGCCCGCAACTCTTCTTCCTCGGATTCGCCTTTTGTCAACCTATGGAAGTGCGGCCTTTGCTTCGGTCATTCCGGCGCCTGTCTCACCCCTGCGGCGACGGTTTGAACTTGTCCGTTTGATTGCACAGCTTCTTGAGAGCCAGCCTGACCTCGCCGCGCGAGCATCCCTTTATGATCTCGCGGATAGCCTAGCCACGCTTATGAGCGAGATGAATGGCGAAGGGGTTACCGCGGATGCGATCGAGGCTTTGGATATTTCGGATCAATCCGGACACTGGGAGCGCGCGCTGGCTTTTTTTGGAATTGCCAGGCGCTTTCTTGAAACGGTCGACGATCTTCCCGATGTGGAAGCCCGGCAACGGCTTGTCATAGAAAAACTGGCAAGACGTTGGGAGGCTGCACCGCCCGACCACCCGATTATTCTCGCTGGCTCGACCGGCTCTCGTGGCACAACGATGCTATTGATGCAGGCCATCGCGCGCCTTCCGCAAGGCGCCATCGTGCTTCCCGGATTTGATTTTGAAATGCCCGAATCAGTCTGGGAAGCGCTTGGAAAGTCCCTGACAGGGGAAGGCGATGCCTTGAGCGGCGAGGATCATCCGCAATTCCGGTTCCGCCGATTGATGCACATGCTTGAGATAGCACCCAAGGATATCCGCCCTTGGGCCGAGATTGCCCCCCCTTGCAAAGAGCGCAACCGCCTCGTCTCCCTCGCATTGCGGCCTGCTCCGGTGACAGATCAATGGCTAAGCGAAGGTCCAAGCCTGGATCGCATTGCTTCAGCGACGGACTCGATGACTCTGCTAGAGGCGCCTTCGGTCCGAGAAGAAGCCATCGCCATTGCGCTCGGCTTGCGGGAGGCCGCAGAAGAGGGGAAAACTGCCGCGCTTATATCGCCCGACCGAGCCCTGACTCGCCAAGTCACCGCCGCACTTGATCGCTGGGGAATCCTGCCGGACGATAGTGCCGGCACACCTCTGCAGCTTAGCCCTCCTGGTCGTTTTCTACGTCATCTTTCGGCTCTATTACGGCAGAAATTGACCTCCGAGGCGTTGCTAACCCTCCTCAAGCATCCGCTTTGCAACAGCAGTCAGAGCCGCAACGATCACCTTTTGCGCACCCGTGCTCTTGAGCTTTGGATAAGGCGCAAGGGCGTCGCCTATCCCGAACCCGACATCCTCCGCACCTGGGCGGATTCACGGGATCAGGAAGACCGTGATTGGCTTGAATGGGTTATTGCCCGCCTGTGTCACCTTGAAATGCCCGGAGAGATTGCCTTTACCGACAGGCTGGAAGCGCATATCTCCGCCGCAGAAGCCCTTTCCCAAGGCCCGGAAGGCGACGGCACCGGCACCCTTTGGGACAAGACGGCTGGGCGCAAGGCAGCTGAAATCATCTCTGAGCTACGCGAGAATGCAGGGTATGCCGGACCGATCAGCGCGGCGGATTATGACGATCTATTCGGCGCCGTCTTGTCGCGCGGTGAAGTGCGGGACTGGGACGCGCCGCATCCGGATATCTTGATCTGGGGAACACTGGAGGCGCGCGTTCAGGGCGCGGAACTCGTGATCCTCGGCGGGCTGAACGAAGGAAGTTGGCCAGAAGCCCCATCTCCCGACCCCTGGCTCAACCGCAAAATGCGGCACGACGCTGGATTGCTCTTACCCGAGCGCAAGATCGGCCTCTCGGCACATGACTTCGAACAGGCCATTGCCGCACCCGAAGTCTGGCTCACACGGTCGATACGGTCCGATGAGGCAGAAACCGTGCCCTCCCGCTGGATCAACCGCTTGACCAATCTGCTTGAAGGCCTCCCGGAACAGGGTGGACCGCAAGCGCTTCAGAAAATGCGCGACAAAGGACGGATGTGGCTTATGCAGTTGCGTGCGCTCGAGCATGTGGAAGGCATCGACCCCGAGCCGCGCCCGTCACCGCGGCCACCCACAACTGCCCGCCCCAAGAGGCTTTCCGTCACCGAGATCAAAACCCTGATCCGGGATCCCTACGCGATCTATGCCAAACACGTCTTGCGCGTGAAACCGCTCGACAGCCTTATGAAAACACCGGATGCGATCCTGCGCGGCATCGCCATACACGACATTCTGGAAATCTTTGTGCGGGATGCCACTGAAGACCCCGCCAAGCTCTCCCATGCACATCTCTTGTCGATCACGGAGGATGTACTTGCCCGAGATGTGCCATGGGCAACCGCACGAACCCTCTATCGCGCCCGGATCGAACGCGTTGCAGGTCACATCATCGAGGGCGAAAAAGTTCGGCGCCTGAAGGGAAAACCGATCGCCTATGAGCGCGAAGCCGCTTTAGATATACCCCTGCCGCCGATGCGTTTGGTCGGGAAAGCAGACCGTATTGACCGGCTCAAGGATGGTCGCCTCGTGATTTACGACTACAAATCCGGCAAGCCCCCCAGTTCTACACAGCAACAATATTTCGACAAACAGCTCCTTCTGGAGGCTGCCATGGCAGAGCAGGGCGGTTTTCGCGATATCGACCCCGCCGAAGTTGCCGAGGCAATTTATATCGGTCTTTCGAATGAGCCAAAGGATGAGGTTGCCCCGCTCGACAAAACACCCGCCTCACAGGTTTGGGAAGAATTCATCGCGCTCATGACCCATTACGCTCAGCAAGAGACAGGGTTTACTGCACGCCGGGCGCTTCAGGCCGAGCAAGATGTCGGCAAATATGACCAACTCGCCCGCTTCGGCGAATGGGACGCGACCGATGCGCCGAAACCGGAGGACCTGAATTGATGCTGCGAAACGAAGCTACCGAACGCCAGGTCCAGGCAGCACACCCGTCCGAATCCACTTGGCTCTCGGCGAATGCCGGTTCTGGTAAAACACGCGTTTTGACCGACCGCGTCGCCCGCCTTCTTTTGAATGGCGTCCTGCCACAGCATATCCTCTGCCTGACCTACACCAAGGCCGCGGCAAGCGAGATGCAAAACCGGCTGTTCAAACGGCTTGGCGCTTGGGCGATGCGTGACGGCAAATCGCTTCGCAAAGAACTGAGCGAACTTGGTGTAACCGGACCGTTTGACGATACCGCCCTGCGCAATGCCAGAACCTTGTTCGCACGCGCCATCGAGGCGCCGGGCGGCCTCAAGATTCAGACGATTCACTCTTTCTGCTCCTCCATCCTCCGGCGCTTTCCGCTTGAGGCGGGCGTATCCCCGCTTTTCACCGAAATGGAAGAGCGCGCCGCCAGTCTGCTCCGAGAGGACATCGTCGAGACCATGGCACAAGGGCCGGATGCACCCCTTCTTGCCAATCTTTCACGTCATTTCACGGGCGAAGACCTGGGTGAACTCACACGCGCCATCACGGCGCGCAGGCAAGCCTTTACCAAACCACTTACGGCACAAGACTATCTCGAGCGGCTTGGTCATGACCGTGACCTGACACTTGAATCTGTCACGCGGCGCGTCTTTCTGGGCGGTGAGGCCGAGCTCTTCAAGGCGCTCATACCGCCTCTTCGCGCCAGCGGGACAAATGACAACAAGCTTGCGAATGCGCTGGCCTCTTTAGGTGCTCTAGACGCATCGTCCCTGTCCGTGCTGGAGCGTGCTTTTCTGACCGGCGACGGTACAAAATCGCCATTTTCCGCAAAGATAGGCTCTGTTCCCACAAAGGCTATTCAGAAGAGCCACCCCGACCTTGTCAATCAGCTCAATCCCCTCATGCTCCGCGTTGAGGACAACCGGCAGAAACGGATCGCGGTTCTTGCAGCAGAGCGTGCTGCGACCCTTTCCGCTTTTGCCTGCCGTTTCGTAGAACTCTACGAAGAACAAAAGCAGCTGCGCGGCTGGCTCGACTTTGACGACCTCATCATGCGAACCCGTGACCTGCTGAAGGACAAGGCCGTTGCCGAATGGGTATTGTATCGTCTCGATGGTGGGATCGACCATATTCTTGTCGACGAGGCCCAGGACACGAGTCCGGTTCAATGGCAAGTGATCGAGCGCCTCGCGCATGAATTCACAAGCGGCTCTGGTGCGCGCAGCGATGTCGAGCGAACCATTTTCGTTGTCGGCGACAAGAAGCAATCAATCTATAGCTTTCAGGGGGCCGACCCGGCAGAGTTTGACCGGATGCGCAAGGAATTTGCCCAGCGCCTCAAGCCGACCGGAAAATCTCTAAAGAATCTTGGGCTGGAATTTTCCTTCCGATCCTCGCAAGCCGTCCTGCGTCTCGTTGATGCGGCCTTCAAGCCGTTTCATAATAATGGCTTCCCTCAGGATACCGAACATAAGGCCTTTCACGAACATCTCCCCGGTCGTGTGGATCTGTGGCCGGTTATCGAAAAATCCGACAGCGCCGAAAAAGACGAGTGGTATCAGCCCGTCGATCGCAAAAGTGAAACCCATCACGCGGTGATTCTCGCTAACAGGGTCGCCGAAGAAATCGCTCGAATGATCTCGGAAAAAGAGACTATTCCGACCGGAAGGCCCGATGATACCGGTGTTTACTCCCAAGCGCCGGTTCAGCCCGGCGATATTCTGATCTTGGTGCAGCGGCGCAGTAGCCTGTTTCACGAAATCATCCGCGCCTGCAAAACGCGCGGGCTTCCGATTGCCGGTGCCGACCGCCTTCGCGTTGGAGGCGAGCTTGCAGTGAAAGATCTCGCTGCATTGCTGCGCTTTCTCGATACGCCAGAAGACAATCTTTCTCTGGCAACCGTGCTGCGATCCCCCTTGTTTGGCTGGAGCGAGCAGAGGCTTTTCGACTTGGCCCACCGCCGCACAAGCAAACATCTCTGGCGCGCCCTTCGTGACCGCGAAACAGAATTTCCCGAGAGCATGCGGGTAATCTGGGATCTTATGGAGAATGCAGATTTCCTTCGCCCCTACGACCTTATCGAACGCATCCTGACCCGCCACGATGGGCGGCGAAAACTCCTCGCGCGGCTTGGCGCCGAGGCAGAAGATGGGATCAACGCTCTTTTAAGCCAAGCGCTTGCCTACGAGCGGAACGCAGTGCCAAGTCTTACGGGTTTTCTCGTTTGGATGGAAACAGACGACCTCGAGATCAAGCGCCAGATGGACAGTGCCGGAAACCGCATCCGGGTCATGACGGTTCATGGCTCGAAAGGGCTTGAAGCGCCCATCGTGTTCCTGCCCGATACCGCCAGACGTGACCTGAGCAAAACGCCGACGCTGATTGACCTTGAGGAGACAACGTTCTGGTCGCCCAAGAAAGAGATTATGCCCGAAGCTCTGACAAATCAGCGAGATCGCTCGCACAACGCAGAGTTTGAAGAACGCCTTCGCTTGCTCTACGTGGCCATGACACGGGCCGAGAAATGGCTCATCGTTTCCGCTGCGGGTGACATCGGGAAAGATGGACGCGCGTGGTATGACATCGTAGAGGCCGGTCTCAAATCCGTTGGCGCAGAGCACTTCGATTTCCCGGTCGGGCAGGGGCTACGATATACGCATGGCGATTGGAACGGCCCCAGGATCAAAGCAGATCCGGGACCGAAGGAGGCACTGCCCGATCTTCCAGAGTATTTTAGCAAGCCAGCTCCTCCCTTTCATGAAGCCAGGGTAGCGCTTTCTCCCTCTGATCTTGGCGGCGCCAAGGCTCTGCCCGGCGACGCTGGGCTTGATGAAGAGTCTGCAAAACGTCGTGGAAGCTGGATTCACCTACTTCTTGAGCACCTGCCAGACTATCCCAAGGAAATCTGGCCAGAGATCGCCCCAACCATTCTTGCCAGTAGTGAAACCCCGCCTTCAGACGTGGAAACAGCCGACCTGCTGAACGAGGCCGAAGGCGTTCTGACCCACCCGGACTTCGCAACACTGTTCTCCGCGAACACGTTGGCCGAGGTTCCGGTAACCGCCGAGTTGGGACAAGCACGCCTTCACGGGGTGATCGACAGGCTTATTGTCGAACAGGATCGCGTTTTCGCGGTTGATTTCAAAACCAACGCGACGGTGCCAGGGTCACCGACCCAAACACCAGGCGGCCTGCTGCTCCAAATGGGGGCCTATTCCCATGCGCTCTCCCAGATATATCCGAACCGAAGGATTGAAACCGCAATCCTTTGGACGCGCACTGCAACGATCATGCCCTTGCCGCACGATCTTGTGACAAATGCACTCTTGGGCTGTGGGTATCTTGACGACCGACAGGAGGCTACCTAGGTTCGTCGAAAGTTTTCGCTCATTCAGGAGAAACCCCATGGCAACCGTTGCTGTCACCGATGCCACCTTTGAAGCCGAAGTCGTCAATTCCGACGTTCCCGTCGTTGTCGATTTTTGGGCTGAATGGTGCGGCCCTTGCAAAATGATCGGTCCGGTTCTTGAAGAACTGTCCGACGAACTCGATGGCAAGGTGAAAATTGCCAAGGTTGATGTCGACTCGAATCCGAACTCGGCCGCCTCCATGGGTGTGCGCGGTATTCCGGCACTCTTTATTTTCAAAGATGGCAAGGTCGTCTCGAACCGTGCCGGCGCCGCGCCCAAGGCGGCTCTTCAGGGCTGGATCGAAGAGTCGATCTAACCCATTCTGCTTTTTTGGTCAGGGCGTCCCAATAGGGGCGCCCTTTTCATATCTGGGGTCTTCCGGCCTTGTGCCTTTCCCCGGCACCGCACATATAAACCCTCAACAAGAGGAGAACGTCATGACCAAAGAGTCCTTTCCCGGCTGGCACGGAACGACGATTATCGGCGTAAAAAAAGGCGGTGAAGTCGTCATTGCCGGTGATGGTCAGGTGTCTCTTGGCCAAACGGTTATCAAGGGAACCGCGCGCAAGGTGCGCCGCCTGTCTCCGGGGGGGCATGAGGTCGTGGCCGGGTTTGCAGGATCGACGGCAGATGCGTTTACTTTGCTCGAACGTTTGGAAACCAAGCTCGAAACAAGCCCCGGACAGCTTGCCCGCGCGTCCGTGGAACTTGCCAAGGATTGGCGCACGGACAAATACCTCCAGAAACTCGAAGCCATGCTGATCGTGTCGGATGGTGCGGATATTTTCGTCATCACGGGCGCAGGGGACGTTCTTGAGCCGGAACATGACGTCACCGCGATCGGATCGGGCGGGAACTATGCCCTCGCCGCAGCCCGCGCCATGATGGATAGCGATAAATCCGCCGAAGATATTGCCCGTACCGCCATGGCCATCGCTGCAGACATCTGCGTTTACACGAACGGCAAACTGACTGTTGAGAAGATCTCCAAATGACTGACCTGACCCCGCGCGAAATCGTTTCCGAACTCGACCGCTTTATCATTGGACAAAAAGACGCCAAGCGCGCTGTGGCCGTTGCCCTGCGCAACCGCTGGCGCCGCAAGCAGCTTTCAGATGATCTGCGCGAAGAGGTGTATCCCAAGAATATCCTCATGATCGGCCCGACCGGCGTTGGCAAAACCGAGATAAGCCGCCGCCTCGCCAAGCTTGCTCGCGCGCCCTTTATCAAGGTAGAGGCCACGAAGTTTACCGAGGTCGGCTATGTCGGGCGCGACGTCGAACAGATCATTCGCGATCTCGTCGATAGCGCCATTGCCATGACCCGCGACCACATGCGCGAAGAGGTCAAGGCCAATGCCCATAACGCAGCCGAAGAGCGCGTGATCGAGGCCATTGCAGGAACCGACGCCCGCGAGTCGACGCGCGAAATGTTTCGCAAGAAGCTCAAGGCCGGCGAGCTCGACGATACCGAAATCGAGCTGGATCTCGCGGACACATCCAACCCGATGGGCGGCATGTTCGACATTCCCGGCCAACCCGGAAGCCAGATGGGCATGATGAACCTTGGCGATCTTTTTGGCAAAGCCTTGGGGGGGCGCACCGTGCGTCGCAAGACAACCGTCGCCGAGAGCTACGATCTCCTGATTTCCGAGGAGGCAGATAAGCTTCTTGATGATGAAACCGTGACCAAGGCGGCGCTCGAATCCGTGGAACAGAACGGCATCGTTTTCCTTGATGAAATCGACAAGGTTTGCGCACGTGCCGAAGCGCGAGGCGGTGATGTATCCCGCGAAGGTGTGCAGCGCGATCTTCTTCCCTTGATCGAGGGCACCACGGTGAGCACGAAACATGGTCCGGTAAAGACCGACCACATTTTGTTCATCGCTTCCGGCGCCTTTCACATCGCAAAACCCTCCGACCTTTTGCCCGAACTTCAGGGCCGCCTTCCGATCCGCGTTGAGCTTCGCGCGCTCACTGAAGGGGATTTCGTGCGCATCCTGACCGAGACAGACAATGCCCTGACTCGGCAATATACCGCCCTTATGGGAACCGAAGAGGTCACCGTGCGCTTCACGGACGATGGAATCTCTGCACTCGCCAAGATCGCTGCAGACGTGAATCAAAGCGTCGAAAACATCGGCGCACGCCGCCTCTACACCGTGATGGAACGTGTTTTCGAAGAGCTGAGCTTTTCCGCGCCGGATCGTTCAGGAGAAGAAATCGTCGTCGACAACGCTTTCGTGGACAAGAACCTTGGCGAATTGACGAAATCAACAGATGTGAGCCGCTATGTCCTCTGATCCAAGGCGGAATATCCTTAAGCGCTTCGCCTGCCTTATATCTTGATAGCCCAAGTTGAAGGCGTGGCGCGTTAGCGTCGAAGATAAACGTAGTAGGCACCGCTTCCACCGTGGCTGATATGCGCCTCGGCAACCTGAAGCACGAGCGGCCCAAGCGGTGGCATCGCAAGCCATTGCGGTACGTTGTGTTTCAGGATGCCGCGACGAACCGGCATCGGCCCATCTTCCGGCCTTGATTTGCCTTTCCCTGTCACCACGAGAACAAGCCGCTTTCCACTCCCGTGGGCACGCAGGATAAATCCAATCAACGCCGGGTGCGCCTGATCCTGGGTCATGCCATGAAGATCAATCTTCGCCTCAGGAAGCATCTTTCCCCGCTTGAGCCGCGTGAACGCTTTCTTGTCCATATGAACGGGTTGTTTCGCCATACGCTCTGGGAGTGCAGGCACGAGATCATTGCCCGGTGCTGTCGCGCGCGCTTTCGACCCAAGCTCAAAGGACTGCGCCACCCTTTGTTTAACGGTTGTGACAGGTTTCGGCTTGGGCATCGGGGCCTCGTGCCGTGGTCGCTCCGGATGCAACCGCTGGGCGGAATCCGTAACCCTTCGCCAGAGTTCAACCTCGTCCGAGGTCAGGCGACGGCGGCTCAAAGCACAGCCTCTGGCAACATGGCATAGGCGCGCTGGATTGGTAGAAGAACGATCATGCGGCCATCATCCTTGAGATGCCCCGCCGCACGTCCCGCCGCATCGCCCGTGCCAAAAAAAATGTCAGCCTTTTGCGCTCCCTTGATGGCCGATCCTGTATCTTGCGCCACCATGAGCCGCTTCATGGGTGTTTTGCCGTTCTTCTCAATCCAAACAGGCGCCCCCAAGGGCGTAAACCTGGGATCAACGGCGATTGTACGCATGGCAGTCACTGATCGGTTCATCGCACCGATCGGCCCACGATCTGCAGGCACTTTCGTAACCTCCCGAAAAAAAACATAAGAGTCATTGTGGCGCAGCAACTCCTCGCCCTCGAGAGGATTGCGCCGCACCCAGTTCTTGATGACCTGCGCACTCACCTGGTGCGCCGTGTAAATACCGCGCCGCACGAGTTCGACGCCGATTGACCTGTAGGGATGGCCATTCGAACCACCATACCCAACGCGAATATACCCGCCATCAGGCAAATGGATACGTCCAGATCCCTGGATTTGAAGGAAAAACAGTTCCACCGGGTCATCAACCCAGGCAATCTCAAGGCCGCGCCCCTCGAGCGCACCCGTCGTTTCAATCGCACGACGGCTCAACCAGGTGTCAGTCCGCCGGACCTCCGGTGGTGTCCGGTATACCGGATAGCGAAACCGTTCCGTCGGTGTTAGAGAGCCGTCCAGCTCTGGCTCGAAATATCCCGTAAAAAGGGGCTTCGCCTCGTCCTCGATCAGAACAGGACGAAACAGCAGCTCGAAAAAGGACTTTGGATCGGGAAAATCCTCGGCAGCCCGACAGATCGCCCGCCAATCAGGCGCGTTAAGGATGCCGCAGGTATTTCGAAATGTCTCCAACGCTTCGCCATGGTCATCTTCGGACCAACCTGACAGATCATCAAACTCGAGAACGGTAATCGTGGTTTCGGACACGGCTTCAGACCCGGCCGCCAATAGGCCAGCCGTCAGGGCCGCCCGAAACCACCGGGTCATTCGCCCGTGGCGACAAGCTGCCAATTGGGATCATCCGATCCCATAGCCCGCGCGAAGGTCCAAATGTCCTTCTGCCGCTTGACCTGACGTTCGTCGCCTTCAACGATATCGCCTGCCCGATCACGAACAACATGTGTCAATTCGCCAACAAACCGCACGCTGACTTCGCCTTCTCGGGTCGTTTCATCAAAATGCGCATCATGCAGCGCCATCTCACGCACGCCGACGAACTCGCCTTCGACCGTAAGGCCTTGGGTCTCTCGTTGTTCCACGACCTGGGCGAAAGCGTCGTAAACATCGTCCGAAAGGAACGGTTTGATAGACGCAAGGTCGCCCTTCTCGAATCCCATCAAGATCATTTCATAGGCACCGCGCGCACCCTGGAGAAACTCTCCAACCGAGAAAGAAGGCTCGGCCTTCTTCATGGACATCAGCGCCTTGGCCGCATCGCTATCCTCGGGAACGTGATCCACGATATCCGGGTCCGGTCCACCCTCGATAACCTCGAAGTCGCGCTCATGCGCGATCTGGGGGCCCGACGACTGGCGCGGGGGTTCATAGCCGTCTCGTGTTCCCAATACGCTCTTCAATCGAAGAATTAGGAACACTGCGATGCCGGCCAGCACCAGAAGCTGAAGGATGGGCGTATTCATTGGAACCTCATGTCAGGCATGGAAACGGGCTTATACCGCACTTATGTAAGTCACGGGCCGGATCAAGTCCACCGCGCCCAATACTATACAGGAGAGAGAAAAAATGTGGCTGTTTCTGGCATTTGTCGGAATTCCCCTGATTGAAATCGCGCTGTTCATCCAGATTGGCGGTGCCCTTGGCCTTGCGCCAACGCTTCTCATCGTGGTCCTGACAGCCATTCTTGGCACATATCTCGTCAAGAATCAGGGGCGGATTGCGCTCGGGAACCTGCAACGTTCCTTTTCCGAGCTTGATGACCCGACCGAGCCGCTCGCCCATGGGGCCATGATCCTCTTCTCCGGTGCACTTCTCCTAACTCCCGGCTTCTTTACGGATGCTGTCGGGTTTTCGCTATTGATCCCCCCGGTGCGCGAACCTGTGTTTCGCTTTCTCCGCGCCCGCGTTCAGGTTCAGAGCTTCTCGATGGGGTCGGCTCGTCGCACCGAAACCCAATCGTCTGGTCCGGATGATATCATTGATGGCGATTTTGTCGAAGTTGATCCCGAGAAGCGGCCAACCCATCGTCCCTCTGGCTGGACTAAGCATTGAGGCCTCCCGGCCTTCCTGATAAAGCGTTTTCGAAGTTTTATATTCTAGGAGACCCAAATGTCGGAAAACGGCAATGGCGCAGCTCAGGCCGCCCCCCAAGTTCGCATGAACGTGCTTGCACAGTTCATTCGCGATCTTTCTTTTGAAAACATCCTAGCGCAGAAACGCGCTTCCGGCGAAGCACAGCCCGATGTGCAGGTTCAGGTGAATCTCGACGCCCAGAAGCGCGATATCGAGCACCAGTACGAAGTCGTGACCAAGCTCAACATCACGTCAAAGAACAAGGCGACCGGCGACGAGATGTTCCTGCTCGAACTCGACTATGCTGGTGTGTTTCACATCGAAGGCGTCCCGGAGGACCAGATGCATCCGTTCCTTCTGATCGAATGCCCGCGCCTTCTTTTCCCGTTCATCCGTCGCATCGTCTCTGATGTAACCCGCGATGGCGGCTTCCCGCCGCTGAACCTCGACAACATTGATTTCATGCAGCTCTACCGCAACGAAATCGCGCGTCGTCAGGCGGAATCAGGCGCCCAGCCACAGAATTGATCGCCGTGCGCCCCGGTTATCGCGGGGCGCTATGAAAGTTTGGCCCACAGGCTATCGTCGCCAAGTTTGGCAACGAATGCCTCGTGGGCTTTTCTTTCCTCTTCGGTCAAACGCGAGGGCAGGGGGGTCGGTCGCGGGACGGGCCGCCAGTTTGATTGCTCCTCAGTCTTTGCCCCGCGCTTCGAGCGCGATTGCGTTGCAAGACCGAAATCCGGTTGCCGACCACCGATCAGCTCAAGATATACATCCGCAAGAATTTCAGAGTCGAGGAGCGCGCCGTGAAGCGTCCGATTGTCATTGTTGATCCCGAAACGTCGACAAAGCGCATCCAGGGATGCAGGCGAGCCGGGAAATTTCTTTCGCGCAATGGCCAGCGTATCCACCGCTTGCTCCCAAGGCAGCTGACGCAGACCCATCCAGCGCAGTTCCGCATTCAGAAATTTCATATCGAACGACGCGTTGTGAATAACAAGCTTGGCATCTCCCACAAAATCAAGAAACGCCTGACCAATCTCCTGGAACACCGGCTTATCGCGCAGGATAACAGCCCCTGGCGCTGGTTCCTGCGGCGGTTCAAGAAGGTCTGGCCCGATCCCGTGAACCTCGAACGCTTCCATCGGCATCGACCGCTCCGGGTTGATGTATTGATGATAGGTGCGGCCCGTGGGCATATGGTTGAAAAGCTCAACACCACCGATTTCCACGATCCGGTCGCCTGTATCCGGGTTAAGGCCCGTGGTTTCTGTATCGAGCACGATTTCACGCATCGGACAAACCTTTCCTGATCTTCGCCACGATATCGTTGACCTGTTCACGCGCATGGTCAAACGTATCCGTCACGACGACGAATTCGGATCGCGCACATTTCTCATCGTTTGGCATTTGCTTGGCGCGTATCTGCTCGAACTGTTCGACGCTCATCGTTCCCCGCGCCATCACACGCTCTTTCTGAACATCAGGGGGCACCGAAACACAAACAACCGCATCCATTCCCGCGTTGCCTCCGGTTTCAAACAATAGCGGGATGTCGAAAACAACGATATCAGCTTTGGAATCTTCGACAAACCTTGCGCGATCCGCACCCACCAACGGATGCACGACCGCTTCAATCATCTCGAGAACAGAGGGGTCTTTCCCGATCATCTCCTTCAAGCGTGCGCGAGAAACCTCGCCATCTACAATCGCTTCTGGCAAAATCTCGGCAAGCGGTGCAACCGCGGCACCATCCTTGGCATACATCCTGTGAACCGCCGCGTCAGCATCCCAAACCGCGCAACCTGCCTCGGCAAAAAGTTTGGCGGTCGTTGATTTACCCATACCTATAGACCCCGTCAGGCCAAGACGAAACGTCATCTCAAAACCTCGTCTCGTAAACCGGCATCAACCTCGGGCCTTGTCCCGAACCAGGCTTCAAACCCGGGTACCGCTTGATGCAACAGCATCCCAAGGCCATCAACCGTCTGGCATCCTTTTGCGCGCGCTTGGCAAAGAAGATCTGTTTCAAGAGGGTTATAAACGATATCGGTGACCGTTGTTGTGGGCGACAACGCATCAAGAGAAATCTCGAGAGGGGCTTTGCCAAACATCCCGAGAGACGTTGTATTGACCAATGCGCTGACATTCTCGAAGGCTTGTGCCGCCTCGTCCCAATCGACAACCTCAACCTGAGCACCGAAATCAGCACGAAGCCTTTCAGCACGGGTCTTGGTTCGATTGGAAACCAGAACACGGGGCACACCGGCTTGCAGCAAGGCGTACACGATTGCCCGCGCCGCCCCGCCGGCACCAAGAACCATCGCCGGGCCGGCGACCGGCTGCCAATCGGGCGCTCCTTGGCGCAAGTTTTCAACAAACCCGTATCCGTCGGTATTATCGCCCAGGATCGTTCCATCAGTGGTAAAAACAAGCGTGTTCACCGCACCAATCGCCCTCGCGCTTTCGCTGAGTTGGTCAACGAAAGGCATAACCGCTTCCTTGTGGGGAATCGTGACGTTGGCCCCCACAAATCCCATTTTCGGCATCGCCCTGATCACCACACCAAGATCATCCGGCGCAACATCCATCGGCACATAATGCCCGTCGATCCCATATTTCCGAAGCCAATACCCATGCAAGCGGGGAGACTTCGAATGTGTAATCGGATGCCCGATCACTGCCGCAAGCGGGATGGAATGCGCAGTCATGACATAAGGTCTCCTCTGACCATGAGATAGTTGAGCAGTTCGACAAGCGGCAGGCCAAGCACATTGAAATAGTCGCCATCAACCCGCGAAAAGAGGCGAACACCTTCCTCCTCAAGTTTATACCCCCCAACCGACCAACGGATACTCTCCCAGTTCCGTTCAATATACTCATCGAGGTAGAGATCCGAGAAATCCCGCATCATGAGACGCACAACACCGACATGTCGCCAAACCGGGCGCCCCTCATGATAGATCACCGCGGCAGACAAAAGCGTATGCCGTTTATTGCGCAGCGCCTGGAGTTGCGACTTGGCTTCCTCCGGCGTTTCGGGCTTGGAAAACACCTGTCCCTCGAAATCCAGAACCTGATCACAGCCGATCACAAGGCTCTCAGGGTTTTTCCCGGCAACTTTCATTGCTTTCGCTTCCGCCAATCCATCCGCGATATCCCGTGGCGAGGCCCCCTCCATTTCAAGCCCTCGGCGCAACATATCCTCATCAACGCGGGCCTTCTCGATTCGAAAATCGACGCCTGCGTTCCGCAATAATTCTGCCCTGATCTCCGAACCACTGGCGAGAATGATATCTTGGGGCATGTGGAAAACCTGTGGAGGAGAGGTGGGGAACTGTCGGAACACTTCTCGGAAAATTCAGGTGGTTTTGCAAGTTCGGGAAAAGCACGCCTGTTTCACGGTTTTCTGCATGATCTGTCCACGGTGGATGGGGAAAACTCGAACATGTGGATGATACGAACCATACCGAAACACCCACTGCTTTATCCACAGAGAACCTTCACATAAAACATTCTATCTATATGTTTTCAAAAGAATATTTTCTATATATGCCAACCATTTTCCCCGGCCAGTAGATTCTATCCCTTGGTTGGAAACCATGTGTAAAACCAAGTAATCCCAAGGAATGCTTGTCCCTACATAAACATCATCCTTACTTTCTTTTTATTTTTATTAAGAAGACCAAAGAACAAGTCTGATCCCGAGGTCATGTTCAGATACACTGGAAATTGACTCTATGGACGAGAGTGTTTAAGACCCTCTCAACTGATCCGTCCGGATCACGTGTCTTCCAAGTTCCATATGACATATGCAGCCTGCCTTGGCTGCCCTTAGGATATTTCCATGAGTAGTGAAAAACTTGCGCTTGACGATCTCAAGGCAAAGAGTCCCAAAGACTTGCTGGCGATGGCCGAAGAGCTCGAGATCGAGAACGCTTCGACGATGCGCAAAGGCGAAATGATGTTCCAAATCCTCCGCGAACGCGCGGATGAAGGTTGGGAAATCTCCGGCGAAGGTGTGCTCGAAGTGCTCCAGGACGGTTTTGGATTTATGCGTTCACCCGAGGCCAACTATCTTCCCGGCCCCGACGATATCTATGTCAGCCCAGAGATGATCAGGAAATTCTCGCTGCGCACGGGTGATACAGTTGACGGTGTGATCAAGGCACCAGAAGAAAACGAGCGCTACTTCGCTCTCATGAACGTCACCAAGATCAATTTCGAGGCACCCGAGAAAGCCAACCACAAGATCGCATTCGATAACCTGACGCCGCTTTATCCTGATGAGCGGCTCACGATGGAAATCGAAAACGATCCGACGAAAAGGGATCGTTCCGCCCGGATCATTGACCTTGTGTCCCCGATCGGTAAAGGCCAACGTTCCTTGATTGTTGCGCCGCCGCGGACGGGTAAAACCGTTCTGCTTCAGAATATCGCTCACTCGATCGAAGCAAATCATCCGGAATGCTATCTGATCGTTCTCCTGATCGACGAGCGTCCCGAAGAGGTAACGGACATGCAGCGTTCCGTGAAAGGCGAGGTGATTTCCTCGACCTTTGACGAACCCGCAACCCGCCACGTCGCCGTGTCCGAGATGGTGATCGAGAAAGCCAAGCGACTCGTTGAACATAAACGCGATGTCGTGATCCTGCTCGATTCCATCACGCGTCTCGGCCGCGCCTTCAACACGGTGATCCCGTCCTCTGGCAAGGTTCTGACCGGTGGTGTGGATGCGAACGCATTGCAGCGCCCCAAGCGTTTCTTTGGTGCTGCGCGGAATATTGAAGAAGGCGGCTCGCTTACGATTATTGCAACCGCCCTGATTGATACCGGATCGCGCATGGACGAAGTGATCTTTGAAGAATTCAAGGGCACCGGTAACTCTGAGATCGTTCTGGATCGTAAGATTGCTGATAAGCGCGTCTTCCCCGCGATTGATATTCTCAAGTCTGGCACCCGGAAGGAAGATCTTCTTGTTGATAAGGGCGATCTTGCCAAGACTTTCGTTTTGCGCCGCATCCTCAACCCGATGGGCACCACGGATGCGATTGAGTTCCTGATATCCAAACTCAAGCAAACCAAGACCAATTCCGAGTTTTTCGACTCGATGAACACCTAAGAGACTGTCATGGCCCAAGCGGCTGATACGATCTTCGCTCTTGCAACGGCCCCCGGTAAAGCGGGGGTCGCTGTCATTCGGGTATCTGGCTCTCAGGCGACCAAGGCCGCAAGCGCGTTCTTTGATGCGCTGCCCAAGCCACGCATGGCCACACTCAGGGTGCTAAGGGATCGGAACGGCCATCGTCTCGATCAAGCACTCGTCCTTTATTTTCCCGAAAAAAATAGCTTTACCGGCGAGGATGTAATCGAGCTGCATCTCCACGGGTCCGTTGCCGTGGTCAATGCCGTATTGCGCGAGCTTTCGGATATGGAGGATTTACGCCTTTCCGAACCTGGGGAATTTACCCGGCGCGCTTTGGAGAATGGCTGTCTTGATCTTGCACAGGTCGAAGGCCTTGCGGATCTTATCGAGGCAGAAACCGAAGCACAGCGTCGCCAGGCACTGCGGGTGCTCTCCGGTGATCTTGGGGCGCTGGCTGAATCCTGGCGCCAGAATTTGATACGTGCTGCTGCCTTGATCGAAGCGACCATTGATTTCGCGGACGAAGATGTGCCCGTTGATGTCACCCCCGAAGTGACTTCACTTTTGGATGCTGTTGCCAAAGACCTTACGTCAGAAATCTCCGGCGTGGACACGGCAGAACGCATTCGTACAGGCTTTGAAGTTGCGATCGTCGGGGCGCCGAATGTTGGGAAATCGACGCTTCTCAATGCTTTGGCAGGGCGCGAAGCCGCAATTACCTCCGAATATGCGGGCACAACTCGGGATGTGATCGAGGTGCGTATGGAGCTGAATGGCCTGCCCGTAACCCTTCTTGATACTGCTGGCATTCGTGAGACCGAGGATCATGTTGAAGGTATCGGAATCGAGCGGGCCAAGCAGCGCGCAATGGCGGCAGACCTTTGCGTTTTCCTTGTAGAAGAGGGTGGTGTGACGGATTTTGAACCGCGTAAGGGCGATCTTGTTCGCAAGGCCAAGGCAGATATTCAGGGCGATCCCAAAGGCGGAATCTCCGGTCTGACAGGGCAGGGGGTTTCCGAACTGGTTTCCGATATTACATCTGTCCTGACTGACCGCGCTGCGCGTTCCGGTATTGCGACGCGAGAGAGACATCGGGTTGCAATGCGCCGGGCCAAGGAAAATCTTGCTGCCGCCAGAGAGGTGCTTGCCCTGGGGGCAGATCACTACGAAATCGCAGCAGAAGAACTTCGTAGCGCGATTCGGGCTTTGGATTCGATTGTCGGTCGCGTAGATGTCGAGAATCTTCTGGATGAAATCTTCTCAAGCTTCTGCATCGGAAAGTAAGGAGTGTTTCACGTGAAACATTTTGATGTCATCGTTGTTGGCGGCGGTCACGCCGGTGCGGATGCGGCGCATGCAGCCGCCCGTGTTGGCGCGAATACTGCTCTCGTGACACTTAAAATGTCTGGCATCGGTGTGATGTCTTGTAACCCCGCCATCGGTGGGCTCGGCAAGGGGCACCTTGTTCGTGAGATTGATGCACTTGATGGTTTGATGGGGCGCGTCGCGGACCATGCAGGCATCCAGTTCCGCCTTCTCAATCGACGCAAAGGCCCCGCTGTTCAAGGCCCACGCGCCCAGGCAGATCGCAAGATCTACCGCGAAACCATGCTTGTGGAGATATTGAATACCCCGAACCTGACCGTGATTGAGGGTGAGGTAGCCGATTTCCTTCTTGAAAAGGAAGCCGTCTGCGGCGTGGTTCTTGGTGATGGGTCCGAAATTCGTGCAACTTCGGTTGTTCTGACGACTGGTACATTTTTGCGCGGCGTTATTCACATAGGCGACGTATCGCGCCCCGGCGGGCGTATGGGCGACGATCCTTCGGTAAAGCTTGCCGAACGGATTGATAGCTTCAAGCTCCCCCTTGGGCGTCTGAAGACGGGTACACCCCCACGCCTCAACGGTAAAACGATCAAATGGGATCTGCTCGACTCACAGCCCGGCGACGATGATCCGGTCATGTTTTCTTTCCTGAACAAGACGCCCTTTGTGCGACAGGTATCCTGCGGAATCACCCATACAAACGAGAAGACCCACCAAATCATCCATGAAAACCTTGGGCGATCTGCCATGTATGGCGGTCATATCGAAGGCATCGGTCCGCGTTATTGCCCCTCGATTGAGGATAAGGTCGTGCGCTTTGCCGATAAGGCCTCGCATCAGGTTTTCCTCGAGCCCGAAGGCCTCGACGATGATACGGTTTATCCCAATGGCATCTCGACCTCCTTGCCGCAGGATGTGCAAGAGGCCTATGTTCATTCCATTTATGGCCTTGAAGATTGCGAGATCCTGCAGCCGGGATATGCGATTGAATATGACTACGTGGACCCCCGCGCCCTTGATGCGACATTGGCCGTTAAATCCGTGCCTGGTCTTTACCTAGCCGGACAAATCAACGGCACAACCGGATATGAAGAGGCGGCGGCCCAAGGTCTTGTCGCCGGCCTCAACGCGGCGCTTATCGCCCTCGGTCGCGATCCTCGTACATTTAGCCGCTCTGAAAGCTATATCGGCGTCATGGTTGATGATCTCATCACTCGCGGCGTGACGGAACCCTATCGCATGTTTACCTCACGGGCCGAGTTTCGCCTGTCGCTTCGCGCTGATAATGCTGACCAGCGCCTGACCCCGGTTGGCATAGATATTGGCCTCGTGGGTGAAAATCGTAAACGTATTTTCTCTGACAAGCTTGACCGTCTTCTCGATGGTCGCGCACTTCTTGAAGAAAAGGGCTATACCCCCAAGGAGATCAACGCCGCTGGTATTTCCGTGAACCAAGACGGCAACCGTCGCACAGCGTTTCAGGTCTTGGCCTTCCCTGAGGTTGGCTTTGACGACATTCTGACGCTTGATCCCCGCTTTTCTGGGATTGACGGGGAGGCGCGTGAGCAGCTCGAGCGTGATGCGCTTTATGCCAACTATATCGAACGCCAAAAGCGTGATGTCGAGGCAATGCGCCGCGATGAGAATCAGGAGATACCGGCGGACTTCGATTTTCAAACCGTGGAAGGGCTTTCAAACGAACTGAAATCCAAGCTAGAGCGCACCCGTCCCGCCAACCTTGGTCAGGCCGGGCGGATTGACGGGATGACACCGGCTGCGCTCACGCTCATCCTTGCGAAGATTCGTCAAGCGAAGAAGGGGAAAATCGCATGATGGAGGAGGCAGAGCGCGTTCTGCACTCCCTGAATGTTTCACGTGAAACATCAGATCGCCTGCGATTGCTCGCAGAGCTTCTCCTGAAGTGGAATCCCAAGATCAATCTTGTTTCGAAATCGACCATCGAAACCGTATGGGGTCGACATATCCTCGATTCTGCACAGATTTTCGATCTTGTTTCTCATCCGGTCGGGCATTGGGTTGATATAGGAAGCGGCGGAGGCTTCCCCGGCCTGGTCATTGCGATCCTTGCCATGGAAAAAGATCCCGCCCAGAAAACAACCCTGATCGAGAGCGATCAGCGAAAATGCGCCTTCCTGCGGACTGTTCTGCGCGAAACAGGGGTTTCTGGCACTGTTTTGTCGCAGCGAATCGAAGAGGCGGACCCACAGGGTGCCGATGTTGTCTCTGCCCGGGCCCTTGCTGATCTCTCGAAACTTTGCGGGTTTGCCGAGCGCCACCTTGAAAAACAAGGCAAAGCCCTGTTTCCGAAAGGTGTCACCTGGCAAAAAGAGATGAGGGAGGCAGAGGAATCGTGGTCTTTCTGCCACGAGGTGATTACAAGTAAATCAGAACCAGAAGCTGTTATTTTGAAGCTTGGAGATATTCGGCGTGTCTGATCCGACCCGGCCAAAAGGCCCAAAAATTATCGCGATTGCCAACCAAAAAGGGGGAGTCGGGAAAACCACGACGACAATCAACCTTGGTGCGGCACTTGCGGCCGAAGGATGCCGCGTTCTGATTGTCGATCTTGATCCGCAGGGCAATGCCTCGACGGGTCTTGGGATTGACCCCGGAGATCGTGATCTGACGACCTATGATCTATTACTTGACGATGTCGCGCTTGAAGACGTGATTCAGGATACGGAAACAGAAGGGATGTGCATCATCCCTGCCACCGTTGACCTGAGTTCGGCAGACATTGAACTGATCGCCAACGAAAAGCGTAGCTTTCTTTTGCACGATGCATTGCGACAACCCGCAATGGATTCCTTTGGCTGGGATTATATCCTGATTGATTGTCCGCCATCCTTGAACCTGTTGACAGTCAACGCAATGATTGCTTCGAATTCCGTCTTGATTCCGCTTCAAAGCGAATTCTTTGCGCTTGAGGGTCTTTCGCAGCTCTTGCTGACGGTGCGCGAAGTGCGTCAATCCGCGAATCCTGGTCTTCGGATCGAAGGTGTTGTGCTGACGATGTATGACGCGCGCAACAACCTTTCTCAGCAGGTTGAGGAAGATGCGCGCGACAATCTGGGCGAGCTTGTGCTCGAAACCAAGATTCCGCGTAATGTGCGTGTGTCCGAAGCACCGTCTTACGCACAACCTGTGCTGGACTATGATCCGGCCTCCAAAGGCGCCGAGGCTTATAGATCCCTCGCGCGTGAGATTTTGGCAAAACATCTAAGAATCGCTGCGTAAACGCGGCAGGGTAAAGAGGCGAGCATGTCTGAGAAAAAAGGGAAAAACCGAGGTTTGGGGCGCGGCCTGTCTGCACTTATGGCTGACGTGAACGAAGATCAGGCCAATGTGCAATCCGGCGATGTGCGGCGCGCAGATATGATGGTGCCGATTGAGAAGATCAAACCGAATCCGGATCAGCCGCGCCGTGACTTTACCCAGCCCCAGCTCGAAGAGCTTGCCTCCTCGATCAAGGAAAAAGGGGTTATCCAGCCCTTGATCGTGCGTGAACTCGATACGGGAGATTTTGAAATCGTAGCCGGGGAGCGCCGCTGGCGCGCATCCCAGATGGCTAAACTGCACCAGCTTCCGGTCATTGTGCGCGACTATGACGATTCAGAAGTGCTGGAAATTGCGATTATCGAAAACATCCAGCGTGCCGATCTGAACCCGGTCGAAGAAGCCGCGGGCTATCGCGCGCTTATGGACCGGTTCGGCCATACCCAGGAAAAGCTTTCCGAGGCACTCGGCAAGAGTCGGAGCCACATCGCAAACCTGATGCGCTTGTTGCAGCTTCCTGATGATGTGCAGCAAATGCTGAAACAAGGCGATTTGAGCGCGGGTCACGCGCGGGCCCTGATTACCGCAGAAGACCCTTCCACTTTGGCCCGAAAGGTTGTCAAAGGCGGCCTTTCCGTGCGTCAGACAGAGGCGCTTGCCAAGTCGGCAAGTGGCACCAAAGACAACAAGCCCAAAGAGACAGCGCCAAAGGCAAAAAAAGATGCGGATACGGTCGCCCTGGAAGGTGATCTTTCGGCCAATCTTGGAATGAAGGTGCAGATCGAACACAAGGCCGGCGGCGAAGCCGGCAAAATCTCGATCAGTTATTCTTCTTTGGATGAACTCGACGAGCTTTGCCGCATACTGAGCGTCACCAGCTAGGTCGCGTCCAGATAAATATCAGCACACAGCCCAATGTTGCCGCCTGGATTCCAAGGATGAGCGGTCGTAGCCCCATGACAAGAGAAATCGAAAATACTGCAACAATAGAGACTGTTGCGAGCTTCTTGGCGTATGGGTTGATCGCGCCCCGAGATTGCCAATCTTCAATCGGTGGCCCCAGCTTGGGATGCGACATAAGCCAGTAGTGGAGTCGCTCTGAAGAGCGCGCAAAGAGGAAAGCAGCTAGAAGAAGAAAAGGCACTGTCGGCAAGAGTGGCAACACAATACCGATCACCCCGAGCAGGAGGCTTAGAATTCCAAGACTGGCCCAGAGAAAGCGCATCCTCTAATCACCCAAAAGCTCGGCAAGAACGGCATTAAGCACCATTCTACCTTTGAAGGTTGCCCTAATCCTTTGATTTTCAATGATAATCATTCCTAGCTCACGCAAAACATCAACCTTACCCGCGTTAAGGGGCGCACAGGCAAGTTCCTTATAACGTAGGAGATCAATGCCTTCTGACAAGCGCAAGCCCATCAACAGAAATTCGGTCGCTTGGCCGCTGCGGTCAATTGCCTCGCTCAAGGATTCACCATTCCCCGCTTCCGCAGCTCTGAGCCATTTGTCGGGCATTCTCCATGTCTCGATGGCGTATTTTTGTCCCCCAAGGGTAAGCCTTGCATGTGCACCAGGGCCAATACCCGCGTAATCCCCATAGCGCCAATAGATCATGTTGTGCTTTGATTCAGACCCTGTTCTGGCAAAATTAGACACTTCATAGGATTCAAACCCGTAGTCCGAACATATCTCTTGGGTGATTTGATACATGTCCGCAGCGTGATCTTCTTCCGGTAGGCCACGAAGCTTTCCGCGGTTATAGCGATCCCCGAATGCCGTTCCCTGCTCAATCGTGAGTTGGTAGAGAGAAAGGTGATCAATCGCCATGGAAAGCGCTTCGCGAAGCTCGGCTGCCCAACTTTCAACCGTCTGGTCTTGCCGGGCATAGATCAGGTCAAAACTGACGCGCTCGAAGGTATCCCGAGCAATTTCAAACGCGGCCTTGGCCTCGTCAACCGTGTGAATACGTCCCAGGCGCTGCAGATCCCGATCATCGAGCGCCTGAATGCCCATGGAAATCCGGTTTATCCCACCATCCCGATAGGCGCGGAACCGACCTGCTTCGACCGAGCCGGGGTTCGCTTCAAGCGTGGTTTCAAGATCATTAGCGGTTGGCCATAGACGTCGAACGCGTTCCAGTATTGCGGCAACGGTGTCCGGGTCCATCAGGCTGGGCGTGCCACCACCGAAAAAAACGGTCTGAAGAACGCGCCCTTGTGTCTGCCCGGCGACCCTGTCCAACTCCGACAAATAGGCTCTGAGCCAGCGTTTCTGGTCTATTTCTCGTGAGACATGGCTGTTGAAATCGCAATAGGGGCATTTGGCCTGACAAAACGGCCAATGAATGTAGAGGCCAAACCCCCCGTTCTGCCAATCCTCAGCCAAAACAACCTGCGACAAACTTGGCAACCGCGTCGCCGCGATGGCTCATCTTGTTCTTTTCCCAGCGATCCATCTCGGCAAATGTGACGTCATGACCGTCCGGGATAAAGATCGGATCATAGCCAAAGCCATCCTTGCCTCGCATGGGCCAGGTGATCCGCCCCGGCGCGACGCCTTCAAACACTTCGTCATGACCGTCTGGCCAGGCAAGAACAAGTGTGCAGCGAAATTGTGCCGTCCATGGTTCTGGTGTGTTTCGCGCAAGCAATTCATCATGCGCGCGCGTCATCGCCATCACGAAGTCGCGGCCATTGCCAGTCTCCGCCCAATCCGCCGTATGAACTCCTGGCGCCCCTTCAAGGCCATCAATCGACAGGCCGCTATCATCCGAAAGGGCAGGGAGCCCGGTTGCCTTGGCCGCGGCATGCGCCTTGATCCGGGCGTTGCCGACAAAGGTATCCTCGGTTTCTTCTGGTTCGGGCAATTCCATGTCACTGGCGCCGACGACCGAAACGCCGAACGGCTCGAGAAGGTGCGCAACCTCTTCGAGTTTGCCTTTGTTATGGGTCGCTACAAGAAGGCGATCCCCTTCGAACTTCCTGGTCATGCCGTTGCTGCCATCTGTGCCGCGACAAGCTCGTCCACGCCTTTCTCGGCAAGGTCGAGAAGTTCGTTCATCTGGTCGCGGGAATAGGTGGACCCTTCGGCGCTCATCTGAACCTCGATAAGCTGCTTGTTGCCAAGCATAATGAAATTGCCATCGACGCCCGCCTCGGAATCTTCCGGGTAATCAAGATCGAGAACCGGCTGACCAGCATAAATCCCGCAGGATACCGCCGCAACAGGCTGAACAAGCGGGTCAGATAACACATCCCCGATCTTCATGAGCTTGTTGACCGCAAGGCGAAGCGCGATCCAACCGCCCGTGATCGACGCGCAGCGTGTTCCGCCATCCGCCTGAATAACGTCACAGTCAACCGTGATCTGACGCTCGCCAAGCGCGACCCGATCAACGCCTGCTCGCAGGCTGCGGCCAATCAGGCGTTGGATTTCTACCGTGCGACCGCCCTGTTTCCCTGCCGTGGCCTCGCGCCGCATCCGGCTGGAGGTCGAGCGCGGAAGCATCCCGTATTCCGCCGTGACCCAACCGAGGCCAGAGCCCTTGATGAACGGCGGCACCCGGTCTTCAATCGTCGCCGTGCAGAGCACATGCGTATCCCCGGCCTTGATAAGACAGGAGCCTTCGGCGTGTTTCGTCACCCCGGTCTCGATAGAGATCGGACGCATTTCGTTCAGTTGTCTTCCGGAAGGGCGCATCGTGAAAATCCTTTGTTGCTTGGGCACGGGATACAGGCGGGTGCGCCATAAGCGCAACCCCGATTGACCTTTGAGCTTGGCGCACTTTAATGACAAGGAAGACAGGATGAGCAAATGAGTGACAGTGCCCGACTTCTCGAAGAGCTAAATGATCGGTCACGCGAGGTATTCCGTCGCGTGGTCGAAGGGTATCTCGACACCGGCGATCCGGTCGGATCGCGGACATTGACGCGCGCCATGTCGGAAAAGGTCTCGGCGGCGACGATCCGCAACGTGATGCAGGATCTTGAATATCTCGGCCTCCTCGATAGCCCCCATGTAAGCGCCGGACGCATTCCAACCCAAACCGGCCTCCGGATGTTCGTCGATGGCCTTCTCGAGATATCTGATCTCGACATTGAAGATAGACAGAAGATCGACGCGACGCTCGGCAGCAATTCTTCAGATGTCGGCGGAATGCTTGATCGGATTGGATCGGCGCTTTCGGGGGTGACGCATGGTGCATCCTTGGTTCTTGCCCCGAAACACGAAGCGCCCATCAAGCATATCGAATTCGTGAGTCTTGCCGCAGATCGCGCGCTTGTCGTGCTGGTGTTTGCTGACGGTCATGTTGAAAACCGTCTTTTCACACCCCCGCCTGGACAGACCCCAAGCTCGATGCGCGAAGCGGCGAATTTTCTCAACGCGGTGATCGAGGGCCGAACCTTGTCCGAGGTTCAAACCGTCATCCGCAGGGAAATCGAAACGCGTCGTCAGGAGATCGATTCCCTCGCGGCGGCCTTGGTCGAGAATGGCCTCGCGCTTTGGGCTGGTGATGGCGAGTCTCATGAGCGCTTGATCGTGCGCGGGCGTGCGAACTTGCTCGGCGGAGAAGCCGGAGAAGCGGATCTCGAACGTATCCGAACTCTCTTTGATGACCTCGAGCGCAAACGCGATATTGCCGAATTTCTCGAACTGGCCGAGGAAGGCGATGGTGTGCGCATTTTTATTGGCTCAGAGAACAAACTTTTTTCACTTTCGGGTTCCTCTTTGGTCGTCTCTCCATATATGAACGCGGATCGAAAGATTGTCGGTGCGGTAGGGGTCATCGGGCCCAAACGTCTGAACTATGGGCGCATCGTTCCGATTGTGGATTACACGGCACAACTGGTCGGCAAACTGATCTCCGACCGGGGTTAGAGGTAGAACAATGGCAGAGCCGAAAGACGAGAATTTCCTGGACGACATTGAACAGGCCGAGACAGAAGAAATGTCTCAAAGCCTCGAAGAGCTTGAAAACGAAGCGGTCGAGCTGGACGAACTTCGGGCCGAGCGTGACGACTACAAAGATAAGTTCATGCGGGCCTTGGCCGATGCGGAAAATGCACGCAAGCGCGGTGACAAGGCGCGCCGTGACGCCGAACAATATGGCGGCTCCAAGCTCGCCCGCGATATGCTTCCAGTCTACGATAACATGAAGCGCGCGCTTGAGACGATCACCGACGAACAGAAGGAGGTGTCCTCGGCTCTCATAGAGGGGATCGAGCTGACCATGCGCGAGCTGCTCAACGTGTTCAAGAAACATGGCATCGAGGTTGTCTCGCCGAAGGTGGGCGACAAGTTCGATCCACAAGTGCACGAGGCCATGTTCGAGGCACCCTTGCCCGGCACGGTCTCTGGTGAAATCATCCAGGTTTCCGCCGAAGGCTTCATGCTGCATGATCGCCTTCTGCGCCCGGCCCAGGTTGGCGTCTCTTCAAACGCTGGCTGAAATGAATAAGATCCCCGGAACCCATCCGGGGGTTTTCATTTTCGCTTGGCCTTAAGCTCATAAAGAAGCTGAAGCGCCTCCCGCGGCGTAAGATCATCCGGATGAATGCCATCAAGCACTTCTTCGATCTCGGATGGCCCTTTTGCGTCTGCCGGGCGTGGCGCTGGCGTTGCGGCGAATAAGGGCAGATCATCAATAAGCGCCTTTTGCCCCGATCCTTCCCGCTCACCCTTTTCAAGCGCTTCAAGAACAATCCGTGCCCGCTCGACAACAACGGGCGGCAATCCCGCCAATTGTGCAACCTGCACACCATAGGACCGGTCCGCCGCGCCTTTCTTGACCTCGTGCAGGAAAATGACCTCCCCGTCCCATTCCCGCACGGTCACCGTCGCGTTCTCCACCCCCTCGAGCTTGTCCGAAAGCGCGGTCATCTCGTGATAATGCGTGGCAAAGAGAGCGCGGGAGGCATTGACGTCATGAAGGTGCTCAAGCGTGGCCCAGGCAATCGAAAGCCCGTCATAGGTCGCGGTGCCTCGTCCGATCTCGTCAAGAATAACCAGCGCACGGTCATCTGCTTGGTTGAGAATGGCGGCTGTTTCGACCATCTCGACCATGAAGGTCGATCGTCCCCGCGCAAGATCATCCGAGGCACCAACTCGGCTGAAGAGTTGTGAAACAATCCCGATCTTGGCAGAGGAAGCCGGAACGAAACTCCCCATCTGGGCCAGAAGGGCGATAAGCGCGTTTTGCCGAAGGAAGGTCGACTTACCCGCCATGTTCGGCCCGGTGAGAAGCCAAATGCGCCCTTCTTCCCCGCCGGAAAGATCGCAATCATTGGCTACGAAGGGCGCACCGCCCTGGCGTCTGAGTGCGGCCTCGACAACCGGGTGACGGCCACCTTGAATATGGAAGTCCCGGCTTTCGTCCACGTCGGGGCGACACCAGCTTTCTTCGACGGCCAACCCTGCAAGCGCCGTGGCAAGGTCCATTTCCGCCAAAGCCCGTGACGCTGCGGAAATCGCACCTGACGCCTCGAGAACAGACCCTTTCAAGGCGTCATAGAGCCGCTTTTCGATTTCAAGCGCCCGGTTGCCCGCATTCAGAATCTTGGTCTCCATTTCCGAAAGCGCGACGGTGGTAAAGCGCACCTGGTTCGCCGTGGTCTGGCGATGAATGAAAGTTTCCGAGAAAGGCTCCGAGAGCATCTTCTTGGCATGGGTCGCTGTGGTTTCGATGAAATACCCAAGCACATTGTTGTGCTTGATCTTGAGCGAGGAGATACCGGTTTCCTCGCTGTACTGCGCTTGCATTCCGGCTATGACGCTGCGGCCCTCATCGCGAAGCTCTCGGCTCTCATCAAGTTCGGGATCATAGCCCGGCGCGATGAACCCGCCATCGCGCGCCAAAAGCGGCGGTTCGGCGATAAGTGCCTGGTCCAGCAGGTCGAGCAGTTCTTCATGCCCTCCCAGGGCACGCACTGCACTGGCAAGATCCTCGGGAAGGTCCATTTCCCCAAGCTGTCCAAAAAGCGTCTCGGCCTGTTCAAGCCCGTTTCGGATCGCCGCAAGGTCACGCGGGCCGCCCCGATCCAGTGAAAGGCGCGACAGGGCGCGGTCCAGATCAGGCACTTTGCGCAGCGCTTCGCGCAAATCCTGCGCAACGGCACGATTTTCGACCATGTGGCTCACCGACTCGAGCCGCCGATGCACCACGTCGATTTCCTGGGACGGGCTTGAAACACGTTGCTCCAATAGCCGCGCCCCTCCGGCGGTCACGGTCCGGTCAATCGTCGACAAGAGCGATCCGGCCCGCCCGCCCGAAAGAGCATGTGTCAGCTCAAGATTGCGCCGCGTGGCCGCGTCTATAAGCATAACGCCTCTGGTTGCCTCGCGCTGGGGCGGCTGCAAAAGTGGGAGCTTCCCCTTCTGGGTCATGTCCAGATAGTCGACAATCGCCCCAAGCGCCCCTGTTTCTGGTCGGCTGAAGGCGCCGAAGGCGTCAAGTGATGCCGATTTGAAAAGGCGCGCAACGCGCTTTCCGGCTTCAGACGAGTCAAAAGATCCGCGTGAGAGCGGCGTTATCGGAATGCCCAGATCAGAGACTGTTTCGCCTAAATCCGTCTCTGACCCCTCCGCCACAAGAAGCTCTGACGGGGCGAGCCGGGCCAGTTCTGGCCCAAGGCGTACCGGGGAAACAGGCATGACATGGAGTGCCCCGGTCGAAATATCTGCCCAAGCCAGCGCCGCCTCGTCCCGCACAACGGCATAAGCGGCAAGAAAGTTATGCCGACGCGCATCAAGCAGGGAATCCTCTGTCAGTGTCCCCGGCGTCACAAGCCGCACGACCTCGCGTTTGACAACGGCCTTATAGCCGCGCTTCTTGGCCTCGGCGGGGCTTTCCATCTGTTCACAGACGGCAACGCGAAACCCCTTTCGGATCAGGGTAAGGAAATATCCCTCGGCGGCATGAACGGGTACGCCACACATGGGGATGTCAGCCCCGTCATGTTTGCCCCGTTTTGTCAGGGCAATATCAAGAGCCTCCGCCGCGGCAACTGCGTCGTCAAAGAACATCTCGTAAAAGTCGCCCATGCGATAGAAGAGAAGGGCGTCCGGATACTCGGCCTTGATCTCGAGATATTGCGCCATCATTGGCGTGACGGCTGGCTTGGCTGCGTTCACGTCTGAAATTCCCCCTGTGGTCCGTTTTTCTTAGCAAACCCGATGCGTCCGGCGAAAGGCGAAAGTGTCGCTTTCCCTCCAAGACAGTTGAGGCCTGCGAGCCCTTGCGGTAAGAGGCGCAAACTGTATCGAAGGACGGCGGAAAATGGCGAAATCCAAGATCACAAACGAAGAGGCGCTTGCGTTCCATCTGGAACCGACTCCCGGGAAATTCGAGATCAAGGCCTCCGTGCCGATGACGACCCAGCGTGACCTCTCGCTTGCCTATTCTCCGGGCGTTGCCGTCCCCTGCGAAGCGATCGCCGAAGATCCCTCGACCGCCTATGACTATACCAACAAGGGCAATCTTGTCGCCGTGATCTCCAATGGCACCGCAGTTCTTGGTCTCGGCAATCTTGGTGCGCTGGGCTCCAAGCCGGTGATGGAGGGCAAGGCCGTGCTCTTCAAGCGTTTTGCCGACGTGAACTCGATCGACATCGAGCTTGATACAGAAGACCCGGATGAATTCATCAAGGCGGTCAAACTGATGGGGCCGACCTTCGGCGGCATCAATCTCGAAGATATCAAGGCGCCAGAGTGTTTCATCATCGAGCAGCAGCTCAAGGAGATGATGGACATCCCCGTCTTCCATGACGACCAGCACGGCACCGCCGTGATCTGTGCCGCTGGGCTTCTCAATGCGCTGCATATCTCGGGCAAGAAGATCGAAGACTGCAAGATCGTCCTGAACGGGGCAGGGGCCGCCGGGATCGCATGTATCGAACTTCTTAAATCCATGGGGGCCAAGCACGACAACTGCATCGTCTGCGATACCAAGGGCGTGATCTACCAGGGCCGCACCGAAGGTATGAACCAATGGAAATCCGCCCATGCCGTGAAAACCGACCTGCGCTCCCTTGAAGAGGCGATGGACGGGGCGGATGTGTTCCTTGGCGTGTCCGTCAAAGGCGCGGTGACGCCCGAGATGATTGCCTCGATGGCCGATGATCCGGTCATCTTTGCCATGGCCAACCCCGATCCCGAGATCACCCCGGAAGAAGCCCACGCCGTGCGCGCCGATGCGATCGTTGCAACGGGCCGCTCGGATTACCCGAACCAGGTCAACAACGTGCTGGGTTTTCCCTATCTTTTCCGCGGCGCGCTCGACATTCATGCCCGTGCGATCAATGACGAGATGAAAATCGCCTGTGCCGAGGCGCTCGCCGCGCTCGCCCGTGAGGATGTGCCCGACGAGGTCGCAATGGCCTATGGCCGCAAGCTTGCCTTTGGCCGTGACTACATCATCCCAACCCCCTTCGATCCCCGTCTGATCCACCGGATTCCACCCGCTGTTGCAAGGGCCGGTATGGAAACCGGGGTTGCCCGCCGCCCGATCATCGACATGGACGGCTACGAAGAAAATCTCAAATCCCGCATGGACCCGACAGCCTCGATCCTGCGTGGTCTGAACGCCCGTGCCCGCAACGCACAGGCGCGTATGATCTTTGCCGAAGGCGACGATCCCCGCGTCCTGCGCGCCGCCGTGACCTATCAACGCTCTGGCCTTGGCAAGGCGCTTGTCGTCGGGCGCGAGGATGACGTGAAGGCCAAGCTCGAAGCCGCCGGCCTTGGTGACGCCGTGCGCGAAATCGAGGTGGTCAACGCCAAGAACACCCGCCATCTCGAAACCTATACGGATTTCCTCTACAACCGCCTGCAGCGTAAAGGCTTTGACCGGCACGATGTCTTCAAGATGGCCGCGCGGGATCGGCATGTCTTTGCGTCGCTGATGCTCCAGCATGGCCATGGCGATGGCCTTGTGACCGGTGCGACCCGGAAATCGGCGCATGTGCTTGATCTTATCAACTACGTCTTTGACGCCGATGCCGCGCATGGTGCGGTGGGTGTGACGGCCCTGCTGCACAATGGCCGGATCGTGCTGATCTCTGACACGCTCGTGCATGAATGGCCCGACGAAAACGACCTCGCCAATATCGCCGAGCGTTGCGCCGGCGTGGCGCGCCATATGGGCCTTGAGCCGCGCGTCGCATTCGTGAGCTTCTCGACTTTCGGTTATCCGGTGTCGGAACGGGCCGAGAAAATGCACATCGCGCCCCGCGTTCTCGACCAGCGCGGTGTCGACTTCGAATATGAAGGCGAGATGACCGTGGATGTCGCCCTGAACAAGAAGGCGCAGGAAAACTACCCGTTCCAGCGCCTGACCGGCCCGGCAAACATCCTCGTGGTCCCGGCGCGCCATTCGGCCTCGATCTCGACCAAGCTGATGCAGGAAATGGCAGGGGCAACCGTGATCGGTCCGATCCTGTCCGGTGTCGACAAGCCGATTCAGATCTGTTCAACCGGGTCGACCGCAAATGACATCCTTAACATGGCGATCTTCGCGGCGTGTAAAGTCGGCTGATCCTTCGCGATCTACAGAACATGAAACGGGCCATACCGATGCGGCTGGCCCGTTTTCCTTTTATCAATGACCGATAAACGGGGCGTCCTTCCCCCAAAGCTCTTCGACGCGGTTATCGCGTCCACAGGCTTTGCGATAGCGTTTATAGGCTTCCGCCTGGCTTTTGGGCCCAAAACGCGTCAGGACGAGTTTCGCCCCCTTGTAATAGTCCTGATGATAGTCTTCCGCCTCGTAGAACGCCCCCGCGTTCAGGATGGGCGTGACAACCTTTCGACCAAGCTCGGAAGCAGCGCGGGATTTGGCGCGCTCTGCCGAGGCTTTTTGAGCCGGATTAGAGACGAAAATCGCCGTGCGATAGCTTTCTCCCCGATCACAGAATTGACCGCCCGCATCGGTTGGATCGACGGATCGGAAAAACAAGTCAAGAAGCTGATCCCGCGTTACTACGGAGGTGTTGAACGTGATCCGCACCGCCTCGTAATGCCCGGTGCCCCCGCGGGTGACCTCTTTATAGGTCGGGTTCGCCGTTTTGCCCCCGGTATAGCCGGAGACGGCAGACTGCACGCCTTTCACGGACTCAAAATCGCTCTCTACGCACCAAAAACATCCGCCTGCAACGGTAAGTGTTTCCGTGGCCGCCTCGGCACGTGTGCCATGGGCCAAAAGCCCGAGCACGATAAGGGCGGCAAGGAAAAGGGGCTGAGGTTTTCTCAAACGGTGCATGAAACGGTCCTCCTAAGATGGGCACGAGCATTATCCCGGGGCGCCCGGCGAACAATCCCTTGTAAGGGAATGTCACGTCTTGGTGAGCACAATTTACTGCTTGGCACGCTACGCGCCCCCCTCTAGCGTTCCTCAAAAGAGGAGCGCGCATGGTTGATCACGTCACAACCCATCAAGCCGAGGAAGATGCCCGCAACGAAGAGATCCTGATCTACCTCAATGGCCGGATCGTCCCAAAGGTCGAAGCCGTCATAAGTGTCTACGATTCCGGCTTCATGCTGGGCGATGGCATCTGGGAGGGGCTGCGCCTTTACGATGGGTGCTGGGCATTTCTCAGAGAGCATATGGATCGCCTCTTTGAAGCGGCCAAGGCGATTGACCTCGATATCGGCATGTCCCCCGCTGATATGATACGGGCGCTTGAGGACACCCGCGCCGCCAATGGCATGACGACGGATGCCCACGCCCGCCTGATGGTCACGCGCGGTATCAAGTCCCGTCCTTTTCAACACCCCGGCCTCTCGAAACAGGGGCCAACCGTGACCATCATCATGGAACATTCGCGCCCGTCGATCCCGCGCCCTATTCGCCTTGCGACGGTGCCGCATATTCGCGGCTTGCCGATGACCCAAGACCCCAAGCTCAACTCACATTCCAAACTGAACTGCATCCTCGCCTGCATCGCCGCCGAAAAGGCCGGCGCGGATGAGGGGCTCATGCTCGATGTGAACGGTTTCGTGAACACGACGAACGCCTGCAACTTCTTCATCGTGCGCAAGGGCGAGGTTTGGACCTCGACCGGGGATTACTGCATGAACGGCATCACCCGGCAAAAGGTCATCGACGTCTGCCGCGCCAACGACATCCCTGTGTTCGAGCGGAATTACTCCCTTGTCGATACCTATGGCGCGGACGAGGCCTTCCTGACGGGCACTTTCGGGGCACAGACTCCGGTGAGTGAGATTGATGGCCGTCTGATCGGGAACGGCGAAATGGGGCCGGTGACCAAACGGATACGTGCCCTTTATAAGGATTTGATTGAAAATAGCGCTGGGCCAGTTTGAAAATTCCCACCGACGCAATACCGACGTAATACCGACGTGATACCGAAAGGGGGTTTTGATGAAAATTGCCATGTGGTCCGGCCCGAGAAACCTTTCAACGGCGATGATGTATGCCTTTGGGAACCGCCCTGATTGCGCCGTTGTGGACGAGCCTTTTTATGCTGCCTACCTCTCTATGACGGGCTTGGAGCATCCCATGCGCGACGAGATCATGGCCTCCCAGTTGCAAGACCCTCATGCCGTCATTCAATCCCTTATCGGTGATGTGCCAGAGGGAAAATCTGTTTTTTATCAAAAACATATGGCACAGCACATGATCCCCGGTATCCCCCGAGAATGGATCAAGGGCTGCATCAACGTTTTCCTGATCCGCCATCCGGCCCGCGTCATAGCGAGCTATGCCGCCAAGCGCGAGAACCCGACGCTCGACGACATCGGCTTCCGCCAGCAAGCAGAGCTCTACGACGAGGCGCTTGCCCGGGGTGGAAAACCAGTCGTCATCGACAGCCACGACATCCGCGATCAACCTCGAGACATGCTTGAAAAGATATGTAAATCCATAGGCTTAGAGTTCCAAACCGCCATGCTTTCTTGGCCCGAGGGGGGGCATAAAGACGATGGCGTCTGGGCGTCGCATTGGTATGCAGCCGTTTGGAACTCAACAGGATTTGCCGATGCGGAAGGTCCGCTTCCCGAGGTGCCAGAGACACTTCAGCCTGTCTTGGCCGAGGCCATGCCCTATTATGAGAAACTCAAGGCGGTAAAGCTATAAGCCTCTGAAAACACGCCTATTTGAGGAGGCTCCCAAGCTTCATCGCGACACCCATATCGCCCGAAACCTTGAGCTTTCCCATCATGACTCCCGTCATCGGGTTGAGCTTTCCCGTCAGGAGTTTGACCAGGTTGTCTTGCGAAATGCGGATCGTGCAATCCGTCTCCCGGTCCTCAAGCCCTGCCGTGCCATCGGCCAGAACCAAAACCCCATCATCCCCGCAATCAAACTTCAGAGACCCATCAAACGCTTTGTTTTCAAGCTCTTGCTGCATCTTCGTGACGATTTGTTCAAGCATGTCCAGCCTTTGAAATGAAAAACCCGCCTAAGGGTTAGGCGGGTCTCTGTGATCTCTCAACGGTGACGTCGCAGGAGCCTTAGCCTTTATTGCGCCGATCCCGCATCGCCAGCAACCGAAGCCGCAGCGCATTGAGTTTGATAAAGCCTGCCGCGTCCTTTTGATCATAGGCACCGGCATCGTCCTCGAACGTCACATGTTCTTCGGAATAAAGGGAATTTTCCGACCAGCGACCCACAGTCGAAGCGAGACCTTTGTAGAGGCGAACGCGCACGGTCCCGGAGACGTGCTCTTGCGATTTGTCGATGGCGGCTTGGAGCATCTCGCGTTCAGGGCTATACCAGAACCCGTTATAAATCATCTCGGCATATTGCGGCATAAGCTGATCCTTGAGGTGCATTGCGCCCCGATCCATGGTGATCGACTCGATACCTCGGTGTGCCTCAATCAGGATCGTTCCCCCCGGCGTTTCATAGATACCGCGCGATTTCATACCCACGAACCGTCCTTCGACAAGGTCAAGGCGGCCAATACCGTGCTTCCGCCCATATTCGTTCAAGGCGGTCAGTATGGTTGCCGGGCTCATGGTCTCGCCATTGATGGCGACCGGGTCGCCCTTTTCGAAAGTGATTTCAATGTATTCCGGAGTGTCGGGCGCTTGTTCCGGATGTACGGTGCGCTGATAGACATAATCCGGTGCCATCTCTGCGGGGTCCTCAAGAACCTTGCCCTCAGAGGAGGTATGCAAAAGATTTGCGTCAACCGAAAAGGGCGCTTCGCCCCGTTTGTCCTTGGCGATCGGTATCTGGTTCTGCTCGGCAAAGTCCAAAAGCTTGGTGCGTGAAGTCAGATCCCATTCGCGCCACGGTGCGATCACTTTGATGTCTGGATTGAGGGCATAGGCGGCGAGTTCAAAGCGAACCTGATCGTTGCCCTTGCCGGTCGCACCATGCGCCACGGCATCTGCGCCGGTTTCCTCTGCGATCTCGATCAGGCGTTTGGAAATCAGCGGTCGGGCGATCGAGGTGCCAAGCAGGTAGAGCCCTTCATACTGGGCGTTGGCACGAAACATCGGGAAAACAAAATCGCGGACAAACTCTTCCCGAATATCCTCGATATAGATGTTCTCAGGCTTGATCCCGAGAAGCTCGGCCTTCTTGCGTGCAGGTTCAAGTTCTTCACCCTGACCAAGATCAGCCGTGAACGTGACGACTTCACAGCCATACTCGGTCTGGAGCCATTTGAGAATGATCGAGGTATCAAGGCCGCCGGAATAGGCTAGGACAACTTTCTTGGGCGCGGACATGACTGTTTCCCTTTAAACGTATATCGCAGGCGCGATACCGGGTTTTCAGGGTCAGGGCAAGCAGCGGCGACGGAATCGCCTATGTTTTCGTTGTCCCGTGGTGTTTCTGGCCGGCTCAGTCGGACAAACCTTTCTCAAACGCCTTTTTCGAATCTTCATAGCAGGAAACCAAACTGTCCAAATCGATTGCGGTCACCAGGCCTTCGGACGCGGCCGTTTCGCCAGCTTGGCAGAGAGACAAGAAGCTCTGAAACCCCAAGTTCAGAGCGCTACCCTTCAAAAAATGAAGGTCTGCTGAAAGTGTTTCATCGGATTGTCGAGATTTCAGGCGTTCGATTCCTTCTTCGACTTCTTCAAGAAATATTTCGACGACTTCGCTAAAATCATCCTCTCCGATCTCGGCGCGTAGCTCTGTGATGCGATGCCAGTCAATCATCATAGATCCTTTCTGTTTCAGCAAGCATAGGAGTGGGCCAGTTAATAAAAATGGAACAAATGAAGTCCGCTTTTCCATTTGTTTTGAGGGATTGTTTACGGTCGTCAGGCTACGGTTCGGACATTCGTGCGAGTTCAGCTGGTAGCAAGGGTGTGCTGTGGAACAAGTTTTGGAAGAGCTGCCTCAGGCCAAGGCCGTTTCAAAAGCGATCCACAGGGTGCTTCTTGTGGATGATAGTCGCCTACAACGGCGGATATTGAGCGCTTCTTTGAAACGAGATGGGTACGATGTCATCGAAGCAGACTCTGGAGAAGAGGCGCTTGAAGTGTGCCGCCATGCACCGCCCGATCTTGTACTGAGCGACTGGGTCATGCCGGGCATGGATGGCCTTGAGTTTTGTCGGCGGTTCAGGATGCTGTCGGGGGATCACTATGGTTATTTCATTCTGCTCACATCCAAGAGTGAGAAAACCGAAGTCGTGAAGGGACTCGAAAGCGGGGCAGATGATTTTCTAAGCAAGCCGGTGAATGCGCATGAGCTTCGTGCGCGCATCAATGCTGGCGATCGTATCTTGAAAATGCAACGTGAGCTTACCCACAAAAACCGCGTCATTACAGATACTCTTGAAGAGTTGCGGCGCCTTTATGACTCGCTCGACAATGATCTTATCGAAGCAAAGAAGCTTCAACAGTCTCTAGTGAGAGAACGCTATAGAGATTTCGGGACCGGAGCGGCCTCGTTGATGCTGCATTCCAGCGGTCATGTCGGAGGGGATCTTGTTGGGCATTATCGAATTAGCGACCACAGGATCGGCCTTTACGCAATTGACGTGTCTGGACATGGGGTAAGTTCGGCGCTCGTGACCGCCCGGCTTGCGGGGTATTTGTCGTCATCTTCCCCTGAGCAGAACATCGCACTCAAAGCCTTGCCGGATGGCGGGCATACGTATCTTTCGCCTGCCGAAGTTGTATCATACCTGAACAACATCGTGTTTTCCGAGATGGAAACAGAGCACTACTTCACGATGCTACTGGCGGTGATTGACCTCCAGACAGGAGCGGTCCAGCTTGCACAAGCTGGTCACCCTCACCCGATCCTTCTTCGGCATGGAGGCAAGATAGAAAAGATAGGGAGCGGCGGATTTCCTGTCGGACTCATAGAGGGCGCTCAATTTGAAGAATTCGAAACGAAATTGAACATCGGTGAGAGGTTGCTCATTCTCTCCGATGGTGTGATCGAATGTCCGGACCAGGACGGTGAGTTGCTCGGTGATGAGGGCTTGGAAAATCTATTGACCGACCTCTACAAGCAGCCCACGGAAACCTTGCTCGAAACGCTGCATTGGCGCCTTGACGCCTTGACTGATGGCGCAGGGCTGCCAGACGATGTGTCGGGTATCCTTTTCGAATACAGAGGCCCGTGGCTCTAGCCAGCGATCATTTTTGCAAAATGGCGATCACCCGAGTTTCCCAAATAGTGCTGCGCGTCTGCAATGGCCATCCAATGTGCAGAATGAAGCGGTTCTGTCGGTGTGCCGAGACGTTGGCCGGGTTGAGCAAGGTAAATTGTGCATAGCTTTTCCGCCCAGAGATCATATTCGGGCATGTATACAAAACGTCGAAATGCCCCGAGACGCCGAGGGCGCGAAATCGTCCAGCCAGTTTCCTCATATACTTCTCTGTACAAAGCGCCGAGAGGTGATTCGCCAGGGTCAATACCTCCACCTGGGAGCTGAAACTCTGGCGCTGGCTCCTGTTGAAACGTGAGGAGCAGGCTATCCTCTCGTCGGATAAGGGCATAAACGCCTGGGCGCAGGGAGTAATTTTTATCCCTCCGAGGAGGGTGTCCAAATCGGCGGATCACGTTTGTCTCTTTCCTGTTCGCCTTGTGGGCTACTTGTTGAAGAGGTATGGCAAGAAAAAGCTTCTGAGGAAACCAATGACTCTTGGAAACAAAATCGCTTGGGACGACACGGTTCTCCCTTTCCAACTTGACCGATCGGATATTCGTGGGCGGGTTGCTCGCCTTGACGGTGTTCTTGAAGGCGTTTTGAAACAGCACGCTTACCCACCGCAAGTCGAAGCGCTTGTCGCGGAGATGACGCTTTTGACTGCGTTGATAGGTCAGACTATCAAGCTGCGCTGGAAACTCTCGCTTCAACTTCAATCAAACGGGCCAGTGCGCATGATCGCCACGGATTACTATGGTCCAGAGAAAGAAGGCGAAGCGGCGCGTATCCGCGCATATGCGAGCTTTGATGAAGACAGACTGACCGATGGAGAGCCCTTCGCTCAGGTGGGAAATGGTTATTTTGCGATCTTGATTGACCAAGGCAGGGGCATGTCCCCCTACCAAGGCATTTCGCCCTTGGCTGGTGGCTCTATCAAGGCCTGTGCCGAAGCCTATTTTGCCCAGTCCGAACAGCTTGCTACGCGGTTCGCGCTTCGGTTCGGGAAATCCCAAGAACCGGGATCTCCGGAGCATTGGCGTGCAGGGGGCATCATGCTTCAACATATGCCCAAAGCATCTCCCAGTGTCGCTGGGGATGGTGGCAGTGGTGAGGCCGGGCTGCTTTTGGCGGCGGATATCCTTGAGGGTGATGACGAAGAGAATTGGAACCGCGCCAATATCCTTCTCGATTCCGTAGAAGATCTTGAAATGATCGGACCATCCGTGGCTCCAACCCAACTCTTGTTGCGCCTGTTTCACGAAGAAGCGCCAAGGGTCTACGATGCTCAGCCCGTTAAATTCGGATGCACTTGCTCAGAAGATCGGGTTCGTCAGAGTTTGTCGATCTATTCGGCCAAGGATATTGAGAAAATGACGACACCCGAAGGCCGGGTGACCGCTGATTGCCAATTCTGTGGCGCGCATTACTCTCTTGATCCGAAAACAGTGGGGTTCGAAGCACGAGAGGCAAAGGGTGATTGAAGTCAAAAACCGTCTTGTTCAAGCCTTGGCGTGTAAAAGCGGTGCGTCTTCTGATTTCGATCTAAACCCGGATATTGTTTTACCCCAGCACCGCAGTTTGAGGGCGGCAGGCGTTTTGGTTGCTGTCGAACTATTGAATGATGTGCCTCATGTAATCCTGACTAAAAGGGCGTCACATCTTAAGCATCATCCTGGCCAGATTGCGTTTCCCGGAGGAAAGCAAGATGAAGGCGACCCGGACGTAACGGCGGCTGCGCTGCGTGAAGCTTGGGAAGAAATCTCACTCCCTCCTGAAAATGTCGAAGTTCTGGGCCTCTTGCCTCCACACGAAACCGTCACCAGCTTTCTGGTGACCCCCGTGATCGGCTTGATAAAGGCGCCTTTCGTTGATCGCCCTGAGGTGGGCGAAGTGGAAGAGATATTTCGAGTCCCCCTCCAACATGTTGCGGATAGCAGGTTCTATTCCACCCAATCTCGACGCTGGCGTGGGCGCCAACGTCATTATTTTACCGTCCCGTTCGGACCCTATTATATCTGGGGAGCGACCGCGCGCATATTGCGGGGGCTTGCCGAAAGGATGGAACGGTGACGCGTGTAGCAGGAACATGGCTTGAGAACGCGGATACGCAACGTGTTTGCGCCATGCTGACCGAAAACGGATTTCAGGCTCTGTTTGTCGGAGGATGTGTGCGCAATGCGCTTTACAATATGGACGTAAACGACATTGACATTGCTACGAATGCGCATCCTGAAAAAGTCCTTGAGTTAGCAAAGGCGGCAGGTCTGCGCGCGGTTCCCACGGGGATTGACCACGGAACGATTACCGTTTTGGCCAACCATGAGCCGCACGAGATCACGACATTTCGCAAGGATGTTGAAACGGATGGCCGTCGAGCTGTTGTGGCCTTTTCCGAAAAGGTAGAAGATGACGCCCGTCGCAGAGACTTTACCATGAACGCAATCTATGCCCAGCCAAGCGGAGAGATTGTAGACCCTCTTGGTGGGTTAGACGATCTTTGGGCGCGCCGGGTGCGTTTCATTGATGACGCAACCCAGAGAATTCGCGAGGACTATCTAAGAATTCTTCGCTTTTTCAGATTTCATGCATTTTATGGCGACCCAAATCAAGGGATGGATGCCGAGGCCCTCGCCGCTATTTCAGAACACGCCTCCGGAATCGAGATGCTCTCAAACGAGAGGATTGGGGCAGAGATGATCAAGCTCTTGTCGGCTCCGAATCCGGCACCATCCGTCGCCGCCATGCAGGTGAGTGGTGCGCTGGGGTGGGTCTTTCCGGGGGCAGATGATCGCGCGCTGGCGCCTTTGGTCCATCTTGAGAAGACTATCGGCGTATGTCCGGATGCGGTGCGTCGGCTTGCGGCTCTTGGTGGAGAGAACGTGGCTGAGGCGCTTCGGTTGTCGAAAAAGGTGTCAAGGAAACTAGACAATCTTAAGAACGGCGTCGAAAGCACGGCAAGCCCGGCGGAACTCGGATACCGTATCGGCCTGGAAGAAGGGCTGTCAGTGGTCCTTTTGCGGGCAGCGTTGTTTGAAACACCTATACCAGAAGACTCTGCCCTTGATGTCGTGCGAGGGACTCAAGCTGTTTTCCCAGTGAAGCCATCAGACCTTATGCCTGCATTCGAAGGCGCTGCACTAGGTCAGGAACTAAAGCGGTTGGAGACGCTATGGGTGAAGTCAGATTTCACCCTCGGAAAAGCGGATATTCTTGCGACCGGAAGGGAAAGTTGATGCGGGAATTCGTCATTGAGAGGCTTGGGCATCAAGGTGATGGAATCGCGCCAGGCCCAGTTTATGCGTTTCAGACCTTGCCGGGAGAAAAGGTCATCGGCGATCTTGATAGAAATCGTTTGAGCGCGATCAGAATTGTGACGCCTTCGTCCAATCGTGTGCGCCCACCTTGTCGGCATTTCAAAACATGCGGTGGCTGTCAGATGCAACATGCGAGTGATGAATTTGTGGCTCTCTGGAAAACCGAGATTGTTGCAAAAGCACTTGCGGCCCATGGGGTTGAGGCCGATCTTCTACCTGTCAAAACATCACCCCCCAGATCACGCAGACGTATCGTCCTTTCCGCAAGGCGGACCAAGAAAGGCGCGACGGCCGGTTTTCATCAGCGTGGCAGCGATGTCATCGTCGAAATACAGGACTGTCATCTCATGCATGCAGATTTGCTGGTGGCAGTAGACGTTGCCAAACGGCTGGCGATCGTTGGTGCAAGTCGTAAAGCAGAATTGTCTGTTACGGTGATGCTTTCAGCTTCGGGTTTGGACATCGCCGTCACGGGAGGCAAAGAGTTGGATGGGTCACTGAACATCCAGCTCGCGCAAGAGGCAGAACAAGCCAATCTGGCACGGCTATCGTGGGGAGATGAAGTGGTTGTGACGAGGTTCCAGCCAGAGCAAACATTTGGCACTGCAAAAGTTGTTCCGCCTGCGGGCGCATTCTTGCAAGCCACCCTTGAAGGTGAGGCGGCGCTGGTTCGGGCCGTGTCAGATGCGGTTGGGATGGAGGGAAAGCGCGGTATTGATCTGTTTGCAGGTTGCGGAACTTTCACGCTCCCGCTCGCAGAGATGTTTGAAATGCATGGTGTTGAGGGCGAACCCGAGATGTTGCATTCTCTGGATCAGGGTTGGCGGAAAGCGCAGGGATTGAAGCGCGTCACGACTGAAACGCGGGATCTTTTTCTTAATCCGGTTCTGGCGGAAGACCTGAACTATGATTTTGCGGTGATTGATCCCCCACGTGCAGGTGCGGAGGCGCAGGTGCGTGAGCTTGCACAAACCGATTTGCCCTGTATCGCGTTTGTATCCTGCAATCCGGTGACTTTTGCTCGGGATGCCGAGATTCTTTGCAAGGCAGGCTATACGTTAGATTGGGTACAAGTCGTGGACCAGTTCCGTTGGTCCATTCATGTTGAGCTTGCCGCGAAGTTTTCTCGTCGCTAGCAGGCGCACGAGGATGGGCGGACAGGCTAGAAGGAATTTATCATGTTGCGACTCGCAGCCGCTTTGATGTTGATGCTCGCGTTGATTGGTCTCAGCGGGTGTGCTTCGAAATTCAAGGTTTACAATGGCCCGGAAGTTACCCGTATCCTAGTCTACAAAGAGAACCGAAAAATGTATCTGATGCATCACGAAGAAGTGCTTGCATCATATGATATCGGGCTTGGTTTCGCACCGGTTGGCAGCAAAGAAGTCGAGGGTGACGGCAAGACACCAGAAGGTGACTACGTAATTGATCGCCGCAATCCCAACAGCGAGTTCCACTTGTCGATTGGGGTCTCTTACCCGAACGAAGAAGACACGAAAAACGCAGAGTTGCTCGGCGAGAAGCCGGGAGGAGACATTTTCATCCACGGTCGCCCGTGGAAATACCGCGATGGCGGACAAGATTGGACAGCGGGCTGTATTGCTGTCACGAACAAAGAAATCGAAGACATCTACGCGATGGTCCGTGACGGAACTGAGATATCAATCTACCCGTGAACCATCGGCGCGGCATCTGAGCGACCGGTGACAAGTGTCCACCAAATCTTGCCGCTTGCCTCTTGGAACCATGCAAAACCGATCTCTTGCGCTTCGCCATTCATAATGATGGTGCGCGTGTCTTCTTGTGCGAGCCAGGCTTCAAGTGTCTGCAACTCGCTCTCATAGGTCTCGGAGATATTTTCACCAAGAAAACGTCCCTCATATCCAACACGTTTCACACGCTGTATCGGAGATGATCCGTCCGAACCAAAGTGCCATGGGCGGTTTTGGATCGACATGTCGCGAGCATGGGTGGCCGCCGCCGCGTTGAGTTTTGCATTGAACTTGAGGGGCGCTACGCCTGCCGCCTGTCGCAGGGCATTGATTGAGTCCAGAACACGGTATTGAATTTTGGCCGTGTTGTTGGACGAGATGCGATACTGGCTCGCTCCTGAATAGCCTCCTGTGCCGGTATCGCATCCGGCGAGCACAAAAATGGAAGCAAACACAATGGCTATCAGTCGCGTCATATCTATCCCACCACACTACTTTGAAGTCTCGTCTACCCTAGCCAGCGTTGCTTTGAAAACCCACATAAGCGTGACTTTGCCAAATGTGGCGTGTTTGAATTGCGACTGAGGCTTTCTCGCAATATCGTGCTTACAGTATGCGAACCTGAGATCAGCTGAGGAACTCAATGACTATCAATTCAAATGATCGTCTTGGCCGCCGCGCTTTCCTGGCAACGGGCGCCGCCTTTCTTAGTACACCAGCGATCGCTCAGACTGGCAGCTCGACAACCGAAGTAGAGCGTGACTTGAGTGAGGCTGTTGTCCGTAATATTTCCAGCTTCCGGTCCTTGGACTGGCAGCCTTATTTTTCGTCGCTTCGAAACGGTGCGATCTTGGTTGATGTCACCTCGCGTGCGCTGCACTATTGGTCGGCTGACGGGGAGACTTATAAGCTTTATCCGTCTTCTGTGCCACTGACAGAAGATTTGACACGCCTCGGTCGAACACGTGTCGTTCGTAAGGTGGAAGGTCCGAGTTGGCGACCAACGCCCGCAATGCAGAAACGCAACCCGGAGTGGCCAGACTATGTTCCTCCGGGCCCGGACAATCCGCTCGGGACTCATGCGCTGTACCTTGGGTGGACATATTATCGCATCCACGGAACGCATGACACGCGAAAGATCGGTCGGCGGTCTTCCAACGGATGCATCGGCCTTTATAATGAACACATCTCGGAACTGTTCGGGATGGCAAAAGTTGGAACGCAAGTGTTGCTAATTTGACGACATTTTGTCTTTCGCGCGGCCCTTCTATGTATCTTAGGTTTGCATTTGCAGCGCATTGCTGTTTACAAAAAGACACGAGGTAAGTCTTGGGTGCTTGTCGTCGTCCTCAAACTGTGACGGCAAGCTTATTTCTGGAGGATAACATGAAAAAACTCGTTCTCGCTGCTGCACTGACCGCCGCCGCTTCGACCGCTTATGCTGGTTCGATGGCAGACGCCGTTGTTGAGCCGCCGGTTGTGGAAGAAGCAGCAAGCTCCTCGAGCTCGGCTGTTTGGGTTCCGCTCCTGCTGATTGCTCTCGTGGCAGCAGCTGCATCGTAATCCAACGATTCAGTTAAAAATGGAAAAGGCGGAGCATTTGCTCCGCCTTTTTCGTTTGCGCCAAGATGATGACATAACTTAGTCAAGCCAACCCTTCAGATTATCCTGAATGATTTCCGACAGTGCCTTGATATGATCTGCTTGGTCATTGAGGCAAGGAATGTACGTGAACTCTTCGCCACCTGCTTCTTCAAAACTTTCTTTGATTTCTTCATTGATTTCTTCAAGAGTTTCAATGCAGTCCGCAGAAAAGGCAGGCGCGGCAACAGCAATACGTTTCTTGCCTTCCTCTTTGGCGATTCGTGCAACCTCATCAACCGTGTAGGGCCGAAGCCAATCTTCTGGTCCAAATTGAGACTGGAAGGTTGTGCGGAGTTCGGCTTTGTCCCAGCCTAGACGCTCCTGCACGAGCCGTGTCGTTTTCTGACACTGGCAGTGATACGGATCACCTTCCATGAGATATCGCTTTGGCATGCCATGGTAAGACATGATGAGAAGGTCGGGTCGATTCTCGATGTTTTCATATGCGCGTTCAATCGATTTGGCCAAGGCGTCGATATAAACAGGACTATCAAAATAGGCGGGAACCGTTCGAACCGACGGTTGCCATTTTTCTTCCATCAGCGCCCGGAAAAATTGATCGTTCGCAGTCGCTGAAGTGGCGCCTGCATATTGCGGATAAAGTGGAAAGAACACGATACGTTCACAGCCGGCATTTACCATCTCACGCACTTTGGATTTGGTTGAGGGATTGCCATACCGCATGCAAAAATCAACGATGACCTGATCGCCATAACGATCATGCATGGCTTCGGCGATCTTGGCGGTTTGATCCTTTGTGATAATCATAAGCGGGCTTTCATCCCGTTCGTGGTTCCAAATCGATTTGTACGCTTCACCGCTTGAAAACGGTCGTTTTGTCAGGATGATTGCCTGAAGGATAGGCTGCCACTTCCAAGCGGGATAATCGATGACACGTTTGTCTGAGAGAAACTCGCCAAGATACCGACGCATTGGCCAGTATGTGTAGGAATCCGGAGTGCCCAGGTTGGCCAGCAAGATACCGGTTTTCCCTCGTGCAACTTTGGGGTGGTCGGCGGGGCTGTGTTCGGGGCGGGTCGCGTTGGCTTCCATGCGTTGATCCTTCGTTTTGAGCGGCTTTCGAGACCTAGCGCACAGATATCTTCTGTCAATCCTTCAAAGGCTGCTCTGCGACTCCAAGAGCATCTGCGAGTTTTTGTTGAGCACTCCCTGGCCGGAGGGGTTTGGGTTGGCTCTCGTCAGGCGCCCAGCCGGTCAAAAACAGCAATTCGAATGTTGCTGGTATTCGCCCCGCGTCCATGAATGAGTGTGTGTAGATCTCAGAGGCGCGAATAAAGACGTCCCTCCTTGAGAAGTGGCGCGCCCTATGTGTCAAGGCATTGCTCTCGCCCATGTCCCGCAGTTCGCGATACAGATGCCACGGGGTTTCGTATGTTACCCTTAGCGGCACTGTATCGACGACGGGAAGCGCTAAACCACCTCTCTGCAACACTGCACCAAGGTCGCGTATCTCGGCCATCGGCGCCACACGAGGTGACATTCCACCGCGGATTTCGGTTTCCGCTTCGGCTAGGGATGCCCGCAGTTCATGGAGCGTTTGACCTCCGAAAGTCACGCACATGAACAGCCCATTATTCTCCAATGCACGACGGCATTGAATGATCTGGCCTACCGGGTCGTTCGTCCAGTGCAGACAGAGCGCATGGATAACAAGATCATGACCTGCTTCTTCAAGGCTCAGTGTCTCTTCGTCAGGCACTAAATGCGCATTGGGTGCGAGTCTTTCCCAAATTTCCGGAAACGGGGTAACAATCGCGACTTTTGTAAAGGCTTTGTTTACCAAGGTGAGGCGATCCTGAACCTCTTCCAAAGCAGCGGTTTGCAGGAAAAGGCTTTCTCTATCTTGGGCGCGACGCCTTTGGCGCGTCAACGCTATACGATCCGTCATCTGGGGCACACTGCTCATGCAAGAGACAATAGGGCCATGCTCGACAAGTTTCAAACGACGCTTCAACTCCTTTTTCCTCCCAGATGCGTGGGATGCGGCGATCTTGTAGAAAGTGATTTTGGCCTCTGCGGATCGTGTTGGCGCGAAACACCATTCGTAGGTGGTTTGGTTTGTGAAAAATGCGGGGTGCCCATTCATGGTGATGAAAAGCAAGCACCTGTGCTGTGTGATGATTGTCTGCGGTATGAGCGTCCGTGGAGCAAGGGGCGCACGGCGATGCTTTATCGCGACAATGGCCGCAGGCTCGTTCTTGCCATAAAACATGGAGACCGACATGATATCGTGCGTCCGGCGGCGCGCTGGCTCGCCTTAGCCAGCAAACCGTTGCTGGAGAAAATCGAAGGCGACGTTACTATCGCACCCATACCGCTCCATCGCACTCGGTTGTTCAGGCGCCGCTTCAATCAATCGGCGTTGCTCGCTCGGGCGCTGGCGAGAAACCTTAACCAGCCCGTCTGTCTTGATCTATTCCAAAGACCGATTGTTGGCGGGAGCATGCGGGGCTTGGACCATGGCGAGAGATTCTCGAAAATGCAGGGGGCCATGATCGTTAAACCCAAACGAGAAGACATGCTCAGGAACAGAACGGTGTTGATTGTTGACGATGTCATGACGTCGGGAGCGACACTTTCGGCGGCAACGCTAGCTGCTATTGAAGCCGGTGCAAAAGATGTTCGGACCCTAACACTGGCGCGTGTTGCAAAGAATGACTAATTCCCTGACAACCGATATTGTACAGTCCGAGGAATGAGCCATGAAAGATGTCGAAATATATACGAGCCCTCTCTGCGGGTTTTGCCATGCAGCCAAGCGATTGCTGACCAGTAAAGGCGTCGAGTTTCAGGAAATTGATGTATCACGCGCTCCTGAGCGCAAGCCTGAAATGATCCAGCGCGCGAATGGCGGGCGCACCGTTCCACAGATTTTTGTTGGGGATGTGCATGTCGGTGGGTGTGACGAACTCTATGCACTGGAGCGCGAAGGCAAGCTGGATCAGCTTCTGGCATCGTAGAAACACATGCGCGCAGCTCTTCTTCAACTAACAGCATCAGACGATCCGGCGCAAAATCTTGTCGCCGTTCGGGAGATGATACGCGAAGCGACCGAGAATGGGGCGAATGTCGTTTGCACTCCGGAAGTTACAAATTGCTTATCGACCAGCCGCTCACACCAGAATGCTGTTCTGTGCCAAGAAGCAGATGATCCAACCTTGGCGGGTCTGTGTGACGCTGCGAAGACATATGAAACGTGGGTATTCGCTGGGTCTTTGGCACTCAAGACTCGTGATGAGGACGGTCGTTTTGCCAACCGTTCGTTCGTGATTAGCGCCACCGGTGAGGTGGTTGCGCGCTACGACAAGATTCACATGTTCGATGTTGACGTAAGCGAAGAGGAAACCTACCGAGAATCCGATGGATACCGCCCGGGCAAACGGGCCGAGATCGTCGAAACGCCTTTTGGCTGCTTTGGGCTTAGCATCTGTTACGATGTGCGATTTCCTCATCTGTATCGGTCTTTGGCGAAGGCAGGTGCCGAAGTTCTTTTGATTCCGGCGGCCTTTTCGCATGTGACAGGTGATGCGCATTGGCATACACTTTTGCAGGCACGCGCTATCGAAACCGGATGTTTTGTTGTCGCGGCTGCGCAAACCGGGACGCATCCTGCATCACGCGGTGCATCACGAACGACCTACGGTCATAGTCTTGTCGTCGCACCTTGGGGAGAGATCCTTGCCGATGGGGGTACAGAACCGGGTATAACCTATGTGGATATTGATCTCAGAGAAGTAGAGCGCGCGCGTCGCCGAGTACCTTCGTTGAGCCATGACCGGAGTTTCGAGGGCCCCTGAATGAACGACGCCAATGCGCTAGCCATTTCTCTTTTCGGCGAAATCTTAATGTCTGAACAGCTTGCACGATCGCGCCTGTCACGGGCGCTACCAAAGGGTATGGAGCTTTCGCACTTTTCTGTTTTGAATCATCTTGCCCCTCCGGGAGCAGAGCGTAGTCCAGCGCAGCTTGCCAAGACATTCCATGTTACACGGGGTGCCATGACGAACACCCTGAGTAAACTTGAGCTCGCCGGCTATATCCATGTGCGCCCTGATTGGGACGACGCCCGCCGTAAGATTGTAGGTATCAGCCCCGCTGGCAGGCGCGCTCGCGATGAAGCCTTGGTGGGAATCGCGCCTGTCATTACCGAAATCGTTGATGAAATCGGAGAAGAACGCGTACGCGCAGCCCTTCCGATTCTTAGAGAGCTGCGTATTCGGCTTAATCAGCCGGAGTGAATGTTAGGCCGGCTTTGTGCTGGCCGTGACATAGTTCACGCTTAAATCCCTATCGGAAATCGACCAAGACCAAGTCACCGGGTTGAACACCATGCCTTTGCGGTCGACCGGGGACAGCCCTGACTTTTCCAGTAAGCTATAGAGTTCATCCGGCGTGATGAACTTTTGCCATTCGTGGGTTCCTTTCGGAAGCCAACGCATAATGTATTCAGCACCAAGAATGGCGACAGCAAAGCTTTTGGCGTTGCGGTTGATCGTCGAACAGATGTGCAGTCCTTTAGGTTTCAAAAGGGCCTGACATGCCGTGAGATAAGAAAGCGGATCGGCTACGTGTTCCACAACTTCCATGTTAAGTATGACGTCAAAACTTTCACCATCGTCTGCCAAGGCTTCGGCTGTTGTGTGGCGATAGTCGATGTCCAGTTCAGATTGTGCGGCGTGAACTTGGGCCACGGGAATATTTCCGCCAGCCGCATCCGCACCCACAACCGTTGCGCCAAGACGTGCCATAGGTTCGCTTAGCAGCCCGCCGCCGCAACCTATATCTAGGAGGCGAAGGCCCTCAAAAGGATTTGGCGCTGCCAGATCTCGGTCGAATTCAGCGGCGATTTGTTTTGTAATATAGTCAAGGCGGCATGGGTTGAGCATGTGCAGAGGCTTGAACTTCCCGTGCGGATTCCACCATTCAGCGGCCATCGCTTCGAACTTTGCAACTTCCGCGGGGTCGACAGTCGTTTGAGACGGTTGCATTCTGAACTCCATGTGCTCATGTGGGCCGCCCAATTTATATAGGACGGAAATGGACAAAAACTCGGGCCAAAAGCGCGCAGTGCATTACCTCTATCCCCCGGTCGAGCCCTTTGACCAGAGGATGCTTGATATGGGCGACGGTCATCGAGTCTATTTTGAACAATCTGGAAATCCAGAGGGACTCCCTGTCTTGGTGGTGCATGGAGGACCGGGCGGCGGCAGCAGCCCAGCAATGCGCCGCTACTTTGATCCAACCGTTTTCCGGATTGTTCTTTTCGATCAGCGTGGCTGTGGCAAATCGAGGCCTCACGCTGAGATTGAAAACAACACGACTTGGCATCTGGTTGCAGATATGGAGCGTATTCGTGAAGAGATCGGGATCGACAGGTGGATTGTGTTCGGGGGCAGCTGGGGTGCGACACTGTCGCTTCTCTATGCTCAGGCCCATCCGGAGCGGGTGATCCATATCGTTTTGAGGGGCGTTTTCCTTATGCAGCAGTCCGAGCTGGACTGGTTCTATGCAGGAGGTGCAGGAAAATTTTGGCCTGAACCCTGGGAAAGGTTTGTTTCCCTTATACCGGAAGCGGAGCGTGAGGATTTAATCGAAGCCTATGCGCAGCGGTTATTTTGCGGTGATAGATCAACTGAAATTCGTTTTGCCCAAGCTTGGGCAAAATGGGAAAATGCGCTCGCTTCGGTGCACTCTGCCGGCTATGGCGGAGATGTGCCTCCGGAATATGCTCGGGCGTTTTCGCGTCTTGAGAACCATTACTTTCGCAACGCTGGTTTTTTGCGGGAGGATGGGCAGATATTGAAAGACATGGAGAAGATCAAGCATATCCCCGGAGCTATCGTGCAAGGGCGCTATGATATGATTTGCCCGCCCCATACGGCATACGCGCTTGCACAGAACTGGCCGATGGCGGATTTGAGAATGGTTCGAAACGCGGGCCATGCGTTGTCCGAACCCGGGATAAGTGCGGAACTCGTAAGAGTCATGGATCAAATAGGGCTTTCGAAAAACTCATAAAATCAAAATATTTCAATGGCTTATATTTTTTCAGATAAACTGTTTACAGGGGCGCTACACCCGTTACCCTTAAGGGAAAGAGAAAAACAACAGGTGAGGGTCCGTGGCCTCAATCTTCAAAATTATCGCTCAACGTCTCGCGCTGGGCGTTCTGACGATGTTTGTCGTCTCGATCGTGATCTTCACGGCGGTCAATCTTCTACCTGGCGACTTTGCTGAAGCGATTCTTGGCCAAGGTGCGACACCAGAAGCTGTTGAGGCGATCCGTCGCGACCTTGGTCTCAACGAACATCCGGTCAAAAGATACCTGACCTGGCTCACAGGGGCTCTGCAAGGTGATCTTGGGAATAGTTTTGCTCAGGCGAACTTTGCAGCTTTTGTTGGATCTGATGCAGGGTCCGGCATGTCTTCGGTCGCACGACAGATCGCGCCACGTTTTGAAAACACCATGTTTCTTGCCGGAGTAACTGCGCTCTTCGCGGTGCCGGTATCTTTGACGCTGGGTGTGCTTGCTGCGCTTTACCGAAACTCAATCTTTGACCGCGTCACCAATATCATGACGTTGTCGTCCATTTCTTCGCCGGAGTTCTTCCTTGCCTACGTCCTGATCCTTTTCTTGGCTGTGATGAACCCAATATTGCCGTCGCTTTCTAACATCTATGAAGGCATGGCATTCAGTGAGCGGTTCATAAAGACGCTGCTACCGGCGCTGACGCTGACGCTTGTTGTGACGGCACATATGATGCGCATGACCCGCGCGGCAATTATCAACCTGCTCGCGTCGCCTTATATCGAGATGGCGCGCCTCAAGGGTGTTTCGCCTCTTCGCATTATCGTCAAACATGCCCTACCCAATGCTCTGGCACCTATCATTAACGTGATCGCCCTGAACCTTGCCTACCTTATCACGGGTGTTGTGGTGGTAGAGGTCGTGTTCGTCTATCCGGGGATCGGCCAGTTGTTTGTGGACAGTGTCAAGATTCGTGACATCCCGGTGGTTCAGGCTTGCTGCCTGATATTTGCGGGCGCATATATCCTGCTGAATCTGACGGCGGATGTGCTTTCTATCTTGTCCAACCCGAGACTGAGGCATCCCAAATGAATACCTTGATGCCACTTTTCCTATCCGTAGCTGGGTTGCTTATTGGCGGTTGGATCTTCCGATTTCTTGGTCAGAAGTTGACAGGGAACAAACCCTTCTTCCGAGATATGGGTCTTGGTGTCGCGTTTGGCTACGCGTTAGGAGCCCTGGTTTTGCTTTGGTTGGTTTGGGCGTATAGCCAATCACACTCGAGCGATACCGCGACGGCAAACAAGTTCTTCTTCCTGGGAAAAGCAGTGGAAGGTTTTCTTCTGTTTTCCGTCGCTGCTTTCCTCTTCCGCTTGCTTGGCCGTAATGTTGGCCCTGACGCATCCCGAAAGGTCTTTCGTTCAATGCCGCTCACGGCGAGCTTTGGCGTCATGATGATCCTGATCTATGCTTTCGTGTCGATTTTTGCTGCTTGGCTCGCACCTTACGGACAGGAAGAAATTCTATCTTCCGCAAATATCGTACCAGGCGGAAACCCGGCCATCGGTGGTAATCCTGACTTCCCTCTTGGGACGGATCAAATTGGTCGGGACATCATGTCTCGCTTGATTTATGGGGCGCAGAATACCGTCGGAATCGCCTTTGCCACGACATGTCTCGCGTTCATTATTGGTGGAACTTTGGGCTTCTTGGCAGCAACGCTACAAGGATGGCTTGATCAACTTCTGTCACGCGGTGTTGATGTTCTCATGGCCATTCCGTCTTTGATTTTTGCCCTTCTTCTAATGACGATTGCGAGCGCTTGGGCCGGTTCTGAAAAGGGCCTTCTCACGTATTACATGGTGCTCATTATCGCTGTGATTGACTCCACGCGCGTGTTCCGGCTGGCCCGTGCGGTGGGTCTCAACATCGTGGTGATGGATTACATCGAGGCGGCAAAGCTTCGCGGCGAGGGTTTGCCATACCTCATCTTTCGCGAGATTTTGCCGAATGCTTACGCGCCGCTTCTCGCTGAGTTCGGATTGCGCTTCTGCTTTGTCTTCCTAACCATTGCCTCTCTGTCGTTCCTTGGGGTCGGTATCCAACCCCCTATGGCGGATTGGGGCACAATGGTTCGGGATCTCGCGCAGTTCATCAATTTTGCAAGCTTTGCACCTCAAGTTGCCAGCGCGCCTCTGCTTGCTGCTGGAGCGATTGCTCTTCTGACGGTTGCAGTGAATTTCGTTGTGGATTGGATGCTCCACAAATCTTCTGGCCTGAAGGAATGAGGAGTATGGCTGAAAAACTGCTCAAAGTCCGTGACCTTAAGATTGAAGGCCGTAGCGACGAAACATGGTTACCCATTGTGAATGGCATTGATCTGGATCTGCACAAGGGCGAGGTTCTCGGCTTGATTGGTGAGTCCGGCGCAGGCAAATCGACGGTAGGCTTGGCCGCCATGGGATTTGTCCGGGATGGGTGCCGGATATCTGCGGGGAGCGTTGAATTTGATGGCACTGATCTTGTTCAGGCTGCGGCCAGAACCAAGCGTGACCTGCTTGGCCGAAGAATTGCCTATGTCGCGCAATCTGCCGCTGCGAGCTTCAATCCGGCGCATCGGTTGATTGACCAGCACACAGAGGCCCCCGTTCAGCATGGTGTCATGTCTCGCAGTGAGAGCGCGGCAGATGGGATCGAACTCTATCGAAAGCTCAGATTGCCAAACCCGGATGAGATTGGGTTCCGTTACCCGCACCAGGTTTCCGGGGGCCAACTACAGCGTGCGATGACTGCAATGGCTATGTCTTGTCGCCCGGATTTGATTATTTTCGACGAGCCCACCACCGCACTGGATGTCACAACACAAATCGAAGTGTTGGCAAGCATCCGCAAGATTGTGGAAGAGTTCGATACAGCAGCGATCTACATCACTCATGATCTTGCGGTCGTTGCGCAGATGGCGGACAGAATCAAAGTGCTGCTCAAGGGTGACGAAGTCGAAGAAGCGGAAACGCGCGAGATGCTCGCTCGCCCCAAAGAATTTTATACCAAATCTCTATGGGCGGTTCGTAGTTTTCAGAGGCCACAGAAACCAGCGGTTCAGTCTGAGGCGGTGCCGGTCGTTTCAGTCCAAAACATAACGGTTGCATATGGAAAAGTTCCTGTGTTGCACGATGTGAGTTTCGACATGCACGCTGGCCGGACAGTTGCCGTTGTTGGAGAGTCGGGATCGGGAAAATCCACGGCAGCGCGGTGCATCACTGGATTGTTGCCACCGGAGCAGGGGCAGATCGAACTGGATGGCGTTGCCTTGCCACTCGATTACCGAAAGCGCGATAAGTCTCAACTCCGTCAGGTCCAAATGATTTATCAGATGGCGGATACGGCTCTTAATCCGCGTAAGACAATTGGCGAACTGATAGGCCGTCCTGTCCAGTTTTACATGGGACTGACCGGATCGGATCGTCGTCGGCGCGTCGAGCAACTGCTCGAGGACATTGAGCTCGAACCTTCACAATATTACAACCGTCTTCCTTCTGAGCTCTCTGGTGGCCAAAAGCAGCGTATCGGTATTGCTCGTGCCCTCGCAGCCGAACCGAAATTTATCATATGTGATGAAGTGACATCTGCACTTGATCAACTTGTCGCCGAAGGCATCCTCAAACTACTTGCACGGCTACAGGATGAACTGAACCTGACTTACATGTTCATTACGCACGATCTGGCGACGGTGCGTTCGATCGCTGATGAGGTGGTCGTCATGAAAGATGGGCGTGTGGTCGAACAAGGCCTCAAAGAGGAAATGTTCCAGCCCCCGCACCATCCTTATACAGATCTCTTGCTAAGCTCTGTCCCCGAAATGGACCCCGATTGGCTCACCAACCTGCTTGATGAGCGTGGAGTTGATAACATCGGGGACGCAGCACTTGATAAGATAGATAGCGAATCACCCGCCTAGAGCGGACTTCGGAAACAACAAGGGAGACGAAATATGACACGTATTAGCAGACGCGGCCTTCTTAAGACTGGCGCCGCAGCTAGTGTTCTCGCAGCCACCGGTATGCCATTGATTGCAGCGCCGAAGCGCGGAGGGCGTCTCCGGGCGGGCCTTAACGGTGCGAATACTTCGGATAGCTGGGATGGACGTACACATTCTGACATCTTCATGATTGCGTCGGCACTGGGCGCTGTATTTGATAGTCTCACCGAGGTTGCTCCCGACGGATCACTTCGTGGCGAACTGGCCGAAAGCTGGGAAGCAAGTTCAGACGCAAAGACGTGGACCTTCAATCTTCGCAAGGGTGTAAAATTTCACAACGGCAAGGATTTCGGTGCAGACGATGTCATCGAATCTCTGAATATTCACGTTGCGGAAGGAGCCAAGTCAGCGGCGAAACCTATCGTTTCCGCTATTACCGAGATGAAGAAGATTACGGATCATCAGGTTCAGTTCACGCTTGAAGCGGGGAATGCCGATTTCCCCTACCTGATGTCGGATTACCATATTCTCATGTACCCGGCCGGCATGATTGAAGAGGCGATTGCGAAGGGCATTGGCACGGGGCTTTATGCCGTCCAATCCTTCGAGCCAGGTGTGCGTATGGTCGCCAAACGCGTCGATGATCACTACAAGGGTGATACCGCTGGTTTCTTTGATGAGATCGAATTTATTGCCATCAACGATACGACGGCGCGCATGAATGCGCTTCTGACTGGTCAGGTGGATGTGATCAACCGTATCGATTTCAAGACCGAGGCTCTTCTGAAGGCGAACCCGAATACCCGCATCCAGGAAGTGACTGGTAATCAGCAATATACCTTCCCCATGCTGTCCAAGACCGCACCTTTCGATGACGTCAATGTGCGCCGCGCGCTCAAATACGGGCTCAACCGCCAAGAGATGGTTGATAAAATTCTGCTCGGCCATGGTCAGGTCGGCAACGATACACCGATTGGCCCCGCGAACCAGTATTATGCCGCCGATCTAGAGCAGCTTGCCTACGATCCCGACAAGGCAAGGTTCTATATGAAAGAAGCTGGGCTAACGTCTTTGGATGTTGACCTGTCTGCCTCCAACGCAGCCTTTGAAGGTGCTGTTGATGCCGCGCAACTTTACCAGTCCTCTGCAAAGGGTGCCGGGATCAATATCAACGTGGTTCAAGAACCGGCAGACGGATATTGGTCGAATGTGTGGCTCAAGAAACCTTGGTGTGCATGTTACTGGTCAGGCCGTGCAACAGAGGATTGGATGTTCTCGACAGCATATGAAGCAGGCGCTCCGTGGAATGACTCTCAGTGGGATCATCCGCGATTCCAAGAGCTTCTTATCACTGCGCGGGCTGAACTAGATTCGAACAAACGTCGCGACCAGTACCGTGAAATGCAGGAAATTCTGCGTTTCGATGGTGCTGTTGTTATTCCGATGTTTGCCAACTTTGTTCAGGCACTTTCCAATAGTATCAGCACTCCCGAAACTGTTGGGAACCTTTGGCAAATGGACAACGCCCGTATGGCAGAGCGTTGGTGGATGGCCTGATTCATTCACTAAATTTCAAGAAAAGTGCCCCGAAATCCGGGGCGCTTTTTTATTGCCCTTGCGGATTCTTTTTTCCGGGCGTATATGCCTTCCTAACAGCGGTGCGACGGGGCTTGGCTCCAACGCCCCACCGGAAAATTCAACGGGCCGCTGGCCCGTTTTTTTGTGTTTGGAACATGCGATGAGTGACCTGATTGCCAAAGCCGCGATTGATCGCAAGCTTGCCGAGATCGTCACCCCAGTCATTGAGGACATGGGGTTTGAACTCGTGCGTTTGCGCCTCATGGGCGGCAACACCAAGACGCTTCAGATCATGGCTGAGAGGCCGGATGGTGGAATCGAAGTTGACGAGTGCGCGGATATTTCCAATGCCGTTAGCGCCCTTCTTGATGTTGAGGACCCCCTTGTCGATTCTTATGTCCTGGAGGTTGGAAGCCCTGGCATTGATCGGCCGCTGACCCGCCTCAAAGATTTTGATACGTTTGAAGGCTACGAAGCCAAGCTTGAGACTGCGGAGCTGATAGACGGACGCAAACGCTTCAAGGGTGTGCTGGCCGGTGTTGAAGGTGATGAGGTTCTCATTAACCTTGATCAGGGCGACGAAACCGTAACTGTCGGACTTCAATTTGACTGGCTTTCCGAAGCCAAGCTTATGATGACCGATGACCTCATCAAGGAAATGCTTCGCCAGAGAAAAGCGGCGAGCACCTTGAACGAAGAACAATTTGACGAGATTGAAACCGAAACCGGTTCCGAGGAGGACTGAGAATGGCGATTACCTCTGCAAACCAGCTTGAGCTATTGCAAACCGCCGAGGCCGTTGCGCGCGAAAAGATGATCGACCCGTCGCTTGTTGTCGAGGCGATGGAAGAGTCGCTCGCCCGAGCGGCCAAATCGCGCTACGGCGCAGAGATGGACATTCGTGTCAACATTGATCGCAAGACAGGCAAAGCGACGTTTACCCGCGTTCGTACCGTGGTCGAGGAAGATGAGCTTGAGAATTATCAGGCCGAGCTCACGGTAGATCAAGCGAAGCAGTACCTTGAAGATCCCAAGGTTGGCGATCAATTCGTCGAAGAAGTGCCGCCGGTTGAGATGGGCCGTATTGCTGCTCAGTCTGCCAAACAGGTTATCCTTCAGAAGGTCCGCGAAGCTGAACGCGATCGTCAGTTTGAGGAATTCAAGGACCGTGCAGGCACGATCATCAACGGAGTCGTTAAGCGCGAAGAATATGGCAACGTGATCGTCGATGTCGGCCGTGGCGAAGGTATCCTGCGCCGGAATGAAAAAATTGGCCGCGAAAGCTATCGCCCGAATGATCGCATCCGCTGCTATATCAAGGATGTTCGCCGCGAGACGCGCGGACCGCAGATTTTCCTTTCGCGAACGGCACCGGAGTTCATGGCTGAACTCTTTAAGATGGAAGTGCCGGAAATCTATGATGGCATAATCGAGATCAAAGCTGTGGCGCGTGATCCCGGTTCTCGCGCCAAGATTGCCGTAATCTCTTACGATGGCTCTATTGATCCGGTAGGTGCTTGTGTCGGTATGCGCGGCTCGCGTGTTCAGGCGGTTGTGAATGAACTACAAGGCGAAAAGATCGACATCATTCCGTGGAATGAAGATCAGCCGACGTTCCTCGTGAATGCGCTCCAGCCAGCAGAAGTGTCCAAGGTTGTCCTCGACGAAGAAGCGGGCAAGATCGAGGTTGTCGTTCCTGACGAGCAGCTCTCTCTGGCTATCGGTCGTCGTGGCCAAAACGTCCGTCTCGCTTCGCAGTTGACCGGCCTCGACATTGATATCATGACTGAAGCCGAAGAATCCGAGCGTCGTCAGAAAGAATTTGAAGAGCGCACAAAGCTCTTCATGGATACGCTCGACCTTGATGAATTCTTCGCCCAGCTTCTGGTGTCCGAGGGCTTCTCGAACCTCGAAGAAGTTGCGTATGTGGAAATTGATGAGCTTCTGGTGATCGACGGTGTTGACGAAGACACGGCAGCGGAACTTCAGGCGCGAGCACGCGACTATATCGAAGAACAAAATCGTAAAGCGCTTGATGCGGCGCGTGAACTTGGCGTTGAGGATAGTCTGGTTGGATTCGAAGGTCTGACGCCCCAAATGATTGAAGCACTCGCAAAGGACGGCGTTTTGACGCTTGAAGACTTTGCAACCTGTGCCGACTGGGAGCTGGCCGGTGGCTGGACAACTGCCGACGGCGAGCGCATCAAGGATGATGGCATTCTTGAACCTTTCGGCGTCTCGCTTGAAGATGCTCAAGATTTCGTAATGACGGCGCGTATTCTTCTGGGTTGGGTAGATCCTGCCGAGCTTGCAGCGGATGAGAACGTCGACGAAGACGGCGCTGAAACCGAGGAGGCCGAAGCCTGAGTTATAGGCTTCGGGAATCCGATATGGGGCGTGGTGGACAAAATGCCGACCGGAGCAATGGACCGGAGCGCAAGTGCATTGCGACAGGAGAGGTGCGACCGCAATCGGAGCTGATCCGGTTTGTTGTTGGGCCAGATACACAGATCGTACCTGATATTCTGGGCAAGCTGCCTGGAAGGGGGATCTGGGTTGCTGCTGATCGCAAGGCGCTTGAGAAGGCCGTGTCCAAGCGGTTGTTCGGGCGCTCGGCCAAGCAAGCAGTGACTGTGCCGGACGATCTTGTGCAGCAAGTTGAAAGCCAACTGGCGCGTCGCGTTGTCGACCTTGTGAGCCTCGCCCGGAAATCGGGTGATGCCGTATCAGGGTATGAGAAAGTCAAGGATTGGCTTGCCAAGGACTATGCGGAGGTTCTGATACAGGCTTCTGATGGTTCTGGGCGCGGTAAATCGAAACTGAGTACGCCGTATGGTGGAACCTATATAGGGTGGCTCAAGGCCGACGAATTGGGTTTGGCATTTGGGCGACAAACTGTGATACATGGGGCGCTTGCGTCTGGTGGACTCGCTCTACGTGTTGTAGAGGAGGCCCTAAGGCTAAAAGGCGTACGCGAAATTGGGGCGGCAGGGGCCGCCCAGAAGGGTAAGACAGCTAGATGAGCGATAGTGACGGAAAGAAAACTCTTGGTCTCCGCGGATCGGGTTCGCGCCCTGGCAATGTGAAGCAAAGCTTCAGCCATGGCCGCACCAAGAATGTCGTCGTTGAGACCAAACGCAAGCGTGTCGTTGTGCCTAAACCCGGTGCCGCGAAATCGGGAGCAGCTTCGGCTAAGGCTGGGGGTGATCCGTCGCGCCGCCCGGCAGGTATTTCCGATGCAGAAATGGATCGCCGCCTGAAGGCCCTTCAGGCCGCCAAAGCACGTGAAACCGAAGAGGCTGCGCGCCGCGAAGCCGAAGAAAAAGCACGGGCTGAGGAGCGTGACCGTCGTCGGGCAGAGGCCGAAGCCAAAGAGCGGGAACAGCGAGAAGCTGAGGAACGTGCGCGTGCCAAGGCCGAGGAAGAAGAGCGTAAAGCTCGAGAAGCGGAAGAAGCCGCGCAACGTGCCGCTGCCGAAGCCGCCGCCGCAGCTTCTGCACCGGCTAACGAAGCCTCTGGGCGTGTCAGCAGCACAGGTCGCGCGACTCCTGCCCCTGCCGCTGCACCTCGCAAGCAAGAACGCGAGCGTGAACAGCGCCCGGCGCGTGGCAAAGGCCGCGATGATGGGCGCCGCTCCGGCAAACTCACGCTGAACCAAGCCCTCTCTGGTGAGGGAGGACGTCAGAAATCGCTTGCAGCGATGAAGCGTAAGCAGGAACGTGCGCGCCAAAAAGCGATGGGTGGACCTGTCGAGCGTGAAAAGGTTATCCGTGACGTTCAGTTGCCGGAAACCATCGTGGTGTCTGAACTTGCCAACCGTATGGCAGAGCGGGTAGCTGACGTCGTGAAAGAGCTCATGAAAATGGGCATGATGGTCACACAAAACCAATCGATCGATGCCGATACTGCTGAACTCATCATCGAAGAGTTCGGACACAAGGTGGTGCGCGTTTCGGATGCCGATGTGGAAGAAGTGATTGCGGACGTGGATGACTCAGATGAGGATCTTTTGCCGCGCCCGCCAGTTATCACCATTATGGGCCATGTTGACCACGGTAAAACCTCTTTGCTGGATGCGATCCGTGATGCCAATGTAACCGGTGGAGAAGCGGGGGGTATCACACAGCACATTGGTGCGTATCAGGTGTCGACCAAAGGCGGGGATGTGCTGACCTTCCTCGACACTCCGGGCCACGCAGCGTTTACGTCGATGCGCTCACGTGGTGCACAGGTCACCGATATCGTTGTGCTCGTCGTTGCCGCTGATGACTCGGTCATGCCGCAAACCGTAGAGGCGATTAACCACGCCAAGGCGGCCGAAGTGCCGATGATTGTTGCGATCAACAAGATCGATAAACCTGAAGCGAACCCTGATAAAGTGCGCGCCGAGTTGCTTCAACACGAAGTGGTCGTCGAAGCGATGTCTGGTGATGTTCAGGATGTTGAAGTGTCGGCGGTCAGTGGCCAAGGTATGGACGAACTTCTCGAGGCTATCGCCCTGCAGGCGGAAATCCTTGAACTCAAGGCTAATCCGAATCGTGCTGCCCAAGGTGCTGTTATCGAAGCCCAGCTTGATGTGGGGCGCGGTCCGGTTGCAACGGTTCTCGTTCAGAAGGGGACACTGCGTCAGGGAGACATTTTTGTCGTAGGCGAGCAGTACGGTAAAGTTCGCGCACTCATTAACGACAAGGGGGATCGTGTTCAGGAAGCCGGACCGTCGGTTCCTGTCGAGGTGCTTGGCCTCAACGGCACACCGGAAGCGGGTGACGTTCTCAACGTGACAGAGACCGAAGCACAAGCGCGAGAGATTGCTGAATATCGTGAGCAAGTCGCCAAGGACAAACGTGCCGCCGCAGGCGCTGCAACGACGCTTGAGCAACTTATGCAGAAAGCGAAAGAAGATAAAAACGTTGCCGAGCTGCCGATCTTGGTCAAGGCGGATGTGCAAGGGTCTGCCGAAGCGATTGTTCAGGCAATGGAGAAAATCGGAAACGACGAGGTTCGTGTACGTGTGCTTCACTCCGGTGTCGGCGCGATTACCGAGACGGATATCGGTCTGGCAGAAGCCTCCGGTGCACCTGTTTTTGGTTTTAACGTGCGTGCCAACGCGTCTGCCCGGAATTCAGCGAACCAAAAAGGCGTTGAGATTCGCTATTACTCAGTGATCTACGACCTTGTGGATGACGTAAAAGCAGCGGCCTCTGGTCTGCTTTCCGCAGAAATCCGTGAGAACTTCATTGGCTATGCCGAGATTAAAGAGGTCTTTAAGGTCTCGAATATCGGTAAGGTTGCGGGTTGTCTCGTAACGGAAGGTGTTGCGCGCCGTTCCGCTGGTGTACGCCTGCTCCGTGATAACGTTGTTATTCACGAGGGAACGCTGAAGACCTTGAAGCGGTTCAAAGACGAAGTGGCCGAAGTGATATCGGGCCAGGAATGTGGTATGGCGTTTGAAAACTACGATGATATCCGCCCTGGCGATGTGATCGAAATCTTCGAGCGCGAAGAGTTCACGCGTACGCTGGACTGATCGTTTTGAATCCCATGGCTAAATAAAAGGGCGCCTTTGAGGCGCCCTTTGTTTGTCATGTAGGTAAAGGAAAGGGCCTACGGCGTTGAAATAGGTGTGCCGGAATAGACCGTTTTGCCGACGCGAACAGCGATTTTCCCGCCCGGTAGTGTGCAAACAAAGGTTCCTTGTACAGAAACGCAACTGCCCACTGTAATCGTCCTAAGCATGTCAAATCCCCCCGTGCTTGACCTGATCAGATTTTGATTGGGTTGTTGTATCGCCCCGAAGGAGCTTGAAGATATTGTTAACATAACGCGTGCAATGATGCCCGAGAAGCATATTTTGTCTCATTTTTGATAAAATATACGTCAATCCGCATATTTTATGAGCAGATCGGGTTTAGAGCCAGTCTCTTAAGATTGGGATGAGGGGAATATCCGCTGGCGGCATCTTGAAATCCCGAAGGTTTTCAGGCCGCGCCCATTGCAGTGTTTGACCCTCTCGGGACACTGGCGTGCCCTGCCATTTGCGACATGCAAAAAGCGGCATTAAAAGATGAAAATCTTCATAGCTATGTGATGCAAAAGTAAGTGGCGCGAGACAGCTTTCCCAAGTATCGATACCCAACTCCTCCTCGAGTTCACGCACAAGAGCCGCTTCCGGTGTCTCGCCGGTTTCAACTTTGCCGCCAGGGAACTCCCAAAGGCCAGCCATGGATTTACCCTCGGGGCGCTGCGCCAACAGGATTCGTCCATCGATATCAATAAGAGCGACTGCAGAAACAAGGACGATCTTGGTCACGACCGGTAATCCGCATTGATGGTGATGTAACCGTGAGTGAGATCACAGGTCCATACCGTTGCTTCCCCATGACCAAGCCCCAAGTCGACAGCAATCTCAAGATCCTGCTGTTTCATATAAGACGCCCCCGCATCTTCGCTGTAATCGGGTGAGACCCAACCTTTCTCTGCCACGAGAATATCTCCGAACCGAATTGTAAGAAGATCGCGATCCGCGGCGGCGCCGGACTTTCCAATTGCCATGACCACACGCCCCCAGTTGGGGTCTTCCCCGGCAATTGCGGTCTTGACCAGCGGTGAGTTGGCAATGGCCAAAGCGTGTGTCCGTGCATCCTTCGACGTTTCGGCTCCGGTGACCTTTACCGTGACAAACTTGGTGGCGCCTTCACCGTCTCGTACAACTTGATGCGCAAGGTCGAGCATGACGCTGTGGAGTGCATCGTAAAACGGGCTGTCTTTTTCCAACACTTCAACGCCGCTTTTACCTGTCGCGGCAAGAAGAAGGGTATCCGATGTGGAGGTATCGCTATCCACCGTGATGTTGTTGAAGGTCAGATCGGTGAGTTCGGAAAGAATCGTTTGAAGCAGGGGTTGTGCGATCTTGGCATCAGTAAAAATATAAACCAGCATGGTCGCCATATCGGGCGCAATCATACCGGACCCTTTTGCGATCCCGGCAATCTTTACGGTTTTCTCGCCTATATTGACCTCGGCAGCGGATCCTTTGGCGAAGGTGTCTGTGGTCTTGATCGCGTTGGCGGCATCTTTAAGCCCGGATTTGGAGAGGCGTCCGCGCATTTCTTCAAGTTTTCCGGTGATCCGTTCAAATGGCAGGGGTTCGCCAATAACGCCAGTAGACGACGAAAAGACACGCTCTTCCGGAATGCCAAGTGACTTGGCAACCGCGTTGGTTACCGCTTTCGTGGCTTCCATGCCGTTTCGCCCTGTAAAGGCGTTGGCATTTCCTGCGTTGACGATGATCGCAGCGCCAGCGTCACTCTGGTTCGCAATCTTGCTCTGACAATCAAGAACGGCTGCCGAACGCGTCGCGGATCGTGTGAAAACACCTGCTACCGATGTGCCTGGCGCAAGCCTGCCAAGCATGACATCTTTTCTGCCAGCATATTTGATTCCCGCCTCAACGGTCGAGAATTCCGCTCCGTCAATTTCGGGGAGCTGCGGAAACCCGGATGGTGCAAGCGGTGAAACATGCGTGATCTTGGCCATGTATTATTCCTCGGCTGCGTCAGAAAAGAGATCTTCGCTTTTGAGGATAGCCGGGTCCATACCCTCAGCAGCACTGCTATCAATCTCTGCTGCTTCCGTCAGGGATGCGATCTTCGCGTCGATGATTTTTTCCTGTAGCTCGGCCACCAGCTCCCCTTGAACCTCTTCAAAGGTGGGCGCCTCCTTTGTGCGCATGTCGTTCAATTTGACAATGTGCCAACCAAACTGGGTTTGCACAGGCTCGGAAATGCCGCCAACGCTAAGTTCAGTGACGGCCTCCTCAAAGGCGGGGACCATTTCGCCGGTCCCGAACCATCCGAGGGCACCACCGGAAGGTCCGGACGGGCCAGTGGATTTTTCCTTGGCAAGGTCTGCGAAATCGGCGCCTTCAATAAGTTCAGCGCGGATTTCCGTCGCCTCTTCTACGGTTTCCACAAGGATGTGAGAGGCGTTAAACTCTTGTGTTCCTACATAATTTTCGACGTATTTTTCCTGATACCGCTTCTGTATGGCATCTGTCTCAACGCCTTCTTCAAGCGCGGCATTGATCGCTGCATCTGCAAGAAGCAACCGTTTCTGGTTCTCGAGCGCGAGCGTTACCTTCTTGGGGTCTGGCCCTTCAAGAGATTGTGCCAGCAAAGTCTGTTGAATGACCTGGTCCAGAATACCTTTGAAGAGCACGTCGTCGGGAAGGGATTGATACTGTTCTGGAAGGTTCTCGCGTACCACGATCATATGGCCGAGCGTAATCTCCGTATCGTTGACCTTGGCGACAACGGTTTCGGATGTCGGTTCTGCGATTGCGGAGACAGGCACCGCGAGCACGAAGGCCAGAGCGGTTGAGCGCATGAATTTGAGGTGTTTTGACATCCTGTGGTCCTTGTTTGCTGCCGCGCGGGTTGGCGACGTTGACACTGTTTCGCCCGCCCCTTACATCGCTTGGAGGCTTGGGTGAACCGGCTCTTTTCCGTTTGTATGTGTAGTGCGCCGAACGGGCAAGCGCGACCCTCGCAAGATTGTGTCAACGAAGGACGAACGCATATGCTGGGTATCGGAAAACTTGCCAAGAAGGTGTTCGGAACACCGAACGACCGCAAGATCAAGGCAACCCGCCCTCTTGTTGACAAAATCAACGCCTTAGAGCCCGAGTTTGAAAAGCTTACGGACGAAGAAATTATCGCCAAGACACGTGAACTGTCGGAGCGTGCGAAAGGCGGAGAGAGCCTCGACGCTCTGCTTCCGGAAGCATTCGCGAATTGCCGTGAGGCTGCCAGACGCGCTTTGGGCCTTCGTGCTTTTGATGTGCAACTCATGGGTGGAATATTCCTCCACCAGGGCAACATCTCTGAAATGAAGACGGGGGAGGGTAAAACCCTCGTGGCAACATTTCCCGCCTATCTTAACGCTCTGACCGGCGAAGGTGTTCACATCGTAACAGTCAACGATTACCTGGCGCGGCGTGATGCGGAGTGGATGAGCAAGGTCTATGGAGCACTTGGGATGACGACCGGAGTCATCTATCCGCAACAAGACCCACATGAGAAGAAACAGGCCTATGCCTGCGATATCACCTACGCAACGAACAACGAGCTTGGCTTCGATTATCTTCGCGACAACATGCGGAGTGATCTCAGCGAGCTGTCCCAGCGTGGGCACAACTATGCGATTGTCGATGAAGTCGACTCGATCCTGATTGACGAGGCTCGGACCCCGCTGATTATCTCTGGACCCGCACAAGATCGCACTGATCTATACAAGGCCATCGACAGCCTCATCCCGCAGCTCAGCGACGAGCATTTCACCATTGATGAAAAAACACGTCAGGTGACTTTTACCGATGACGGCAACGATTTCCTCGAGGGCCTTCTTCGCGAAAACGGTATTCTGCCAGAGGAGCAATCCCTTTACGATCCCGAGAGCACGACGATTGTCCATCACGTCAATCAGGGTCTGCGTGCGCACAAGCTCTTCGCGCGGGACAAGGACTATATCGTGCGTGACGGAAATGTTGTGCTGATTGACGAGTTCACAGGACGTATGATGGCGGGTCGCCGTCTTTCCGAAGGCCTTCACCAAGCGATCGAGGCCAAGGAGGGCTGTGAAATTCAGCCCGAGAACGTGACCCTCGCGCAGGTGACGTTCCAGAACTATTTCCGCCTCTACAACAAGCTCGGCGGCATGACGGGGACGGCCGCGACCGAAGCGGAGGAATTCATGGAGATCTACGGCCTTGGGGTCGTGGAGGTGCCAACCAACCGCCCGATTGCGCGTATAGACGAAGACGATGCAGTTTACCGGACCGCGCGTGAGAAATTCGAGGCGATCGTCGAAGAAATCAAGGGTGCACATGAGAAGGGGCAACCGATCCTCGTAGGCACGACATCCATCGAGAAATCCGAGGTTCTCTCGGAGATGCTCACGCAGGCCAAGGTGAAACACAATGTCCTGAACGCGCGTCAGCACGAGCAAGAAGCCCAGATTGTTGCCGATGCAGGTAAACTTGGCGCCGTCACTATTGCAACGAACATGGCTGGCCGGGGAACCGACATCAAACTTGGTGGCAATGTCGAATTCAAGATCATGGAAGCCATCGCCGCAGACCCCGAGGCACACCCGGATGAAATCCGCGCGCGCATCGAGGCCGAGCATGAAGCTGATGAGCAAGCCGTCAAGGACGCGGGAGGCCTCTTCGTTCTCGCCACAGAACGCCACGAGAGCCGCCGTATCGACAACCAGCTTCGCGGACGTTCGGGACGTCAGGGCGATCCGGGCCGTTCGGCCTTTTTCCTGTCACTCGAAGACGACCTGATGCGAATCTTTGGGTCTGAGCGTCTTGATAAGGTGCTTTCGTCCCTTGGCATGAAAGAGGGCGAGGCCATTGTCCATCCTTGGGTCAACAAATCCCTGGAGCGGGCGCAGGCAAAAGTCGAAGGGCGTAACTTCGATATTCGCAAACAGCTTCTCAAATTTGACGATGTGATGAATGACCAGCGCAAGGTTATCTTTGGCCAGCGGCGTGATATCATGGAGGCGGAAGACCTTTCAGAGATTGCGCGTGATATGCGTTATGAAGTCATCGCTGATCTCGTTGAGCATCGCATGCCGCCCAAATCCTATGCCGAACAGTGGGATGTCGATGGCCTTAAGCAGGATAGTATCGAAATCCTCGGTCTTGATGTTCCCGTTGCGGACTGGGCGCATGAAGAAGGTGTCGATGACGAAGATATCATTGAACGGTTGGAGAAATCAGCCGACGAGATGATGGCGCAAAAAGCGGTGCATTTCGGCCCTGAAGCCATGCGGATGATAGAAAAGCAGGTGCTTTTGCAAACGATTGATACCAAATGGAGAGAGCATCTTCTGACCCTTGAACACCTACGTTCGGTTGTCGGATTCCGCGGGTATGCGCAGCGGGATCCTCTCAACGAATACAAAAATGAAGCATTTCAACTATTCGAAAGCATGCTGGATAGCTTGCGGGAAGAGGTCACGAAGACGCTCGCGCATATTCGCCCCATGACCGAAGAAGAGCAGAAACAACTCGCCCAGGAAATGGCGGAACAACGCGCAGAAATGGAGAAAGCCGCGAATCCTCAGACACAACCGTCTGACGGTGTGGCGAAAGACGGGTTCGATGAATCCGACCCTTCGACCTGGGGCAATCCTGGCCGGAACGAGCCTTGTCCGTGCGGGTCCGGGAAGAAGTTCAAACATTGCCACGGCCGCCTCGTGTAGCACCTGTAGCAACAAACAAAGTTCAAGAGGGCGCCATACGAGCGCCCTTTTCTTTTGCCATTACACTTCTGGGGCAGCGCGAGTCAGGAGTCTGGTATGGTAAAAAATGTGAATGTGTATCGTCGGTATGCCCTGGCAGGAGCAACACTCTCCTGCGCAGTTTCCATTGGATTTTTGATGCAATCGAGCGAACCCGGTTATGCAGGGCACCAACTGCCCGACCCCGGAGTGACCTCGGTTGACGACTACATGGTAGAGGCGCGCCTGCCCTCTGGATCGACTGAAAAGATGCGCGCTGATGGGTTGCCGACCCTGCCGCGCGAAGTTTCTTTCGATGAGCGTCTTTCGCATAAGACAGTTGCACTGACTGTGTCGCGTGACATGCCGGTGAGCAACCTGCCCGAAGAAGTTGAAACTCCGAACCTCGCTTGTGATGTCTCCCTGACCGCCGAGCCTTTACCGGCTGCTCTTGTATCTCTCCAACTGACGGCTCCCTGCCTGACCGGCGAACGCGTTGTTATTCATCATGGTGACCTCAAATTTGCGGACACAATCGGAGCTGATGGGAGCTTGAAGGTTGATGTGCCAGCATTGTCCGAGAACGCGACGTTTGTCGCTGTCTTGACGAATGGCGACGGTGCCATGGTGAAGGCTGATGTGCCATCTCTCCAGTTCTATGACCGTGTGGCAATCCAATGGCAAGGCGTGACAGGCCTTGGATTGCATGCCCGCGAATATGGAGCGGATTACAATAGTAACGGCCATGTTTGGCGTGAAGCGCAGCGCGATGTGACGGCTATCGTCGAGGGGAACAAAGGGTTCATGATCCGTGTTGGCAATCCGGAATTGCCAGAACCACTTCTGGCCGAGGTGTATACATTCCCCTCTGGTTCGGCGAAAATGCCGGGAGAGGTCTTTTTGAGTGTCGAGGCCGAGGTCAGTGATTTGAACTGCGGGCGTCAGATATCTGCCGGGACGATCGAAATCCGCAAAGCAAGTCCGGCGATTACCCATAGCCTAAGTGTCGAAATGCCGGAATGTGATGCGTTGGGGGAACTTCTGGTGTTGAAAAACCTGCTTCAAGACCTGAAAATCGCCGGCAAGTAAGGCGGGCGATAAGGTCGATCAAATGTGCAAGTGGCGTGCGGCAGTTGTTGCCGCACTTTTCCTGTTTATCCAAGGATTTCCTGCCCTTGCGCAGGACATCACCCTGACGTCTCGCGATGGGGAGGTCGAGATCACGGGAACGCTTCTTGGCTTTGACGGTGAGTTTTACCGGATCGAGACGGTCTATGGAGAGTTGACCGTGGATGGGTCAGGGGTTCTGTGCGAAGGGCCAGCATGTCCTAGCCTGCTGCATTACGTGGCGGATGTGTCAATCTCTGGGGCTTACTCCATGGCGGAGGTGCTTATGCCTGCGCTTATCGAAGCGTTTGGCTTGCGTCATGGGTATACCGTGACACGTGAAATTGTTGGGGATCGGCGGTTCACTTATGTATTGAGCGACGGGAAATCAGGTCGCAAACTTGCCCGGTTTCATTTTCATGCGAGCAGTTCTGACGAGGGGTTTGCCGACCTTTTGGCGAATGAGGCTGATATCGCCATGTCGCTTCGGGAAATCAGGGATGACGAGGCAAGGCGCGGATTTGATGCCGGGCTTGGCGACATGACGGAGACCAACAGAAGTCGTGTGCTGGCGCTGGATGGGCTTGTGCCGATCGTGTCCCCAGGGAATCCGGTGCGATCACTGTCACCGCAGCAGCTTGCGTTGGTGTTCGCGGGACAGATCGACAATTGGGTGGCGTTCGGCGGGCCGGATGCGCCGATTTCCGTGCATCTTCTCGAAGCCAAAACGGGTCTCGCGCAGGCGGTTGAGGATCAGCTCATGGCGCCTTTGGAACGTGATCTGGACGCAGGGATCATTCGCCATGAGCGAACCGATTCGCTTGTTTCTACGGTGATACGCGATCCTTTTGCGATTGGTGTGGCGCCGTTTTCCGAGACGGGCAACGCCCAGACCCTTGTATTGAGGGGCGCTTGCGGATTCGCGCTTGCGGCGTCGCGGCGCACGCTCAAGACAGAAGATTATCCTCTCACAGCACCCATGTTTCTCTACTTTCCGGCGCGGCGGTTGCCCAAGATCGCGCGGGAATTCCTTGCCTATACACGAAGCCCCTCTGCACAGGTCGTGATCCGCCGGGCGGGATTTGTCGATCAGGCGCCGGAAGAGATTCCCGTTAATTTACAAGGAGATCGGTTTGTGAACGCCATCTTGGTTGCGGGCGAAGACCTTCCGCTTGATATATTGCAACGCATGACCAAGCGTCTTGCGCCCATGAAGCGGCTTACGACCTCTTTCCGGTTTCAGACGGGCGAGGCCAAGCTGGATCCGCAGTCGCGGTCGAACGTGCAGCAATTGGCGCGTGCCATCGAGGCCGGGCTGTATGATGGGCGCAAAATCGCCTTTGTCGGTTTCAGCGATGGTGTTGGTCCTGCTGCTGGAAATCGCACCATTGCAAGAAAACGTGCAGAAATCGTTAAGCAAGCCGTCGTTGCGGCGGCGGAGACGGCGAATTTCGATCAGCTCTCGATCGAGGTCATGGCATTTGGGGAAGCATTGCCAATGGCCTGCGACGACAGCGCCTGGGGGCGTCAGGTCAACCGACGGGTCGAAATCTGGGTGCGTTAGAGATAGCCAGCACTTCGAAAACTCAACTCGGCGGATTTGCCGATGATCAGGTGGTCGTGCAGTGCCAGGCCCAAGGCCTCGGCCCCGGCGCGGATTTGTTCCGTCATAGCGAGATCGGAGGAGGATGGTGTGGGATCGCCGGATGGATGATTATGCACTAATATCAAGGCAGTAGAGCCGATTTCCAGGGCGCGTTTGAGGATTTCGCGGGGGTAGACGGGAACGTGGTTCACAGTGCCGCGCGCCTGCTCCTCATCGGCGATCAGGGTGTTCTTGGTATCGAGATAGAGGACACGGAATTGTTCGATGTCGCGATGGGCCATGGTGGTGCGGCAATAGTCGAGAAGGGCGTCCCAGCTCGACAGGACGCGCCTTTGCATGACGCGGGCGCGGGCGAGGCGATGGGCGGCGGCCTCGATGATCTTCAACTCGCACAGAACGGCCTCTCCGACGCCTTTGACCTCCTTGAGGCGGGCCGGGGGTGCGGAGAGCACATTATTAAAATCCCCGAATGTTTCCAAGAGTTTATGCGCCAAAGGTTTGACATCCTGACGCGGGATGGCGCGGAACAGGACAAGTTCGAGAAGTTCGTAATCGGGCAGCGCATTGGCTCCGCCGGAGAGGAAACGGGCGCGCAGGCGTTTGCGGTGATCGGCAATATAGGAGGGCAGTTTCCCGGACGGCAGGGGCGCAGGGGCCGCCTCGTCAGAGGGGAAAAGCGGCAAGGGCATTTCGGCAAAGGCGCGCGGATCGGACATGTTTCAAGGATGGCGAAACATGGTTGAGGAAGGGTTAATCTGTGAAAGGTTAACGCCGAGAGCGGGCGTATGTATCACGTCGGTATTACGTCGGTATTGCGTCGGTGCGAAATGCGGCAAACCCGGTTTTGTTAACCTTTGGACGCGAGGCGAAAGAAAAGGGCGCCACAATGGGCGCCCTTTGTCATGGATATGACGAGGCCGGTCAGCCCTTCATCGAATCCCAGAAGTTCTTTACCGACTTGAAAAAGCTGCTGCTCTCGGGGTTGTTTTCTTCGGAGAGATCTTCGAATTCGCGCAGAAGCTCTTTCTGGCGGCTGGTGAGGTTGACCGGGGTTTCCACCGCCAATTCGATGAACATGTCGCCGGCACCGCCGCCGCGCAGGGCAGGCATACCCTTACCGCGCAGACGCATCTGGCGACCGGATTGCGATCCGGCAGGGATCTTGACCCGCGAACGCCCCCCGTCGATTGTCGGAACCTCGATATCGCCACCAAGCGCGGCCGAGGTCATCGACACGGGCACGCGGCAGAAGAGGTTGTTGCCCTCGCGCTCGAAGAGCGAATGCTTGGTCACCTCGATAAAGATATAGAGGTCACCAGACGGTCCGCCGCGCATCCCGGCCTCGCCTTCGCCAGCGAGGCGAATGCGGGTGCCGGTTTCGACACCGGCGGGGATGTTGACGGAAAGCGCGCGGTCTTTCTCGACCCGGCCCTGGCCGCCGCAGGATTTGCAGGGGTTCTTGATGATCTGGCCGAGGCCGGAACATGTCGGGCAGGTGCGCTCGACGGTGAAGAAGCCCTGCTGCGCGCGCACCTTACCCATGCCGGAACATGTCGGGCAGGTGGTCGGCTCTGCGCCGCCTTCGGCACCAGAGCCGTCGCAGGCATCGCATTGCACCGAGGTCGGGACGTTGATCGTTTTCTGAAGGCCGGAATAGGCCTCTTCAAGGGTCACGCGAAGGTTATAGCGCAGGTCGGCCCCGCGGGAGGCGCGTTGACGCCCGCCACCAGCACGTCCGCCCATGAAGTCGCCGAACAGATCGTCGAACACGTCCGAAAAGGCCGAGGCGAAATCGCCCTGGCCGGGATGACCGCCGCGCGGGCCACCGCCGCCACCGCCCATACCACCTTCGAAAGCGGCGTGGCCGAAGCGATCATAGGCTGCTTTCTTCTCGGCGTCCTTGAGGACTTCGTAGGCCTCGTTTGCTTCCTTGAACTGAGTTTCCGCTTCGGGGTTGTCCGCGTTGCGGTCGGGGTGAAACTCCTTGGCCTTTTTGCGGTAGGCCTTCTTGATCTCGTCCGCGGAAGCCCCCTTGCCGACGCCCAGCACCTCGTAGAAGTCACGTTTTGCCATGGGTTACTCCTTTGGCCGGAATGAAAAGGGCCGATCCGGCGAGCGGACCGGCCCTGGCTTCAGTTCCGATAGCGCCTTTTAGCTGCGCTTGTCGTCGTCAAGGTCCTCGAAATCGGCATCGACGATATCGTCGTCACCCGGACCCATATCCGCCGCGTCCGGTTCGCCCGCGCCGCCTTCGTCCTGGCTTGCCTTGTAGATGGCTTCGCCAAGTTTCATCGCGGCTTCGGTTACGTTCTGGATGCCGCCCTTGATCTTGTCGGCGCTTGCGTCGTCCTTCTCAAGGTCGTCCTTGAGCGCGGAAATGGCCAGTTCGATCGCCTCGATGGTGGTCGGGTCGACCTTGTCCGAATGCTCTTCCATCGACTTCTCTGTCGAGTGGATGAGGCTTTCGGCCTGGTTGCGCGCCTCGACGAGTTCCTTGCGCTCCTTGTCGGCCTCGGCATTGGCCTCGGCGTCCTTGACCATCTTCTCGATATCCTCGTCCGAGAGACCGCCGGAAGCCTGGATCGTGATCTTCTGTTCCTTGCCGGTGCCCTTGTCCATGGCGCCGACCGACACGATACCGTTGGCGTCGATGTCGAAGGTCACTTCGATCTGCGGCATGCCGCGCGGTGCGGGCGGGATGTTTTCGAGGTTGAACTGGCCGAGGATCTTGTTGTCGGCTGCCATTTCACGCTCGCCCTGGAAGACACGGATGGTCACGGCCGACTGGTTGTCTTCAGCGGTCGAGAATATCTGCGACTTCTTGGTCGGGATCGTGGTGTTGCGGTCGATCAGGCGGGTGAAAACACCGCCGAGCGTTTCGATGCCGAGCGAGAGCGGGGTCACGTCGAGCAGGACCACGTCCTTGACGTCACCCTGAAGAACGCCGGCCTGAATGGCGGCACCCATTGCGACGACTTCGTCCGGGTTCACACCCTTGTGCGGCTCCTTGCCGAAGAACTTGGTCACTTCTTCGACCACGCGGGGCATGCGGGTCATACCGCCGACCAAGACGACCTCGTCGATTTCGTTGGGCGAAAGGCCCGCGTCCTTGAGAGCAGCCTGGCAGGGCTTGATCGACGCCTTGATGAGGTCGGAGACGAGCGATTCAAGTTTGGCGCGGGTCAGTTTCATGACCATGTGCAGCGGCTGACCGCCTTTCGGGTCCATCGAGATGAACGGCTGGTTGATTTCGGTCTGGCTCGAGGACGAAAGCTCGATCTTGGCCTTCTCGGCGGCTTCCTTGAGGCGCTGGAGCGCCATCTTGTCCTTGGTCAGGTCGACGCCGTGCTCTTTCTTGAACTCGTCGGCGAGGTAGTTGACGATGCGCATGTCAAAGTCTTCACCGCCGAGGAAGGTATCGCCGTTGGTCGATTTCACTTCGAAGAGGCCATCGTCGATTTCGAGGATGGTCACGTCGAAGGTCCCGCCGCCGAGGTCATAGACCGCGATGGTGTGGGTTTCTTCCTTGTCGAGACCATAGGCCAGCGCGGCGGCGGTCGGTTCGTTGATGATCCGCAGCACTTCGAGACCGGCGATCTTGCCGGCATCCTTGGTCGCCTGACGCTGGGCGTCGTTGAAGTAGGCGGGGACGGTGATGACGGCTTGCGTCACCTCTTCGCCGAGATAGGATTCGGCAGTCTCTTTCATCTTGCCGAGGATGAAGGCCGAGATTTGCGACGGGGAGTATTTCTCGCCCTTGGCTTCGACCCACGCGTCGCCGTTGCCGCCGTTGACGACGTTGAACGGCATGTTCTTGAGATCCTTGGCAAGGTCGGCATCGTCGTAACGGCGACCAATCAGGCGTTTGACGCCAAAGACGGTGTTTTCCGGGTTGGTGACGGCCTGGCGTTTGGCCGGCTGGCCGACGAGGCGCTCGTCATCCGTGAAGGCGACGATCGACGGCGTGGTGCGCGTGCCTTCCGAGTTTTCGATGACTTTGGCTTGTGCACCATCCATGATGGCGACACAGGAGTTGGTCGTACCGAGGTCGATACCGATCACTTTACTCATTTTCATATCCCTTCTCAATTAAGGCGATGTTCCGGGACGCGAACCCGTTATGGCATCCGGGCCCCGATTCCGATTGCGACCGACCCTCGTCAGCCGCGCTTCGCAGGGTATATAGGGAGGGGGAAAAGCGCCTGCAAGCATCTGTGTTCGCAGGAATGTGAAGAATCGGAAGGTTTTTCCACAGACAGGGTCGGCAAAGGGGGGATGCGCATGGCAGAACCGCTCCATATCCGGGGGTTTCACATCCACAAGGGGTTCCTCGACCCCGCACAGCAGGCGGTGATCGTGGCCTCTCTGCGCGAGGTGGCGCAGGTCGCGCCTTTCTTTGCACCCGAGACCGCACGGGGGCGGAAAATGTCGGTACGGATGACTTCGGCAGGGCGGCTTGGGTGGGTCACGGACCGGCGGGGCTATCGCTACGAGAAGCGCCATCCGGAGGGGATGGATTGGCCGGAGATCCCGGAAGGTATTCTCGATATTTGGCGCGACCTGGTGGGGACGGAGCGGTTGCCCGATAGCTGTCTCGTGAACTTCTATGGCGAAGGCGCGCGGATGGGGATGCATCAGGATAAGGACGAGGGCGATTTCTCGTGGCCCGTGGTGTCTTTGTCGCTTGGGGATAGCGGGCTTTTCCGCATGGGGAACGTGGAAAAGGGCGGCAAGACCGAATCCATATGGCTCGAGTCCGGAGATGTTGTCGTGATGGGGGGGGAGGCGCGGCTTGCCTATCACGGGGTGGATCGCATCCGGTTCGGTTCGTCGCGCCTCTTGCCCAAGGGCGGGCGGATCAACGTGACGCTTCGAGCGGTGGCGGATTAAGCCCGATGTCCCTAGCGCCGTGCATTCCAGCTTAGCGAGACGTGGCGGCGGGTATAGAACTCGCCCATGAGACCGATCATCAGGAAGATCACGCCGAACCAGAACGGATAGTCGATATTCGAATTGCGCGGCGCGTAGTTGATGAAGACGAAGCCGCGCGATTGGTCGATGCAATGAAAGAGCGGGTTCCAATCGAACATGGCGATCATGAAGCTCGGCATGGTGTTGGCGACGAACATCTTGCCCGAGGCGATCATGTTGGCACGTTGGTAGACCGTGGTCAGGATGCCGACAAATGTTGGAAACCAGGGCTTGAGCGCCAAGAACACCATGCCAATGGCGATGCCGGTAAACCATGCGAGCAACAGCATGCCGAAAGCGGCGATGGGCTGGTCGATGCTGATCGGGGTCCAGGCGGCGTGATAGATGAAGAGGATCGCGAAGAGCGAGAGAACCTGGATGTAGAGCGTGCTCAGCGCGGCGGCCGCGATGGCGATGATCGTATTCATCGGGGCGTGTTTCATCATGGGCGATGACGGCCCTTCCGCCCCGACGACGGCCCCGAGGGTCTTGGTATGCGTCATGAAGAGGAAAATCCCCGACATGATATAAAGCAGGAAATCCCCACGCAGCGCGGCGCTCCGCATCCCGAGGAGGGTAAACATGACGTAAAACATCATCACGAAAATCACCGCCTGCAACATGTTGCGCAGGATGGACAACACGGCATTGCCATGCGTCTTGCGAATGTCGTGAACGACCGAATGAAAAATCAGTTCGGCGATGTTCAGGGCGCTCGCAAATGCGGTCTTGGGTACGGTTTGTTGAAACATTGCCTCAGTACGCCGTGTGTGCTCGGGTCATAGTCGGGAAATCTTGCCGTTCCGTTATCAGCGAAGCATAAGGGGCGCGCGTCTTTAATTCAACTTTTCTGCTCAGGAGACTTCTCTTGGATCACAATGCCCTTGTCCCCGTCATCCGCCGCCTTGCCATCGAGGCGGGCGAAAAGATCATGAAGATCTACAACGCTGATGATTTCGAGGTCAAAGTGAAGTCGGATGACAGCCCGGTCACGGAAGCCGACGAGGCTGCGGACGCAATCATTTCGGCGGGGCTGCGCGAAGCGTTTCCCGATGTCATGCTCGTGACCGAGGAGCAGGCGGAGAGCCATGCGGCCAAGGGCGATACGTTCCTGATTGTCGATCCGCTTGATGGCACCAAGGAATTCATCCATCGCCGAGGCGATTTCACGGTCAATATCGCCTATGTGGAAAACGGTGTGCCGCATCGGGGCGTTGTCTATGCCCCGGCGCGCAACCGCATGTTCTTTACCCAGGCCGATGGCCAGTCGGTCGAGGAAACCGGGGTTTTCGCGCGCGACAGTGTGGGCGAGGTGACACCGATCCGTGTTGCCGAAAGCGATAACGAGGCGCTTTTCGTCGTGGCGTCGAAATCGCACCGGGATCAGGCGACCGACGATTACATCAACAAATATGCCGTCAAGGACATGAAGAGCGCGGGGTCATCGCTCAAGTTCTGTCTCGTGGCGACGGGCGAGGCGGATATCTATCCGCGTGTCGGGCGCACGATGGAATGGGATACGGCGGCGGGCCATGCCGTGCTTCTCGGGGCTGGCGGGCAGGTTGTGCGGTTCGACGATCACACCCCCCTCACCTATGGCAAGGAAGGATTCGCCAATCCGTTTTTCATCGCTTATGCGCCCAATGTCGCACTGAAAGAGGCCTGAATGTCCGTTCTGATCGCTATTCCGGCGCGCTATGCGTCAACCCGCTATCCCGGCAAACCGCTTGCGACGCTCAAGGGCGCGACCGGCGAAACCAAGAGCCTGATCCAGAGATCCTGGGAGGCGGCCTGCGGTGTGCAGGGTGTGGATCGTGTCGTGGTGGCGACGGATGACGCGCGTATTCGGGACGCGGCCGAGGGTTTTGGGGCCGAGGTCGTGATGACCTCGCCGGAATGCGCCAACGGGACCGAGCGCTGCGCCGAGGCGTTCGACAACCTTGGCGGTGGGTTCGACATTGTCGTGAACTTGCAGGGGGACGCGCCCCTGACACCGGCGTGGTTCGTGGAAGAGCTCGTCGAGGGGTTGAAGCGTGACCCCATGGCGGAGGTTGCAACGCCGGTATTGCGTTGTGATGGGCGGGCGCTCAACGGATTTCTTGAAGACCGCAAGGCGGGCCGCGTGGGCGGCACGACCGCCGTGTTCACCAAGGACCGTCACGCGCTCTATTTCTCCAAGGAGGTGATCCCGTTTACCTCGGAGACATATGGCGACGAGGATGACACCCCGGTGTTTCATCACGTGGGGGTCTATGCCTATCGGCCTTCGGCGCTGGGCGCTTATCCGCGCTGGACGGCGGGGCCGCTGGAGAGCCTTGAGGGTCTTGAGCAGCTTCGATTCATGGAGCACGGGCACCGGGTTCTCTGTGTCGAGGTCGAGGCGCGGGGGCGGCAGTTCTGGGAGTTGAACAACCCCGAAGACGTGCCGCGTATCGAGGCGATGATGGCCGAGATGGGCACGCCGTAACCCTCGGGCAGGTTCAATCCTGTGCCGAGATTGAGCGTGTGGCAAAACAACCGGGCAATCCGGGGAGGAATTTCGTTGCCGTATCACCTGTTTTCAGACTAGAACCCGAACAACAAAACTGGGGCATTTTTCTTATGAAAACGGATGTGGCAAGGAAACTCGGGCTCTTGGCGGCGTTGTGTGTCCTGGCGGCCTGTGCGCTGCCGCGTGGTGCCCCGATCCTGACCGAGGTTGCGGGACGTTCCGCCGCGCAGTCGGAAGCCGACAATATCGCGGTCGTGCCGATCACGCGCGAAAGCGCAATCCGCATCAAGTCGTGGCCGCAGACGGGCTGGCGTGGGCATTACAATTGGCTCGCCCGTCAAAGAGGCCCGGCGTCGAACGTGCTTCGGGTGGGCGATATGCTCAACCTTCGGATCTGGGACAATGCCGAGAACTCGCTTATCACCGGCCAGGATCAGCGCAGCGCAGATGTCGCCAGCGTCGAGGTTGACGCGAGCGGGATGGTCTTTGTGCCTTATCTCGACGATGTGCAGGTGCTTGGCCTGACAGCGACCCAGGCGCGCGCCAAGATTCAGGAACAGATGATCGAGATCGCACCTTCCGCACAGGTTCAGCTTGAGCTTGTGGAAGGGGTTGGGAACTCGGTCGACCTTGTGTCCGGCGTTGTGAATCCGGGGCCGCAGCCGCTCCCGAACCGGAACTTCTCGATCCTGAGCCTGATTTCGCGGGGCGGTGGGATTTCTCCCGCGATCGAGAACCCGGTCGTGCGCCTTATTCGCAATGGCAAGACCTACGAGATTCCGGCTCCGGCGCTGTTCGAAGATCCGGCGAAGAACATCATCCTGCGCGGTGGCGACCAGGTATTGATCGACGAAGACCGGAGGGCGTTTGTTGCGCTGGGCGCGACGGCGAAAGAAGAGCTTGTCTATTTCCACAAGGAACAGATTTCCGGTTTGGAGGCTGTTTCGATATTGGGCGGTGTGAACGATACGCGGGCCAATCCGGCGGGGCTTCTCGTGATGCGGGAGTATGACGAGTCTCAGGTGCGTCAGGACGGCACGGGACCGAAGAAGCAATACGTGGTCTTCACCATGGATATGACCAGTGCCGATGGCATCTTCGGGGCACGGAATTTCTATATCCATCCCGGCGATACAGTCATGGCGACCGAGTCCGCCGTCAAACCGGCACAGTCCGTGATGGCGCTTGTCGGATCGGTATTCGGGCTGACCAACTCGTTTGATTGATCCCGGTGCGGGGCGGAGTCATTCCCGCACTGGAAACATCTTGGCGACTGCATTGTTTTTTCTTTCACCAGTCTTTGTTTTTCATGAGATTTTCGGCGTTTCTCGGGGGGTCAAAGAGTTGAACGGGTTCTTATTTCCGGATACGGTTCAAGCGATTTCAGGCCTTCTGGGCAAAGCCCAATCATATATCAGTGAGTTTATGCATGCGTAAAAAGGTTACCAAGGCTATCTTCCCTGTTGCGGGGCTTGGGACACGTTTTCTTCCGGCTACGAAAGCCATACCGAAAGAAATCATGACGCTCGTGGATCGCCCATTGATCCAGTATGCGATCGACGAGGCCCGCGAGGCCGGCATCAAGGAATTCATCTTTGTCACCTCGCGCGGGAAAAGCGCGCTTGAGGATTATTTCGACAATAGCCCCGTGCTTGAACAGGAGTTGCGCAAGAAGGGCAAGACCGACCTTCTCAAGACGTTGCGCAGCACCAACATGGAGAGCGGTGCGATTGCCTATATCCGGCAGCACAAGGCGCTTGGCCTAGGGCATGCGGTCTGGTGTGCGCGTCGGTTGATCGCGAATGAACCTTTCGCGGTGATCCTGCCCGACGACGTGATCGCGGCGGAGGAATCCTGTCTCAAGCAGATGGTCGATGCCTATGCCGAAACCGGCGGCAGCATGGTTGCGGCGATGGAAGTTCCGCAAGAAAAGACATCTTCTTATGGTGTTCTAGATGTCAACGAGGACATGGGTTCGCTTGTCTCTGTGAAAGGCATGGTCGAGAAACCAAACCCCGAAGACGCGCCTTCGAACCTGGCGGTGATCGGGCGCTATATCCTGTCGCCAAGTGTTCTTCGCAACCTGAACAGACAGGAAGCAGGTGCCGGGGGGGAAATTCAGCTCACCGACGCAATCGCCAAGGAAATCGAGAACGAGAACGGGGTGTTCGGCTATCGTTTCCGAGGGCAGCGGTTTGATTGCGGTTCCAAGGCAGATTTCCTGCAGGCCACCGTGGCGTTCGCGATGGAACGCGACGAGCTTCGCGATGAGCTTGGAGAATATTTGCGCGAGATGGTCGCAGCGGAGCAAGCTGCCCAGTAACGGTCAGGAGAGAGCTGTTGGAAAACGTTCTTGTCACCGGTGGGGCCGGATATATCGGCTCGCATGCTTGCAAGGCGCTCAGGGCGGCGGGGTATACGCCGGTCACCTATGACAATCTGTGCACGGGCTGGGAAGATGCGGTCAAGTTCGGGCCGTTCGAGAGGGGCGACCTTCTTGATCGTGCGCGGCTTGACGAGGTGTTTGCCAAGCACAAGCCGATTGCCGTCATGCATTTCGCCGCCTTGAGCCAGGTTGGCGAGAGCATGCAGATGCCCGGCACCTATTGGCGCAATAACGTGCAGGGATCGCTGACCCTGATAGAGGCGGCCACGGAGGCAGGGGTTGGGCATTTCGTGTTCTCCTCGACCTGTGCGACCTATGGCGATCAGGACAACGTGGTTCTTGACGAAAACAGCGCCCAGCATCCGATCAATGCCTATGGCGCCTCCAAGCGGGCGATCGAGGATATGCTGCGGGATTTCGAGGGCGCGACGGGGATGCGCCATGTGATCTTTCGCTACTTCAACGTCGCGGGGGCCGACCCGGAGGCCGAGGTGGGCGAGTTCCACCAACCCGAGACGCACCTTATTCCGCTCATGCTCGATGCGATTGATGGCAAGCGGGATGCGCTGACGATCTTTGGCACGGATTACGACACGCCGGACGGCACCTGTATCCGCGACTATGTTCATGTGTGCGATCTTGTCGATGCGCATGTTCTGGGGCTGAAGTGGCTTCTTGAGGGCAAGGACAGCCGGGTTTTCAACCTTGGCACCGGGAGTGGGTTTTCCGTTCGGGAAGTGATCGACCATTCGCGTTCCGTGACCAATCGGGACGTGCCTTATGTCGAGGGTGCGCGGCGTCCGGGGGATTGCACACGGCTTGTTTCCGGCTCGACACGGGCCGAGAAAGAGCTAGGCTGGACGCCGTCGCGTTCGAACCTGAACATGATGATCTCGGATGCCTGGCGCTGGCATCAGAGCGGGCATTACGACAAGTGAGGGGGCACGCATTCCGATCGGCAGGGGGCAGGGCGGATTTCCGGATCGCGAAACGCTTCGCGACCTGAGGGCTGCGTATAAACTCCGGCTGCGGCGCAGGCGGCTTCTGTTTCGCGCCTTTCGCAAGAGGCGGCAGCTTGAGGCGGTTGCGGATCGCACGACTTCCATTCGGTCGGGGATGATCCTTGGTGCAGGGACGATGCGCAACGAAGCGGTGCGGCTTCCGTATTTCCTTGAGCATCACAGGAAACTTGGCGTCGAGCATTTCCTGATTATCGACAATGAAAGCACTGACGGGACGCGGGAGTATCTCGCGCAGCAGCCGGATGTGTCGCTCTGGTCGGCAAAAGGTAGCTATAAACGCGCGCGGTTCGGTCTCGATTGGCTCACATGGGTGATGATCAAACATGCGCATGGGCATTGGTGCCTGACGCTCGATGCGGACGAGATCATGATCTACCCGCATTGGGACACCAGACCGCTTGCCGCGCTGACCGAATGGCTTGATGGGAACGGTGTCGAGATGTTCCCGGCGATGATGTTGGACATGTATCCAAAAGGGCGCCTCGGCGAGCAGAACTACGAGCCGGGACAAGACCCGATGGAGGTTCTGTCCTGGTTTGACGGCGGTAATTACACGATCAAGAGACAAATGCCGATGGAAAACCTTTGGATTCAGGGGGGCGTGCGGGCGCGGTGTTTCTTTGCCGAGAGGCCACGCCGCGCGCCGACCATGAACAAGGTGCCGTTGGTGAAGTGGAACCGACGCTATGTCTATGTGAATTCGACGCATGGTATCCTGCCGCGGCGCCTCAATCGGTTTTACGATCGGGAGGGGGGCGAGTTTGCCTCTGGCATTCTGCTTCATACCAAGTTCCTTGACACGGTGGTCGACAAATCGAAAGAGGAGCTGAAGCGGCGAGAGCATTTCGCCAACAGCACGCTCTACGAGGAATATTACAAGACGCTCATCGACCGGCCCGATCTTTGGTGCGAAGGGTCGAGCCGGTATCACGGATGGCGGCAGCTTGAGGCCATGGGTCTCATGTCGCGGGGAACATGGCTCTGAGGCGCCGTAACTGTTTACGAAACGTGCACAAATCCGTATCTTCGGGAAGAGCCGACAGGGGAACTATTCTGTTGCCCCGGGCAAGCGGAGAAAAGGCACGGGGCGACGGGCGTCAACAGCGTTTTAACCGCCTGATCGTAGAGATTGATAACACCGTGCAGAGCAGGAGCGCAGGGCAGGTTTGAGCTTTGTTGAGTCATACAGGCTGCGTCTAAAGCGCAAGCAATTGCTGATCCGCGCGTTTCGAAAACGCCGCGAGATGAAACCTGTTGCGGACCGCACCAACCGTATCAAGAGCGACGATATCCTCGCCTTCTCGACCTTGAGAAACGAGAAGGTGCGGCTTCCGTTCTTCCTTCAATACTACCGCGATATGGGGGTTAATCATTTCCTGATCGTGGACAATGACAGCGATGACGGATCGCGCGAATACCTCGCGGAACAGCCGGATGTTTCGCTCTGGACCTCGAAGCATAGCTATCGCCGGAGCCGCTATGGCGTGGATTGGCTCAACTGGTTGCAGCGCAAATATGGCGACGAGCATTGGTGCCTTGTCGTCGATCCGGACGAGCTTCTTGTCTATCCGTTTTGTGATACGCGCCCTTTGCGTGCGTTGACGGATTGGCTTGACGCAAGCTCGATCCGGTCTTTCAGCGCAATGCTGCTTGATATGTATCCCAAGGGGCGGATCAACGAGCGGCCCTACCGTGCCGGGCAGAACCCGCTTGAGATCGCAAGCTGGTTTGATTCGGGGAATTATTCCATCTCGCGCAACTGGAAATACTGGAACCTGTGGATTCAGGGCGGTGCGCGGGCCCGGATGTTTTTCCAGGACAATCCCAAAGAAGCTCCGGCGCTCAACAAGGTGCCTCTCGTCAAGTGGACCAGGAAATACGCCTATGTGGATTCGACCCATATGCTCTTGCCGCGGGGTCTCAACCTCGTGTTCGATGAATGGGGCGGAGAGAAAGCATCGGGTGTCTTGTTACATACGAAATTCCTCGACACGTTCTCGGTCAAGGCGGCGGAAGAACTCAAGCGGCGGCAGCATTATTCCAAGAGTGTCGAATACCTTGCCTATGCGAGAAGTTTGAACGACGACCCGGAACTTTGGTGCAAGTGGTCGGAAAAGTATATTAACTGGAGACAGCTGGAAATTCTCGGGCTCATGTCCAAAGGGAACTGGGCCTGATGAAAGGGAGATCCGGGTGAGCGTTGGGATCATCATGTTGGTGCATACGGCCCTTGACCGGGCCGAGCAGGTGGCGCGCCATTGGAGCGCAGCCGGGTGCCCCGTTGTGATCCACGTGGACGCCAACGTATCGCGCAAGACCTACAAGGCCTTTTCCAAAGCGCTGGGCGACGTGCCGACAGTGCGTTTCTGCCAGCGGCATAAATGCGAGTGGGGGACTTGGGGGCTTGTTGCGGGGACGCTTTCGGCCTCGGAGATGATGCTCGACGCCTTTCCCGATGTGCGCCATGTCTACCTGTCCTCGGGATCGTGCCTGCCGCTGCGCCCCGTGCAGGAGCTTGTCGACTACCTTGCCGCGCGGCCTCAAACGGATTTCATCGAATCCGCCACGACCTCGGATGTGCCCTGGACGGTCGGGGGATTGAGCGATGAGCGGTTCACCCTGCGTTTTCCGTTTTCATGGAAACGGCACCGCTACCTGTTCGACAAATACGTCGATTTGCAGCGTAAAATAGGGTTCAAGCGGCGCATTCCGAACGGGATTACCCCGCATATGGGGTCGCAGTGGTGGTGCCTTACGCGGCAGACCCTTTCGGCGATCCTCGAAGATCCGCAGCGCGATATATATGATGCGTATTTTCGCCGGGTGTGGATTCCGGACGAAAGCTATTTCCAGAGCCTTGCCCGGCTCTATTCCACGAATATCGAGAGCCGGTCCCTGACCTTGTCGAAATTCGATTTCCAAGGGAAACCCCATATTTTCTATGACGACCATCTCCAGCTTCTGAGGCGGTCGGATTGTTTCGTGGCGCGGAAGATATGGCCTCATGCGAACCGGCTTTATGACGGGTTCCTGCGCGACCCCGAGGGCGCGATCAAGATGACCGAGCCGAACCCGGCCAAGATCGACCGTATCTTTGCCAAGGCGGTGGAGCGGCGGACGCGAGGGCGCCAGGGACTCTACATGCAAAGCCGGTTCCCGCACGAGGGCTATGAACATTCGATCACAAGCGGGCGCTATTCCGTCTTTCAGGGGTTCACGGATTTGTTCGAGGATTTCGAGCCATGGCTTGCCAAGGCGACGGGCACACAGGTGCACGGGCATCTCTTTAGCCCGGAGCGGGCCGAATTCGCGGGGGGGCAGAAGGTTGTCAACGGGGCGCTGACCGATAGCCCGGCCTTGCGCGATTACAACCCGACCGCCTTTCTTACCAGCCTGATCTGGAACACGCGGGGCGAACGCCAGTGTTTTCAGCTTGGGCCGGCGGATGAAACGGCGCCGATCTGGTTCATTGCCAAGGACCCGAATGCGCAGATTTCGGTTATTAGCGGGGCTTGGGCGGTGCCGCTTTTCAAATCCAACCGTAACTTTGCCGATCTTCGCCAAGAGGCGGCGCGGCTTCAAAAGCTCGAGGCGGAACAGCTCAAGGTGTTGCGGTCCGTCTGGGCCAAGGCGCGGATACGTATCTGGACCATGGCCGAGTTCATCGAAGCCCCTATGGAGCCTTTGCAGGCCATTATAGACGAGATGGGCCAGCATTCCCTGCGCCGGCTTACCGAAGCGCCGAAAATGGCCGATCTGACAGGGTTCGGGCAGTTCTTGCAGAACCTGAAGAACCAGGGGATGCATCCCTATCTGATGGGCGATTTCCCTGTCAGCCCGTCGGGCCTCAACCAGCCCAAACCGCCGCGCAAACCTTATCTGGTGCAGTAAAGACCTATGCCAAATCCCTTTGATTATTTTGTTGTGTTTGCAGAGATGCGGACGGGCTCGAATTTTCTTGAGACAAACCTGAACGCCTTTTCCGGACTGGCCTGTTACGGGGAGGCGTTCAACCCGCATTTCATTGGTTATCCCAACAAGAAAGAAATCCTTGGTGTGGACCTCGAGGCACGCACGCAAGATCCGTTCACCCTGGTCAAGGCGATCCGGCGGCAGGAGGGGGTTCTTGGCGGATTTCGGTATTTTCACGATCACGATCCGCGCATCCTCGAAACCTGCCTGACCGACCCGCGCTGTGCCAAGGTCATCCTGACGCGCAACCCGATCGACAGTTACGTGTCGCTCAAGATCGCGCGCGCCACGGGGCAGTGGAAGCTGACGGATGTGCGCCGCCGCAAGGATGCGGGGAAAATCCGGTTCGACAAGGACGAGTTCCGCACGCATGTCGAGGCGCTTCAGGCGTTCCAGGTGCAGCTCCTGCACCGGCTTCAGACCACGGGACAGACGGCGTTCTACGTGGCTTATGAAGATTTGCAGGATGTCGATGTCATGAATGGTTTGGCGCGGTTCCTGGGTGTGGATGAAACTCTCGATGCGCTTGATACATCGCTCAAACGTCAGAACCCGAGCCCGATCTCGGACAAGGTTGCCAATATCGAGGAAGTCTCGGATGCGCTGGCCGAGCTGGACAGGTTCAATCTGACACGCACGCCGAATTTCGAACCCCGCCGCAATCCGGCGGTGCCGACCTATGTGATGGGCGCGCAGACGCCGCTCTTGTTCATGCCGATGCGCTCGGGCCCCGAGGCGCAGGTGAAGGCGTGGATGGCGGCGCTTGACGGCGTGTCGGTCGAGGATCTTCCGACGAAGGGCAATCAGAAGGATCTGCGCATCTGGCGGCGCAAGAACAAGGGGCATCGCACGTTCACTGTTTTGCGCCACCCGGTTGCACGTGCGCATGCCGCGTTCTGTCGTCGGGTGCTTTCGGTGGAGGAGGGGAGTTTTGCCGCGATCCGCAAATCCCTGAGCAAGCTCTACAAGGTACCGCTCCCGGAGGGCGCGCCCGGAGACGATTATGACCTAGAGGCGCATCGCGAGGCATTTCTTGGTTACCTCGCCTTTGTGAAGGCGAATCTTGCAGGGCAGACGAGTATTCGAATCGATGGCCATTGGGCGACGCAGTCCGCGATCCTCAAGGGGTTTGGAGAGCTTTGCTTTCCGGATGTCATCGTGCGCGAGGAAGACATGGAGAGCTATCTTCCGGCACTGGCGGTGCAGGTCGGGCATATGGGGCCGACAGACCCGGTCGAGGCCCCCGCAGACGTGCCGTTCGCGCTGGAAGAGGTCTATGACGATGAGATCGAGGACCTGGTGAGTGATATCTACCAGCGCGACTATCTCAATTTCGGATTTGATCGCTGGCGCCAAAGCGTTTCGTGAAACGCCTTAAGCGGCCTGCACGTTCTGCGACTCGGTCAAGATCGAGTAGAGCGTCTGCGTTTCATGGTTGGCGCGCAGCTTGGCGCAGATCGCGTTTTCCCGCAGGGTCCGAGACACCAGTGCAAGCGCTTTCAGGTGTTCGACGCCGGCGTCTTCGGGCGCGAAAAGCGCGAAGGCGATATCGACTGGCTGCCGGTCTACCGAGTTGAAATCAACGGGTTTTTCAAGGCGCACGAAGGCTCCGACAACGGAATCGAGACCTTCAAGACGGGCATGTGGCAGAGCGACGCCGTGGCCAACACCCGTCGGGCCAAGGTTTTCACGTTCGAGCAGCGCCTCGACAACGCGCGACGCATCAAGGCCATAGGCCGACTCGGCCACTTCGCCAATCGCGTGCAAAAGACGCTTCTTGCTCGAGGCGGACGAAACAACTTTGACCGCCTCGGGCTTGAGGATTTTAGACAGATCCATAATGCCAGTTTCTCCGGGCAGGGCACCTGGCCGCTACCGTTTGTCCTTATGGATCGATCCAGCCAATATTGCCGTCTTCACGGCGATAGACCACGTTCAATCCGTTTTTTGCCTCGTTGTGGAAAACGACGACAGGCACACCTGCAAGCTCCATCTGCATCACGGCCTCGCCAACACTAAGCGATGGAATCTTGGTCTCCATCTCGGCGATGATCATGGGCTGAAGCGTGTCGGGCTCTGCCTGCTCGGATTCCCCTTCTGAAGCGAGGATATACGAGGACGCGCCCAAGAGTTCAACCGGTTCCACGCGCTCCTTGTGGTGGTCTTTCAATCGACGCTTGTAACGGCGGAGCTGTTTTTCCATTTTTTGGGCGCAATCGTCGAAAGCGGCGTAAATTTCAGTCGCGTGTGCCTTGGCTTGTGCCGTCAGGCCGGTCGACAGGTGGACAGTTGCCTCACATACAAATTCATGTGCGCTTTTGGAAAAGACGATATTGGCGTCGGTTGGGCGCTCGGCGTATTTGGATACGACGGCGCTAAGCTCGTCCTTCACATGGGTCTGAAGGGCATCACCGATGTCGATTTGTTTTCCGGTAATCTGATAGCGCATCCTGTTTTCCTTTTCTTTGACATGACGACCCAATCCACGGGCATCAAGCACCGTGTTTGTTCGGGTTCGTATGCTGGGATTGGACATTTCCGTTGCTTGCCCGCCACCGGGCCTTGTGAAAGGCCGCACGAGTTGGCAGTGCGAGTCCCGAGAATGTCATGGGAGTATTTGACGCTCTGGGGCGGGGGATTGTCAATGATCCATCACAAGATTCGGCGGCACAATTCCGCGCAATCTTAGGGGTCAGGGCCGGGCCTTCAGGAGATACGGAAATTGTCGCCGAGATACACACGGCGCACGTTCTCGTTTTCCACAACATCTTCCGGGGTGCCGGACATGAGCACCTTGCCATCATGAAGAATGTAGGCGCGGTCCACGATCTCGAGGGTTTCGCGCACATTATGGTCAGTGATGAGCACACCGATGCCGCGCTTCTTGAGATCGGCCACGAGATGACGGATATCCCCGACCGAGATCGGGTCCACACCGGCAAAAGGTTCGTCGAGCAGCAGGTAGCTTGGGTCTGCGGCCAGGCAGCGCGCGATCTCGACACGGCGCCGCTCGCCACCGGACAGGGCCAAGGCGGGGGCGCGGCGCAGATGTTCGATCGAGAACTCGGACAAAAGCTCTTCGAGCCGTTCGCGGCGCTTGTGGCGATCCTTCTGGGTAATATCGAGGATGGCGGTGATGTTTTCCTCGACGGTCAGGCCGCGAAAAATCGACATTTCCTGTGGCAGGTAGCCGATACCAAGTTTCGCGCGGCGATACATGGGAAGATGGGTCACATCGCGGCCATCAAGGGTCACGCGGCCACCTTCCGGCATGATAAGCCCGGCAATGGCGTAAAAGGTTGTGGTTTTGCCCGACCCGTTCGGACCGAGCAAGGCGACGACCTCACCACGGTTCAGAACCATCGAAAAATCACGGATCACGGTGCGTTTGCGGTAGCTCTTGCGCAGGTTATCGACCCGAAGGCCAGATGCGCTCTCGGTGACGGTCAGGTCGGGTTGTGCCATCAGTTGTCCCCGGTCCTCATGATGGTTTTCACGCGACCTGCCATCTGGGCGGTGCCGGTCTTGAGGTTGACGGTCATCTCTTGTGATTGAAGCGTGTTGTTGCCCTGCGTGACAAGCACGTCGCCGTTCATCTGAACCGTGTCGTCCTCGACATTGTAGACGGCGGTCTTGGATTCGGCGGCGTCCGGGCCATCGACAAGCAGCACGCCGCCATAGGCCTCGAGGCGGGCAATGCCGGAACTCGAATCATTGTAGAAGACGTGGACCTCGGGCGCGGACATGAGCATGCTGCCCTGTTCGATCCGCACATTTCCGCGGAACACCGCGGTGCCGTTGGCCTGGTCTACGGAAAGCGTATCGGCATTCACCTCGACGGGCAGGTCAGACTCTTCGTTCATTGACCCGAAGGCGACTTCGAACCCTTGGCCAAGTGCCCCTGTGGGCAGGGCAAGAATGAAGGAAATGCAGAGAGCTTTTACGAACGACACGGCGACCTCGATTAATCCACGGGCTCATATATCAATTTCACACCATCGGAGAAAAACAAAGTGGTTTCTCCTGTGTCAGGATCTTCGATCACGTCGAGACGACCCGCCGTGAGGTCGCCGCCGGGTCCGGCGCTTTGGACCAGGCCGGGCGATATGAGTTTTGCTTCGCGCATATGGGCGATGAGTTCCCGGGAGCGGATATCGTAGCCTGTCGAGCTTTCGATCAGGACATCGCCCCTGAGCGTCGCGATGTGGGCGCTGTTGTCGATCTCGGCGGTTTGGGAGGCGATCTTGATATGTGATCCGTCGGTAAAGTCGATCCGGGCATTCATGTTCGTGGCCGAGGACCGGGCCGGGTTGTCGAGGTCGGGACGCGCGGATTGCGCGGAGAAAGCCACGAGATGCCCCGCTGTTGTGCGCCCGGAAAAGAAAGGTGCGGTGATCTGTTGTTCGCGTGCGCGCTGGGCGAGGTCGACCTCGGCAAAGGGGATGGAGGCCGTGCTATCCGTGATCCGGTTGGAGACGAGGAAGAGCGTCGACAGCAGGCCAAGCGCGACCAAAGGCAAAGCAACCTTGAGGATGGCAATGAGCCGGGAATATGTCATCCCAACGCGGACCATCTCAGCCGAGCCCGACCCTGAGGCAATCATGGATATGCAGCAAGCCGAGCGGCGTGCCGTCGCCTTGCGGGTCGAGCACGAACACGCAGGTGATCTTGCGTGTGTTCATAAGCGCGACCGCCTCTTCGGCAAGCGATTCCGGGGGGATGGTCTTGGGGGCCCTGGTCATCACTTCGCTGGCGCGGTGGTCGAGAAGGCCGTCCATGTGGCGCCGCAAGTCCCCGTCGGTGATGATGCCGGCCAGAGCGCCCTGCGCATCGGTCACGCCGACCACGCCAAAACCTTTCCGGCTAATTTCGAGGAGCGCATCGGCCATCGAAGTGTCTTCTGTCACGAGCGGCAAGGCGCTCTCCTTGTGCATCAGGTCGCGGACGCGGGAAAGCTGCGCGCCGAGCTTGCCGCCGGGGTGGAACTCGCGGAAATGCTCGGGTGTGAACCGGCGATGCTCCATGAGCGCAATGGCCAGCGCGTCGCCAAGGGCGAGCGTCATCGTTGTCGAGGAGGTCGGCACGATACCAGAGCCACAGGCCTCTTCAACAGGGGGCAGGATCAGGCCGACATCCGATTGCTTGATCAGGGTCGACTCGGGGCGGCTCGCGACGCCGATCATCGGTATGTTGAAGCGGCGGGTATAGGCGATGACGTCGGCGAGCTCCGGCGTTTCGCCCGAGTTCGACAGAACCAGCGCCACATCGCCCTGGGCCATCATGCCAAGATCGCCGTGGGAGGCCTCGGCGGGGTGGACGAAATGCGCGGGTGTGCCGGTCGAGGCGAAGGTCGCGGCGATCTTGCGGGCGATATGGCCCGACTTGCCCATGCCGGACACGATGATCCGGCCCTTGGCGGAAAGAATGGTTTCGACGGCCTTGTCGAAATCGCCATCCAAGCTCTCACCGAGTTGGCGCAGGGCCTCTGTCTCGGTGGCGATGACACGGCGGGCCGTGTCGAGGAATGCGTGTGTCCCGGCCATCAGTGCGCGAAGATGTCTTGTTCGGGCCAGCCCGCGAGGTCGAGCTTTGCGCGCATCGGCAGGAAGTCGAAACAGGCCTGCGCCATCTCGGTGCGGTTTTCACGGTCGAGGCGCGCGTTCAGCTCCTCGCGCAGGCGATGCAAGTAGAGCACATCCGACGCGGCATAGTCGAGCTGGGCGTTGGTCAGCGTCTCCGCGCCCCAGTCGCTCATCTGTTGCTGTTTGGAGATGTCGACGCCGAGCAGTTCCTGCAGGAGATTCTTGAGGCCGTGGCGGTCGGTGTAGGTGCGGATCAGCTTGGAGGCGATCTTGGTGCAATAGACAGGAGCCGCCAGCGCGCCGAAGGCGTGATACATGGCGGCAATGTCGAAGCGGCCAAAATGAAACAGCTTGAGCACTTTCGGATCTTCGAGCATGCGGCAGAGATTGGGCGCTTCGGTCTGTCCCTTGGCGACCTGCACAAGGTGGGCGTTGCCGTCGCCGCCCGACATCTGGATCACGCAGAGCCTGTCGCGGTGCGGGTTGAGGCCCATCGTTTCGCAATCAATGGCCACGATGGGGCCAAGGTCGAGATCGTCGGGAAGATCGTTCTGATAAAGGTAGTTCGCCATCTGAAACCTCGGAGTATCCGGTTAGGGAGGACTTACGGGTTTCCCGGCGGTGTTTCAATGACAGATGGAAAGCGGTGCTGACCCGTGCTTTCGACTTACGGGTGGCGATGCTCGGTCTTGAAGGGGCGGCCCGAGCGGGTCTTCAGGTCGTGGCCAGGGGAAGGCGGACGATGAATGTTGTGCCTCGGTCGGGGTTTTTCCGATAGGAGATCGACCCGCCGAGCGCCTCCATGATGCGCTTGGAGATGTTCATGCCAAGGCCGGTGCCCCCGATCTGGCGCGTATCGGACGAGTCGATCTGGGTAAAGCGGTCGAAGACCTTGTCATAGTCGCTCTCGGAGAGGCCGATCCCTTTGTCCCTGAACAATACGTCTACATGTTCCGGCCCGATTTCGGTCCTCACGTCGACGATGCTCTCGGCGGGCGAAAACTTGGCGGCGTTGGAGAGGATGTTGGCAAAGACCTGCTGCAGGCGTGCACGGTCGCTGTTGACCCAGACCTCTTTCTGCGGTGGCGTGAAGGCGACCTTCACGTTCAGGCCGGATGCAAAAGGTTGGTTGTCCGAGACAGATTGCGCGATTACCTCGGTCAGGTCGAGCTTTTCGCTTTTGAAGGTCACGCGCCCGCTTTCGACGCTTTGCAAGTCGAGAATCTCGTTGATAAGCTTGAGCAGGCGCGTGCAGTTTCTTTGCGCAACGGAGAGCGTCGAGCTGACCTGTTCTGGAAGCTCTCCGAGCACACCTGAATTGACAATATCAACCGACCCCTTGATCGAGGTCAGCGGCGTGCGCAGTTCATGGCTCATGGTCGAGACGAATTCGGATTTCGCCCGGTAGGCCATTTGCGAGTTTTCATGCTCGACCCGCAATTGCCGCATCTGGGCAACCTGTGTGCGGTAGAGCTGCAGGTAGTGCCTTGAGCTGTCGATGATGAAGAACAGCACGAAAAGGCTTGTGAAGAACTGCGCCCAGAGTTCGGATTTCAGCGGGGCGTCCGTGAGGACGATGTCCCGGATGGGAATGAACAGGAAGGTGGCCCCGTAGATCAGGAGACGGATTGTCAGAACCGATTTGATCTGGTGGTTGTTCATGGCCGCGAACAAGGCCGCGGCAAACAGGAAAAATAGCGGCATGAAATGGGTTGTATGCCCCTGCAGGACTGCAATGCCGATCGCGTAGAAAGAGATCACAAGCGCGCTGAGAATCGTGCCGAAATATATCTGGCGCATGAATTTCTTTTCGGCGGCACGGCTTTTCCCGTCCCATTTCAGGGCGTTGCGAAACACCCAGCCGTCATAGAGTTCGGAAACCACGACAAAGACCAGAATCCCGGCGGCGAGTCGTGCATCGTAGTAAAACGCCGCCAATGCCAGGGCAGCGGCAAAAATGATCTGCCTTTGCCACACGAGATCAACGCCTACCTGACAGTAGTCCTTGATCTGGCGAGCGCACAGAGAGTGATCATTGCTCATTTGGGCTACCAAACCTTCTGGCCTTCGTATTTCCACGACTTCACCCCTCCGGGATGCGTTCTTTACGAGCAATCTGTGTGTCTTAGATCACAGCGGCAACACGTCGCTAGAGAAAGGGAATATTGGCCACACGTTTAAATTGCTTGCTTGTTAACAATGTGTCAACCTTTGGTAGATTGTTGACAAAATGGGGCAATTTGCAGGCAACCAATGGAGCGACTTGAGGAAATCAACAGGCGAAAAGCGTCTCATGTCTTTCCCGAACTCGTGCCCCAGCACGAGTTGGATCGTCGTGGCTCGGCGGGTCTTCTTAAGAAATGGGTCAATAGTTATGGATATCGCAAAAAGCGACCGTCCCAAGAAACCCATGCGCCAGAAGCGCTTGGGCAGAGACATTATACGACCACCATCCTCTCGGTGAAGAACTTTCACAGATATGGCGACTTGCTCGTCAAATATCTGCAGGCGCGGCGCGAGGTTTTCATTGTTCAGAAAGGCTGGCAGTTGCCGGAAACCGACGGCATGGAGTTTGACCAGTACGACACCCCTCTTGCCCGTTGGATCGTCATTCATGACAAGGGCGTCGTTCTGGGTGGCGCGAGGATATCTCCGACAACAGCCGTGTGCGGAAACCATAGCTACATGTTGCGGGATGCGCAGATGGGGCTGCTTAAGGGGCTACCTTTCGATATGCTCTATGATGAAGCGCCGGTGAGCGAAGATCTCTGGGAGGCGACGCGGCTCTTCGTGACCGACAAGGTGCCCGCGAAACAGCGCGCAGCGGTGCAAAGCGCCTTGATGAAGGGCATGGCTGCGGCGGCACGTTCGGTCGGCGCGACGCAAATCATAGGGATCGTGCCAGCCGTGTTCCGGCGATGGCTCAAACGAATCGACATGGAAGCAACCGCTGTCGGTCCGATCATGAAAATTGATGGCGATCGGGTCCAGGCCGCCTTGATGAAGGTGTGATCCGCCTCTGATCCTGCAGCCACGGCGCTGTGGGGCTTCGTTCTATGCCCCAAACATTCTTATGGCCGCCCCATTTTGGGCCAATTTCATCCGTAGGTTGATCCCCGGCGTATTCAGCACGGAGGCAACATGAGGTTCCTGGCCGTAGACGACGACCCACACTTTCTTGAGGTTCTGAAGAACTTCATGAGGCAGGAAGACCGGCACGAGTTGCGCACCGTCACCTCGGCGGCTGAGGCCGTGGAGGCTGTGCGACAGGCGCCCGGCGGGTTCGACGCCTTTTTCCTCGACATCATGATGCCCGAGATGAACGGGATCGAACTCTGCGGCGTGTTGCGCGGTATGGGGATATTTCGCGATGTGCCGATTTTCATGCTGACCGCGGCCGCTGACCGTCACATGATCAACGATGCCTTTGCGATGGGCGCCACGGATTATATCACCAAGCCGCTTGATCCGGAGGAGCTGAGATCGCGCCTTGCCATGGCGGAGCGTCTGCATGAAGAGGCCGAGCTTACCGCCACCATGGCAGAGGCTGGCCAGGCTTCGGAGTCGAGTTATCCTCGGGTTGTCGACTTTGAAGCTCCGGTTCCGATGCACGGTCAGGAAAACGCGATCGAATACTTGGCGCTTGAGAATTATCTCATGACGCTCGACAGGCGCGGGTTGATCGCGCATGCGGCTTTCGGAATTCACTTCGAGAATGCCTCGCAGATTTATGTCAGAACGGATTCGGCTGGTTTCTTCGACGCCCTGGGCGATGTCGCGTCAGCGATTGGCGCTGCGCTAAGGGCGCATAAGTGCATGTTCACCTATGCAGGTTCCGGGGATTTCATCGTGGTGACCCTTCGGCGTGGTGTGATCAACACGGTAGCCCTTGAGGCCGAGATCAACAGCATGCTTTCCAGGGGGACGATCGCCTACGCGGTCCGGGGATTGCTTACACCGCGAGTGCGGGTGGGCAATCAGGTGCGCAATGGTCTCTTCGGTGAGCGCCGCGCCAACGTCGTTTTGCAACAGGCCATCCGCAAGGCCCAAGCCACGCTGCCCGCGACCCTTTCCGAGGAAAAACACCTGTTCCTGCTTCGGGAAGCCATGAAGAAATAGAGCATTGCTGTGTGCGTGGGTGTGTGTGCGTCACACGGGGCGCCACAACGGCACCATACCCGCGAAGCGACCATGCAGGGCGGCAAAAAACTTCGAGTGACATTTTGGGAATAATTGGTGCCCAGAAGAGGACTCGAACCTCCACGTCCATACGGACACTAGCACCTGAAGCTAGCGCGTCTACCAATTCCGCCATCTGGGCACGGGTTGGTGAGGCAGGCGTTTAGACCTGCTGTGGGGTGCTGTCAACGGCGATTCTTGCGTGGCGCGTGATTTTTGGTGCCTTGTTTCTCGGGCTTGCTTGGGGTTTGCGCCTTGCGTTTTGGGGGGGAAGGGGCGTATTTCTCTGGGCAGATTTCAGACTTCGGAGGGACCCCATGCCGAAACTTGTGACCATCTACGGCGGTTCTGGCTTTGTCGGGCGGCATATCGCGCGGCGTATGGCGCAGGAAGGCTGGCGCGTGCGGGTGGCGGTGCGCCGTCCCAACCAGGCCATGTTCGTCAAGCCCTATGGTGCCGTCGGGCAGGTGGAGCCTGTGCTTTGCAACATTCGCGACGATGCGTCGGTTGCAGCAGCGATGCTCGGGGCGGATGCGGTTGTGAACTGTGTCGGGGTTCTCGGGGAGCATCGCAAGAACACCTTTGACGCGGTGCAGGCCGAGGGCGCCGGGCGGATCGCGCGTCTTGCGGCATCGTCCGGAGTTGAGACCATGGTGCATGTCTCGGCGATTGGTGCCGATGCCGAGTCCGACAGTGGCTATGCGCGCTCAAAGGCCGAGGGTGAGGCGGCGGTTCTCGAACATATGCCCAATGCCATGATCCTGCGCCCGTCTGTCGTCTTCGGGCCGGATGATGGGTTCTTCAACCGGTTTGCCTCGATGTCGCGCCTTGGGCCGGTCCTGCCGCTCGTCGGCGCGGAAACGAAATTCCAGCCGGTTTATGTCGATGATGTTGCCAAGGCCGCGGTCATGGGTATCAAGGGCGAGGCCAGCGGTCTTTACGAGCTTGGCGGCCCGGATGTGGAAACCCTTCGCGATCTGATGAAGCAGATGCTCAAGGTGGTGCATCGTCGCCGTCTCATCGTGAATGTGCCGTTCTGGATTGCGCGGCTCATGGGCTTTGGGTTCGACATGGTGCAGGCGGTGCTCCTGGGGCTTATCGAGAACAAGATCCTGACCCGGGACCAGGTCAAGCTTCTGCGCAAGGACAATGTCGTGTCGCAGGGTGCGAAAGGGTTTGTCGATCTTGGGATTGTCCCGACCAATATGGGGGCGATCCTGCCGGATTATCTTTGGCGGTTCCGCCCGTCGGGTCAGTATGATGCGATCAAGGATTCGGCCAAGAACCTGCGCGCCTGACCCGGGGTTGGACCGATGACAAAGGGGCGGATGCGAGAGCGTCCGCCCTATGTGTATGCGATGACGAGCAGCACGATGCCGAGGATGATGCGGTATATCACGTAAGGCGTATAGCTTACCGATTTCAAAAGCCGCATCATGATGCCAAGCGCGAGGAGCGCGGCGAAAAAGGCGAACAGTGCCGCAATGGCGCCGTCGCGCGCCGTGGCCAGGTCGGCATTGCCCGCAACCTCGATGCCGAGAAGCGTGCCGCTGGCGAGAATTGTGGGGATCGACATGAGCATGGCGATTCGGGCGGCTTCGCTGCGTTCATAGCCAAGATGGCGGGCGCCGGTGATCGTGATGCCGGACCGGGACGTGCCGGGGATGAGCGCGACCGCCTGCCAGAGGCCGAGGGTGATCGCGTCGCGCAGGGACCAATCTTCGGTGCGTTTTGCCGAGCCGCCGGTTTGATCCATCCACCAGAGCAGCAGGCCAAAGCCGAGCATCGTCCAGCCGATCACCGTCATGGAGCGCATGGCGTCGCTCAGGCCTGTGAGTTTGAGGATCAGGCCAGCGAGGATGACGGGGATCGTGGCGATGATGAGGAGAAGGGCGAGGCGGCTTCCGGGCGTGTCGATGCGCCCTGTCAGGAGCCGGGGGAGGCCTCCGAGTGCAATTCGGACATCGGACCAGAAAAACAACACCACGGCACCCAAAGTGCCGACGTGAACTGCCACGTCGATGGCCTGTCCCTGGTCGTTGAGGCCGGTGAGATTCGGCAGGAGAATCAGGTGCCCGGAGGAGCTTACGGGGAGAAACTCTGTCACGCCCTGAATAATGGCGACCAAGAGGATGTGGAAAAAGCTCATCGCGGCGGAGTCCTGTGGCTGTCTGGCCTAGGGTATAAGCTATTGTAAATAGGAAGAAAGTCCTAATTTAAGTCCGAATCGGGCGTAATTCGCGCCGGATTTCCGCCTATTGTTGCGGCGCAGCGACGATATTTCTTCATTTAGGTCAACACATGTGACTTTATTCTTGTTTCGGCTTTATATAAAAGCGCGGGACGAAGATTATCAGGAGGCAGCTGTCGTGGCCAAGCAACCCATGCTGAAATTTGTGTCCGTTGAACGCACTATGCCGGAAAAGCGTGAAGCGGATGTGAGGGCAAAGGATTTCCACGAGATCTATGCGGAATACGCGGATGCCAAGGCGGCCGAACAGGCCAGCCGGTGCTCGCAATGTGGCGTGCCCTATTGCCAGTCGCATTGCCCGTTGCACAACAACATTCCCGATTGGCTTCAGATGACCGCGACGGGCCGTCTTGAAGAGGCCTATCAGCTCAGCCAGGCGACCAATACCTTCCCGGAAATCTGTGGCCGTATCTGTCCGCAGGACCGTCTTTGCGAGGGCAATTGCGTGATCGAGCAATCGGGCCATGGCACCGTGACCATCGGGTCGGTCGAGAAATACATTACCGACACCGCGTGGGAGAAAGGTTGGGTCAAGCCCATCAGCCCGGCGCAGGAACGCCCCGAGAGCGTTGGGATCATCGGTGCAGGCCCCGGTGGCCTTGCGGCGGCGGACCGCCTGCGTCGTGCAGGCGTTCAGGTGACGGTTTATGACCGCTATGACCGCGCGGGCGGGCTGCTGACCTATGGTATTCCGGGCTTCAAGCTTGAAAAAGACATCGTCATGCGCCGCAACAAACAGCTTGAAGAGGGCGGTGTCACCTTCAAGCTCAACTGCACCGTGGGCGAAGACATCACGTTCGACGAGATCCGCAAGGCACATGATGCTGTGATCATCGCGACCGGCGTCTACAAGACTCGCGATCTTGGCGGACCTGGGTCGAGCGCGCAGGGAATCGTGCGGGCGATTGATTACCTGACCTGTTCCAACCGCCTCAACTTTGGCGACACGGTCGCGGAATACGAGAGCGGCGAACTCAATGCCGAGGGCAAGAAGGTTGTCGTCATCGGTGGCGGCGATACCGCGATGGACTGTGTGCGCACGGCGATCCGGCAGGGCGCGGAGAGCGTCAAATGCCTGTATCGTCGTGACCGCGCCAACATGCCCGGATCACAGCGTGAGACGCAGAACGCCGAGGAAGAAGGCGTGGTGTTCGAATGGCTTGCCGCGCCGAAAGGCTTTAGCGGTGACCCGGTCAAGGGCGTGATGGTGCAGCGGATGCGTCTTGGCCTGCCGGATGCGACGGGTCGTCAATCGCCCGAAGTCATCGAGGGCGCGGACTATGTCGAAGAGGCGGATCTGGTCATCAAGGCGCTTGGCTTTGAGCCGGAAGACCTGCCGACGCTTTGGGATCAGCCCGAGCTTGAGGTGACCCGTTGGGGCACCGTCAAGGCCGAGTTCACCACGGGCGCGACAGAGATGGACGGGGTCTATGCCGTGGGGGATATCGTGCGCGGTGCGAGCCTTGTTGTCTGGGCGATCAAGGACGGGCGCGACTGTGCCGATGCGATCCTCGAACGCCTGAACGCGGGGGCTTCGGTGGCGGCGGAATAAGCGTTCTGTGTCACGTCGGTATTACGTCGGTATTACGTCGGTATTGCATCGGTGCGAATTGTGGCAGCCGCGGAGGCGCCCGCGCACCGAAGGTCAGCCAAGCTGACCAAAAGGATTGAGAAAGGGTTACACCATGACCAAGTATGATGAGAACTGGGTCCGCGAGGAAGAAGCCAAGCGCAAGTGGATGGCCGAGAATGGCCTCTACCGCGAAGAGGAAGAGCATTCGTCCTGTGGCGTTGGCCTCGTTGTGTCGATTGATGGCAAGCCGAGCCGCAAGGTCGTCGAGGCGGGGATCACCGCGCTCAAGGCGATCTGGCACCGGGGGGCTGTTGATGCCGATGGCAAGACCGGCGATGGCGCGGGTATCCACGTGCAGATCCCGGCACCGTTCTTCTATGACCAGATCCGTCGCACCGGCCATGAGCCGCGCATGGATGAATTGATTGCCGTGGGGCAGGTGTTTCTTCCGCGCACGGATTTCGGGGCACAGGAAGCCTGCCGGACGATTGTCGAAACCGAAGTCCTGCGAATGGGCCATCACATCTATGGCTGGCGCCACGTGCCGGTCGATACGACCTGTCTTGGCGAGAAGGCCAATGCTACGCGCCCGGAGATCGAGCAGATCCTGATCTCGAATGCCAAGGGCGTAGATGAAGAGACATTTGAACGCGAGCTTTACGTGATCCGTCGCCGGATCGAGAAAGCGGCGCTGGCGGCGAATATCAACGGTCTTTATATCGCGTCGCTGTCGTGCCGGTCGATCATCTACAAGGGCATGATGCTGGCCGAGCAGGTTGCGGTATTCTACCCTGATCTTCAGGACGAACGGTTCGAATCGGCCTTTGCGCTTTATCACCAGCGCTATTCGACCAACACGTTCCCGCAATGGTGGCTTGCCCAGCCGTTCCGCATGTTGGCGCATAACGGCGAGATCAACACGCTCAAGGGCAATCTGAACTGGATGAAGAGCCATGAAATCCGCATGGCCAGCACCTATTTCGGAGAGCTTGCCGACGATATCAAACCGATTGTGCCGGGCGGCGCGTCGGACTCGGCGGCGCTTGATGGCGTGTTCGAGGTTTTCGTGCGGGCCGGGCGTTCGGCCCCGATGGCCAAGACGATGCTTGTGCCGGAATCCTGGTCGCAAAGCGCGGTGGAATTGCCCGAAAGCTGGCGCAACATGTATTCCTATTGCAACTCGGTCATGGAGCCGTGGGACGGTCCGGCGGCGCTTGCCATGACGGATGGTCGCTGGGTCTGTGGCGGGTTGGACCGCAACGGCCTGCGTCCGATGCGTTACGTTGTGACGGGCGATGGCCTTCTGATCGCGGGGTCCGAGGTTGGCATGGTGCCGACCGACGAGGCGACCGTGGTCGAGAAGGGCGCGCTTGGCCCCGGCCAGATGATCGCCGTGGACATGAAAGAGGGCAAGCTGTTCCACGACAAGGAGCTCAAGGACAGCCTTGCCAATGCCCGCCCCTATGGCGACTGGGTCGGGAAGATCAAAGACCTTGAAAGCGAACTTTCCGGGATAAACGAGGCGGCGATGTTCACCGGCGCAGAGCTTCGCAAGCGTCAGATCGCGGCGGGCTATACGATGGAAGAGCTTGAGAGCATTCTTTCGCCGATGGCCGAGGATGGCAAGGAATCCCTCGCGTCGATGGGGGATGACACGCCGAGCGCGGTTCTTTCGAAGAAATACCGCCCGCTGTCGCATTTCTTCCGCCAGAACTTCAGCCAGGTGACCAACCCGCCGATCGATTCCTTGCGCGAATACCGCGTGATGAGCCTCAAGACGCGGTTCGGGAATCTCAAGAATGTGCTCGACGAGGACGGGTCGCAGACGGAAATCGTCATGCTTGAGAGTCCGTTTGTCGGCAATGCGCAGTTCGACAAGCTTCTTGCGGCGTTCGACGATAACGTGGTGCGGATCGACTGCACCTTTGGCGTGGAGGAAGGCGCCGGTGCGCTTCAGGCGGGGCTCAAGCGGATTCGCGCAGAGGCCGAAGATGCCGTGCGGTCCGGCGCGGGCCATATCATCCTCAGCGACGAGGCACAGGGCGAGACCCGCGTCGCGATGCCGATGATCCTTGCCACCAGCGCGGTGCACAGCCACCTGACGCGCAAGGGGCTGCGGACCTTCTGTTCGCTCAACGTGCGGTCGGCGGAATGTATCGACCCGCATTACTTTGCCGTGCTGATCGGTGCGGGCGCGACCGTCGTGAACCCCTATCTTGCCGAGGACAGCCTCTCTGACCGGATCGAGCGTGGGCTTCTGGACATGGACCTGACGACCGCCGTGGCGCGCTATCGTGAGGCGATTGACCAGGGTCTTCTCAAGATCATGGCGAAGATGGGGATTTCGGTTATCTCGTCCTATCGCGGCGGTCTCAACTTCGAGGCCGTGGGCCTGAGCCGTGCGATGTGCGCGGAATATTTCCCCGGCATGACGAGCCGTATCTCGGGTATCGGGGTGAGCGGTATTCAGCGGAAGGTCGAGGAAATCCACGCGCAAGGGTTCAAATCCGGGCAGGATGTGCTTCCGATTGGTGGCTTCTACAAGGCGCGGAAATCGGGCGAGACCCATGCCTGGGGCGCGCAGACGATGCATCTTATGCAGGCGGCCTGTAACAAGGCGTCTTATGAACTCTGGAAACAGTATTCGGCGGCGATGCGGAGCAATCCGCCGATCCACCTGCGCGACCTTCTCGACATCAAGCCGATTGGCAAGCCGATCCCGCTTGAAGAGGTCGAATCAATCACCGCGATCCGCAAGCGTTTCGTGACGCCGGGCATGTCGCTCGGGGCGCTCAGCCCGGAGGCGCACAAGACGCTCAACGTTGCGATGAACCGGATCGGGGCCAAGTCCGATTCGGGCGAGGGCGGGGAAGATCCGGCGCATTTCGTGCCGGAGCCGAATGGCGACAACCCGTCGGCCAAGATCAAGCAGGTGGCCTCGGGGCGCTTCGGTGTCACCGCAGAATACCTCAACCAGTGTGAAGAGCTTGAGATCAAGGTCGCACAGGGGGCCAAGCCCGGCGAGGGCGGTCAGCTTCCGGGGATGAAGGTCACCGACCTGATCGCGCGCCTGCGGCATTCGACGAAGGGTGTGACCCTGATTTCGCCGCCGCCGCACCATGACATCTACTCGATCGAAGATCTTGCGCAGCTGATCTATGACCTCAAGCAGATCAACCCGCGCTGCAAGGTGACGGTCAAGCTCGTGGCGTCTTCGGGTGTGGGCACGATTGCGGCCGGTGTGGCCAAGGCCAAGGCGGATGTGATCCTCATTTCGGGCCATAATGGTGGCACGGGGGCATCGCCGGCGACCTCGATCAAATATGCGGGTCTGCCATGGGAGATGGGCCTTACCGAGGCGCACCAGGTTCTTGCCATGAACAACCTGCGCAGCCGTGTGACGCTTCGGACCGATGGCGGTCTGCGCACGGGGCGCGACATCGTCATGGCGGCGATGATGGGGGCCGAGGAATATGGTATCGGCACCGCTGCGCTGATCGCGATGGGCTGTATCATGGTGCGTCAGTGCCAGTCGAACACCTGTCCTGTCGGTGTCTGCACGCAAGATCCGGCGCTGCGTGCGAAATACACCGGCAATGCCGACAAGGTCGTGAACCTCATCACCTTCTACGCCCAGGAGGTGCGCGAAATCCTCGCGTCGATCGGGGCGCGGAGTATTGACGATGTGATCGGGCGCGCGGACCTTCTTGCCCAGGTCAGCCGGGGTGCCGCGCATCTTGACGATCTCGACCTCAACCCGCTCTTGATCACGGTCGATGGTGCCCAGAACATCGTTTATGACCGCGACAAGGCGCGAAACGCGGTGCCGGATACACTCGATTCGGAGATCGTGCGCGATGCGCATCGTTTCCTCGAGGATGGCGAGAAGATGCAGCTTTCCTATGCGGTGCAGAACACGCACCGGACGGTGGGCACGCGCACTTCGAGCCATATCGTGCGCAACTTCGGGATGCGCAACGCGCTGCAGGAAGATCACCTGACGGTCAAGCTCACGGGGTCTGCGGGTCAGTCGCTTGGTGCCTTTGCCGCGCCGGGCCTCAAGATCGAAGTTTCGGGCGATGCCAATGACTATGTGGGCAAGGGCCTTTCCGGCGGCACGATTGTCGTGCGCCCGCCGCAGGTCAGCCCGCTGACTGCGTCGGACAACACGATCATCGGCAACACCGTGCTTTATGGCGCGACCGACGGGCATCTCTTTGCCGCGGGCCGCGCGGGCGAGCGTTTTGCCGTGCGTAACTCGGGCGCGAAGGTCGTGGTCGAGGGCTGTGGTTCGAACGGGTGCGAATACATGACCGGCGGTGTCGCGGTCATCCTTGGCGAGATCGGCGCGAACTTTGGCGCGGGCATGACCGGCGGCATGGCTTATCTGCATGATCCGGACGGCAAGGCCGAAAACGTCATGAACCTCGAGACGCTCGTCATCTGCCCGGTCACGGTTCAGCATTGGGAAGACCAGCTCAAGGGCCTCATCGAGCGTCATGTGAAAGAGACCGGAAGCCGTAAGGCGGCGGATATTCTTCAGCATTGGGATATCGAGAGGGCGAATTTCTTGCAGGTCTGCCCGAAAGAGATGCTGGCGCACCTGCCAGCGCCGCTTTCGGAAGAGCCGGAGGCGATGCCGGCAGAATAAAACCTGCGTCGTGACAGAAAGACTGGCCCTGCCGGGTATCCGGCGGGGCCTTTTTCTTGGGGGCTGGGCGATCCGGCGCGGTTGCGTCAGGGCGCCCGTGGCCTTATGCCCGAGGATATTTCGAGCAGCAGGGTTTCATGGCCAAGTCAAAGACCAGAAAGGCAAAGCGGGAGGGTATCGGCAAACGTCTTTGGCGACGTGTGCGGCGGCCCTTGCGGCGCGTCGCGATCTGGACCGTGTCGCTTTTGATCCTTGTGGTGCTCTCATACCGGATCATCAATCCACCGACCACATGGACCATTCAAAGCGAGAAGGCCCGCCTTGGGCAGGTGGAGCGGGAATGGGTTGCGATCGAGGACGTGGCGCCTGTTTTCCTGCGCTCGGTCGTTGCGGCGGAAGATGCGAATTTCTGTCTGCATTGGGGCTTTGATGTGGCCGCGATCAAGTCTGCGCTGGCGGAAGGATCGGGGCGCGGGGCATCGACGCTCAGCCAGCAAACGGTCAAGAATGTCTTTCTCTGGCAGGGGCGGAGCTGGCCGCGCAAGGCGCTTGAGGCGCTGATTACGCCATTGGCTGAACTCGCCTGGACCAAGGAGCGGATTCTCGAGATTTACGTGAACGTGGCCGAGTTTGACGAGGGGGTGTTTGGCGTCGGGGCGGCGGCGCGGCATTATTTCGGGGTTGGGCCCGAGGCTCTCACGCCGGTGCAGGCGGCCCGGCTTGCCGCGGTGCTTCCCTCGCCCAAACGGTATTCCGCGAAACGTCCGGGCAAGGATCTGCGCGCGCGTGCGGCGCAGATCCTTGACGGGGCGGAAACGATCCGCCGGGATGGGCGCGCAGACTGTTTCACGGGCAGATCCTGAAGCGTTTCGAGGATTGAAAACCGGGTCTTGAACGGGCATTGAGGGTAGACCGTCTCAAAGCCCAGTGAAGTGCCAATGAATCGCCTGTTCCATTTCCCGCTGTCCCCGTTCTGCAGAAAAGTCCGTCTGACGCTGGCCGAGAAGCGGATCGAGGTCGAGTTGGTGGATGAGCGCTATTGGGAGCAGGATGCCGATTTCCTGCGCCGAAACCCGGCGGCGAAGGTGCCGGTTCTCAAGATCGACGGCAAGATGATGGCCGAAAGCACGGCGATCTGTGAATATCTCGACGAGAAATATCCCGAGACGCCGCTCATGCCCAGGGATGTGGATGCGCGTTACGAGGTGCGTCGCCTGGTGGCGTGGTTCGATGACAAGTTCCATCACGAGGTGACCTCCAAGCTCCTTTATGAGCGGGTCAACAAGAAGGTGATGGGGCTTGGCTATCCCGATAGCAAGAACGTCAAGGCGGGCGCGCAGAAGATCAAGTATCACCTTGATTACATGGCGTGGCTTCTCGATCATCGCCGCTGGCTTGCCGGGGATGCCATGAGCCATGCGGATTTCGCGGCGGCCGCACATCTTTCGTCGCTCGACTATATCTCGGACGTGGATTGGAACCGGTCGGCGGCGGTCAAGGATTGGTATGCCAAGATCAAGTCGCGGCCTGCGTTCCGGTCGATCCTTGCGGATCAAATCCCCGGCTTCCCGCCACCTGCGCATTATGCCGATCTCGATTTCTGATAGCGATCTGAAGGCGCGGCTGGTGGCCGAGGCCGAGGCGGTTGGCTTTGACCTTTGCCGAATTTGCCGCCCTGATGCGGTCGGCCATGTGCCGGGGGATTTGGCGGCGTTCCTCGACAAGGGTTATCACGGGCAGATGGGGTGGCTTGCCGACCGGGCGCATTGGCGGGGCGACCCTTCGGCGCTCTGGCCCGAGGCGCGGTCGGTCATCGTTCTTGGCGAGAGTTATACACCCGAGCATGATCCCACGGCGGTGCATGGGCAAGCCGATTGCGGGGCGATCTCGGTTTACGCGCAGAACAAGGATTACCATGACCTTGTGAAGAAGCGGCTCAAGCGGCTTGCCCGGTGGCTCATCGCCGAGACCGGGGACGCGACTCAGGTCAAGGTTTTCGTTGATACCGCGCCGGTGCCCGAAAAGCCCTTGGGGCAGGCGGCGGGCTTGGGCTGGCAGGGGAGACATACCAACCTCGTGAGCCGCGATCTCGGGTCGTGGTTCTTTATCGGGTCGGTGTTCACGACGGTGGAATTAGACCCTGATCCGGCGGAAATCGACCATTGCGGGTCATGCCGGGCCTGTCTCGATGCCTGTCCGACCAACGCCTTTCCGGAGCCGAACAGAATCGACGCGCGGCGGTGTATCTCTTACCTGACGATCGAGCATCATGGCCCGGTGGATCGCGCGTTGCGGCCCCTGATGGGGAACCGGATTTATGGCTGTGATGATTGTCTTGCGGCCTGTCCATGGAACAAGTTCGCCATCGAGGCGCGCGAGATTCGCTATCACGCGCGCGACGATTTGCTCGCGCCGAAACTCGGGGAATTGGCGGCGTTGGACGATGCAGGATTTCGGGCCAAGTTCTCGGGTAGTCCGATCAAGCGGATCGGGCGCAATCGCTTTGTGCGCAACGTGCTCTATGCCATCGGCAATAGCGGCGATCCGGGGTTCCTTGAGCAGGTGCGCAGGTTGACGGGCGATCCGGACGAGACCGTGGCAGATGCCGCGACCTGGGCCGAAGAGCGTCTTGCAAAGGTCGGAAACAGGCAGGATTAGAGCCTGTTTTCGGGGCAGAACAAGGCGCGCGAACAAGGGGACTAGGGAATGACGGTAGCACTCGGCGTTGATACGGGCGGCACCTATACGGATGCTGTCCTGATCCGGGATGAGCGTGAGGTTCTGGCCTCGGCCAAGGCGTTGACGACGCGCCATGACCTTGCCGAGGGGATCGGCAACGCGGTGGCGGCGGTTCTGTCCGAGGCGGAGGTCGCGCCGGGGGATATCTCGCTTGCATCGCTTTCGACCACGCTGGCCACCAACGCACTTGTCGAGGGGCAGGGCGGGCGCGTGGCGTTGATCCTCATTGGCTTTGTCGAAAGCGACCTTGAGAAGCATGGCGTTCTGGAGGCTCTGGCCGGCGATCCGGTCCTGATTCTCAAGGGTGGGCATAATTACGCGGGCGATCAGGCGGCGCCGCTGGACGAGGCAACGCTGGCCGCGTGGCTTGAAGAGCATGGACAGGAGGTATCGGGATATGCGGTTGCGGCGCAGTTCGCGACGCGCAACCCGGCCCATGAACAGCGCGCGGCAGAGATGGTGCGCGAGATCACCGGCCGTCCGGTGAGCGCCTCGCATCATTTTTCATCGAAACTCAACGGGCCGAAACGGGCGTTGACGGCGGTGCTGAATGCGCGGCTGATCGGGATGATCGACCGGCTGATTTCACGGGCCGAGGCGCGGCTTGGCGAGCTGGGCGTCACCGCGCCCCTGATGGTGGTGCGGGGCGATGGGGCGCTCATCTCGGCAGAGTTCGCGCGTCGGCGCCCGATCGAGACGATCCTGAGCGGCCCGGCGGCGTCGATTGTCGGGGCGCGCTGGATGACCGGGGCTGTTGATGCGCTTGTGTCGGATATTGGCGGCACAACCACGGATATTGCCGTGCTGCGCGACGGGCGGCCCGCGATTGACCCGGAGGGCGCGCGGGTCGGTCCCTATCGCACCATGGTCGAGGCCGTGGCGATGCGCACCTTCGGCCTTGGCGGCGATAGCGAGGTGCATTTCGTCGGTGAGGGATTGCAGGGGGGCGTGACGCTTGGCCCAAGGCGGCTCTTGCCGGTGTCGCTTATCGCGACGGAGGCCCCCGAGATCGTGCATCGCGCGCTTGATGCACAGCTTCGCCAGAGCGCGCCAGGGGAATATGACGGGCGGTTCCTGCGCGCTGTGCCGGGGATCGAGACCGGGGGATTGGAGCCACGCGAGGCCGCGCTTCTTGAGCGGATCGGCGCGGGCGTTCGCCCCGTGGGCGAGGTCATCGCCATGCGGTTGGAGCAAAAACCCCTGCGCCGCCTTGTGGAGCGGGGATTGGTGCAGGTTGCGGGGCTGACGCCTTCGGATGCGAGCCATGTGCTTGGGACGGTGGCGGCGTGGGATCGGGAGGCGGCGGAGAAGGCCCTCCTGCTCTTTGGGCGGCGGCGGACGGGATCGGGCAACCGGCTTGCGCCCGAGGCCGAGGATATGGCGCGGATCATCGTGGATCAGTTGACGGAGCAGACCGTCATTGCCTTGTTAGAGACTGCTTTTGTCGAGGAGGGGGATACGTTCGACCTCGCCCCGGATGTGCTTGCGCGGCATGTGTTGATGCGGCGCGGGCTTGAGGGGCACCGGGGATTGGTTCGGATCGAGGCCGGGCTGAACCAGCCGGTGATCGGCCTTGGCGCGTCGGCGGCGAGCTATTATCCGGCGGTGGGGGAGCGGCTTGGCTGTGCGATGGAATTGCCGCGCCATGCCGGTGTTGCGAATGCCATTGGCGCGGTCGTGGGGCGGGTGACGATCCGGCAGAGCGGCGAAGTGAGCGCCCCGACGGAAGGGCGCTACCGCGTGCATCTTGAGGACGGGCCGGAGGATTTTTCAGAGTCGGATAAGGCTCTAACCCGCCTTGAAACGCATCTTACGGAGGTCGCGCGACAGGAGGCCGAGGCAGCGGGCGCGGAAGGCATCCGTATCACCGTCACCCGCGATATCAAGACGGCAGAGGCCGAGGGCCGCGAGGTCTTTATCCAGGCGATGGTCATGATCGAGGCATCGGGCCGTCCGCGGATTGCCGACGGTTAAACCGGATCGCCCCGGTCGAGCGCGCGCAGGAAACGGGCGGCATCGTCGCGCGTCGCGTCGCGTTTCTCGTCGCTCATGCGGGCGAGGGTGCGGTAGGGCATGGCGAGGCGGGGGTTCTTGCCAAGGGTTTCCGAATTACGATCAAGGAAATCCCAGTAGAGATAGTTGAACGGGCAGGCATCGGGGCCGTTTTTCTTGGTCGGGCTATAGCGGCAGGATTTGCAATAGTCCGACATGCGATTGATGTAGGCGCCGCTTGCGGCATAGGGCTTGGACGCGAGGCGCCCGCCATCGGCAAAGAGGACCATGCCCGTGACGTTTGGCAACTCGACCCATTGATAGGCATCGGCATAGACGATCAGATACCAGTCGTTGACCTCTTGCGGCGAAAGACCTGCGAGCAGGGCGAAATTGCCAAGCACCATGAGCCGCTGGATATGGTGGGCATAGGCCCATTTGTGGGTATCCCCGACGCATTGCGACAGACAGTTCATTTGGGTCGGCGCGCCCCAGTAGAGGGGCGGCAGGGGGCGGTTGGCATCGAGGGCGTTTTCCTCGGCATAGCCGGGCATGTGGGTCCAATAGATCCCGCGCACGTATTCACGCCAGCCCAGGATCTGGCGGATGAAGCCCTCGACGGCATTCAGGGGCGCATGGCCTTCGTGATACGCGCGTTCGGCGGCCCGGATACACTCCATGGGCAGAAGCAGGCCGCAATTCAGGTAGAAGCCGAGATGGCTATGATACATCCAGGGTTCGCCGGTCAGCATCGCGTCTTGATAATCGCCGAAATAGGGCAGGCGATGGGTGATGAAATGATCGAGTATCTTGCTGGCATCCGCGCGGGTCACGGCGAAGTGGAACGGATGCAGGTCTCCGAAGTGATCCGGGAAGCTCTTTTGAACCAACCTCAGAACAGCCTGTGTCGTTGCGTCCGGTCTGATCTGGTAGGGGTCCGGGATACGGAGCCCGTCCTTCGGTGGCTTGCGGTTCTCGGCGTCATAGTTCCATTGCCCGCCTAGCGGTTCTTTTCCATCCATAAGCACACCATGACGCCGCCGCATCTCGCGGTAGAAGAATTCCATGCGGAACTGCTTGCGCCCTTGGGCCCAGACGCGGAACGTCTCGTGGTCGCAGAGAAAGCGGGTATCAGGGAGGATATGGACCGGGATGCCAAGGCTCTCAGGCCAGATATCCATCTCGGACAGAAGGCGGTATTCGCCCGGTTCCGTGACGCAGACAGCGCCGAAATCCCCTTTGGACAGGGTCTCGGCCACGGCATCGAATAGGGAGGCGACGGGGGTGTCCGGATCATGGGCGATATAGGTCACGGTCCAACCGAGGCTTCGCAATTCGTCGGCGAAATGGCGCATGGCCGAAAAGATCAGGGCGATCTTCTTTTTGTGGTGGCGGACATAGGTCGCCTCGCCCGTGACCTCGGCCATGAGGATGATGTCACGGGACGGGTCCCCTTCGGTCAGGAGGGGGAGTGTATGGGTCAGTTGATCCCCAAGGATCAGGCGCAGCGCCGGCTTGCTCATACCCCGGATACGCGCAGGGTATGCGTTTGGATCACCCGCGTTTCGGCAGAACCCAATCGGGGCGCGGGAAGTGGCAGGTATAGCCATTGGGATGTTTCTCGAGGTAATCCTGATGCTCTTCCTCGGCTTGCCAGAAATCGCCGACCGGCTCGACCTCGGTTACGACCTTGCCGGGCCAGAGGCCGGAGGCTTCGACATCGGCGATGGTGTCGAGGGCAACGGCCTTCTGCGCGTCGTTCTCGTAGTAGATTGCCGAGCGGTAGGACATGCCGAGGTCATTGCCCTGACGGTTCGGGGTCGTGGGATCGTGAATCTGGAAGAAGAATTCAAGGATCTCGCGGTAGCTTATCCTCGCGGGATCAAAGAGGATCTCGATGCCTTCCGCATGGGTGCCATGGTTGCGATAGGTCGCGTTCGGAACGTCGCCGCCGGTATAGCCGACGCGGGTTCCCACGACGCCGTCCATCTTGCGGATGAGGTCCTGCATCCCCCAGAAACAGCCCCCGGCGAGCACAGCGCGTTCAGTCATTTTCAATCTCCTCCACTTGCGGAATATAGGCGCCATAGCCTTCGGCCTCCATGTCGTCGCGATGCACAAAGCGCAGGCTGGCGGAATTGATGCAATAGCGCAATCCGCCCCTGTCGGCGGGGCCGTCCGGGAAGACATGGCCAAGGTGGCTATCCCCATCGCGCGAGCGGACTTCGGTGCGGATCATACCAAGGCTTGCGTCCTGATGCTCGGTCACGTGGGCGGGTTCGATCGGCTTGGTGAAGCTGGGCCAGCCGCAGCCGGAGTCGTACTTGTCGGACGAGGCGAAGAGGGGTTCGCCGGAAACGATATCGACATAGATGCCCGGCGCCTTGTTATGAAGGTGTTCGCCGGTGCCGGGGCGTTCGGTGCCGCTTTGCTGGGTGACCCGGTATTGTTCTTCGGTGAGGGCCGCTATGGCTTCGGGGGTTTTTCGGTAGGTGGTCATCGGGGCCTCCGTGTCGTGTTCGCTTGTTCAATAGATGGTGCGGAGACGAGAAATACAAATGCCTTGTGACCGGAATTGACGGGAAGGTGATCCGATCGTGGCCGGGATGCGTATAAACTGGCAAAAAGGGAGTGTGTCATGCGCTATGTGTTTGCTTTTGTTTTCGCCCTCGTCGCCGCGCCATTGAGCGCGCTCGAGCTCGACGCGCCGTTCGAGAATATTGACGGCGGCACCTTGCGGATTTCGGATTGGGCCGGGCAGCCGGTTTTGGTTGTCAATACCGCGTCGCGATGCGGATTCACCCCGCAATACAAGGGGCTTCAGGCGCTTTATGATCGGTATCGCGACCGGGGGCTTGTGGTGCTATCGGTGCCGTCCGACGACTTTCGCCAAGAGCTTGGCAGCAATGAAGAGGTCAAGGATTTCTGCGAGTTGAACTATGGGATCGACATGCCGATGACGGGGGTCACCCATGTCAAAGGCAGCAAGGCGCACCCGTTCTTTGCCTCTCTGAAGGCCGAGGCGGGGTTTGTGCCGCGTTGGAATTTCAACAAGGTTCTGATTGCACCGGACGGGACAGTGGCGGCGACATATCGGTCGCGCACGCGGCCCCTTGCAGGCGAGATCACCAAGGAGGTCGAGGCGCTTTTGGCGCAGTGATCGAGGCGTTATCCGGGGAGCGGTTTTTGCTTGGAAAGCTGCACCGCGAGGATGCCTGCCGAGATGATTGCAACGCCGATTATGTCCATGATCCCAAGGGCTTCTCCGAGGAGGAGTGCGGCGATTGCGACGCCGAAGAAGGGATTGAGGAAGTGGAAGGTTGCGGCCTTTACCGCCCCGATCCGGCGCACCAGAGCGAACCAGATGAAGGTTGCGAGGAGACCGGGCGCGAAGATCGTGTAGGTCAGCGCGGTGAGCATTTTCGGGTTCCAGTTGAACACCCACTCCTCGAAGATCAGCGCGGCGAAAAACAACACGATGGCGCCGACGAACATCTGAAGCCCGACGATCATCATCATGTTGCCGCTCGCCGTAACGCCGCGCATTGTCAGGGTCGCGACGGCGAGGGCGATGGTGGCGATGATGCAATAAGCGATGCCGATCATATCCACCCCGGCACCCATGCGCGACCCCATGATGAGGATCACCCCGGCAAAGCCGAGGACAAGGCCGAGGGCGGCGAGCTTGGTCAGCCGTTCCGACAGGAAAGCCCAGCCTGCAAAGGCCACGATGAGCGGCATGGAGGAGGCGATGATGGAGGCCAGGGAGGCCTCGACCGTTGTCATGGCGAGGAAATTCAGGCCGAGATAGAGCGCGTTCTGGCACAGGCCAAAGACGAAGGTTGCGCGCCATTGTTCGCGGGTCAGGTTCCATGTCTGGCCCATGGCGCGGGCGATGAGGACACCGATGATCCCGGCGATGGCAAAGCGGATGGCGGAGATCGCGAAGGGCGGGGCGTCTGCGACGATGATCCGGGCCGAGGTAAAGGCCGAGGACCAGATCAGGGCAAAGAGGAGGCCCATGCCGATTGCGCGAATGTCCATGGGATTGCCTCATATGTTAATCTTACCGGGATGTAAACGCATTGCGCGCCGCGCTGCAAGCGATGGAGCGAATCACCTGCAGAAAAGCAGGGTTAACCGCAGTAAAACCGGGGAAAACGCGGATCGGTATCACGTCGGTATCACGTCGGTATTGCGTCGGTGTCAAATGTGGCAAACCCCGTCGTGAACGCGGCGCGCGACGGTTAAGAGATCGCACGGGCGCAACGCAGGCAGGAGACGCCGGGGGGCGTTGCTTATGCGAGGTCGTCGGCGTGGGACGCGGACATTTCGCGGAAGCGTTCGAACATCATCACGTATTCCGCCGGGATGTCACGGAAGGAGAGGAGGCCAACGAGGCGCCCCGCTTCCATGACCGGCAGGTGACGGAAGGCGTCCCCGAGTTTCGCCGCAAGCGCATCGGAGAGTTTGTCCTCGATATCCACGGTCACGGGGTCCGGCGTCATGACCTCGGCGGCGGTCGTGGTATCGGAGGCGAGGCCCGCTGCCGTGCCCTTGAACACGATGTCGCGTTCCGAGACGATCCCCACAAGCGCGTCATCCGCCAGCACGGCGACCGCGCCGACCTTCTTGTCGGCCATCAGCCGCGCGGTTTCGCGCAGCGTCGTGTCGGGGGAGACGAAGAACACGGGGCGGTCGCCAAGGATCTTGCGCAGGGTCGTTGTCATCGCGGGCCTCTTTCATTTTCGAAATACTATGAGATGGGCGAAAGGAAGCCGCAAGGGGTGAAAAAAGGGCCGCCCGGAGGCGACCCTTTTCGGAATGATCCTGTGGTGAAGGGATCAGCCGTTGACGCTGTCCTTCAGGGCCTTGGCGATGGTCATCTTGACCACCTTGTCGGCCTCTTTCTTGATCTGTTCGCCGGTGGCGGGGTTGCGCACCATGCGCTCGGGGCGCTCGCGGCAGTAGATCTTGCCGACGCCCGGAAGGGTCACGGCACCGCCGCCCGACACTTCGCGGGTGATCACGGCGCACACGGCTTCGAGTGCGGCGCCAGCGGATTTCTTGTCTGCGCCCATTTCTTCGGCCAGAGCGGCAACGAGTTGGGTCTTGGTCATCGGTTTTGCCATTTTCAGGTCTCCTTATCTGCCCGAAGTTGGGCCTCGTGCGGGGCATTTAAGGGGATATGAGGCGGGAACACAACGAATTCTCAGGCGAAAAATTGCGAAAAACAGCGGTTATCCACCGATTTTTGACCAAACAGCCTGAAAATTCGGGTTTTGCCGTCGCATCAAAGCCGCCCAAAGGGGGGCGGCGAGGGGCGCGCCGTTGACAGGCGGGGCCGTCGCGACCAAGGCTTTGCGCCGTGGACATGTGGATGAGGGAGGTTTGCATGGACTATGATGCCGTTGGTGCCGAGGTATTCGGCGCATCGCTGCGCGGGATCGGGCTTAACCTGCTTGTGCGGGATGTGCGCGCGCATTGTGACATGCTCGGGGTGGTGTTCGGGATGCGGGCACATCAGCCGACGGCGGATTTCGCCATCCTGCGGTATGGCGAGCAGGTGTTCCAGATTCATGCCGATGGCACATATGCGGCGAACCCGCTTCTCGGGTTGTTGCCGGAGCAGCCGCCACGGGGCGCGGGGATCGAGATCCGGCTTTATGACTCGGACCCGGACGCGGCGGCGGCGCGGGCCGAAGAGGCGGGGATGCATGTGCTTCAGCCGCCGACGGATAAGCCGCATGGGTTGCGAGAGGCCTATCTCTTGTGCCCGGATGGCTATGCCTGGGTGCCGTCGCGGGCGCTTTAGGTTTCTCTTTGCAAAGCGCGGGCCGGGCGGGCAGGCTGATCCGCATGTGAGCAAGGAGAGACGAGATGAGCGTGACGGATATACGGCCCAACATGGATTTCTGGCAGGAGCGGGTGGACCTTGCGGCGGCGTTCCGCTGGACTGCGCGGCTTGATATGCATGAGGGGGTGGCCAATCATTTCAGCCTTGCCATCAACGAGGACGGCACGAAGTTCCTCATGAACCCCAACCAGATGCATTTCAGCCGGATCAAGGCGAGCGATTTGATCGTGGTGGACGCCAACGATCCCGAAACCCTTGAAGGGCCGGATGCGCCGGACCCGACGGCTTGGGGGCTTCACGGGGGGATTCACCGGCATTGCGGCCATGCGCGTTGTGCGATGCATGTGCATTCGATCCATGCGACGGTTCTGGCGAGCCTTGCCGATAGCAATCTGCCGCCGATCGACCAGAACTGTGCCACCTTCTTCAATCGCTACGTGATTGACGAGGGCTATGGCGGGTTGGCCTTCGAGAGCGAGGGGGAGCGCTGTGCGGCGCTGCTCACCGATCCGAAGAAGAAGGTCATGATCATGGGAAACCACGGTGTCATGGTCATTGGCGATACCGTCGCGGAGACGTTCAACCGGCTCTACTATTTCGAGCGCGCGGCAGAGACCTATATCCGCGCGCTACAGACCGGACAGCCCTTGCGGGTTCTGCCGGATGAGATTGCCGAGAAAACGGCGCAGGAGCTTGAGGACTACCCGGAGCAAGACGCGCGCCACCTTGCCGAGCTGAAGGCGATTCTCGACGAGGAAGGCTCAACCTACGCGCGCTGAGGCAGGGCGCGGGGGCGTGGTGCATTCGGATTTGAAGATGCGGATCACGTCTTGCCCTTGCAGAGGGGGGCGGCGCGCGGCAGGGTGCGCGCATGCAAAAGACTCTTCTCTGCCTCGGTTACGGATATTCAGCGCAGGCGCTGGCGCGGTGGTTGATGCCGCAGGGCTGGCGCGTGATTGGCACCACGCGGTCGGCGGAAAAGGCCGAGGCGCTTCGGAATGAAGGTGTGGAGCCGCTCTTGTGGCCTTGCGAGTTTGGCGCGGCGCTGAAGGGGGTGAGCCATGTGCTGACCTCCATTGCGCCGGACGCGGAGGGTGATCCGGTTCTGCGCGAGGGACGCGCGGCGTTGGAAAAGGCGCGGCTTGAGTGGGTCGGTTATCTTTCGACGACCGGGGTTTACGGCGATCACGATGGTGGATGGGTCGATGAGGACACGCCCACCGGCGCAGCGACGGAGCGTGGGCAAAGGCGGGTTCTGGCGGAACAGGAGTGGCTCGGGATTACGGGGCTTCCTGTGCATGTGTTTCGCCTTGCGGGGATTTATGGACCGGGGCGCGGGCCGTTCGCGAAACTGCGCCGGGGTGTGGCGCAGCGGATCATCAAGCAGAACCAGGTGTTCAGCCGCATCCATGTCGAGGATATCGCGCGGGTGCTCGAAGCGTCGATCGCGCGGCCCGATCCGGGGCGGGTCTACAACGTCTGTGACGACGATCCGCAGCCGCCGGAGGTTGTCTTGGAACATGCCGCCGAGATGCTCGGGATCGCGCCGCCGCCGGCCGTGCCGTTCGAGGCGGCCGAGATGTCGCCCATGGCGCGCAGTTTCTATGCCGATAGCAAGCGGGTTCGCAACGACCGGATCAAGGACGAGTTGGGGGTCGAACTGGCTTACCCGACGCATATGGACGGGTTAAGGGCGATCCTGGAGGCGGAGGGCACTTAGGCGCGTTTGCTGCCGATTTGCGCGATGCCGAGCGTGTCGAGCACCTTGGCCTCGATATGTTCGGCGTTCATCGCGGCGTCGGCATACATGTCGGTGGGGCTGCCGTGGTCGATGAAGGTATCGGGCAGGACCATGGAGCGGTATTTCAGCCCGGAATCAAAGACGCCGTTTTCCGCCAGAAGCTGGGCCACGTGCGAGCCGAAACCGCCGATGGCGCCTTCCTCGATGGTGATAAGCGCCTCGTGATCGGCGGCGAGGGAGAGGATCATCTCCTCATCAAGCGGCTTGGCAAAGCGGGCATCGGCGATCGTCGGCGTGATGCCGCGGGCGGCGAGGGTCTCGGCGGCCTTGCGCACCTCTTCGAGGCGGGTGCCGAAGGAGAGGAGCGCGACGCGCTTGCCCTGCTGGATCATGCGGCCCTTGCCGATCTCGAGCGGCGTGCCGCGTTCGGGGAGATCGACGCCGACGCCTTCGCCGCGCGGGTAGCGGAAGGCGATGGGGCCGTCATCATGGGCCACGGCGGTGGCGACCATATGCATGAGTTCCGCCTCGTCGGCGGCGGCCATGACCACCATGCCGGGCAGGTTGGCCATATAGGCGATGTCGAAGCTTCCGGCGTGGGTCGCGCCATCGGCGCCGACAAGGCCGGCGCGGTCGATGGCGAAACGCACCGGAAGGCGCTGCACGGCGACATCGTGCACGACCTGATCATAGCCGCGTTGCAGGAAGGTCGAATACATGGCGCAGAAGGGTTTCATCCCCCCGGCGGCGAGCGCGGCGGAGAAGGTCACGCCGTGTTGTTCGGCAATCGCCACATCGAAACAGCGGCTCGGGTAGCGTTCGGCAAAGAGGTTGAGGCCGGTGCCGTCGGGCATGGCGGCGGTCACGGCGCAGATGCGGCCATCGCGGGCGGCCTCCTCGACAAGCGCCTTGCCGAAGACCGAGGTATAGGAGGGCGCGTTGGAGGGGGCCTTGTGTTGCTTGCCGGTGGGCACGTCGAATTTCGCCGTGGCGTGGCCCCGGTCGCGGGCGTTTTCGGCGGGGGCATAGCCCTTGCCTTTCTTGGTGATGATATGAAGCATCACCGGCCCGGTGGCGCGTTGGTGCAGGGTGCGCAGCACGGGGAGGAGTTGATCCATGTCGTGGCCGTCGATGGGGCCGACATAGGAAAAGCCGAGCTCCTCGAAGAGCGTGCCGCCGACGGTCATGCCCTTGAGCATTTCCTTGGCGCGCTTGGCCCCTTCGCGGAACGGTTCGGGCAGGAGCGAGACCGCGCCCTTGGCGGCGGCCCGGAATTCCTGGAACGGTTCGCCCGCGTAGAGGCGCGAGAGGTAATTGGACATGGCGCCGACGGGCGGCGCGATGGACATGTCGTTGTCGTTGAGCACGACGAAGAGGCGTTTGCCGAGGTGGCCGGCGTTGTTCATCGCCTCGTAGGCCATCCCCGCCGAGATCGCGCCGTCGCCGATCACCGCCACGGCATCGCCCAACCCGCCTTCGCAGGAGCCGCCGAGATCGCGCGCCACGGCAAAGCCGAGGGCGGCGGAGATCGAGGTCGAGCTATGGCCCGCGCCGAAGGGGTCGTAGACATTCTCGCTGCGCTTGGTGAAGCCCGAGAGGCCACCACGCTGGCGCAGGGTGCGGATGCGGTCGCGGCGCCCGGTGAGGATCTTGTGCGGGTAGCATTGATGGCCGACGTCCCAGATCAGTTTGTCCTTTGGGGTGTCGAAAATGGCATGGAGCGCGACGGTCAGTTCCACGACGCCAAGCCCCGCGCCGAGATGGCCGCCGGTTTCCGACACGGCCGAGATCGTTTCGGCGCGCAGTTCGGCGGCAAGCTGGGTCAGCTCGGTATCTGAGAGTCTCTTGAGGTCCGCGGGGCTTGCCACGCGGTCAAGGAGCGGGGTTTCGGGTTTGGCAGACATGCGCCATGCCTTTCTGTGTTAGCTATCGCGCGCAATAACGAAACGGGCGGCCTCCCGCAAGGTTTCGGCCTTGTCCCCGTAGCAAGATAGGGTGTCGCAGGCATCGGTCACGAGCTCGGCCGCGCGGCGTTTCGCCCCGTCGAGGCCGAGGAGCGACACGAAGGTTGCCTTGCCCGCGTCGGCATCCTTGCGCACGGCCTTGCCAAGGGTGGCGGCGTCGCCTTCGATGTCGAGGATATCATCCGCGATCTGAAACGCGAGGCCAAGATCGGCGGCATAGCGGGCCAGCGGCGCGGTGTCGGCCCGTGCCATGAGGGGACCGGCGGTTGCCGCCCACTTGATGAGCGCGCCGGTCTTGCCGGTCTGAAGGCGGGTGATCTGGTCGAGGGTCAGGGGCGTGTCGGCGGATTCGGCGGCGATGTCGAGGGCCTGGCCGAGAACCATCCCCTCGGCCCCGGCGGCGCGGGAGAGGGTCAGCACGAGATCGGCGCGCACGAGCGGGTCGGGATGACAGTCGGGGCGGCTCAGGCATTCGAAACCGAAGGTCTGAAGTGCGTCCCCGGCGAGAACGGCGGTGGTCTCGTCCCATTTGACATGCACCGTCGGCAGGCCGCGGCGCAGATCGTCGTCATCCATGCAGGGCAGATCGTCATGGACGAGGGAATAGGCGTGGATCGCCTCGATCGCGGTGGCGGGCCAGATGGCGTTTTGTGGCGCGATGCCGTGCAGGCGGGCGCTTTCGAGGACGAGGAAGGCGCGCAGGCGTTTGCCCCCGGCGCTTGCATAGCGCATTGCCCGGTGCACAGGCAGGTTCCCGAGCGGCGCAAGCGTCGCGTCGAGATGCGCCTGCACAAGGGCGGCGGTCTCTTTCAGGCGGGCTTGGAACACGGGTTACTTGCCTTCGACGGGTGTCAGGCCGGTGGGGGTGCCGTCGCTATCGGTGGTGATCGCGGCGACCTTTTCCTCGGCTTCCTTGAGCTTGGTCTCGCAGCGTTTCTTGAGCGCCGCGCCGCGTTCGTAGAGCGCGATGGATTCCTCGAGCGCCACGTCGCCGCGTTCGAGCTTGCCGACCACCTGTTCCAGTTCGGCCATGGCCTGTTCAAAGCTCAGGTTCTCTACGGGCGTGTCACTCATCCGGCATTCTCCCTCAATCGGCGTGTTCCTTGGCAAAAGCATATCCGCCCGCGCATGTCGAGACAACGCGGGCGATATTGGCGGGGTTATGCGCCCTTCTCAAGAAGCACGGTCACATGGGCGGCGACGGAGTCGGCAAGGGCGGTCAGGTTGTAGCCGCCTTCCAGCGTCGAGACGAGGCGGCGGTCGCAATGTGTTTCCGCAAGGTCGCAGAGCTTGCCGGTCAGCCATTTGAAATCCTCGATCGCCCAGTTGAGTTGGGCCAGCGGATCATCGGCATGGGCGTCGAACCCGGCGGAGAGGATGATAAGCTCGGGTTGGACCCGCTCGATCACCGGGAAGACCTCGGCCTCGTAGGCGGCGCGCATGGCGCTGCCGTCCGTTTGGGGGGCGAGTTGGATATTGTGGATGTTATTATGCGCGCCCGTCTCCTCGGGAAAGCCGGTGCCGGGCCAGAGGGGGTGTTGGTGCGAGGAGAAGAAGGTCGCACGGGATTCGTTCCACAAGAGCGCCTGCGTGCCGTTGCCGTGATGCACGTCGAAATCCAGGACGACGACGCGCGCGAGGCCGTGGCGTTCCATCGCGTGACGGGCGGCGATGGCGGCGGTGCCGAAGAGGCAGAAACCCATGGGCGTTTGTGTCTCGGCATGGTGCCCCGGCGGGCGGCAGGCCACGAAAGCGTTGGTCACATCACCCGAGAGAACGGCATCGACGGCGGCGATGGTGCCACCGACGCCACGGCGGGCGGCCTGCACGGAGCCGGGGGACATGTGTGTGTCTTCATCGAGGGCGCGGATGCCCTCGGCCGGTTCGGCGGCGATGATGGCGTCGAGATGGGATTGGGGATGGCAGAGGAGGATATCGGCGTCGCTGCACAAGGGTGCCTCGCGGCGGTCGAGTGCGTCAAAGCCCGGCGCGCCAAGGGCGGTTGCGACATGTTCGATACGCGCGACCTGCTCGGGGTGGCCCGGCGGGGTGCGGTGTTGCAGACAATCGTCATGGGTAAAAAGCGCCGTGCTCATCGCGGTCTCCCTTGGTTGTTCGGGCGGAGCGTAGGGGGCGGCGCGAAAATGTTCAATCGGGCACAAGCATGTAGCCCGCGCCGCGCACCGTCTGGAGGTAGCGGGGTTGCTTTGGGTCGGCCTCGATCTTGCGGCGCAGGCGGGTGATCTGGACGTCGACGGCGCGTTCCTGGGCCTGTCCGCGGTCGCGGCCAAGGTCTTCGACCAGCCTGGCACGGGAGATCGGCTCGCCCGGTGTGGCCGAGAAGATCTTCATCAACTGGCTTTCGGTCGCGGTCAGGCGGAGAATCTCATTGCCCTGCCACATCTCGGCCCGCTCGATATCATAGCGCACCGGGCCGAGGTTGAGCATCTTGGGCGTGGTGTCGGCAGCCTGTGGTTCAGGCATCCGGCGCAGGATCGCGTTGATGCGCAGGAGGAGTTCCTTGGGTTCGAACGGTTTGGACAGGTAATCGTCGGCCCCGGCCTCGAGGCCCATGATCCGGTCCTCGGTCTCGCCCTTGGCAGTCAGGAGAAGCACCGGCGTGGAGGCGGTTTCGCGGATGGCGCGGGTGAGACTCATGCCGTCCTCGCCGGGCATCATCACGTCGAGCACGATCATGTCGAAATCCAGCCCCGAGAGGATGCGCCGCGCATGGGCGGCATCGCGGGCGGAGGTCACGAGAAAGCCGTGCCGCACGAGGAATTTCTTGAGCAGGTCGCGGATGCGTTCATCGTCATCCACGATCATCAGATGGGGGGCGAGGTCGCTCATTGGCCGCTCTCCCGCAGGCGCGCGTAGCGGCGGCGCATCTCGGGGTCCATCATCGCCTCGAGCACCTTGCGAAAGCCCGCCACGGCTTCGGGGCCGGCGTCTCGGTAGGCGGCGCGCATCCGGGTGCGCTGGGCATCCGAGAGACGGTTTTCAAGCGCGATGCCCGCCTCGGTCAGGTAGAGATTACGCTCGCGCCGATCGGAAGAGCCAACCCGGCTTTCGACAAGGCCATCCTCGATCAGGGTGCGCAGCACGCGGTTCAGAGATTGTTTCGTCACCCCGAGAATGGCGAGCAGGTTCGTTACCGTCGTGCCCGGCGCGCGGTTGATGAAATGGATCGCGCGGTGATGGGCGCGGCCATAGGCCATGGTTGCGAGGATGCGGTCGGGATCGGCGGTAAAGCCGCGATAGGCGAAGAACACGGCCTCGATCCCCTGTCGGAGCTGTTCGTCGGTCAGAAAGAGCAGGCTTTCGCCGCTGTGAGAGTCTGGCATGCCTCCCCCTGTCGTTCACAATTTGCCGTCTTAAGCGTCACAATACGTCAGCTTTGTTGACACTCCAAGAGCGGAATGATAGCGAATCGCAGATTTTGCGCAATTTTATGTCCGGGTCGGCCATAACCTGCGCAACAAATGGAAAACTTAGTAGCTGGAGGAAGGGCCATGGCTGGGTCTTATGATGATCGTGACGGCAAGATCTGGATGGATGGGAAACTCGTCGAGTGGCGCGATGCCAATGTCCATATCCTGACCCACGCATTGCATTACGCGAGTTCGGTGTTCGAGGGAGAGCGTTGCTACAACGGCAAGATCTTCAAGAGTCGCGAACATTCGGAGCGTCTTTTGAAATCGGGCGCGTTGATCGACATGCCGATCCCCTACACCGTTGACGAGATCGAAGCGGCCAAGGAAGAGGTGCTCAGGGCCAATGGCCTCAAGGATGCCTATGTGCGGGCGGTGGCCTGGCGCGGGTCGGGCGAAGACATGGGTGTTGCCTCGTCGAAGAACCCGGTGCGCATGGCGGTGGCCGTGTGGGAATGGGGCGCCTATTACGGCGATGCCAAGATGAAGGGCGCCAAGCTCGACATCGCGCAATGGAAACGCCCCTCGCCCGAGACGATCCCGACTGCGGCCAAGGCGGCGGGGCTCTACATGATCTGCACCATCTCGAAACACGCGGCAGAGGCCAAGGGCTGTTCCGATGCGCTTTTCATGGATTACCGCGGCTACGTGGCCGAGGCGACCGGCGCCAACGTGTTCTTTGTCAAGGATGGCGAAGTGCATACGCCGATCCCCGATGCGATCCTCAACGGCATCACGCGCCAGACGGTGATCGGCATGCTCAAGGACAAGGGCGTCACGGTGCATGAGCGCCGGATCATGCCGGAAGAGCTTGCCGATATGGAACAGTGCTTCCTCACCGGCACGGCGGCCGAGGTGACCCCGGTTGGCCAGATCGGTGACTACATGTTCGAGGTCGGTGCGCTGACCCGGCAGATTGCCGAGGATTACGAGGCGCTTGTGCGTGCCTGATTTTGCGGCTTACGCGGCCTGCGTCACCCCTGCGGCGTCAGGGTCTGGCGCGAGCCGCGTTTGAGGCCAAGCTGTCTTTCACGCCAGATGATGAAAATCCCGGCGGCGATGATGAGGCTCACCCCGGCCAGCATGACCTGCGTTGGGGCCTCGTCAAAAATGACATAGCCGATGGCGATGGCAAAGAGCATCGAGGCGTAATCGAAAGGCGCGACGGTCGAGGCGTCGGCAAAGCGGTAGGCGGAGGTCAGGAAGATCTGCGCAATGCCGCCGATGAGGCCCGCCGAGACGAGCAGGATCGCCTCGGTGCTTGTCGGGATGACCCAGCCGAAGGGCAGTGTCAGGAGCGACAGGCCGGTGGCGGTCAGGGAAAAGTAGAAGACGATGGCCGAGGTCTGATCGGTCTGTACCAGTTTGCGGATATGGATCTGCGCCAGCGCCCGGAACGCCGCCGAGCCAAGCGCGAGAAAGGCGCCGAGCGTGGCGACGGAATAGGGATCGGCCCCGCCGAGGATCGTCAGGCGGGGATAGAGCACGATGATGACGCCGACAAGGCCCACCCCCACCGCCGAGAGCCGGAAGAGCCGCACCTTTTCGCCAAGGAACATGGCCGCGAAGATCACGGTCAGCAGCGGCGCGGCATAGCCGATGGCCGTCACCTCGGGCAGCGGTAGGAGGCCGAGCGCGGCAAAGCCCATCGCCATGGCCGAGGTGCCGATCACCCCGCGCCAGAAATGGCCCATGGGGTTTTGCACCTTGAGGCCGGTGCGCAGCTCTCCGCGCTGGTAGAGCCACAGGAAGATGATCGGCATGGCAAAGAGCGAGCGGAAGAACACCGCTTGTCCCGGCGGGACGTGTTCGGCGGCGGCCTTGATACAGGCGGCCATGATGGAGAACAGCAAAATCGAGACGAGCTTGAGGGCAATGCCCCGGAAGGGTGTCATGGGAACGGGCCTGTGCATGCGTGAAGGTGTAACGTGCAACCATATTTGGACAATATCAAGGCGGGCTTGATCTTTGCCGGGGGGCGGGGGAGAACGGGGCAAACCGCTTTGGAGGCCCTGCCATGTATGAAAACAACTACCTGATCTCGTGTCTGCATGCGGCTTCGGTCGGGCAGGAAACCCGCAATTTCGCGCGTATCCCGAAACGTGCCAGCATGACATTCGGCGAGTTGTTTGCCGGGGCCGAGCGCATGGCGGGAGCGTTGGTTGCGCTGGGCGTGGAACCCGGTGACCGGGTCGCGGTGCAGGTCGACAAGACCATCGAGGCGATCCAGCTCTACCTTGGCACGGTGATGGCGGGGGGTGTCTTTCTGCCGCTGAATACCGCCTATACAGTCTCTGAAATGGCGTATTTCCTTGGCGATGCCGCGCCGCGTGTCGTCGTCTGTGATCCGGCGAAGGCCGAGGCGATCGAAGAGATCGCGGGCGCGGCGAAGGTCAAGACGCTGGATGCCACGGGGCGTGGCACGATGGAAGAGGCCGTGGTCGGGCGCGGGGCGTTCACGCCGGTGGCGCGCGGCGCGGATGACTTGGCGGCGATCCTCTATACCTCCGGCACGACGGGGCGGTCCAAGGGCGCGATGCTCAGCCACAAGAACCTTGCCAGCAATTCCGAGATGCTGCGGGATTACTGGCAGTTTACCAAGGCGGATAACCTTATCCACGCGTTGCCGATCTTTCACACCCATGGTCTTTTCGTGGCGACCAACGTGGCGCTCCTGGCCGGGGCATCGGTCGAGTTCCTGGCGAAGTTCGATGCCGACCAGATCCTCGAGGTGATGCCGCGGGCGACGGCGATGATGGGGGTGCCGACCTTCTACACCCGCCTTCTCGACGATCCGCGCCTGACGAAAGAGCGGGCCGGGAACATGCGGTTGTTCATCTCCGGGTCTGCGCCGCTTCTCGTCGATACGCACGAGAAATGGGAGGCGCGCACGGGGCACCGGATTCTTGAACGTTACGGCATGACAGAGACGAACATGAGCACGTCCAACCCTTACGAGGGCGAGCGGCGGGCCGGGACGGTCGGGTTTCCCCTGCCCGGTGTCGAGGCGCGGATTCGCAAGGAGGGGGACGTCGTGCCAACCGGCGAGATCGGGGTTCTCGAGGTGCGTGGCAACAACGTGTTCCAAGGCTATTGGCAGATGCCGGAGAAAACCGCGGAAGAGCTTTTGCCGGATGGGTGGTTCATCACCGGCGATCTCGCGAAGATGGATGCCGATGGCTATGTGACTATCGTTGGGCGGTCCAAGGATTTGGTCATCACCGGGGGCTTTAACGTCTATCCCAAGGAGATCGAATCCCTCATCGACGATATGGAGGGCGTTCTTGAAAGTGCGGTCATTGGCGTACCGCATCCCGATTTTGGCGAGGCGGTTGTGGCCGTTGTCGTGCCGGAGGGCGAGGGCACGTCCGAGGCGGCGATCATGGGCGCCTTGGCCGAGACGGTGGCCAAGTTCAAGCAACCCAAGCGCGTCATCCTCCTGCCGGAATTGCCGCGCAACACCATGGGCAAGGTGCAGAAAAAGGCGCTCCGCGAGGACTATGCGGGGCTTTTTGCCTGACTTTCAGTCAGGGCCTGCGGCGCGAGTATTTTGACAGAGAAGAAGAGCCGGGTTGCGCGAAAGCGGGGCCGGTCGCAGAGTAGGGCATGGGGTTTCAGGGGAGGAAGCCATGTCTAATGCACCCGTGTTCGAGATTGATCCGAAGGCGTTCTGGGATAATCCCTATCCGACGCTGGCGCGGATGCGGAAAGAGGCGCCGATTGCCTATGTGCCGCAATTGGGCGCAACGCTTTTGACCAAGCGGGATTCGATCTTCGAGAATGAAAAGCGGATCGAGGTGTTTTCCTCGGATCAGCCGGAGGGGTTGATGACGGTGCTCATGGGGCAGAACATGATGCGCAAGGACGGGGCCGAGCATATGGCCGAGCGAAAGGCCGTATTCCCGACCGTGTCGCCCAAGACGGTGCGCGATGTGTGGAAGGCGCAGTTCGAGACGGCCACGGCGGAGGTTCTTGACCGGGTCGGGCCGCAGGGCCGGGCCGATATGGTCGCCGAGATCGCGCGGCCGATCTCGGGCGAGGCGCTCAAGGCGATCACCGGGCTGACCAACATGACATGGCAGGAGATGGACCGCGTGAGCCAGGGGATGATTGATGGCTGTGCGAATTACGCGGGTGATGCGGAGGTGGAGGCCAACTGCCATGATTGCACCGCGTCGATTGACCGCCATATCGACGCGCGGATACCGGAGCTTGAGGCCGCGCCGGATCATTCGCTCTTGTCGGTGCAGATGCAGGCGGGGCTTTCGCAGGAACAGATGCGGGCCAATGTGAAGCTTGCGATTTCCGGCGGCCAGAACGAGCCGCGCGATGCGATTGCGGGGGCGGTCTGGGCCATGCTTGAGCACCCGGATCAGCTTGTGAAGGTGGAGGGCGGCGAGGCGACGTGGCTTCAGGCGTTCGAGGAATATGCGCGCTGGGTCTCGCCCATCGGCATGTCGCCGCGCCGTGTTGCGCAGCGGGCCGAGGTTGAAGGCGTCGTGTTCGAGCCGGAGGACCGGGTGTTTCTCATGTTCGGATCGGGGAATCGGGATGAAGAGGTGTTCGACCACCCGGAGGTCTTTGACATCACGCGCGATCTTTCCGCTTCGATCAGCTTTGGGGCCGGGCCGCATTTCTGTGCCGGGGCCTGGGCGTCGAAATGCCTTATCGCGGAGGTGGCGTTGCCGATGATTTTCGAGCGGTTCGAGGGGCTGCGCCTTGCGGGTGAGACGCGGTTTGGCGGCTGGGCGTTTCGCGGGCCGCTCATGGTGCCGGTGGCGTGGGATCAGGTCAGGTAGAAGAGCAGCGCCGAGAGCGTCAGGAATCCGGCCGAGGTTGCCATGAGCATGGCGATGGAGGCGACGCCCTGAAGCCCGTGTTCCTGGGCGAAGACGGTATAGATGCCGAACATCGGGATCGCCGCCGAGAGGATCACGGCGGCGAAAAGGTCGGGCGAGAGGGGCGTGAGGCCAAAGCCGGTCAGCGCGATGGCGGCAAGGGCGACCATGGCCGGGTGCAGGAGCAGCTTGGCCGAGGCGACCTGGGCCGCGAGGCGCCAGTTGCCCCTGAGCGGCAGGCCGACCAGCGTTCCGCCGATCACCACGAGCGAGAGCGCCGAGGCGGAGGCGGCGAGCATCTGGAACAGGCGGCTGACCGGCTCGGGGATGGGCACCGACAGGAGCGAGGCGGCGAGGCCGAGCAGGAGGCCGATGACCATCGGGCGTTTCAGGACGCCAAGCAGGATCGCGCCCATGCGGCGCAGGAGGCCCATCTGTGCGCCGCCGCGCGCCATGTCCAGGAGGATCAGGCAGATCGGGATCAAGAGCACGTTTTCCACCAGCATGTTGAGCGCGAGGATCACGGCGGCATGGTCGGGAAAGACGAGGAGCATCAGCGGAAACCCGATGAAGCCCGAATTGGGACAGGTCGAGCCCATGACGGCGATGGCGCGGCGGCCCTTGTCGGGCGCGGTGGCCGAGAACCAGAGAAAGGCGGTCGCGATTGTGCCCAGCCCGCCAAGCGCGAAGGCGAGCATGTAGCCGGGGTTCAGCACCTCGGCAAAATCCCGACTTGCCACCGCATGAAAGAGCAGCGCGGGCAGCGCGATGTCCATCACGTATTTTCCCAGCACCTGAAGGTCCGCCGTTTTGAACCAGCCGCGCCGCACGGCGAGATAGCCGATGGCGATGGCGGCGTAGATCGGGAAGGTGATGGAGAGGATCGCGCCCAAGGGCCTAGCCGATCTTGCCGCGATTCTCGCCGACCTGGCCGCGATGCAGGAGCAGGTGATCGAGGATCACGCAGGCCATCATCGCCTCGCCCACGGGCACGGCGCGGATGCCGACGCAGGGATCGTGACGGCCCTTGGTAATGACTTCGATCGGCGTGCCATCCTTGCGGATCGAGCGGCACGGCGAGAGGATCGAGGAGGTCGGCTTGACGGCAAACCGGACGGTGATGTCCTGGCCCGTCGAGATGCCGCCGAGGATGCCTCCGGCATGGTTGGAGCCGTATTCGGGGCCGTTCTCGCCCATGAATATCTCGTCGGCATTGTCGGTGCCGGTCAGGCGTGCGGCGGCCATGCCTTCGCCGACCTCGACGCCCTTGACGGCGTTGATCGACATCATCGCGGCGGCGAGGTCGGTATCGAGCTTGCCATAGACGGGCGCGCCGAGGCCGGGAGGGACATTGCGGGCGACGACCTCGACAATGGCGCCGACCGAGTTGTGATCCTTGCGCAGCTTCTGGAGGTAATTCTCCCACTCCTGTGCGATCTCGGGGGATTGCGGAATCCAGAACGGATTCTGGTCGATCTGGTCCCAGTCGAATTTGGCGCGGTCAATGTCGAGCTCGCCCATGGCGGTCATGTAGCCCTTGATCTCGATTCCGGGCACAAGCGCGTTCAGCGCCGCGCGCGCCACGCCACCGGCGGCGACGCGGGCTGCGGTTTCACGGGCCGAGGAGCGGCCACCGCCGCGATAGTCGCGGATGCCGTATTTCTGCCAGTAGGTGATATCGGCATGGCCGGGGCGGAAGGTCTCGGAAATGTCGCCATAATCGCGGCTGCGCTGATCGGTGTTCTCGATCATGAGCTGGATCGGGGTGCCGGTTGATTGGCCCTCGAAGACGCCGGAAAGGATTTTCACGGCGTCGGGTTCGTTGCGTTGGGTCGTGTTCTTGTTCTGGCCCGGGCGGCGTTTGTCGAGCCAGTGTTGCAGCATCTCCGCCTTGATCGGCACGCCGGGAGGGCAGCCATCGACCGTCGCGCCAAGGGCGGGTCCGTGGCTCTCGCCCCAGGTGGTGACGCGGAAGAGATGTCCGAAACTGTTCATCGACATGAGGGGCGCTCCTTTGTTCCCGGTCGCAATAGCTGTCGGGGGGCGGTTTCTCAAGGTTTATCGCGGGCGGACAGGGGTTTGAAGATTTCATGCCTCCGGCGGGAGTATTTGCGACAGAGAAGAAAAGGCGAGCGCGCCTCTCTTCTTCTTGGGCAAAACACCTCGGGGGTTTGGGGACGTAACCCCCAGCCACGCCAACGCTTGCGAGGCGCGGCTTGCCGCGCGTTGAAGGGGCGGGAGCACCCCCGTTTCGGGAATCTGCTTGTCATCGGGGCACACGCTGGTAGGGTCGCGCTCACCTCGGGGTGCCTGTTCTGCGAGGGAACAGGCTGAGATGCGATTGATGCGAACCCGTTGAACCTGAACCGGTTAAGACCGGCGGAGGGAAGGTATGGTTTGCTCCAGAACTTGCTCCGCCCGTCGCATTATGGAGGATGCCATGAAGTATCTTGCGTTTGCAGCGGGAACCTTGATGTCCACGGCCGCGATGGCCGAGGCGCCTGTTCTCACCGTTTACACCTATGACAGTTTCGTCGCCGATTGGGGGCCTGGCCCCAAGATCGAGGCGGCGTTCGAAGAGACCTGTGACTGTGATCTGAAGTTCGTGGCGGCGGGCGATGGCGCGGCGCTTCTGGCGCGGTTGCGCCTTGAGGGTGCGCGCAGCGAGGCCGATGTCGTGCTTGGCCTCGACACCAACCTGACCGGGGCGGCGACCGAATCCGGCCTTTTTGCGCCGCATGGCCAGAGCGTCAGCCCCGATGTGCCGAACCCGAATGGCGAGGCGGGCGCATGGGATGACCCGCTTTTCCTGCCCTATGACTGGGGCTATTTCGCCTTTGTCTATGACAAGACGAAACTTGCGGATGTGCCGGGGAGTTTCGATGAACTGGCGGCGTCGGATGTGTCGATCGTGATCCAGGACCCGCGGTCCTCGACGCCGGGGCTTGGCCTTCTCTTGTGGATCAAGGAACAATATGGCGACGCAGCGGGCGCGCTTTGGGAGGGGCTTGCCGATAACGTGGTGACCGTGACCAAGGGGTGGTCCGAGGCCTATGGGCTTTTCCTTGAGGGCGAGGCGGACATGGTTTTGTCCTACACGACATCGCCCGCCTATCACATCGTGGCCGAGGGCGACGAGACCAAGGCGGCGGCGACCTTCCCTTCGCATTACATGCAGATCGAGGTGGCCGGGAAGCTTGCGAGTTCGGATCAGCCGGAATTGGCGGACCAGTTCCTCGCCTTCATGGCCTCGGATGCGTTCCAGTCGGTCATTCCGACCACCAACTGGATGTACCCGGCCTTTGCGCCCGACACGGCGCTGCCCGAGGCGTTTGCCAAGCCGATTGCGCCGGAACAGGCCCGGTTGATTCCGGCAGGTGACGTGGCGACGATCCGCGAGGAGGCGCTGGCGGAATGGCGCGCGGCACTTTCGAAGTAAGGCGCTGGCCGGGGGGCGTGGCGGCGGCATTGGTCGCCGCGCTCATCCTTGGCACATTGCTGGCCGTGACCTTACGCGCCGAGGCGGGGCGGGGGCTTGGGCCGTCGGATTGGGCGGCCATTCGCTTCACGCTCTGGCAGGCGGTGTTGTCGGCGGCCCTGAGCGTCTTGCTTGCGATCCCCGTGGCGCGGGCCTTGGCGCGGCGGTCTTTTCCGGGGCGGCGGGCGATCATCAGCTTTCTCGGGGCGCCGTTCATCCTTCCGGTGATCGTGGCGGTGCTTGGCCTGCTTTCGGTCTTTGGCCGGGGGGGTATCCTCAACGTGGCGCTGGGGTGGGTCGGATTGCCGGCGGTGCAGATCTACGGGCTGCACGGGGTTGTTCTTGCGCATGTGTTCTTCAACGTGCCGTTGGCGACGCGGCTGATCCTTCAGGGCTGGCAGGAGATCCCGGCGGAGCGGTTCCGCCTTGCGGCGCAGCTTGGCTTTGGTCCGCGCGAGATGGCGCGAGTGATCGAATGGCCCATGTTGCGCCGGGCGGTGCCGTTGGCGGCGGTGGTGATCTTCGCGCTCTGCATCTCGAGCTTTACCGTGGCCCTGACGCTTGGCGGCGGGCCGAGGGCGACGACGGTCGAGCTTGCCATCTACGAAGCGTTTCATTTCGAGTTCGACCTCGGGCGCGCGGCGCTTCTTGCGACGGTGCAGATCGTGCTTGTCGGGGTGGCGGCGCTTCTGGCGCTCAGGGCCTCGGTCGCGGAGGGCTTTGGCGCGGGGCTGGACCGGGTTGTGATGCGTTGGGATTCGAACGGATTGGGCAAGGTTAGTCTCGATTTCGTTTTGATCACGGCGGCGTCCCTGTTCCTTCTGGTGCCGATTGTCATGGTCGCGGTCGAGGGCGCGGCGGGGCTTTGGAAAATGCCCGCACAGGTCTGGTCGGCGGCGTTTGTCTCGCTCTGCGTGGCGCTGGCCTCGACGGGGATCATGCTTGCGCTGGCGCTTCCGATTGCCATTGCTGCCGCATCCTGGCGCGGGTTCGAGGCGGTGGGGCTGTTCGGGATCGCCGCTTCGCCGCTTGTCATTGGTGTGGGGCTTTTCGTGGTGATCTTTCCGATTGCCGACCCGTTCGCGCTTGCCCTGCCGGTCACGGCTTTGGTCAATGCGGTGATGGCGTTGCCGTTTGCCTTGCGTATCCTTTCGGGGCCGGTGCGGGACGTGGTGGCGGGCTATGGCCGATTGAGCGCGACCCTCGGGATTGGCGGTTGGCACTGGCTGCGGTTGATCCTGTTGCCGCGCCTGAAAGGGCCGCTTGGCTTTGCCTCGGGTCTCGCGGCGGCGCTGTCGATGGGGGATCTCGGGGTGATCGCGCTTTTCGCGGATTCGGAGACGGCGACCCTGCCGCTCCAGATGTATCGCCTCATGGGCAGTTACCAGATGGAGGCGGCGGCGGGGGCGGCTGTTGTCCTGTTGGTCACGAGTTTCGGCCTGTTCTGGGCCTTTGACAGGGGAGGACGCAGCCATGTTGACGCTTGAGGATGTGAGGCTCCGGCAGGGGGATTTTGAACTGCGCGCGGATCTTGCAGTGGACAAGGGCGCGCGGGTGGCCGTCATCGGGCCGTCGGGGGCGGGGAAATCCACGCTCCTGTCGCTCATCGCGGGGTTTCTTGCGCCGGATGCGGGGCGTGTGACATGGGACGGGCGCGACATCACGGGGCAAGCGCCGGGGGCGCGGCCCGTGGCGATGTTGTTTCAGGACAATAACCTCTTTCCGCATCTCACGGTTGCCGAGAATGTCGGGCTTGGCCTGCGGCCAGACCTGCGCCTGACGGCGGCGGAGCGCGGGCGTGTGGAGGCGGCATTGACGCGGGTTGGCCTTGCCGGGTTTGGCGGGCGCAAGCCCGCCGCGCTCTCGGGGGGACAGCAGAGCCGGGCGGCGCTTGCGCGGGTGTTGGTGCAGGACCGGGCCTTCGTGCTTCTTGATGAGCCCTTCGCGGCGCTCGGGCCGGCGCTCAAGGCAGAGATGCTTGACCTTGTGGAAGAGGTTCTTGAAGAGACGGGCGCGGGGCTCTTGATCGTGAGCCATGACCCGGCGGATGCGCGACGGATCGCGCCGCAGACCATTCTTGTCGCAGAGGGACGGGCCGAGGCGCCTGTGGCAACGGAGGCGTTGCTCGACAATCCGCCGCCCGCGTTGCGCGCCTACCTCGGTTAGAGCGCGGCGAGGGCGTCCACGGCCTCGGCGATCGGGTAGTGATGGTTGCCGACAAAGAGGCCGTTCGCGTCGATATAGTCGGCGTTTTTCAGCGTGCCGTGGATCGAATAGTCGAAATACTGCATGACCTCGTTCTTGGCGAAGTTGCCGCCGACGATGGGGCGGCATTCAAAGCCCGTCTCGATCAGTTGCTTGACCAGATCGGCGCGTTTCAGGCCGGTTTCGGGGCGGATCACGAGGGAAAAGCCGAACCAGCTCGACTCGCCGATTTCCTTTTGGATCATGAACTTGGGATGCCCGGAGAGGCGCTGTTGCACCAGCGCGCCATTGGCGCGGCGGCCCTTGATGAGGTCGGGGAGCTTGGCCAGTTGTTCGATGCCCAAAGCGCCGGACATCTCGAGCGGGCGCAAGTTGTAGCCGGGCAGGACGAAACGGAAGCTCTCCTCGAAGGGATCGTCGGATTTCTCGCCGGTCACATGGTTGAACTTGGGGAGGTTGCGTGTCCAGCCGTGGGCGCGCAGGACAAGCATGACGTGGTAGAGTTCCTCGTCATCCGTCACGACCATGCCGCCTTCCATGGTCGAGATATGGTGCGAGAAGAAGCAGGAGTAGGTGCCCATGACGCCAAAGGTGCCGGCCTGTTTGCCGCCGAGCGTCGCGCCCATGGATTCACAATTGTCCTCGATCACGACGATATCGCGCCCGTCGATGATGCGGTTGATCGTGTCGAAATCATTGGGATTGCCGAGAAGGTTCACGACCATGATGGCGCGGGTCTTGTCGGTTACGGCCTCTTCGAGCGCGGCGAGATCGTAGTTCAGCGTTTCGAGGTCGATATCGACGAACTTGAGGTGCAGGCCGTATTGGTTGAGCGGGTAATAGGTTGTCGGCCAGCTTACGGCCGGGACGATGATCTCGTCGCCGGGCACGAGCTTGAGGGCGGGGTTCTTGGTATAGGCAAGGGCGGCGGTCATCAGCAGGTTGGCCGAAGAGCCGGAATTGACCATGACCGCATAGTCAGAGCCGAAATGCGCGGCGAAGCGGCGTTCGAATTCGGCCACTTCGTTGCCCATCGAGTAGCGATCGGAGGCGATCACGCGTTGCAGCGCGTCGAGCTCTTTCTGGTCCCAGGAGGAGGTGGCAAGCGGGAAGCGAAAGCTCATTTCGTGGCCTCGTTCAGGTAGAAATCATAGGTCGTTCGGATGCCGTCGCGCAGGGCGGTTGGTGCGGACCAGCCCCATTCGGTTTGGCGATCCGTGGCGCAGAGTTTTTGTTTCATGCCGACGGGTTTGGAAAGGTCGTGGGTAAACGTGCCGTCCCAGCCGATCACGTCGGCGACGGTCTCGTAATAGGCGTTGATCGTGTGGTCATGGCCAAGGCCGCAATTCATCAGCTCGGGCAGGGCGTCGATATCGGAGGCGGCGCGCATCACGGCATCCGCAAGGTCGCCCGCATACATGAATTCGCGCCGCGCCGTGCCATCGCCCCAGATTTCCACGGTTTTCTCGCGGTTCTGTTTGGCGAGGTGGACCTTGTGGATGATCGCCGGAAGCAGGTGCGAGTTCTTGGGGTCGAACTTGTCATGGCGTCCGTAGAGATTGCAGGGGATGATCGTTTTATATTGGGCGGTCTCATCCTCGCGGCGGATATATTGGCAGAGCCGCGTCGCCATGATCTTGGCCAGCGCATAGCCTTCGTTGGTCGACTCCAACTCGCCCGTGAGGATCATCTCTTCGCGCAGCGGATTCGCGGCGGCGCGGGGATACATGCAGGTCGAGGCGAGGTTGAGGAGGTTGCGCACGCCGGATTGGTAGGCGGCCATGATGATATTGCGGCCCATCGCCGTGTTGCGTTCGAGAAAGGCGACGGGGTGGGCCATGTTGGCCTGAATGCCGCCGACCTGACCGGCGGCGTGGATCACGAGGTCGGGTTTGTGCGCGGCCACATAGTCCGTTACGGCCCCGGCATCGGTCAGGTCCAACTCGCGCGAGGCGGGGGCGAGGATGGTCCAGTCGCCTGCCGAGGGATGTTCGAGGATATTGCGCCCGACCATGCCGGAACCGCCGGTGAGCAGCAGGGTTTGCCTGGTCATGGGGATCAGCCTTCGGTCGAGACGGGCAGTTCCAGCCCGTGTTCACGCAAAAGGCGGGTGCGGCGGGCGTTCTTGAGGTCGTGGGCGACCATCTCGGCGCACATGTCCTGCACCGTGATCTCCGGCTCCCAGCCGAGTTTCGCCTTGGCCTTGGAAGGATCGCCCAGCAGGGTTTCGACCTCGGCGGGGCGGAAATAGCGCGGGTCGATGCGCAGGATCACGTCACCGACCGAGAGCGCGGGGGCGTCGTCGCCCTCGATCGCCTCGACGATACCGATCTCGTCGACGCCTTGACCCTCGAAGCGGATCTTGATGCCAAGCTCGGCGGCGGTCCATTCGATGAACTGGCGGACGGAATATTGCACGCCCGTGGCGATGACGAAATCGTCCGGCGCGTCCTGTTGCAGCATCATCCACTGCATCCGCACGTAATCCTTGGCGTGTCCCCAATCGCGCAGGGCGTCGATATTGCCCATGTAGAGGCAAGGTTCCAACCCTTGGGCGATATTGGCGAGGCCGCGGGTGATCTTGCGGGTCACGAAGGTCTCGCCGCGGCGGGGGGATTCATGATTGAAGAGGATGCCGTTGCAGGCATACATCCCGTAGGCCTCGCGGTAGTTTACCGTGATCCAATAGGCATACATCTTGGCCACTGCATAAGGGCTGCGCGGGTGAAACGGGGTTGTCTCGGTCTGGGGGATTTCCTGCACGAGGCCATAAAGTTCGGAGGTGGAGGCCTGGTAGAAGCGGGTCTGTTTCTCGAGACCGAGGAAGCGGATCGCCTCGAGCAGGCGCAGCGCGCCGGTGGCGTCCACGTCGGCGGTATATTCGGGGGCTTCGAAGCTCACGGCGACATGGCTCTGGGCGGCGAGGTTATAGACCTCGTCGGGCTGGACCTCTTGCAGGATGCGGGTCAGGTTCGAGCTATCGGTGAGGTCGCCGTAATGCAGCTTGAGCCGGGCATTGGTGGCGTGCGGGTCTTGAAAGATATGGTCGATCCGCTGGGTGTTGAAGGATGACGCGCGGCGCTTGATGCCGTGGACCTCGTAGCCTTTTTCGAGCAGGAATTCAGCCAGATAAGAGCCATCCTGACCTGTGACGCCGGTTATCAGGGCTTTCTTCATCGTTTGCGTCCTCGTTCACGAAGCCCCGGAGGGGCGAAACTTTACCGCCTGCTCTAAGGGTTCGGGGCCATGTTTGAAAGTAAAAAGGCGCTCAGGCAAAGGGCAGATCGGCCAGTGTTACGGCGCGTGGACCATCGGGCAGGCCGATATGGAGGCCGGATGTGCCGGTGGGCAGATCGGCGGTCACAAGGCCGACGCCGATGTTCTTGCCAAGGCGCCGGGAGTGACAGATTTCGGCGGCGAAGCCGATTTCCTGATCGCCCTGGAAGAGCGTCAGGGGATGTTCGTTCCCTGCGACCGGCGCGCCATCCAGCACGAGGCCGGTGCGGCGGCGGGTGATCCCGGCGTTGCGATGGGCGTGCAGGGCGGGTTTGCCGACGAAATCATGCGGGCCATCAAGATCGAGCATCTTGCCAAAGCCCATTTCGAAGGGGGTTACGGGGTGGGTCTGGTGGCGCATGTCGGCACCATAGGAGATCAGCCCGCTTTCGAGGCGTTCGGTGTCATTCGGGGCACCGGGGCCGATGCCGAAGGGGGTGCCGACCGCTTTGACGCGGTCCCAGAGGGCGGTGCCCTTGGTGCTATCGCGCAGGTAGAGTTCAAAGCCGCCCTGTTTCGACCAGCCGGAGCGGGCGACGAGGAGGGGGATGTCGTCGAGCATTGTTTCGCGGAACCAGAAATATTTCAGATCGCGCACCCAGTCGCCAAGAAGCGCGGCGGTCACGTCCTCGGCTTTTGGCCCTTGGATGGCGAGGGGGGAGACGTCCGGTTCGCGCACCGTGACGTTCAGGCCGCGTTCATGGGCGATGGCCTTGGCCCAGAGCAGAAGGTCGCTATCGGCAATGGAGAGCCAGTAGCGATCCTCGGAGAGTTTCTGCAGCACGGGATCGTTGATGAGATGCCCGTCATGATCGCAGATCGGGACATAGCGGCCCTGTCCGACCTTGGTCGTGTCGAGATTGCGGGGCGTGAGATACTGGGCAAGGGTGCCCGCGTCGGCGCCGTGGAGTTCGACCTGTCGCTGGGCGGCCACGTCCCACATGGCGACAGCGTTGAGGAGACGGTCATATTCAGCCTCGGGGTCGCCGAAACTGCCGGGGATGAACATGTGGTTGTAGACAGAAAACGTCGCCACGCCATCGCGCACAGTCGCGTCGAAATAGGGGGATTTGCGGATGTTCGGGCCGATATGGAGGCGATAGCTCATGCGGCGGACCTTCTATGAAAACGCGGCGCCGGGGGAACCGACGCCGCGCGATTGGCAAGACAATGCAGAGAGGCGTCAGAAATCGAGGTTTTCCACGCTCAGCGCATTTTTCTGGATGAACTCGCGACGCGGTTCGACCACGTCGCCCATCAGCTTGGTAAAGAGGTCATCGGCTTCGGCCATGTCCTCGACCTTGACTTGCAGGAGCGTGCGCGCATCCGGGTCGAGGGTTGTCTCCCAGAGTTGATCCGGGTTCATTTCACCAAGACCCTTGTAGCGTTGCAGGGTCAGACCCTTTTCACCCTCGGTCAGGATCGCCGCTAGAAGATCGAGCGGGCCGTAGATGAGCTGTGAGCGGTCCTTGCGGTGCAGCGTGGCCGGGGTGTTGTAGATGTCCTGAAGGCTCTGGGTGAAGCTGCCGGTCTTGCGGGCTTCGCCAGAGCGCAGCATCGGGCCATCGAGCGTGCGCACCTCTTCCACGCCGCGCAGGATACGGGCGAGGCGGATGCCGTGATCCTGGGTGATGCGCCCGGTCCAGCCACGTTCATATTCGAGCGCGATCAGGTCAAGGCGCGCGGCGACCTTGTCGGCGACGCCCTGCAGGTCGGCATCGACCGCGCCGGGCACGAAAGCCCCGGCAATGGCGGCCTGTTCGAGGATGTGGCGCGGGTAATGCGTCGGAAAGGCATCGAGCACGCGCTTGAGCTGGCGTGCTTCGTTGACGACACGGGCGAGATCCTGGCCGACGATTTCCTCGCCGGTGCCAAGGCGCAGGGTCGCGCCGTCGACACCCATGTCGATCAGGTAATCATCAAGCGAGGCCTGGTCCTTGAGGTAAACCTCGGATTTGCCGCGCGCGACCTTGAAGAGCGGCGGCTGGGCGATGAAGAGATGCCCTTTCTCGATCAGTTCCGGCATCTGGCGATAGAAGAACGTGAGCAAGAGCGTGCGGATGTGGGCGCCGTCCACGTCGGCGTCGGTCATGATGACGATCTTGTGGTAGCGCAGCTTGTCGAGGTTGAATTCATCGCGGCCAATCCCGGTTCCGAGTGCCATGACGAGGTTGCCGATCTCCTGGGAGGAGAGCATGCGGTCGAACCGTGCGCGTTCGACGTTGAGGATCTTGCCCTTGAGGGGCAGGATTGCCTGTGTGCCACGATCGCGGCCCGTTTGGGCAGAGCCGCCGGCGGAGTCCCCCTCGACGATGAATATTTCGGTCTTGGAGGGGTCTTTCTCGGAGCAATCCTTGAGCTTGCCCGCGAGGAAATTCACATCCATCGCCGTCTTGCGCCGGGTCAGTTCGCGCGCCTTGCGGGCGGCTTCGCGGGCATGGGCAGCCTCGAGGATCTTGGTGACGATCATCTTGGCGGTGTTGGGGTTTTCCTCGAACCACTCGGAGAGTTTTTCGCTCATCAGCCCCTCGACCGCGGGGCGCACCTCGGAGGAGACGAGCTTGTCCTTGGTCTGAGACGAGAATTTCGGGTCTGGCACCTTGACGGAGAGCACGCAGGTCAGCCCCTCGCGCGCATCGTCGCCCGTAAAGGTGATTTTCTCTTTCTTGGCGATGCCGCTTTCCTGCGCGTATTTCTGCAAGGTGCGGGTCAGGGCGCCGCGGAAACCCGCCATGTGGGTGCCGCCATCGCGCTGGGGAATGTTGTTGGTAAAGGGCAGGACGGTTTCATGGTAGCTGTCGTTCCACCACATCGCGACCTCGACGCCTATCTCGTCGCGCTCGCCATTGACGTAGATCGGCTCTTCCATCAGCGAGGTTTTGTGACGGTCCACGTATTTGACGAATTCCTTGACCCCACCGTCATAATAAAGCTCGGTCCGGAGCGGTTCGGCGGGGCGTTCATCTTCCAGGATGATGCGGACGCCGGAATTGAGGAAGGCGAGTTCGCGCAGGCGTTTTTCGAGCGTCTCGAAGGAGTATTCGAGATTCGAGAATGTCGTGGTCGAGGCGAGAAAGCGTACCTCGGTTCCCGTCCGGTCGCCGCAGTCGCCCACGACCTTGAGATGTTCGGCGGTTTCGCCGCGCTCGAACCGGGCGATGTGTTCCTTGCCGTTGCGCCAGACGCGCAGTTCGAGCCAATCGGAGAGCGCGTTCACAACCGAGACGCCCACCCCGTGCAGGCCGCCCGACACCTTGTAGGAGTTGCTGTCGAACTTACCGCCGGCGTGAAGCTGGGTCATGATGACCTCGGCGGCAGAGACGCCTTCTTCCTTGTGGATGTCGACGGGAATCCCGCGCCCGTTGTCGGAGACGGAAATGGAAGAATCGGCGTGAATTTTCACGTTCACGGCGTCGGCGTGACCGGCCAGCGCCTCGTCGATGCCGTTATCCACGACCTCATACACCATGTGGTGCAGGCCGGAGCCATCGTCGGTATCGCCGATATACATCCCCGGACGTTTGCGCACGGCTTCCAAGCCCTTGAGAACCTTGATAGATTCTGCGCCGTATTCCGGATTGTTCTGTGTCTCTTCGGACATGTGGTCTTTCCCTTTATCAGTCCGCACAAAATATGGGTTTTGGCCGGGAATGTCACGTAAATGAGACAAGATTTTTTACCGATTCGGCGGCAGCCTTCAGGCGATTGAAATCGTCGAGATGCCTTGTGCCTCGGTGACCTCCAGGCGCTGTGTGCGCTCACCGAGTTCCGCGAAGAGTTCGGGGCCGGTGCCTGTCATCCAGGCCTGGGCGCCGAGCGCGCAGATTTCATCGTAAAGCGCGGCGCGGCGGGTGGCGTCGAGATGGGCGGCGACCTCGTCAAGAAGCAGGATGGGGGGCGCGCCGAACTCGGCGGCGAGCGCGCGGCCATTGGCGAGGATCAGCGAGATCAGCAGCGCCTTCTGCTCTCCGGTCGAACAATCGCGGGCGGGGATGCCCTTGGCCGCGAAGGTGGCATCAAGGTCGCTCCGGTGCGGGCCGATGAGCGTGCGGCCCGCGGCCATGTCGCGGGGGCGGGCCTCGGCAAGGGCCATGCGCAGGGCGTCGGCGGTCTCGGGCATCTCGCCCTCGGCATGGGTCAGGGCGAGATCAGCCACCGGAAAGGCGGTTTCGGCATCGGCCTGCGCGGCGGCGAGATAGGCGATGGTGGCGAGGCGGTTGGCGTGCATGGCCTCGGCGGCCTCGGCCATCTGCGATTCGAGCGCGCCATACCACGCGGCATCGCGCACCATGTCCTTGAGGAGGCGGTTGCGTTCACGCATGGATTTCTCATAGGTGAGCGCGGCCTCGGCATGGGCGGGAAAGAAGGAAAGCGCCATGCGGTCGAGGAAACGCCGCCGCCCTTCGGCCCCCTCGATCCAGAGCCGGTCCATCGCCGGGATGAGCCAGAGCACGCGGGCGATGCGGCCAAGCGCGGTTTGCGGCGCGGGTTTGCCGTCGATGCGCAATTGCCGGGCATTGCCGCCCTCGGACCAGATCTCGATCTCGTGCAGGCGGTCGAGGGATTGGAGATGCCCCGTCAGTTTCCAGCCCAGCGCCTCGGGGCGGCGGGTCATGTCCTCGGCGCTGGCCCGACGCAGACCACGGCCCGGCGAAAACAGGGAAATGGCTTCGAGGATGTTGGTCTTGCCCGCGCCGTTTGGCCCATGGATCGCCACAGGGCGCGCATCACAGTCGATCGCACCTTTGCGGTGCGAGCGGAAATGCGAGAGCGTCAGGTGGGTGATCGCGAGGCGGGTCATGGGCGCGTCCGTTTTCTTCCAAAGAAAACGGGCCGGAATTTTGGAAAAATTCCGCGCCCCGTCACACGCGCATCGGCATGACGACATAAACCGCGCTGGTATCGTTGCCTTCGCGCATCAGCGTCGGGTCACCGGCGGAGTTGAACAGGAAGACGGCGTTCTCGCGGTCGACCTGGCTTGCGATTTCGAGGAGATACTTGGCGTTGAAGCCGATCTCGAGGCGCTCGTCGCTATAGGCCACGGCGAGTTCTTCCTCAGCCGCGCCGCTATCGGGGGCGTTGACGGAGAGGATCAGGCGATCCTCGTCGAGTTGCAGCTTCACCGCGCGGGAGCGTTCGGAGGACACGGTGGCCACACGATCCACCGCTTGGGCGAATTCCGCGGCATCGACTTCGAGCTTGCGGGTGTTGCCCTGCGGGATGACGCGGGTGTAATCCGGGAAGGTCCCGTCGATGACCTTGGAGGTCAGGGTGATGTCGGGGGTCGCGAAACGGATCTTGGTTTCGGAGACCGAAACGGCAATCTGCATCTCGTCATCTTCGAGAAGCTTGCGCAGCTCGCCCACGGTTTTGCGCGGCACGATCACGCCGGGCATGTCGGCGGCGCCATCGGGCAGGTCGGCATCAATCCGGGCGAGGCGGTGACCATCGGTCGCGACGCAGCGCAGCACCTTGCCGCCCTCGGCATCGGAGACGTGCAAATACACGCCGTTCAGATAATAGCGGGTTTCCTCGGTCGAGATTGCGAATTTCGACTTGTCGAAGAGGCGGCGCAGCACCGGCGCGGGGGCCGAGAAGTTCGACGCGTATTCCGAAGAGGCCATGACCGGGAAATCTTCCTTGGGCAGGGTGGCCAGCGAGAAGTTCGACCGGCCCGCCTCGACGGTCAGGCGACCGGAGGTGCCATCGTCGGTCAGGGTTACGAGGGCGCCATCGGGCAGTTTGCGCACGATTTCGTGCAATGTTGTCGCTGCAACCGTTGTCGCCCCGGCGCGTTCGACCATGGCGGGCGCCTTGTCGACCACTTCGATATCGAGGTCGGTGGCGCGGAATTGCACCGTGTCACCCTCGGCCTCGATCAGGACATTGGCGAGGATCGGGATGGTATTGCGGCGTTCGACGACTGATTGCGCCTGCGACACCGCCTTGAGCAGAATGGCGCGTTCGATGCTGATTTTCATACCGATATCCTCCGGTTGCCGGGACGGGCAAACTAGCCGTTTCCCCTTCTGACGCAAGCTTTTTTGCTTTTGTCGGCCTATTCGGCGGGGGCGTCAAGGCGGATGGCGCCTCCGGCGGGAGTATTTGGGCCAAGATGAAGGGCGCAGGGGGCTTGAAAGGCGAAAGCCACGCCGTTTTCCGGGGCGTGGCTTTGTTGACTTCACGGAAGCGTCTCTTAGGCTTCGAGGGTGCGGCGCAGCATTTCGAGATCTTCCGCGATCTGGCCGTCCTGTGTGCGCAACTCTTCGATGCGCTTCACGCCATGCATGACAGTCGTATGATCGCGACCGCCAAAGCGGCGCCCGATCTCGGGCAGGGAGCGCGAGGTCAGTTGCTTGCACAGATACATCGCGACCTGGCGCGGTCGGGCCAGGGTGCGAACGCGCTTGGGGCCGATCATGTCGGAGAGGCGGATGTTGTAATGTTCCGAAACCTGGCGTTGAATTTCCTCGACGGTGATCTTGCGTTCCGAGGCGCGCAGCACGTCGGAGAGGCAATCCTGCGTCAGGTCCATGGTGATCTCGCGGCCCACGAGGGAGGCAAAGGCAAAGAGGCGGGTCAACGCCCCTTCGAGCACGCGCACATTGGTCGAGATGCGATGGGCGAGGAATTCGAGAACCCCGTCCTGAAGCACGAGATCGGGATATTGGGCGCGGTATTGATCGACCTTGGATTGCAGGATGCCGAGGCGGAGTTCGTAATCCGTCGGGTGCAGATCGACGACGAGGCCGCATTGCAGGCGCGACTTGATGCGGTCCTCAAGATCCTTGATCTCGCCTGGCGCGCGGTCGGCGGAGATGATGATCTGCTTGTTCTGGTCCACGAGGGCGTTGAACGTGTGGAAGAATTCTTCCTGGGTCGAATCCTTGCCCGAGATGAATTGCACGTCATCAACCATGAGAACATCGACCGAGCGGAAGAGTTCCTTGAAGTCCATCATCTTGCGGTCGCGCAGGGCCTGTACGAAGCGATACATGAATTGTTCCGCCGAGAGATAGAGGACGTTGAGGTCGGGGCGGCGTTCCTGAAGTTCCCACGCGATGGCGTGCATCAGGTGCGTCTTGCCCAGGCCCACGCCGCCATAAAGAAAGAGCGGGTTGAACGTCACCGGGCCACCTTCGGCAACACGACGGGCGGCGGCATTGGCGAGTTCGTTGGGTTTGCCGACGACAAATGTCTCGAAGGTAAAGCGCGGATCGAGCGGCGCACCGGGCAGGTCGCCGCGCCTTGTGGCAGATTGGCCCTTGGTCGGTGCGGACTCGGCAGAAGATACGACGCGCGGCGCGGGGCGGGCCGGGGTATTGGCGGCAACGGTGAAGTGGATGCGCTGGACGTTCTCGCCAAGGATTGTCAGGCGGTGCAGGATCAGATCCCCAAAATTCTGCGACACGTAGTTGCCGATGAAATTCGTTGGCACATGGAACGTCGCGACGCCTTCGCTCAGCTCGGCAAACTCAATCGGTGCGATCCAGGTCTTGTAGTTGTTTTCGCCGACCGTCTTGAGGAGATCTTGTTGCAGCGCACCCCATTGTTCTTTCGTCATCTGTCCCCGTTTCCCGGCCTTGAGCCTTACATTGATCCAGGGCCGCAGAGGCCCCGCGTGGTTCCCCACGTACCAGCAGTCCCTTGCGGGTCATGGCCCCGTCATCCTCAAGGCTTCAATCAACGGCAAGCAAACCTTTCTCGCTCCCGTCCACGTCCCCACATGGCAGGTCAGGCAAAGCTTGCGCGCGGATTGCGCTTGATGAAGAGAGGACAGACATGACGCCAATGGCGTCGCACAACATGAAGCCAGCGGTCCGACTCGTATGCCGAAACAGGCACCGGTGCCGGGTCGAAGCAAGCGGTCTGAATAGACCGTTGTGTGAACCTGTCCCCCCAGGGCGAAGTGACTCGCAGGTTTGAAATTAGCAATTGCTTGGCGGCGCGGGCAACCGATCTTCGACCTTGACTCTGGGTTTTGTGGAAAAGAATCTCTCGTGCCCGGAAGATGCCTAAAAGATGCAAAAAGGCGCCCCCGTCAGGGACGCCTTTTCTATCAACGAGTTGGCCCGAAAAACGGACCCGAAAGCGTTAGCCGAGCGCTTTGACGCGAGCGGCGAGGCGCGAGATTTTACGCGACGCGGTATTCTTGTGGTAGACGCCTTTGGAGACGCCGCGCATCAGTTCGGGCTGGGCGGCGCGGAGAGCGGCGGTTGCGGCCTCCTTGTCGCCGGATGCGATGGCTTCCTCGACGCCGCGCAGGAAGGTGCGGATGCGCGAGCGGCGGGCTTTGTTAACGGCGAAGCGGCGTTCGTTCTGACGCGCGCGTTTCTTTGCCTGGGGCGAATTTGCCATGAATCTCAGGTCCTTATCTTGTGTTCAGTTCGTTTATCACGTGCCACGACCCGAACGGGACCTCTCCGTATAGGGAGAATCGATTCAAGCCTGAGCGGGCTGCACGCGCATGTATGACGGCGGTCTATAGAGGTTTTCGCAGCGGATGCAAACCCCGAAAAACAAGGGTCGGTATCGCGTCGGTATTACGTATGTATTGCGTCGGTGCCGTGAAAAGAGGCAGGCAAACCTCTGCAAGCCCGACGACTCACCTTACCAGCGCCTTGAAGTGCCCGGCGAAACGGCACCACGGCAGAGCGGCGTTTTGCACGTTGGACATTTTCGTGAACTCTGATAGAGCGCCCCCAGCGAACTTGGAGCCGGGTGAGATTCCCGGCTGGCTCCTCCGGCCGCCTATCCGCCGGATAACCCATCAACAGATGACATCGACGAAGACCGCAGGCATCGGCAGGCGGCCTAAGGATACAGAACTGTTCATGATTTCTCTTTCCCAATATCAGCGTCAATGGACGCATAACATTCGTGGCGATCTTCTTTCCGGCCTCGTGGTGGCGCTTGCGCTCATTCCCGAGGCCATCGCCTTTTCCATCATCGCGGGGGTGGACCCCAAGGTGGGGCTCTATGCCTCCTTCTCCATCGCCGTCATCATCGCCATCACAGGCGGGCGGCCGGGCATGATCTCGGCGGCGACCGCCGCGACGGCCGTGCTCATGGTGACGCTCGTGCGCGATCACGGGTTGGAATACCTGCTTGCGGCGACGGTGCTGGCCGGTCTGTTGCAGATCGGTGCGGGGCTTTTGAAGCTCGGCTATGTGATGCGGTTTGTGTCGAAATCGGTGATGACCGGCTTTGTGAACGCGCTCGCGATCCTGATCTTCATGGCCCAGTTGCCAGAGCTTGATCCGACGAAAGTTCCGCCGCTGACCTATGCGCTTGTCGCGGGCGGTCTGGCGATCATCTATCTCTTCCCGCGCCTGACCAAGGCGGTGCCGTCTCCGCTTGTGACGATTATCGTGCTGACGGTGCTGACGATCCTTATGGGATGGGACGTGCGCACCGTGGGGGATATGGGCGATCTTCCCGATACCTTGCCCGTGTTCCTGATCCCGGACATTCCGCTCAACTTCGAGACGCTGTCGATCATCTTCCCCTATTCGGTCGCCGTGGCGGTTGTGGGCTTGTTGGAAAGCCTGATGACCCAGCAGATCGTGGACGACCTGACCGACACGTCCTCGGACCGCAACCAGGAATGTATCGGGCAGGGCATCGCCAATACCGCGACCGGGTTCATCGGCGGCATGGCGGGCTGTGCCATGATCGGCCAGTCGATCATCAACGTGAAATCGGGCGGGCGCGGGCGCCTTTCGGCCTTTGCCGCCGGGGTTTTCCTGTTGATCATGGTTGTTGTGCTCGGCGATATCGTGGCGATTATCCCGATGGCCGCGCTCGTGGCGATCATGATCATGGTCTCGATCGGGACGTTCTCGTGGTCGTCGATCAAGAACCTGCGCGAGCATCCCAAATCCTCGTCCATCGTGATGGTGGCGACGGTGTTTTTCGTCATCTACACCCATAACCTTGCCATTGGGGTTCTCGTGGGTGTGCTGCTTTCGGGCATTTTCTTTGCCTGGAAAATCGCCCAGCTCTTCAGGGTCCGTTCGACGATCACGCCAGACGGCAATCACCGGACCTATACCGTCGAGGGGCAGTTGTTCTTTGCCTCTTCCGAGGACTTCATGAAGGCGTTCGATTTCAAGGAAGCGCCCGAGAAGGTCACGATCGACGTGAGCCGCGCGCATATCTGGGATATCTCGTCGGTTGCGGCGCTGGACATGGCCGTGCTCAAGTTCCGGCGTGAGGGTGCGGAGGTCGAGATCATCGGTCTCAACGAGGCGTCCGAAACCATCGTCGACAGGCTTGCCATTCATGACAAGCCCGGCGCGATGGATGAATTGATGGGCCACTGAAGGAGGACCAGACTATGACAACGAATACACTTATCGCCCTCGTTGATGGCTCGGCCTATTCCGAAAGCGTATGCCATCACGCCGCCTGGATCGCGGGCAAGGCGGATTGGAAGGTCAAGCTCTATCACGTCATGGGGCGTCGCGAGGCCAGCGAGGAAAAAGACCTGTCCGGCGCGATCCGCCTTGGTGCGCGCAGCAAGCTGCTTGAACAGCTTGCGGAGCTGGATGCGGCGCGGGCAAAGCTCTCGCATCAGCATGGGCGCGCGATTCTCGAAGATGCCAAGGCGATTGTCGCGGGTGACGGGGAGATCGAGGTCGAAACCCGGCTTCGGCAGGGTGACCTTGTCGAGACGGTGACAGACAAGGGCGAAACCGGCGAGATGATCGTCATTGGCAAGCGCGGCGAGGCGGCTGGCCATGCCTCGGAGCATCTTGGGTCCAACCTTGAGCGTATCGTGCGCGCCAGTCACAAGCCGGTGTTCATTGCCAATCGGGCGTTCAAGCCGATTGAAAAGGTGCTGGTGGCGTTCGATGGTGCGCCGTCCTCGCTCAAGGCGGTGGATTTCATTGCCCGCAGCCCGCTTTTTGCCGGACTCAGTGTTGTGCTTGTGTTCGCGGGCAAGGAGACGCCGGAGATCGCAAAGTCGCTTGAGAATGCGGTCGCGACGCTCAAGGCTGGCGGCATTGAGGTTGAGACGATCGTTCAGAGCGGCGAGCCGGAGAAGATCCTGTCGGAGCTAACGGCGCAAGAGGGGCATGAGCTTCTGGTGATGGGGGCCTATGGGCATAGCCGTATCCGCTCGCTCCTGATCGGGTCGACCACGACGGAGATGATCCGGTCCTGCCATGTGCCGGTGTTGATCATGCGCTAAGGCAAAGAAAAAGGGCAGGCCGAGGCCTGCCCTTTTTCGTTTGGTCATCCGTCATTTACTTGTCGCGGAATTGCGGCGTGCGCTTTTCCATGAAGGCGGCCATGCCTTCCTTCTGATCCTCGGTCGCAAAGAGCGCGTGGAACAGGCGGCGCTCGAAGAGCAGGCCTTCGGCCAGTGTCGTCTCGTAAGAGCGGTTCACGGCTTCCTTGGCGGTCTTGGTGGCGATCATGGATTTTTCCGCGATCTTCTGGGCGGCGCCGGTCGCTTCTTCGAGGAGCTTCTTGGCGGGGACGACGCGGCTCACGAGGCCGGAGCGTTCGGCCTCTTCGGCGTCCATGAAACGACCGGTGAGGTTCATGTCCATGGCCTTGGATTTGCCGACGAAGCGGGTCAGGCGCTGCGAGCCGCCCAGGCCCGCGATGACGCCGAGGTTGATCTCGGGCTGGCCGAACTTGGCGGTGTCGGCGGCGATGATGAAATCACAGGCCATCGCCAGTTCACACCCCCCGCCCAGCGCGTATCCGGAGACGGCGGCGATGATCGGCTTGCGGATCGCTGCGATGCGATTGTTGGTCGAGGCAAAGAGGTTCACATAGTTTACCTCGGCAAAGGACATCGAGGACATTTCCTTGATGTCCGCGCCCGCGGCAAAGGCCTTGTCCGAGCCGGTGATGACGACGCAGCGCACCTTGTCATTGGCGTCCGCCTCTTCGAGCGCGGTGCACAGTTCGGCAAGGAGCTGTTGGTTGAGCGCGTTGAGGGCATCAGGACGGTTCAGTTTGATGAGGGCCACGTGGTCCTCGATTTCGACGATGATCGTCTCAAAAGCCATGAGTGACGCTTTCCTTTGTTCCGGTCAGGAACGATTCCTTACCATTGTAGATGCCCGGATCAAGTTATCTTTGGCATTGCGGACAGTAGAAGGATGAGCGTCCAGATTGCGTGATTCGGGCAATGGTGCCGCCACAGCCCGCCCGGTGACAGGGTGCTCCTTCACGGCCGTACACATCGAAACGATGCTGAAAATATCCAAGTTCCCCATCGGCTTGGCGGAAATCGCGCAGGGATGATCCGCCCGCCTCTATGGCGTCGGAAAGCACCTCGCGGATGATCGGAACAAGGGCGCGAATCCGGGGTGCCGAGAGGTTTGCTGCCTTGCGACGTGGTGACACGCCGCCTCTGAACAGGGTCTCGCAGACGTAAATATTGCCCAGACCGGCGACGATATGCTGATCCAGAAGGGCGGATTTGATCGGTGCGCGGCGATTTTTGAGTCGCGCGACGAGATAATCTTCGTCGAAAGCGTTGCCGAGCGGTTCCGGGCCGAGCGACGCGAGGAGGGCGTGGGTCTCGGCCTCTGCCGTGGACAAAAGGTCCATGGCGCCAAAGCGGCGCGGGTCGTTGAACGTCACCCGAGCGCCGTTCTCCATGTCAAGGATCACGTGGTCATGTTTCTCTTGCGCGGGGTGGTCATGGACGAACTGGCCCAGGGGATCGCCCGAAACCGTCATGCGCCCGGACATGCCGAGATGGATCAGGAGGGTTTCGCCGGTGTCGAGATCGGCGAGGATATATTTCGACCGCCGCCGCAGCATCAGAACCCGCGCCCCGGTCAGGCGTTCGGCCATGCGTTCGGGGAAGGGCCAGCGCAGATCGGGACGGTTGACCGTGGCGCGCGCGATCACCGCCCCCTCCATGGAGGGGGCAAGGCCACGGCGGACGGTTTCAACTTCGGGCAATTCGGGCATCCGGGCCTCGTGGTGTTGGATTTCGAAAGGGTTTAGCGGCTTTTGGGCGCGGGCGGTAGAGCGGCGCATTGTATGCTTTCGCCCCGCCCTATATGTAGGGCGCGACAAAAGAAGGCGACTGTCATGAGTGATCCCTCCCCCAACACGACCCATTTCGGTTTCGAAACAGTGCGCGAGGATGAAAAGGCCGGCAAGGTGCGGGGCGTCTTCAACTCGGTTGCCTCGAAATACGACATTATGAACGATGTGATGAGCGTCGGGATTCACCGGGTCTGGAAGGACGCGATGATGGATTGGCTCGCGCCGCGACCGGGGCAGAGGCTGCTCGACGTGGCGGGGGGCACGGGGGATATTTCCTTCCGCTTTCTCGACCGCGCAGGAACCGGCCATGCGACGGTGCTTGACCTCACCGAGCCAATGCTTGTCGAGGGGCGCAAACGCGCCGAGGCGGAACAGATGGCCGGTAGCCTCGATTGGGTCGTGGGCGATGCGATGGCGCTGCCGTTCGAGGACAACACCTTTGACGTTTATACGATCTCCTTTGGCATTCGGAACGTGACGCGCCCGCAGGAGGCGCTCAACGAAGCCTACCGCGTGCTGCGCCCCGGTGGGCGGCTGATGGTGCTCGAATTTAGCCAGATCCCCAATGACATGATGCAGAAGGCCTATGACCTTTATTCCTTCAACATCATCCCGCGCATGGGGCAGGCGATTGCCGGGGATCGTGACAGTTACCAATACCTGGTGGAATCGATCCGCAAATTCCCCGATCAGGAGACCTTCCTCGACATGGTGAAGGCCGCCGGGTTCGGCAATGCCAAGTATCGCAACCTCTCGATGGGGATCGCGGCGCTGCATTCGGGGTGGAAGATTTGAAGGGGCCGCACAATCTCTGGCGGCTGATCCGCACCGGCGCGACGCTTGAACGCACGGGCGCAATGCGGGCGGTGCTCGATGCGTTCGAAGCGCCCAAGGTGATCCGTATCGCGGCGCGCACGCTGGTCTGGCCGTTTCGCTGGCTCGGGATCAAGGGCGACCCGGCCACGCCGCCGATTCCAAGGGCGCTGACCGCGCTGGGCCCGGCCTATATCAAGTTCGGACAGGTGCTCTCGACCCGGCCCGACGTGGTGGGCACCGAACTGGCCACGCAATTGCGGGTCTTGCAGGATCGCTTGCCGCCCTTCCCCGTCGCCACGGCCAAGCGCGCGGTGCAAGAGGAGTTGGGCCGCCCGGTGGACGAGGTGTTTTCGGAATTTTCCGAACCCGTGGCGGCGGCCTCGATCGCCCAGGTGCACAAGGCGCGCCTTGCCGGAACCGGCGAGGAGGTTGCGGTCAAGGTGCTTCGGCCCGGAATCGAACGCGCCTTCCGCAAGGATGTGGACGCGTTCTATTTCGCGGCGGACATGATCGAGTTGCTCTCTCCCGCCTCGCGCCGGTTGCGACCGCGCGACGTGATCGCACATTTCGACGGGGTGGTGACCGGGGAGTTGGACCTGCGCCTCGAAAGCGCGAGCGCCAGTGAATTTGCCGACAATACCGCCGATGATCCGGGTTTCCAGGTGCCGCGTATCAAGTGGGATTACTCGGGGCGCCGGGTGATGACCATGGGCTGGGCCGAGGGGGCGTCTCTGGGTGACAATGACGCGCTCGACGCGGCAGGGCATGATCGCCACGCGCTTGGTAGCCGGGTCTTGTCGCTTTTCCTGCGTCATGCGCTGCGCGATGGGTTCTTCCATGCCGATATGCACCAAGGCAATCTCAAGGTCGCGGCGAATGGCGATATCATCGCCTATGATTTCGGAATCATGGGCGATATCGACGAATATACCCGCCGGGTCTATGCCGAGATTCTCTTCGGCTTCATCCAGCGCGATTACCAACGTGTCGCCGAGGTGCATTTCGAAGCGGGCTATGTCCCCGCCGATCGTGATGTCGATGCCTTTGCCCGTGCTCTGCGTGCGGTGGGCGAGCCGATCTTCGGCATGGACGCGACACGGATTTCCATGGGGCGTCTCTTGTCCTACCTGTTCGAAGTCACGGAACGCTTCGGTATGGAAACGCGCACCGAGCTGATCCTGTTGCAACGCACGATGGTCGTTGTTGAAGGCGTGGCGCGCTCGCTCGATCCCAGCCTCAATATATGGGAGGTCGCCAAGCCCGAAGTCGAGGACTACATCAAGAAGAGCCTCGGCCCGCGCGCGCTGGCCCGCGATCTTCTCATGACGGGCCGGGTTCTTGCGCGGTTCGGGCCGCGTCTGCCGGGCCTGGTGGAATCGGCGCTGATCGCGCAGGCGACCCCGCCGCAGGAAGAAAAGCGCCGCCTCTGGCCCTGGGTCGCGCTTGGCGCGGCAGGGGGCGTGACGGCATCCGGTCTCGCCGTTGGGGCGGCCCTGCTCTTTCTGTGATCTTCACCTTTGTGAAAATACTCCGGAGCGCGAGGCAGCGCCTCGCATCTGCAGGCCCCGACCGGGGCCTGCGAAACCTGTGCGCGCCCTTGGGCGCGCGCCATTGAATACCCGCTCAGACGAGTCCCTCGGCTTTGAAAACCTCCATCATGTCCGCCTCGGGGCGGGCACCGTAATGCGAGATCACCTCGGCGGCGCAGAGACAGCCCATGCGCCCGGCAACGGCGAGGGGCTTGCCCGTGGCCATACCGTAAAGGAACCCGGCGGCGAATTGATCGCCGGCGCCGGTGGCATCCACGGGGGTGATCTCGTTGACCGGCACCACGGCCTCGTCGTCGCCCTGCACAAGCACGACGTCATGGCCCGAGCGGGTGCAGACCACCACGCCCACCTCGGCCGCGGCCTGTTCCAGCACGCTTGAGAGATCGGTTTCATAGAGCGATTGCCATTCATGTTCGTTGCCGATCACGAAATCGAGCTCTTTCACGAGGCGGCGGAAATCGGCGCGGTGGCGTTCAACACAGAACGGATCGGAGAGCGCGATGCCCGCCTTGCCGCCTCCGGCGCGACAGGCCCGCGCGGCGGCTTCGAAGGCGTCCTTGCCCTTGGGCTTGTCATAGAGATAGCCCTCGAGGAAAAGGATGTCGGCCTGCCCTGCCACCTCGTCGGGCACATCGTCCGGCCCAAGCTCGGCCGAGATGCCGAGATAGGTGTTCATCGAGCGTTCCCCATCGGGCGAGACAAAGATCATCGAGCGCGAGGTCGGCAATTCGCCGCCCGGCACCGGCGGGTTGACGAAATCGGTGCCATCCTCGACCATGCCCTCGGCATAGAAACGGCCAAGCGCGTCGTCATGCACGCGACCGATAAAGCCGGTCGAAAGCCCGAGACTGCCGATCCCGGCCACCGTGTTGGCGACAGAGCCGCCGGGCGATTGCGTGCGGTTGGTCATGGCAGCATAGAGCATCTCGCCGCGCTCCTGTTCGATAAGCTGCATGATGCCTTTCTGAATGCCGTTCCGCTTGAGAAAGGCATCATCGGATTGCGAGATGACATCGACAACGGCGTTGCCGATGCCGACAACCTGATACTTGCTCATAGGGGTTTTTCCTCGAATAGACAGAGATCGCGGATGAGACAGGTGCCGCACAAGGGTTTGCGCGCCTTGCAGGTATAGCGCCCGTGCAGGATCATCCAGTGATGGGCGTGGAGTTGGAAATCCACGGGGATATGGTCTTCGATGGCGCGCTCGACGGCGACGACATCCTTGCCGGGGCAAACGCCGGAGCGATTGCCGAAGCGGAAGATATGGGTATCGACGGCCTGCGCCGGGTAGCGCCACCACATGTTGAGGACAACATTGGCCGTCTTGCGCCCGACGCCGGGCAGGCTTTCGAGGGCGGCACGGGAACAGGGCACCTCGCCGCCATACTCATCGACGAGGATGCGCGAGAGCTTGATGACGTTCTTGGCCTTGTTGCGGAAAAGGCCGATGGTCTTGATATGCTCGATCAGTTGCTCTTCGCCCAGGTCGAGCATCTTTTGTGGCGTGTCGGCGATCTTGAAAAGCGCCTTGGTCGCCTTGTTGACGCCCGCATCCGTCGCCTGTGCCGAAAGCGCCACGGCGACGACGAGCGTATAGGCGTTGACGTGGTCGAGTTCGCCCTTGGGTTCCGGCTCGGCGGCCTGAAAGCGGGTAAATATCTCGCGGATCGTGTGGTAATCGAGTTGCTTGGCCATGCGCCCTTACATGCACGGGGCGGCACGGGCGCACAAGCCCCGCAATGCCGCAGCTTTGCGCAATATTCGGGTCGAACCTGGAGGACGGTCTGCGTAATGTCACAAGGTAGAGGCCAGCAAGAGGACCGGAGCATGAGCGACATGGAGCAGGGCTATCATTACAACGTCATGCGGCGCGCCATCGCGATGATCGACGCGGGCGACGAGGCGAAGTCGCTTGAGGATCTGGCGGGCGAGATGGGGATGAGCCCGGCGCATTTCCAGCGTCTGTTCACCAAGTGGGCCGGGGTGTCGCCCAAGCGGTTTCAGCAATATCTCACGCTTGGCCATGCCAAGGCGCTCTTGCACGATCATTTCACGACGCTGGACACGTCGAATGCCGTGGGGCTTTCGGGGTCGGGGCGGCTGCATGATCTTTTCCTGCGCTGGGAGGCGATGAGCCCGGGCGAATTCGCGCGTCGGGGTGAGGGGTTGGTGATTTACTGGGGCTGGTTCCCGAGCCCGTTTGGCCGTTCGCTTGTCATGGGCACGCAGAAGGGTATTTGCGGTATTGGATTCGCCGCGGAGATGGGCGATGCGGCGGCGATGGAGGATCTGCGGTCGCGTTGGCCCAAGGCGCGTTTCGAGGAGGCGCCGGGGCGGCTTCGTCCTTGGGTCGAGGCGGCCTATGCGGGCAAGGCGGAGGCGTGCGGCAAAGTGCCCTTGCACATGATCGGATCGCCCTTGCAGATCAAGGTCTGGGAGGCGCTCATGCGGATTCCCTCGGGCGAGGTCACGACCTATTCCGAGATTGCCCGCGCCATCGGCAAGCCATCGGCCGTGCGTGCGGTGGGCACGGCGGTCGGGCGCAACCCGGTCAGTTGGCTTATTCCCTGCCATCGGGCGATGCGCAAATCCGGGGGGCTAGGCGGTTATCATTGGGGCCTGCCGGTCAAACGCGCGCTTCTGGCCTATGAAACGGCGCGGGCCGAGGCGGGCTAGCAACTGTATTTGCATTCAGGCTGATCTGTTTGGCCTTTGCCCTTGGGAGTTGGCTTGGGATTGCTTATATTGGGGTAAAACCACCCGTAGGGTAGGTAAAACAAGCATATGAGGCCCTGTTATGAAAAAATCCATTTTGTCGATCTGTGTCGTGTCGTTGGCTGGCGTGACGGCCTGTACCGATCCGGCCTATGTGACCGGGGATGGTCAGGCACGAGACGAATACCGCCAGACCAAGCAGGGCGCGATTTTCGGCGGCATTCTTGGCGCGGGGCTTGCGGCGGTGACCGATAACAACGTCGCCGTGGGCGCGGCGATGGGGGCCGGGGCCGGGGCGCTTGTGGGGAGTGCGCTCGACAAGCAGGAAGCGGAACTGCGCCAGGATCTCGATGATGATGTGCAGATCGAGAATACCGGCGACCGCCTTGTCGTGACCTTGCCGCAGGATATTCTCTTTGCCTCGGATAGTTATACCGTGAAACCGGGTCTGACGGATGATCTGCGCGTCGTGGCGCGCAGCCTTCAGAAATATCCAAATTCCATCGTTCAGGTGATCGGTCACACGGACAACACCGCCTCGGCCGAGTATAACCAGAACCTCTCGGAGCTGCGCGCCGAGGCGGTGGCGGACAAGCTCATGGATGCGGGTGTGGCCTTTGATCGGATCGAAACCATCGGACGGGGCGAGAGCGATCCCGTGGCGTCGAACCTGAGCGAAGCGGGCAAGGCGCAGAATCGCCGCGTCGAGATCGTGATCCTGCCTCAAGGTTGATCTGCAAATTCGCACAGACACCCCTCATTTCGCGCAGTTGCGTTCGTGGGCGGCGCGCCTATCTTGGCCGTCAAATCAGTATTGGCAGATCAGGAATGCACAGATGACAAAGATACTCGGACTGTCCGGCGCGCTTCGCAAAGGCTCGACCAACCGCAAGCTTCTGCGCGAAGCGGCGCGGGTCTATGGCGCGGCGGACTATAACGAGGCAGACCTCGCCTTGCCGCTTTACGATGGCGACCTTGAAGAGGCGGAAGGTCTTCCCGAGAGCGTGAAGACCCTCGTGGCGCAGATCGCGGATGCGGAAGCGGTGCTTATCTCGACGCCGGAATATAACGGTGGCATTTCCGGGGTGCTCAAGAACGCGCTCGACTGGATCAGCCGCTCGGACGTCAAGGCGTGGAAGGATAAGCCGGTCGCCCTCATGAGTGCGGCGGCAGGTCGTGCAGGCGGGGCGCGGGCGCACCACGAATTGCGCCTTGTCATGGCACCGTTCCATGCGCGGATCGTCAATGGCCCCGAGGTCATGGTTGCGGCCTCGTTCAACCAGTTTGATGCCGAAGGGCGGGTTTCGGAGGACTATGTCAAGGTTCTCAGCCCGCTCATGGCGGCGCTGCGCGATGAAGTGGCGCGCGGGGCGGTCGAGACGGCGGACGCCGCCTAGGCCCGGTTGCTGATCTCGATGAGATTGCCATCCGGATCGCGGATATAGATCGACAGGATCGGTCCGGTGGCCCCCGTGCGGGGGACCGGACCGTTTTCCATGGGGATGCCATGCGCGGCGAGGTGTGTCTGCCAGTCGGTCAAAGGGGTGTCGCTCAGAAAGCAGAGATCGGCAGAGCCGGGAGTCGGCAAGGCGGCTTTCGGGTCAAACTCGGCCCCGGCAGCGTGCAGGTTGATCTTTTGCGCCCCGAAAGACAGCGCCCAGCGTGTGGAGCCATCCGTGGGGGAAAAGCGCGTGGCACTCATGCCAAGCAGGTCTTCGTAGAACCGGCAGGTCGTGGGAATGTCGGCCACGGTCAGCACGAGGTGATCGAGAGAGGCAAGGGTGGGTTTCATGGGGTCTTGTGCCTCCTGTGGGCCTGACTTAGCGTCGGTGCCATGCAGAATGCCGAGACAGCCCTCCACCGTCAAACCGATCCCATGGACCCTGCCCGCGCGGCGGCGTGCCTGACCTCGCTTGATATGCCGTCTGGCATGGCCGAAGGCGATGCCCTGCCGCCGTTTTTTCACCATCTCTATTTCTGGGATGCGCAGCCGCCGGGCGCGCTTGGCCGGGACGGGCATCCGAAGGTTGGCGGGATCATTCCCGACATGGGATTACCGCGTCGGATGTGGGCGGGTGGACAGCTTGAATTTCATGCGCCCTTGTGCGCCGGGATCGAGGCGGTGAAGACGACCACCGTCGCCTCTGCCGAGCACAAGGAGGGGCGCACCGGGCCGCTTGGGTTTGTCAAGCTACGTCATGACGTGATGCAGGAGGGCCAGCTTTGCGTGACGGAGTTTCAGGATCTCGTGTATCGCGAAGACCCGATGCCGGGGGCACCGAAACCCGTGCCACCCAAGGCGCGGTGCGATGAGGTTCATGCCGAGGAGAGGGGGTTCGATTCGACCCTGTTGTTCCGTTATTCGGCGCTGACCTTCAACGGGCATCGGATTCACTATGACCTCGATTATGCCCGCGATGTTGAGGGGTATGAGGGCCTCGTGGTGCATGGGCCGCTTCTGGCGCAGCTTCTCATGCTCATGGCCGAGCGGCGGCTTGGGGCCTTGCGCCGGTTCTCGTTCCGCGCGACCGCGCCGCTCATGCATTTCGAGACGGCAGAGCTATGCTGGGGCGAGGGCAATAGCGCCTGGGTCCGGGGGCCGGACGGGCGGCAGTGTATGATGGCCGAGGCCGCTTAGAGCGAGGCTTCGGGCTTGAACGGGTCGGGGATATTGTCCGCACCGTCGAGGACCAGGTCGGCCATGACCTCGCCGACCTTGGGTGCCATGCCGAAGCCGATCTTGAAACCGCCATTTGCGATGAACTGATCCGGTTTCGTCGGGTGCGCCCCGAGCATCGGCGCGCGGCTCTTGGCGCGGGGGCGCACCCCTGCCCAACGCTCGATCACCTTTGCCCCTTCGAGGGCGGGCACGGCGGCACAAGCGCGGGCCAGCACCTCGTCGAGTTGGTCGTCCGTTGTATCCGGCGCGTCGAAGGCGCGCTCGGAGGTGGAGCCGATGGCGACGGTGCCATCCACATGAGGGATGATATGCACGGCATCGGCATAAAGCTGGGGCGCGTCCGGGCGCGCAAGGCGCAGGAGGGCGGATTGCCCCTTGACCCCGTTGCCGACCATGCGGCCCATGTCCTCGGACAACTCGATCAATCCACGCCAGCCGGTGGCCCAGACCACTTTGCCATTTTCAGGCGCATTAGAGACGATTTCAGTGCCTTTTGCACGTAGCGCGGCGGCCAGTGCGGCACAGGCCATGCGCGGACTCATGCGGGCGGAGAGCGTGTCGTGTATGAGGTAGCCCGTGGGGGTCAGGGGCGCCCAATCGCCCGCGTCCCCGGCCTCGATCACGCGCCATGTCGCCTTGCCGCGCCAGAGGTCGCGGGCGGTTTGCTCGCGGGCGCGGGCCAGTTCGAGGCCGCGCTCGTTCATGACTGGTTGCAGGCGACCGACACGACCATATCCGGAGGGCTGGCCACCGATCCGTTCAATCTCGGCCCAGTGGTCTTTGGCCATGATGAGGCTTTGGAACTGGAATTCCTTCTTGTCATTCCAGTTCTCGGGCGTATGCGGCGAGAGCGCCCCGACCGTGCCGCCGGACGATCCCGAGCCAAGCCCGAAGGGATCGACCACGCGCACCGAGGCACCGCGTTTGACACAGGACCACGCCACGGAGAGGCCAAAGGCCCCGGCGCCCATCACGGTTATATCCACCATTGCCAAATCCCCTGCCTTGGACCAATGCTCTTGCAAGAACGGTTCTAGGGCATCCCGACATGAGCGACCAGAGAGCAAATCTGGAATGGCGCGATGGCGCTATCCCTGTATCGACGCGGTTTGATGACCCGTATTTCAGCCTTGATAACGGGCTAGCCGAGACGCGGCATGTGTTCCTTGGGGGGAATGATCTGCCGGGGCAGTTCGTGCCGGGGTTTCACATTGCCGAGCTGGGCTTTGGCACGGGGCTGAATTTCCTGACCACATGGGCCGCTTGGGAGGCGGCGGGGGTCGAGGGGCCATTGCGGTTCACGAGTTTCGAGGGCTTTCCCATGAGTGCCGAAGAGATGGCGCGCGCTCTGGCGGCCTTTCCCGAGCTTGCGCCCTATGCCGCGCGGCTTGTGGCGGCGTGGGGGGAAGACCCGACACTGGCGACGCTTCAAGGGGTTGAGGCGCGGGTGGTCATCGGGGATGCGCGCGAGACGCTGGCGAAACAGGATTTTGTCGCCGATGCGTGGTTTCTCGACGGGTTTTCCCCGGCCAAGAACCCGGAACTCTGGAACGCTGACCTCATGGCCGAGGTGGGGCGGCATACGAAACCGGGTGGCACGGCGGCAACCTATACGGCCGCCGGGTTCGTGCGGCGCGGATTGGAGGCGGCGGGATTCGATGTCGAGCGTGTGCCGGGCTTTGGCCGCAAGCGCCACATGACAGTGGCAAGGAAACGGGGATGAGCGACAAGGACAATCGGCTCGGCATCCTGTTGATGTGCCTGACGACTTTCGTCTTTGCCATGCAGGACGGGATTTCGCGGTACATGGCCGAGGAATACAATGCCTATCTCGTGGTGATGATCCGTTATTGGTTCTTTGCCGCCTTCGTCATCGCGCTTTCTGCGCGGCGCACGGGGGGATTGCGCAAGGCGGTCAAGACGCAGCACCTTTGGCTTCAGGTGTTTCGCGGCGCGCTTCTGGCGGCGGAGATCGTGGTCACGGTGGTGGCGTTCACGCTTCTGGGTCTGACCGAGACCCACGCGATCTTTATCTGTTATCCGTTGATGATTGCCGCCCTGTCGGGGCCGATCCTTGGCGAGAAGGTTGGTTGGCGGCGCTGGGCGGCGATTGGCGTCGGGCTTGTCGGGGTGTTGATCATCCTTCAGCCCGGCTTTGGCGTATTCACACCCGCGGCCATCGTGCCGCTTGTCGGGGCGCTCATGTTCGCGGTTTACGGTCTTGCGACGCGCTATGTTGCGACGGATGACGGATCGGCGGTGAGTTTTTTCTATACCGGCACGGTGGGGATGGTCTGCATGACTGCCGTTGGTGTGTTCTTCTGGGAGCCGATCGCGGGGCGGGATTGGGGTTGGATGATCACGCTCTGCTTTACCGGGGTGTTGGGGCATTGGCTCTTGATCAAGACCTATGACCATGCCGAGGCCAGCGCGGTGCAGCCCTTTGCCTACCTGCAACTGCCCTTTGCCGCGGCGCTTGGGATGGTGGCCTTTGGCGAGACGCTGCGCACCAATGTTGCCATTGGCGCGGCAATCATCGTGGCGGCGGGGCTGTTTACCCTCTGGCGGGAGCGGCAGGTCAGGTAGGGATAGCCGTTTTCAAAGACCTTTTCAGCGTGTGGGGCGGATGGTGCGACCGATCAGTTCCTGGCTGAACGGCACCGGATGGGGATCGCGCCCAAGGCGGGCGCGGTAGACCGGGAGGCTCTCGGCGACGCGCATGACGTAGTTGCGGGTTTCCGAGAAGGGGATGTGTTCGATCCAGTCGATCATGTCGACATTGCGCCGCCGCGGATCACCGCGTTCCTTCATCCAGCGTTCGGGGCGGCTTGGGCCGGCGTTGTAGCCTGCCGAGACGAGGATCACGTTGCCATCGAATTCCCGCGCCAGGCCGGCAAGGTAGGCCGTGCCGAGGGTCACGTTATAGTCCGGGTCCGAGGTCAGCCAGGCGTGGCTATAGGGCTGGCCGATGGCGGCGGCGACCTGTCGGGCGGTGCCGGGCATGACTTGCATCAGGCCTCGCGCGCCTGCGCCGCTGACGACGGAGGGGTCGAACTCGCTCTCGCGGCGGGCAATGGCGAGGGCCATTTCCGGCGGCACGGGGAGGCGGGAATTCACCAGGGGGTGCAGGGCGTAGTAAGGGCCGGGCAGGACGATGCCGCGCTGGGCCATCTTCTTGCCCAGCATCACCGCGACATGCGGTGCGCCGAGCTCCTGCGCCATGGTGCCCATCTGGCCGAGGGTGGTGCGGTCTTGGGTTTCCGAAAGGTGAAGCCAGAACCGTTCCGCAAGGGCCAGTTCCCCGCCTGCCAGCAGGAGTTGCGCAGCCTCGTGGACCGAGCTTCGGGTGAAAGCGGCACCTTTCCAATCGGGGAAGACCTCGTCGCCGGTCAGGTCGGCGCCCGGGGGCATGCCGGCTTTTTCGGCGGCAAGGAGGCCGTAAAAGCTCGTCTGGTGTTCGCCGCCGGCGCGATAGGCGCGCTGGGCGGAGTCGGTGTCACCCATGGCGTCATGGGCGCGCCCCAGCCAGTAGCCCGCACGACCAAGGGAGATCGGGGTTTCGACGGCGTTGCGGAAGCGCACGAAATGCTGGGCCGCGATGCCGGGTTTGTTGAGAAAGCGCAGGGCGATATAGCCTGCGATCCACTCGCAATCGGCATAGGCATAGCCCATGTCCGGCGTCAGCCCATGCGTTGCGGCGATGCGATAGGCGGTGCCATAGGCGCCATCGCGCATTTGTTCGCGGGCCAGTGCGCGGCGTCGTCCGGCCCATTCCTCGGGGCGGCCAAGTTTGCCGGCCTCGCTTTCCGAAAGCAGAAGCTCGATGGCCGAGGCGTCGCGGTTCTTGCGGGCGCGCCAGAGGAACCGTTCGTAATTCAGGCCGGGATGGTCGCGCAGGGCGGCGGGCACCGATGCGATCAGGTCATCGACTCCGTTCACCTGTTGGCGCAGGCCGAGCCGTGCGCGGGCGAGACGTTGCCACCCGTCATCGACAAGCGGCATCATGCGGTCGGTGTTGTTCTCCCAGCCTTGCCAGAGGAGGAAATCCATCCGGTCTTCATGGTAACGGCGCAGGAGAGGGCCGTAGCGGTCGAGAAAGGCGTCATGCGCCTGTGGCCCGATGGCCATGCCTGTCCATGCCGTGATGACAAGGGCCTCGGCTTCGCTCCTGCGGCCTTGAGCGTCGAGCAGGCGCGCATGGAGCAGGACGCCTTCGGCGGTTTCGGGCGGGCCATGGGCGAAGAGGGCGGCGACCTGATCGGCGCTCGCGTTGGCAAAGGCCTCTTCGGATTGTTGGCGCAGATAGGGCAGGCCGGGCCAGTCCGGGCGGCGGGCCAGGAAGGCAAGCACCTCTGCGGGGCGACCTTCGCCTGCGCGCAGGCGGTGCCATTCCACGATGTCGCGGGCGACGGGGCCAGCATTGCGCACTTCCTGTTCTGCAGCGGGCCAATCCCTTTCGCGAACAGCGTCAAGGGCACGGGCAATCGGGGTATCTGCGGCCTGCGCGGCGGGAATTGCCGTCAGGAAGGCCACGAAAACAACGGAGAGAAGGCGCAACATGTCTTGCATTTTCCAATGTGACAAAGGATAGAACCGAACCATAAATCTGTGCGGGTCGTGCCACAAATCACAAACTTGGCAAGACCACCCCTCAGGGGTAGGGTCCGTGCGGTTTGAAATCAACCGGGCGTTTCGCCAGTACACCGCAGAAAAGGAGCGTGTCATGTTCAAAGGGTCCATTCCCGCACTCGTCACGCCGTTCACGAACGGCGAGCTGGATATCGAGACGCTCAAGAAACTCGTGGAGTGGCATATCGGTGAAGGCACGAGCGGGTTCGTGCCCGTCGGCACCACCGGCGAGAGCCCGACGCTCACGCATCGCGAACATGAGCAGGTGGTCGAGGAAGTGGTGCGCGCCGCGGCGGGCCGGGTGCCTGTCATCGCCGGGGCCGGGTCGAACAACACGCTTGAATCGATCCGCCTTGCCCAGCACGCGGAAAAGGTCGGGGCCGATGCGATCCTTGTCGTGACCCCCTATTACAACAAGCCGACCCAGCAGGGCCTTATCGCGCATTTCACCGCGGTGCATGATTGCTGTGAGCTGCCGATCATCATCTACAACATTCCGGGCCGGTCCGTTGTCGACATGAGCCCCGAGACCATGGGCAAGCTTGCCGAATTGCCGCGCATCGTCGGGGTCAAGGATGCCACCGGCGATCTTGCCCGCGTGCCGCAGCAGCGGATCACCTGTGGCAAGGATTTCATCCAGCTTTCGGGCGAGGATGCGACCGCGCTTGGCTTCAACGCGCATGGCGGCGTGGGCTGTATCTCGGTCACGGCGAATGTCGCGCCGCGCCTTTGTGCCGAATTCCAGGCGGCGACGCTTGCGGGCGATTATGCCAAGGCGCTCGAATACCAGGACCGCCTGATGCCGCTCCATATCGCGATCTTCGCCGAGCCGGGGCTTGTCGGCGCGAAATACGCCATGTCCAGGCTTGGCCTGTGCAATGAGGAAGTGCGCCTGCCGCTGGTGGGTCTTTCCGACGCGGTGCGCGCACAGGTCGATGCCGCGATGGCCCATGCGGGCCTGATCTGAAGCATAGCGCCCCGGTCCTAGCCGTATTGCCCGCTTATGAAGGCGCGGGTTTTCTCGTGTCTGGGGGCGGTAAAGATCATCTCGGTCGGACCGATTTCGATCAGTTGGCCGAGATGAAACACCGCCACGCGGTCGGCGATGCGGCGGGCCTCCATCATGGAATGGGTCACGACGACGATCGCATGGTCGGGCTTTAGCGTGAGCATGAGCTCTTCGACCTTGGCCGTGGCGATCGGGTCGATGGAACCGGTCGGCTCATCCATCAGGAGAACCTCGGGCTCGGTCGAGAGGGCGCGGGCAATGCAAAGGCGTTGTTGCTGACCGCCCGAGAGATCGGTGCCCTGTGTTGTGTGCAGGTGATCTTTGACCTCGTCCCAGAGATGGGCGCGGCGCAGGCAGCTTTCGACATGCGCCTGCAGTTCGGCGTGGGTGCGCAGAATGCCATGGATTTCCGCACCATAGGCCACGTTTTTCCAAATGCTGCTTGGGAACGGGTTCGGCTTTTGCGCGACCCAGCCGAATTTCTTGCGATGAATCGGCGGGTCCACGGCTTTGTCGTGAATCTCTTGTCCGTGCATGTGGATCGTGCCTTCGATACGCACGCCGCGCGTATCGTCATGCATGCGGTTGAGGCATTTGAGAGCGGTGGACTTGCCACACCCCGAAGGCCCGATGAATGCGAGGATTTCACCGTCATACAGATCGAAACTGACATCCTTGAGCGCGTGGGTGTCGTCATACCAGAGGTTCAGGTCGCGCACTTCGATGATGGGCGCGCGATTGCTTCGGGGAGAAGTCAAAGACTGATCGAGCATGGCAGGGCCTCCTTGGGTCACATGGCCCAAGGATAAGGCAGGCCAGGCCAAAGGAATTTGACCCGCACACGGGTTTACAAAGGTTTCACGGAAATTTCACCGAACCGCTGCCCGCGGATCAATCGCCAAGCTTGGCGTGGATCTCGTCGAGGTCGATCTCTGCGATGGGCATCTTGTTGGACGGGTCTTCGAAATCGTATTTGAAGAGCTCGAAATCGCGTTTGTAGATTTCATAGACGAGATGCATCGACAGGTCGTCGAAATAGTCTTCGACCGGATGCGCGCGCTTGGGGCCATGGCCCTCGGATTCGTTGAAGCGCGGGATCTGGTCGAGATCGACCGCATGGGGCGTGTCGATCGCATCGAGGACGGATTGCATGCCCTCGTTGAATTGCTCGGTCCAGAAGATGTTGTTGTAGCGCCCGCCATTAACGATGAATGTCGAGACATGGCCCGACATGGCGGACCAGTGAATGTCCGGGTCCATCGGGCGGCGCCAGCGGATGGTATCGCGGGCGAAGAGAAGGAAGCGGCGGAAGCTCTTGATCTGGTCGAATTCCTGCTTGCCGTCGTCGCCGCCGACCTCGATGCCGTATTTCTGGATCAGGGTCGGCACGAGGTTGCCGCGATAGCGTTTGCCGTTGCGCTGAATGCCACAGATCTTGTCGAAGAAGGAAGACAGGATGCGCGTGTAAGGGTTGCGCACGCAGGTGAAGGCATAGGATTTATGCGAGACCACGTTTTCCGTGATCGCGTTCTGGCTATCCTCGAGCGCCCATTTGTGGATGCCGCCCTCAGCGTCGTGGATGTCACCGTCGAAAAATTCGCCGTGATCCGAGTAATACATGATCTGACCGATGGTCGAGCAGGCGCATTTTGGAACGACGCGATAAACGACGGTTTCGCTCTCGGTCATCCAGGTGCCGGGAAAGCCCATACAAGTTGTCTCCGATTATCCTGTCGCTCGGCAAAGCGGCCACAGTTTGATTTGGGGATAAAAAAGCAAAGAAATCCTGTTTATTCAACGTCCGTTCATCACTATTGAGGTAAACAATCAATGTAATTCTGGGGTCTTGGTTTCCGAGATGGCAAAAATCGCCTTTATTCTGCTCTGTCACAAAGACCCGGAGGCGATTGTCAAGCAGGCCCAGATGCTCACGGCGAAGGGCGATTATATCTCGATCCATTTCGATGCGCGCGCCAAGCGTGACGCGTTCGAGACGATACGAAAGGGCCTTGGGGACAATCCCAATGTCACCTATGCCAGAAAGCGGATCAAGTGCGGCTGGGGCGAGTGGTCGCTTGTCGAGGCGACGCTCTACGCGGTTGAAGCCGCTGTCGAGGCCTTTCCCCGGGCGACGCATTTTTACATGCTTTCAGGAGATTGTCAGCCGATCAAGACCGCGGAGTATATCCATCAATATCTCGACGATAATGATTGCGACTGGATCGAGAGCTTTGATTTCTTCGAAAGCGACTGGATCAAGACGGGGATGAAAAAGGACCGGCTGATCTATCGGCACTGGTTCAACGAACGCACCCAGAAATGGCGCTTCTACGCGACCTATAACGTGCAAAAGCGTTTTGGCCTGACCCGCGAGATACCGGCGGACATCCAGGTGCAGATCGGTTCTCAATGGTGGTGCCTGCGGCGGGAAACCATTGAAAAGGTTCTTGATTTCACCCGCGAGCGCAGGGATGTGATGCGATTTTTCCGCACCACGTGGATTCCCGATGAGACCTTCTTTCAGACCATCGTGCGCCATCTTGTGCCGGAGAAGGAAATCCGCACCCGCACGCTGACCTTCCTGATGTTTACCGATTACGGAATGCCGCTCACCTTCTACAACGATCACTATGATCTCTTGCTGAGCCAGGATTTCCTCTTTGCGCGCAAGATAAGCTCAGAGGCGCTTGAGCTGAAAGAGCGGCTGGGCGCGTTGTTCGCGGAATCGGGTGTGCATTTCCAGATTTCGGCAGAGGGACCGAGCCTGTTCAAGTTCCTGACCGGACGTGGCAGGATCGGGCGGCGTTTTGCGACGCGGTTCTGGGAAACGGAATCGACCCTTGGCCGGGATCGCGAATTGATGATCATCGTGTGCAAGAAATGGCACGTGGCCAAGCGCCTTCTGGAGAGTATTCACGCCCAGACCGGGGTGCCGTCGATTGCCTATCTCTTCAACGAGGAGAGCACACCGCTTCCCGATCTGGGGGGAATCCAGGCCACCCTTGGCAAACGGACGCGGCACCGGCGCGCGCTCATGCGGATGTTGTTCGATTATTACGATACCAACCGGCTTGTGATCTGTCTCGACCCGTCCTCTCTCGACCTGTTGCATGATTTCTTCGGAGATCGGTCGCGGACGCGGTTGCTTGAGATCCAGTGCAAGTTCTCCGATGAATACCTTGTCGGACACGCGATGCGGATCGGGCTTGCCGGATCGCAGACGCCGCAGGAAACGCTCGAACGTATCCTGCCGACGATCCGTCAGGACATGGTTCTTGAAAGCGATCGGATTCGCGATGCGAATTTCGAAAACCACGTCCGCATGCGCGAGATCGACAACATGGACGATCACGTGTCCGTGCTCATGGATTTCTTGTCGGTCGAGCAGGGCACCGCCGAAACCATCGCCGGCACACAGCACCTTTTCGCGGATTAACGCGAGGACGTCAGCGAGAGGAAGACGTCTTCGAGGTCGGCCTGTTCGGTGCGGATATCGCGAATGTGGACCCCGGCCTCTCGCAAGATTTCCAACACGTCGCCCGCGTTGCGCTCCTCGGCGTGGTAAGTCAGGGCGAGCGTGCCGTCGGCGCGTCTTTCGGCCGTGATCCCGTCAAGATCGGGCAGGGCGGGCAGCGCGCCCGCCGGTTCGATGATGAGCGTGCGCGCATCAAGCCGCCCGAGGAGATTCGCCGTCGAATCGCGGGCCACGAGGGTGCCGTGGTTGATGATGGCGATTTCGTCACACATTTCCTCGGCCTCTTCGAGGTAGTGGGTGGTGAGAATGATCGTCATGCCACGCTCTTCGTTGAGGCGGCGGATATTGTTCCAGAGCATCTGGCGCAGTTCGATATCGACACCGGCGGTCGGTTCGTCGAGGACGAGGATTTGCGGATCATGCACCAGTGCCTTGCCAAGGAGAAGGCGGCGGCGCATCCCGCCCGAAAGCGTGCGGGCATAGGCTTCGGCCTTGTCGGTGAGGCCGACCATTTCAAGGATGGCGTCGCTGTGGCGTTGGGCCTTGGGCACACCGTAGAGCCCGGCCTGCACTTCGAGCGCGCCGCGTGGCGTAAAGAACGGGTCGAGGTTCAATTCCTGCGGCATGACGCCGATCGCGGCGCGGGACTGGCGCGGGTTCTGGTCCTGGTCAAAGCCCCAGATGCGCACGGTGCCGGAGGATTTCACCACCAGCCCCGCAAGGATATTGATCATGGTGGATTTGCCCGCGCCGTTCGGGCCGAGCAGGCCAAAGATCGAGCCTTTGGGAATGTCGAGGTCAACGCCCTTGAGCGCCTCCTTGGCCGGTGCGCCCTTGCTGCCCCGGTAGGTTTTGCGCAGGTTGCGGATTTCGATGGCGTTCTCTGTCATGCTGCTCTTGCTCCGACGCTGTGCTTGCCGCATATTTGCGCATACCCAACCCAGAGCGGAACGACAACCGGAAGGATCAAGGCAAGATGACGACCGAAGCCCCCGAGACCAAGATCGTGGACAGCTACAAGGTGGCCTGTGATGGCGGCGAGGGCGCGCTCGGGCATCCGCGCGTCTATCTCCAGATCCCGCGCGAGCAGGGATGGGTCGAATGCCCCTATTGCGATTGCAAGTTCATCCACAGGAGCATCGCTGACGACGCAGCTGCCTGATCCGGGCAAAGCGCCGTCAAAGGCGCTTTTGCCCGTCATCAAAGATGGGTCTGCGCGTAGTGCCGGTCCGGTGTCTCAAGATGGGGGACGCCGTTGAACTGCACCAGGAGCGGCTTGTCGAGCACCATCTGCCAGCGATGCACCGAGGTGTTCATGATCGCGAGGCACATGGAGGCCCAGCCCGTCACATCCAGCGCCAGCGTCTGGCGCAGCACGGTGCCGATCAGCCCGCCCGAGGTCACGACAAGCGCGCGCCCGTCCCCGGCGGAGATTTCGGCGATGGCGTCTTGGATGCGGGCGTAGAACGCCTCGAAACTTTCCGGGGCACCTTCGATTTCACCACGTTCCCACGCGCCGAGAACGGCGGGCAGGTGGCGCACGAATTCCTCGCGTTCGGAGGGCACGGCAAGCCCGTGCTGTTCTTCCATGAGCTGCGAGAGGGTGAAATAGGCGAATTCGTTCAGCCGCGGATCGCGGATGATGTCGGTCTCGGGGGCAACGTCCATGCCTTGCGCGGTTTCGGCGTGCCGCCGCATCGTGCCGCAATAGACACGCTGAAACTGATCCCCCGTGGCGGCCATATGCGCACCGAGCCAGCGGGCCTGTTGATGGCCGAGGTCGGAGAGTTTGTCATAGCTGTCTTCGTCGCGGGCGGTGGTATTGGCCTGGCCGTGACGCACGAGGGTAATGTGGGGCATGGGCGATCTCTTTGTTGTCGCTTTTGCCTACTGTTTCGGGGCGTGAAGCGGAAGGGGGAAATCCCGTTTCGTTGCGTGCGCCTTGGCGCAAATCGGCATTGCCTTGTCGGATTGGGCGACTCGCGCTCTGGCCATGCTAGGGTAGAGTGGCCGCGAACAGGGAGTTTGTCATGTCCAAGACCATCACCTTCACGCTGGACGGTGCAACCGTCGAGGCCCGCGAGGGCGAAACCATCTGGGAAGTCGCCAATGGCCGCGGGCTCGTGATTCCGCATCTGTGCCACAAGCCTGCGCCGGGATATCGCCCCGATGGCAACTGCCGGGCCTGCATGGTCGAGATCGAGGGCGAGCGCACGCTGGCAGCCTCCTGTATTCGCGAACCCGCCGAGGGCATGGTCGTCACCACCAATTCCAACCGCGCCGAGAGCGCGCGCAAGATGGTGGTCGAGATGCTTGTTGCGGATCAGCCGCCGCGCGAGGAAGCGCATGACAAATCCGCCCATCTCTGGGACATGGCCGATCTCAACGGCGTCACCGAGAGCCGTTTTCCCAAGATTGAGGAGGGGCGCATCCCGCTTCTCGACGATTCGCACGTGGCGATGAGCGTCAATCTGGATGCCTGTATTTCCTGCGGTCTTTGTGTGCGGGCCTGCCGCGAGGTGCAGGTCAATGACGTGATCGGCATGGCGGGCCGTGGACATGATGCCTACCCGACCTTCGACATCGCCGACCCGATGGGCGCTTCGACCTGTGTCGCCTGTGGCGAATGTGTGCAAGCCTGTCCGACGGGCGCGCTCATGCCGGCGACGGTTGTTGACGAAAACCAGGTCGGGGACCGTGCCGATTTCGATAGCGAGACCGAGAGCGTCTGCCCCTTCTGTGGTGTGGGCTGCAAAGTCAGCCTCAAGGTCAAGGACGGGAAGGTCAAGTATGTCGAGGGCATCAATGGCCCGGCGAACGAAGGGCGGCTTTGCGTCAAGGGGCGGTTCGGGTTCGACTATATCCACCACCCGCACCGCCTCACCAAGCCGCTCATCCGCCGCGCGGACGCGCCGCCCAAGGGGCTCAACGTCGATCCTGGCGATCTTTCGACCCATTTCCGCGAGGCAACTTGGGACGAGGCGCTTGATCTTGCGGCCAAGGGGTTCATGGAGCTGCGCGAAGAGAACCCGCGCAACGTGGCCGGGTTCGGATCGGCCAAATGCACCAATGAAGAGGCCTATCTCTTCCAGAAATTCATCCGGCAGGGATTCGGCCATAACAACGTGGACCACTGCACCCGCTTGTGCCATGCGTCCTCTGTTGCGGCGCTGATGGAGAACGTCGGCTCGGGCGCTGTGACCGCGACGTTCAACGAGATCGAGAATGCCGATGTGGCGATCATCATCGGGGCCAACCCGATCGAGAACCACCCCGTCGCCGCAACCTATTTCAAACAGTTCACCAAACGCGGCGGCAAGCTCATCGTGATGGACCCGCGCGGCGTTGGCCTGCGCCGGTTCGCGACCGAGATGGTGCAGTTCCGCCCCGGTGCGGATGTGTCGATGCTCAACGCGATCATGCATGTGATCGTCGAAGAAGGGCTATACGATAGCCAGTATATCCACCGCTGGACCGAAAACTGGGACGCCGAGCGCGAGCACCTCAAAGGGTTCAGCCCCGAGGCGATGAGCGAGATTTGCGGCGTCTCCCCGGAGCAGCTCCGTCGCGTGGCGCGGACCTTTGCCGAAGGCAAGGCCGGGATGATCTTCTGGGGTATGGGGGTGTCGCAGCATATCCACGGCACGGACAATTCGCGCTGTCTCATCTCGCTGGCGCTGATGACCGGCAATGTTGGCAAGCCGGGCGCGGGGCTGCACCCGCTGCGCGGGCAGAACAATGTGCAGGGCGCGTCGGATGCGGGGCTTATCCCGATGTTCCTGCCCGATTACAAATCGGTCACCGATGACAATGCGCGGGCGCTGGCCTCGGAGGTCTGGGGCATGGGGGATTTCTCGAATGAGAAGGGCCTGACCGTGACCGAGATCGTGGATCAGGTTTACGCGGGCAACATCAAGGGCATGTATATTCAGGGTGAGAACCCGGCCATGTCGGACCCGGATGTCGAACATGCGCGCGACGCCTTTGCCAAGCTCGATCTCCTTGTGGTGCAGGATATCTTCCTCACCGAGACGGCCAATTACGCGGATATCATCCTGCCGGCCTCGGCACTTTACGAGAAGAACGGCACGGTGTCGAACACCAACCGCCAGGTGCAACGCGTGCGCCCCGCCGTCACGCCACCGGGCGAGGCGCGCGAGGATTGGGCGATCACGGTCGATCTCGCCCGTCGGATCGGGCTTGATTGGGCTTACGGCGACGTGAGCGAGGTGTTTGCCGAGATGAAACGCACCATGCCTTCGCTCGACAATATCACCTGGGAGCGGCTCAAGACCGAGACCGTGACCTATCCGTCGCTCAGCCCGGAAGACCCCGGCCAGGCGATTGTTTTCGGCGATGGTTTCCCGCGCTCGGAAGGCAAGGCGCGGTTTACGCCTGCCGCCGTGATCCCGCCGGACGAAGCGCCGGATGCGGAGTATCCGATGGTCATGACCACGGGACGGCAGCTTGAGCATTGGCATACCGGGTCGATGACGCGGCGGTCCCTGGTATTGGATGCGGTGGAGCCGGAGGCAAACTGTTCGCTGCACCCGAAAACGCTGCGTCGCCTCGGGGTCGAGCCGGGGGGCATGGTGCGGCTGACGACGCGGCGCGGCTCGATCGAGATCATGGCGCGCGCCGACCGGGCCGTGGCCGAGGACATGGTGTTCGTGCCCTTTGCCTATGTCGAGGCGGCGGCCAACGTGCTCACCAACCCGGCGATTGACCCTTATGGCAAGATCCCCGAGTTCAAGTTCTCGGCGGTGCGGGTCGAGGCGGTGGAGAGTATCGCGGCGGAGTAAACGGAATTTTGGAAAATTCCGTGCGCAAGTGGTAAGGGAGCCGTGCCTCATCGGGCGCGGCTCCTGTGTCATTGGCGGGACGCCTCCGGCGGGAGTATGTACACAGAGAAGAAGGCAGGGGCGTAGCATGAAGATCAATGCGGAGCGGTTTCTCGCAGAGTTGTACGAGTTGCGTGGCTTTGGGGCGGCGGGGGTTGGCAAGGGCGTTGTGCGCCCGGCCTATTCGGACGCGGATATTGCGGCACGGCGCTGGCTCATGGCAAAGATGGAGGCGGCAGGCCTTTCCGTGCATGTGGACCCGGTCGGCTCGGTCTGGGGGCTGGCCGAGGGGCCGTCCTTGTTGCTTGGCTCGCATACCGACAGCCAGCCGGAGGGCGGCTGGCTTGACGGGGCGCTGGGCGTGATGGCGGCGCTCGAGGTGGCCCGCGCGGCGCAAGAGGCTGGAGGACCGGCGGTCTCGGTGGTGTCGTTCCAGGATGAGGAAGGCCGGTTCGGCGTCACCACGGGGAGCACCGTGTGGTCCGGGACCGTGCCGCTCGACGAGGCGGACAGGTTCGTGGATCATGCGGGCGTCAGCTTTGCCGAGGCGCGGGGGAAGATGGCGGATATGGCGGGCGGTTTTGTCGACCCGAGCCGGTTCACGGGCTTCATCGAGATGCATATCGAGCAGGGCCCGTGGCTCGACAAGGCGGGCGAGGCGGTGGGTGTGGTGACGGATATCGTCGGCATCCGCGATATGCGGGTCACGCTCACGGGGGAACAGAATCATGCGGGGACGACGCCGATGCACCTGCGCAAGGATGCGTTCCAGGGCTTGGCGGAGATCGCGACGCGGCTCAACGCGGCGCTGGCCGGGGTGGTGACGCCTGAGACGGTCTGGACCATCGGGCATGTGGCGTTGCGACCCAATGCGAGTTCCATCGTGCCGGGCGAGGCGGTGTTTTCCATGCAATGGCGCGATGCCAGCTCCGAGCGCCTTGCGCGGATGGAAGAGATCATCCGCAGCACGATTGCAGAGGTGGCCGAGGCGCACGGACTGGCGTTGTCCTTTGGTCCGATGCTCGGGCTTGAACCGGTGGCGATGGATGCGCGCCTGCGCGGCGCCTTGGCCGATAGTGCCGGGGCAGTCGCCGGGGAGCGTTGGCGCGAGATGCCCTCGGGGGCGCTGCATGATGCGACGAACGTGGCGGTGCATTTGCCGGTTGCGATGCTTTTCGTGCCGTCGATCAACGGCATTAGCCATGCCTTCGAAGAAGACACCGACGAGGACGATCTTGTGACCGGGCTTGAAGTGCTTGCCGGGGCGGTGGCGCGGCTTACGAACTAAGCCAGCACGAGGGCGCGGTCGGCGCGGGCATAGCCACGGCGCTGGGCGCGCGAGCGGTAGCGGTCGGCGGCGGTTGAGGCATCGCGGAGATTGCCGAACAGGTCGATCCGCGTGCGGCCCTTACCGCCGCTTACGCCCCATTCGCGCAGGACGGAGATTTCCTCGAAAAGGTTCATGGCGATCTCGACGCGGTAGTAGCGCGGACGGCGTTCGCCGCTATGTCGGTAGAGAATGCAGACAGCCATGAACAGAGACTAATCCACCGCGAATCGGGCTGCAATAGGGTCTATTCGGTGACCTGTGGTTCCGGTGTGTCTTCCATCAGGCTGTCGATCAGAAGACTCAGCACTTCGCCGCGATTGCGGGTGCCGGACTTGCGATAGATCGCGTGCATATGGGCCTTGACCGTGCCTTCTGCACTTCCGCGCAGGGCGGCGGCGATTTCGGAGATGCTCATGCCCTTGACCATGAAGGTCGCCACGTCCTGTTCCGAGGGGGTCAGATCCCAGGATTCGAAATGCGCCTGGATCACGTCATGCATCGCGGCCTGCGCGATCGAAAGATTGTGTTCGAGATGCGTATTGCGGCGCAGGAGGACGAAGAGCAGGCGGATCTCGAACAGGATGGCCGCCCAGAGAAATACCGCAGAAGCCGTTTCGATCCGCATGTGCCAATCATGGAGGGCGCTGCTGCCGTAGGCGCGAAAATCGTCGATGACATCGCTCAGGAAAAACACGGCACAGAATATCTGTGCCGTGAGAAGGACGAGGATACCCGTCGGAATTTTTGACTTTGGCGCGAGGCTCATGGCGGTGTCCTGTCAAACGTCTTTGCGTGGTGTTTCGATGTCTTTGTAGCCGGTGACCATCGAGCGCGCGAGGTTGACGCCGAGCCGCCGGGTTTCAAAGATGACGGCAGCCACATGCGCGACGACCGAGATCTGGGCCCAGGCGACGGCGACCTCATGGAGTTCCTCGGGCCATTCGGTGCCCCAGAACATATCCGTTGTCATCAGGTAGCCGGAAAGGCTTATGACGAGGAGCGTCAGGAGCAGGTTGTAGATCATGAGCGCGCCAAGGGGGCTATGGCCCTTGTGGATATGTTTGCGGCGCGTGGCCATCTCCGAGAGCTGCGACAGACCCGCCGAGAGCGAGGGGGGAAAATCGGAGAACCGCGCGTGGCGCGAGCCGATGATCCCCCACAGGAGCCGCAGGGCAACAAGGCCGAGGATCGCATACCCGACCCAGATGTGGAGCTTGCTGTCGTCATCCACGAAAAGCGAATTCGCGGCGAAGAGGATCACGAGCGACCAGTGGAACAGGCGGATAAACGGATCCCAGACCTTGATATGTGCCATGTTGTGCCTCAGTCGTCGATTTCAGTTTTGACGATGTTGAGATCCTTGTCGAGGTAGATCTCGAAACGTGTCCCGTCCTTGAGGGCATAGGCCTCGAAGTAACCGTCATCCATCTTGATCTTGCGGACTTCATAGCCTTGTTCGGTCAGCGTTTCGCGGATTTGGGTCTTGGTCTCGGGGGTCAGGCGGGCATAGCCGTAATCATCGTCGCTTGAGGCGAAGGCGGTTGCCGGTGCGGCCAGGGCGATGCAGAGGGCGAGGGTGACTGGTTTGAACATGGGATTTCCTTTCGTTGGGTTGCGTGGCAGGCGACAGTCGTGTCGTTGCTGAGCCGAACATGCCGACGATCACCGGGGCACGCCATTGTACCGGGGTTTGGAAAGCGAGATCCCAGCGGCGGTTTAGCCGCCTAAACCGTGGTTCAGGCCCAATTCACATCCCCGAGGAAGATGTATCCCGCGCCGTAGATCGTCTTGATCAGGCGGGGATTCTTGGGGTCTTCGCGTAGCTTGGTGCGCAGGCGCGATATGCGGACATCCATGGCGCGGTCAAAGCTCTCGCCCGCTGCGCCGCCGAGTATTTCCTGCATCTGCGCGCGGCTGATAAGGCGTTTGGGGCTTTCCAGGAAAAGACGCAGAACTTCGCCCTCGGCATGGCTGAACGGAGTTTCCATCCCGGTTTCGTCCTCAAGAACGTAGCGGTCGAAATAGGCGGTCCAGCCGTTGAAACGGGCGACCATGCCGGTTGCCGGGGCGGTGGTGGCCCCTTTGCGCAGGCGGGCGCGCACGCGGGCGACGACCTCTGCGGGATCAAAGGGTTTGATGATGTAGTCATCGGCGCCAAGCTCGAGCCCGGTCACGCGATCCTTCACATGGGCGCGCCCCGAGATGATGATGACGGCGGCGCCCTGTTCAAGGGCAAGCCGATGCACGAGGGTCAGCCCATCCTTGTCCGGCAGGCCGAGATCGACAAGGCAGACATCCGGCACCGTGGTCTTGAGCATCGCTTCGAATTCGGTTGCACGCCCGAACCCCATGGTGCGAAACCCTGCATCTTCAAGCGCGTCGGCGAGCATCGACCGGATTTCCGGTTCGTCGTCGAGGATGGTTACCAGTGGATCGGTCATCGCGTTACCTCGGGTGCAGGAAGGCGTTCAGGCGGCCAGAGTCGAACGGTTTGGAAAGCACCGGGGCACGGGCTGCGCCCTCGATATAGAGCGGGTGCGTTTTGGGCAAGGAGGTCATCAGGAAGGCGGGCACGCCATCGGCGGGCATGGCGCGGATCAGATCGACGCCGGTGGCTTCGCCTTCAAGCGTGATATCGGAGAGCACGAGCGAAATATCGGGCAGTTCCGCGAGAAGGGTCTGCGCCTCTTCGACCGAGGTGGCCTCGATGACGGAATGCCCCATGCCGGTCAGCATCTCGCGGATCAGGCCGCGCAGGTCGGCATTGTCCTCGACAAGAAGCACGAGGCCGGGGGTGCTGTCGGTCTTGCCCCGCCGGAGCGGCAAGCGCAGCGTCACACAGCCCCCCGTATCGGTATTGCCGATGCGCACCTCGCCGCCTGCCAGCTTGGTCATGTCATAGACCATGGCAAGACCAAGCCCGGAGCCTTCGGCGCCCTTGGTGGTAAAGAACGGATCAAGCGCATGTTTGAGCGCCTCTTCCCCGAAGCCCGTGCCGGTATCGCAAACCTGGAACTGGACCCAGGTGTCCTGCACGGTGCGGGCGGTGATGCCGATTTCACCTTCGCCGCTACAGGCATCACGGGCGTTGAGGATCAGGTTCACAAGAGAATCCTGTAACATGCCGGGGTCTACGAGGATGGGCGTGGCGGGAATGGTATTGTCGATGTCGAGGGTGATTCCCGGCGGTAGGGTCGAGCGCGCCAGCGTGCGCAGATCGGCCAGGAACTTTGTGATGTCGGTGGGCTGGACCTCGGGGGCACGGTGGCCGGTCATATCCGCGATCTGGTCAAGGAGCGTGCCGCCCCGGCGCGCGGCGGCAAGCGTCGCCTCGATCAGCTCGCCTGCCTCCGGGTTGCTGTTGAGGCGTTGTAATTTGCTTTGCAGGCCGAGGATCACGGTAAGCAGGTTCGAGAAGTCATGTGCAAGGCCGCTGGTCATCTGGGCGGCGATCTCGCGGCGGCGGGTCTGTTGCAGGGCGACGCGGGCCTGGGTTTCCTCGGTCACATCCATCGACAGGATATAGACGCCCCGGTCCTGGCCGGTGTTGCCGTCGGGGGTAAAGGCGCCGCGAATGCGGCGGGCCGACAGGCTGTCGGTGAACTCGAATACCGATTGCCGTCCGTTGAACGCCTCGTCGAGATGGGGTCGGATGGCGCGGTATGTATCTTCGCCAAGCACCTCCCGGATGGGTTTGCCGATAATATCGGAGCCGCGTCCGGGCATGACGGCGGTCAGGCGGCGATTCGAATAGGTATAGTGCCGGTCCGGTCCGACATGGGCGATATGGGCGGGCATCATTTCCGCCGTGAGCCGGGTGCGGGCCTCGGATTCGGAAATCTGGCGCTTGGCTTCTTCAAGCGCGGTTACGGTCGATTCGAGCTGGCGGTTGGTCGCCGAAAGTTCCTCGGCATAGAGCAGCAGTTGATCCGAGAGTTCTTCGGACCGGGCGCGCAAGAGTTGTTCCTGCCGCTTGGTGCGGGTGATGTCCGTATAGACAGCGACCCAGCCGCCTTCGGGCAGGGGCGAGCCTTCGACGCTGATCCAGCGGCCGTTTTTCATCCGCCGCTCAAGGTAGTGCGGTTCAAAGGCCATCGCCTGATCGACGCGGGCCTGCACGAAGGCGTCGATGTCAGAGATATCGCCGTATTCGCCCTGTTCCGCGAGATAGCGAATCGTTGCGCCGAAATCGGCTCCGGGCGTGTTGAAGGGGTCGGGCAGGCGGAACATGTCGCGGAAGCGACGGTTCGCCACGACGAGCTTCAGATCGCTGTCATAAATCGTCAGCGCCTGTTGGATCAGGTTCAGACCGGCATTGGTCATCGCTTGTCGGCTTGCGGATCTGGCCTCCATGAAACGTCCTCCTGAAGCGCTTTGCCTCGACCTCCGGATATTCGCTAGCACCCGGCGCATGGGGCGGGAAGCTTGAATCTCATCCTGTTACAATTCGTAAGATTTGGGAAATGTTCAGGAAAAAGTTGACGACCAGTGTGATTCACGCACCTTATTGGTCAGAGGAATCGCTTCGGTGATTTGGCCCGTGGAGGCGGGCTTAAGGGAGGAATATAATTTGGCACAGTCGTCACAGGCGACCGGGGGACTTGCGTCCATTCCGGCGCTTTTGCAGCGGAACGCCACCCTGTATGCGGAAAAGTCCGCGTACAGGGAAAAGGAATTCGGGATCTGGCAGACCTGGACCTGGGCGGAAACCGAGAAAGAGATCGAAGCTCTTGCCCTCGGTCTTATCAACCTTGGGGTAAGTGAAGGCGATTTCATCGCCATCATCGGGCGCAACCGCCCGCATTTCTATTTCGCAATGGTCGCGGCGCAATCCGTGGGCGCGGTGCCGGTGCCTGTCTACCAGGACAGCGCGGCGGAAGAGATGCAGTATATCCTCGGTCATTGCGGGGCGCGTTTCGCCATCGTCGAAGACCAGGAGCAGGTCGACAAGATCATCGAGATCCAAGAGCACCTGCACCAGTTCGAGCATATGATCTATATCGACCCGCGCGGCATGCGGAAATACGATCACAGTGCGCTGCATGAATTCAGCAAGATTCAGAACCAGGGACGTGCCGCCTATGACGAGTTCATAAACGAGCTCAAGACGCGTCGTGAAAAGCTGACCTACGACAATACCTGCGTGATGCTCTATACGTCGGGCACCACGGGTAAGCCGAAGGGCGTGGTTCTGTCGAACCGCAACGTGATCGAAAGCGCCAAGAACTCGGCCGAGTTCGACAACCTTGGCGCTGGAGAGGAAATTCTCTCGTATCTGCCGATGGCATGGGTCGGGGATTTCATCTTCTCGATCGGTCAGGCCTATTGGTGCGGGTTCTGCGTCAACTGTCCGGAAAGCCCGGAAACGATGATGACCGACCTGCGTGAAATCGGGCCCACCTACTATTTCGCCCCGCCGCGGTTCTTCGAGACACAACTGACCAACGTCATGATCCGTATGGAAGATAGTGGTGATCTCAAGCACGCCTTGTTCCATCACTTCATGGATTTCGCGCGCTCGGGTGCGGGCGAAAAATACGGCATGCCCAAGCGCAGCCTCGCCAAGCCGGACATGAAGCGTCGGATCAAGAACGTCTGGCGCTATGCAATGGGTGCCGGTTTCGCCGTGGAAGCCCTTGTTGAAAACGCCATCCGGCTGTTCTTCTACAAGCTGCGCTATGGCAAGGACACGCGGAAGCATTTCAAGGCCAAAGACCCGATTGGTCTCAACCTGTATCGCGGGTCCGTGCGCGATTACTTCAAGTATCGCATGGGCAACGTGCTGGTTTACGGGCCGCTCAAGGATACGCTCGGTCTTGGCCGTGTGCGGGTTGGCTATACGGCGGGTGAAGCCATCGGGCCGGAGATCTTCGAATTCTACCGCTCGCTCGGCATCAACCTCAAACAGCTCTACGGCCAGACCGAGGCAACCGTGTTCATCACCGTGCAGCCCGATGGCGAAGTGCGTGCCGATACGGTAGGCGTGCCAGCGCCGGACGTGGAGATTCGGATCGAGGAAAATGGCGAGATCTACTATCGTTCGCCGGGCGTCTTCGTCGAATATTACAACAACCCGGAATCCACGGCCTCGACCAAGGATGCCGAGGGTTGGGTTGCGACGGGCGACGCCGGGTTCTTTGAAGAGGGCACGGGCCATCTTCGGATCATCGACCGTGCCAAGGACGTGGGCAAAATGGCCGATGGGTCGATGTTCGCGCCCAAATATGTCGAGAACAAGCTCAAGTTCTATCCGGATATTCTCGAGGCGGTGCTGTTCGGCAATGGCAAGGAAAAATGCGTTGCCTTCATCAACATCGACCTTACGGCGGTCGGTAACTGGGCCGAGCGCAACAACGTCGCCTATGCGTCCTACCAGGAACTGGCAGGACATCCGCGCGTGCTCGACACGATCCAGGAACATGTCGAGGCCGTGAACGAATCGGTCGCGCAAGACCCGATGCTCTCGGGCTGTCAGATCCATCGCTTCCTCGTTCTGCACAAGGAACTGGATGCCGATGATGGCGAGATGACCCGCACCCGCAAGGTGCGCCGTGTCATCGTGGCGGAGAAATTCAACGATCTTGTTGAGGGGCTCTATGACGGGTCCAAGACCGTCTCGACCAAAACCGAAGTCACCTATGAGGATGGCCGCAAGGGCAGCATCAGCGCCACGCTCGAGTTGCGCGACGCCAAGGTCTTTCCCACCGCCAGCAAGGTAGCCGCAGAATGAGTACGCAGGAAAGCTACGTCACCGCCGACGGTCGCACCATCGGCCCGACCGTGATGGAAATGAAGAATATCACGCTGCGCTTTGGCGGCGTGAAGGCAATCACCGACATCTCCTTTGATATTCGCGAAGGCGAGATTCGTGCGATCATCGGGCCGAACGGCGCCGGCAAATCGTCGATGCTCAACGTGATCTCGGGCTTCTATGTCCCGCAAGAGGGAGAAGTCTGGTACAAGGGCAAGAAGCGCCCGCCGATGAAACCCTACGAGGTCGCGCGGCAGGGCATCGCCCGGACGTTCCAGAACATCGCGCTTTTCGAGGGCATGACCGTGCTCGACAACGTGATGACCGGGCGTATCCGCCAGATGACATCCGGCGTGTTCGCGCAGGCACTTTGGAAGGGCAAGGCCGAGAAGGAAGAGGTCGAGAACCGCGAGGTCGTGGAAAAGATCATCGACTTCCTTGAGATTCAGGCTATCCGCAAGACCCCGGTGGGACGTCTGCCTTATGGTCTCAAGAAGCGTGTGGAATTGGCCCGCGCGCTGGCCGCAGAGCCCTCGATCCTGCTTCTCGACGAGCCGATGGCCGGCATGAATGTCGAGGAAAAGGAAGACATGTCGCGCTTCATTCTCGACATGAACGACGAATTCGGAACCACGATCGCGCTTATCGAACACGATATGGGCGTTGTGATGGACCTTTCGGACCGTGTCGTGGTCATGGACTACGGCAAGAAGATCGGTGACGGCACCCCCGACGAGGTGCGCAACAATCAGGAAGTGATCGACGCCTATCTCGGCGTGGCGCACGACTAAGGGAGGACCGGCAAAATGCCCGTAGCATTTCTAAACTTCATGGAAGTGACGATGAACGGCCTCATGGCTGGCGTCCTCTATGCTCTCGTCGCGCTGGGCTTCGTGCTCATCTACAAGGCGTCGGGAATCTTCAACTACGCACAGGGCGTCATGGCGCTCTTCTCGGCGCTTACGCTCGTGGGGATCATGGAAGGCCAGGTGCCGTTCAGCCATCTCATCAACGCCATTCTCGGCACCGAGATTCACCACTTCGGCTGGCATATCAATGCCGTCTTCGGCATCCTGATCACCATGGTGGTGATGGTCGGGTTGGCCTATTGCGTGCAACGGTTCGTGTTCCGCCATCTTGTCGGGCAGGAACCGATCATTCTCTTCATGGCGACGATTGGGCTTGCCTATTTCATGGAAGGTCTTGGCGACCTGATGTGGGGTTCGGACATCAAGACGCTCGATGTCGGTCTGCCGCAGGGGGGCTCTTTTGCCATCGAAGACCTGACCGTTGGTTGGGCTGCTGAAGGCGCGCGCTACTACGGTATGTATATCGACAAGCTCGACATGGTGGCGACCGTCGTGGCGGCCATTCTCGTGATCACGCTCGTTTTGTTCGCACAATACACCAAGCAGGGCCGCGCCATGCGCGCCGTGGCGGATGACCACCAGGCCGCGCTTTCGGTTGGCATCTCGCTCAACTTCATCTGGATACTGGTGTGGTCGCTCGCAGGCTTTGTTGCCATCGTGGCCGGTGTCATGTGGGGTGCCAAATCCGGGGTGCAGTTCTCGCTCTCCCTGATCGCACTCAAGGCACTTCCGGTTCTGATGCTTGGCGGCTTTACCTCGATCCCGGGCGCGATTGTCGGCGGGCTTATCATCGGGGTGGGCGAAAAGCTCTTCGAATACCAATTCGGCCCGATGCTCGGCGGCGCGACCGAAAACTGGTTCGCCTATGTGCTCGCGCTTATCTTCCTCGTGTTCCGTCCGCAGGGTCTGTTCGGCGAGAAGATCATCGAGAGGGTGTAGCACCATGAGCAAGCTGATTGCCGTTCTCAACGTGATCGCGTGGTCTGGGTTCTGGGCTTTCGGGTATATCGCCCTGACATCGGGCGACTTTGGCTCGGCCCAGATGACCACCGCCGCAATCCTGGCCTTTATCGGCCTGATCGTTGGAATGCTTGCCTATTTTCGTCTTGTGCGCGCTGCAGAAGCCAGCGGCTATGCGCGCCGCACCAACCAACTCAGCGCGGAAGAACGCAACCGCGCCCATGCCATAAACGCCGAAGCGGTTGCCGAGGTCGAGGGGAGATAAGAAACCATGTTCTATCGTGAAGCGGGCGATTTCAAAACGTCCTATTCTGCCGACAACCAGACTTTCCCGATCCGTTTCGACCGGTATCGCTATTACCTCGTGCTGTTTGTCGCGTTCCTGGTCGTTCCGTTCATCATCAACGATTACTGGGCCAGTGCGATTTTACTGCCGTTCCTGATCTATGCCATCGCGGCAATCGGTCTGAACATCCTTGTGGGGTATTGCGGGCAGGTGTCTCTCGGGACCGGGGGGTTCATGGCCGTGGGGGCGTATGCCTGCTACAAGTTCATGACCAGCTTCCCGGACATCAACATCTTCTTCCATATTCTCTTTTCGGGAGGGATCACGGCGATCGTCTGCGTGCTCTTCGGCTTGCCGTCGCTGCGGATCAAGGGGTTCTATCTCGCGGTGGCGACACTCGCGGCGCAGTTCTTCCTCGTGTGGCTCTTCAACCGCGTGCCGTGGTTCTACAACTATTCGGCCTCGGGTCAGATCAACGCACCGGAACGCTCCGTGTTCGGCATCGAGGTCACCGGCCCGAATACCGAGGCTTGGGCGGTTTATCTCTTCTGTCTCGTCTTCCTCGTCGGAAGCGCCATCATTGCGCGCAACCTGACGCGGGGTATGACCGGGCGGAAATGGATGGCGATCCGTGACATGGATATCGCCGCCGAGATCATCGGGGTGAACCCGCTGACCGCCAAGCTGAGCGCCTTTGCCGTGTCCGGTTTCTTTATCGGGATTTCCGGTGCGCTCTTCTTCTCGGTCTATCTTGGGGCCGTTGAGGTTGGCGAGGCCTTTGGCATCAACAAGTCGTTCCTCGTGCTGTTCATGATCATCATCGGCGGCCTTGGCTCGATCTTCGGAAGCTTTGCCGGCGCGGCCTTCCTCGTCCTGTTGCCGGTGTTTCTCAAGAACGTGCTGGTGGGAAGCCTTGGATGGCCGACAGACACGGCAGCACATTTCGAATTCCTGATCGTGGGGGGGCTTATCATCGTCTTCCTCATCGCGGAACCCCATGGCCTTGCCCAGCTCTGGCGCGTGGCCAAGGAGAAACTTCGGTTGTGGCCCTTCCCGCACTAAGGCGGGGCCACGATCATACCATTCGGGGCAGGAGGAGGCCCCGGACATCAACATCGGACAAACCAAAGGGAGGACTAACCCGATGAAAAAGACTTTTGTAACCGCAGTTGCCGCCATGATGGCCGCAGTGCCCGCGATGGCGGAACTTGTTATACCGGATCTGAGCTACCGAACCGGACCTTACGCTGCTGGTGGTATTCCGTTCTCGGACGGCTATCAGGATTACTTCACCCTGCTCAACGAGCGCGATGGCGGCATCGGTGGCGAGCCGATCCGACTGATCGAGTGCGAAACCGGCTACAACACCGAAAAAGGTGTTGAATGCTATGAATCGACCAAGGGTGAAGGTGCCCTGGTGTATCAGCCGCTCTCGACCGGGATCACCTACCAGCTGATCCCCAAGGCCACTGCGGATGATGTCCCGATTCACACGCTCGGCTATGGCCGGACCTCGGCGGCAAACGGCAACGTGTTCAGCCATGTCTTCAACTACCCGGCCAACTACTGGAACGGTGCGTCCGGTGCGATCAACCACCTGCTCGAGATCAACGATGGCAACATCGAAGGCAAGCGTGTCGCGCTGGTCTATCACAACTCGGCCTATGGCAAGGAACCGATCCGCACCCTCGAAGAGCTTCAGAAGAAGCATGGTTTCGAACTGAGCCTGCTGCCGGTTGACCACCCCGGTCAGGAACAGAAGTCCCAGTGGCTTCAGATTCGCCGCGAGCGTCCCGACTATGTCGTGATGTGGGGCTGGGGCGTGATGAACCAGGTTGCGATCCAGGAAGCCGCGAACATCCGTTTCCCGATGGAAAACTTCATCGGTATCTGGTGGTCGGGCGGTGACCACGACGTGCTGCCTTCGGGTGCTGCGTCGGATGGCTACAAGGCGATGACCTTCCACAATGTCGGTGACGACTTCCCGGTCTTTGACGACATCCGGAAATATGTCGTCGACACGGGCAAAGCGGCAGGTGCCGGCGATCAGGTCGGGAAAGTGCTCTACAACCGCGGCCTATATGCAGCGATGCTGGCGGCAGAGGCGGTGAAAGAGGCCCAGAAGATCCATGGCGTCTCTGCGATCACCCCGACGATGATGCGTGATGGTCTCGAAGCCCTCGAGATGACCGAAGAGCGGATGGCTGCGCTTGGTCTGCCGAACTTTGGCCCGACCTTCAAGGCAAGCTGTGAAAACCACGGTGGTGACGGCCTCGTTGGCGTTGTCCAGTGGGATGCCGCAAGCAAGTCCTGGTCGCTGATCTCGGACTTTAAGCCGAGCGACATGGACGTCATCGGTGCGCTGGTCGAGGCGGACTCGACCGCCTATGCCGCCGAGAACAACATCGAGGCGCAGTGCAAGTAAGCACTGGTCAATGACACGTTCCCGGCCGGGCATGATCCGGCCGGGAAACCCGCAACGCGACAGGAAAGACAAGGCACATGCTCGACGCTGGTCACACTGAAGAGACCCTTCTTGAGGTCAACAATATCGAGGTGATCTACAACCACGTGATCCTCGTGCTGAAAGGGGTCAGCCTTTCGGTCCCCAAGGGCGGTATCACCGCGCTCCTTGGCGGCAACGGTGCCGGCAAGACGACGACGCTCAAGGCGATCTCCAGCCTGCTCCAGTCGGAGCGCGGCGAGGTGACGAAGGGGTCCATCCATTACCGTGGTGAAAAACTCGAAGGTTATGACCCGGCAGGGCTTGTGAAGAAGGGCGTGATCCAGGTCATGGAAGGGCGCCATTGTTTCGAACACCTGACCGTTGAAGAGAACCTTCTGACCGGTGCCTATACCCGGTCCGGTCCCGAGGTCGCCCGCGATCTCGAGATGGTCTATGATTATTTCCCCCGCCTGCGCGAACGCCGCAAATCGCAGGCCGGCTATACGTCGGGTGGTGAGCAGCAGATGGTCGCCATTGGCCGCGCGCTCATGTCCCGCCCCGAAACGATCCTTCTTGATGAACCGTCAATGGGCCTCGCGCCACAGCTCGTGGAAGAGATTTTCGGGATCGTCAAAAGCCTCAACGAGAACGAGGGCGTGACCTTCCTTCTTGCCGAGCAGAACACCAACGTGGCGCTACGCTATGCCCATTACGGCTATATTCTCGAAAGTGGCCGCATCGTGATGGATGGCCCGGCAGCAGAACTGCGCGAAAACCCGGACGTGAAGGAGTTCTACCTTGGTATGTCCGATGAAGGCCGCAAATCGTTCCGCGAGGTGCGGTCCTATCGCCGCCGTAAACGTTGGCTGAGCTAAGCACGGGACCGCGGGTCGCCGGATGACCGCCTGACATATCCGGCCCAATGGTCCGAAATGGCCGACAAGATCACCGAGCAGGGCGGGGCCGCCCTGTTCCCAGAACAGCTACGCCCGAAGGGCAAGGAGCGACCCGCGTGAGAGGGTCGGCGCAGATAAAGAGGACGGCCAGATGAGCCAGTATTTCGACGACCTGGAAACGCGCTCCGCGCAAGACCGCGCGGCGGATATCGCCAAGATGCTGCCCGAGCAGATGGCCCGCGCCAAGGCGCTGCCGGGCTATGCCGAGGCCTTTGCCGACGTGGACCCGGCCAAGATCACCAGCGTGGAAGACCTCGTCACCCTGCCGGTGCTGCGAAAATCCGAAATCGGCGCGGCCCAGAAAGCCAACCCGCCGCTTGGGGGCTATTCGGATATGAGCCGTGGAGGTATCTCGCATGTCTTCCAATCGCCCGGACCTATCTATGAGCCGGGTAGCAATGGTGGCGATTGGTTCCGCTTTGGTCGCGCGCTGCACGCCGCCGGAATCGGCGCGGATGACATCGTGCACAACTGTTTCGCCTATCACCTGACCCCGGCGGGGATCATGTTCGAAAGCGGCGCGCGCGCCGTGGGGGCCAAGGTGCTGCCGGCGGGGATTGGCCAGACCGAGCTTCAGGTTCGTGCTGCCGCCGATATCGGAACAACCGCCTATGCCGGCACGCCGGATTACCTCAAGATCATCCTCGATAAGGCCGACGAGATGGGTGAAACGCTCAAGATCACCAAGGCCATTGTCGGTGGTGGGGCGCTCTTCCCATCGCTGCGCCAGGAATATGCCGATCGCGGGATTCAATGCCTTCAGGGTTATGGCACCGCCGATCTTGGCTCGGTCGCCTATGAATCCGAAGCCATGGAAGGCATGATCGTCGACGAGGGCGTGTTGGTCGAGATCGTCACCCCCGGCACCGGCACGCCGGTTGCGCCGGGCGAGGTTGGCGAGGTGCTTGTCACGACCTTCAACCCGGATTATCCGCTGATCCGCTTTGCCACCGGCGATCTTTCGGCCGTGATGAACGGCGTAAGCCCCTGTGGCCGCACCAACATGCGCATCAAGGGCTGGATGGGCCGCGCGGACCAGACCGCCAAGATCAAGGGCATGTTCGTGCGCCCCGAACAAGTCGCCCAGCTTGTCGCCAAGCATGACGAGATTTCCAAGGCGCGTGTCATCGTGACCCGCGAAGGCGAGATGGACGTGATGACGGTTCAGATCGAAGCGGCGGGCGGCGATGCAGCAGCCTATGGTGCCTCCGTGGCCGATACGCTCAAGCTGAAGGGCAAGATCGAGATCGTCGCCCCGGATAGCCTGCCCAAGGATGGCATCGTGATCGAAGATCAGCGCAAATACGACTAACCTCTTCTCCTCCATGAAGAAAACCCGCCCGCTGACCTCCCGGCGCGGCGGGTTTTTCATGTGTGCATGGTCGGACGACATGCACATACGAAAAAAGCCGCCTCGGGGGCGGCTTTCGTCGGATCGCAAAGGCGTCGGGGTTTAGCCCTGACGTGCCTTGAAGCGGCGCTGAGTCTTGTTGATGACATAAACGCGGCCCTTGCGGCGCACAACACGGCAGTCGCGGTGACGCTGCTTCAGCGAGCGGAGCGAGTTCCTGACCTTCATGGGTCTTCTCCTCTGGCGTGGCGCGACATGCGCCGGGTTGACGAACACTTCCCAAAGGGGGAAGCAGTGAATTCATGGTGGGCGATACTGGGATCGAACCAGTGACCCCTTCGATGTCAACGAAGTGCTCTACCGCTGAGCTAATCGCCCATGAAACCGGTCAGACCCAAGCCCCCTAATAAAAGGGGGCGCGGAATTCCGCGCCGGTAGCGGGGTCTTTAAAAGGAATCGCGACAGGGTTCAAGGGCTTTTGGTTCCTTTCTTTTTCAGGCTATATTTTTTCTGATCAGGAGTGCCGATGCCCAAACGACCCTTTACCCTTTTACGCCCTTCGGAACGGACCTCTGCGGTGGTTTTCGCCTCGCCGCATAGCGCCTGTGATTACCCGGAATGGTTCGTGCGCCGGTCGCTTCTGGATGCCCATAGCATCCGAAGCTCCGAGGACGCCTTTGTAGACAAGCTGTTTGAGAGTGCGCCGCGCTATGGCGCACCTTTTCTTGTCGCCGGTGCGCCGCGCGCCTTCCTTGATCTCAACCGCGATGCAAACGAACTTGACCCGGCCCTGATCCGGGGTGTGCCGAAAGCCACGCATAATCCCCGGGTGGCATCTGGCCTTGGGGTGATTCCCCGCGTGGTGTCCAATGGCCGGCCCATCTACGAGGGTAAGATGCCCTTGTCGGAAGCCGAGTCACGAATCGAGAATTACTGGCGCCCATATCATACGCAGCTTCAGGCGCTTCTGGACGAATCGCGAGAGATATTCGGGCGGGCGATTCTCATTGATTGCCATTCCATGCCGCATGAGGCGGTCAATAGCGTGTCGCGCTCTGGGTTGTCACGGCCCGAGATCGTTCTGGGGGATCGGTTCGGGGCCTCTGCCGAGACAGAGATCGTCGATCGGATTGAAGAAATTTTTGTCGGGGCGGGCTTGCGCGTGGCGCGCAATGCGCCCTTCGCCGGCGCTTATGTCACCCGCCATTACGGGCGCCCGGCGCGCAAGCAACATGCGATCCAGATCGAGATCGACCGGGCGCTCTATCTCGACGAGAAACAGATTCTCCCCAATAGCAATTTCGAGTCGTTCAAAGCATTGATCGACTCGGTTGTGTCCGAACTCGTGGGGATCGGTTTGCCACGCCAAAGCCTCGCGGCGGAATAGGCCTAGCGCATCGCGCGCCCCTTGAGGATCGCATCGCTTCCGAACCGCTTGCGGATTTCGTCCGTGGCGCGCTCTGCTTGGCGCCGCTTGGCGGCGTGCGGGTCGAGGAGATCCCCGGACAGGTCAGCCGCCTCGGCGGGCACGAGATCGGAGAGCCCCACCCCCAAGAGCCGGTACGGTCCTTGTTGCCCCACTTGATCGAAGAGCGCCCGTGCCTCGCGGTAAAGCGTATCCGCCATCTGCGTCGCGTCCCGAAGCGCGATGCGCCGCGAGATCAGGCTATGATCGGCGCGTTTGAGCTTGAGCGTGACCACGCGTCCCGCCTTGCCCTTTGCCTTGGCCCGGTCCGAAACCTTTTCGGCCATGCGCCACAGATGCCCGTCAAGGATGTCGGCCTTGCCGGTGTCCTCGAAGAACGTCGTTTCGTTCGAGATGGATTTGATCGGCGCATTGGCGGATACGCGGCGGCGATCCTCGCCCCGCGCCAGATGCCAAAGCCGCGTGCCCATCGCGCCAAACCGCGCCGTCAGGTCGCGTTCGTCCCAGCGCAGGAGATCGGCAAAGGTATGGATGCCCGCCCGGTCAAGCGAGGCCTGCGTCGCGCCGCCCACGCCCCAGATCATCCGCACCGGCTTGTCGCGCAGGAACGCTGCCGTTTCCGCCTTGCCAATGACGGAGAAGCCGCGCGGCTTTTCGAGGTCGGAGGCGACCTTGGCGAGGAATTTATTGTGGCTCAGCCCGATGGAGCCGGACAGGCCCAGTTCGTCCTTCATGCGTTTGACAAGCCGTGCCAGCATCACGGCGGGCGGCGCACCGTGCAATTTGGCGGTGCCGGACAGGTTCATGAAGGCCTCGTCAAGCGAGAGCGGCTCCACGTCCGGGGTCATTTCGTCCATCATCGCCCGGATCTGGCGCGAGATCGCTGCATAGACCTCCATGCGCGGGCGGATCACCACGGCATCGGGGCAGAGCTTGAGCGCCTGAAACATCGGCATGGCCGAATGCACACCGCGAATGCGCGCCACGTAACAGGCTGTCGAGACAACCCCGCGACGCCCACCGCCGATGATGACGGGCTTGTCGCGCAGGTCGGGATTGTCGCGCTTTTCGACGCTGGCATAGAAGGCATCGCAGTCCATATGCGCGATGGACAGCTCGAAAAGCTCTGGATGCCGCACAATGCGCAGGCTGCTGCAGGAGGGGCAGCGCCCCTCGGTCTCAAATGTGGTCAGGCAGTCGCGGCAAAGTGCAGGCATGGGCACAGTCTAGCACAGAAGACCTCAGAGAGCGGCCAGCTCATCGACGATCGCCTGCGCCGCGTCACGCGGGCTGGATGCCTGCCAGACGGGGCGTCCGACAACGATATGGTCGGCTCCGTCCGAGATCGCGCTTGCGGGCGTGGCAACACGTTTCTGATCGCCAAGCGCGGCGCCGGTCGGGCGCACGCCGGGGGTCACGATGAGGCGGCCCTTGGCCTCGGGCAGGGCGCGTATCATCGCGGCCTCCTGCGGCGAGGCGATGACGCCATCGGCTCCCGCCTCGAACGCCTTGCCCGCACGTTCCTGCACCAGGTCACGGATATCGCCATCCTTGATAAGCGCGCCATCGAGGTCGTCCCGGTCCAGCGAGGTCAGGATGGTCACGCCAAGGATCTTGAGATCCTTGCCCGCCGCCCCTTCCTTGGCGGCTTTCACGACATAGGGGTCGCCATGCACCGTCAGGAAATCGAGATCGAACTGCGCCAGCCCGCGCACCGCGTTTTCCACCGTCGCGCCAATGTCGAAGAGCTTCATGTCGAGGAAAATGCGCTTGCCATGGTCCTGCTTGAGCTCATTGGCCAGCGCCAGACCGCCGCCCGTGAGCATGCCAAGCCCGATCTTGTAGAAGGACACGGCATCGCCGATGGTCTCGGCTAGTTTCAGCCCCTCAAGCGCATTTGGGACATCAAGGGCAACAATCAGGCGATCATCGGACATGGGGCGGCTCTCCTTGGCGGGTTTCCTGATGGGCCTTACCCCCCTTGTTCCATTGGGTCAAATGTTTGCCTCCCTGCGGATTGCTTCAATTCGTGCGGTTTTCCGCACAGGCCCTCTTGAAGCGGTGATCACGCATCGCCAAATATAACCCGAGGCCCGAAACGGGGCGTGCCGCGAAGCGGGCGCAACAAGGATCGGGCGCTTGGAAAAAGGAGAGACACCATGGACTTGAGCAAGTTCACGGAACGGTCGCGCGGGTTTATTCAGGCGGCGCAGACCATCGCAATGCGGGAAAGCCACCAACGGCTTGCGCCCGAACATATCCTCAAAGCATTGATGGATGACGAGCAGGGGCTCGCGGCCAATCTTATCAAACGCGCGGGCGGCGCGCCCGAGCGCGTGCGCGAGGCGGTTGACCTTGCTGTCGGGAAAATCCCGCAGGTGAGCGGGGATGCCGGGCAAACCTATCTCGACAATACCACGGCCAAGGTTCTGGCCGAGGCGGAAACCATCGCCAAGAAAGCGGGCGACAGTTTCGTGCCGGTCGAACGGATTCTCATGGCGCTTGTCATGGTCAAATCCAAGGCCAAGGACGCGCTCGAGACCGGGGCCGTGAATGCCCAGGCGCTCAACGCCGCGATCAACGACATCCGCAAGGGCCGCACCGCCGACTCGGCCAGCGCCGAGGAAGGTTATGACGCGCTCAAGAAATATGCGCGCGACCTGACCGAGGCCGCCGAACAGGGCAAGATCGACCCGATCATCGGTCGTGACGACGAGATTCGCCGCGCCATGCAGGTGCTTTCGCGCCGGACCAAGAACAACCCGGTTCTCATTGGTGAGCCGGGTGTTGGTAAAACCGCGATTGCCGAGGGTATGGCGCTTCGGATCATCAATGGCGACGTGCCCGAATCCCTGCGCAACAAGAAGCTCCTCGCGCTCGACATGGGGTCGCTCATCGCCGGCGCGAAATACCGGGGCGAGTTCGAGGAACGCCTCAAGGCGGTTCTGACCGAGGTGACCGAGGCCGCGGGGGAGATCATCCTCTTCATCGACGAGATGCACACGCTTGTGGGCGCGGGCAAGTCCGATGGTGCGATGGATGCCGCCAACCTCATCAAGCCTGCACTTGCGCGCGGTGAGTTGCACTGTATCGGTGCGACAACGCTCGATGAGTATCGCAAATATGTCGAGAAGGACGCGGCCCTGGCCCGCCGGTTCCAGCCGGTGATGATCGCCGAGCCGACGGTCGAGGACACGATCTCGATCCTGCGTGGGATCAAGGAGAAATACGAGCTGCACCACGGTGTGCGCATCTCTGACTCGGCGCTTGTTTCGGCGGCGACGCTCTCGCATCGCTACATCACCGACCGTTTCCTGCCGGACAAGGCGATCGACCTCGTGGACGAGGCCTCGGCACGCCTGCGTATGGAAGTGGATTCCAAGCCGGAGGAACTCGATGCGCTGGATCGCCAGATCCTGCAGATGCAGATCGAGGCCGAGGCGCTTCGGGTCGAAGACGACACGGCGTCGAAGGATCGCCTTGAAAAGCTCGAGAAGGATCTTGCCGATCTTCAGGACAAATCCGCCGAGATGACCGCACAATGGCAGGCCGGGCGTGACAAACTCGCCTCTGCGCGTGATCTCAAGGAGAAACTCGACCATGCGCGCGCCGAACTCGACATCGCCAAGCGCGAGGGCAATCTCGCCAAGGCGGGGGAGCTGTCTTATGGCGTGATCCCGGAGCTTGAGAAACAGCTTGCCGAGGCCGAGGCGCAGGAAGACAGCGTCACCATCGAAGAGGCCGTGCGCCCCGAGCAGATCGCCGCCGTTGTCGAGCGTTGGACAGGTATTCCGACGTCCAAGATGCTCGAAGGCGAACGCGAGAAACTCCTGCGCATGGAGGATGATCTTCATGCCCGCGTGATCGGCCAGAATGCCGCCGTGACCGCCGTCGCCAATGCCGTGCGCCGGGCGCGGGCAGGTCTCAACGACGAGAATCGCCCGCTCGGGAGTTTCCTGTTCCTCGGGCCGACGGGTGTCGGTAAGACCGAACTGACCAAGGCCGTGGCCGAGTTCCTCTTTGATGACGACAACGCGATGGTGCGTATCGACATGTCCGAGTTCATGGAGAAACATTCGGTCGCCCGCCTGATCGGCGCGCCTCCGGGCTATGTCGGCTATGACGAGGGCGGGGTGTTGACCGAAGCGGTGCGCCGTCGCCCGTATCAGGTCGTCCTTTTTGACGAGGTCGAAAAGGCGCATCCGGACGTGTTCAACGTGCTGTTGCAGGTTCTGGATGACGGTGTGCTGACCGATGGGCATGGCCGCACGGTCGATTTCAAGCAGACGCTCATCGTCCTGACCTCGAACCTCGGGGCGCAGGCGCTGTCGCAATTGCCCGATGGGGCCGATGCGAGCGAGGCCAAGCGCGATGTGATGGACGCCGTGCGCGCCCATTTCCGCCCGGAATTCCTCAACCGGCTTGATGAGACGATCATCTTCGACCGTCTGGGCCGTGGGGATATGGACGGCATCGTCGATATCCAACTTGCCCGGCTTGAGAAACGGTTGGCATCGCGCAAGATCGAGATCGCCCTCGACGCGGACGCGCGCAAATGGCTGGCCGATGAAGGCTATGACCCGGTCTTCGGTGCCCGCCCGCTCAAGCGCGTGATCCAACGCGCTTTGCAGAACCCGCTGGCCGAAATGCTCCTCGGCGGCGAGATCATGGACGGCGACACCGTCCCCGTCAGCGCCGGTGCCGACGGCCTCATCATCGGCGACCGGATCGGCGCGAGCAATCGGCCCAAGCCGGACGATGCCGTGGTGCATTAAGGAAATGGGGACGGCTTCGGCCTGACCTTAGAACACCCCCGCAGGGTTCTGCGGGGGTGTTTTGTTTGGGGGGTCAGCCCTCCGGAGGTATCTACCGGACCTTATTACGCTGCGATGCAGCTTTCGCATTCCTGTCGTTCGCCCATTTTGCAGCATTTTCGATAGGCGAATAGCGAAATAGCAAACAAAGCAGTCGGTCGCTACTGTCTCGTCTGCTTTTTCTCGACGGTGCGCGGCTGGACCGGTCGTTCAACCAGGAAGCCTTTCAATCTTTTCGAGTGAGCCGAGATCGTTGTCCCAATTCGCGCGATTGGAAAAGCAAATATGTGCGTTGGGCCGTATGTCGATCGGGCTATCCAGTGAACCTGCTGGCACGACCAGCACATCATCGTTCGCTTGAATAAATGGCAGCGCGGAACCGCAATTCGTGCAAAAGCATTTCACGTGCTTTGATCCTGAAAGTTGAAATTTCTTGATATTCTCCTCACCTGACAACCAGCTAATCTTCGCCGTAGACGAAAAAAGATTGGCCGAATGGGCGGAGCCGCTATCCTTGCGGCACCGCCCACAATGACAAAGGAAGAAGCTCTCAAACTCTCCTGATATGCGAAACTTTACAGCACAACAGAGGCATTGTCCGGTCGCCAGATTGTCCATTCACATTCCCTCTAAATGCGACCTCCAGGCCGACAGTCAAAAGTAGATTTATCGGAGGTCCGTATCCCTAAGCAAAACCAAGGTCAAATTTGGCTCAAAGTTGGCTGCTGCTGGCGTGGGAACCGTCATTGAGTATGCCCCTGACATGCCGGATGGATTTATCATTATCACATCCTATCCAAGGATTGACTGCCATGACGCCGCCCAAATCCTTTTACGACTTTACCTTACAGTTTCATCAGGATCTTGATCTTGTTCACCCTGGTTGGCCGGACACTCCAAACGGGCGAGATGATATCTATGAGAGTTTCGCCATGCGTTACGGCGATCAAGCCGTGCGGGAATTAGTCACCTACTGCGAGAGACTCTTAGCTGATGATAAGACTGATCTAGGTTCACTTTGGCCCAAAGAATCCAAGGCTGACTGGGTTATTCCAGATGAGGGCGTTCGTTTCCTCTTTAGAGACTTTTTGGGCTGGGCGGCTTCACTATCTTAAGCAGTTTTTCAACGAAGAACTCTTATAGCCAACATTGGCTCAGCCGCAGCGAATGACCACTCCCAGCCCTTCTTGACCAATGTTTTGATCACGACCAACACGCGAATTCCCCTCAACCCAAACAAAAAAGCGCCGCTGATCGTTTCCCACCAACGGCGCTTCCTAACTGGCGAACGACCTCCGCCTCACATCTCGATCGCGCCCTGGACGATCTTCTCAAGCAGCGCCTGAACCTCTTTCATCGGCCCCTCCGGCATGACGCGATAGCCGATGGTGGTTTGCTCGGGGTTTTCCGGGGTCTGCATCACGAAGATACCATAGGGGCAGTATTGAAGGTTCATCGGGTCCGCCTCCATGACCTTGCGCGAGACCGAGGCCGAGCAGAAATTGAACACCTCCGCCTTGAGGAAAACCGTCTTGGTCGCGCCGACATCTTCCTTGGTGCGTTCGAGCATCGTGCCGACATGGTTCACCGCGTCAACCAAAAGCCCCTCGTCGGTGATCGCGTTTTCAAGGCCGAATATGACGTCGTCATAGTCTTGGTCGACCGTGTAGGTCACCGCGGTCTCTTCCGCCGCAGCAAGTGTCGCGCCAAAGGCCAGCGCGATGGCCAGGAAAAATGTCTTCATGTGGTCCTCCCGAAATACTTTCCCTTGCGGCGCCCCAACAGACACCGCACTCTTAACACGTGCAGGTTTGTGCCCTTGATACATGGGACAGAGCCGCGGATCAAATAAAACATCGAGAGTATTGAATATGTCCTTTGGTGGCGCCTTCCATATCGTTGAGCTTCTCGGCCTTGCGTTCGTCGGCCTCTTCGCGCTCGTCGTTCTTGTGGTGCTGGTGCTCTTCATCATCGACCGCACCCAGAAGGGCGATGCGATCCGGCGCAATTACCCGGTTATCGGGCGCTTTCGGCATTTGTTCTCGGCGCTGGGCGAGTTCTTTCGCCAGTATTTCTTTGCCATGGATCGCGAGGAGCTTCCCTTCAACAGGGCGCAACGCGATTGGGTCACGCGCGCGGGCGAGGGCAAGGGCAATACGGTCGCTTTCGGTTCGACCCGGAATCTCGGCGTCGTGGGCACGACGATTTTCGTCAATGATCCCTTCCCGCCGCTCGACGATCAATTCGCCTCGACCGAGCCGCTCCTGATCGGGCCAACGGCGCGCGAGCCGTTCCTTGCGCCGTCATTCTTCAATATCTCCGGCATGTCCTATGGCGCGATCTCGCGCCCCGCGGTCGAAGCCCTTGCCCAGGGCGCGAAATCCGCGGGTATATGGCTCAATACCGGCGAGGGCGGGGTGTCTCCGTTTCACCTTGCCGCCGGGTGTGACCTCGTGTTCCAGATCGGCACCGCGAAATTCGGTGTGCGCGATGAAAAGGGCAACCTCTCGGATGAGAAACTCCGCCAGGTCGCTGCACACCCGGAAATCCGCATGTTCGAAATCAAGCTCGCCCAAGGGGCCAAGCCGGGCAAGGGCGGTATTCTCCCCGGTGCCAAGGTCAACGCGGAAATTGCCGAAATCCGGGGGCTGCGCGTTGGGCAGGATGGTATCTCCCCCAACCGCCACAAGGAAATCGACACGTTCGACCATCTGCTCGACATGATCGTCCATGTGCGCGAGGTCACGGGCAAGCCGGTTGGCATCAAGACGGTCGCCGGGTCCGAAGAGGCCATGCGCGGTCTCTTCGAGGCGATTGATCGGCGCGGCTCTGACATGGCGCCGGATTTCATCACCATAGATGGCGGCGAAGGCGGGACAGGGGCCGCGCCGATGCCGCTCATTGACCTTGTTGGCATGCCCGTGCGCGAGGCGCTTCCGCTGATTGTCGATCTGCGGGATGAATTTCACCTGCATGACCGCATCCGCGTCATCGCCTCGGGCAAGCTGGTCAATCCCGGCGATGTGGCCTGGGCCATTGCCGCCGGGGCGGATTTCGTGACGTCGGCGCGCGGCTTCATGTTTTCGCTCGGCTGTATCCAGGCGCTCAAGTGCAACAAGAACACCTGCCCGACGGGCATCACGACCCATGATGAACGTCTGCAAAAGGGGCTCGTGGTCGAACGTAAATACAAACGTGTCGCCCGTTACGCCGAGGCGGTCATAAAGGAGGTGGAAACCATCGCCCATTCTGTCGGTGTGTCCGAGCCGCGCAAGATGCGCCGCCGCCATGTGCGCCTCGTGCAGCCCAATGGGCGCTCGGTGCCGATGAACATGATCTATCCAAAGCGTTCTGGCGAAAACCTGTGATACAGCTTTTGACAGAACGCGCCGCAACATTTGAACGTGGTAGGCGCCTCGCCTTCATCCTGTTTCACCAGGACAAAGGCGCGGCGCTTTAAGTTACAATTCCCTCCCGCCAACGTGACATCCTGTGCTTTGGCTTTGGCGGGCAAGGGCGTTACCTGTTCCTCTACAAGAAAGAGGAAAGACCATGGCCAAACGCTGGACCAATGACCTGAGCCACAAGGACGTGACCCCCGAGTCGCTCTATATGAACCGCCGCCAGATCATGGCCGGGCTTGCCGGGATCGGGCTTGCCGGCCTCGCGGCCCCCGCCGCGCGGGCAGAAATGCCCGAACCGACAAGCTGGAAGGCGATCACCACCTATAACAACTTCTACGAGTTTGGCACCGGCAAGGATGATCCGGTCAAGTATGGCGACCGTCTGACCACTGATCCGTGGAACATCCAGATCGAAGGCATGGTCGATCGCCCCGGCCCTTATGCGCTGGGCGATATTCTCTCCAAGATGACCATCGAAGAGCGCATCTACCGGTTCCGCTGTGTCGAGGCGTGGTCCATGGTTGTGCCGTGGAACGGGTTCGAGCTTGCCGACCTTCTCGATATGGCCGGCGTGCAGGAGGGCGCCAAATACGTGGCTTTCGAAACCGCGCTGCGTCCGGATGAAATGCCGGGGGTGAAATACCCCGTGCTCGACTGGCCCTATGTCGAAGGTCTGCGCCTTGATGAGGCCATGCATCCGCTCACCCTGTTGGCAACCGGGATTTACGGCAAGCCGATCCCGAACCAGAACGGCGCACCGATCCGCCTCGTGGTGCCGTGGAAATATGGATTCAAGTCGATCAAATCCATTGTGCGGATCACGCTGACAGGTAATGAGCCGCCGACAAGCTGGAACAAGGCGAATGCCGCCGAATACGGCTTCTATAGCAATGTGAACCCCGAGGTGGATCATCCGCGTTGGTCCCAGGCGACCGAACGGCCCATCGGCAGCGGCATTTTCGCCGCGCGCAAGCCGACGCTCATGTTCAACGGCTATGAGAAAGAGGTCGCCTCGCTTTATACCGGCATGGACCTCGCCAAGAATTTCTGAGCCATGATTGACCGTCTGAACCTCTGGCTGCGCGCCGTGCCGGTTTGGCCCCTCTATATACTGGGTGCGCTTTACCCTGCTTGGCTCCTCTATCAAGGGGTGACAGGCGCGCTCGGGGTTGATCCGGTCAAGGCAATGGAACACGCGCTCGGCAAGGCGGGGTTGCAGCTTCTTGTCGTCACCTTGCTTGTGACGCCCCTGCGCCGCTTTGCCGGGCTGAACCTTCTGAAGTTTCGTCGCGCTTTCGGCCTTCTGACCTTCTTCTATATCGCGCTGCACCTGCTCGTCTGGTTCGTCCTCGATGTGCAGATCGTCTCGCAGGTCTGGGCCGATATCGTGAAGCGGCCGTATATCACCATCGGCATGGCGGGGTTCCTGTTGATGCTGCCATTGGCGCTCACCTCCAATAACATGTCTGTGCGCCGCCTGGGGCGGCGGTGGATTTCGCTCCACAAGCTGACCTATCTCGCCGCGCTCCTGGGAGCGGTGCATTACGTGATGCTGGTGAAGGGCTTCCAGATCGAACCGCTTCTCTATCTCGGGGTGGTGGTCCTGCTTCTGTCCTTGCGGCGGTTTCCCAAGCGCCGCCGCCAGCGCACCGCCTGATTCATGCAAGTTGCGTCGAATCCGGCTTCGGTACCCGCACCGACGCGATACCGACGCAATACCGACGTGATACCGACATGCGATTCCAGCGGATTCCCGGCCTGACTCGGTGCTGGAAAGCCCTCATCTGTGGGCCTTCCTGTGGATAAGTGCAGCCGCAGCATTTTCCGCCCCATGCCCTGGGCAATATTGTTGCGTCTGGGCGGGCTGTTTTGAAATCGAAATCATGCAACCCCCTCAAAACATGGGGAAAATCAGAAAAATCAAAAAAAGATGACAAAAAGTGCAAAAAGGGGTT